>Ga0070697_100000008_pt1 | contig 191922 bp, 201 predicted proteins | sample KBSK1501metaG_FD_65475 | JGI IMG/M metagenome (GOLD analysis project Ga0070697, IMG submission 65475) | Corn, switchgrass and miscanthus rhizosphere microbial communities from Kellogg Biological Station, Michigan, USA - KBS K1-50-1 metaG | ecosystem: Host-associated > Plants > Roots >...
AATAGCGAGGCAAGGATGCTGGACGAGGTACGCACTCCAAGGCTGGTCATCGCGGGGACGGCGAGCAACGTTGGCAAGACCATCCTCACGGCCGGGCTGATCGCGGCCTTTAAGGCTCGTGGGCTGACGGTTCAGTCTTTCAAGGTCGGTCCCGACTACATCGATCCGGCTTACCTTGCACACGTGAGCGGCCGGCCCTGCCGCAACCTGGACTCCTGGATGCTGGGTGAGGGCGCGCTACGCCAGGTGCTCGCCCAGGGAGCGCTGGGGGCCGACCTGGCGCTGGTCGAAGGCATGATGGGCCTTTTCGACGGTCGCGGCGCCAGCATCGAGGGCAGTACCGCCGATGTCGCCCGCATCATCAAGGCTCCGGTGGTGCTAGTCATCGACGTCGGCAGTATGGGGCAGAGCGCCGCTGCCGTCGCGCTCGGCTTCAAGACCTATGCGGAGACGCCGAAGATCGCCGGCGTGCTCCTCAACAACGTTGGCTCAGAGGGCCACCGGCGCAGTGTCGAAGACGCCATCTGGGACACGGCCAAGTTGCCGGTGCTCGGCGCCCTGCGGACGATGCCGGTGCTCGGCATCCCGCAGCGGCAGCTCGGGCTGCTGCCGGTCACCGAAAACAAGGAATGGGACCGGATGATCGGCGTGCTATCGGAAACCATCGCTGGCGATGTCGACCTTGATCTCTTGCTCCGCATCGCGAACAAAGCGGAGCTGGTGCCACTCGTCCCCAAGAAGGTCTTCCTGGGCAAAGCCGACAGCGGCCCGAGGGTGCGCCTCGCGGTCGCCTACGACGAGGCCTTCAACTTTTACTACCCGGAAAACCTGGAGCTGCTCGAAGAGCACGGCGCCGAGATCGTCCCGTTCAGTCCGCTGGAGGACACCCACCTGCCGTCCGACGCGACCGGCATCTATCTTGGTGGCGGCTTCCCCGAGATCTTCGTCGAGCCGCTGGCGAAGAATCACCCGATGGCCGAATCGATCCAGCGCGCCTGTGTCAGCGGTATGCCGATCTACGCCGAGTGCGGCGGCCTGATGTACCTGGGGCGTTCGCTCCGCACCGAGTCGGGGACGACCTACCAGATGGCGGGGGTGATCCCGGTCGACGTCGAGATGGACGGTCAGATCCATCGCTTCGGGTACCGCCAGATCCTTACCCTTGAGGAGAGCATTCTGTCGCCCCGTGGCCAGTTCTATCGTGGGCACGAGTTCCATTGGAGCCGGATTACCGGCCAGGACAGCGGCCTGAAGCCCGCTTACCAGATGCAGAATGCGGAGGGCGATGTCATCGGTTACGAAGGTTTCGTGGCGCCGAACGTACTCGCCAGCTACGTGCATCTTCACTTTGGGCAGAATCCCCTGCTGGTCGACAAGTTCGTCCAGCACTGCCGCGATTACACCGCCGTCCGCAGTCACTCCTGATCCTCGTTTTAGCCCGGGCGCTTTCGGGCATGACTGAGTGAGCGAATGGCAACGCCTCAGTACAAGGACTACTGGCGCTGTGTGGGTTTGCGTCCGGTGCCGTCCCACCCCGTATTCGGGAATCCGACCTGTCGGACCCTGTTGGGGTGAAAGTGTCAGTCACTGTCAGTCAGGAGTTTCGAAGATGAGCGAGCCGAAGAGGCAGCACTACGTTCCGAGGCTCATCCTCCGGCGATTCTCGCCGGAGCCCGAGGCCGACAACCCATCGATCTGGCGCCTCGACAAGGATTCGGGGAAGCCGGCGCGGACGCGTATCAGCAACGAAGCCGTCATCGGTCACTACTACCGTCTTGAGAACACGACGAAGCTCCCGTCGGGCTGGGCTGAGGAGATGCTCGGCCGCGTCGAGGCCGATGCGGCAGCGCCCATCCGCAAGCTGGTCGACGCGGAGCGGATCACTCCACTTGAGCGAGGCCAGGTGGCTTTCTTTCTGCATGTGCAGCACCAGCGCACGCCACTGGCGCGGCAATGGAGCGCAGATCGGCAGGCGCGGCTGGCGGAGATCCAGATGGAGGTCAACCTGAGCGATCGCGAGCGGGTTCTCGAGAAGATGCGGTCGTTCGAGGAGTCCATGTCGGACGAGGAGGTCGAACGATGGCGAGTCGAGATGCTTGAAGGCCTTCGATCCGGAACGATCGTGGCCGAGGCCACCCAAGATCATGAAGTCGGCGGAATCTTCCTGGTCGGCGATCGCATCGCGTCAGTCATCGGCGAGCAGATGAGCTGGTGTTCCCTGCGGGCGGCGCCAGGGACTTCGTTTATCTGTTCCGATCACCCGCTGCACATCTACGACCGAAGCACCCCGCCAGACCGCGGTGTCGGCTGGATCTCGTCACCGCAAACGGAAGTTACGATGCCCCTGGACCAGCGGGTTTGCTTGTTGCTCAGGCCGGGGCCACCGACCTGGGTGTCGCTCCAGGCCGATGCAGAGGCTGTCGACGACATAAACCTCCGCACGTACGCGTCTGCGCGATGGTCGATCTACGGCCCATCGCAGCGGGTCGTGCAGCGAGTGCGCGAGATGGCGAAGCGCGATCGCGCCAGGGTCCTGGAGTATGAGCCCCGAGGGCCGCGCCTCGTCCTGTTCGAAAGCTGGGAGGGCGTAAGCAAGTCCGACTCGGTGAGAGTTTACCGGCCGCCGGCCGAGCGCCCACGGCGGAGGCCGAAGCAATGACCTGGCAGGCATCAGGTCGCAGGTTGGCCCGGGCCATTCCGCCGGAATGGAAGGGCGGCGCGCCGTCTCTCGGGGGGTTGAGAGCCGACGCGCCTTGATAGCGTATGTCAGCGTGAGCGGCACGGTCCGAGCAGGCGGGCGCAGGCCTAGACCAGCTGCCGCCGGCGCCGAAGATCCTTGGTCTGCGCGCCGATGGCGACGAGACGAGCCGCCTCAGCGATGCGTTCGGCGTGGGTGAGGGTGGTTGCCATGGTCAGTTCCCTTTCGCCAGGCCCAGCTGCGCGCGAGCCTCAAGACCTGCGCCGCTGGGCCGTCGATTTCCCGAAGCGCTACGGCCACTCGATCCGCGGACTTCTTAGCGCACGGCCTTGATACGCCTCCGGCAAATCGCCGCGAATGCATCGATGTCAGTGCGTAGCTGTTGATCGAGGCCCGGTAGCTCGCCGTCATCGTCGATATCGAAGGCAAAGCGCTCCTTACTTGCCTCTGCGCGCTCCTGGGCTTCCGTCGTTACTACCTGTAGGCGGCGAACCCAGGCAAAGAAGCTCTTCCTGACCTGACGCCATGCCACGAGAACCTCATCGTTGCGATCCGCCTCAAGGAGCAACTCACGCTCGCCCTCGGCATATCTGCGACGCCATTCAGCCTCTAAGGACTTGGCCTCCTCGAATGGGTCGTGACGGTAGTAGTCGGCGGGCGTGTTAAAGCTGCTCACAACCCCTGGATACGGGTGGCCGAATGGAAAATTCACAAGCTCACGCTGCTGATCCAGCATGGCCTGCGTCGCGCCAATCATCGATCGGTAAGCGCCCCGCAGCACTTCGAGCCTGCGCGACCGGTTGGCCTCCCAGGTCTGGAGGATGGCAGCGATGACGCTGGCGCCGGCGCCAAGGACGACGCCGAATGCGATAGGCCGATTCTGCGAAAAGCTACGGGGATCCGGAAGCACGATGATCGCGGCCAGCGCCAGCAAGGCCAGAAGAAGTACCAATGGCAGGGCGAAGGTGCGCAGCGTCACGAGCATCCATCCTCTCACCCCAACGGACGCCAGCCAGCGCGCAGGGTTCGAAGCTCAGCCTTTCTGGGTATCAATCGGTGAAGCAGCCGCTCCGCTGGTCAGTCAATTGTCAGTCAACGGAGCGGAGCTGAATACGAAAATGGCCACCCCTGAGTACAAGGACTACTACCAGACCCTCGGCGTCTCTCGGACGGCAACCGAAAAAGAGATCAAGTCCGCCTATCGACGCCTGGCTCGCCAGTACCACCCCGACGTCAACAAGGACCCCAAGGCCACCGATCGGTTCAAGCTGATCAATGAAGCCTATGAGGTGCTCAGCGACCCGAAGAAGCGGTCGAAGTACGACCGGTTGGGCGCGGACTGGGAACGAATCGAGCGGGAGCAGGAATTTGCGCGCCAGTATCAGACGCAGGCCGGTGGCGAGCCCGCTGGCGGAGCGGCGGGCTTCGGCGATTTCAGCGATTTCTTCAACACCTACTTCGCGGGCGAAGGCGGCGGATTCCCGGGCTTCGGATTCGAGGGGACGCGGGGCCGTACCGCCACGCGCGAGCGGGGCGAGGACATCGAGCACCCGATCGAGATCACGCTCGAGGAGGCTGCCCGCGGCGGTGAGCGAACGATTCAGACCGAGGTGCCCGAGACCTGTCCCACCTGTGGAGGCTCGGGCTTCGTCGGCGAACGCCGCAAGGTCGGAAATCGGACTGTCTTGGAAAGCGTGACCTGTCCGACGTGCGGCGGCGCCGGGGTTCGGGCGACGCGCCGGCAGATCCAGGTCAAGATTCCCGCCGGAGTGACGGAAGGCTCACGCATCCGGGTGAAGGGCGAAGGCCAGCGCGGCGGGGAAGCCGGCGACCTCTACCTGCGGGTTCACCTGCAGCCCCATCCGCGGTTTGCGGCCAAGGGCCGCGACCTCTACACGCCGCTCCCGCTGCTCGACGATCAGGCGGCGCTGGGGGACGAGGTCACGGTGCAGACGCTCACCGGGGCCCAATTGCAGCTCCGCATCCCGGCGGGGAGCCAGGCCGGCAAGGTGTTCCGGCTGAAGGGCAAGGGATTGCCCGCTCTGAAGGCCGGTGTCCCAGGGGACCTGTATGCCACGCTGGAGATCCGCATCCCGGAACCGATCACGCCGCCACTGCATGACCTCTACGAGGGAATCCGCAAAGCCCGGGCGAGCTAGCCTTTAGCGGCGGAAGAAGAGGCTCAGGACCAGGGTCAGCACCAGGCTCAGCAGGAGAGAGGTGACGATCGGGAAGTAGAAGTGGACGTTGCCACGATCGATGGAGATGTCACCGGGGAGCCGGCCGAGCAAGGGGATGCGCGGGCCGACGGCCAGGAAGAGGCCGACGGCGACGATGAAGCCACCGACGAGGATGAGCAGCTTGCCGATCTCGGGCACGACGCCATCGTACGCGCCGTTTGCCGCGACGAGCTAGCGGCCGGGTCGCGAGTCGGTTAGAAGCCGATCCAGCCGATGGCCTGCTCGATCTGGGCCTGCTGCAGCCCGGCGATCGGCACGCCGTCGATCACGGTCAAGGGAACCTGCCTGACGTCGATGTCGAGGGTGCGCAGGTCCTTGCCGTCGAGCTTGCCGTCGGCGCAGACATGCTCCTGGAATGCGACGCCACGGTCCTCCAGGATCTCCTTGATTCGCCGGCTGCTTTCGCAGCCGGGCCGGGTGTAAACGATGACCTCCATGTCGCCCATTGCCTCCGATGTGCTCCGGCTCGCCCCCGGGCTCACACATAACTTGATATCGCGCCTATCCAAACGCTATATCAAGGCTATCAAGGGACATGGTATTTGTCCAATTCATTTCTCCGATGCCTTCGATAAACATCGTCGATATCAGCTACTCGCGGACGGTTTGACAGCCAGGCGGCCGGACCGTAGACTTACCGGGAACTTCGTCCTTTAACCCGGCCCAGCGAGGCCGAAAGGAGAATCGGATGCGCGACACCCTGACCGCTCCGCCCGCGCGGACGCAGGTCCCCCTTCGACACCTGATCGGCCCGCAGGACCTCGACCGTTCCCTGATCGAGCAGCTGCTCGAGCACGCCGTGGCGAGCGAGCGGGGCGACGGCGATGCCGCTCCACTGCGCGGCCGGCTGCTGGCGACGCTCTTTTACGAGCCCAGCACCCGGACCCGGTTCTCCTTCGAGGCCGCGATGCACCGGCTGGGCGGCCAGGTGCTCAGCGCCGAGAACGCGGCACGGGCGTCGTCCGCGGCCAAGGGCGAGTCACTCGAGGATGCGATCCGGGTAATCAGCGGCTATGCGGACGCCATCGTGCTCCGCCATCCCGAGGTCGGCGCCGCCGATCGAGCCGCGCGTGCGGCGGAGGTGCCCGTGATCAACGCGGGAGACGGGCCGGGACATCACCCCTCCCAGGCGCTGCTCGACCTCTACACCATCAAGAAGGAGCTCGGCCGTCTGCATCATCTGCGGGTGGGGCTCGCCGGAGATCTGCGCCACGGCCGCACCGTCCGCTCGCTGGCGCTGCTGCTTTCGCGCTTTCCGGGCAACCAACTGCTCCTGATCTCGCCGCCGGAGCTGCGCATGGGCGCGGATGTCATGGACCAGCTGACGGAAGCGCGGGTCGACGAGACGGACGATTTTGCCGCCGCCATTCGGGGCCTCGACGTGCTCTACCAGACGCGGATCCAGGCCGAACGCTTCGCCTCGCCCGAAGAGTATGAGCGCTACCGCGGGGTCTACATCGTGAGTGCCGAGGTGATGGATCGCTTGCCGAAACACGCCATCGTGATGCATCCCCTGCCGCGGGTGGAGGAAATCGATCCCCTGGTCGATGCCGACCCGCGGGCCGCCTACTTCCGGCAGGCTCGCAACGGCCTCTGGGTCCGGATGGCGGTGCTCGACTGGGCAATGGCGCGCTGATGTTGCAGACCCCACCGGCAAAGGCCGTGATCCTGGACGCCGAAGGCGTTCGCCGCGCCTGGCGCCGGATCGCCCATGAGATCGTCGAGCGCCAGCCGAACCTGGCGCAGCTGAGCCTGCTCGGGATCGTCACCCGCGGCGTCCCGCTTGCTGAACGGCTGGCGGCGACCCTCGAGCAGCTGGAAGGCGTCCACCTGCCGGTCATCCGGCTCGACGTCCGCCCCTATCGCGATGACCTGCCGCGGGCGTTTGCCGCACCATTAGCCGCGGTCCCGAAGGCGGCCGTCGACGGTCGTCCGGTCCTCCTGGTCGACGACGTCCTTTTCAACGGGCGCACGGTGCGGGCCGCCATCGACGCGGTGATCGAGGCCGGGCGTCCCACCCAGATCCAGCTGGCGGTTCTCGTGGATCGCGGCCACCGCGAGCTGCCGATCCGCCCTGACTACATCGGCAAGAACGTGCCGACCTCGCGGCAGGCATGGGTCGAGGTCCACCTGAGCGAAACCGATGGCGAGGATTCGGTTCGCATTCTCGAGCGGCCGGGGGGCTGATGCGCCTGCATCACGTCCGGGTGCTGGGGCCGGCGGGCCTCTCGATGCCGCAAACCGTGCAGGTGAACGCCGAGGGCGCCGTTGATCGCGACGCAACCGGGCTCGTGCTCTCGCCCGGTTGGATGGATCTGCACGCGCACCTGCGCGACCCCGGGTTCCCGCAGAAGGAGACATTGCTTTCGGGGGCGACCAGCGCCGCGGTCGGTGGATTCACCCATGTCCTGGCGATGGCGAACACCGACCCGGCGACCGACCGGCCGGCGCGGCTGCAAACTCTGGTGGCGCGGGCCGAGGCCCTGCCGATCCGGATCGATTTCGTGGGGGCGGTGACGGCCGATCTCGAAGGCCGACGGCTCACCGACGTTGCGGCGCTAAAGGCCGCGGGAGCGGTGGCCCTCTCCGACGACGGGCGGCATGCGATGAGCGGTGACTTGCTGCGCGCTGCCCTCGAGGCCGCGGCCGAGGCTGGATTGCCAGTGCTCGTCCACGCCCAGGCCGAGCAGCTGGGAAACGGGCCGGACGCTGAGGCCGCCGCGGTGACGGATTCGCTGGACGCCCTGCGCAACCTCGCAGGTGCGCGCCTCCACATCCAGCATGTGAGCACGCGCACGGCTGTCGATTTGATTCGAGCCGCGAAGGCAGAGGGGTTGCCGGTGACGGCGGAAGCCACGCCGCATCACCTGGCGCTGACCTCGTCGGATGTGATCGCCATGGGTCCGCAGGGCAACGTCAATCCGCCGCTGAGAACTCCAGATGATCGTGAGGCGCTCGGCCAGGCCCTGGTCGAGGGGGTGATCGACGCGATCGCGACCGACCACGCGCCCCACGAGCCGGCAGCCAAGCAGGCCGGCCTGAATGGCTTCCATGGCTTCGAAACGGCGGTCGGGGTCGTCCTCGGACTCGGCTTCGCCGATCGCATCGTGTACCGCGCCTGCGTGTCGCAGCCCCGAGAAATCGTCGGCCAATCCCTGGAAGACGAATGGATCCTGATCGATCCTGACGCGGAGTGGACGGTCGATGGCTCGTCCTTTAAGAGTCGCGGCAAGAACACGCCGTTCCAGGGCCGGCGGTTGCGTGGACGGGTGATCATGACCGTCTGTCGCGGCCAGGTGGTGACGGAGCGCCTGATGCAGCATGCCTGAGCCGATGGTCCTCGTCCTCGAGGACGGCTTCACGGTGTTTGGTGAGCGCGGTGGGCAGGCCGCCCAGGCCGTCGGCGAAATCGTGATCAACACCTGCATGACGGGGTACCAGGAGGTGCTTTCCGACCCCTCGTACGCCGGGCAGATGGTCGTCATGACCTATCCGCTGATCGGCAACTACGGCGCGACGCCAGACTTCCTGGAATCGGGCCGCCCCTGGGTTCGAGCCGTGATCACGCGCCAGCTCAGCACCTTTCAGCAGCACTGGCGCAGCCACCAGTCGCTGGCGGAATGGCTCGACGGCTACGGCGTTCCGATCATGACCGGTTGCGACACCAGGCGGCTCGCCCGACACTTGCGCGGCACCGGTGCCCAGCGGGCGATCCTCGGGCCGGGTCACGAGCTCCCCCTGCTGGGCGAGCGCGTCCAGCGCGTGACGCGGCTCGAGGAGCAGGACCTCGTCCGCCAGGTCTCGGAAGGATTCAGTGACGTCGTGGAATCGCTCGACCCGGCGCTCCTTCCACCCTCCCCCTCTGGGGGAGGGCAGGGTGGCGGCTTGCGCCAGTGGACCGGGCTCAGGGTCGTTGTCGTCGACTACGGCGTCAAGCGCAACATCTTGCGATCGCTGCGCGCGCGCGGCGTGGAGGTCGAGGTCCTGCCGCACGATAGTGACCTCGAGATGATCCTTGCTCGCCGGCCTGCCGCGGTTGTGCTCTCGAACGGCCCGGGCGACCCGGCGCAGCTGCAGTCCACGGTGGCGATGACCCGGCAGCTCATCCGGCGCCTTCCGGTGCTGGGCATTTGCCTGGGGCATCAACTGATCGGCCAGGCGGCCGGTGCCCGCACCTCACGACTGCGATTCGGTCACCATGGTGGCAACCATCCGGTGCTCGATCTGCGGACTGGCCGCGTGACCATGACCTCGCAGAATCACGAGTTCGAGGTCGATGCGGACAGCCTCCCCGCGAGCAGTGGCTTCCGGGTCAGTCATCGCAACTTGCACGATGGCTCGGTCGAAGGCCTGGTGCACGATCACCTGCCGGTCCGCTCGGTGCAGTTCCATCCTGAAGGGGGAGCCGGTCCGCAGGACAACCAGGTGATCTTCGATGAGTTCCTCGACCTGGTGACAGGCAGCCACCCGACGCCGATCACGGTGCGCGAGCCGGTCCGCCGTCCCACCAGCGTCCTCGTCATCGGATCCGGGCCGATCGTGATCGGTCAGGCCGCCGAGTTCGACTACGCGGGAACGCAGGCTTGCAAGGCGCTTCGCGAAGAAGGCGTGCGGACCATCCTGGTGAACTCCAACCCAGCGACCATCATGACCGACGAGGGCATCGCCGACCGTGTCTACATCGAGCCCCTGACCGTCGAAGCCATCACGGCGATCATCGAACGCGAGCGACCGGATGGGCTGTTGCCGACCCTTGGTGGCCAGACCGGCCTCAACCTGGCGGTCGCGCTGGCCGACGCCGGCGTCCTCGACCGCTGCCAGGTTCGTGTGCTCGGGACGCCGCTCGCCTCGATCCGGGAGGCGGAAGATCGCGAAGCTTTCAAGGCCGTCCTACTGCGCATCGGGGAGCCCGTGCCGGACAGCCGCACCGTGACCACGATCGAGGCTGCGCGCGAATTCGCGGCGTCGATCGGGTTTCCCCTGGTGGTGCGGCCGGCGTACACCCTCGGCGGTACCGGTGGCGGGATGGCGGAAAGCCCGCTGGAGCTCGAAGCCGTGGTCCGCGATGGGCTCGCCGCCAGCCCCATCCGGCAGGTCCTGGTCGAGCGCTCGCTCGCCGGCTGGAAAGAGATCGAGTACGAAGTCATGCGGGACGCCAACGACACCTGCATCGCCGTCTGCAACATGGAAAACATCGACCCGATGGGGGTCCACACCGGTGACAGCATCGTGGTCGCGCCAAGTCAGACTCTCTCCGACCGTCAGTACCAGATGCTCCGATCGGCGGCGCTGCGCATCATCCGGGCGCTGCGCATCGAGGGTGGGTGCAACGTCCAGTTCGCGCTCGACGCAGCGTCCGATCAGTACTACGTCATCGAGGTGAATCCGCGGGTCAGCCGTTCGTCAGCGCTGGCGTCGAAGGCGACGGGATATCCGATCGCCCGGGTGGCGGCGAAGATCGCGGCTGGCCGGGGGCTGCACGAAATCGCCAACTCGGTGACCGGGCAGACCTGCGCGGCCTTCGAGCCGGCCCTCGACTACTGCGTGGTCAAGATTCCACGCTGGCCTTTCGATAAGTTCCCGGCCGCCGACCGAACGCTTGGCACGCAGATGAAGTCGACCGGCGAGGTGATGGCGATCGAGCGGACCTTCGAGGCCGCCTTAAGCAAAGCGCTGCGGGCGCTGGAGCAGCGGCTGCCCGATGCTTCCCAGCTACGGGGTCGCCCCGATCTGCTCCACCAACCGAACGACCGCCGGCTGCTGGCCGCGATCCAGGCGCTGCGCGACGGCGCCCTCAACGACGAGGTGATCGCGGCGACCGGATATGCGCCATGGTTCGTCGACCGCCTGGCGTACATCACCGGGCTCGAATCCGAGCTCACGAACATCACGTCTCTCCCCCTCCCGGAGAGGGACATCGTTTCCCTCCCCCTCTGGGGGACGGCAGGGTGGGGGCTTTCGAGTGAGCTCCTCCGGCGCGCAAAACGCGCAGGTTTCGACGATGAGCGGATCGCCGAGCTCAGCGGTGGCCGCCTACCGCTCATCGCGCTGGAGCCCACCTTCCGCCAGGTCGATACCTGTGCGGCGGAGTTCGAGGCGGTGACGCCCTACTACTACGCGACTTACGAGGACGAGGACGAGATCATCCGAAGCAGCAACCAGGCGGTGGCCGTGATCGGCTCGGGACCGATCCGGATCGGCCAGGGCATCGAGTTCGACTACTGCAGCGTCCACGCCTCCGCCGCCCTACAGGACGCTGGCATCGACAGCGTGCTCATCAACAGCAATCCGGAGACCGTCAGCACCGACTTCGATGCGTCCACCCGTCTCTACTTCGAGCCCCTCGACCTGGAAGGTGTGCGCAACGTGCTGCGCCGCGACCCGGTGTTTGGCGTGATGGTGCAGTTTGGTGGCCAGACGGGGCTGAACCTGGCGGACGCGCTGGCCGAGGGCGGGGTCAAAATTCTCGGCTCCTCGGTCGATACCATCGACCTGGCCGAAGACCGGCGCCGCTGCGAGGCCCTACTCCGCGACAGCAGCATCCCGCAGTCGCCCGGTGGCTCCGCCACCAGCGTCGAGGCGGCGCTCAGCATCGCCGTTCGGGTTGGCTACCCCGTCCTCGTCCGGCCGTCCTACGTCCTGGGCGGCCGCGGCATGGAGATCGTCCACTCGCCTCACGATCTGCGGCGCTATGTCGAGGCGGCCATCGGGTTCGGCATCCGCGGCCCGATCCTCGTGGACAAGTACCTGCTCGGTCGCGAGCTCGACGTGGACGCCGTTTGCGACGGCGAGACGGTGTTGATCCCGGGCATCCTCGAGCACATCGAGCGCGCCGGCATCCACTCGGGTGACTCCTTCGCCGTTTATCCGCCGATCACACTCACGCCGGCCGAGACCGACCGGGTGGTCGAGGCGACGGCTATCATCGCTCGCTTGTTCAAGGCGGTGGGACTGATCAACATCCAGTTCGTCATCCAGGACGGGATCCCCCACGTGCTCGAGGTGAATCCGCGGGCCAGCCGGACGGTGCCCTTTCTCAGCAAGGTGACCGGGGTGCCGATGGTCAAGCTCGCCACGCACGCGGCGCTGGGCCGCTCCCTCAAGGAGTTCGGGTTTGGTAGCGGCCTGCTGCCCGGCCGGCCACTCTACGCCGTGAAGGCGCCGGTCTTCTCGATGGCGAAGCTTCCCGCCGTCGACGCGGTGCTCGGACCGGAGATGAAGTCCACCGGAGAGGCAATGGGCATCGCGAAAGACCTGCCGACCGCGCAATACAAGGCCTTCCTCTCGACCATGCAGGAGCTGCCGCCCGACGGGGCGGCCTTGTGTTCGATTGCCGACGGCGACAAAGACGAGGCGTTGCCGATCCTCCGCGCGATTCATGGGTTGGGCTTGCGGCTCTTTGCGACCGCCGGGACCGCCGCGTTACTGCGCGAGTCCGGTATCCCGGCGACCACGGTGCAAAAACTCCGCGACGGTCATCCGAACGTCGTGGACGTCATCCATTCGGGCCAGGTGCACCTTGTGGTGAATACCGTGTCCGCGGCGGTGCAGGTGACCGACAGCGGCGCCGGCGTTCCGTTGCGAGACGGGTACGAGATCCGTCGCGCCTCGGTCGAGCGTCGCATTCCCTGTCTCACTTCGCTCGACACAGCCAGGGCTCTCGTGCAGGCGCTCCGCGCCTGGCGTCGCGAGCATCGCTCGAGTGTCGCCACACTCGGCGAGTACGTGGGGGCCCTCGCCGCCGAGGTCGTGCGCGCGTGAGCACCGCTGTGGAGCGGACATCGTCCTCCTCTGTGGAAGGACCTGGCCTCGATTCACCCTCCCCCTCCGGGGGAGGGCAGGGTCTCGATTCACCCTCCCCCTCCGGGGGAGGGCAGGGTCTCGATTCACCCTCCCCCTCCGGGGGAGGGCAAGGTGGGGGCGTCGTGGTCGAGCGCTCGGTCCCAATGGCCGGGGCGGTCGAGCTCGTCGTGTACCACCCGCCGTCCGCGGTTGCGGTCGCTCCCGGGCAGTTCTTTCAGCTGGTCGTCAGCGCCCCGCACACGATCCTCCGCCGTCCGTACAGCGCTGCCTGGTCGGATGCGGCGAGTGGGCGGATCGGGTTCATCTTCAATGTCGTCGGCGCGGGGAGCGCGTGGCTCGCCGTTCGCCGCGAGGGTCACGAGCTGGACCTGCTGGGCCCGCTCGGACGCGGCTTCGACCTGGAGGGCGAGCGACCGGCCGTCTGCGTCGCGGGCGGCCTGGGCATCGCGGTCTTTCCCGGCGTCGTCCAGGCATTGATCGCGCGGGGGCGCTCGGTCATCGTGCTGCAGGGCGCGCGCACCGCAGCGCAGCTGCTACCGGCGTCTCGATTCGCCGGTGCCGACGTTCAGGTCGCCACCGACGACGGCAGCGCCGGCCACCGTGGGTCCACGGTGGACTTATTGTCGAATCTCTCGTTCCCTCACGGGACAAATCTCCCTCCCCCGCACGGGACGAATCACCCTCCCCCCTTGCGGGCGAGGGTCGGGCTAGGGGGTTGTGACATCCTCACCTGCGGCCCCACCCCGATGCTCACGGCGCTGATCGACGCCGCTAGGCGCCATGAGATTCCGCTCGCTGCCATCCAGGTGGCGCTGGAAACTCCCATGGGTTGCGGGATCGGCACGTGTCTAGGTTGCGCCGCACCTCGGGCGGGCGGCGGGTACATCCTGACGTGCCAGGATGGGCCCTGCGTGCGCGCCGATCGGATCGACTGGGACCGTATGACGGATGCCTTCCATGGTTGAGCGTCTCGATCTCTCGGTCGACCTCGGCCGTGGCCTCCGCCTGCGCAGTCCGGTGATGGCCGCCTCCGGCACCTTCGGCTACGGCTTCGACGCGCCACAAGTGCATCGGGCCGCGCTGGGCGCGATCGTGAGCAAGGGCACCACTGCGCAATCTCGCGAGGGCAACGCGCCGATTCGCATCGCCGAGACGCCCTCCGGGATGTTGAACGCTATCGGACTGCAGAATCCGGGCGTCGAGCACGTCGTGCGCGTTTACGCCCCGGAGTGGGCGACCTGGGACTTGCCGGTGATCGTCAATGTGGCGGGCGACTCAGTCGCGGAATATGTCGCGGTCGCCCGCTGTCTCGATGGCGTGGCTGGCATCGCCGGACTCGAGTTGAACATCTCCTGCCCGAACGTCCAGCGCGGTTTGCAGTTCGGCGTCGACCCGGGACTGGCGGCGGAGGTCACCCGGGCCGTGCGAGCCGTGACCAAGCTTCCCCTGCTGGTCAAGCTGACACCCAACGTCACGGACATCGTCGTCGTCGCCCGGGCGGTCGAGGACGCGGGTGCCGATGCCGTGTCCGCGATCAACACCTATGTGGGGATGGCGATCGACGTTCGACGGCGCCGTCCCGCCCTATCGCGAGGGACCGGGGGCCTGAGCGGACCCGCGATCAAACCGCTGGCCCTGAACGCCGTCTGGCAGGTGGCGGCAGAGGTTCGCATCCCGGTGATCGGGGTCGGTGGGATCATGACGCCCGGCGATGCCCTCGAGTTCCTGCTCGCGGGCGCAGCCGCGGTGCAGCTCGGCACAGTGAACTACGTTCGCCCGCAGGCGGCCCGGGAAGTCCACGACGGCATCGCCGGCTACCTGCGAGAGCATGGCCTGGCGGACTTGCGGGCGTTGCCGATCCGTTTCAGCAGCGTGTTGACCCATGCCTGACCAGGACGCGCGACGGTCCGGCGACGATGCCCATCGGGCCTTCGAGTCAGCCGGCGCCTTCTTGCGCGGTCACTTCGTCTACACCAGCGGACGGCATGGCGCCGACTACCTGGAGAAGTTCCGAATCCTCGAAGACCCGAAGGCGACGACCGGGCTGGCACGAATGATCGCGGATCGATTCCGGCCATTGAAGCCCGAACTGGTGGCGGGCCCAACAACCGGCGGCATCATCCTTGCCTACGAGGTTGCCCGGCAGCTGGGTGTCGACGCGGTCTACGTCGAGCGCGGCGAGCCAGGCGGCCGTGTCCTGCGCCGCGGTTTCGAGATCTCACCTGAGACCCGTGTCCTGGTGGTCGACGATGTGGTGACGACCGGTGGATCGGTGGCCGAAACGCAGACCTGCATCGCGCAGGCGGGGGGCATGGTCATCGGCATCGGGGTGCTCGCCGATCGAACCGCGGGCCGGGCGGCGACCGATGTGCCGTTCTTCGCCTGCCTCACGGTCGACTTTCCTTCATACGCGCAGGGTCAATGCCCGCTATGCGCCGCCGGCATCGCGGTGGCGGCTCCACGCGGCAGCGGAAAGAGAGTGCCCGCCTAATCTCCCTCCCCTTTAGGGGAGGGCGGTTCTGCTACTGCAGCCAGGAGGGCGCCGGCGCCGGCTGGCGGTGCAGCTGCTCCCGCATCTCGCGCCGGTGACTTCGCCGCGTGGCAGCCGGATCAGCCGGTCGAGCTATCACGGCGGCCGTCGGGCGAGCGGGCGCCTGCTGAGCCTGCTCGTCGACCGTGGCGCCAGGCGCGGCTCGAAGGACCTGACGTAGGCGCACCGTCCATGCCACCTTGCCAAAATCCCATTGGCCGAGGCTTGGCTCGCGGTCCGGCTGACGGTCGATCCGGGCGACGAGACTCTGTTCGTGATCGACATCGGCCAGCTGGAGCGCCGCCGCTGATCCGCTGATCGGTGCGATCAGCGCGACGGCTGAGGCCGCTGTCTCTCGCAGGATACGCGTGATAGCCTGCGTCGGCACGAGGTTATCCAATGCCGCGTCAGGATCGAGCAACAGCTGGACGGCCGGCTCCGATGCCGACCGTGCCAGGGGCAGATGATCGAGTTCCCAGGTCGATTCCTTGCCGCTGGGGCCGATCACGATGATCGTCGCCGCCAGTAAGTCCGAGGATTGGAGGGTTTTCACGCGCTCGCGTGTGATGCTGTCGGCGAGTTCTTGGAGTCGATCGAGCTGCGAGCGCTGCGTAAGGCAGCCAATATCCTCATTGTGTTGCATGTTATGCCTGCCCTTCTGAAGATGAGGACGCTGCGGTCACCCAGCGTTCAGACGATTCTATCAGCGTCGGGTCGGCGCTGCGGAATCTTTTTTGCACTTTTCAACAGGTTGATGCGGGGAATAAGACCCCGCTAAACGCACGATGGGCCGTATTAGTTACGCGCTACTTGGGTTTGACGTGGTTTCGTACCCATCCTCAAGGCTCCCCCGTTGTTGGGGCAACGATGCACATCACGAAGCTCGTGGCCGTCATTGGCGGAATCACGTTGGGCGGGTTGGCAAGCGCCGCCTTTCAATTCAGCTCGGCAAGCGCTGCCATGCCGGCCCGCTCCCGTTCACTGCTCGCCGCAGCGGCACCGGCCGCAACGCCGACGCCAAGCCCGTCGCCGAACACCGCCTGCCAGCCGATGAAGCTTGCCATCGCCTTTACGAACAATGTCACAGACACTGCGGGCCTCCATCTGCGTCTTCCATGGGGCCATCCCGGCGATCCGGAGGGACGAATGATCGAGGATTACGGCGCCTACAACGGCGTGACGATCCGGGAGCAGCTCCCCGTGCACGACATCACCACGGGAACGCTGGTGGAACTGTCCGGACACAATGCAATCGACATCGTGCTCGATAGCGGGACGCCGCTTTATGCCGTGACATCCGGTACCGCCTACCGGATTACCAACTGGACGATTCCCGGCGGTCCGCAAGGCTATGCCGCGGTCGTCGTCTCGGATACGCTTCGCGACGACAGCGGCGACGCCGTTGGGTTTCTCTACGGCCACGTGCGGGAGTTCGATGTGCCAAACGGACAGCACGTCGATGCCGGCACCCTCATCGCCAGGAGCGGCGGCGATCCGGACGACCCGGGACACGGTTTCAGCGACATGGCGAACGTGCACTTCGAAGTCATCGAGTCGCAGCACCCGCTGACCGCCCATGCGGGCACCGTGAACCCGCACCAATTCCTGGCGAACCTTTATGAGTACGCAGCGAATCCTCCTGCCGGGTGTCCACCTGCCGCGTAGCTGCGACGGAATCCGCCTTCCCTCCGCTGGCAGGGCTACACTCGCTTCGAACCTACGAAAGGATGACGTCACGTGCCCAGCAGATCACTCACGATTGAGCAGATTCTGACCCTGCTTCCAGAAACGCCGGCGCGCATCGCCGCGCTTACCGCCGGTCTGGCACCAGCTCGATTGCATACCACCCCCAACCACGATGGGTGGTCCGCAAACGATGTACTTGCCCATCTCCGTGCGTGTGCTGACGTCTGGGGCAACTGCATCCTGGCGATGATCGCCGAGGACACGCCGACGCCGCGGGCTGTCAATCCCCGCAGTGGCACGTCGGGCAATCAGCCGTGAAAGCATGGCGCGGCTTGGCGTTTACCGAACAGCAGAAACGAATCATCAAACTCCTCGGCCGAGACCTGTCGGCCACGGAGATCGCCACAGCGCTCGGGCTCACAACTGCGGAGGTCGAGACAGAACTGGAGGCGATCGCAAATCAGTTCACAACCCGCCAGCAGCGCCCGCTCTAGGCCGGGCTTGATCCGGCAGCCAGTGTGGACGCACCGCCTGGACGGAAAGGAGCGTCCCGTTTATCATTGGCTCCGGAGGCAAGGAGCGGATGAAAGTTGTACTCATCGCCTGCGCCGTCCCGCTCGTCCTACTTGACGCTATGCGGTTGTGGAGGAACCTCTACCTTGCCCGCCATCCCGAAAAGCGTCAGCGAACCTTACAGCTATACAGGTGTCGTTCCCCACATGATGAAAAGCATGGCCCTGCACGGAGGCGATGGGCGCTAAGGCTCATCTCTTAGGTGTAAGGAACCAGCGGGCACAGCCCGCACGCCGTGTGGACGCACGGCCTGGACGCAAAGAACCCGACCCGCCACCCGGCTTTTAAGGTAGCAGGGCTTTAGCGCTGTAGCTCCGAGTTTGGCGGACCATGTGAAACAGGTGGAGTTATGGTGTGCGAAGCCGAGCCTTTGCCTTGCACGATTCAGACCCGGACCCTAAACCAAAATCTCGGCGGTAGGTAGGCGCCAGCCCTTCGCCGGTCGGCGTGTGCCGAGCAGGATCAGCTGGCCGTCAATGTTGGGGCTCCCAGTAGGTGGCGCCAGAACGAAACCGCCTTGGGTTCTCGCTCGAGCGCGAAGACCTCAAGTATCGGCAGTTGCGCGCGCTGCGCCGATGCTACAGCCGCGCGCACCAGTTTCCGCCCGTAGCCGCAGCCTTGATAGCGCGGGTAGACAGCGAGCTCTTCGATAATGGCGGTTTCGTCGTCGCGGCGCAGCACATCAACGCTGGCAACGAACTCGGGACCGAGGAACCCGCCCAGTTGGACGAGCTGCAGGTAACGGTCGTTGGGGAGCCACGATACCTCATGCTGTTCAGGGTCGGCCATGCCCTCCACCTCTTGCGCGGTGTAGATCCCTTCATCAAGGAGCGCGGCATAGACCGTTATGGCGAGCTGAGCCCATTCATTGGTGAAGGGAGGGATGGGTCGGATCTCGAACGGCAGGTACTCAGCCATGGGTGACACATGCTAAGTGACCGGCACATTTTCTGCATGGTGGCCCGGCGCCTCGATGTCAGGCCTGGTCGGTGGGCATGATCCAGAGCTCGCTGATGGCTGTGTGGCGAGGGCGGGTGACCATGTAGGCGACGCCGTCGGCGATGTCCTCGGGGGCGAGGACCTCGGTCCGCTGGTAGAACGGGTCGATCATCTCCTCGCGGATCCGGGGGTCGTTGTGCGAGCCCAGCTCGGTCGCTACTCCACCTGGCTCGAGGACACCAACGCGCACGTGCCGCTGGGTGACTTCCTGACGCAGAGACTCGGTGAATCCGTTCACGCCGAACTTTGTCAGGTTGTATACCGCGTAGCCGTTCCAGGCGACGCGCCCGGCGATCGAGCTGATGTTGACAATGTCGGCGACACGGCGCGGGCCTTCCTCGGCGGCCTGCAGCAGCTGCGGTAGGGCGGCATGGGTGGTGTAGAGCATGCCCTGGACGTTGATGGCGATCATGCGCTCCCACTCCTCGGGGTCCGTACCCACGACCGCGCCCAAGAGCATGAGGCCCGCGTTGTTCACCAGGGTGTCGAGCCGGCCGAACCGCTCGACGGCCTGGCGCACGGCCGCCTCTGCCTGGGTCCGGTCGGTGATGTCCGCTTCCACGACCAGCGCGGTGCCTCCCGCCTTGTCGATCTCGGCGGCGACGTCTTCGAGACGGTCCCGGCGCCGGGCGACGAGCGCGACGCATGCACCGAGCTCTGCAAGCTGGCGCGAGGTCGCGGCACCGATGCCGCTGCTCGCGCCGGTCACGAGAGCGGCCGTGCCGGACAGTTTCTTTGATGTCATCGGGGTCTCCCCCCGACGGGACTCAACGCATCGTCGAGGACTAACGACGATGACAGCTCGCGTTTGGCGTCGGCCTGGGCGAGCAGATCCCTGGCCTTCCGCTCGACGGTTTCGATGGCGTCGGCGCCGCCGACGAAGCGCAGCGGCGTCTCGTCCAAGCTCGCGAGGCGGACAATTGCCGCGGCGAGCTTGGCTGGATCCCCGCCCTGCTGACCGTTCATGCTGTTCCAGGCGGCGATCGTCTGCCGGGTGCGTTCGGCGTAGTCGTCGATCGACGGCTCGGCGTAGACAGTCGACTCCGGCGTCAGCAGGTCAGTGCGGAAGAAGCCGGGTTCGACGAGCATCGTGCGGATGCCGAACGGTGCGACTTCGGCGGTTAGAGACTCGATCCAGCCCTCGATCCCGAACTTGCTGGAGGCGTATGCGGAGCAGAACTCCTGCCCGACGATTCCGGCGGTCGACGAGATCGCCACCACGAGCCCCGAGCGTTGCTGGCGCATCACGGGCAGCACGGCGCGGGTGACGTTCATCGGGCCGAATAGGTTGGTCTCGATCTGCCAGCGGAACTGCTCCGGGCTGATCTCCTCGAAGAAGCCGGCCATGAAGTTTCCCGCGTTGTTCACGAGCACATCAATGCGACCGAACCGCTCGATCGCGGCCTGCGCGGCAGCCTGAGCGTCGGCGGGGTCTGTGATGTCGAGCTTGACCACGAGCAGGTCGTCGGCCTCGCCCAGCACGCTCCTTATCCTGTCGGTGTTGCGTCCGGTGGCCACTACGGCGTTGCCGGCGGCCAGGGCAGCCTTGGTGATGTCCGCACCCATGCCGCGGCCGGCGCCGGTGATGAACCAAACCTTCTTTTCCGTCATGTCCTCAAAACCTCCTGGTGATCAGTGTCCCGGTGTAGCTTGTTGTCCATGGAAGCAGGCTTCGGCTCGGTGTGGAAGTCTCAGCTGTGAGGGGTACCGGCAGGGACTCTCTCCACTGACTGGTTAAGCTCTAGGGTTCAGGCATGGACAACCGGACCGAGATCCGTGAGTTCCTGGCCTCGCGGCGGGCCAGGATCACGCCGGAACAAGCAGGGCTGCCCTCCTACGCGGGTACCCGACGGGTACCCGGGTTGCGCCGTGGGGAGGTCGCGGAGATGGCTGCGGTCAGCATCGAGTACTACACCCGCCTCGAGCGGGGTAACCTTGCGGGGGCGTCGGAGGCTGTGCTTGAGGGCCTGTCGCGGGCGCTACAGCTTGACGAGGCGGAACGGGCACATCTCTTTGACCTCGCCCGCGCCTCTGCGATGGGCAGCCGGTGGCGCCGTCGCCCGGCGCCGAAACAGCGCATCCGACCGGGCGTGCAGCTGGCGCTCGACGCGATCGCGGGCGCCCCGGCATTCGTCGGCAACGAGCGCCTCGACATCCTTGCTGCGAATCAGCTGGGCTATGCCCTGTATTCGGAAATGTTCGCCAACCCGGCGCGTCCGGCGAACCACGCCCGGTTCATTTTCTTCGACGACCGTGCCCGTTCCTTCTATCGCGACTGGGACCGGGCGGCCGACGACACCGTGGCGATCCTGCACACAGGAGCTGGCCGCGACCCGAACGACCGCGCAATGACCGACCTCGTCGGTGAGCTGTCCACCCGCAGCGAGGAGTTCCGCACGCGCTGGGCGACGCACAACGTCCGCCAGCACTTTACGGGCGTCAAATACTTTCACCACCCGGTCGTCGGAGAGCTCCGCCTGCTGTTTGAGTCCATGCAACTGTCAGCCGACACCGGGTTGTCGCTGTACGTCTACAGCGCCGAGCCCGGCACCCCTTCCGTCGACGCGATCCGTCGCCTTGCAAGCTGGGCCGCGGCGAACCAGCAGCTCACCTCAAGAAGGTCGGCCTGACCTTCCCAGCGCTGTAGCCAGACAGGAAAACAGTTAGGGTGTGCGGTTTGTATTTGGAATAGGGGCGGAGAGGATCGAACTCTCGACACCCTGCTTAAAAGGCAGGTGCTCTACCACTGAGCTACACCCCCGCCGACGATTATAGGTAGGGGTCTGCGCCCAGCCGGGCCGTCAGCTCAGAACTTGTTGAAGAGGTTGAAGACCGGGGAATAGGCCTGCGTCAGCGCCTGCCAGGTGACCCAGGCGATGGCCAGCAGGATCCCGATGATCAGCAGCGCTTCCACCATGTCGAGCCAGTGGTGGAGATGGCGCACCATGTAACCAAACCTCCTGTGACTGAGCGTAGGTGGTTCCGTGAAAGCCGTCAATAGCCCGAAGGGCCCAGAGGTCCCTGTTACACTCGACCACCAATGCCAAGCGGCCGGGAAGATGCCTGGGCGACCCTCAACGAGTTCACCAAGAGCCCCCAACTGATCAAGCACGGACTGGGCGTCGAGTCGGCGATGCGGGCCTATGCCCCCAGGTACGGCGGCGACCCGGAGGCCTGGGGCGTTGTCGGCTTGCTTCACGACTACGACTACGAGCGCTACCCAGAGGTCGGGGAGCACGCTATCAAGGGCGCCGAAATCCTGAAAGACCGGGGCTGGCCAGAGGAGATCTGGTACGCGGTCCTCTCTCACGCCGACTACGCCAATGCCCCACGAACGACGCCGATGCAGAAAGTGCTCTACGCCGTCGACGAGCTGGTCGGCTTCGTGGCGGCGGTCGCCCTGGTTCGGCCCAGTAAGGCGGTTGCCGACGTCGACGTCCAGTCGGTCAAGAAGAAGTTCAAGGACAAGGCCTTCGCTCGCGGCGTCCACCGGGAGCAGATCTTTACCGGGGCGGAGCAGCTCGGCGTCGAGCTCGACGGACACATCCAGCTGGTCATCGACGCCATGAAGGGCAATGCGTCCGCCCTCGGACTGGCCGGGGCCGCCGCCTAAGCCGAGGTCAGGCGCCCGTCCCGCATCTGCAGGACGCGATCGGCGCCGGTCAGCATCGCCGGGTCGTGCGTGACCACCACGACGCTGCCGCCGGCACGGATGCGGTAATCGACCAGCAGATCGATCACCTCGCGGCCGGTCGCCTGGTCCAGCGAGGCGGTTGGCTCGTCAGCGAACACGATCGCCGGACGGTGCACCAGGGCCCGCGCGACCGCCACGCGTTGCCGTTCGCCGATCGAGAGGTGGTACGGCCGCTGGCGCAATTTGTCGCCCATGCCAACCCGGCGCAGCAACTCCTGCGCATAGGCGACGACCTCATGGTTGCGCCGCACCGCGCCCACCATCACGTTCTCGAGGGCGGTCAGGTAGTTGATCAGGAAGTGCTGCTGGAACACGAACCCGTACCGCTGCCGGCGCAGCCGCATCAGGCCGGGCGTCGAAATCTGACGGTAATCCTGGCCTTCGAAGGCGACCGTCCCGAGAGTGGGGCGCTTGAGTCCGGAGAGCAGGTACATCAACGAGCTCTTTCCTGAACCGGAGGGGCCGATCAACCCGACAAAGCTGCCCTGCTCGACCGACAGGGAGACCGCGTCGACTGCATGGGCGACGCTGGTGCCAGTCTGGTAGTCGAGCGCGAGGTCCTGACCGCTCAGCATCAGTCTCTCCGCTCGATGATGGAGATCGGATCCAGGCGCAGGAGCTGCCAGGCGACGGTGCCCATCCCGAAGGCGAACACCATCAGCGGGATGGGTAGCGTGTGCAACGCCAGCACGTTCCAATCGAAGATGTTCATCAGGAGGCCGTGCGGCACGATGAACGTCAGGTTGAACCAGCTGAGCACGGCGACCCCGAGGCCGACGCCGATGATCCACGAGGCCAGGGTGACGCCCAGGGACTCCCAGGCGACGCGCATGATCAGGCCCCAGCGGCTGTAGCCGACCGCCGCCAGCAGGCCGAACTCGTTCATGCGCTGGCGGAAGAAAAGGTTGTTGAGCAGGCCGACAACCAGCGAGAGCACGATCGTCACCAGCAGGATCAGGAAGGTGTTGATGGCGTCGAGGTTCGCGATCAGGCTGTCGATCTTCGACTTGATGTACGGCCAGTCGAAGAGCCGGAAGGCGGTGCCCCCGACCAGTTGCTGCAGCTGGTCGTGAACGGCCTGCTCGTGCCCGGGCTGCGGGACGACGACCAGGCCCTGGTAGCGCCGCTCGAAGAGGTAGTGCTCCGTCATGTAGTCGAGCGGGATGACGCCCAGGCGCGTCGGCCCACGAATGATGCCGACCACGGTGAAGGTATCCGGCAGCCGGTCCAGCTCGTCCAGCGCGTTGCCGACCTTGCCGCCGACCCAGACGTGACGCGACTGGGCGATCTCCTCAGAGACGGCGATCTCGTTGGCGTTCGCCGCGGGCAGGCGGCCGGCGACCACCCGGTCCCCGTAGAGAGAGAGCAGCTGCCCCATGCCCGGCTGATCGAACCCGTAGAGATCGAACTGGGCATTGCCGGCGAGGAGATTGATATCGAGGTTGGAGTAGGCGTCGAGCTTGACGAAGGCAGTGCCGGGGATGCGCTCGCTATCCGCGACCAGCTTGTCCAGACCGGGCTGCGGCGCCTGGATCGCGCCAAGGCTCGAGGTCAGACGATCGAGGGCGGCCTTGAACTGATCGATGGTGGCGCTCGGCGACGGCGGGATTGGAATGTCAGCCACGCTCTGGCCGGCGGCATTGAGATTCGCCGTATCCCGACCCATCGCCTGCAACGACTGCTGCAGGCCTGCGGCATCGGATGAGGCATTCGAGACAGCGGTCTGCAGTCGTCCCAGTTGGGCGCTATCCGGTAGCACCGACTGCAGCCAGCTCTGATGCTGCTGCAGGTAAGTGATCAGCGGCCGCGGGTCGCTGGGGTTCTGGCTCAATTGCTGGACGAGCTGCTCGAAGGATTTCTCCTCCGCCTGCAGCCGCTGGACGCGGACGATGAGGTCGCCGAGCGGAACCAGGTCGCCGCGAAGGCGCGCGGCGTAATACCGGGCATTGGCCGCGTCGACCTGGAGTTGCTGTACTGCTGGCAGCTGCGCCCGGACCTGCGCCGGAAGCGCGATCACGGCATCGTAGTAGGCGGAAAGGCCACCAGGTCCGTCGAGGTTATCGACCTTGAGCTGGACGTCGCGGAGCTGGGTGAGCGAATCCGCGAGCGGGTTGGCCAGGTCCTGGTCGCGCGTCGCCCGGGGGGCGACAAGGATCAGCTTCTGATAGCTGCCGTAGGTGGCGTACGCCGTCTCACGGGCGGAGGCCAGCAGCGAGTCCGTGACGACGACGCCCAGGATCGCCAGCGCCAGGATGCCGATGACCGGGAGCACCTTGCGCTTGTTGCGAAAGTAGAAGTTCAAGAGGGAGAGCGGGTTGTCCATGCACGCTTTATCAATGATAGGTGGCGTCCACGAGGCGACCGTAGAATGAGCTCGCGTTGCCTGAGACGGTCGATTTCTATCGCATCGATGATCTCCTGACGGAGGAGGAGCGACTCGTTCGGTCGACCGTCAGCCGCTTTGTCGATGAGCGTTTCCTCCCGATCGTGGCCGACCACTACGAGCGGGCGTCGTTCCCCATGGAGATCGTGCCGGAGCTCGCCCGTCTCGGCGTTTTCGGCATGCACCTGCAGGGCTACGGCGCGGCCGGCATGAGCAACGTCATGTACGGGCTCGCCTGCCAGGAGCTGGAGCGCGGCGACAGCGGGCTGCGCAGCTTCGTCTCGGTGCAGGGATCACTCTGCATGTTTCCGATCCATCGCTATGGCTCCGAGGAACAGAAGCAGCGCTGGCTGCCCTTCATGGCCAGGGGCGAGGTGCTCGGCTGTTTCGGCTTGACCGAGGCGGAATTTGGCTCGAATCCCGCGGGCATGGCGACCCGGGCCCGCCGCGACGGCGACGACTGGGTGATCAGCGGCACCAAGCGCTGGATCACGAACGGCAATGTCGCCCACCTGGCCGTCGTGTGGGCCCGAACCGAGCAGGGCATTCGCGGCTTCCTGGTGGAGACCGGCACGAGGGGTTTCCAGGCGCGCGAGATCCATCACAAGCTCTCGATGCGCGCCTCGGTGACGTCGGAGCTGATCCTCGATGACGTGCGCGTCCCGGCGCGCAACGAGCTCCCCGGTGCCCAGGGTCTCAAAGCGCCGCTCTCGTGTCTCAACGAGGCCCGCTATGGAATCGTGTGGGGTGTGCTCGGCGCCGCCACCGCCTGCTATCGCAGCGCCCTCGAGTACGCGAAGGCGCGGGTCCAATTCGATCGGCCGATCGCCGGCTACCAGCTGACCCAGGAAAAACTCGTCAACATGCTGACCGAGATCACCAAGGGTCAGCTGCTCGCGCTGCAACTGGGTCGGCTAAAGGATCAGGGCAAGGCGACGGCCACCCAGATCTCGATGGCCAAGCTGAACAACGTGCGCGAGGCGCTGCAGATCGCGCGCGAGGCGCGCAGCATCCTGGGCGCCAATGGGATCAGCCTCGAGTACCCGGTGATGCGGCACATGAACAACCTCGAGACCGTCCTCACCTACGAAGGGACCAGCGAGATTCACATGCTCGCCATCGGCGAGGAGATCACCGGCCTCAGCGCCTTCAAGTAGAGCCTCTCCTTCCTTCCCCGCTTGCGGGGGACGGTCAGGTGGAGTCTGACGCCTACGGGCGGATTTCGCGCGGCTTGTTGGTGTAGATCGCGTTGGCCGGCAGGGCCTTCGACCAGGCCAATGAAACCGGGTCGTCGACCGTCCAGACGCCGATCAGCTTGCCTGCCGCATGCAGCTCCTGTGCGGTGTCGGGTTCGATCGAGGCCCAGTGGGGACAGAAGACATCGGCCTCCGCATCGTCCATGACGCGCAGGATGTCGACCGGGCGCGAAGCTTCGAGCACCCCGGTGAGGATCTCCGGCTCCAACTCGCCGATCCGCTTGACGCAGCGGTGGTCGAACGAGATCACCACGACCTCATGGATCATCGCAGCGTCCCTGACCGCGGTGACGACCGCGTCCGCGATGCCGGGATAGGGCAGCGGAAGGTTCTTGATCTCGATCGCCACGCCGACTCGTCCTTTCGCCAGCGCCAGCACCTCGTCGAGCGAGGGGATGCGCTCGCCCTTGAAGCGCTGGTCCTTCCAACTTCCGGCGTCGAAGCGCTTCAACTCGGCCATCGTGTGGTCGCGGACCAGACCGCTGCCGTCGGTGGTCCGATCGAGGAGGTGATCATGGATCACGGGAAGGCCGCCATCTTCGGAACGATGGACATCGCACTCGATCACGTCGACGCCGAGCTCGATGGCGGATTGAAACGACGCCAGCGTGTTTTCCGGGCACTCATCCGCGTTCCCCCGGTGACCGCCGAGCAGAATGCGCCCACTCCGAAGCTTCGCGGCCAGGCTTTCCGCGTGCGCGATGGTCACCGGCCAATCGTACGTGAACCGTCGCGAAATTTTTACATCCGCGGCGACGCGCAAGAAATCTCTGAGACAGCCGTGACACCAGCAACGGCTTCGGCACGCGCCGGCCGGATCATTCATGACCCTAGCCAGGATCCACTCGCTCGTGCTGCGACGGCGGGTGCAGGCGCTGGCGATCGCCTTGCTGGTGCCCTTCCTGGCGGTGGCACCGCTCCACGTCTTCATGCCGGCGACGGCGAAGGCGCACGGCGTCTCGGCCCCCATACAGGTAGGGATCAGTTTCAGTCCGCAGCGCGCTGCCTACTTCGGGCTCGACTACCAGTCGGCCTTCAAGCGGCTCGAGGCGCTCCATTTCCGGGTGATCCGGCTGAGCGCCTACTGGGATCAAGTCGAGCAGGACGGCTATGACCAGCTCGATTGGTTGATGAGCGAGGCGCAACGCTCACGGCAACCGATCGCCCTGACCGTCGGGATGAAGGCGCTCGGCTGGCCGGAGTTCTTCATCCCCGCCTCGGCGATGCCGGTCAACGGTCTCAGCCAGGGCCAGGATGTCGCCTCCGACTCCGGGCTTCGAGATGCGACCCTCTCGTTCGTCGAAGATACGGTGCTTCGCTATCGCGACAACCACTGGCTGATCGCCTGGCAGATCGAGAATGAGCCCTTCAACCGCGCAGGTCCCCAGCGACTCTGGATCGACGCCGAATTCCTGCGCGACGAGATCACCAGCGTCCGCCAGCTGGACCTGCATCACCGGCCGTTGATCGTCAACGCCTTCAGTCACTTCAACCTCGTCTTCGATCAGGCCTCCGCGCGCCAGGGGTTCGACTTTCGGCAGTGGCTGGGTTTCGACGCGGACAGCGCCGAGCGCGACGGGCTGTCCGTTCTCAACCGGGGCGATGTGCTCGGCCTCGACGTCTACACCGCGATCGGCTATCAGTTCCTCGGCCAGGATCACATGAGTCGAGCCGATGGCGACTGGCCGGACCGGCTCGCCCGCGTCCGCGACCTGGCCCACCGGCAGGGAAAGCAGGCCTGGATCACCGAGGCGCAAGCGGAACCGTGGGAGGCGGGAAGCAACAGCTACGCCGAGCCTAAGAGCACCAATCCGCGGGCCATCCACGGCATCTTCGAGAACCTCAAGGACGCCGGGTTCAGCACCGTCTTGTTCTGGGGAAGCGAGTACTGGCTGTGGCGGGCCGACAACGGCGATCCGCGCTGGATCGAGACCATCAAGGCGATCCTGCGCGACGAAGCTAAGGCGCCCTTGATGCCGCTGGTCGCCTGACCGCCAGGCCCATCGACTAAAAGACCGCCCAGTTGACGGTCGAGAGCTGATCATCCGTGAACGCTTCACCGGGCTCTTGCAGGTACAGGTAGCCGATCAGCCGGGCGACCCTGGCCTCCTGGTAGTAGTAGCGGCGGTGATCCTCGTAGGCGCTCGAATGGATCGCCTGGCTGCTCTGCCCCTGAGCGGCGCTCTCTTCCGCCGTCAGGATCAGGTCGTAGTTCTCCAGAAAGCGCTTGACACGCGTGTCGCGATAGAGCACGAGCCCCGGCGGGGCGTTGACGAGGTCCGCCGTAAGACGTTGGAAGTCCTGGCGCATCGTGGCCAGCGCCCCGGGCGGCGAGGGTGACTGGGTCTCGCGATCGAGATCCTGGTTCAGGCTCGCCACCGCGCTCGTCACCCGGTCGAGGTACGCGGACTCGGCGGGCTGCAGGTCCCCGGGCCGCACGTAGGGGAGCGTCGCCTGGCCGTGCAGGAAGTCGATCACTTCGTAACCCACCTCGCCGCCGCTGCCGGTGTCCTGCAGGAAGAACGCGTCGACTGGTGGCGATTGCCGCGCGCTGAAGCGATAAAAGCCAATCCGATGGGCCTGTACGTCGCGTAACGTCGCCTGGTGTTCGGCGAGGCACAGGTCCGCGAAGTCGGTCAGTCCGGGACGCTCGAGGATGAAAAGCCGGGCGTTGGAGTACGCCGCCACCCTCGGATCGGTGCTATCGAGGACGAAGGCCTCGTAGAGCGCGGCATCTTGCTTGGTCGCGGCAAGTGTCCGGGCCATCGCCTGGATGCCCGCGACGTTGAGCGGGCGCCGCCCAAACGCATTCATCTCGATCGTGCTGCCACTCAGCCAGCAGTGGAGCGCCTGCAGTCCGCCCCCCAGCGCGGGACAGTTGATCGTCTGTTCGCTGGTCCGCAGGGGCCGGCGATCCGCGGAGACGCCGGCGAAGGCGAGGAAGACGACCGCGATCGCGATCCCCACGGCGACGAGGCCCGCCGTCCAGGCGCGCAGTCCCCGCCGGATTGCCGCCGGGATCAGGCGCCGGCTGAGGAGCAGCAGGATGGCGGCCGTAGGGATAAAGAGCACGGTGTACGAGGCCAGGCTGAACACGGTGTCAGCCTGGGCCGTGCAGGGCATACCGGGATAGGTCGCGCCCGCCCGGAGGGGAGCGATCAGCCAGGCGATCAGCAGTAATCCAAGCGGCCAGATCCATTGAGCCCACCGCCGGCGGCGGGCCGGCTTTGGCGCGGCGACCGTCACTGGGCCAGGGCGACGACGGACGGGTGCCGGATCGGCAGCATGTAATGGATGCCCGGCTCGAGCCGGCCGCGCGGATCGAGCCCGCCGGCCTCGAGGAACCCGCGGGTGCGGGCGTAGGCTTCGTCGATCAAGCGATCGACCTGGCTGAAATCGGTCCCGGCGGTGCCGAATTCGACATTGGGGACCAGCAGGCAGATCTCCGCCTGCTCGGCGTAGCGCTGATACTCCTCCAGCATTCGCTGGCCGAGCATGATCTGGATGCTCTGCGCCAGGATGCCGGTCAGCGTGTGGTTCGGCGGAATTCGCGGATTGGAGGTGCTGTTGTCGATGGCGACGATGTGCGTGGCCCCGAGCTGAATCGCCTCGGGGAGGCCGACATTCTCGGCCACCGCGCCGTCGACGAACTCTTCATCGCCAATCCGGTAGGGATTGAAGAGACCGGGGATGGCGGCGGAGGCTGCCACCGCATCCGGGACGCTGCCGGTGGTGAAGATCTCTTTGCGCGCCCGGGTCAGGTTGGTCGCGATCACCGCGCAGGGGAGGACCAGCTGCTCGAACGTTGCCGGGAGATTCATCGCGGCCAGCGTTCGCAGGTAGCGACTGTCGAAGAAGCTGTTGCGGCTCTTCACGTACCGGTAGGCCATCCGCAGTGGGTTCCGGTCGAAGAGATCGCGGTTGCGGATCGATCGCCAGACTTGAGCGAGCTGGGCGATCGTCTCCAGGTCGGGTTTGGCGGCGAGCGCCACGGCGTTGAAGGCGCCCGAGCTGCATCCCACCAGGCCGTCCGGCTTGATCCCCGCTTCCAGCAGTGCCTTCAGCACGCCGACGCTGCATGCGCCTCGGCTGCCACCACCACCGAGGACAAAGACCAGCCGTCGCTGCCTTTCGCCAGGCTGCGAGGCCGTTGTGCGGCGCCGTCGCCACCATGAAGGCATGGAAGGGGATCGCCAGAACCCAGTCTCCGGCATCGAGCTTACGTTCCACGTCCCGATCCGAACATCCGCACGGCTGAGTGTAACGGGTCGGTGGCGGTGGGCCAGATGCGCGTGGACGCTGCGTTGTCTGGCTAGGAGAGGCGAACTCCAGGGCAGCTCGAGGCCAGCCGCGTGTCAGTCTTGTAGTATCACCTTTCGTTGTTATGCATTGTCCCTATCTGGAGCAGATCCTACGTAAGCGCCAGGCCTTCCTGAAGGTCTTCCAGGCCGACTGCCATGTCGATCGGAAGGTCCACCGTTTCCATGGGCTCGTGAATTGGCCGAAGCCTCCCTGTCTCGGAAAGATGGCGACCTGCGCCCTCTACCAGGAGGCGCGCGCCTCTGAAGATCTGCGGCTGCGTCGCCTCGCCGATTAGAAGAACAGCGAGCCCGCAGGGCGAGCCGCGCTTTCGCGCGCATAGCGCCGGCGCCGCATGCCGCCCGTGCGAGCAGACGAGCGCACCTCAGCCCCTTTTGCGCGAGTGCGCCGCGGGCGGCTGGACGGCGCATCGGCGCGTTTCGTCGCTGTGTAACTGTGCCAATATCGATTCGTGAGCCCGGATGTGATCGTCATCGGCGCAGGGGCCATCGGGACATCGGTCGCCTACAACCTGGCGAAGAGCGGCGCCCGGGTGATGATCTTCGACCGCGGCCAAGTGGGCGCAGAATCGACCGGCGCGTCGGCGGGAATGATCATCGCCCACCACGATCGAAACACGCCGCCCCCGTTCAAGGCGCTGTCGGCGGAGAGTGCTCGCCTCTTTCCAGCGCTCGCCGAGGAGCTCAAGGATCGCACCGGGATCGACATTGGTTTGCGCCGGACCGGCGTGCTCCAGGTGGCCCTCGACGACGGCACGGCGCGTGAGCTTCGCCATGAGCGCGCATGGCAGGTCGACCAGGGGATGGTCGTGCCCTGGCTGGATGCCCGCGCAGCGCTCGATGTCGAGCCCGCGCTCAACCCTGCGATCCGCGCCGCCATCTTGTACTCCGAAGATCAGCAACTGCTCCCGCTGGCGTTAGCTCGGGCGCTCGCCCAAGCGGCGGCGGATCTGGGCGCCGTGCTGCGGGAAGGCGCCACCATCGATCGCCTGCTGGTCGAGTCGGATCGGGTGGTCGGGGTCGGGCTCGGCGAGGAGGCGATCCGGACCGCGGAAGTCGTGATCGCGAACGGTTCCTGGGCCTCCGCCTGGTCGTCCGCCCTTCGTGTCCCGATCCCGGTGCGCCCGGTGCGCGGGCAGATGGTCGCCCTCCGAACACCGGTGACCGCGCTACGAAACGTGATAAGCGGCGAACAGGGCTACGTGTTGACCAAGCCCGATGGCTCGACTTACGTGGGAACGACGGTTGAAGAGGCGGGGTTCGATACTCGCCCCACGGTGGCCGGGATCGGCCGCCTCCTCCAGTTGGCGCCGCGACTGGTTCCTCGGCTGGCAGAGGCGACGTTCGCCAGGGCCTGGGCCGGATTGCGGCCCGCGACGCCCGATGGGTTGCCGCTGCTCGGCCGGATTCCGGGATGGCAGGGCGTCAGCCTGGCTGCCGGTCACTTTCGAAACGGGATCCTGCTGGCGCCGATCACCGGCGAGTTGATCGCCGATCTCCTCGCCCGACGCCGGCCTCGTCTGGCGTTGGATGCGTTCGACCCCGGCCGGTTCCTGGTCCGTGCCGCCTGAGACGCCGCGAGCCTTCGCTCGCCGCGCCGACGGATTTCGTCATGCCGTGGCGGGTGGGCTCTGGCTGGCCCCACTCGTCTACCTCGAGCGGGCGCGCTTCGGACCGGGCTGGTACGGCAAGGTCGTCAGCGCCGACCCCGAGCGCCTGCTGGCCTGGGCGATCAGCAAGGCGATCCCGCAGCGAGCTCTACAGGTAAAGTCCCTGCCCGACCTCGACTCGCCCTTGCACCAGCGCCGCCGTCTCCCCGGGTATCACATCGACCTCTGGGGCGCGCGGCTGGCGCTCGCCTATGATCCGGAGACGCTGGCCCGAGCACGGCAGCGCCAGGGGTCAGTAACGATCGACCGCCTTGAGCCCGGAGCCGGTGATGATGACGACGGCGCCGTGCGGAAGGTTCAACACCCTCACGCCCGCGATCGCCGCGGCTGAGGTCGGTTCCATCAGGAGCCCCACGGCCGCTGCCTGGCGCCAGGCTCGCTCGATCGCGTCCTCCGAGACGGCGATCCAGCGGCCGCCGCTGTAGCGCACCGCCGCGTAGCTTCGTTCCGCCCGGGTCGGCTCGGGGATGCGGATACCGTCCGCGATCGACGGTTGCCGGACGACCGGCGCCGGCCGCCCGATCGCGGCACCGCGCACCAGCGGTGCGCACGCCTCAGCCTGGACACCGTGGAGCCTGGGGGCCCGCTCCATCCGGCCGGCAGCCACCAGGTCGGCGAATCCCATCGCCAGCCCGATCAGTACCGTGCCCTGACCGACGGGGGTGATCACATCGTGCAGCTGCTCGCCCAACTCTTCGAACAACTCGTAGGCGATCGTCTTGGTGCCCTCGAGGAAGGCATCATCGCGCGCATGGCCGGCGTCGTAGGCGTCCCGGGCGGCGGTGACGGCGGCCTCGGTCACGACTGAGCGCGGACCGGACACCTTGATCAGCTCGGCCCCCAGCACCTGGATGGCTCGCGCCTTGGCGGCGACGATATCGTCGGGCGCGAAGATGCGCGCCTTGAGTCCAGCGGCCGCGGCGTAAGCCGCGATCGCGGTCCCCGCATTGCCCGAGGAATCTTCGACCACCGTGCGCGCCCCGGCCGCCCGGGCCGCGGTGATCGCCGTGGCGGCCCCGCGGTCCTTGAACGAGCCGGTGGGGGAGATGCCCTCAAGCTTCAGCAGGAATTTCTCGTACGGCACCATCGGAGTCGCGCCTTCGCCCAGCGTCACCGGATCGCCGCGAACCGCAAGGTCGGCGCGATAGCGCCACAGGCCGCGGCCGGACCAGGTGCCGGTCTCGGCCGTCTGCGTCACGAGAGGATTTTCTGCAACGCCGGGTCGAGGAAGTCTCTCGTCAGCGGGAATGGCTCGTAGCTGCTGACGGTGCCGTCGCGCGCCACCAGGACGCTGACGGGTAACCCCGTGTTGTTCAGCGCGACGCCATAGGCGGTGGCGACGCTTCCGTCGGGGTCGAGGAACGGTGCTGGCTGCAGGTTGAAACTACTCCAGAACTTACGGATGGTGTCAGCCGACTCATCGCCGAAATTGATCGCGATCACCGAAAAACCCTCTGCGCGATGCGCCAGGTATTCGTCGCGTATCAACGGTAGCTCATCGCGGCAAGGAACGCACCAGGTTGCCCAAAAGCTGATGAGCACCGGCTTTCCCTTCAGCTGCGACAACGACACCCGATGTCCGTCGACGTCGGTCAGGGTGAAGTTCGGCGCCGGCTTACCAACCTGCACCGGTCCATGGGCCGCCGGCGTTGGATTGCCGGTCTCGAAATGCGAGTCAAATGGCGTGGTGACCGCGACGACCGGCAAGAAGTCGTTGAAGATCGTGAGGCGGTTGGAGAAGATGAGCAGACCCATGCCGATCAGGAAGACGGCGGCGACCGCATTCAGCACCGCGTAGGCGCCGCGCACCCGGGCCAGCAGACGGGTCAGCATCCCCGATAACCCTGCGGCGATCAGGAAGGGTAGGCCGAGACCGGCGGAATAAAACGCGAGCAGCAGCGCGCCCTGAGCCGCGGTGCCGCTGCTGCCGGCGCGGAGCAGGATGGCGGCGAGAATCGGGCCCACGCACGGTGTCCAGCCGATCGCAAAGGCAAGCCCGATCACGTACGACGCCCAGGGAGCGCGTGGCAGCCGGTGGGCAATGTCGAATCGCTTCTCGCCCATCAGCCAGGGAATCCGCCCCAGCGTCAGCAAGGCGATCCCGATCAGGACCAGCGCCGCGCCCGCGATCTGCAGTAGCAGCGGCCGATAGGCCTTCAAGTCCGCGCCGATCAAGCCGAATGACGCCCCCAACGCGACGAACGCCGTGGCGAAGCCCGCGACGAAGAGCGCCGCCTTGCCCAGCACCCTGAGCTGCTGCCCCACGGTGGTCTCAGTTCCTGCCGCGGCCGCACCCATGTAGGTGACGTAGGCCGGCACCAGCGGCAGCACGCACGTCGACGCGAACGACAACAGGCCGGCGAGGAACGCCAGGGCCAGGTCGAGGATCATTCCGCCGGCTTAGGCTTCTCGGTCGCGAGCTGGCGGACCCAATCGCGCAGGCGTGCGGGGGCGTCGTCGGTGCAGCATTCCTTGCGCACCAGTCGCTTCATTTCGGCCTGGAAGTCGAAGACCTGCTCGCACGGCGGACAGTCGTCCAGGTGCGCCTTGACCTTGCGGACTTCGGATGCGCTCAGCTCGCGGTCGATGTAGATCGAGAGCCGGCGCATCGTCTGTTCGCAATGATCGCCCATCAGTGCGCCCCCACCGCTATCGGCCGTGCCTTCGGCCGGCCAGAATACTCCCAGAGTTTCTTCTGCAGCGCCTGGCGGCCCCGGTGCAGGCGGGACATCACGGTGCCGATCTTGATTCCGAGGATCGACGCGACTTCTTTATAGGAGAAGTCCTCGACGTCGACCAGGACGACCACCATCCGCATCGGAACCGGCAGCTCCTCGAGCGCTCGCTTGACCTCATCCCCGAAGCCGCGCTCGACGATGATCTCCTCCGGCGACATCAGATGGACCGGCATGCCCTCGCGGCGGAGCTGCTCGTAAATCGAAAAATCCGCGCCGGGCTGATCGATCGGGTCCTCGATCGCGGGCCGCTTGCGCAGCCGGTTGCGAAAGACGTTGGTCATGATGGTGAACAGCCAGGCCTTTTCGTTGGTGCCCGGCTTGAAGCGATTTCGGTATCGATACGCTCGCAAATAGGTCTCTTGCACCAGGTCCTCGGCGTCTTCCGGCTTCCTCGTGAGGCGCAGCGCGCTTCGATAGAGCGCATCGAGATGCCTCTCAAAAAGCGAAAAGTCGCTACTCATGCCAACGCCTCGCTGGTCCATTCTATTCCGGCGAATTCGGCCTGGCCGGGACGGCTTCAGCTCGTCGATGGGCCGCCACGCGGCGGGTTCCCACCACCTGGCGGCGGAGCGTTTGGTCGAGAGCCGCGCCCCCGACCACGACCCCGCCGCCGTCGCCGGCGCTCGCCGGGCAGATCTCCCTCGCCCCTTGCGGGAGAGGGTCGGGGTGGCGGATTTCCCCCGGGCAGATCTCCCTCCCCCCTTGCCGGGGAGGGTCGGGATGGGGGGCTGGCAGCTCCCTGATTCGGCCGCCGATCGCGTCCGCGTTGGGGATCCCGCGATCCACGCTGCCGCTGCGTTTTCCGGCCCGGCGTGGCGCTGCCCTGCCCCGATGCCGGGATCGGTTGGCCGCCGGTTTGGCCCCGGCCGCTGCCACGGCGCCGCCGCCGCCCGCGACGCTGGTCGGGTGTCGCGGCCGGAACGGCTTCGGGCCGCGGGCGCTCCGCCCGCGGCGGGGGGACAGCCGGAACGATTCGGGCCAGGCCGCGTGGCCTACGCCGCCGGCTGGGCTGCTCGCGAGGCCGCCCCTCCTGCTGCTTGACCCGTTCCTCGAATTCGACCAGCCACTCCTCCATCGGCCGTTTGATCTGCGGCCGGGGCGCCCGCGGCTCTTCCGGCCAGATCCGCGGCCGATCCGGGCGAATGGCTTCGGGTGGCGGGTCCGAGTCGGTCGGTTCGGGTTCGACCGCGATCTCAGGCGGGAGTTCGGACATCATCGAGCATCTTAGCCGTGGTTCGCTCCGGCGCCTCGGCGATCCAATTGACGAGGAAGCGGCGCCGGAATCGTTCGAGGGCGACGATCACCGGCAGGCCAAGCGTGGAAACCAGCAGGATGTTGCCGGCCGCGCGGAAGGCGTCGTAAACCAGCGACGTCGTGACGTAGAAGGCGCCGAATCGCCTGGCGAGGTCGACCAGGCTCAGTCCTGGTGCCCAGCTGATCGCCGAAGTGCCAACCCCCAGCAGGAACGGCCATTCCCAGAGATCGAGGAGCACGCCGTAGAGGAAGCCCGCCGCGCAGCCATAGACGGCCATCGCGATCAAGGCCCCTTTTCCCAGAAGCTTCCCTCCCCCCATGTGGGGGACGGGTTGGGCTCTGCGCCCGAAGGCTCCCAGGTATCCGGCCCCCAGGCCCACCCACCCGCTGGCCAGCATCTGGTATGGCAGCCAGGGCCCGAATCCTGCGGTGAGAACCGCCGAGAGCAGCAGCGTCAGAGCGCCGAGCGCAAACCCGAAACTGGGGCCCATCACGTAGCCGCCCGCGATGATCAAAAAGAAAATGGGTGAGAAGCCCAGCAGGCCAATGACGATAACCAGGCGGAGCGTCGCGTCGACGGTGACCAGCGCCGCCAGCACGGCCAGCAGCCGCGGCGAAAGCCGGTGGGTCTGCAGTGCCAGCGCGAGGACGGCAAGTGCGGAAATGCCGATCAGGGCGGTGAACAACGCCGCCTGCTCAGGGAATGCCGATCCGACGAGCAGCGGCGCGACGAAGAGCGCGAGCCCCCCGGCCGTGATGGCGAGCAGCACCGCGTCTTCCGCGCGAGCTGACGTGCCTCTCAACCGACGGGCACCTCTTCGGGCAGCAGCCACCCGCCACCCAGCAGCTTGTTGATCTGGGTCGCGAAGACCAGGGAATCGCTGAGCACGGTCCGCGGTGGGCCATCCGCGTAGATCTCGCCATCGGCCATCAGCAGCACCCGGTCGGCTGTCCTCGCGGCCCACTCGACGTCGTGGCTCGCGACCAGCACACTGGCGCCGGCGTCGGCGCGGGTCCGCAAGAAGCTGGTCAGCGCGCGTTTGACCGACGGATCGAGCCCGCGCGTGGGTTCGTCGAGCAGCAGCAAGTCGGCCCGCGCGGCGACGACGGCGATGGCCAGCTGCTGACGTTCACCGGTGCTCAGATCCCGTGGGTATCGGTCGAGCCATCCGGCAAACGGCTCGGTGACCTGCGCCGGCAGCCCGCGGAGTTCGTCGTTGACCGTGGCAGCGAAGAGCAGCGCGTCCGCATCCTGGGGGACGTAGGCGGTCCGGACCTCCTGCTGAACGCGTCCCGACTGCGGGCGGAGCAGGGCCGCGATCAGTTTCAGCAAGGTCGTCTTTCCGGAGCCGTTGCGGCCCATCAATGTCGTCACCTGTCCGCGTCGCAATGCCAGGGAGACCCCTTCGACCGCTCGCGCGCCGTCATACCGAAAGGTCACCCCATGAAGCCGGCTGACGACCTCCCCCTTGCCATCGACCGGCGGGATCGAGGGGCTGGAGGGCGGCAGACGCTGGGCATGGACGCGCGCATCACGTAACCCCAGCGGGAGTGGCGTCCATCCAGCCCGGAGCGCCAGGTCCACCACGGGCGGCCGCGCGCCGCCGCCGGCGAGCGCCGCGCGCGGGTCCTGATCGCGCAGGGTGCCCGCCTCCAACGTCCAGATTCGATCCACGAAGGGGGCGATGCGCTCCACGCGATGCTCGGCAATCACGGTGGTCATCCCGAGCTCCGCAACCAGCCGGAGCACGACCTGCAGCACATCCTCGGCCGCCTGCGGATCCAGCTGGGAGGTTGGCTCGTCGAGCGCGATCGCTTGCGGATGCATGGCGAGCGCGGCCGCGATCGCGACCCGCTGCCGCTCCCCACCCGACAGCGTCTCGATCCGGCGCCGTCGCATGTTGTGGATGCCCACCTGGTCGATGACTTCCTCGATCCGCTTGCGCATCAGCGGCCGGGGCAGGCCCAGATTTTCCAGCCCAAACGCCAGCTCGGCTTCCACGTCCTGGAGCACGAACTGGGCTTCGGGATGCTGGAAGACGAACCCGATCCGGGAACCGAGGTCACGCGGCTCGTGCTCCCTGGTGTTGAGGCCACACACGATGACGCGTCCGCTGAATTGGCCGCCGGTGCTGTGGGGGACCAGCCCGTTGAGGCATCGCAGCAGTGTCGATTTGCCACTGCCCGAGGCGCCGCGCACCAGGATCACTTCACCCGGCTCGATGGATGCGCTGATGTCGTTGAGGGCGGCAGAATCCGCCTCAGGATACTGGTAGGTCAGGCGATCAATGTCGATCAGCGGCATGGCTCGGGTGCTCGAGCGCGGTCAGGACCGCAGGCGTAACCAATAAAAACGCGCCGATGAGGCTGGCGATCGACGGGAAGACGGGCATGAGGCTTTTGTAGGCGTCGTAGGTCGGCGCCGGCGCGACGAGCAGGCTTGTTCCCGCGATCGCCGATAGGGCAATGACGGTCAGGTCCGAGGTTGTCCACACGACGGGGCGATAGCGCGAGCGGCGGCGGCTGCCGTAGCCGCGGGCGTCGAGCGACTCGCCGTATTGCAGCGCGCGCTCGAGGGTGGTGAGCAGCAATGGCACCACTAGGGCCGGCGCCGAACGCCAGCCGGACCGCCGTCCGCGAAGCCGCCGAGCCTCAGCGATCGACCGCAGGGAATTGACGGTTTGCGGGGCGAACGCGAGCGCCAGGGCGAGGACCGTCCCGGCGCGGTACAGCGGCCGAGGCAGCATGGCGAGCATGTCGCCGCTCCGAACCGCAGCCTGCAGAATGCCGAAGACTGCGATGGTCAGAAGAAGCGCCAGTCCGGTGGTGGCGCCGAACACCAGGGCTTCCCAGGTCCAGGGCCCGCCAACGATCGGGATGGCCGGGAGCGTGAAGAGCAGGTGCCGGCCGAAGCGGCTGAGCACGACGCTGAACAGGATGGGCGCGCACGCTAGCAAGAGGCCGAGCTTGAGATAGCCAGCGGAATGCCGGCGGCGGTACGGAAGCCAGACGTTGGCCAGCACCATCGCCAACACAATCTGGACATAAGGACTGCGATCGATGAGGGCCATGGCGAGGGCGACCGTCGCCCACACGCACCAACTGGTTGGGTTGAGGTTCATGGTCCGCGTCCCGTGGCGAGATTCCATGCAGCGAGCCCTCCGAGTAACAACAGACCTATGGCGAGCAGGAGCAGTGGCCGCACGTCCTGGGCTGTGGGCGGACCGCGAGGCGGCCCGGTCGATGCCACCGCGACGTGTGCCGTCGGTGATGGCGATGTTGCGAGTGCCTCGATCGTCGGATTCGCCGAGGGAGCCGACGATGCCGTTTGCACCGGAGTCGCTGCAGGAGCGGTCGGAGCGACGCTCGCCTGTGGCGGACGAGTAGCCGAAGATGGCGGGACGGCCGGAGGAGCGCAGACCGTGGCGAACGCGAGGATGGCCGGCGGCTGCGCCGCGCCGGCGGCATAGTGCCAACCGTCCATATCGCCATCGTGAAGAACCGACGAGCTGGCCCCCAGGGCCGACTGCTGCCAGGTGGCGCCCTGGCGGTGGAAATACTGCCAGTAGGCCCCGCTGCCGAAACAGTTCGACGGCACGAGAGCCGGCTCCAAGTCCAGCTGGCAGATTGCGCTCCCCATCGCTCCGAAGGTCTGTGCCTGGTACTCCACGTTGGCGCGCTCGATCAGCTCCATCCCGGTAATCTGCGCTTCGGCAAAGGCCACGCATCGCGTCAACAGCCGCCCGCTCGAGTGTTCGATCACCAGTCCGGCGTGATGCAGCGCAGCGCGTGCCGGATGGGCCCATAGCAGGGCAGCGATGATTGCGGCCCCGCCGCCGATCGCAAATCGAAAGGCGAGCCGTTTTAACGAGGCCGCCGTCGCAAGCTCCAGCCAAGGGCCAGCATCAGGAGAGCAATCAGGAGGACTCCAGCGTCCGGAGTGCGGCTCTCACCGGTCTGGGCGAGGTGAACGGTGGGTCGGGGGGTTGGCGCAGGGGCGGGCTGCGTCGATGGTGCCGTGGCTGGGCACGTTGTGGGCATCGTGCCCGCGGTCGCGCGCACCGGCAGGTATCTCGAGGCGAGGGCAACCAGCGGCTGCGTCGTCGACAATGAATCCGGCGCCGCCGTTGCGTTGGTGCCGGGGCGGTAGTAGCCGAAGCCTCCGTTTTGATACTGGAAGGTCAGGAGGTCGGTCAGGGCGTTTTTGTCGGCGATCGACCAAGCCGAGCTGGTCGGATCCTCGCCAACCGCGAGCAGCCCATCGATCACGAGCGCGTCTGAATCTGGATCGGAATCGCCTGTGAGGGCGGTGTACTCGAAGCCACCACTGGTCTGTTGCTGGCTCCTCAGATAGACGAGGGCCTTGGCCTTCGCGGTTGCCGTCAGCCCACCTGCCGACTTGAGCGCCATCAGGACGACGCTTGTCGTATTTGTGTCCGAGCCGAATCCGGGGCTGAATTCCCAGCCGCCGTCGCTCTTCTGCGCGCCGGCTAGATAGTCGATCGCCTTCTGCGACGCCTTGCCCGATGGGATCGCCAGCACGGCCAGCGCATCATTAAAGATCTGGCTGTTATAGGCGCCGGTCGCAGCGTTGTAGGTGCATTGCAGGTCCTGCAGTAAGTTGTGGCCCGCAAAATTTCGCGAATCAAGGCCGGCTGCGGCAACGGCGAGCACAAGGCTACCGATGTTTCCTGCAGTCTTCTCTTCAGTGGCGATGTGGAAACGAAGAGAGTCGATGGTGGTCTTTCCGTCGGTGCTCAAGCTCGCGACGGACATTCCATTGGCAGCCAACCCCCAAACGGTCTCTTCGGTTCGGCTGGCGTCGCCGGCGATGGTGCCGTCCGAACCCTGTTGGGTGTGCAGCCACGCCAGCGCGTTGGTTGCGGCCGAGGTTTGTGGCGTGAAGGCCGACGCGAATGACATCGGCCCGAGAGCCGCGCCGAGCGCGGCCGCGAAAGCCAGTAATTGCCTTTTCATTGGTTCCTCCAGAGCATTGGTGCTTAGCTGGAGGCCGATCGGAGAAGATGCCTGGCACCTCCCTCTCAGCCTCGAAGAGGGTCGTGGTCCCCGACAGGCAGGTCTCCTGGCTCCGGATCGTTGCCGCTGGGCTCCTTCCCAAGGCTTTGGGCCTCAGTGGATATCGCCCATGGCTCCCCGGTTACAGTGACGGGTTCGCGCCGGATTCACACCGGCTTTCCTTTTCAGCTCTTTTCGAGCCACCTGTCGGCGCTGTTCACTTGTAGCGGCGCCTGGCCGGCATCACCTCCCCCAAAAGGTGAACGCATTATAGGATGCGGCCGGACGGGACTCCGTCAGGCGACGCGCGATTGCTCGAAGTAGGCCTCGAGCTCTTCGATGGTGGGAACGCGGTTGATCTCGTCGGGCTCGACATTCATGAACTGCTCCTGGGCGGTGAAGACGAGCTCGATCAGGTCCGGGATCTTGACGTCACGGGCATACGGGACACCGAACGCCACCAGCTGCGCGACGATGTCGCCAGGCACCGTCGTCCGCTCGGCGAGATTCAGCTCCTCGAGCGCCCAGAGGATGCGGTCCAGCGCATAAAGGCTGAGCTTGCGCTTGGCCTCCTGCGCCCGGGTCGCCATCACTCGAAGCGTAGTGCGTTGGGTCTCCATTTGAATCGCCTCGTACATTGTTGGGCTAAGTCCTCCGGTAGGTGACGTTGTTGGGTCAGCGACCACGCTACGGCCCAAACCCGCGGCCAGCAAATAACTTTCGTTAAAAGATGTAAATAGGCGACCCCGTGTCACCGGCAGGCTTTCGAAAACCCGCGGGATAATACCCACAATGGCTTACATCGACGCCGACCCGGATCGCGGGCCGGGCCGGGACGCGGTCGAACTCTATACCCGAACCTACGGGACGCTGCTGCGGAGCTCGGGCGAGACCAAGCTCAAGGTGCTGGAGCAATCGCACATCGGGATGGGCTCGAGCCTCCACCCGAAGGCCGGCTCGGCGGAGCCCGATACCGGCGCGCTGATCTACGCGCTCCGCCGTCTGCCTCCCAGCATCACCGCCGTCCGGCGGATCGTCCTGGGTCAATCCGCCGACGTCTTCAAGCGGATGCTCAACGTCGACGTCGAGCGGTGGGAGATGCAGAGCGCACCCGGCCGCCGGCGTCGCTATTTCTTCGACGGCAAGGAGACGCTCGCCGTTTACATCGCCAGCCCATCCGACATCGACGATGTCATTCCGCAACTCGTTGCGCTGCAGATCGAATGGAACAAGCTGCACGCCCTGCTCAGCGCGGAAGACCTGGGCCGCGTCGAGAGCGTGGCCGGCCAGTTCCAGGTGCTGCAGCGGCTGGGCATTTCCGAGGACGACGCGTTCCGGCTGGTGGAGATCTGGGGCGACCTGCTCGACCCGTTGCGCCGCATCCAGGCCGAGGAAAAGGACTTGCGGGTCCGGATGCTGGGCGGCACCCAGATCGGCTATATCAAGGCGACCCGTCGCTGGTGGCAGCCGATCGAGGACCTGATGCAGCGTGAGGGCGTGCGCGACCGGCCGGTGTACTTCGTCTCGAGCAACACCCACAGCCTGGTGAACCTGTTGAGCGGCTCGGCCCGACGGCACCAACAGGAGATCGTCGACTACATCGAGCGGAGCAACAACCTCGAGCTGGTGCCAGAGCTCCGCAAACTTCGACAGGGTCAGTCACGCGGAAACTGGGACAACTTCCTCTACTATGCCGCGCGCTCCTACTACGGACAATCGGCGGAAGCCGGAGGGCGGCGGGCGCAACGGACGAAAGAGGAAGTGGAGCGCGGCATCTTCTTCCTTGCCAGTCAGGCCGGCCTTGACGTGGCGGCACAGGTCATCGTCCTCGACCGGCTGGTCGCGGGCGACCTTGATCCCCGATTGGGAACGCCGCCGGCGGAGCGGCTGAAGCGGAGCCCCGCCATCGTGATCAACGTCAACTATCCCCTCGGACTGGGCGCCTACAACCTCCTGCTCGAGGTGGCGGAAAGCGTCGGCACCCTCCGTGGCGGCTATGTGCTGGGCAAGGCCGCCACCCTCAACGGCAGCATCGGCGACATCATGATATCGAATGTCGTCTACGAAGAGCACTCCGAAAACACCTACTGGCTGGACAACTGCTTCAGCTTCAACAGTGTCGCGCCGTTCCTGGTCTACGGGTCGGCGCTCGACAACCAACGGGCCGTGACGGTGCGCGGCACCTTCCTCCAGAACCGCGGGTACCTCGACTTCTATCATCGCGAGAGCTTTACGGTGGTGGAGATGGAAGCCGGCCCCTACCTGAATGCCCTCTACGAAGCCGCGGAGTCTTCCCGGTATCCGATGCGAGAGAACATCAACTTCACCAAGCTGCCCTTCGACTTCGGGGTGCTGCATTATGCCTCAGACACGCCTTACACTCAGGCGCGCACCCTCGGAGCACGCGGCCTCTCGTATTACGGCTTGGATTCGACCTACGCATCCTCGGTTGCGATCCTGAGGCGGATCCTGGCACAGGAGCAGGTCCTTACGGCCGACGTTGCGACGCCGCGCTGGGCTGACGCCGAAGCCCGCGAGGGCGCCTGATCCTTTCCTCCGGCACCACCGGGGTTAGCCGGGTCGTAATGAGGTGTTGCTAGGCTGCGCTCAGGTTCCTGAAATCCTCTTCGCCCCCTCCTCCCCACAAGAGGCCGCCTTCAAAAGCGGCCTTTTGATTTGGCGGTTACGTTCTTGGCGGGCTCAGGCGGCACGCTTGCGTCTTCGCGGGTCCCTCCTGCGGCGCGCGAGGTCCAGGAGTGCGACGTCGATGCGCCGGTCCGAGGGATCGAGGTGCTTGGCTCCCGTTAAGTGCCGGTGAGCCGCGGACAGCTGGCCGAGCTCCATCTCCGCGAGACCGAGTTGCAGTGTAAAACCGGGATCGACCGGGCAGCTCAGCGCGGCGCGTTCCAGGAAAGGAAAGGCATCATCCCGCATGCCCATCTCCCAGAGCAAGGTCCCCAATTCGGCCAGGATCTCAGGTTCCTCGGGCGATTCGTTGAGCGCCCGGCGGTAGGCGAGCCGCGCGACCTCCGTGTGTCCGAGCTGACGGTGATCGCGCCCGATCAGGAACCAGGTCTGCCACGAGCCCGGGGCCAGCATCATGGTGCGGGTGTAGGCGGTCCGTGCCTGCTCGCGATCCCCCAGCGCATCGCAGGTCAGACCGAGACGGAAGGCCACCTCCGGATTCTCGGGATCCAGACGGCTCCCCTCCTCGAGGACCTCGCGCGCGCGGACGTAATCGCGGACACGATGGCAGACCGTTCCCAGCCGCAGCCGGGGCAGGGCCTCGTTCCCGCCGAGCTTGACCGCCGCTTCGTAGCGGACGAGCGCTTCCCGGATATTCCCCTCCGTCTCGGCCAGCCGGCCGCTGTCGAGCAGGTGCTCTATCTCAGGCGTCATCGCCAGAAACAACGCGCCGCTTCGACCGGTCCTACGCCTGGTTGGTGTCCTCCAGGAAGCCAAGCAGTTCTGGCTCCTCCATCTCCTGCGCCGGCAGCACGGGCGTGTATTTCAGCCGGGTGGCGAGCTTCATCGCCAGCTCCACCTTGAAATCGACAGGTGTAAAGCCCTTGTCGGTGAAGATGCCCAGCGCGCGGTCGCGGATCACCAACGCGGCGCCCTGCTTGCGCGCCAGCACCCTCATCACGGATGTCCCGCCGTCGTCGCCGGCACCAGCTGGGCCACGAGGCGAGCGAGCTGAGTCGGCTTGAAGGGCTTCTCGACGGTCGCGACAGCACCGGCGGCCCGCGCATGTTGGGGCGTCGCCGTGTCTCGAAACTCGGTCATCATCACCACCGGGTGATGGGGGACGAGGGCCGTCAGCAGGGCGAACGCATCGCCGTCGGGCAGGCTCGAATCGAGTAAGACCAGGTCAGGCTCGATCGCCTCGGCGGCGCCGGGTACGTTGACGGCGCTCGATTCCCAGCGCACCTGGTGGCCTTCGCGTTCCAGCTTGAAGACGATGATCGACGCGATATTCGGCTCATCTTCGACGAGCAGGACGCGTGCCATGGGTCGGGCACTAATGTTAGCTGGTGCCGGCACGATCACCCAATATCCCAACCATCTTTCTGGCCCACGGGGCCTCGGGTGACGCCAGCAGCATGCGGCCCTACGTCAACGCGCTCGAAAAGCGCCAGTTGAAGGCGAGCGCCATCGACCTTCCCGTGGGCAAAGCCGAGAAGGCCGTACCGGTGTTTCTTAAAAAGGTGCCGGCCGGTGCGATCGCCGGCGGCCATTCCTATGGCGGCCGCGTGGCGAGCATGGCCGCCACCGAGGTGGACTACGCCGCGCTGGTATTGCTCAGTTATCCGCTCCACCGTCCGGGGCATCCCCAGGACCTCCGCACCGAGCACTGGTCGAGGATTGCCTGTCCTGTGCTGTTCTTATCGGGCGAATCCGACCCCTTCGCCCGTCTCGAGCTGCTCAAATCGTCGGTCCGCCTGCTGCCCCAGGCAGAGCTGGTGACCTTTCCCGGCGTCGGGCACGGGCTGCTGACGGTCGTCGACGCCGCGATGGATCGCGTGGCCGCGTTCGTCCGCAAGCTCCCGCAATAGACTGACCGCATGTGCACCGCGCCCGGCGATGATGTCGCTCCTCCGGCGCCGGCCGGGGTCAAGGAAGAGGAGCGGACCGTCAGCGCCGGTGATGGCGCGGACCTGCGAGAGTTCCTCGCCCTGCCCGCGATGGGCTTTGGGCGTGGCGCGGTGCTGATCATCCATGACATCTGGGGATATACCGACTTCTACAAGGACCTGGCTCGACGGATCACCCAACACGGCCACGCCGCGGCCCTCGTCGATTTCTTCGGCCGCCAGGGTGAGCTGCCGGAGTCGATGCGGGCCCCGGAACGGACCGGCACGAAGCCGGAGGCGATGGCTCGTGCCGTGGAGCGGGCCCAGCAGTTATCGGATGAGCGATTCCTGGCCGACATGCAGACCGCCGTCGACGATCTCCTGGCGCGCGGCGCCTCGAAGGTCGCCGGCTGGGGCTTCTGCATGGGAGGCCGTCTCGCCTACATCGGGGCCGCCCGCGTGAGCGGGTTGGTGGGCGTGGTTGCCTACTACGGCCACCTCCGGGCGGAACCAGGGCGATTGTCGCCGCTGCAGCTCGCCAGTGAAATCAAGATCCCCCTGCTCGGGATCTTCGGCGGGGCCGACCCCGGCATTCCAGGCGAGCAGATCGCGGCCTTTCGAGATGCGTTGAAAATGGACAAGGAGATCGTTATCTACCCGGACGCGCCGCATGGATTCCTGCGTTACGGGGCGACGGAACACCGCGCCGCGATCGACGATGCCCTGCAGCGTACCTTCGGATTCCTTTCGCGAGTGCTTTCGACGCCCAGCCCGATGGTGGCTAGCCGCTGAAGCCCTCCGGCAGCAGTACCGCGCCGCCGGTCGTTTGGACATAGACCTGCCAGTTGTAGTAGCCGAGGAAGGCCCGGTCGTTCGCGAACATCTGCTGCGCGTAGAGCTGGACGGCGTGGACGTAGAGCATGCTGGGGTTGTAGGCGTAGATGGCGCGTGTCATGTTCTGCGGGGCGCCGTGTGCTTTCAGGTAGCGACCGGCGGCAAGGATCGCATCGTGCGGGTTGTTCACGTCCCCGCGGCCGTAGCTGGCCCAGGTGGCGGGCATGAACTGCATCGGTCCCTGCGCGCCCGCCGAGCTCAGTCCCTGGATGCGACCCATGTTGGTCTCGATCAGGTTGATCGCGGCGAGGTACGGCCACTGGACGCCGTAGGCCTGCTGCGCTTCCCGGTAGTAGCCGAGGAGGACCTTGGGCGCCGGCGGCGCGATGATCCGCCAGTGCGGCAGTGAGCTGCGGGCGCCGTTCAAGCTATCGATCTGCTGGGCCGCGCTGAGGTTGTCCTGGATCGCCGAGCGCACCGTGGGGGAAACGGCGTTGAGGACCGCTGGCACCCAGTCGGGATGCGCGGCCAGGAGTTGATAGGCGTGCTGCTGACGGTCACCGAGGCTAGCGTATTCGTCCCCAGGAGTGTCGGGCATCCGAATCGCCTCCTCCACGCTGCCCAGCTCGGTGGCGACGTAGGCGGCGTCGATCACCACGACGTGGGGTGTCGGCCTGGGCGAAGGGGATGGCGAGGGACTGGGTGATACGGCCGCGGCGGATCGGTGTGCCTGCGTTCCCGCCTGGGCGGCGCCGCAGGCGGTCAAGGCGAAGACCGCAAGCAGGGCGATCAGCCGGATGCCAGAGACCCGCATCGTTGCGCGCGGATTCTATGAGCGCCGCCTTACCGAGTCAATCAGGCACGTACTAACGTTTCCAGGCCGACCGATCTTAGCGATGGACAGAAGGTCATGGGGCACTGTCCCGTTGCTTGCTGCATGAGCTATCCGTGGACGCGAGTTCCGAAGGAAACACCGCCGCTGGATGCCTGGCAACTGCGGCTGCTGCCCATGGCCGACCTCTTCATGGGGCTGATGTGGTCTCGGCCGGGCGGCCTCTCGCTACGAACCACCTGGGTGACGCCTGCCACCCTCGGCCTGGCGGTGGCCGTCATCCTCGCCGTCGGTCTTCCTGGACTGGCTGCCATCGCCTATGGCATCGCGAATCGCCAGGTGCTGGTCGCGTTCGGTGGGCTGGTCGCGTTGGCGCTGGGCGCCGGAGCGGCCGCCGTGGCGCTCTATGGGGTCCGGCAACGCCGCCTGTCCGCATCCTCACGCCATTAGGCGCGACACCTGGCCTGGACAACAATGTGAGTCGCTCGCGGCCGCCAAGACTGCTTCGAGCCGTGCGGATTGCCGTGTTGGTGCAGGCTCTTGCGCTACTCGTCACCGTCGGGTTGACGATTCCCAGCTACCTGGACTATGTCCTTCATCCAATGAGCTGCAGACCAGACGAGTGGTGCATGGACCTCCGCAGCCTGCCATTCCTCTTTGCGGCGTCCTTTCTGGGACCGCCCGCGCTGCTGCTTCTTACAACCTATTGGCTCTGGCGTCGACCGCGGAGGTGGCCCGCGGCTCTACCACTTTTGGTCGACGTGGCTGTCATTGGTGTCGTCCTCATCGATCTCATTGGATTCGCCCAGACACGGTCCGCTGACCCGAACATTGTTATCCAGGTGCTGTTGGGCTTGGTACCCGCCGTCGTCAGTTTGACCCTGATTCTTGCCCTGCTGCGACGGTGGGACTCGAGCAAACCAACTCCAGGTGCCGTCTCCTCCACTCGTTGATGTGCACGAGGACCGGATCACCCAGGCTTTTGTTGGTCCCGGATGGAAGGAGTAGCCCGCCGCCGACACTGATCGAACAGCGTGTCGGTGGATGAGCACTTTTTTGACACTGTAGGCTGGCGCAGATGGGACGGGCGACGACTCGAAACGATGATCTCGCTGCCATCCGTCGGCTATACGACAGGGAGGCCGACCGATACGACCGAATGCTGCGGAGCTGGCTGGCCCGCTGGCTGCTGCGAGATCGTCGGGAAAAGGCGGCTCGATACGCCAAGGGCAGTCTGCTCGAGGTGGGGATCGGCTCCGGCGCGACCCTTGCGCTCTACGAATCGGATGTCCAGGTTACCGGCATCGACATCAGTCCCGGCATGCTCGCCGTCGCACGTCGCCAGCTCACGGAGCTCGGCCGGAATGCCGACTTGCGCGAGATGGATGCTCAAGCGCTCGACTTCCCGGAACACCACTTCGACTCCATTGCCTTCAACCTTTGCCTGTGCACCATCCCTGACCCGGCGCGCGCACTCCGCGAGGGCATTCGAGTCGCAAAGCCGGACGTGCCCATGACCTTCTTGGAGCATGTCCGTAGCGATCGGATGTGGGTTGCGCTTCCCCAGGATCTGTTCAGCGCTCTGTTCAGCCGGGCTATCCACGACCGCTTCAACCTCCGCACGGAGGACCTCGTGCGTGCCGCCGGGATCGAGGTCCTTTCGGCCGAGCGCTGGGCGCTGGGTGCCATGACCCTGATCATCGGTCGCTCGCCCGTCGGGCCGGTGTGACCGCGACACCTTGACATGTGAGCGGCTGGCAGGTCTGCGTGGCTGCGACAGCTGTTCGTGGACCGCGGTGGCCATTGCAACTTCAACACGGCCGAGATCGCGGTGGCGCTCGGAGCGCTGACCGAGCGCATCAATACTGGGAGTTGGGGAAACGCGGCTGACCTTGCCACCTTGAACTCGCGGTCGGCCAGCTTCGATGTCCGTTATTGGGTCCCGGTCCGCGCCAACGTCGTCGGTGGTCCGGCCCCGCATAGCTAACCGAGTTTCGTGACCCTTCGATTCGATCGGACTGCTGCGAGATGCCGCGCGGGAGTAGGAGTAGCCTGTGGCGGACACTATTCGAACAGGCTTAGGTGTCTAGCCGCCCCCTTTGCGATGCTGGCAGGTGGTCGCAGCGTGGGGGTTCTCCCCCTGTGATCAGAACGTGATGTTACGTCCCTCCATGATCAGGCCCGTCCACCCCTTAGGGTCGATCCACGATCCCCCAATGGCATCAACTTCAGCCTGAGAGACCCCACGGGCCTCTGCGCACCCCTTTCAGACGTGGATTGGAATCTTATTCTCGCGTGCGAAGTCCAGAACTTCATTAAGCGGCGGCACGCCCTTTCCTCGGACGGTTCCCGCAACGCCCGACCGGATCAGGTCTGTGGAATCGCCCGCAAGAACAATACGGACGTCAACGCCCGTCTGCTTGGCCCCGCGAGCCAGATGAAACGGGATCGTCGCCTTCGTTGGGTCATTCGTTCCCCAGGTCGTCGAGATCGTCAGCAGCTGTTCCACGCGTCACCTCCTTTGTCTTGTTACGGCCCTCATGGTAAGCCCGGTCGGTCACCAACCCGATCTGGTCCGCAAGCGACTGGCCGCTCGGCGCGGTGATATCGGGGCCCTCCATTGCCTGAAGCTCTACGGTTGCGATCTTTTCGAATTCCAGGATGACGAGGTGGGTCCGGAGGACTTCTACTCGAGGTTCTTCGGGCAACCCCTATCGTCGTGTCGAACGAGAACCAGGGTTCGATGGCAGCCCCTTGCGGACACTATTCGAACATCTGAATTCAGCCGACGGTAAAAGGCTGTCGTCCTAAGGGAGTCGAGTCAGAAGAGGCCAGGGATCAAGCGCCACGTCCGCTGCTGATACATCTGGTAGGGTGCTCCGAACTCCGCGCGTAGCATGCCTTCCTCGGCCGCGATCCGATACAAGTAGGCGCCTCCCAAGACGAGGCTGATGAGGATCGCCGCGGCCCAACTTCCTGCACCGAGCGCGTATCCGATCCACACCAGCAGGCTGCCCGCGTAGCCCGGGTGTCGGATGAGGCGGTAGGGACCCGCGGTGACCAACTCCTGGCGTTTCATAATCTGGAGGCCGCGGCTGTACCTGGTTCCGAGAATCGCCATAGACCACGCCCGCAGGCCGAGGCCGCAGAGAAGGAGGGTACAGCCTGCCCAGCGGATCGGCATCGGTGCTAGTGCTATCCGAAATCCGGAAAGAAGCAGGCTGATTACAAGGGAGATGAGGAAGGACACGAGCAAGACCCAAGTGCTGTAGCCGACATCCGCGGGGCCCACCCACCGCCTGGCTTCTTCGGGCCCTCTCAGCAGGAACTCGAAGCTCACCCAGACCAGGAGTCCGGCGACGGCAACCCAAAAGACCATCAGAGCGATTATCGATGGCTTGACGGACACTATTCGAACAATCGCCTACGGTGTGCCGGCTCTCGCCATGCCGTCTGCCGAGGGGGTAGCGGCCTACGCTAGGTCCAGCCAGTCCCAAGATCTCGTCCGCATGCCTCGGGAGGGCTAACGGGAATATGCGCATCAATCTGATGCGTTATCATTATGGTATGGCTAGGCAAGTCCGCGCGGCACGAACAAGGGCTCCAAAACAGCGAGGTCCGCGAACGACTCTTCGCGTGCCCGAGGAACTGGCGAGAATCGCGGAGCGTCGGGGCAAAGACGAGGGTCTTTCGCGTAACGACGTGCTCGTTCGCTTCGCCCTGATCGGTGCAGAGCAGACCGAGCGAATGGACGTGCTCAGAGAACGGGCGGAGCGGCGGCTGGCTGCTTGGCGAAGTCACCCCAGGGCGAAAGCCGTATCCGGATTCCTCACGCCCTCCGAGTTTGAAGCAGCGATGCGACTCTGGCGCCAAGCCTGAAGTGGAGAACCGCCGATAGCCATTTGGGGCCACGCCTGGGATACCACGGTTGTTTCCCGTCTGGTCCCGGGCAGTGACGACGTTCGGGAGGTTGAGCGATTGGCGTTCGCCGGCTCCCCGGTCGCCATGCCATCCGTGGTCATTACCGAAATCGTCTTCGGGCTCGTGCGAACCGGTCTGCGTGAGCCTCGAGCACGCGCTCACAGGGACTGGCTCTTGGACCTGATCAACAGAGCTGTGGTTGTTCTCCCACTGACCGCCGAGGCGGCGGAAATTGCCGGGGATCTTCGTGCTCAACAAGCATTCCCACCGACCAGCACGCGTCGACGTAAAGGGTCACGGGGAGAACAGCACGTCGCATGGATCATGGACCTTTTTATCGCAGCAACGGTTTGGGTTCATGGCTACGATCTGGTCACTCGCAACGTTGGTGACTTCAAAAGGATTGCGGAACTACTTCCGGCCGCGGACGCTGAAAGCCGCTTCCACATCATTCATCCGGAGTGACTGCGAATCCGCCGCTGCACTCCAAGCATTCAATCTCGGGTTAGGCGCAGACCTGTAGACCGGCCCTGCTAGGTGGGTGGTAGCCCGTGGCGGACACTATTCGAAGAGTCTCAGGTCTGCTCAAACCGTGAAGCCTGTGGTGCACAGACTGCCTGATCAAGCGCTGCCAGCCAGGCGATCTTATCGAGAGGGTGCATGCCCGACATCGGTCTGCTGGCCGGCGCGCGAAAAAGGGCGTAGGAGCTCTCCCCAGGTGATGCCTTTTCCCTAGACCTAAGGAGGCTTCGCCTCAGACCTTCGAGTCATGGGTGAATAGCTCCGGTCGGTGGCAATCGGCCGAAGCCGTACATTCGAACCGTCAAAGCGGTTAGTTGGTCCTTGCGGACCGCCACCGACAGGAGCTTGCCATGAGTCTACGCCCGAGCGTCGCCGAGATCCTTGACCAGCACATCACCCTTGAGCTCGAGTCCATCGACCGGATGTATCTCAACCTCTACGTCCCCCAGCTGCAGCATGAGAATGGGGCAGCCCGTTTCTTCCGTTTCCACCGTGGTCAGCCCTTCGTGTCCTCAGCCCTCATGGCAACGATCTCGAGGGCGTTCACGGCCGCCGTCGACGCCTTCATCCGCCAACACCAGATCCCCGTCGTTCGCTTCGTCAAAGGCCAGCGCAAAGACGACGTGGCGCTGGAACACCTGGCCCGGTTTCACGGGGAAGAGGGCATCCTCTTCGTGGGCATCGCGCAGGAAAAGTGCACCGTCTTCCGCACACAGAAACGGCGCAATCCCATTACCGGAAAGTCCTATCCGTGGATCGTTCGCGGCAGCGTGCTGGTGAATTGCTACTACTTTTACGGCGTCGACCGCGACTTCGGGCCCTTCTTCCTGAAGTTCTGCTCCTACTTTCCCTACCCGGCCAAGTTCTGCCTCAATGGACACGAATATCTGAAGCGGCAGGCCACTCGTCACGGCTTGGCCTACGAAGCCCCTGGACAACGGCATTCTCGCCAGCCCCGACCCGGAGCGGCTGCAAAGGATCTGTCGTCAGCTCTCCGCGGCTCGCATCATGGGTTCTCCAATCGCCTTCTGCGCAGGGAACTGGCGCTCCTCCTCGGCTGTGATCTCAGCCTCATGACCCCTGGCCGGATGACGTACGACCTGAGGCGGCTTCGCCTGCACGGGCTGATCGCTCGCATCTCCGGCAGCCATCGCTACCAGGTGACAGACTTTGGCCTCCGCAGCGCTCTATTTTTTACCCGCACCTACGCTCGTTTGCTGCGGCCTGGGCTCGCCGAAGTTCTGGCAAGCGGTCTGCCCGCTGACTCGCGCCTGTCCTTGCGATTCCACCAATTGCAGCTCACCATGGACGAATGGGTCGCAAAAGCTAACTTGGCTGCCTGAAATCTGACTCATGCACAACAAACCTGGGCTCTCAAGCCCAGCTAGAGAAAGGAAAACGACCGGACCGCAGGTCCGGCCGTTTTCACCTTCGTAGTTGCGTTATGGGTTGGAAGCGGTGAGGGCGGCGATAAACTGCGGAGCCGAGGACTTCCGAAGCCGGTCGTCATATCCCAACCCGAAAGCGTTGGCATGCCTTGAATCGTAAATCCGGCCAGCTGGTTGTCTTGAAGGGTGATGACGCCGTAGGTGCGGGGGAACGACGTCACGGAAGACGTTGCCGAGCGCAGTCGAGCTGAAGGCCGACGTCGAGGACGCAGCGTCGTGATGACCTATGCTCCGGCTTGCCGAGATGGCACGCGAAGCGCAGGTGATGGGGGACGAGGTTCGGCCCTTTTGCGATAGCCTGCGAGAGTGGAATCGGGTGCACTGCTGAAGCCGGTCGATGCCGTTGAGGTCACGATCATCATGGATACCTTCGTCGACATCCTCATGGCTGGCGGCGACGGTGTCCAGCGCTTCAAGCTCGCCTATGACTGGTCTGACCGAGAAAACCTGATGGCTGAGCATGGCTTTTCCGCTCTCCTTTCCGTTGAGGTGGACGGATCTCGGGGTGCTGTTCTTATCGACGGCGGGCTCTCGGCGAAGGGACTGCGCCACAACCTGGACATCATGCAGATCGACATCACGGCCCTGCGCGCTCTCGTCATCTCTCACGGGCACGTAGATCATCACGGAGGTCTGGAAGGGTTGTTTCAACGGTACGGCAAACTCCGCCTCCCACTCATCATTCACCCGGACGCGTGGCGCGACCGAAAGATCACATTCCCGACCGGCCTAGAGCTACACATGCCGCCGCCCAGTCGCAATGACCTGGAGCGCGAAGGGCTGGAGGTCATCGACGAGCGCGGCCCGCGACTGCTGCTTGATGACACGATCCTCGTCTCCGGCCAGGTGGAGCGAGTAACCGACTATGAGAAAGGGATTCCCGGACAGCAGGCGCGGACGCCGAATGGTGGCTGGGAGCCCGATCCCTGGACATGGGATGACCAGAACGTCATCGTGCATCTCCGCAACAGCGGGCTGGTGATTGTCTCCAGCTGCTCCCACTCAGGCATCGTCAATGTTCTAAGGAACGCCCAGCGCATCACTGGTGTCCAGGAGATCGCCGCATGCGTGGGCGGCCTTCACCTGACCGGGAACATCTTCGAACCGATCATTCCGCGGACGATCGAGGCCGTCGCCGGCTTGGACGTCGGCCGTATCGTGCCCACCCACTGCACTGGTTGGCGGGCGACGCACGAGTTGGCCCGCTCCCTGCCACAGGCGTTCGTCCAGCCATCGGTCGGCACGGTTTTCCGCTTCGCTGCCGACACATGGCCGAGAAAACCTGCGGCGCTCATGCCCGGGCAGCGTACGATATCACCGCCGACTGCCTGATGGTTTGCAGCGCTCACGCGGTTGCCGCCTGGCTTCCTGAGAATTGACTGGTAGCCCGTGGCGGACGCTATTCGAACAGGTGAGCATCCAGTCGACCCACCTCAAAGCGATCAGCGTTCAGCTGATCCGGCATGCTCCGCGCCAACGATCCAGCTCAAGTGAGCAAGGCGCCGGCGAAGCGACGCATCAGCGGTGATGAGCTCCGTGCGCATCCGTTCCGCCAGCGCGACGTAGATCATGTCGTACACGGGATGGTTGTCATAACGGCGCGCCAGTTCCCAGGCCCGGACGAGGTCGCGTCGGTCGTCCACGACGTGAAGGGGAAGGCGTAGCAGCAATGCTTGGGAAGAATCCGCCGCTGCGCCGGTCCAGCGCCGCCGCCGAATCCCGCTGATCAGCGCGTTGGATACCTCCTCGAACAACAGCCGAGGCCCGAGAAGGTCGGCACCCCGCACGCCGAGGCGGTTGAACAGCCTGACCGAGGGAGTTGCGGCGGAAGCGTCCGGCGAAACCCAGTCGATGACAACGCTCGCGTCAACTACCGGCATCGAGTTCGCCGGATCTCTCCAAACGGTCGGCCAGCACGAGATCCGCGGCCGAGCGCCCCCCGCGCTTCGGCCGGCGCAAGACCTGCTGGGCGAGATTCCCCCATTCCCTCAAACTGAGGCGTTTAGATCCTTCGCCGGCCAAGGCCTCGAGGTCGCGACGCGCCACCAGAAGACGCTTGCCACTCTTCCTCGCCTTAAGCCGCCCAGACCAAACCCATCTGCGAACTGTTTCAGCGGACCGATGAACCAGCGCTGCTGCGTCCAGGATGGTGAGCTCGTCGCGAGCGGGCTCAGCCACATCAATATTCTACTACGCTTTCACGAAACGTTGTAGAAGTAGCCCGTGGCGGACACTAATCGAACAATTGAATTGGAACGATCTCCGAAAAACCCTCGGAAGCAATTGCGGAGGTCCTAGGCGGCCCCAGCAAACCCGTAATAGAATTCCGCTGCCAGCCGGTAGAATTCCAGGCCGCGCAAAGCTGAGACAATCCGGCCGTGGAGCAGGCCGGCTGCCCGAATTGCACGCGGCCCGTCCCTGAAGGGGCTCGTTTCTGCCCGGCCTGCGGCACGACACTGGCCGCTCGGGTCGACGCGGCCGAGCGACGGGTCGTTACGGCGATCTTCGCCGACCTGGCCGGGTCCACCCGCCTCGGCGAGCAACTCGATCCCGAGATCCTCCGCACCCTGGTCAGCGAGTTCTTCGAGATCGCCGGGCGCGAGATCCGCGGCCACGGAGGCACCGTCGAGCAGTTCAGCGGCGATGCCGCGGTCGGCGTCTTCGGCCTGACTACCTCGCACGAGGACGACGGTGAGCGCGCCGTCCGGACCGCCCTAGCCATCGTCAAAGCTCTCGAGCCATTGCGGGCCGCGGTGCGCGGTCAGCACAAGGTCGCCCTCGACGTCCACATTGGCATCGAATCGGGCGAGGCGGTCAGCGGCGATCCCTTTGCCGGCGGCACCTCGGTGACCGGCGACGCCCTCAACGTCGCTGCGCGACTCGAAAAATCCGCGGCGCCGGGACAGATCCTGGTCGGCCCCGCCGCCTACGCCGCCACCAAACACGCGGTCGCCTATGAACCGATCGGCGATCTCGCGCTTGCCGGCAAGAGTCTGCCCGTCGCCGCCTACCAGCCAATGCGCTTCCTCGCTGACATCGGCGAGGCCCGCGGCCTTGGCGATCTGAAGGCCCCGCTCCTCGGCCGTGACGAGGAGATGCTCCAGCTACTCGACACCGCCGAACGCCTCAATCAAGACCGCAAGGCGATGCTCTTCACCATCCTGGGAGCGCCCGGTATCGGCAAGAGTCGCCTCGCCCGCGAAGCGGGTGACCGCCTCGCGGCACGCGGATGGCAGGTGCTGCGCGGTCGCTGCCTCCCGTATGGCGATGGCATCACCTACTGGCCGGTCGCCGAGATGGCGCGCCGGGCGGCCGGGATCACGCCCGAGATGGGCGCATTGGAGGCGGTCGCACGCCTGGTCGCTGCCGCTCCCGATTCTGCGGTCTCAGACCGGCTCGCCTTCGCGATCGGTCTGACGCGCGAGTCCCCGGTTTCTGGTGGCGGCATCGACCGTGAAATCGCATGGGCCTTCCGGCGCTGGGTCCAGGCGCAGGCGACACATGAGCCGCTGCTTCTCGTCTTCGAAGACATCCACTGGGCCGAGCCGGCGCTCCTTGATCTGATCGAGTACCTGACGACCTGGATGGGCAATGCCCCCGTCCTCATCCTCTGTCTCGCCCGGCCCGAGCTCCTCGACACCAGGGCGAGTTGGGGCTCCGGACGGTTCCAGGCGAGCCGAATCATGCTCGAGCCGCTCAGCCGGCAGGAATCCGCCGCACTCGTCGCCGCGCTTCTCAAGGTTGAAGGTCTGCCCGAGAAGTTGCGCAACGAGATGCTCGAGCGGGCCGACGGAAATCCACTCTTCGTCGAAGAGCTGATCCGCATGCTGCTCGACGACGGCACCATCGTCCGCGAGGGTGATCGCTGGACGGCGGCACCGACGGTCAAGGACGTCCGGGTACCGCACACCGTCGAAGCCCTGATTCGCGCGCGCCTCGACACCTTGCCGCGAGCCGAGCGGACCGCCTTACAGGCGGGCGCCATGATCGGTCGCGGCTTTGAGCGCCAGATGCTCGAGGCGCTGCTCGACGATCGGTCGGCACTGGCTGCAGTGCTCGAGAACCTGGTTTTGCGCGATCTCATCAGCGAGGAGCCCATCCCCGGTGAGCACGTGACCTATCGCTTCAAGCACATCCTGGTGCGGGATGTCGCGTATGCGACGCTCCCCAAGGCGCGTCGGGCCGCGCTCCACACTCGCGTCGCCCAGGCGCTCCAGGCGCTTCCCGGCGATCGCGCGACCGAACTCATCGAGATCCGCGCGTATCACCTCGAGGAAGCCGTAAAGCTCGAAAGTGAACTACACGGGAGGGCGAGCGAGGCGTTGCGCGAGGAGGCGGTGGTTGCCCTCGAGGCCAGCGGCCGAAAGGCGATCACACGCGGCGACAACCGGGCAGCGCTATCATTCACCGAGCGCTGCCTAGCGTTGGGCCCGGAACCGGCCGAGCGGCGTCTCGACATCGAGTGCCTGCTTCTCGATGCGGAGTACAACCTGGGCCGGTACCAGCGCGCGAGGGACGCGGGGATCCGGATCGCGGCCGCCGCGCGAGCCCTTGGACGCAAGGACCTTGAAGGGCGGGCCATTTTTGCCCAGGGCCGAGCGATCTGGATCGGTGATCCGGAAGGGAGCGCCGAAAAGGCCCTGAATCGACTGGCCGAAGCCGAGGCCCTGCTTCGCGAGGCCGGGGATCTCGCCTTCCTTTACGAAGCCGTTTACCAGCGAGCGTTTGGCGGCTGGTGGTTCGGCAACCTGGAGGAGGCCTGGAGCGGGTGGAGCGAGGCCCGCGACATTGCGCGGCAGCTGGGCGATCGAGGCCGCGAGGCTCGCGCGTGTACCTACCTCGCCGGCGCCCGGTATCATCAGGGCCGGCTCGCCGAGGCGAAAGAGCTGCGGCGTCAGGCCATGCAGCTTGGCGCGGAGGGGGGCAGCCGGATGGATTGGGGCTTGGCCACCGCCCGCTACGGACTGCAGGTTGCGCTCACGGACTCACTCGATGAGGGATTGCGGCTGAGTGAGAGTGCCCTTCCAGCCCAGGAGGAATCGGGTGACATCTTCGAGCTGGCTCGTTCACTCGATCAGATCGGACGGCTCTATGTCCTGAAGGGAGTGACCGAGCGGGCGGTGGCCTCCTATGAACGAGCGCTTGCGCTGTCGGAGCAGATGCTGGAGACGGGCTTTCGGCCTGAGATCGAGCGTGACCTTGCCAATGCCTTGCTTGAGCTTGGCGACGTCGCGGGCGCCGCCGCGCACGCCGAAGCGGGTGCGCAGGTGGTCGCGGCGGATGATTGGGCGTCGGTCGCGAGCACGAAAATGGTCCTCGGACGCGTTCGCGCCCGGCAAGGGCGCATTGAGGAGGCAGAGACCCTCCTCCGCGAAGCTGTGGCGGTGATGGAGCGGACCGATTTCGTCGCTGACCGCTGGGAGCGCTACCTGTCGCTGACGGAGTTTCTGACCGAGCAGGGACGGCACGAGGAGGCGAGGGAATGGATCCAGAAGACGCGCGCCATCAGCGCGCTGTTCGGCGAGCATTCACCGCTGGCCGCCTACGTCGAGCACCGCCTGGCAGCAGTCACCCCCACCCGCCGCTGACCTGGTAGCCCGCGGCGGACGCTAATCGACCAATCGAACTTGGGGCTGTCGCAGAAGGCGGGGGCGCAACCAGCCAACCGATGGGCTGACTCCCGATAATTGGCCGGTGAAGTCTGCGCAGGACCACGTCGCTGCCGGAGGCCGGTTCCACGAGTGGGTAAGGTTCCAAATACCAGCGCCGCCTGCTCGGGTCCTCGAAGTAGGGTGCGGAAATGGTCGGTTTGCGCGAGCGCTACAGCGTGCAGGCTATGACGTCGTGGCAGTCGATCCGAGGGCACCTAACGGTCGGATCTTCCGCCGCTGTCGGATCGAGGATCTGGATGAAAAACCACGTTTCGATGTCGCAGTCGCAGGCCTCACGCTACATCACGTTGGCCGCTTGGCTGTAGCCCTCGATAAGGTCCGCAGCCTACTGCGCGCGCGTGGTCGCATCGTCGTCTATGAATTCGCATGGGACCAGTTCGACCGAGAGACAGCCCGGTGGTTTTGGACGCGGCGTAACGCCCTGTCCCCGCGGATGCGGCGACATCTCGGCGGCCGCTCACCAGGGGTTTGCTTGAACAAGTGGCGAAGGACGTTTCGCGATCTCCATACCTATCGCCAGATGCGACGGGAGCTGGATCGACGATTCACCGAGCGATTCTTCGCCTGGACGCCTTACCTGCACGAATATCCAGGAGGGATAACAAGCGAACCGCACGAGCGTCGACTCATCGAGGCTGGCGCCATCCGGCCGGTTGGGTTCCGATATATCGGCCAGCGCCGCCAGTAGGTGTCGTGTTCGACTGGTTGCGGGAAGCCCGTGACGGACGCTAATCGAACTCCTGGATCTGACCCGTACCTAATACTGCCCGATGCAGTAACGGCGGTCGGCGGTCGGATCGCCCGACAGCGGCTTTTGCGAGGGAGTTATCTGGTAATCGACCACGATTTCGCCGACTCCGTCATTCGTCACTAGTACGGTCACACACTCCCGGGATCCTCGGACAAAGACCATTTCGACGGTGTCTTGGCACCCGCCTGAGTCACAAAGGAGCCGCCATCCGGCGTCCCCAAGGGATCTCTGGTACCAGACCTCCGCGTCGGCCTTCAGGCCGTTCTTTGCCAATCGCTCTTCCCAGGATGCCATCCGATAGCGGTTGAAGGTCTTGCTCTCCGCGCTGGCCCTCGTGTACGTGAGGTTGGAGCCCGGATAGGCAAGGGGCAACTTCGAACCGTGATCCTGCACGAATTGTGCCGTCACCGGCCCGACCGGAAAGCCGGCAGAGCCGATCTGGGCGCTGGAGTATGCACTGGCCAGCCCGGGAAGACTCGCAGCGACGAACGGAATCGCCACGAGGCAGACGACCGCGATCGACCGGTGTGATGTAAGCCATCGGTCCGATGCGAACAGCTCAAGGATGCCCAGGCTGACGATAACGACAGCTCCCCCGATGGCTACGCCGATTGCATACTTGCCAGGGCCCGGGAGTCCGAAGCGACCCATGAGCTCAAGGAACCGAATGCCCGGGAGAAGCAGAAGCCCTTCAACAATGATGTTCGCCACGGCGGCGCCGCGAGATGCCCACTTGGTTGTAAGAGCAAACAGGATGACTACCGCCACACCGGCAACCAGAGCCTGCGTCACCCAGACGAAGCCGAGAATCCCGAGAAACGCCCCTCCTACCCCGCAGTCCGGTCCACACCCCCAAGCTCCGGAAATGATCCACGCGCCGAAGGCGGTGACTGCGGCCGCGATCAGCGCTTGATACCCGAGAAGGATGCAAGACACCACTCGCCAGATAGACTGCCGCTTCATTCCGATACAACGAGAGTGCCGAACGAGGGCATGCTCGCGTTTGGCGGAGGGAGGTTTAGCCCGTGGCGGACACTATTCGAACAATTTGGCGTGGAGCACCCGGGACATTTGGGCACCCAACCATCCGGCGCCGGCGCCGGCTAGGACTGCCACCGGTGCGATGAAAAAAGTCAGGACGAGTGCGACGACCAAGACACCAAGCGGAGCCGCCTCAAATCTGCAGGGTGCCGGCAACATATGGAAACCAGCGAGGGCGTAGAGGATCAATCCGGATAAGGTTGCAATCAGGTTGGTTTTCATTCCAGCCTTGAGCGGTTCCCGATCTCCCCTGCCGCAGTATCCGGTGGCGTAACCCGCGGCTACTGCAAAGCAAATCTGCAGCGCGAGGATGGCAGGAAACATCCATGGAAAGAACGAACAACCCTGCTGCTCGGCCCCGGCGAGTAGGAGAGCTATGTTGACGCAAAGGGAAACAGCGCCAATAACAAGCCCTGGTGGAGTTGACCGAGCCATTTAGAGGGCAACGCATCGGTCGAGGGCTTCCTTCAACCAGGAAATTGAGTGGTAGCCCGTGGCGGACACTAATCGAACAGCCGTATTGCGTGGGCGCGTGAGAAGGGTCCGGCCGGCCTAAGCCAGACAGGTTGGTCGATCCGTCGACGTCATATGGACGATGAGGCTCTCTCGGCTCGAGGCTGCGAAGTTCGGCCGAATGGTAGCGCTCGGTGTCAGTCTTATCCTTCCGGTTCTAACGTCCCTGCTCGTGGTCTCCGGTCATTTGCCACCTCGCGGCTTGGTGAGCGGCACCGTCTATGGCATCAGCTATGGCAGCCCTGGTGCCACGCCTGGTGTGAAATTGTCGTTCAAAGGGGAGGCCGGTTCTACGGTCGTGTTGACCGAGGCTGGCACGGCGGGCCATTTTTCCGTGACCTTGCCTCCCGGTCTGTACCGGGTAACCGCTCGCAATATCAACATGCCGGACTCTCTTCGCATCCGCTCCCATGGCTCACCATACGGAGCTGCACCAATAGTTAGCGTGAAGGCCGGTGAGCATGTCGTCGTTGATTTTGAGTTCCAGACTGGCGCGATTTGCTTGGCCGCAGGCGACCAGATCGCGACGCCGTCCGGGCCCATCGCTGTTGATCAGCTGCGCCAGGGAACGCTGGTGTGGACTCGCGATGTAACAGGCCGACGGATCGCGGCTGCCGTTTTAGTGATTGTCCATATACCCGCCCCTCGCGGTCTCCACATCATTCGAATCGTTCTATCGGATGGACGAGTTGTAGAGGCATCTGCGGGCCACCCGACGACCGATGGTCGTCACATCGGTGATCTCAAAACGGGTGACGTGCTGGACGGCAGTCGTGTTATTCGTGCCGAGGCAATCCCGTACGCCGGCGACACTTGGGATCTACTTCCCGGCGGGCCGAATGGTGACTACTGGGCAAACGGCGTCCTCTTGGCGAGCACGCTCATCGGTCACTGAGGCTCAGCGCAGCGGCGCAGGGAACCGCAGCCACCTCGAAGCCAAGGGGAGCAGGAGGAGGGACTCGAACCCCCGAGAGCCTATCCGAAGACAGGTTGCCCAGCCTCTAGGCGTCTGCCCGCTCCCATCTCCAAGTGTAGGAGCGTAAGCGCGAAAAGGGGTGTCGAAGTCGAGGCCGGAGGGAGGAGCAATAGCCCGTGGCCGACACTAATCGAACAAGACGAATTTGATTTGTGGGCACAACCGTCGAACCTTGGGGCGAGCAATTGAACGCTGGCAAAGAAGATCTCAGCAGGGGCGATTGCTCGGGCGGGGCACGGGTACGGGCCAGTCGTCGTTATACCTTCCATGCGGATTCCCGGCACGAAAGCCAAGATCCTTTTGCTTGGCGTCATGCTTGCCGTCTTTGTGATTGTTGTCAGCCTCATCTTGGTTGAGCATCGATCCGCAGTGGTGACCTCGAGAGCCACGCAAGGACAGTTGACATTGGGCGCTTCGCCAGATCGAATTGGGGCAGGCGAAGCCGTCCAGATAACGCTGATAATTCGTGGCCCCGCCCAGGTCATCAGCAGCTGCCAGGTGCCAAACCCGGAGATCTGGGCCGGTCTCGCCCAGCAAGACGCGGATTCCCCTAACACATGCATCGCTATGTCAGAGCGGAGGCGAGGCCGATGTCGGTGAAGGCGAATCCCTGACCGAGAGCATTTATTGGGCCACTTCAAGCGACCTAGCACCAGGTCTCTACTCCATCCATGGCAAGCTCTCAGGATTCCCGGTGCCTATGTTCTCCGATGAGAACCTGCCTGTCATAGCGGTGCAAATCGTCGGCTAGTCTCGGCATGGAGCCCGACAAACTGGCGTGCTCGTCGCACGCTGGCTGCAGCTTCCTACCGCAAGGAAAGAACTGCCCAGACGAGCCCCTGCTGAACTCGAGCCTAAAGGTAGAGCGTTGAAATGAGTCATAGCCCGTAGCGGATTCGAACCGCTGATTTCTGCCTTGAGAGGGCAGCGTCCTGGACCAGCTAGACGAACGGGCCTTGGGCTCGGCAGCGAACCCATATTATAGGTAGGCCCGAATTCAGCACCCGGAGGATTCGAACGTGATCTACGATCCGACCGGCGTCAATTACGTGATGAACACGCTCCAGGCTGCGACTTACCTTGGCGTGCCGTCGGAACTGATCGAGGCGATGGTCGAGAAGGGCAGCATCCCCTTTACGAAGGTTGGTGACCGCGTCGTCTTTTCCAAGGCCGCGCTCGACCATTGGATCTACGCGAAGTCGATGGAAAGCCTCCGCGAAGACCTCCCCAACCTGGGCTTCCAGGGTCGAAAGGCCGGCTAAGCGTGCGGATCAGTCGTCTGCTGCGGGCTGCCCTCTTCTTCCTCACGCTGGCCGCAATCGCGCAAGAGCTGAGCAAGCCGGAGGGTCAGCGCACCTGGCACGGTCGGGTGGCCGGGGTTCCCTATGACTTTCGCTTTCCGACGCTGAGGCGGTTCCGTGACGCCTACTGGAATCCGGACGATCCCCGCATCTTCACCGACCGCGTCGTCGGCATCGGTTGGGCCGTGAACTTCGCCCAGCTTATCCCGCGGTTGCAACAGGGATACCGCCGCGTCGCCGAGCGCGGCGAGCCGCCTGCGTGACGGTCCGGTAACTTCCGCTTCCGCCGAGTGACAGCCTTTCTGCCACTCAGCGTTCTATTAACGTGCCCGCGGCCAGCCAGCGCCCCTTCCTTGTAGTCGGCCACCTTGATGGAGGCGGAAACCGAGCATGAGCGGCCTTCAAGACTTCCTCACACCGTTCAGCCATCTGCTCTTTGCCAATCGGGACAAAGCCATCGTCCTCCTGGGCCTGGTGCTGGGCTGGTTCACGATCCAGCTGCTGATCGCGCGCTGGCGCAATGAGCGCCTGCAGCGCGATCTGGCCTCCGCCAAGTCGGCTCCGTCCGGCTCGAGTGGCCGACGCTACGCGACCACGGCACCGGTAGCGGAGCCTCCTGCTGAAAGTGGAGCGCTGCCGCCGGTGAAGGGCGGGCGGACCTACGCCCGCAACCTCGGCACGGCGTTGTCCAAAGCCGGGATCTCCAGCTCGCAGATTTACTCGCCACCCTCGGCACCGGGCTGGGCGCCGACTCCGAACCCTGGCCAGGCGGGCATGGCCCAGCCGGCGCCGGGCGCTCCCTACGCCCCGCAGAACGCGCCCTGGGGCGCACCGGCCCAGCCGCCCCCATCGCCCTGGGGCTACCCGGCCGGCGCCGGGCGCCAGATGCCCGGGCCGCCGCCGAGTGCGCCGTTCTATCAGCCGCAGCCCCCCAACCCTCAGCAGCCGGCCACGCCGATGCAACCCATGATGACGCCGCCGTCGGGGCCTGGCTTCTTTGGCCCACCGGTCGCGCCGCCCTTTGGTCAGCCCTCGTTCTCCCCGGTGACTGGCGGCCCAAACTCGCCAGCGCCGCCAGGCGGGCGTCCCGCCGGGCCGCCCATGGCGCCGCCGTTCGGCGTCTACCCGCTGGCGGGCCAAGGCGCCGCTCCGGAACAGGCTGCTCCAGACGGCGGCCGTCGCGGAAAACCAAAGCGCCGCCGCTTCAACTTCAACGTGCTCGAGAACCTCGAGAAGATGGTGCAGGCGAAAGGCGCCGAGCCTGCAGCGCCAATGGGCTGGACGCCGCCGGTAGCCGCCCCGGCCCCGCCCGCCGCGCCCGCGCCGCCCGCCCGCGCGGTCTCGTTTAGGCCTGAATCGACGGTCGCGCCGCAAGCGGCGCCGCCTGCCGAGGCCCTTATTCCGGTGAACGACACGCTGATTGACTCGCCGTCGCTGCCACTGCAATTCGGCACGACCGGCGAGGAAGTGCCGGCCGCCGAGACACCGGAGATTCCAGACGTGGCGGAGCCGAGCGCTGTTACCGAAGCCGCTGCCGAAGTGGCGGCGCCACCGGTCGCAGAAGCCGAGCCGGAGCCGGAAGCTCCGCCCACGGCACAACCCAAATCGGAGGCGAGAAAGTCGATGCGCTCGATGCTGTTTGGTGAGGAATCGACAGCTGCACCCGAGGCCGAGCGCACCGCCGAGCCCACCCAAACCGAGCCCACCGAATCCGAGCGCGAACCCGTGTCATCCGAGGCGAGTTGGCGGTCTAATCGGTGGGCGCCTACCGAGGACGCGTCGTCCACGCCTGAGTCCGAAACCCCGGCGCCAGAACCGGCGGCCGAGGAGTCGGTCGTCCGGGATGCCCGCGAGGTGGAACCGGTCATCGAGGCGGAGCCCGAGCCGGTGCTCTTTGGGACATGGAAGCCCACGGTGAAGCCCGAGCCCGAGCCGGAGCCCGAAGCCGAGCTGGTTGCCAGCGCGTCCCTCGCGGCCGAGACCCCCGAACCGCCCGCAATCGAGGGCGACAACAAGGCGAGTGCCGGCACGGTCGTGATCATCGAGGATGATGAGACCGCGGCCAGCTATTACGCGACGCTCTTTCGAGGGAACGGCTACCACGTCGAGGTGGCGAACGATGGCGTCTCGGGCGTCGATCTCTGCACGCGCGTCCAGCCGCAGGTGATTCTGCTGGACGTCATGATGCCGCGCCAGAACGGCATCCTGGTGCTGCAGACGCTGCGCGCGTCCGACGAAACTAAAAACACGCCCGTGGTCGTGATGTCGAACTTCAGTGAGCCGACCCTGATCAAGCGTGCGATCCAGCTTGGCGCCTTGGAGTACGTCATCAAAACGCACGTGGAAGGCCCGGCGCTGCTCAGTGCGATGCCTCGGTGGATCAACGGCGAGAAGGCGTTCGCCGCCGCTTAGGTCCTTGGTGCCGGCCGAGGGCGGCCTTCGTTAACGCGTCACGCGCAGCGTCGCGATGCCCCAGGGAGGCAGCGAGAGCCTGACCACGCCGTCCTTCACCGCGAGCTGCTCACGCGGGTCGCCGCCCAGCGTGATGGAGGTGACCTCGGCAGGCTGCGGTTGGAGATGAACACTGGCCGGGCAGGCGGCGTTCGAGGCATTGAGTACACGCAGGTCGTAGCCTCCGGGTCGGGGCAGCAGGGCGGTCATCTGGATGGAGTCCGGGTCGAGCTCGATGAGCGGGCCGGGCGGGCTGACGGCCGGGCCGCGGCCCGGGACGAGGGGAATCAAGGTCGATTCCGCCATGCGCCAGACGCCCCCACGTTCCCAGTCGCCGGGGTGGAAGAAGAGGCTGTATCGGAACCGGTGTCCGCCGGGCTGCTGGGCGCCCGGTGTCTCGATCGCGGGACCGGCGTGCCCGGTCCGGGTGGTAAGGTCGTTCCGAGACAGCCAGCCGACTGAGCGCAGCAGGGTCAGCGCAAGCTCCTGTGGTTGCCCGGGCAGCACCTCGTACTCGTGCAGGCCCTCGGCGATCAGCGCGACGCCGGCCCGACCATCGCTGACATCGACAAACGACCACATCGGGTACGTGGGCAGTTCGATTTCTGACGCGCCGGGATCGCGCCGAGCGCCGGTGACGGGCCGCCTCGTCACGTGAAATGGCGTGTCGGCGGCGGACTCGCCGGCGTGAAAGGGAAACGGAAAGTGCGCCCGCAGACGGTGGTCGGCGGCCCGGTTGATGATCTCCAGCTCGAAGTCGAGGCGGGACACATCGGCCTCGAGCGAGAGGCTCAGCCGGATGGGTAACGTGGTCTGAAGATCGCCGCGGGCCTGGCGGTCATGGCTGAGCCCGCTGAAGACCGCGTAGTCGTACCGTGCCTCGAGGCGGGCTCGGAGTGGCCCCTCTTCCTGGAGCACACTCCTGAAGTTGCGCACGGGATCACTTGGCTGCCGATTGCGGGCGGGCGGTGAGAAGTTGTACACATCGCCAGTGTCACCTTCATCGACGAGCCGGTGCAGTCCGTCGTAGCGCAGGCCGGTTCGCCGGTCGAGAACCGCCAGCGTTCCGTCGGGAAGAAGATCGCATCTTAGATGCGCGTTTTCGAGCCGGGTTGCGTCTGCGCTGGCTGGGGTTGCAGGAATCGTCGGCATCAGCGAACCTACGGAACCGCCGGGGATAACGGGCGTAAGGACCAGCGCACCCTCAACCTCCACCAGGCCGCGGCGCGGAAAGGCGCTGGGGTTCCAGACCTGCCCGGCGCCGGCCAGCTGGGGGAGGGCACGGGCGATGATCCCCTCGGCGAGCTCGAGCGTCGAGCTACTCCGGCGTCTCGACTCCTCCGCGACCGCATCGATGCCGCAGCCACAGGCCGTGTCGTGCGCGGCGTTCTGCAGGATCAGCGTCCAGGCCTGGTCGAGCGCTTTCACCGCATCGACTCCGGTCAAGGCGGTGATTGGCTCTGCCATCCGCTCGATCAACCGGGTGGCGTCGAAGTAGTGCTGCTTGTCCGGCGCCCGCACCGAGAGCGTCCCCATCAGGAGATTGGCCCGCGCCGACGAGCGTAATTCCCCCCGCCAGTGCGGCCAGCCATCCTCGGGTAGCGTCGCCAGGTAGTCCTCGAGGCGGGCCAACCGAATGCGAGTTCCGTCGAGTTGCCGGCTGGCGCCCCGGACCGCGGCGCTCAGGGCCGCCTGTGGCAGGACGTGGTCGTTGCCGTTCATCAGCAGCACGTCTTGGGTCGGGCGGAACGGCTCGATCGCCTTCAGCGCGGAGGCGATCCGTGTCGCTAACGCCTCGGGATCGGTTGGCAGATCTACGCCGTGGGAATAGGAGTTCCCCATGTAGGCGGTGAGGATGCGGCTGCCATCCGGGGCTTCCCAGGTAAACGCCACGCGGTCGATCTCGAGCGGGACGCCGCGCCACACCGCGGCATGCCGGAAGCCGAATTGGCGATAGATCTGGGGCATTTGCGCCGCGTGGCCAAAGGAGTCCGGAAGGTAGCCGACGTGCATGGATCCGCCATGCGCCTCGGCCGACGCGATGCCACGCTGGAGGTCGCGAACCAGCGTCTCGCCGCTGACCAGGAATTCGTCGGGCAGCGTGTACCAGGGCCCGACCTGGATCTGGCCGCGGCGAATTGCCCCGTCAAGCCGCGCCCTGGCCCGCGGACGGACCTCCAGATAATCGTCGATCACCACCGTCTGGCCGTCCATCAGAAATCGGAAGTCGGGATCGGTCTCGGTGAGCGCGAGCAGCTTGTCCCAGAGCTCGACGAGCTGAGCGCGGAACGTCTCGAACGTCGCATACCACTCGCGGTCCCAGTGGGTATGCGGAACGATGTAAACGGTCGTCGTGCCAGCGGGGTCAGTCACCAGCTGATTGTGCCCGAGAAGGGAAAGGAACCGATTGGGTTCCTTTCCTCAATCAATCAGCCGATCATGTGCCACTTTTCGGAGCCGATCACGTGGACCCAGGTCAAGCCGTTGTCCAGGTCGATCGGGTTGCCATTGGCGTCCAGGTAGACGGCCGGCACATTGGCATCGGGGTGATGCCAGGTGGCGTGGATGACGACGCCGTCCACAAAGATGTCGGCCCGGCCATCACCGGTGAGCTCGTAGGCCTCGGTGTAGTAGCCGTGGAAACGGTTCGCCGGGTTGGTATCGAGGAACGAAGTCACATACTCGACGATGACGGTCTTGGCGTGGACGCGGCCGGTGCCGACATTCATGAAGGGCGTACCATCCTGCGTTTTGAAGTACTGCTTCGAGCCCGGGTCGTACTGCCAGAGGGCCCCATGATCGGGAACGCTGATCTGGGGCGCGGCGTCCCCGCTGAAGCTCGCATCGGGGTGCCTGGGGGCAATGTCGTAGGGCGGGGCGGCCAGGTTCTGCTGCGCCGTGAAAGCGGTGGTGTTGTTGCCGTGCATCATCACGTTGTGCGGGGCATAGCGGGTGTTGTTGTCGCGGTAGAAGACGTTGCCGGCGCCGTGGCTGTAGTCGTTGACCAGGTTCGGATACTTCCAGACCAGCCCAAGGACGTAGTCGTTGGCGCCCGAGCAGTAGATCATCCCCTTGTACATCAGCTCCAGGCGGATGGTGATCAAGCGGCAGCTGCGCACCGGCCCAACCAGGTCCGGTAACGGGTGCCAGTAGACGGCGCTGAGCCGCGGAATCGACCCCTCACTGATGTACTCGTAGATCATGTCGGCCTGCTGCATCCCTGCCTGCGGCCGAGCATCGATGCTGTTCTCGATCTGGATGATGATCGGGGCGCCCGACCCGATCCGGGCGGGGTCCCCCTGTGACGGCACTTCGATGAGGGTGGTGAAGGAAAACTTCCAGTCCGCCGCCAGCGGATCCTGCTTTCGGTTGACGGCGGTTTGGGGGATAGACAACTGGTACTGGCGGCTGTGCCCCAGCTTGAGGTCGAGCGTGGCGCTCTTGCCGTCGCTCGCCCAGCTGACACTCTTGCTGTCGACCGGTTGGCCGTTCACGCTGATTGGCGTCTTGCCGCCATCCATCGACTGCGAGAAATCGAGCTTGACCGCGCCGGTCGGCTTGAGCGATTGCTGACCATCCGTGACCGCCTTGTGGTCGACCTCGACGCCGGCGATGGCCGGTGCGGGCTCAGTCTTGAAATTGAAACCGCTGCTGACGCCACGCCCAGAGGTGTTCTGGGCGTCCTTGAGACTGACGTGGTAGGCGGTGTTCGGTTTCATCTTCGGCCGGAATTGGAACTCCTTGGGGCTGACCGCCTTGAAGGAGACCAGCACGGACGGCGTGATGCTGAAGGCGCCCTGAACTGAGTCGGGCTTCATCTCTTGGTTGAAATGCAGATCGATGGTGGCTGTTCGGGGAACTGCCTGGTCACCGTCGTTGACGTTGGCGCTCACCTCGAGCGGGGTGGTGATGATGCGAATCACGATGGCGGCTGCCACCACGAGGATGGCGATCGGCGCCAGCCACCAGCGTTCGCGAAGTGTATGCGTCAAGGTCATTGATCACTCCCTATCACGTGAACCCAGGTTAGCCCGGTGTTGAGGTCCACCGGGGTGCCGCTGGCATCGTAGTAGACAACCGGTACGTCGCGATTGGGATGTTTCCAGGTCGCATGAATCATCCCGCCGTCAGAATAGATATCGGCCGTTCCCTCGCCAGCGAGCTCGTAGTACTCGGTGTTGTAGGTGTGATGGACGCCGGTGTTCGCCGGGTTGACGTCGAGGTGGGACGCCACCTGCTCGATGATGAGGTTCTTGGCATGCACCTGGCCGGTGCCGACGTTGGTAAACGGCGCTCCATCCTGCCACTTGAGGTACTCGCGGGAGTTGGCATCATAGCGCCAGAGGGCCGCGTGTTGCGGAATCGCGACGCTCGTCGCCGGCGTGGCGCCCGGGAGCGGCACGTCCGGATGGGCGGGCGCGATGTCATAGTTGAGCGCCGGCAGGTTCGCCTGGGCTGTGTACGCGGCGATCTTGTCCGGGCGGGCGATCACATTGTGGGGGGCGTAGCGGTCCGAGGCCCGGTACATCAGAGGCAGCCAGTAGGCGTAGTCGTAGACCACGTTCGGCCATTTCCAAACCTGGCCAAGGACATAGTCGTTCGCGCCCGAGCAATAGATCATGCCGCGGTACATCTGCTCCAGCTGCACCGTGATCAGGCGGCAGCTTCGCACTGGCCCGACCAGGCTCGACGGTGGATGCCAGTAGATGGCGGAGAGCCGCGGGATGCCAAACTCGCTGATGTATTCGTAGATCATGTCGGCCTGCTGCATGCCGGTCTGTGGCCGCACCGTCGGCTGTGAGCTGTTCTCGATCTGGATGATGATCGGCGCGCCGGATGTCCCGATCCGCGCCGTCGATCCGGCGGACGGCACCTGCACCATCGACGCGAAGCTGAGCTTCCAGTCGGCGACCGCGAGGTCATGCTGGCGGTTCGCCGCCGTCTTTGGGATCAGCAGCGTATGGGTGCGGCTGTGGCTGAGCGTCAATGCCAGCGTGGCGTTCTGCCCCGTCTTGTCCCAGGTAATGCTCTTGGCCTCAAGGGCGATCCCATCAAGGAGGACGATGGTGCGCGAGGCGTCCATCGGCTGCGAGAAGGCGATCTTGAGGTTGCCCCGCAGGGCGACGGCCTGCTGGCCGTCGGCGAGCGGCGCGTCGTTGAACGTCGCACCCGTTACCCTGGGTGCGGGCTCGGTGCGGAACGCGATCGTATAATTCTCGGTCCCGAACCCCATGCCCTTATGGGCCCCGATCACCCGGATCCGGTAGGACGTGTCGGGCTCCAGTTGCGGATGGAACTCGAAGGTCCGCGGATTATGGACGACCACGGTGTAGGGCACCGATGGCGTGATGTGAAAGCCGTTCTTGACCGAAACCGCATCCATGTCCTGGTTAAAGCTCAAAACCACGGCCGAGCTCCGGACGACAGCCTGATCGCCATCGGCAGGGCTGGCGCTGACCGCGAGCGGCGCGGTGAGCGCGCGGACGACCAGCCCAGCCGCCACCAGCAGCAGGACGATGGGGAAAATCCACCAGCGACGCCGCAGCGTCGCTCCAAACCCGCTAGCGCGGGCCATGGTCTGTCGCATCAAGGGATCCTCAGCAGGGTACTCCGACCGGCCGCACAGGCTATTTCACGCATACACCGGATTCAACTGCAACGGCTATCCGGCTTATTGAGCGCCCCGGCGGGAGGTTTTCTCGCCGGACGGATCCCCCCTGGGTCCGGACTACGCCACCATCAGCCGGGGCAGCAGCAGTTCCTGGACATCGAAGAGCACGTCCAGTACCCGCACCGGGTCACGCGCCACGTTGCGGTTGAGCGCCCTAAGCAGCTTCCGGCTCAGCGGGCGCACGAACCGGGTAATCTCGTCCATGAGCGGCGCCGGGACCGCGCCTCGCCGGTTCTCGATAATGTCCTCGATCGACAGGAGGAAGTCGTCCGTCCGGCGCACATCGGCCCTCCGCGTGAGCTCCTCGTTCCGCCGATCGGCCGCCGCGTCGAACTCCCGATGGATCTCCTCGATAGCGTCGCTTAGCATTGACACGCTCCCTTCACTAGCCCCGAATATAGCCAATTCGCCGACGCATGAAAGTTGATATGCAGACTGTTACATAGTCGGCAATGGCTGTCAAGGAGTTTCGCAAATAGCCGCCCCCGATTAGCCGCCCCCGGCACGGAAAGGGTGGCGAGATGTGGAGAGGGCGGCGGACGGTGCTGGAAATCACGCGGTTAGACCATTTCCGGACACTTCTGGTAACGTGTCCAGCTCAGGCACCTGGCTGAGATCCAGGCCCTGGTGGCCAAGCGACTGGAGCAGGCGGAGCACGTACTTCACACCGGCCAGGTTGACGCCCTTCTGACGGGTGAGAAACTGGATCACACGGACCCGCCGAATGTCGTTCTCCGAGTATCGGCGCCGGTTGGTCGCCGTCCGCTGGGGCGTGATCAGATGTTCGCTCTCATAGATCATCAGCGTGCGCGGGTGAAGATTCAGGATCTCGCTCGCGATACTGGGTGTGAAGACCGCCCTCCCGGGAGCGATCGCCGGCGCCCGCTTGCGTTTTCCCACGCTTTCACTCCAACACGGAACTCGGACCGGTCACAGATGGTCCAAACTTTATATTCATGATATCACTTATTAGTTAGTCGCGCAAGCCGGGCACCGCCTCGACCGCCGCGTCGGGCAGCCCCGCGTAGAGTTAGGGCAGCGCGATGCTGGCGATCGAGCAATACACCCGCCGCCTGCTCCAGGACTTCCACCCGATCGTAGCCGCCAACCGCCCGCCGGTGGATGTGGCGCCCGACCCGGCGGATCGGGTGCGCTTCGTTCGCGGAGCCGGTGGGCTGGTGACCGGTCTCTCGGGGCTCGCCCAGGCGACCGGGGCCGTCTGGGTCGCGTCGGTGCGTGACGGATTCGAAGGGGAGCTGGACCTGGGAACCGGAGGGGAACCGATGATGGTCGAGACCGCCGACGGCTCTCGGTTCCAGATTAGCTGGGTCAATCCGCCCCGGCTCGCCTACGACCTGTACTACAACACGATTGCCAATCCGCTGCTCTGGTTCGTCCAGCACTACCTCTGGAATTTGGCGGCGGCACCGGTGCTGGACGACAGTACCCACCTGGCCTGGACCGAAGGCTACCGTCGAGTCAACCAGCTCTTCGCCCAGCAGGTCGTCCGCGAGGCCCGCCGTGGGCGCAAACGGCCGCTCGTCCTCTCGCACGATTACCATCTCTACCTCGTTCCCCGACTGGTGAGGCGCGAGCTTCCCGATGCCGTCCTCCAGCATTTCGTCCACATCCCGTGGCCCACGCCCCAGTACTGGAAGGTACTGCCGAACTACATGCGCGAGGAGATCATGGACGGCTTACTGGCTGCTGACATCATCGGTCTTCAGACCCACTCGGACGTCCGCAACTTTTTGCTGACCTGCGAGGAGAACATGGGGTTACCCGTCGACTTTCGCCAGCAGACAGCCTTCTACCGTGGCCGCACCGTGTGGGCGCGTCGGTACCCGATCTCGATCGACGTCCGTGAGTTCGAGCGAAGCGCGGCCAGCCCCGCGGTGGAACGCGCGGAGCGCGAGATCCTCCGCTGGCGGCCCGAGCAGCTGATCTACCGGGTCGACCGCATGGACCTCTCGAAGAACATCATCCGCGGCTTCTTCGCCTATGAGCGGCTGCTGCAGGCGCATCCCGAGTGGCGGGGCCGCGTCATCTTCTGGGCGATGCTGCAGAAGACCCGCCAGAACGTGCCCGAGTATCGCGAGTACGCCCGCCAGGTGCTGCAGGTCGTCCGGGTGATCAATGGCCGCTTCGGCTCGGATGCCTGGCAGCCGATCCGGCTGGAGCTGCGCGACGACATGAATCGGGCGGTCGCCGGCTACAAGCAGTTCGACGTTCTGCTCGTCAACCCCATCTATGACGGCATGAACCTGGTCGCCAAAGAAGGTATCACCGTCAACCGGCGGGGCGGGGCGCTGGTCCTATCGGAGAACGCCGGAACGCACGAAGAGCTCGGCGAGTGGGCGATCACCATCAATCCCTTCGACGTCGACGCCACTGCCCAGGCGCTGCACCGCGCCCTCCTGATGGACCCGGTGGAGCGTCACACGCGGGCGGAGAAGATGCGCGCGGTCGTGCAGCAGAACGATGTCGCTCGCTGGATCTCCGCGCAGCTGCAGGACATTCGCGACCTGGTGGAACCGTTGGCCGCCCGTCATCCCGAGGCCGGGCGCGAGGATAAGCTCCCGGTCGGACGCGAGGGAACGCTCTAAGCGTTCCGGCAGACGTCGAGCAGCTGCGCGAGCGCCTGGGTGGCGCCGGCGACGCCCTCCACCATCAGGTCGCAGTCGATGAAGACCTGGTCGGGGACCTCGGGCGATTGAACGCCCACGGCCACGGTCTCGAGGCCGATCATGCTCTTGAGGGCTAGAAACGCGTCCGCATCGGTCCGATCATCGCCCATGTAGACGATCGCGGCCGGACCGGTGGCGTCCGCCACCCGGCGGATCACCTCGCCCTTGTTGATCCGCAGCCGGGGGCGGAGTTCCCAATTGCGACGTCCGGGCTGCAACTCGAGTCCTTCGCGCCTGGCGATCGGGTAAAGCGTGTTGGCGAGCAACGCACCCGTGCTGTCGGGATCCGACACATTGCGGTAATGAACGGTGACCGCGGCTCGCTTCGGCTCGACGATGACGCCGGGGATGCCTAATGCGCCGCTGTGACCGATCGCGGCCGTGGCCCGCTCGAGCGCGGAGACAAACATCTCGGCCTCAGGGAAAAGGCGGGACCGTGAGCCCTGGCGCTCCTCCAAACCATGGTTGCCGACGAAGCTGACCTGCTCTAGTGGCACGCGGCTTGCCAGGAAATCGGTATCGCGGCCACTGATGATCACCACGCGAAGCAAACAACGGCTGAGCTCGCTGAGGAGCGCCAGCACTTGCGGACTGAGCGCCGCGCGTTCCGGGTCCGGCACGATCGATGCAATGGTGCCGTCGAAGTCGAGACCGAGCAAGACCCGTGAGGGCGAAATGCCTGAGAGGCGCTCGCGAAGTGAGCTCAGGTCCAGAGATGGCGGGCGCCGGCGAGCTCCGGAAACTCCGCCTCGGGAATCTGCAGGCGGCTCTGGACGGCCGCCTCCATCAGGGAGAAGATCACCTTGACGCCGGCGAGATTGATGCCGTGGACGGTGGTGAGCTCGCGGATCAGCCGGATGCGCTCGATGTCACGGCGCGAGTACCGGCGCCGCTGGGTCGGAGTCCGCTCGGGCGCGATCAGATTCTCGCTCTCATAAACGAAGAGCGTGCGCGGCTCGATGTCGAACATGTCGGAGACTTCGCTCGACTTATGCGGCATTGCCACGTACTGCCCTCCAGGACCCAAAACTGTAAACCATTATATCCAACATGTCAGCATTTGTGATAAACGGCGGACGCCGACGTCATATGCATTATTTTGTGGCGCCCCTGCGCGGAGCGTGACAGCGCAAAAAGGTCGTCCATTGACTGTACGGGGCCGTATCACCTAAGCCGTGGGAACTCGCGCTTGAACGAGCGCGACCTTGCCGGTACTCTCACGCGCGAACGGCCCTACAGCCGCCCTTTCAAGCATGTCGCGCATCTTACGGCAAGTCACCGCGTTTGGAGGCAGGGTCGTGCTGGGAGCGATGCTCTTCGCGCTCCTCACGCCCCCCTTTGGGCTGCGCGCCTACCTGGAAGCCCGCGCGCAGGATCAGGCCCAGGGGGCCCGCGTCATCAGCAGCTTCGGCCGCCCGGCGGCCGCCCTCGTCACGCTGCCGATCACCGCGCGGCCGTTCGCCCAAGCGCCGCGGTCGCCGCTCGACGGTGTCCGCGGAAAGGGCTCATGGCTCATGATCTTCGACGGCGATTGGGACGATCCGGATGCGGACCGCGCGGCCGCGATCGTCGATTCGGCGGTGCGGGCTGACCTCAGTCACCTCTACATCAGGATTGCCGACTCGCAGCACCATTTCTATGCGGCCTCAGCGCTGCAAGATCTGCTGCCCATCGCTCACGGGCACGGCCTGAGCATCATCGGCTGGATCGAGCCGATGCTCACCGACCCGACCTCGGACGCCGCCGACGCGCTGGCGGCGGCACAGTTCGAGGAGCAGGGCCAGCGGCTCGATGGCCTGGCGCTGACGATCGAGGGTGACAGTACTTCGGATCCCAACGTCTCGCAGTACCTGGCGGGCATCCGCGACGGGATCACGGGTGTGAACGGGCTGGGCGACCGCTATCTGCTGATCGCGAGCACGCTGCCGATGCCTTATGACCATCCGGCCTACGCGTACGCAACCATGTCACGGTACTGCCAGGTCTTCGCGCCGATGGTCTACTGGCGTGCGACCGGCCTGCCCCAGTACAGCGGCGCCGGTGGGACCCGGGCCTATGTCGACCAGGTCTTCCAGCAATTCCGTGACCCCGGCGTCAATCCGCTCAAGCGGCCGCTGACGATCACGGCGCAGGCGTATGACGCCGCACTGGAGTACGGGACGCCGGGCGCCCCGCCGACCGATGAGATCGTCACATCGATGGATGAGACCCGGGCCCAGGGCGGGATCAGCTGGTCGTATTACCGCCTGGCGAATGCCGACAACGGCGTCACCGCCGAGGAGCAACAAGCGATCACCGCCTATCCGTTCTGGGAGCGAACCACCGGAGGGGGCGTCGCGGCCAAAGCGTTGATCGCCTTACCGGACCAGCCAGTCGCCTATTAAGCAGAGGGGTTGAGGAACAAATGAAAACGCTCGTCCGCCGTCTTCGAGTGCCGTCCGGTCTGCGTCGCAAGCGCGTGGTGCTGCCCGGGCTCACGGTCCTGGCGGTGCTCCTGCTCGCTGCGCTCTGGTTCCTCGGCCACGCGGGCGCGAATTCCGTCTGGAACCAGCCGAGCACCGCGATCAGCGACGTGCTCGACCGCGTCGACCGCGGTCAGATCCTGAGCGCGACGATCAGCGGCCAGCGCATCGTGCTGACCGATACCGCCGGTCGGCAATCCTGGACCATCGAAAAAGAGTCGTCCATGGGCAGCACCGAGCAGTACCTGCGCAGTCACAACGTCAAGGTCGCCGTCCAGTCGACCGACGATACCTCCGCTACCTCGGTGCTGCCGAACCTGCTGGGGCTGCTGGTGCTGCTGGCCCTGCTGTTCATCCTGCTGCGACGTTCGAACCTGCTGGGCAGTCCGATGGGCGCGATGACCAAGCATCTGGCCGAAGCTCGCGTGGGTGACGCCGAGCAGGTCACCTTCGACCAGGTGGTTGGCGTGGATGAGGCCAAGCACGAGTTGGAGGAAGTCGTTGAATTCCTGAAGGCGCCTGGCAGTTTCACTCAGCTGGGTGCGCGAATGCCACGCGGCATCCTCCTGGTCGGCCCACCCGGCACCGGCAAGACCCTGCTGTCGCGTGCGGTGGCAGGTGAGGCGAAAGTCCCTTACTACTCGCTGAGCGGCTCCGACTTCGTCGAGATGTTCGTCGGTGTGGGCGCGGCCCGGGTGCGGGATCTCTTCCGGCAGGCGAAAAAGAACGCGCCGTGCATCGTCTTCCTCGACGAGATCGATGCGCTCGGCCGCCGGCGTGGCGGCTCCCAGATCCGGACCAACGAAGAGCGCGAGCAGACGTTGAACCAGCTGCTCGTGGAGATGGACGGCTTCAACACCGACTGCGCCGTCGTTGTCATCGCGGCGACCAACCGTCCCGATGTCCTCGATCCGGCGCTGCTCCGTTCCGGTCGGTTCGACCGGCGAGTATCGATCGATGCTCCAGACCTCAACGGCCGGCGCGCCATCCTTTCTCTGTACGCGGCGCGGAAGCCGCTGGCCGACAACATCGACCTGGACGTGGTCGCCCGACAGACGCCGGGGTTCACCGGCGCCGACCTCGCAAACCTCCTGAACGAGGCCGCGATCCTGGCGGCACGCAACAAGAAGCAGGCCATCGGCACGCAGGAGCTCGAAGAGGCCGGCCTGCGGGTGATGGCGGGTCCGGAAAAGCGCAGCCGGATGATCACGCCCGAAGAGAAAGCGATCATTGCCTACCACGAGGTGGGCCACGCCCTGGTGATGAAGTCGATCGCCAACAGCGATCCGGTGCACAAAGTGTCGGTCGTCTCCCGTGGGCAGGCGCTGGGCGTCACCATTCAGCTGCCCCTGAAGGACCGCTACCTGACCTCCAAGTCGGAATTGATGGCGCGCATGGCGGCGGCGATGGGCGGTCGAGCCGCCGAGGAGATCATCTTCGGAGACGTCACGACCGGCGCCAAGCAGGACATCGAGCACGCGACCAACATCGCGCGCCAGATGGTCTGTGAGTTCGGCATGAGCGAACGGCTCGGACTCGTTACCTTGCACCGCAAAGGCGAGGGCGACAGCCTTTTCTTCTCAGAGCTGACGGCGGCCGACGTCGATGCCGAAGTCAAGGCGCTGACGGATGCGGCCTACCGCCAGGCCTATGAGATTTGCGAGGCGCGGCGCCCGACGCTGGTCCGGATCGCCGAGCGCCTGCAGAAGGTGGAGACGATGGACGGCGAGGAGCTCGACCGGTTGTTGCTGGAAGAGGCCGCCGTGCCGGCGATTACGGTGGGGCTGCCCGAGATCACGGACTCGGCGCTCGCGGCCCGGATCGCGGCGGCACAGGCCGATGACTGGGACGAAAGCCCGACCGGTTCGGCGCACGAGAGCGAGACCGGTCCGCCGATCGCCGCCAGCTAACCGGATGGACTAGATAATCTCCTCGTAGAGATCGTAGACGTGCTTCAGGTCGTCCGGCGGCTTGACGCCGCCCTTCTTCAACGATTCCAGCAGCATCAGGATGTACTTGACGCCGGCCAGGTTGACGCCTTTCTCCCGCGTCAGCTGCTGGATCACCTGCAGCTTGCGCACGTTGCGCTGCGAGTAGCGACGCCGGTTGGTCGCGGTGCGATAAGGCTCGATCAGGCCGAGGTCCTCATACATCATCAAGGTTCGCGGATGCGTTTCCAGGATCTCTGAGGCCACGCTGATCGTGTAGAGCGGCTTGTCGAGATCGAAGGCTCCGCCGATCCGAGGATCGGGTGTGGGGACCAACGTCTATTCCTTAACCCAGTCCTGGACGCCACGGCTCAGGCTGGCGGGCGTCGTCTCGGACTTGATCAGGTAATCGAGCGCGCCGAGCTTCAGTCCGCGGTCGACGAGCTCCTTCTCGCCGTAGTTGGAAAGGATGATGACCGGGATGTTCCTGGTCACGCCGTTGGAGCGCAGGTTCTCGAGAACCGCAAAACCGTCCATCTTGGGGAGCCGAATGTCGAGAAAGACGATGTCTGGCACCTGATTCTTGGCGTGGTCGAGGCCTTCCTCGCCGGACTTCGCCACGGTGACCCGGTACCCATCCAGCTCGAGCTTGAGCTTGTACATCTCGGCTACGGCCGGGTCGTCTTCGATGAACAGTACATTTACCTCCTCGTCGACTACTTCACTCATGTCCCCTCCTTGAACGAACCGCCCGCTTTTCCACGCCGGAGCGGGCTCATGAACGAACCGCCCGCTTTTCCACGCCGGAGCGGGCTCATGAACGAACCGCCCGCTCTTCCACGCCGGAGCGGGCTCATCGGACGCCAGATCGCAAAAGTAGACATCGTGCCTGTCACCTTTCCCCCCTTTCCACCGGTGGCTAGTATAACCGAAGTCCACCCCCAATATTCTCAATCCGAGACCAGCGAGCACCTCCGGGTCGTGCCAAAGTCAAGTGGTACGATGGCGGTGCGGTTTGGCGGAACGGTCGATGGTTTCGTGGAGGAGCGCGTGTTCTGAATGGGATATTTGCGAGGTCTCCGGCATGGCGCGATCGCTGGGGCCATCCTGGGACTGCTCTACGCCCCAGAATCGGGCGTGACCCTCCGGCGCCGGGTCTCGCGGCTGCTGGGCCAGGCGGAGCAGATGTTGGCCGCGGATAGCGGCGGGGCTGCGGCCTCGACGGCGACACCCCGTCGCCGGGCGGCAGGCGGGACAGAAAGCAGGGCCAGACGCCCATAGGGAGGACGACGATGGATCAGACGGTGGAGAAGACGATCGACCGGTTGAGCGAGTTGCTCGATCGAGCCAATAAGGCCGCGCAGGACTTCGAGGTGAAGGACCGCCTGTCCGATGCGGTGGCGGCCTTGCGCCGCACCCGGATCACCCAGGACGAAGATGCGGGCGTGGAGCGCTTCGTCACCGGCTTGCTGCTCGGAGTTGCGATCGGCTTCGGGCTCGCCCTGCTGCTCGCCCCCAAGACCGGCGAGGAGATGCGCGACGACCTGATGCAGCGTGGCATCGAGCTGCGCGATCGGGCGGGCGAGCTGGCCTCCCGGATGCCGTTCGGCGACGGCGAGCAGGGCCGCACCGAGAAGGCGACGCAGGACCAGCCGGGAATCGCCTGACTAATTCTGTCCCGGCGGCTTACAGTTTCCAGGGGGACAGGCGGAGGGGGTCGGTGATGGCGTCGGCGTTGGTGCGGGCGGGGGAGGGGGTGGGGGCGGGGGCGCGTTGATGATGCAGTAGACGCCATTGACAGTGATCTGTGAGTAGGTCAGCGTATAGGGGTTGTAGTTCGCCGGCAGTTTGCACTGGGGCCAGGGTTGGGCCAGGGTCGGCGGTAGGTTTTCAGTCCCGGGCAAGAAGTAGTTCCCGCCCACCGCGTGAATCCCGGCGGGCACCGCGTACCACTCATCGGGTTTCCCGGCGAGCGCCTGCATCATGAACTTGTGCCAGATCGGCGCCGCTCCGACGATGCCGGTGGAGTTGTGGCTGAGCGGCTTGTTGTCCGGGTTTCCGACCCAGACCGCCGTCGCCAGGCTGGGCGTGAAACCTACCGTCCAGTTGTCCTTGAAGTCGTTGGTCGTGCCAGTCTTCGCGGCGACCGTCCGGCCGGGGAGAGTGAGGTCGCCGTGGCAGCCGAATTCAAGGCAGCGGTTGCGGTCGTCCGACATGATCGACGCGATGATAAAGGCGACGTTAGCGTCGACGGCGCGGTACTCGTTCGTCTTCGGGTCGTAGGTGAAGAGGTCGCGACCCAGGCCATCCTTGATGCTGAGAATTGGCGCCTCGCGATGACGGACTCCGAGCGTCGCCAGCGTTGAGGCCGCCGTGGCCATGTCGGCGAGTCGCACGGGATAGGCGCCGAGGGTCAGGCTGGGCCCATAGTTGTCCGGGCTCTGGTCGACGCAGGGGAGCGGACCGAGGCAGGTCAGTCCCATGCGGTGCGCCATGTCGACCACCGCCGGGATGCCGGTGCGCAGCTCTGTCTTCAGCGCCGGGATATTCATCGAGTTGCCCATGGCCATCTTCAGCGGTAACGTGCCGTGAAAGCGGTGGTCGTAGTTTTGCGGGATGTACTTGCCGAAACCGGCGGGGTCGCCGCCGATGGGAAAGACCAGCGCCTCATCCAGGATTGGACTGAGCATGTTGACTTTTCGGCTCTCGATGGCGGCGGTGTAGGTGAAGATCTTGAAGCTCGAGCCAGGCGGGCGCGGGACGTCGTAGGCGAAGTTGTACTGGCCACCCGGCCGGTTGTAGTCGTCGCCGCCGACCATCGCCAGCACTTCACCGGTCCTCGGGTCCATGCTGACCAGGGCAGCGTCGTGGAAGTTATAGAAGTTGCCTTTCTGCGCCACCTGCTCGTGCACCACCTGCTCGGCCATGTGCTGCAGGTTCAGGTCGAGGCTGGTGTAGACGCGGTAGCCACGCCGGTCGTCGGAGGTGATCTTGAAGTCTTTGGCCAGCGTCTTCAAGACATAGTCGACGAAGTAGGGCGCCTCGAACTTGTTGATCGGTGGGAAGACCTGCAACTTGACGCCATAGGCGGCCTCGGCCTGCGCCGCCGTGATGTACTTCTCTCCGACCATGGCGGTGAGCACCTGCGCCTGTCGCTGCTTGGCTGACTGGAAGTTGACCACCGGGTTGTACCGCGTCGGCGCCTGCGGCAGTCCGGCAAGCATCGCCGCCTGCGCCAGCGAAACGTCGTGCGCATTGGTCTGGAAGTAGCTGCGTGCGGCGGCCTCGATGCCGTAGGTCTGACTGCCGTAGAAGATGGTGTTGAGGTACATCTCGAGGATCTGGTTCTTGCTGTATTCACGGTTCAGCTCGATGGCGAGGATGGCTTCCTTGAGCTTGCGCTGGATATCGGCGGGAGCGTTCGATCCGATGTAGACCTGTTTGACGAGCTGCTGGCTGATGGTGCTGCCACCCTGCTTCACGGCGTGGTGCTGATAGTTCGCGATGGCGGCGCGGACGATGCCGGCGATGTCGATCCCGCTGTTGGAGTAGAAGGTGCGGTCCTCGGTGGCGAGGGTCGCCTTTACTACCCAGGGCGAGATGTAATTGAGCGGCACGACGATCCGATGGTCGCCCGCCTTGCCGATGTCGGCAAGCAGGGTGCCATGGCGGTCGTAGATGAGGGTGTCCTGCTGAATCTTGTTGGAGGAAAGCCCGCTCACCGGCGGCAAGGTACCAACGGCCTGGGCGGTGATCGCGGGGATACTGAGCAGCGGCAGCAGGAAGACGACCATCAGGCCGAGGATCAGGACCCGCCGAAAGTCCGCACGGCTACGCCGGCGCCAGCGGTTGAGGTTCCGCTGACTCCGCCGACGCGCCGCTAGGCGCTCAGAAACCCGAAGATCCCGGAAAACAGGAGCCACAGAGAAAGGAGGATAACCGCTCCCCACGCCGTCCCGCTCGCAATGGCTCGAAGAGGCGACCGGCGAAGACGCCGGATCTGCCGCCGGCGAGCGTCGAGCGATGAGAGACCGCTGGCGGTTGCTGAGTGGGTCGCATGCCGAATACTTATCAACTCAAGCTCCTAAAAGCTGACTGCTCCTGCTGCCGGACATCTGATGGGTCCATTGTAATCTAAACGGAGCTCCTTTTACGAGGTCGGGCTGGGTTTCCCCCTGTTGTCTGTCCAACGGGGCGGCGCGCGGTTTGGTTACGCGGGTCCACAATCCCCGGCCGCCGACGATCGGGGCCCTATAATGGGGCCGCTTTGGCGAGTTCCGACGCGGCGGGAAAAGGCGGGACCGTCTTCTGTCGCGAGTGTGGCAAGCCGATCGACGCGGATGCCCGCTTTTGCCGGTTCTGCGGCAAGTCGCAGGCGGATCCGGTCGCCGGCTCCGTCTCCGACGCATCGTCGGCCGGATCATCGAACCCGAGTTCGGCCGGGGGTGGTCTGGAACACCGGCTGCGCCAGCTCTTTCCTCGGCACCACCTGCAGGACGAGTTCATGCACATCGGGACGATTGCCGCATTCCTGATGGCCGTCATCGGGTTCGTGCTGGGTTTTTTCCTGGCCTACGGCTGGCTCGGGACGAATTTCCTGCTGGGCTCGATCGCGCTGCTGCTCTTCCTCATCCTCCGCGAGTCGACGTTGAGCCACATCCGGGTGCGCGGTGGGCCCGCGCCTCCAACCCCGGGTGGCGACGGTCGCACACACGCGGGTCGCCGGATCGCCTCGCCGGCGGGCCTGCCTGCCGGGGCCGCCACGGCCGAGTCGTCTCCCCCCGCCCCAGGCCGGCCGCCGGCAAGCCCTCGCCAATAGGAAAACCGGCTGTCTACTTGGTTAGGGCGGAACTGGTCGTTCAAGTGAGTTCACATCTATTTACGAATCCTGCGTTGAGCAGGCGGTAGCGGCCTCATATACTCGGCAAGATTCAGCCGGTTGGCGCTTTCGAGCGGCGTCGGCGTATTCAGACCGGGAAGCAGACACATCATGGAGGGTCCTATGGCAACCGCCGTCAAGCGTGATACCCGACGCGCCACCAATATTTCCCTGGACAAACCGATCTACACCATCAGCGTCGCGTCGGAGATCCTGGAGACGCATCCCCGGACGCTGATGATGTACGAGCACCTCGGGCTGGTCGTCCCGAAGAGGACCTCGACCAACCGCCGCCGGTTCTCGCAACGCGATGTGATGAAGCTGCAGACGATCCAGAAGCTGACCCGGCATCACTCTGTGAACCTGGCCGGCGTGCGCTACATCATGAAGCTTCTCAAACTGCTGCAGGAGCATCAGCTGGCGGCGCCCGTCGAGCTCCACGACATCGACGTCTCTCAGCTGGACGTCTGAACCGGCCTCTCCATCTGCCTATCTGTTTTCGGGTCGTCGTGCCGGCGCGCCCACGGTGGATTTTTTGCGGAGCATTATGCGCGCGTGGTGCGCTTTACCGATAGTCAGATCGGGATACTTTCTGACTGCGCCCTTGTTGACAAGACTTCCGCGCGTGCCTATAATCCGAGCTAGTTCTCTTGCCCCCCTCTTCGGGCCCTCCCTTCGGAGGGCCTTAACTTTTTCCGGAACTTTCAGGCACCGTGCGTTTGGCTCGCAGGGGAGTGCGCCGTTTTGGCAGCCAGAGGACCCGCGCGATTCCCGGACTTCATCTATACTGCTTCGCGCCAAGGGGAGTGTTATGGAAAGTAAGACGCGCCGCAGCGCTGGCGCGAACCGGGCGAGGCAGGTCGACGAAGACCTGGTCGACGTTCTCCTCGTGGAAGACGATCCCTCCGTGCTCGAGATGTACCGGCTGAAGTTAGAGCTCGACGGCTATCGTGTCAACACAGCGCTCGACGGCGAGGAGGGTCTGAAGAAAGCCGGCGATCTCGCCCCCGACATCATTTTTCTCGATATCCGCCTGCCGAAGATGGATGGGCTGGAAGTGTTGAGGAAATTGCGGGCGCAGGAGAAGACCCGCGAAATTCCGGTTATCATCCTGTCTAATTACGATGAAGAGGATCTGGTCGCACGCGGGCTGAAGCTCGGGGCGCACGAGTACCTCATCAAGGCGCGCACGACCCCGACCAGCCTCTCAGAGGGCATCGAAGAGTGGCTAAAGGAGTAACCCGTCGGGCGCCGACGGACACGAGCCTCTCACTCGACAAGCCGATCTACACCATCAGCGTCGCCTCCGAGATCCTGCAGACACACCCGCGCACTTTGATGATGTACGAGCACCTTGGCCTGGTGGTCCCCAAGCGCACCTCCACCAACCGGCGCCGGTTCTCCCAGCGAGACATTCGCAAGCTCCAGGCGATCCAGACGCTCACCCGCCAGCACGGCGTCAACCTCAATGGCGCACGCTACGTCCTTCGGCTGCTGCGCATCCTGGTCGATAACGGCCTGTCGGCGCCGCCCGAGCTGCGCGACCTCGACGTCAAAGAGCTGGACGTTTAAGGGACGCCGAGCCCGCAGGGCGAGCCGCGCCTTCGCGCGGGCGCGGTTACGCGGGTGAAACAGTCTTGCGTCGGATTGATCGCCGAAATGTTGGCTTCGATCGGCCCCGATACCGTTATCAGCACATATGAGTTTTCGGCCGGATAGCCCGTTGAACCGGCTGGTCATCCTCTGGCCCGGGGTGCCGATTACGGCGTGCGCCCTCGGCTTCGTCCTGGCCGTCATCGAGATCTCGGAGACCCATCGCGGCTCCTTCGCGGCCCTCGCGATCGCGATGGGATGCGGCCTCGCCTTCAGCCTGGGGTTGCTCTTCAACAGCTTCTTCAACGAGTGGATCGAGGTGATCGTGACCCGCGAAGGGATCGCGCTGCGGCCCATCGGGCATGGCTGGCTGAAGCGCCGGCCGCGTCTGGTCCCGTGGGACCGGGTGCAGGGGATGAGCCAGGTCATCACCCGCCAGGGCGGTCATCTCGAGATCGCTGCCGGCAGCCGGGTGCTCAAACTGAACCGCGCGCTCTTTCGGGAGGATACCTACGCGAACCTGTGTGCCGCCGTCGCGCAGCGGACCCGCCAGTGGGGTCCGGCAGGCTACGACGAGGACCTCGCCGCCGCCTGAGCGCCGCCGCCGCTAGCTGCGGGCGTAGATCTGCGCCGAGTGCACCGCCTGTTGATAACGGCCGTAGCGGGCCTGCAGCGTGGTACGATCCCCAAACCATGGATCATTGATATAGAGGATGTCGCCGCGGTGGCCGGTGATGACCACGAAGTGCATGCCGCCGTAGAGTCGTACCTCAGCCACCACCAGCCGGCCGGCGTCGAGCGCCGATTCGACGAGTGACTGCGGCGGTAGATCCTCGATGTCCTGGTCGTCGGTCCGCAGCTGCGACACCATCCCCGGGACGTGGAGCCACTCCCAGCGGACCGAACCCTGTGTCACCGCGGTGGCCTGTCGCCAGAGCAGCAGATCGTTCTCGATGTAGCCGCCGTGGGCGGTGAGCCAGCGGTTCAGCTGCTGGGGGTTTACCGGGTAGCCGTAGGCCGCGGCCACCATCGAGACGGCCGTCAGGGCACAGCCGGCCGAGCCGATCGTGTCCACCGGATCGCTGCCGAGCGCGTCACGTGACCACTGCTGCGAGCGCTGGCTCAACGTCGGGACGGTCGGGCCGGCGAGGGCCGAGAGTCCGCCCAGCGACCAGGTCGCCAGGGCGAGCAGGCTTGCCGCCACCGGACGGCGCCATCCCCTCTTCACGGCGCCATCTTACGGTCCAGGGTGGGTCAAGTCCAGCGCCTGCCCTGTCGACTTTGAATCAGGCTCGCGGGATTCCCGCGTGGATTGTTACCGCCTGGTGACAGCGAGGCTAGTGCAGCAGACTGGCCAGGTCGCCCTCGTGGCCGGCGAGCACCAGCCGGGCATCGAGCACGTCATCGCTCGTGATCGGCCCGCCGAGATCATCGACCGGCTGGTCGCGAACCTCGATGGCGGGCGCCTCGGTTTGCGTTTCGGCGGCGAAGGCGACCGCGATCAGCCGGGTGTCCTGGCAATGGGCGCAGATCACCTTGACCACCGATTGGTCATCGGCATGCGCGACCATCTCGAGCTGGCAGTCGGCCAGGCTTTGCCCACACTGCGGGCACTGAAAGCGACCGGCCTGGCGGCGGAGGATATCCAGTACGTCCACGGATTTTTCCTACCCCGAATCGAAAGCCGCCAACCAGCAAAGCTGATAGCCCCATCACGCTGTAAGGCGGTAATGCCAGAGGCTCAGTTGCTACCATTTCGATGGTTTGCGGCCGTAACGCGCCCCGGCGATACTCGCGCCGGCATGCGCCTTCCCCTCGTCCTCGGCGGCGGCGCGCTGACGACCGGGGTGCTCCTCATGGGTGGCCTGGTGGTCACGGCACTGGACCCGATGCCGGTCGTGAACGTCGATGCCATGGAACTCGACGGGGCCTCCGTGCTGTCGACCTCACTCCCACAGGTGTCGCCGCATCCGCAACTGGTCGTTAAGGTCAGCCGCCCGCTCAGGGCAGGTGACTGGCAGGTCTTCATGGACGGCCGCGCGGTCGCGGTCTCAACCACCTCGACGACCACCGTGCTGCGTGTCGCTCTACCCGGCCCGCTGCCGCTGGGCAGCCGTCACATCGTGCAGCTGGCGGCGGGCGCCATGCATATCCGCGCGGCCTTCCAGATCGTCCCGCCGCTGACGGTTGCCGTTTCGATGCATCTGTATCACCTTCAGGTGGGCGCGCCGCCGAGTGTGGCGGCGACCATCCGGTTTTCGCGGCCGGTTGCGGACAGGGCTCAGGCGCAGGATCACGTGACGGTGACCGGGAATCCGACCTTTACCTGGCGTGACGCCCAGACCGTCGACGTGGTGTCGACCGGGTTCCATCTGGCTGACCATGCGGTGGTGATGATCGATCCGGGCATTGAAGCCCAGGACGGCACCCGGAGCCGGAAATTCCAGAGTGCCGGATTGTCGATCCCTTCGACGCTGACCCAGGTCGTACCGGGCCGGATGGTCCAGATGTACTACGTCAACACCGACGACGGCCACGCGTCGCTGTTTGCTCACCTGAACCAGATCGATGTGCTGAGCCCCGGTTGGTATGACGCCAACCCCGACGGCAGCATCACGGGATATGCTCGACGGGACGTGATCGACGCCGCCCACGCAAATGGCGTCGCCATCATTCCGCTCGTGGTCAACAAGGATGTCGATCCCGCCGTGGGCCATACGATCCTGGCAACCCCCGATCGTCGCGCCGCCCTGGCCCGCAACCTGGTCAACGAGGCGAAGACCTACGGCTACGCCGGTTTCCAGCTGGACTTCGAGCAGATTCCGTGGACCGACCGCGACCTGCTGACGGCGCTGGTGCAGGAGTGCGCCGACGCCTTCCATCTCGCCGGGCTCAACCTATCGATCGCCGTGATTCCGCGCCTCCCCGGCGATGACACGGCCACCGGTGCGCTGCTTGACTACTTCCATCAATGGTCGGGCGCCTACGACTTCGTCGCGCTGGCGAAGGCCGCCGACTTCCTGTCCTTCATGACCTACGACGAGCACAACGGCGTCACGCCACCGGGACCGGTCTCCGGAACGCCGTGGATCCGCCGCGCGCTCGAGTTCTCGATGCAGGGCGTGGCGCCGGAGAAGGCGACGCTCGGCCTGCCGACCTACTATCACGACTGGACTGGTGTCGGCAGGCTGACGTCCAGCTCCTACGCCGATGCGATGACGCTGGCTCAGGCCTATGGCGCGTCGCCCACGTTCGATGGGACCGAGGAGGAAATGCACTTCGGCTACAACGCCTTCGGGGTGCATCACGAGCTCTGGATCCAGAGCACGGACACGCTGCGCCGTAAGCTGCCGCTGATGTACGAATACGGGCTGAAGGGGATCAGTGTCTGGCGGCTGGGCTTCGAAGATCCTTCGTTTTGGAGCTTGATCCCGCCGCGGCGCTAGGGGTTGACAGCGCGGGTTGTCCGAGCGGCGGAAAGAGCCGGTCATACAGGTGCTGCTGGCGCCGCCGCGCCCCTTCATAGATGGCGTGCACCCGCGAGTGCGGCCGAAAAATCCGGCCGCGCGGCGGCCTGGTCGACCACAGTCGCGGTAGCTTGCCCAGCGAGTGGAGCACGAGCAGGGCGGCTCCGCGGCTCGAGGCTTCGGGCTCCGGCGATGTCATGACGCGGAGATTCAGCGCATCGGCCAGCATCTGGCTCCACGCCGGCGAGTTGACCAGCTGGCCGCCGGTCGCGATCACCGATTCCGGTCGATTGATGACGCGCTGCATCGCCGACGCAACCGTCGCTAACTGATAGGTGATCGCCTCCATCGCCGCCCTGAGCATCTGGGCGGGCTGTGTCCCCAGTGACAGTCCCGCGATCACGGCGCGCGCGTCGCCGCGCCAGTTAGGACTTCGCTCACCGGCCCAAAAGGGCAGCACGGTCAAGCCATGGCTGTCGGGCGGGATGGCGGCAGCCGCACGCTGCAGGGCCTTCTTATGGTGCAGGCCGAGGCCGTTCGTGAACCATCGCATCACGTTGCCGCCCTCACTCAGCGCCCCGCCAAGAACGAACCGATGGCGATCGAGACGGTAAACGAAAGTTCCCCAGGGAACGGCGACGCGATCGCGTTCGAGCATCACCCGCAGGGCTCCCGAAGTTCCGATGGTGGCGCAGACCCAGCGTGGGCTCATGGCGCCGGCCCCGACGTTGGCGAGCGCCCCGTCACCGAGCGGGAGGTACCACGGGATCTCGCGGAGCTCTGGCCATCGTCGCGCGAAGCTCGGACGTAGCGACTGGAGCGGCTGATCCCAGTCGCGCAGCGGCGAGAGGTCTTTTACCCCGATGCCGGCCAGTCGCAGCGCTGCTTCGTCCCACTGGCAGCGGTTGACATCCAAAAGTCCGGTCCCAGACGCGATCGAATAACTCACCGGTGATTCGCCGAGAAGCTGCTGGTAGAGGTATTCCGCCAGCGAAATCCAGCGAGCCGTGCGGCGGACCGGGGCGGGCCGCGTCGCTCGCAACCAGCGCAGCTTCGCCGGCCAGTAGCTGGCGTGGAAGAAACACCCGGTACGCGCATGGTAGGCGCGCTCGTCGAAGTGGGTTCGCAAGCGGCGTGTCTCCGACGTGCTGCGGGTGTCAGCCCAGGTGAGCAGCTCGGTGGTCGGTCGACCCGAGCGGTCGACCCCCATCAGGCTATGCCAGTAGCAGGAAGCGCCGGCCGCCAGGATCTCAACCTTGTCCTTGCGGGCCACTTTCAGAGCGCCGTCGATGCTCCTGGCGATGAGTGTGACCAGGGCATCGGGTTGCGACGAGACCTCGCCAGGTTCCGTGGTCCGCACTTTGTAGGGCAGGTCGCAGTAGGTTGGTTCCAGCATCCGTCCGCGGGGGTCGTAGACGACGGCGCGGACGGAGGATGTGCCGATGTCCAGGGCAAGGACGCCCTGGTTAAGTGCGGGCTTGCGCATTGGCTCAATTCTGGTCAGCTGAGCCAGTAGCCGACCTGGGGCCCGAAGATGTCCGAGTGGAGTTTGAGCGCCTCGACCACCGTCACACCATCGTAGGCGCGGACGTCGTAGGCGCAGAGGGTGACCACCGGGAACCGTTTGAAAAGCGCATCGACCTGCTGCTCGACGGCCAGGTGCTCGGCAACCGAGCCGACGGTCTGGAGGTTCGCCAGCACCTCGGCCAGGATGCGGATCGGGCCCGATCGCCTGCGGGACGCTTCGGTCAGGAAGCGCTCAAACTTGGCGACCTGCTCCATGGCCGAAGGCGAGCCCTCGGTGTAAAGCACCAGCAGGCCGTTGCGGATGGCTTCCGCGACATCGACGCCCTCGTCCCGCAGCGAGCCAAAATAGTGCTCGCGCACTCCGGGGACGGCCCGGAGTAAGACCGTCTGGCCGGCCACCAAGCCGTCCCTCAGGAAGGGGAGGCCGATCCGGAGCCGGCCCGTATCCGTCGTGTAAAAGCACGCCAGGTGGCTGCCGAGGGAGACGACCACGTCCTGGATGACCATGGTTGACGCTGGGCTGGTGTCGGATGCAGCGATGTTCGGGCTCGGGCCCGCCTGAAGAAAGCTCGTGAGGTCTTCTTCGCGAAGACGGCGGGCGCGGCGGCGACCGACGCGACTCGCCGGGAGGAGGCCGCTATCCGTCCAACGGCGAATCGAGGCCTCGCTGACCTTCAGGAAGGTCGCAGCTTCCCGGGTGGTCAGAAGGCGCTCACGCGCGGCCGCCCTCTGTGGAGGGTTATGAGCGCTCATGCGTCGTGTCCCGAACCAAGCCTGAGGTTCCTCGCGGCCATAGCCGGATTTGTGCGAGCACTTACTGTAAAGCACAACGATAGCGGCTGCAAACTCTGCCGGGAGCGGCCAGGACGTGGGAGGCGGCGCTAGGGCCTGCCGGTCCGCCTGACCCGCTAGATCAGACCGTGCTCGACCGCCCACCGGGTCGCTGCGCTGCGAGAGCCGACGCCGATCTTGCCAAAGATCGAGCGCAGATGGGCGTCGATGGTGCGCGAACTCAGTCCGAGCCGTTGCGCGATCTGGCGGTTGGTCAAGCCTACGCTGACCAACTTCAGGACGTTCACCTCTCGGGACGTCAGGCGATCAGGGTACGTCTTGTCCAAGACCCACGCTCGTGATCGATACTGCATTGTGCTATACGATGCTAAGCATAACAGTCATGCCGCCAAGGGCCGAGGCTTGGCCCCTCGCCACGGTGGTACGGGGCGGCTAGGCCAGCCCGTGCTCGATCGCGTAGCGTGTCGCGGCGCTGCGGTGCGAGACGCCCAGCTTGCGGAAGATCTCACGTAGATGCGCATGCACCGTGCGACGGCTCAGAAAGAGCTCGGCCGCGATCTGGGCATCCGTCCAGCCTCTGGCCAGCAAGCGCAAAACTTCAGCCTGGCGCGGCGTCAGGTGATGGACGTCGACGTCAACCGCGCCGAGATGCTCCAGCCGGACAGCCCGCCTGCCGCTTTCCAATGATGCTCCCCTTGCCCCGCGGTCGTCGCCGGAGGGGGCCGCGATCATCTTTCGTTCGACAGCGTGCCACCCGCTGTCGCCCCCTGCATCGGCAAGAGTGCCTAATTCACGAGCCTAATTCGATTCTAAACGCGGCCCTAAATCCTCGGCAATGGTGCCGAAGTTTCCCCGTCACTCAAGGGTGCTTGTGGGCACGCGTCGCGCCGGGAGGTGGGCATGCGCATCACGAGCACGACGCTGCCATGCTTGGATGACACACTTATCTGGCGCTCCCCGACGCTGTCCCCGACGCGATGGCGATCGTTGATGATGACGATGATTTTCCGTTTCGTTCGCTAGGAGCTCGTCGAGAGGCACCCCGCGACTTATCCGGTAACCCTGAGCGGTGTTCGGATCCCAATGCATGAAGCAGATCGGATGTCCGTGCGCATGCCCGTCGTTAGGAGACACGATTATGCAAAAAAGCAAGCCTACGCTCGAATTTGCATTTGATAGACTGTCGTCGCTTTCCAGCCCTCGCTGGGGCGTGGCCAAGCTGGTAAGGCGCCTGACTCTGGATCAGGTAATCAAAGGTTCGAATCCTTTCGCCCCAGCCAACACCCAAACTCTAGGGTTGCGTGATGGAGTCGCCCTAGGGTTGGGCGCAGGGACGAAACCGCGCATGAAGCGGAGGTCGGTTTTATGCGCGACAATCACCTGACTCGTTCGAATAGGGATCACCTGACTCGACGAGTTGCGGCGGGGTCATCTAACGCAAAGTCGGGTGACGTTTCCCCGAATACGCGGCGGAAAAACGATAGCGTGACATCCGCGGTCGCGAACCGGCCCTAACGCGCTTTGGCGCCTTTGTTAAGTCGAGAGGGTTGCTCCTAACTGAGGACAATGCAGGTCACCGTCTTTCGCACACCGTCCATCTTCTGGATCCGATCTACGATCAGGGAGCCGGCGATGGCCAGGTCGGCGACCTCGAAGCTGGCGATGACGTCGTACTCGCCGGTGATGGCGTCGGCGGCGAACACCCCGGCTAGGCGTCGTACTTTATCCGACACCTCCAGGGCGCGACCGGGCAGAGCTGTTATCAGGACGTAGGCTTTCATCCGGCTCCCAGCAGCGTTTCCCTCGCTTTTGGTGAACGGAATGAGACTAAGCTGCAAGCCAGTCAGTGTCAATTGCCGGGCCGGCCGCGAATCTGTTCCGAGGTAGTAGGCAGTCCACTCGCTGGCGCGGCCGTTAGAAGTTAGGGTCCCGCGGGAACCGTTCTGCAGGCGGTACTCTGCCAGGGCGCTCGGGTTGTTCTGCAGATACTGAATCATGGCTGGGCCCTCCGGATGGCCGGCCCGAAGAATGGCGCGCACGGCGGGCAACAGTTTCCCCCGGCAGGCGGCGCGATAGTTCGCCGAGCCTTTCGGCCGCATGTTGGCGCGGCTCTCGCGTCCCACAGTCGGCTCCAGCCGAGGATGATCGAGTCGAGCCTCTGGATCGGCACATCAGCCCCGCCCGCCCGTCGCAGGGTCTAATGAATCACCGATATCTCATGGCTCGAAAAGTCATGTCGCAAGATTAGGCGGCGTCAGTGCGCTCGGTCCCGACCCGACATCGCCGGTACATCAGCGAGGCCAAGGGGCCCATCTAGATCACCTCGGAGCAGCTGCGGTTCCGCACGGGAGATCAGCCGGAAACCGAGCACGACGCAGCTACGGGAGACTTGTGTGTACATTCCCTACGGCATCCACCAGGCTGAGATGAACGGCAGCGATACGAACCAGGTCCGGATGCTTGCCCGCTCCCCACATAGGCGATCCTTTTATTCAATCTGCCCACCTTATGTAAATTAATCTACCCACCGCCCGGAGCTGCGACGCCGGGGGCGGTAGGGTGATGGGGTCGTGGGGCTTTCGGCCTACGCCTTGACTGCCTCCCAGCAAAGCACTACGCTGCTTCCCTATTCTGTTCTTGCGATAACCGGGAAGGGAGCTCCATGCACAGTGTGACGCTGCTGGCACCGGCCGGAAGCCCGGAAGCCGCCGTTGCGGGCCTTCAGGCTGGGGCCGACGCCGTCTACGTTGGTCTCAAGGGTTGGAGTCGGGGCGGGTACCGGGGCGAGCTGACACGGGGGGAGTTGAAAGAGTGCCTCCAAACGGCAAAGCGAGCCGGCAAAACCGTGTGGCTCGCGGCGAACATCATTCCGATGCCCCGAGAGCGAGCTCATCTGGTCAAGGAACTCACTGGACTGGCCGATCTCGGCGTCGAGGGGGTCATCGTAAACGACGCCGGCTTCTTGAGAGAGGTTAAGAGATCTTTGCCCGGCCTCCTCGTTTCCGCCAGCGTGGGCTGCGGTGCCCTGAACGAAGGGGACGCGCTCTTCTATGAGGCGCTGGGCGCAGACGCCGTCGTCCTGCCGGGAAACCTGGACCCGGATGAGGTTGCCGCGATCAAGGCCAGCGTGTCGATCCAGGTCGAGGTGATGGTCCACATGGTTCAGCAGTTCATCCAGCTGGGCAAGTGCTTCATGCCGAGCTATCTCCATTTCCACCCGACGGAGAAGGAGGAGGTTGGGCTCCGCCTGACCGGTAGCATGAAGCGAGGTGGTGTCGGGGTCTGTTTCAAGGTGTGTCAGGAGCCGTGGGACCTATACCGGGATGGCCAGCATGTTGACCGGAGGCTCTTCCCCGCCCAGCAGGTCAGTCGGCTCGCCGACCTCGGTAAGTTCCTCGATGCCGGCGTCGATATCGTGAAGCTCCAGGGGCGAAGCCTTCCGGCCGAACTGCTGGCTCTTCTTGTCCGCCGTTACCGGGCGGCGATCGAGGCCTGGGAGGGGCGGCGGTGGTTCGAGCCGGAGCCGGCTGCCCTCCCGTCGATGTGGACAGTGGTGGGGCGATGAAGTCCTTCGAGCTGAACACAACGATCTCGAATCGGCGGAACCTGCTCGAGTCGGACCTCTCGCCCTTCGACGCCGTCTACCTGGGCAACATCTACTGCCGCCTGTACGAGCAGAATTTCCTCGAGCGCCTCGACGACCTTCGCGAAGGGATTACTCGAGTGAAGGACGCGGGGCTGAAGGCTTATGTCACGACCTACGCGGCGCCGCGTAACAACTTCCTGCCGAAGATCAGGAAGGCGCTGGAAGTCGCCGCCACTGTCCCGGCCGATGCTGTTGAGGTTCACAACCTGGGTGTCCTGAGGATGGCCCACGAGGAATTCCCTGGTCTGAAGGTCCACATCGGCGGATTCGCCAACGTCTACACGGATGCCGGAGCGCAGGTCTTGAAGGAATATGGGGCCCAACGGGTCACCCCCAACTACGAGCTGAGCCTGGAGGAGATCGACGAGCTCGCCCGGGCGGTCGATGTCCCCGCCGAGATCCTGGTCCACGGCAAGATGCCGCTCGGGATCTCGGACTACTGCTTCCTTCTGGACTACGAGGAGAAGTGGGGGATCAAGTGTCCCACGCTGTGCCAGCTGGACTTGTTCGTGAAAAAAGACGGTTGGGCCATGCGATCCGCCGGGAAAGGCATCATGAGCGGTAAAGATGTCTGCATGCTGGAGCACCTTCCCGCTTTGCTCCGGTCGGGGCACTGGGCCTTCCGGATCGAGGCGGCTTACGAGACGCCAGCCTATCGGCAGCAAATCGGGCAGGTCTACCGCGAGGCGCTTGAGTCTGCCAGCTCTGATGACTCGTACGCCGTCGACGAGCGGTGGTGGGAGGTGGTTCGAGCTCACGCGCAAATCGGTCTGTGCAATGGCTTCTACTTCGGCAAAACTGGGATGGAGTATTTAGGGATGCCATCCGGGGCGCTGGCATCATTCACTGGGCGCCCGACAGCGGTGGATTAATGGGAGGAACCATGATGGAGCTTCTAGCGCCGGCCGGTAACCTGGAGATGGTCGAAGCCGCGGTCGAGAGCGGTGCGAACTCGATCTACGTCGGTCCGCGGGGCTGGAGCCGCCGGCGGGATGCCTACGAGCTCTCAGATGACGCTGTGCGGGAGGCGATCGCCATCGCCCACGCGGGTGGGGCGAAGCTGCGCATCGCGGTCAATACGAACATGCAATCTCGCGAGGTTCCGCCGCTCCTGGAGAAGATGGAGACCTATGTTGCCTGGGGCGTCGACGGTGCCATCATGACGGACCTTGGTGCCATCGCCCACGTCCACCGGCGGTTTCCTGATCTCGTCATCCACGCCAGCATCGGCGCCAACATCCTGAACAACGAGGACGTCAAGTTCTACCGGTCCCTGGGGGTGACGCAGATCGTCGCCGACACCAAGCTGACGCTGAAGGAGCTCGCTTCGCGGAAGTCGGACATCGACGTAGGGATCGAGATCTTGATCCATGCCAACAAGTGTTACACGTACCTCGGCAAGTGCTGGATGTCCCCCTATCACCGCTTGGAGCGCGGCGTCGATCCTTTTGGCAAGGACCTCTTCAAGGGCAGTCCAAACCGCGGAGGGCTGGACCACCGCGTTTGCCTGGAAGCCTGGGAGCTCTACAACGGTGCGGATCTTCTCGAGAAGCGGGTGGAGTTGAAGAACGACGCCTTCTTCTTACTCGACGACATCCCGAAGCTGATCGACCTGGGCGTCCACTGTCTCAAGATCCAGGGTCGCGAGTACCCTGTCCCGCTGGTGGGAGAGATCGTGACGTTCTATCGGGAGCTGATCGACGCGTACGTGGCCCATCCCAAGGAGGAGCGCTTCGACCTGACCGAGTGGCAGGCGCGGCTGATGGCCATCCAGGGCCCCCGAGACGCAGCGCGCACCCGGTCGACCCTGGCGCTCCTGGCCGAGGCGCGCCAGCCGGTCGTGGCCGGCGCGGCGGCGTTGTAAGGAAAGAAAGCCCAGGGTTCCTGCGGCGGGGAGGAGGAGGATGCGAACGGCGGCGACCAGCGCGACAAGCGATCGGCCGGTCCGGGTTGGCAGCGTGCCGATCGGCAGCGGCCGCGCCGTCCTGATCGCGGGTCCGTGCGCCGTCGAGCCCGATTATGTCGAGACGGCGCAGATGGTCGCGGCGCTGGGCGTCGACGTCCTGCGAGGGAGCGCCTTCAAGCCGCGCACCCGACCGGACAGCTTCCAGGGCATGGGCAGGGCTGGGCTCGAGCTCATCGCTGAAGCTCGAGTCCGCACCGGCATCCCGGTAGTCACCGAGGTCCTCGCGGTTGAGGACGTCCCACTGGTGGCGGCCGTCGCCGACTGTTTGCAGATCGGCTCTCGGAACATGCAGAACTTCCGCCTCCTGGTCGCGGCCGGTGAGAGCGGCCTTCCCGTCCTCCTGAAGCGGGGCTTCAGCGCGACCTACGATGAGTGGCTGGCGGCGGCCGCCTATATCGAACAGACCGGGAACCGGCAGATCATCCTCTGTGAACGCGGCATCCGAACGTTCGAGCCGCGCACTCGCAACACGCTTGACCTGAGCGCCGTGCCGGTCATGCGCGAGTTGACCGACCTCCCGATCATCGTCGACCCGAGCCACGCCGCAGGCACGGCTGCGTGGGTCCCGCCTCTGGCCAGCGCCGCGCTCGCCGTCGGCGCCGACGGTTTGATGATAGAAGCGCATCCCCGACCTCGCGAGTCATGGTGCGATCCCGACCAGGCCCTCAGCCTCGAGGAGCTGAAGCCGGTCGTTCGCTGGGTGCGGGCAACTGCGCGGCCAACGTCGGTGGCGGGTTAGATCGGGCCGAAACGCCTAGTGGCGGACCGCGTTGAGGAGATCCGAAAGGTGATGTCGCTGGTGATCGAGGAGTTCCTCGAGGACATCCTCCAGCCGATGACCCCGCCCGGCACCGGCGGGTACGGGCCGTTGCAGATCCGCTGGGACCAGGACTCGGCTCCGCACGGTGCGAACCAGCTCATCGGCCCCCGCGCGCAGCTCTTCGATCAGGTCGGGCTCAGGCAGGCCGCGCCGGCGGCGAACCTGGCCGGCGTTCCACCGGTTCTCGTCGAAGGGTTCGGTAGGGCCCGCCGGCGCCTCCGCGAACGCGGACTCCACGAGGCGGGACGTCGCATGCTGGGTGCTGCTGACATGCGCGAGCAGATCATGGGTGGTCCAGCCGTCGTAGCCTGAGGGCTGTGCCCAGGCGTCGGCTGGGATCGCCCGCAGCTCAGTGACGGCCGAAGTCGCGAAATTCTGCCAGCGATCGACCAACTCCTGCGCGCTCACCATCAGTCGATCCGCCTGTAGACGAGGAGGCGGCCGCGAGTGGCGACCCGCTCGGCCACCGTCCCGCTGGTTTCGCTCATGGCATCGACGGCACGGGCCAGCTGGTCCGGGTCGGCGGCGCAGCGGAACCGCAGCTCCCACTCGAAGATGTTTCCCATCCCGAGCTTGCGTTGCCACAGGCTGACGGCTCGAAGACCGGCCGTTTTCATCGCTCGCTCCATGGCGCGGGTGAGATCGGCCCGGAACTCGTCGTAGCGCGGCTTGCCCTTGGCAAAGAAGATCGCCGGTTGCCACTCGCCCGGCTCGGTCGCCAGCGGATCGCCCATCGCAATAACCTGGTTCTGGGTGAAGAATATGACGCGGCCAAGCTGCTCGATGTGGTTGAGATGGGGATAGGCGTAGATCCCCATCTGGTCGCGCACGATGTGCTCGATGAAGTCATAGTTCCAGCTGCCGGTAAAGACCAAGATCGAATAGTGGACCGGGGCGTCGCCATCCGCCGCGCGAAAACCGAGGGAGGTCAGATACTCGCGGCCGGCTCCTGCCAACGGTTTCAGCCGTCCGTCGGGGAGGGCCTCATCAACGGTGGCGAGTTCCACCCCAGCCTCGATGGCGGGCACTGGCGCGACGTCGTCCAGGAGGGTGCGAATCCTTTCTCCAACCTCCGGCGCCGCGCCCTTCAGCGCTGCTGCTGCTTCTGCGTCCCGCCAGGCGCGGATCTGCGTGCTCGCCTGCGCGGACCGGTCGGCTGCCTGGCGGGTGAGCTCGGTCAGGATCTTGATGTACTCGCTCTGTGACACCGTGGGCTGGCGCTGATGGATCACGCAGTAGGCGATTCTGGGGATCGTCAGCGAAAGTGGTGAGAACAGACCCACGCGACTATCGTAGCGACCGCAACATCTCAGTCTCGGTCGACGGTCGGCACTCGTACCATCAGGCCCGCGATCAGCGCGGCCGTGGTCACGATGCCGGCGGCCAGCCCTCCCGCAGCCCTGAATCCACCCCAGTCCAGGGCCTTCCCGATCACCGCGGCGCCCAGCGTTGCCCCGAGGTACATGGCGCTGTTGTTGAGGGCCAGCATCGTCCCGCGAGCCGCCGGCCGCAGTTCGGAGACGATTGCCTGCTGGGAGGGCATGCCGAACCAGGAGGCGGCGCCCCATGCCGCCAGGGTGAGCAGCGCGACGGCGCCAGATCGCCGGTTCACCGCCACCAGGAGGAAGACGCCGCAGAGCCCGCTGAGGCCAATTACCACCGCCGCCCGCTTCCCGGCCACCGCCGCGAAACGGGCACCGGCCAGGCTGGCGATCAGCCCCATGACGCCATACGCGCCAACGGCGAGCGCCCGCTCTCCAGAGCCGAAGCCGAACAGACTGAACAGATACTGGCCCATGTAGGTGAACAGGCCCAGGCCCGCAACGAACCAGAGGAACGAGACCGCCACGGCGAGCATGGCGCGTCGATCACGAAGGCTTGCCCAGATCAGCGACCAGTGGCCGCCGGTCGGCGCTGGGATCGGCGCGTCCAGGTGCATCATGAACAGGAGGCTGAGTGCGGCGAGGACGGCCACCGCACCCAGGCCCCACCGCCAGGAGCTCGCGGCAGCGAGCAAGCCAGCGGCCGGCACGCCCACGACCGTGGCCATCGGGAGGCCAGCCAGCACCACGGCCATCGCCTGCTGGCGCTGAGCATAGGGGTAGCGGTCGCCGACGAGCGCGTAGGCCGCCGGCGTGAAGAGCGCGGCTCCGATCCCGGCGATGCCTCGGGCCGCCGCCAGGACCGCGAGGCTGGGCGCCGCCGAGGCGGAGATGGCCGCTGCCAGGCCGAGCAGGGTCAGGCCCACCACCATGACTCGGACCCGGCCCAACCGGTCGGATAAGGGCCCCAGTGCCGGCGCCAGTAGCGCGTAGGGCAGGGCATACGCGCTGACCAGGAGCTGACCCAGGTCTCCGGCGGCAACGGCGGGAAAGTCACGCCGGATGGCCGGGAGCAGGGGCACCACGATGAAGAGGTTGGTGCCAATGGCAAAGATCCCCAGAGCCAGGGGCGCCAGTTCTGCTGCCAGGCTCAAGGCTCTCGGCCTTAAACGTGAACCCACCACGTGATTGACAGCCTACCGGCGAGGGCCTAATGTGGGGGCGCACCTCGCGTCGGCGCCGGCTTCCCTCCGGCTATCGCCGCGTAGCCGGTTCGGAACCTTAGCGCGGGAACGCGACAAGCAAGGAGGGAGTCAGCCTATGGCGCAGGCGACTTATGCACCGCCCCTACGCGAAACCGCGACCGTGGTACCCGGAGCTGACATCGCCGACCCCGGACCGTTGGGGCTCTCTGGATTTGCGCTCACGACGTTCGTTCTGAGCGCCGTCAACGCGGGCTGGTATGACGCAGCCACGACGCCGATCGTTGTCGGGCTTGCTTTGTTCTACGGCGGATTGGCGCAGCTGACCGCGGGCATGTGGGAGTTCAAGAAGGCAAACACATTCGGAGCGACGGCCTTTACTTCATACGCCGCCTTCTGGATCTCGCTGGCCGCGTTTCTCGTGCTCCAGGGGCACATATTCACCATCCCGGCGGCGCAGGTCCCCAACGCATTGGGGCTGTTCTTGCTGGGCTGGACGATCTTCACGGGGATCTTGCTGATTGCCAGCTTCCGTACCAACGGCGCGCTGGTTGTCGTCTTCGTGCTCCTGTTCGTCACCTTCGCGCTCCTCACGATTGGCGAGCTCGGCCCTTCGAAGACCATGCACCAGATCGGCGGCTGGACGGGTGTCCTGACGGCGATCGCTGCCTGGTACGCGGCGCTGGCCGGCGTCCTGCGCTCGACCTTCAAACGGCAGGTGCTGCCCGTCTTCCCGATGTAATCAGCGCGCGGTCGAAAGACAGCCAAGCCCGTGGCCTGCGGCGACCGCGGGCTTTTACTTGTCCGCCCAGGCGAGCGCACGCGCCATCGCATCCGGATTTAGCTTCATATCCGTGTGGTTGAACCAGACCGGTAAGTAGTCCAGAACGCTCGGGTCGCGCACTGGCTCTGTGTACAGTGGCTCAACCGTGGCCTTCTCGAGGTTGCGCAGCGAGAGCGCCTCCAGCCCGGCCATGATCCCAGGCACGTCGCGCTCGCTGCGGACCACGAAGCGGGGTTTCCCGTCGTCGGGGATGGGCGGCATGGCCGCCACGATCTCGAGCAAGTAACCTGGATGGTCCTCCCGGACCCTGGGCGAGGTGAAGGTGGTCATCATGGTCCGGCCGGTGGCCGAGATGCCACGGACGACCGAGGGCGAAAAGCCGATCGCCCGGTCGGCGTCGCTGGCCAGTGCCAGCCGGCCGCCCAGGCTGTGACCGAAGGCCAGCGTGGTCCCATACCGTCGGACGTAGTCGACGGCCCCGTTGAGGTCGTGCAGGAGTCCAGGGTCGAGCACGGCGGGATGCTCGCCATGCCCGCGCAGGTCGATGGCGATGGTGCTCCAGCCCCGCCGGGCAAAGGCGAGCGCCAGACCGAGGACCTCTTCCTTGCTGCCCCCGTAGCCATGGCTGGCGGCGGCGCCGCCGTGCGGGTGCGGCGGCTCGAGCAGGATGCCCGGGACCTGATGTCCGTCGCGGGATGGCACCTTTAAAAAACTCACAAGGATCCCGTCGCGCTGACTCATCGCCTGCGCACCTCCCGCGCCAGGTAGAGCCGGGTTATTCTCCTCGCCAGACCGGCTGACGCTTCTGAAGAAACGCTGCCATCCCCTCCTGGGCATCGCCGGTCATGGCGTTCTGGGCCATGGTCTCCGACATCAGGTCGTAGGCCGTGTCCCGGTCCACCTCGATCTGGCGATAGAAGGCTTGCTTGCCGATCTTGAGGGTCAGTGGGCTCGAGCTGGCGATCAGCCGGGCGAATTCCAAAACTTCCTGGTCCAGGCGATCGGCGGGCACGACTCGATTCACTAGCCCCCAGGCTTCGGCCGTTCGGGCATCGATCGGCTTACCGGTCAGCAGCATCTCGAGCGCCCGCTTGCGTCCGATGTTGCGGCTAACGGCCACCATGGGTGTGGAGCAGAACAGGCCGATCTTGACGCCCGGGGTGGCGAACTTCGCCTCCTCGCTGGCGATCGCCAGGTCACAGGTGGCGACCAGCTGGCAGCCGGCCGCGGTGGCGATCCCGTGGACCGCGGCGATCACCGGCTGTGGGATGCGCTGAACGGTCTGCATCAGGCGCTCGCAGACCTCGAACACCTCGCGCTCCTCGTCCAGGCTGCGGTCAACCAACTCCTTGAGGTCGTGGCCGGCCGAGAAGGCGGGCCCCGCCCCCTTCAGCACGATGACCCGGACCTCGGAGCGAAGACTCTGGCGCTCGAGTTGTCCGATGAGCTCCTGCATCAGCCCGGTAGAGAGGGCATTCCGCTGCTCAGGCCGGTTCATCGTCAGCACGACAGCCGGGAGGGCGTCCTCGACGAGTACGTAATTCAGGGCGACAGCCATGAGCGGTACCTCCTTGTCGAGGTTCAGTCTATTCCAGGTCAGACGACGGCCCTGGCGGCAAGCTCCTCGAGGCCAGACTTTCCCAGGCCCAGGTACTTCAGGTAGACATAGCCGTTGTCCGCTCCGGGTGACCGGCAGACCCACTTCACGCGCGGCGGGGTCTCGGTCATCCTCGTGGCGGGACTCTGGATGACCAGCTCACCGTAGACCGGATCCTCGACCTACTCGAAAGCGCCCCGAATCCACCAGTTCTCTTCCGCCAGCGTGTCCTGTGATCGGTTCACCCGGCCGGTGGCCACGATCCCGGGACCCTTCTTGCCTAAGACGTACTCGTTCACCTTGGTGAGGATCTCTTGCGACGTGTGGCGCCGGGACCACTCGCAGACCTCTTCGTAGAGCTCCTGCCGTCGCGCAGGGGTCACGCGGTCGACGAAGGTCTTGAACCGGGGATCCGCGCGCAGGTGCTCCTTGCCCATGATCGTGGTCAGTGCGGTGAAATTCACGTCTGAGAACCCGGCGATCATGGCATAGCCGTCCCGGGTGGGAACGAAGGTGTATGGGAACACGGACGTGTCGAGCAGGCCAACCCGCTGCCGGTCCACACCGGCCCGCTGGTTGTACGCCACCATATCCTCCATCCAACGCATGATGGCCTCGGCTCCGGAGACATCCACCATTTGTCCCCGGCCACTGGCCGCTCGCCAGCGCAGGGCCGCCAGGACGCCGAAGGCCGCCCACGCCCCGCCCGCGTACCACCCGAGCCAGGCCCCAGCCTTGGTGGGGACCTCATGCGGCACGGGTCTCGATCCCGACGCTGGTTCCCCGGTGATGTCCAGGATGCCGGAAAGCGCCTGATCCGCGACGTCTCGATCCTGTTTGGCCATCTGCCGCTGCGCATCGGGGCCCCACTGCCCGTAGGTGCTGATCGCCGCGTAGATCAAGCGCGGGTTCAACGCGGAGAGCTGCCGGTAGCCAACCCCCATCGCATCCGCCTCACCCGGGCGGAAGGTCTCGACCAGAATGTCGGCTCGCCTGGCCAGCTTTCTCAGCATCTCGCGGCCCATTTCGTTCCGCAGGTTCAGGGTGACGTGAAGCTTGTTGCGGGCTTCCACCAGGTAGCCCAGACCGGTGCCCTGATGCATGATCCCAAACGGCGTAAACTGCCGGACGACGTCCCCGCCTGGTGGCTCCACCCGGATCACCTCTGCCCCGTACTCTGCCAGCAGTGATGAGCAGAACACGCCCGCCATGCTGCCGGAGCTGACGTCGAGCACAACCAGGTTCTCCAGAGCTTCGGGTTTCGCCTGACTCTTGCGCGGGTCGTCCCGCTCCCGAATCCAGGCCTCCCATTCGATATCGGCCTCCATCTTCGCTTCGACCGGAAGGACTGCCTCTTTGACCGCCACGGCTATAGCACCTCCCCCTCACCGGGTTTCCAGGCCGACGGCGGGCTCGCACCAGGCCGATCCGCCCACTTGCCGATCACGCGTCGTTCCTGCAGGTCGCGCATCTCTCCTTCGCTCAGCCCCAGCAGCGAGCGGAAGACGTACCGGTTGTGGAAACCTACCGGGCGAGCAGGCCACTTGATCCGTCCGGGCGTCTCGGAAAGCTTGGGGGCCGGTCCGTATTGCAGAAGGTCGCCGTAGAGTGGGTCGTCGTCCTGCCAGACCGCGCGCCGCTCGCGCAGGTGCCGGCTGGCAACGTGGTCTTTGGCCGAGAGCACCGGTGCGGCGGCGAAGCCGTGCTGGGCTCCCAGCTCGTCGATTTCGTCCTTGCTGCGGCTGGCGGCCCAATCGGCCAGCATGCCCAGGAGCTGCGTGCCACTTTCCTCCATCTGCCGAGCCTCGAGCGTCTGGAAGCGGGGGTCATCCGCCAGCTCCGCGCGGCCCATCGCGGTGGCCAGTCCCTTGAACTCCTGATCGGTGGGGGCGCTGATGGCGACGAACCCGTCGCTGCACCGCAGGACGTCTGAGACGGCCAGCGCCACATCGCGGTTGCCCGAGCGTTGCCGCTCCTTCCCGGTCAGGCTCTGGTAGATCCAGGTCCAATCGAGCATGCGGATGAGTCCCTCGGACTGGGCGAACTCGATGAACTGACCTTTGCCGGTGCGCTCGCGCCAGTGGAGGGCCGCAAGGATCGAGGTGGCGTTCAGGAGCGAGCCGAAGAAGTCCCCGATATAAGTGCCCGACTTCATGGGCGGGCGGTCGGGGAAACCGGTGATCGCGGCCAGTCCGCTCATCGCCTGAGCCAGCAGGTCGTAGGAAGCCCGCCCGACGGTGTATGGGCCCCACTGCCCGAAGCCGTTGGCCGCCAGGTAGATCAGTCCGGGGTTGAACCGCGAGAGCTGACGGTAGCCCAGCCCCCAGCGGTCCATTGTGCCTGCCCGCAGGTTCTCCACGAACACGTCGGCGCGCTGCACCAGCCGGCGAAACAGCTCCTTCCCCTCGTGCTGGTGCAGGTCGATGCCGACGTGGTACTTGTTGTGGTTCTCCGCCAGGAAGCCCAGGCAGAGGTTCTCCCAGTAGTAACCGTCCGGCGGGACGTAGCGCATCGTATCCCCGGTCGGGGGCAGTTCGACCTTGATCACTTCCGCACCGAATTCGCCAAGATAGTCTGAAGTACAGGGCCCAAGGATGAGGGTGCCGAGCTCCACCACCCGGATGGCCTGCAGCGCCTCCGGCTTCTCGAAGATCCTGGTCGGATCGAACGTCTCCGCCGCCCACTGGAAATACTGGTCCTCGCTCACCTGCGCCCCTTCCTCCTCACTGTCAGCTTGGCGACGGGCTCGCGCTTACGGCGTGGCGGGAGCTGCCGCTTTCTCCGCTTTCGCCCGCAGCACCCTGCGGAGCAGCTTGCCCTGCGGGGTGCGCGGCAGTTCACTCACGAACTCGATTTCTCGCGGCAGCTTGTAGACGGCGATGTAGTCACGGCAGCTGTCGATGATCTGCTGCTTCAGCTGCTCGCTGGGAGTCTGGCCCAGTTTTAGGATGACGAAAGCCTTGGTGCTCTGCTCGCGAATCGGATCCGGAACCCCGATCACACCCGCGTCCGCTACCGCCGGATGCTTAACCAGCGCATCCTCTACCTCTTCGGGGCCGATGCGGTAGCCGGAGCTCTTGATCAGGTCTTCTTCCCGGGCGACGAATGTGATGTAACCCTCTGCGTCGGCGGTGACGAAGTCGCCCACCAGCACCCAGCCCTCGCGGATCACCGACTGTTGCTTCTTGAGCAGGCCGCCTCCGTCCTCGTTCGGCCGCCAGTACAGGGTTCCGGTCGGCCCCCGCGCATAGAGCTTTCCCATCTCACCAAGCTTGGCGACCTGGTCCTCCTCGGTGATGACCTGAACCTCGTAGCCCGGCACGGCCACGCCGATCGCCCCCGGCTTGACCTTCCTGTTCACCGCGCTGCTCACGAAGACGTACATCATCTCGGTGGTCCCCAGCCCCTCGAAGATCTCCTGGTGGAAGCGCGCCTTCCAGTCGAGGTAGGTCTTCGCGGTCAGCGACTCTCCGCCACCGGTCAGCACCCGCAGGCTGCTCAGGTCGTACTTCTTCTCCGCATCCGGGACCTCGAGCATCTTGCGGTACCCGGTTGGCAGCGAGCTAAGGATCGTGACGCGGTGTTTCTGAATGGTCTCGAACATTCCCTCGGGAGTGAAGCGGGCGATCAACGAGGCGGTGGCGCCGAAACGGAATGGGATCGTCGCCACGGTCGAGTACCCGGCCGCCAGGGAGATAGGCGCAGGTCCGCAGATGATGTCGTCGGGCTGCACCCGCCACCCGTGCTTGCCAAAAGTGTCCGGGACGATCAGCGCCTCTTCCATGTAATGCGCGGTGCCCTTGGGAGGGCCAGTCGTCCCCGAGGTGTAGAGCAATACCGAGACTGCGGTCCGCGGACGGCGCACCGGCTTCAGGTCCGCCGGCTCGTTGGCCACGAGCTCCTCGTACACCAGGAACCCCTGGGCCTTCACCTCGTCGGGCTTGCCGCCGAACACGATGATGTGCCGGACCGTCTTGAAGTTCGGTTTTGCCTTGACGACTGCCTCCTGCAGCGCTGCCGCGACCACGATCACGGTCGCTTCGGCATTATTGGCGATGTAAGCGATCTCTGCCGGTGAGAGCAGCCCCGACGCCGGCACGATGACGGCGCCGATCTTGAGTACGCCGAAGTTGACGATCAGAGCCGGCGGCACGTTCGGCGCACGCAGGATGACCCGGTCAGCCTCCTCCACGCCGAGCCGCTTCAACGCATTCCCGAACTTGTTGGCCGCCGCGAGCAGCTGGCGGTAGGTGAGCACCCGGTCTTCAAAGAGAATCGCCGAGTGGTCGCCGCGGCCATCCTGGACGTGCTTGTCGAGCAGCTCCTCCGTGCTGTTCATCGGGTCCGGGTAGCTGGAGAACTCCGGGAGGGTGTAGACGCGCTGCGGCTGGAGCGCCTTCGGCGGGAGGTAGTCGGCCGGGATGACGCTCATCCGACCGGCTCCCGCTCTTTTAGCAGGTCATCGAGAGCGCGCTCGACGCCGACCAGCCCTCCGCGACCCTGATCCTGGCGCGGATAGGCGTCGGTGGGATAGCGATTCTTCGGATCACCATAGACGACCAGCGCCGGCGTTCGGCGCCCGAAGTCGGCTTCAAGCGCACCCTTCATTCCGAAGACCGCCCGCACCGTCGCCGGCGGCCCGGTCAGGGCGGCATGGTAGGCACGAAAGAGGTCGTCCATGCCGGCGACGTCGATCGCCTCCGCTTCGGCGCCCCTGGCCTTCAGCTCGCGGACCTTGTCGAGCGCCGCCTGGACGTTGACCGGGTACTGCTCACCCGGTTTGTCCTTGCTCGAGTAGTAGAACTTGACCTTCATCGCAACCTCCTTACAGATCCACCGGACAGTGCACTTCCCATTCCGTCTCGAAGTAGGCGTCGCCCAGCCACTCCGCAATGTGGACGCGACGCTCTTCGACATAGCGGAAGTCGTCCGCGAACTCCATACAGACAATGCGGCGGTCCTCGCCGTCGAAGTACCGAACCGCGTGGTGACCGGCGGGCATGGCAGGGGCGTCGATCACTCGGTTCCCATCGAAATCCAGCCCGAGGCGGTGCATTACCTCGTCCAGCTCAAGGCGCGATGCTCCGACCTGCACGCACGATCCGCCGGTCCCGAGCCGGCCATAGCGGGACTCGAATGCCGCGCGCAGTACCGTCACGGCTAGCTCTTCCCGATTGCCCCCTTTTTCTTCGGGTTGGGACAATCGCCGCCCAGCCCGCCGATAGGCACCATCACCGTGAATGGCCACTCGAGGCCTTTGCAGTAGCCGAGGTAGGCCTTCTTGATGTTCGGGTCGAGGGCCTCCTCGAATTGCCCGCAGCACTCAAAGACGGGAGCCTCGGCTTCCTCGGCCTCGGTCGTTGTCGCTTTCGCCTTCGCCATGAGTCTCCCTCCTACTCAGCTTTTTGTTCGACGATGAACCGGGCGCGGCTGCCGACGAGCTCCTCCGGCTTGAGCGGGCGGCCGCTGACCGGGCGACCCCTCAGGCTTTTGGTGATCGCCTTCGGCTTCCCACTGAACGGGTCCGCGCGGGCCTGCGGCGCGGGTCGAATCTTCCCCTCGCCAACGACGGGCTGAGAGTCCTTGTCCTCTGCGTATCCCGGCAGCAGATCGGGCTTGCCGCTGCTTTCCGTGGGGCCACTCACGAGCTGCCCTTTGACGAAGTGCATGGCATAGACCGTGTCGCAACCGGCACACTTCGTCTTTCCTTCGAAGTTCCAGAACGGGTACGGGTCGAGGAAGTTCTTCACCAGGTCCTTGGGGCAGGTGAGCACCAGCCCTTGTTTGATCTTGATCGCGCCAGCGGTTTCGACAGCCATCTCAGATCACCTCCGCCTCTTCTAGCTGGGCCACCTGGGACTTGGACTTGCCCGCCAGGCGGGCGAACACTCGTTCGTTGTCGGTGCCGACCGGCTTCATGGTCCACTTGACCCGGGGCGGAGTGTCGGACAGCTTGTAAGCCGGCCCTTGGGCCAGCACGTCGCCGTAGATCGGATCGTCGACCCACCGCACGGCGCCGCGCTCCTTCCAGTGCGGGTGCTCGGCCACCTCTTTGGCGTTGAAGACCGGCTGGTTCAGGATGCCGGCCTTGTCGAGGATCCTCGCCACGTCCTCCTTGGTTTTGTCCTTGGCCCAGGCCTCGAGCGCCTGATAGATCGGCGCCTGGTTCTGGGCCTTCACCCGCGCGTCATGCTTCGCAAACTTGCCGGCCAGGTCCTTGCGCCCGATCACATCACAGAGCCGGGCGAAATCCTCGTCGCGATGAGCGGTGACCAGGATATAGCCCTCCTCCGCTTCCTGCGGGTTCTTCGACCCGGGATACGAGGACTTGCCGCATTTGATGATCCCGTGGACGCACAGCTCCGTGTCCCAGTTGCCCCAGCGCTCACGGCGGATGCCAAACCCACCGTAGAGCGGGAGCGCGTACTCGAGTTGGCGGGTCACGCCGTGCACCTGCGAATACTCGATCAAGGTGCCTTCGCCGGAGACGGTATCGCGGTAGTAGAGGGCGGCCAGGATCTGGACCGCCGCCATCATCCCGCCCCAGTAATCGGCGAGCCAGATGGTGTGCTTGGCCGGGGTCCCACCGCGGTCGGCCGCCTCCCCAGTGATCCCGAACGCGCCGCCCTGGGCCTGCCCCAGGATGTCGTAGCTGGCGCGCACCCGACCGGGGCCCCAGCCGCCGAAGCCGCCCAGCCACTGGTAGACCAGGCGCGGGTTGACCTTGGACAGCTGCCGGTAGCCGACCCCCCAGCGGTCGAAGGTCCCGGGCCGGTAATTCTCCACCATGACGTCCGCCTTGGCTGCCAGCTCGTACATAACCTCGCGCGCCTCGGGCCGGTGGAAGTCCAGCGAGATGAACTCCTCGTTGAAGTTGGCCCCGAAGAAGCCCAGCCCGGTCCCGTTCTGCGGTGCCCAGCGAGAGAGTGGGTAGAGGAGCGGCTCGTTGAACGGCGTCGTGTGGCGCATCGGTTCACCCCGCCGGGGCAATTCGATCTTGATCACCTCCGCTCCCAGCTCCCCCAGGTAGCTGGCGCAGGAGGGGCCGAGGATGTACTGGGTGCAGGACAGCACCCGGTAGCCCTTGAGCACCTCGGGCTTGTTGAAGACGGTCGCGGGGTTGAAGCTCTCCCGGCAGTAGGTCTCGAAGTCCACGTTCGAGTCGCCGTGCTTCGGACCGGACCTGCCGGCGGCGCGGGCGTCGGCGTTCTTGCCGTCTTTCTTATTGACCGCCATCTTGTCTCCTCCTAGACCGCGCCCTGCTTTTGCAGCCTGGCCAGATCTTCATGCCCGAAATTGAGCAGCTTCTTGTACACGTCTTCATTGTCATAGCCGAGCGGGCGGCCGATCCACTTCATCCGGCCGGGCGCCTTCTGCTGCAGGAAGGGCGTGGTGCCGAAGAGGACCTTCCCGTAGAGCCGGTCCTCGAGCTCGGCGACGTGGCCCCGGTACTTGAAGTGCGGGTATTCGGCCACCTCGTCGATGTAGGTGACGCCGCCGGAGGCTACCTGCTGGGTGATCAGCTTCTTCTCCGCCTCTGACCGCGATTGGTCCTTCTGCCAGTCTGAGAGGAGGGTGTAGGTTTTGACCTGCGCCGTGTGCGGGAGCCGGTCGACCACCCCCCGCAGCTTCTTGTCATCGAGGATCTCGTCTTCGAGGTCGGGCCGCTCGTCGCCGACGGTGCGCCAGATGCGGTACCAAAGACGGTCGTGGCCCCCGCCGACCATGAAATAGCCGTCCTTGCAGGGGTTGACTGCGTAGATGTTGATGGCCAGGTCCCAGTTCCCGTAGCGCGGCCGGATACTGCCGTCCATGCCGTACCAGGCCCAGTCGTAATCGAGGATCCGGATAACGGCTTCGGCTCCGGTCGCCTCAACGAACTGCCCCACCCCCGAAACTTTGTCTCGGTAGATGAGCGCGGCGAGGATCCCCATCGCGCCGGCGGTACCCCCGACATGGTCCGCCATCCACATGGCCGAACGGGTGGGCTGGCCGCCGAACTCCTTTGGGTGTCCGGTGCCATGGACGAAGCCGCAGGCCGCCTGAGCCGTCGGGTCCAGGTTGCCCGGCTTGTCCTTCATCGGCCCCCACTGGCCAAGCTGGCCCAGCCAGGCATAGACCAGCCTGGGGTTGATCTCCTTCAGCTGCCGGTACCCGATTCCCCACTCGTCGAACTGGCCCGGCGGATAGTTCTCGATCAGGACGTCGAAGTGAACGGCGAGCTGCTTCAGGATCTCCCGCCCCTCGGGCTTCTCGAGGTCGAGGGTGATCGATTGCTTGTTCCGCATCTCGTGGAGGAAGTGCAGACCGATCGGCTCTCCCGTCTCCAGGTCCTTGAGCATGTACTCCTTGCGGCCGAATGGGGTCTGCCAGCGGAGCGGGTCGCCGTCGGGCGGCTCAGCCTTGATGGTCTCTGCCCCCAGTTCGGACAACATGGAGGAGCACCAGTTGCCGATGATCATCCCTTTGCTGAGGTCGAGGACTCGGATCCGTCCGAGGTTTTCCGGCTTTTTGAAGTTCTCGCTCTGCCGAAGGATCGATTCCAAATACAGTGGATACTCTTTCGCCTGGTCGGAAACCCCCGCGTAGACCTCGTCGGGCGTGGGGACCGGGACTGCCGGCCAGTCCTTACGGGCGCGACGCTTGTCGATCGTCGTCTTCGCCATCCTTCCCTCCTTCAGGTAGGGAGAGGCGCATCGGATCTCTGAATGGAGACTATCCGGCAGAACGCTTCCGGATCTACAGAAACCTGACGCCCCTCCGAACAATCCGCAGTGCCGACGGGGCCATCCATCCCACTGGAACCCCAATGTGCATTATTGGGTAGTCGCCGAAAGGTGTCAATCGCGGGTTGAGCTCCCGGTCATACGGGGTCAGTGAGGCCCGTAGCCCTCGTAGTCCTGTTCGTCCTCAGGTGCCGGCGACTCGGCTATCGCCGGGCCGCCACAGCGTGGACAGACCGTCAATGAGCCGTCTAAGGCTTGCCGTTCCCAGGCATGGCCCGCCTGGCAACGTTCAATCTCAGAGCTGCCTGAGTGATTCATATTATGTGATGCTCTTGATGTAAGATCCGTGGAATCCATTGGGAGCCACGCGTTACATATTCTCACGCCTCTGGCGCGACCAGGTCTGGATTCCACCCTGACCACGTGGCATATTCGAAATCACCTCTCTCCCCGCTTCAACCCGCTGCGGCGACCAGGACCAGGATCGACGTGTTGAACCTCGCCCCGACGGGGCGTATAGTCGAACCGTCGGCGGACATTCGCTTTGTGCCCCGTCGGACTGGGTAGAGGACAACGGGCGTGGACATCTTCAGGTCGAGCTGCGGCGTATGCGGCGGCCGTCGCTTCCACAAAGAAGGTTGCTTGCTGGCGCGCGAGGAAGTCGCGCTAAAAGCCTACCGAGCATATATGGATGCGATGATCGGCGCTCCCCTGCAGCAGATCTGCCCGTGTGAGCTCGGCTACCCCGGCCTGTTGGCGTGTCCTCATCGGGGCGGTCACCCTGGGGACTAGCCCTCTGCATTCGCAAACCTAAGTTGCGCCGAATTCAATAGGACCCTAGGTAAACGCCGGAATGGCCTTCACTGAGCGGTTCGATCACGTCGCCATCGCGGTTGAGGACGCCGAGAAGGCTGCCAGCCTGTTTCGCGATGCCCTCGGTGGTGAGCTGGCGGGTGGTGTGGATATCCCGAAGGAAGGCTTTCGCTTCACCCAATATCGATACCCGAACCGGATGAAGATCGAGCTCCTGGAGCCCCTCGGTACGAGCGGTTTCCAGACGAAATTCCTGGCGCGGCGTGGCGAGGGTGTTCACCATCTGACGTTCAAGGTGAAGGATATGGACGCCAGGATCTTCGGGCCAGAGGCTTCGAGCCGGTCATATCGCTCTTGAGGATTCCTGGAAGGAGGCGTTCATTCACCCCAGGCAAGCGCACGGCGTCCTCGTCCAGCTCCTCGAAATGACGGGGCACACGAGTCGATAGACGCCAGAGCGCGTCTCGCCCACGTCAGGCGCTGTGGGTGGCGCCCGCGGACGGTCCGCACGAGCAGCTACAGATCAAAGTCTCTCGCCAGGGCTCAAGCCTGGCGCTGGAGCGTCCGGATCGCGATCCCCAGCATGACGACGCCGAAGAATAAGACCAGGCCCACCTCGCCGAGAATCGAAAGGGCGTGCCCCGAGATCGTCATTCCGAGGCGGTCGGTGACGGCGGCCGGGATCCCTGAGGCTTGGAGGATGACCCGCCGGATGGGGTCGATGCCGTAGCCGGCCGGGTCGAGCCTGGTCAGCACGGTCATCCACGGGGGGAGATTGCTCAGCGGGAAGAGGGCGCCGGAGAGGAAGAACATCGGCATCATCAGGAAGTTCATGACCGCCTGAAACCCCTGCATCGACCGCATAGCGCTGGCGAGGACAACCCCGAGCGTGGTCAGCGCAAACGCGAGGACGAAGACAAGGGGGACGAGTTCGATGACGGCGAGCGGCGTCAACGTGACCCCGATCACCGGCGCCAAGACCAGCAGGATCAGGCCCTGAACCATCGCTTGGGTGCTGCCGCCCAGCGCTTTGCCGATGGCGATGGCCGACCGGTCGATCGGTGCCACCAGGATCTCCTTGAGGAAGCCGAACTCGCGGTCCCAGACGATCGACATGGCGCTGAAGATGGAGGTGAACAACACCGCCATCCCGATGATGCCCGGGTAGATGAACTGGACATAGCTGATCGAGGTGCCACCAGCCGCACCAGCCCCGCCGGCGAACCCACCCCCGACGCCGCGCAAGGCTGAGCTGAGCCCGGTCCCGAAGACGATCAGGAAAAGAAGGGGCTGGGCTAGGGACGCGACAAGGCGCAGCCGGTCCCGCCAGTAGCGGAGCACATCCCGGTACCAGATGATGTAGATGGCCTTGAGCGTCGCCACACGGGGATCGACGCGCCGGACGGGGACCTGCTCAAACGCCGGAACGACGGCTTGCTCGGTTGCCACTACCGTCTCCTCGAGCGGCCGCCCCAGCGGGCGCCCATCATGCGCAGCTGGTCGAGGCTGCTGGCCTGCTCCTCACGAATGGCCCGCCCGGTGAGCTTCAGGAAAACGTCGTCGAGACTGGGGCGGCGCAACGTTACTCCAGTGACGGGCTGCGACAGCTCGCGGACGAGCCTCGGGACGAAGGCCGCGCCATCGGGCACCTCGACCCGCACGGTCCCATCGTCGATAATCGCCGGGACGCCAAAGAGCCTCGGGATCTCGGCCGCCGTGAGCGTGTGGTCTGGGGTCGCGACCGTGATCACGTCGCCACCAACCCGAGCCTTGAGCTCGTCGGGCGTGCCGAGGGCCACGATCCGGCCCAAGTCGATGATCGCGATCCGGTCGCAGAATTCTGCCTCGTCCATGTAGTGGGTGGTCATGAAGATCGTGATCCCCACGCTACGGCGCAGCTCGCGGAGGTAGTCCCAGATGCGCCGCCGCGTCTGCGGGTCGAGCCCGAGCGTGGGCTCGTCGAGGAAGAGGATCTCGGGTGAGTGCAGCATGCCACGCGCGATCTCGAGCCGGCGCTTCATCCCGCCCGAGAAGCTTCGAACCAGCGAACCGGCACGATCGGTCAGCTCGACCATCGCCAGCGCATCGGCGATCCGTTGCTTTCGCAGCGCTCGCGGCACGTCGTAGACGAAGGCGTGGAACTCGAGATTCTCGCGTGCGGTGAGCTGCTCGTCGAGTGATGGATCCTGGAAGACCAGCCCAATGCGCGCCCGGACCCCGCCGGGATCTTTGGTCACGTCGATGCCTGCCACGGAGGCATAGCCTGCGGTGGGCCGGACCAGCGTGCAAAGGATGCTGATGGTGGTGGATTTCCCTGCGCCGTTCGGACCAAGGAACCCGAAGATTTCGCCAGGCGCCACCGCGAGGTCGATCCCGCGTACCGCCTCGACCGTCCCGTAGCGCTTCACGAGCGCCTGCGCAGCGATGATCGGCTCGGCCACCGCGTTCGCCATCATACCCGCAACTCGACCTTCCGACTCCGATAAGGTTTACCGATGGACGACCGGGAATCCCGGCCACCGTATGCACGATTAGTTAGTTGTGGTTCCCAAACCACGAGGGTCACCTGACCGCTCTTGCGACCCGTCACCTGACTCGATAAAATCGAGTCCGCAAAACCGCGCGGTTTCGTATTTGCGGCGTCGGTTGGAGCGCCTGATTGTTTTCGGCTCCGATGGGTCAGTGCGGGAGGCTGATGTACCGACGTGGGGGCTAAGCTGACGGGCGTGGTCCGGCTCGCGGTTCGTGTCCATCCACGGTCGAGCCGCAGCCGGCTTTGCTGGGATGGTCAGACGCTGGAGGCCTGGGTTACCGCCGCGCCGACCGCCGGCGCCGCCAACCAGGCCGTGGTCAGTGCCATTGCCGAGTGGCTCAACGTCTCGCGGTCGGCGGTGAGGCTGGTTAAGGGACATCGCGGCCGGGCCAAGGTCTTTGAGCTCGAGGGTCTGACGATCTTACCTCCGGCGGTCCTGCCCGGCGGACCGGCGCAAGGGTCCTAGAAGCACGGCTTTGGTGGTGGCCGCGAGACCTATTAGAAATCGTTAGCCAATGCGGCGGATCGCGCCCTAAGTTTGACGAGTTCATACCTGAGGGTTAGTATCAAATGTGATTCAGAGGGGCGATCACAAGAGTAGGGAGGAAGCTATGAATAGCTCCAGGTTGGGGCGGGTATTTTCGGTCGCGATCCTCGTTTCACTGCTTACGGCGGCGTGCGGGCCCACCTCGAGCAGCAGTGGCGGCAAGCATCTTGATGTCATCGCGACCTGGAGTGGTGACGAGCAGAAGTCGTTTCTCGCCATGGTCAAGCCGTGGGAGGATCAGACCGGCAACAAGGTCGATTTCGAAAGCAGCCGCGACGTCAATGCGCTGCTCACCACTCGCATCCAGGCGGGCAATCCGCCTGACCTCGCGGGACTCCCTGGTCCCGGGCAGATGGCGCAGTTTGCCAAGGCCGGCAAGCTGGTCTCGCTCGACAGCGCGGTCGACATGAATGCCATGAACAGCCAGTACGGCCAGAACTGGGTGAAGCTGGGCACGGTCAATGGAAAGCTGGTCGGCATCTTCATCAAGGCCTCCATCAAGGGCCTGATCTACTACGATCCCAAGACGATCACGTCGGCCGGCGTCGACTTCAGCTCGCCGCCGAAGACCTGGGACGATTTGGTCGCAGCCTACACGACGATCCGTCAGAAGACCAACAAAACCCCCTGGTGCATCGGGGTTGAGAGCGGCGCGGCCTCCGGGTGGCCGGGCACCGATTGGGTCAAGGACTTCTTCCTCCGCCAGGCAGGGCCGACGAAGTACGAGGCCTGGGGCGCTGGCCAGGAGCCGTGGAACTCGCCGGAGATGAAGACGGCGTGGCAGTCGTTCGGGGCCGTCGTCAACAACCCCAACCTGACCTACGGCGGCAAGAACTACGTGCTCACGAACAACTTCGGAACGGCCTTCGACCCGATGTTCCAGAACCCGCCAGGATGCTACCTGCATCACCAGGCGTCGTTCATCACCAGCTTCTTCACACATGACTTCCCGAGTCTTCAGCCCAACACCGACTTCAACTTCTTCGGCTTCCCCGACATCAACTCGCAGTACACGGGCGCGCAAGTGGTCGCTGGCGACCTGTTCGGCATGTTCAAGGACTCGGCGGCGGCGCGCAGCCTGATCAAGTATCTGACCACGCCAGATGCGCAGAAGATCTGGGTCAAGCGTGGTGGCGCGATCTCGCCCAACAAGCAGGTGACGCTCGACAACTACACCGACGACCAATCGAAGAAGGCGGCGCAGCTGCTGCTGGCGGCTAATCCGCCGGAGTTCGACGCCGGCGACCTGCAAGACAACGCGCTGCAGACGGCCTTCTTCGGGGGCATTGTGCAGTACATCCAGAATCCGAGCCAGTTGGATTCGATCCTGAACCACCTGGAGCAATTACGGACGAGCGGCGCTTAGCGAGGAGGTAAAGAGCCGGAGGCCCAGACTGTGAACCTGGACTGGATTCCGTACCTGATCGGCGCCGTCGTCGGCGTTCCGGTGGTACTGGTCCTCTACATCCTGGGCACAGACTGGGTCATCCGGCGACTTCCCGACGATCTCCAGCCTCGGGCACGTCCCTGGCTCTGGGTGGGTCCGGCGCTCATCCTCGTTACGGGATTCCTGATCTATCCGACGATCGCCACCGCGTGGATCAGCCTGCTCTCCAAGGATGGCGCGCGCTTCGTCGGCCTCTCGAATTTTGCCCAGGTGCTCAGCGACAACTCGGTATTGATCGCGATTCGCAACAACATCTATTGGCTCGTCTTCTACACCGGGCTGGTGCTGGTGTTCGGCCTGATCCTTGCCGTGATGGCCGATCGCGTGCCTTACGAGGGTCCGGTCAAGTCACTGATCTTCATGCCAATGGCGATCTCCTTCGTCGCGGCCGGCGTGATCTGGCGCTTCATGTTCTCTTTCCAGCCACCTGGCGCGCCACAGACCGGCACCCTGAATGCCGTATGGACGTCAATCTTCCAGCAACAGCCCATCGCCTGGCTGATCGACCACCGCATCAACAACTTCGCGCTGATCTTCGCCGCCGTCTGGATCTGGACCGGATTCGCGATGGTCATCATCTCGGCGGCGTTGAAAGGCATTCCTCCGGAGTTGACTGAAGCGGCGCGGGTTGATGGCGCCACCGAGCTGCAGGTGTTCTTTCGGATCACGGTGCCCTTGCTGGCTCCGACGCTCACGGTCATCGGGACGACGCTCGTGATCTTCGCCCTCAAAGCCTTCGACATCGTCTATGTCATGACGGGAGGGCTCTACGACACCGATGTCATGGCGCGGCGCATGTACGGTGAGATGTTCAACAATCTGAACTTCGGGACCTCCGCCGCCATTGCGATGATCCTGTTGCTGGCGGTGATCCCGGTGCTGGTCTTCAACCTTCGACGGTTCCAGGTGCAGGAGGCAATTCGATGAGCGTTGCCCCGGTGGTGGCTCCTCCGATCGCCGATACGCCGATCGCCGTCGAGCGCAAGGAGCCGCGCGGCTTCAGCGTAGGCTCCCTGCCGCTGCACCTCGCCCTGATCCTTCTGACGGTGATCTGGGTCGTCCCCACGATCGGTTTACTCGTCAGCTCGTTTCGTCCCGGCTTCCTGATTGCCCGCACTGGCTGGTGGACGGCCTTCGCGCCGCCGTTCCAGTTCACCCTGCAGAACTACAGCGACGTCTTGCAGACCAACAACCTGTTCACCAGCTTCATCAACAGCCTGACGATCGCGATCCCGGCCACCGTGATCCCGATTGCGATCGCTTCCTTTGCCGCTTACGCCTTCGCCTGGATGCGTTTCCCGTTCCGAAACGCCCTCTTCCTCCTGCTCGTCGGGCTGCTCGCAGTCCCGTTGCAGGTGACGCTGATCCCGGTGCTCTCGATCTTCAAGACCCTCGGCCTGAACGGGAACTTCTTCGGGGTCTGGCTGGCGCACACCGCCTATGGGCTTCCGTTCGCCATCTATCTCCTCCGAAACTTCTTCGGGGCCTTACCCAGTGACCTCTTCGAGTCGGCATCGATCGACGGGGCCGGTCCGGTCACGATGTTCTTCCGGCTGGTCCTTCCGCTCTCGGTGCCGGCACTGGCGTCGCTGGGAATCTTCCAGTTCCTGTGGACCTGGAACGACCTGCTGGTGGCACTCGTGTACCTGGGCAGCAATCCGCAGTTTGCCCCGATGACGGTGACGATTGCGAACCTGGTGAACTCGCTGGGCCAGGGCTACGAGCTGCTCACCGCGGCGGCCTTCATCTCGATGGCTTTGCCGCTGGCCGTCTTCCTCTCGATGCAGCGCTACTTCGTACGCGGCATGACCGCTGGCGCCGTCAAGGGCTAGCGGGCCTTCAGCGGGGCTTCAGCGGCGCGTCAGCACTGTCGCGAGCAGCGTCATCGTCAGCAAGATGGGGATCGCCATGATCACCACCGTAAAGAGCAGGAACAGATTCGGGGTATCGCCGGGCGTGTTGCTGTCGACCGCGTTGCGAGCGGTCTGCGGCGTGGGGTCGATCGCCACCGCCTGAGCTGATCCGTTCGGCTGAGGCACCGGCGACAAGGTCGGAGCGTTGGTCGGCGCTTCGCTCGGCGAAGGTGTGGGCATCGGTGTGGGACTCGGTGCCGGGGTCGGAGGCGCGGAAGGTTTCGGAGTCGGTCTGGGGGACGGGGTCGGAGTCGGAGTCGGCGTGCGTGTCGGTGTGGGCGACGGATGAGGCCGGGCCGGATTGTCGGGGGAGGCACTCGTGGCCCACGCGCCGCTGGCGGTTACAACGCCACCGAATGCGCCGCAGGCGAGGATCAGCAGCAACGCGGCCACGAGCATGAAGCCGCGCCAGCGCCGGTCCATGCCTTCCCCTCGCCCTCCTGCCCGGATTCTCCTTCGGCAAGAATACCGACTGTCCCCACAAAAGAACAGATCGTGATGTGGGCAAGCGCGCCTACCATTAGCGCATGCCGTCCGTAGAGCGGGTCGCCGTCGTGACGGGCGCCAGCTCGGGCATCGGCGAGGCGACGGCCCGCGGCCTCGCCGGGGCCGGATTCAAGGTGGTGCTCGGGGCCCGTCGGGAGGACCGTCTCGCGAAAGTCGCCCAGGAAATGGGGGGCAAGGGGATCCCACTGGACGTGCAGGATCTCGCCAGTATCCAGACTTTCGTTCGCGCGGTCGAAGCTCAATATCCGCAAGTCGAGGTCCTGATCAATAACGCCGGTCTGGCGGCGGGCCTCCAGCCGCTCGCCGAGGGCAGCGACGACGACTGGGCCCAGATGATGGAGACGAACGTGCTCGGCCTCCTCCGGGTGACAAAGGCCATGCTCCCGTTGCTTCGGCGGGCCTCGCGCGCCCACATCGTCAACCTGGGCTCGGTGGCCGGCTTCGAGGTCTACCCGGGCGGAGTCGGCTACACGGCGAGCAAGCACGCGGTACGCGCGATTACCAGGACGCTACGCCTGGAGCTCCTGGGCGAGCCCATCCGGGTGACCGAGATCGAGCCGGGCATGGTGGAGACCGAGTTCAGCCTTGTGCGGTTCAAGGGCGACCAGCAGCGGGCCGACGCCGTCTACAAGGGCATGCAGCCCCTGACCGGCGCCGACGTCGCCGACTGCATCATCTGGGCCGTCACCCGGCCGCCGCACGTCAACATCGACGAGCTGGTCGTCCGCCCGATCGCGCAAGCCACGACTCGCGACGTCGCCCGTAAGGGCTAAACGCCCGGGCCGCGCTTATACACAGGCCTTCCACATATTCACACCGCCGCGGACTTCTCTGAGTGATGATGGACAGAGGCGTCTCCTGATAGTAAGCCTGTCACTGCGGCCAACGGCAGCGCAAAAATCCCTGGTGATCTTGACGTCGGGGCAGGCAATTGATATGATATCGTCGGTATCACCTAAGTCGGCAGGTACCAGGGGAGGTACGTATATGGCAGTCGTTCATGAGCACGACGATGGCGACGGCGGCTCGAGCGCCGCAGTCGTGGCCATCTTTCTGATCGCCTTGATCGTCATCCTGGCGATCCTCTTCTACGGCTTTGCCGTCGCCCACTGGTTCGCCGGCGGCGGCAACACGACCATCATCAATCCGGCGTCGAACGCCCCCTCGATCGCGGCCTCGGCGTCCGCGTCCGCGTCCCCGTAAGCCACAGTCGCACAGGAAGAAAAGACCGGCTCGGCGCCGGTCTTTGTTGTGAACGGCGCGCAGGACGGCTGCGCCGCCGGGTTGCGGCGAGGATTACGACAGCGCCGTCACCTGCGACGGTTTCGTAACGAGCCGTGAAAGGTCAGTGACGGACAATGCCGTCATGCATCTTTTCGAACTTATTCGGCGACGGGTCGACCGTCTGATTCGCAGCGAGCGGGGCCAGGGCATGGTCGAGTACGCCTTGATCCTGGTCCTGATCGCGGTGGTCGTGATCGCGGTGCTCATCATCCTGGGCAACCAGGTGCAGAACGTGTTCTGCAACATCAGCGGAGCCATCGGGCAGTAGCGGCGCGTAGGCTCTTGCCATGCGAAGCGGCTGCAGCCTCGTGATCCTGGCTGGCGGCCTCAGCCGCCGCATGGGCCGCGACAAGGCGGCCTTGCTGGCGGGGGACGAGACGCTGATCGAGCACCTCGCTCGCCGGCTTACACCGGTTGTCGATGAGACAATCGTTGCCGGCGGAGCGATGCGCCTGCCGTTCGAAGGTGCTCGGTTCGTCGCTGACCGCCATCCCGGTCTGGGGCCGCTCGCGGGCATGCTCGCCGGCTTTACCGTCGCCCGGCAGCCGCGCGTCTGGGTCGTCGGCTGCGATCTGCCCGACGCCGAGCCGGCGCTTGGCGCCCTGCTTCTGGCGGTGGCCGGCGACTACGACGCGGTCGTGCCCCGCCCTGACGAGGAGCCGGAGGGCGTCTGCGCCCTCTATGCCCGGGAGCTTGCCCCGCGCATTGAGGCCCTGCTGGATGCGGGAGAGCGCAGCGTCAAGAGCCTGCTCGACCGCAGCACGGTTCGGTACCTCGCGTCAGATGAGCTCCGCGCGGTGGATCCGGAGCTGCGGTCTTTTCGCAACATCAATACGCCCGCTGACTACGAGGCGTGGCTCAGGACGCAACCGGCTTCGCGCTGAACTGGTCCAGCTGGCGCGCGAGCTCCTGCGGATCGGTCGTCGGTGCCTGGCAGACGAAGCCCTCGCAAAGATAGGCGGTCACCCTTCCACCAACCGCCGTACGGTCGCTCAGCAGCGGCATCCGATGCCGCTGCGCGGCGGACACCGCCACGGCGACCAGCCGGTTGGGGAGGAAGCGCTTTCGGACCACCTCGAGAAACCGCACGGTCTGGGGGTCCGCGGGTTTGCCGATCACCGCCAGCTCCACCGTCCGGCCCAACTGGAAATCCAGAGCCGCGAGGAGACGGCCGAAGGCGAGTGGCGCCTTGGCCGCGGTCGGCGCCAGCCGCTCGAGCGTGGCGCGCGCCCTGGCGATCCAGGATGCATCGCCGAACAACATGCCGGCGCGCAACAGGACGTCCACGGCCATCGAGGTTCCCGAGGGGACCGCGGTATCGGTCACATCCTGGGGTCGGACCACGAGCCGCTCCTGGTCCGCCGCGGTATCGAAGAAGGCCGCCTCGGTCTCATCCCAGAAGGCCGTCAGCATTTCGGTCACCAGACCATGCAGTTCGTCGAGCCAGGTTGGATCGAAAGTCGCTTCATAAAGACTCAGGAGCCCGTCGGCCACCGCCGCCTGGTCCTCGAGGTAGCCGGCCAGCGGGGCTCGGCCATCCTTATAACTGCGTTTCATCCGGTTGGCCTGGCGCATCCGCGAAAGCAGGAACCGCGCGTTGGCGGCGGCGCCCAATACCAGGTCAGGCCGGGCCAGCACCCGCCCGGCCTCGGCAAAAGCGCGCAGCATCAGGCCGTTCCATCCCGCGATCACCTTTTCATCGCGATGCGGCCGGACCCGCTGCCCGCGTGCCGCCATCAGCCGATCCCTGGGGCCATCGAGCACCTCGATCGCGCCGGGCGCGACTGGATGGAGGATATTCCGCCCCTCGAAATTCCCTTTTTCTGTGACATCGAAAGCGTGCGCCAGCGCGGCGCCCAGCTCCACCCCAAGCACGGCGTCGAGCTCCTGCGGGGTCCAGAGGTAAAAACGGCCCTCTTCGCCCTCACTGTCGGCGTCGAGGCTGGAGTAGAAACCTCCTTCCGGCGAGGTCATCTCGCGCCACACGAATCCGAGCGTGTCCTCCACCACCCGCGCAAACCCCGGCTCATGGGTCAGCTGCCAGGCATCCAGATAGGCGCGGGCCAGCAGGGCATTGTCATAGAGCATCTTTTCGAAGTGCGGGACCAGCCAGTGCTCGTCGACGCTGTAGCGGTGAAAGCCGCCGCCCAGCTGGTCGTACATGCCGCCGGCTGCCATCGCGCGCAGGGTGTGGGTCGCCATCTGCAGCGCGGCGAGTTGGCCGGTCCGGATGTGCGTGCGCAGCAAAAACTCGATCAGCATCGGCTGAGGAAATTTGGGTGCCCCGCCGAAGCCCCCCTGCGCCGGGTCATAATCGCGCTGCAACCGGGTATACGCTTCGTCGAGCAGGGCTGCGCCGTGCGCCCCCACTGCCAGCGGCAGCGCAGGTCGGTGCAAGAAGTCGCGGACCTGGGCGGCCGTCTGCTCGACCTCCTGCGGGCGGTTTGAGAACGCCTCAGCGACCGCCGTCAGCACCCGACGAAACGACGGCATCCCGAACCGGTCGCTGGGCGGAAAGTACGTACCAGCAAAAAAGGGCGTTCCGTCCGGGAGGAGGAAGACCGTCATCGGCCATCCGCCAGAACCCGTCATCGCCTGGACCGCCCGCATGTAGACCTGGTCCAGGTCCGGCCGCTCTTCACGGTCGACCTTGATCGCGACGAAGTCCCGGTTCATCACCGCCGCCGTTTCCGGGTCTTCAAAGGACTCGCGGGCCATCACGTGGCACCAGTGGCAGGCGCTGTAACCGATGCTGAGCAGGATCGGCTTGTTCTCACGGCGCGCGAGTGCGAGCGCCTCCGTGCTCCAGGGGTACCAGTCGACCGGGTTCTGAGCATGCTCCAGCAGATACGGACTCGTCTCCTGCGCGAGCCGATTCGCCATCACACCACTCTAGCGGCCGTCCTCCAAAGACTGCCGTTGCCGGGAGCCCGGAAGGTCGGCGACTGACTATCATGACCCCGATGAGCGGAGCCCTGGACTGGCTCGCTGTCGGCGACGTCGCGGAGGAACGCACTGCTGATGAGCTGCGAATCCTGGGCGGCGGCGCGGCTCGGCTCGCCGCGCACGCCGCGGCGCTCGGGGCGCGCACCGCGCTGGTTGCCAAGGTGGGCGAGGATGACGCAGGCCGGCGGGTGCGTGACTCCCTCGAACGCCTCAGGGTGGAGCTGCGCTGGCTTCGCAGCGCGCCCGGCATGCGAACGACCATATGGCATCAGCCCGACGGCCAGGCGCAAGGCCGCCGGGTGGAGCGCGGCGCCGACCTCGCGCTTCGGCTCGATGAGCTGCCGCCGCTGTCGTTGACCGCGGCGCTGACGGTGGTCTCCGGCTACAGCCTCTCGGTCGAGCCGGCCCGATCTGCCGCGCTCGGCGCCTTGACCAGCGCCCGAGCCCGTGCCGGTCATTCCGCTTTGCTCCTGGAGGCCGACCTCCTCTGGTGGACCAACGCCCGGATGACACGCCGCGTTCTGGAACCGGCGCTGGCGGCCGCCGACAGCGTCGCCCTCCAGGCGACCGATGCCCAGATCCTCTTCGGCGCCGTCGATGGTCGCGAGGCCCTCCGCTTGCTCGCCGAGATGGGGCCCCGCCTGATCTACCTGTCGGAGGCCGAGGGCAGCGTACTCCTCCTCGACGCGGGTCGGGTCTATGCCTTCCCTGGTGAAGACGCGGCTCGCGATCGGTATGCCGGTCCCGCGGCGTTCTGGGTCGGCCTCACTCAGAAAATCGCGCCCCGCAAGGCGGCGCTCGACTCCGCGCGATACGCGCGGTCGGTACGGCGGCCCGGCGCTCCCCGGGCGCCGCATGCGTCGGCGCCCCCAGCCGGCAGGGTCAGGGAAGGGACGCCCAAGCTGTAACGCCGGCATGGCGCTCTTGGAGCAGGCCGGCGACGCCGGGTCGGTGCCACCCATTCAGGCCGTTGCTCCACCATGGAGGGTTCGTGGCGTCGCTGGTTGCTCGGCGCGGTCGCCTGTGCGACGCTTCTGCCGTCCGCGGCGGCGCTTCCCGCACACCCCCAGCCGGCGTTGAGCGTCTCTTTCCTGGTGGAACCAGCTGCCGTCGAGGCGTCCGCTAGCCCTTCGCCAGCGCCGACAGATGGGGCTGAATCCGCGACCACGCGATAGGGTGGGTCGGGATCCCCGCCTGGCTCAGGTATCGGTCGCGCAAGCCGCTCAGGTCGGGGTAGCCGTGCACGTAATAGATGGCGCGGATGCCGGCGCTGATCAGCAGCTTGACGCACTCGATGCAGGGAAAGTTCGTGCAGAAAATGTCGGCGCCGGCGGTGGAAGCGCCGCGGTAGGCGCTCTGCGCCAGTGCATTGGCCTCCCCGTGAGCGCAGTACTTGAGCGACAAGTCGGCGCCGCTGATCCCTCCGACGCAGGGACACGGCCGAGGAAATTCTTCAGGGTGCCAGGTGCCTTTCGGCGTGCCATTGTAGCCGGTCGCAATCAGCTGGCCGTCCCGGACGATGACGCAGCCGACTTTCCGGCTGAGGCAGGTCGAGCGCAGCGCCGCCGCGAAGGCCAGGATCATCGCATAGGACTCCTTGTCGGGCCGGCCCTGACTGGAAGGGTGGGTCTCGACGGCGTCAGCGTTGGGGGCGGCCCGGCGCGCGCGTCGAGCGGCTGGCCGGGACGGCCGGGAGGTCACGGATGGATGTTACCGCGCGCCATTTCCCTGAACGCGAGTATTTGCCCTCCCCCCTTGTAGGGGAGGGTCGGGGTGGGGGATGATGCCCCCTTAGCTCGCCTTCAGGATCCGGGTGATCGTCGTCCCGCAGTGGGCGCAGGTGCCGATCCGCGCCCAGTGCCCGGACCGCAGCGCTGTGCTGGAGGCGCCGAGGTCGACCGCGCAATGGCACTGGTAGCAGAAGGTCAACTGGGCCGGCATGCGAGAAGAATGGGGGACCGCCGGAGTGGCGAAGCGCAGCGAGAGAATATTTCCTGACTGGTGCATCTCTCTAATTCTCGTAACGTCCAGCATTCGTGTCTTTGTTCGTGGATAGCCGCCACGATCGCGTAACGCTTTCTCATCCGCTTCCCAGGATTACGGCCCGCCTTTCAATCGCCCCGCTCGGCTGCTCCACCTGGCGGGGCGCCGAGTTACACGAGCGCTCAACCGCGCAGTGGCGGCGTCGAGCGGCTCGGCCTGCGCCCTCGCTTTTCCCCTAGGCGCGGGTTGGGGCGGCGGCCGGCCGCACCAGACGAGTCTCCTGTGGGCCGCCGGCCTTTTGCCAGATCTGGTCGACCTGGTCGATCAGGTCCAGGAACTTCTGCGCCTCGTTCAGGTCCACAGATGCCTTGGCCTTCGATCCCTGCGTAACCGCCTGCTTCAGGACTTCCTTGAGCTGCGGGAACTTGGCGTCGTGCTTCTCGGGCTTGTACCAGTCGCTCCACAGGACGTCGAGATGGTGCTTGGCCAGCTCCGCCCGCTCCTCTTTGATGATGATCGCCCGCTGCCGGTAGACGTCGTCCTTGGAGTCGTTGTACTTCTTGATGATGTTGTAGACGGACTCCGCCTCGATCCGTGCCTGCTCGGGGTCGTAGATCCCACACGGCAGGTCGCAATGGGCTTCCACGGTCCGGGTGGGGCGAATCCATTCCCTCAAGTTCATGGTGCCAATTCCTCCTATAGGATGAACCACTGATCCTCAAACCAGTCTACCCGCTGCGCGTAAATGGCGACAGCATGGCGCCACGATTACCCTCGGGCGCGCTGGTGGTCGCAAGCCCGGTCGATGGCGGGACGCCCCTGCGGGTGGGTGATGTGGTCGTGGCCCGCCGCCCCGATCGGCCCGAGCTCGAGATCATCAAGCGAATCCAGGCGATCGACGCGGGCGGCGCAATTTTCCTGGCCGGTGACAATCCCGCCTCCAGCACTGACTCGAGGCAGTTTGGCGCAGTCATGCGTCAGCACATCCTGGCGCGGGTCCGCTGGCGCTACTGGCCGCTGCCTCCGATCCGGCTTTAGCGGGGGGCCGGCTCGGCGAGCGCGCGGGCGGCGCGTTGCAGCCGAGCCAGGACCGCGTCCTTGCCCAACCGGCTGATCGATTCGATCAGCGGCGGCGTCACCGTGCGGCCGGTGATCGCGACCCGCAACGCCATGAACAGGTCGCGGGAAGACCAGCCCAGGCGCTCCGCCAGACCGCGCAGCGCCAGCTCGATCGACTCCGGCGCCCAGCCGGTCAGCGCTTTCACCGTGGTGGCGGCGTCACTGAGGGCCATGGCCGTGGCGGCAGCGTCGCGTCCCTTGGGCACCAGCTGCTCCGTCCGATAGCCGTCGGGTGCCTCGAAGAAAAAACGCAACATGTCGGGGGCCTCGTTCAACGTTCGCAGCCGTTCCTGCACCAGAGGAATCAACGGCTTGAGCGCCTCGATAGGTACCTGAGGCATGCGCGGAGCCAGCCGTGCCGCCAGCTCTTCGGCCGTCAACCGTCGAATGAATTGGCCGTTCAACCACTCGAGCCGCTCCAGGTTCGCCATTGCGGGACTCGGCTGAATCTTCTCGATGGAGAATTTGGCGATCAGCTGATCCATGGTCAGGATGTCTTCTTCGGTGCCCGGCGACCAGCCCAGGAAGGCGATGAAATTGTCGATCGCCTCGGGCAGGTAGCCAGCCTCGCGATACTCGAGCACATCTTTGGCGCCGTGCCGCTTGGCCAGCGGTTTCTTGTCCGGTCCTAAGACCAGGGGAAGATGGGCGAACGCCGGCGGCAGCCAGCTGAACGCCTGAAAGAGCAACAGGTGCTTGGGCGCGGATGGAAGCCAACCCTCGCCACGGATGATGTGGCTGATCCGCATCTCGTGGTCGTCAACGGCGAAGGCCAGGTGATAGGTGGGGAAGCCATCCGACTTCAGGAGGACATGATCGTCGAGCGTGTCATTGCGAAAGGTGACCGTGCCCATCACCAGGTCGTGGAAGCTGGTCGTGCCTTCGGTCGGCATCGCCTGGCGCACGACGAAGCGCTCACCGGCGGCGGCGCGGCGCTCGGACTCCTCGGCGGGGATGGCGCGGCAGCGACGGTCGTATCGCTCTGGTTCATGCCGGGCGCGCTGCCCCGCCCGCATCTGCTCCAGCCGTTCGGGCGTGCAGAAGCAGCGATAGGCCGCGCCGGTGGCGATCAAGCCGGCGGCGGCCGCCTCGTAGACCGCCTTTCGTTCTGACTGGATCAGCGGCGTTTCGTCCCAGTTCATGCCCAGCCAGCGCAGGCCCTCTTGGATCTGTTCCTGGCTCCCCGGCTTGAAACGGGCCCGATCGGTGTCCTCGATCCGCAGCAAGAACTGCCCACCCTGCTGCCGGGCGAACAGGTAGTTGAAGAGGGCCGTTCTGGCGCCGCCCAGGTGCAGGGCACCAGTTGGACTCGGCGCGTAGCGGACACGGACTGGCTCGTTCACCTCGGCCATCCGACCAATCGTAAGTCAGGCGAGCGGGGTTTCCCTGCATGTACTCAGCAGGAAATCGCGGCCCCTTCGTCACACCCTCGATGCCTGTATACGCGCTTGGCTGCATCAAGGACCCGTACGACCACCGGGATTACAGCATGGCGACCTTCCTGAAAGCCGCCCCGCTCGCGGAACAGGTCGACCACACCCCATCGCTGCCACCGGTCTTCGACCAGGGCCCGGCCGGGACTTGCGTCGCCTGCGCGACGGCCTATTACGACAAGACCTTCCAGAAGGGCCTCGAGCATCACTGGACGCTCGGTGATCCGCAGCACCAGTTCTCGCCTCTATACATCTACAGCCAGCGGCGCAAACAACCGGAGGATGGCGGGATGACGATCCGAGAGGCGATGAAGATCATCCAGGACCAGGGGGTTTGCAGCCTCGCCTGCATGCCGTACGTTGTGCAGCGCATCAACGTCCCACCCACCGAAGAGCAGCGACACGCCGCGGCGCCCTATCGCGCCAAAAGCTACGCGCGGCTCAACCGCATCGTCGAGATGGAGGCTTATCTCATGACGAACTGCTTTATTGCGGGCGTGATGGTGCACGAGCCGTTCATGGATGCGCCGGGCGGGATCATCCCGATGCCGGCGCCGGGTTGCGAGTTCCTCGGCGGTCACGCGATCTGCATCGTCGGCTTCGACCGGCGGAACCACATCTTCAAGTTCGCCAACAGCTGGGGCACGCAGTGGGGTGACGAGGGCTTCGGCCACATCGGCTACGCAACCCTGCAGGCCCTCATGATGGATGCCTGGGGCATGGTCGACGCGCCTGACGGCCCCTGATTCTTCGAGCGGTTTTTCGCGACGCCGTCGCCCCCTCGGTCAACGTAAAGATGGTCGTCGGGTCTGGCGTCGGGGCGATGCCGCTTCAAATTTCACTCTTGACGCTCTTGAGTCCGGCGTGTTACTCTCGGCCGAATTGGACGCTTAGTTAAATAGTTGTAAAGAGAGGGGAACGCAGCTGATCGGCGATCGTAGTCGACGCATATTCGGCGCGGCGCTCATCGCGCTAGGGCTGGCGGTGGCTGGGTCCACGCTGATGAGCTTGGCGACCAGAGAGACTGTAAACGCTCAAACGACTCAGTGCACCCCCCTCACTGCCGCCCAAGGTGCCGCTGCCAAGAAGATCAACACGACGGCTGGTTGCGACATCCCGGAGGGCCAGGCGTCCAATCCGGCGACGGGCTTCATCGCAATCGGAATGCCGGCCGGCACCATTTCTGCCGTCTTCGTTGACGCCTTCGAGTCGCTGCCCAGCCACACCTTTTACCAGGGGAGCTACTCGATCAGCTTTTCGATGTGCTCGGGCGGCATGATGACCAACACTGCCTACACGATCGGCGCCGGAGGCGACTATCCCTCGACGCCGCCCATCCATTCCATGACGATCCCGGTCACGGCCAACGCAGCCGGAGGAACGGTGAGCTGCGCCTATTCGATCTCGTACACGGGCACACCACCGAGCGGGGTGAGCGCGAAGAACGACATCTGGGTGACCTTCCACAACGGACAGACGACACAGGCCGCAAGCGCGTCGGTCAAGCTCTTCGGCACGACCCCGACGCCAACGCCAACCCCCACCCCAACCCCGACGCCGACCCCGACGCCAACGCCAACCCCGACGCCGACCCCGACGCCAACGCCAACCCCCACCCCTACCCCAACCCCGACGCCAACCCCCACCCCAACGCCAACGCCAACCCCCACCCCAACCCCGACATCCACCCCTACGCCGACCCCCACGCCGACGCCGACCCCGACGTCCACGCGAACCGCGACAGCTACAGCCACTCCAGCGCCGACCCCATCAGCAGTCCCCCCTCATCTGCCCGGCACAGGGGAGCCACCCTACGGGCTATTCGTCGGCCTGCTCATGATGGCGCTCGGGGCGCTCGTAGCGATGGGGCGCCGTCTTTCGGTCCGGAACTAGGACAAGTTCTTCCTTCGACCCGGCGCAAGCAGAAAGAGTCCTGATCGGCAGGACTCTTTCGCGTTCGCAGAAAACTAGATGAGATTCCCCAATATCGGTAATGAAATAGGTAGCCGCAATCTCTGCCCGCCCACTATCCCCCGTACGATTTACTGCTCCAATCAGAGCTGCCCGGTGAGGAGGTCACGGGAGACCGGCATTCCGATGTTTCCATGGCGCAGTACGAAGCCGCCGGTCGAACGATCGGCCATCTCCATGGCTCGTCGATCGGCGTCGGGGAACTCCACACGATCGACGTGGAGATGGACCGGCTTTATCGCCGGCTCGAAGAGTTCCAGATGCGTCGCCAAAGGTCTATTTGATGCTGCGCGATCTGCTCAAGCGGATCACGGCGAAAGCCGGGCGGATCCCACGGGAGGCGGCGGTCCCCTCGCACGGCGAGAATTTCGGCCTGATCGCTGTCGAGTAATTCGTCCAGGCAGAGCCGAGCTTCGACCTACGCAAATATTGTGGATACCTGGGATCGTCGATGTCCGAACGCTGGTCACACAGCCCCAGCCAGCGAGGCCGCGGGATCTTCCTCGATGCCTATTGTGAGGTGCGGCCGGACGATCGGGGCACGCCGTTTGCGCTGTACGAGGCGCTATCGGTGGCAATGCGTGCCCTCGCCGTCACGTGATCATGGGAAAGGAACTGGGACTAGTGGGCGCAGACGCCGATCGTTCTGTCCTACGAACGGCTGAAGGTCCGCTTGGGCGAGTAGGATCCCATCCCTTCGCGGCGGATGGCTTGCTAGCATGAACGCTGACCGAGCCCCCATCGTCTAGCGGCTAGGACACGGCCCTTTCAAGGCCGGAACGGCGGTTCGATTCCGCCTGGGGGTACCACTCCCGACAACTCCGGCCCGGAAAATCGCTCTCACTGAGATGGCCTGAGTCATGCCGGTCGAGTACCTGGATCTGCCACGCAATGCCGATGAACGGACGACGTTGATCGCGTTCCTGGAGTGGCAGCGAGCAACACTCGCCCGGAAGTGCGCTGGACTGACCGCGGACCAATTGCGCGAACGTTGCGCGGCGCCGTCGACGCTCTCGCTACTGGGCTTGGTCCGCCACCTGGCTGAGGTCGAGCGAGGCTGGTTCCGGCGGACGCTGGCCCTGCAGGACGTGGAACAGATCTACTCGTCGGAGGCCGACCCCGACGGTGACTTCAACAATGTCGACGTGGCTGACGTGGAGGAGGCTTTTAGCAGCTGGCACGGCGAGTGCGAACAGGCGCGCCAGATCGTCGCGACGCGCGGTCTCGATGACACCGGTCGGCAGCGGACCGGCCAGATCGTATCCCTTCGCTGGATCCTCGTCCACATGATTGAGGAGTACTCACGCCACAATGGACACGCGGATCTCCTACGCGAGCGTATTGATGGAGCTGTCGGTTACTAACGCGCGGACATTTTCGACGCTATCCATGGATCCTGGGTCATGACCAGATCCGACCCCCTTAGAAATGGCTGAAAACGCTTCGACTTCCTTCAGATGCTGATCGGTGGACGGGGAATAGAGCATCGGTTTCGACCTTGTGCAAGGCTGGGGTGTAGCAAATCGACGCCGGCCTACTGTCAGCTCGACGAGATGCTGGATCAGTTGGGACCTCGTAGAAGGGATCTCCGCGAATCCGCCAGCCGGGGGCTTCTCGGCAGATGCCAAAAGAATTATTGGGATGAAGAGACGGCAGCTTCAGGCCGCCGTCTCGGTCGACCTCGGGTTAACGCTTCTGCGCGACCGCACGAACCGCGAAGCCGTGGTTGGTCACGCCGTTCACGGTCGCCGTGGCATCGCTGTTCTTGGCGACGGCGCTCACCGTCGCCCCGTGGTTGGCGGGGTGCTTGTGGCTCCCGCCCTGCGTCTTCGCCAGGGCGCTGATCGCGTCGCCCTTTGCCTCGCCCGCCAGCGTGGTCGTCCGGGCCAGGTTACTCACCGCGTTGCCGCTCCCTGCCGCGACCGCCATGACCCCCAACCCAAATATGGTTGCGAGGCCGAGCGCAATCGCCTTCGTCACTGTCCGCATCAGTAATGCGCCTCCTAGTAAAAGAATCCTACTTCCTGGAAACGCATGCCGCTGAGGGAAACATACGCTCGCCACTATCAGGTTATCGGTACAGCGGGGTGTACTCAAGTGCTCGATCCAGCCCCTAGCGCGACCACGGGATTTGTCGAGGCGGCCGGATCTGGGGCCAACCGCCTTCGCCGCGCCAATAGCGGAGGCCGGTCCCGGGCGCCGGCCCAGCGCATCGCGGAAGCCGCCGCAGTGGCTGCTGGATCTCGCTTTGTAGTAGATCGGCGTGGACGTAGGATGGTATCAGGCAGGAGGCATCGATGAGGGTTCACAGGAGGTGTGAGGATGTACGGGACGATCATGCGGGCGAAGATCAAGCCGGGTCAGCAAGACGCGTTTCGCAGATTTGCCCAGGAGCAGGGAAGCCCGGATGACGCCTCCGGATGGGTCTCGAGCGAGTTCGCGGTCGAGGACAAGGACGCCAACCGCATCGTCGGGATCATCCGGTTCAAGGACAAGGACAGTTACGTCAAGAACGCGAATGCTCCGCAGACCAACGACAACTACAACCAGATGCTGACGTTCTTGGAAGCGCCTCCCGAATGGATCGACGTCCACTACGTGGCCTTCCAGGGCGAGCCCCTCGAGGAATATATGACGGCCGGAGCTATGCCGACCAGCTGACGCGTGACTCGGACCGGCCTACCGGATCCCAGTCGCGAGTCACCTGGTCCACAGCCCGAATCTGATTCGGGGTCCGGAAAAAGAAACCGGTTCGACTCATTTACTCGTTGGGTCAAAGAAGCAGAGGGCCCCTGAGCCTTCCGCCTTCAGGCCATCCCCGGCAGCGGCTGCGTTGGCTTGCTTTGGTCGCCTACCTATCGGTCGTCTTTTTCCTCACCGCCGGCTGGCTCAACTGATCATCGGGATCGATCGGTTTAGGTTTGCGCTAAAGGTGGTACACTTCCTCGCGACCTCCCATATCCGGGGTCACCCGCTCTCGGTTCTCCTCCCCGTCACAGTACGGTGTCCTGTAGACCGCGGTCATTAAAAGAAAGGTAGAGGGGACCGAGGAGTACCCTTCTTGACCACGACGTTTGCCGACCTGGGCGTGAATGCCCGCCTGCTGAGCGCGCTTGCGCGCAACTCGATTGACAGCCCCGTGCCCGTACAAGTCGAGGCCATCCCGCCGATGCTGGCCGCCCGCGATGTCGTCATCCAGGCTCCCACCGGCTCCGGTAAGACGCTTGCCTTTATGCTGCCGCTCGTCGAACGGCTTTTCGCCGTCAGCGGACCCGGGCCGCGCGCCCTGGTCGTCACCCCGACCCGAGAGCTCGCGATTCAGGTGGACGGCGTCTTCCAGTCGCTCAAAACCGGCCTCAAGTCGGCCCTGGTCTACGGCGGCGTCGGCTACGTCACCCAGGAGGCGGCCCTGCGCAACGGCGCTGACCTCGTGATTGGCACCCCCGGCCGCCTTCTCGACATGGTCTCGCGGCGCCGCCTTGCGCTGAGTCGGGTCCAGCTGCTCATCCTCGACGAAGGCGACGAGATGCTTGATGCCGGCTTCGCGCCAGACGTCGAGCGCATCATCCAGTTGACCTACCAACCACAGATCGTCCTGGCCTCAGCCACGATGCCAGACTGGGTGAGCCGGATGATCGAGCGTCACCTGGACGATCCAGTCCGGATCGAAGTGGCCGCCGCCACCGAAGATGCCCTGGAGCACGGCCTGCTACGGGTGAGCCGGCCCGAGAAGCTCCGCACCCTGAGCCGGCTGCTTCGCCATCACAAAGGTTCCGCGATCGTCTTCGGCCGCACCAAGCACGGTGTTCGCAAACTGAGCCGGGACCTTCGCAACCTGGGCCACGACAGCGCCGACCTGCAGGGCAACCTCTCGCAGAATGTGCGTGATCGCACGATGGACGCCTTTCGCGGACTACGAACCAACGTCCTGGTGGCGACCAACGTCGCTGCCCGCGGACTGGACATCAGCCACGTCGACCTCGTGATCAACTACGACCTGCCTGACTCACCGCAATGGCTGACCCACCGGGTTGGGCGCACCGCCAGGATGGGCGTGAAGGGCCGAGCGCTGACCTTCCTGACACCGGAGGATGAGCCGGCCTGGCGCACGCTTCGCCGTCAGGGTGCACCCTCCCTCCCCGAGGTCGACGTCGCACATCTGTTGACCGAGGGTGACTGGCGCTATGTCGCCGCCTTACTGGTGGATCCAACCGCCTCGACCGCTCGGGGTCCGCGTGCGGCCCGTCCTGGACAGACGCCCTGGAATCGCCGGCGGCGGCGCTCACGCGGGCCGTACCGATCCGACCAGCGGCGTGCCACGGCTGGCGGCTAATCTAGGTGGGGGGCATCGAGACTGCAACGGGGTGAGTTGATGGCCAAAAGCTCGGTCACAGAGGTCCACACGACCCAGGCATTTGATTTCATCCGCGAGCTCGGCCAGCAGCTACGAGTCGACAGCATCCGGTCGAGCACCACCGCCGGCTCCGGTCACCCCACCTCCTCGATGTCGGCCGCCGACCTGATGGCCGTCCTGATCACCAAGTATTTCCTCTACGACTGGAACGATCCGAAAGCGCCTTCCAATGACCACCTGATTTTCTCCAAGGGCCATGCGTCGCCCCTGCTCTACGCCATCTTCAAGGCGGTCGGCGTGATCAGCGACGATGAGCTGCTCACCTTCCGCAAGTTCGGATCGCGGCTCCAGGGCCACCCCACGCCCGTCCTTCCCTGGGTCGACGTCGCGACTGGCTCGCTCGGTCAGGGACTGCCGATCGCCGTCGGCGTGGCACTCGCCGGCCGCAAACTGGATCGGTTGCCCTATCACGTCTGGACCCTGACCGGCGACAGCGAGCTGGCCGAAGGCTCGATCTGGGAGGGGCTTGACAAGGCCGGTTACTACGGGCTCTCGAACTTCACCGCCATTTTCGACATCAACCGCCTCGGCCAGCGGGGACCGACCGAATACGAATGGGAGACCGATGTCTACCGTGACCGGGTCCAGGCCTTTGGTTGCCGGGCAATCGTGATCGACGGCCATGACCTGGAGCAAATCGACCAGGCCTTGCAGCAAGCCCGCGAGGCGACCGTCAAGCCGACCGTCGTGATCGCGCGCACCGTCAAGGGCAAGGGGTTCAGCGAGATCGAGAACAAGGAAGGCTGGCACGGCAAGGCGCTCCCGCCGGACATGGCGGAACGCGCCATCCAGGAGCTGGGTGGCATCCGGCACCTGCGCGTCGATGGCCAGAAGCCGGAGCCCGGCGAGCCCGCGATCAAGGATGCCCGGGTGGAAATTACCCTCCCGACCTATAAGAAGGGCGACAAGGTTGCCACCCGCAAGGCCTACGGCGATGCGCTCAAGGCGCTGGGGGTTCGACCGATCGTGGTCGCGCTGGACGGCGAGGTGAGCAACTCCACCTTTGCCGAGGAGTTCGCCAAGGCCTATCCCGAGCGCTATTTCGAGATGTTCATCGCGGAACAGCAAATGGTCGCCGCCGCCGTCGGGATGAGTGTGCGCCACTACATCCCATTCGCGTCAACCTTTGCCGCCTTCTCCAGCCGCGCCTACGACTTCATCCGGATGGCCGCGATCTCGCAGGCGAACATCCGGCTTTCCGGGTCGCACGCCGGCGTCGAGATCGGCGAGGACGGCCCGTCGCAGATGGCGCTCGAGGACCTGGCCGCGATGCGGGCGGTGCACGGCTCGACGGTGCTCTATCCGTCGGATGCAACGTCGACCGCGCAGCTGGTCAGGGCAATGGCCGACCAGGCCGGTATCAGCTACATCCGCACCACGCGGGGTGCCTACCCCGTGCTCTACGATGACGGCGCGGAGTTTCCGATCGGCGGCTCGAAGCTCGTCCGTAGCGATCCCACCGACCGCGTGACCTTGATCGGCGCCGGAGTGACGCTCCACAATTGCCTGGCGGCGGCCGACGAACTCGAACGAGAGGGCATCAAGACGCGCGTCATCGACCTCTACAGCGTCAAGCCGGTCGACAAGGTAACGCTGCAGGAGGCGGCGGCCCTCACGCGGGGCCGGCTGGTGGTCGTGGAGGACCACTACCCGGAGGGCGGCCTCGGCGCCGCGGTCATGGAGGCCCTGGCCGCTGATATGGATCCGCCGCGGATCGTGCACCTCGCGGTGCGAGGACTGCCGGGCTCCGGCAAGCCGGCGGAACTGATGGACAAGGCGGAGATCTCCGCGCGCCACATCGTGGCCGCCGCCAAGCGACTCTACGGGTTATAGGAGGTAAGGGATGGCCGTTCTGAAGATCCTGGAGCTGGTCGGGACCTCGAAGGAGAGCTGGAGTGATGCGGCCCGCGAGGCGGTCAACGAGGCGGCGAAGACGGTCCGCGGTATCGAGACGGTCGAGGTCGTCCACTCGAGGGCCGTCGTCCAGAACAACCGTCTGACGGAGTACCAGGTGCAGGTCCGGATCGGCTTCCGCATCGAGCGCGCGGCCGGCACCGGCTCGAAGAAAAAGGCGTAGGCAGGACGACCTACATGTTACGAAGCCTCTTCGGCTCCAAGGTACAGGCGCGCGTCTTCGTGCCTCCCGGGTTAACGCTAGCGACGAGCGTCGTCCAGGCTCACCGGCAGCGGCATCCTGCAACCCTGGGCCAGGCCAAGGCGGGGCAGACGCAAAATTTCATCGTCTTTTCGGATGGAACGGCGGCAGGCGATGCCGCGGCACAGGCGATGCTCGACAGCGCCGAGGCCGACTATGCGGCGACGCAGGTGTGGTTCGGCGGGTTGACGCCACCCGACTTGCCCTTTTACGTCTATGCGGATCCCAACGCCGGCGGCGCGTATCACATGAGCTGTGCCGGCACGGACGTGCATGTGCTGCCCGACTCGGTCCGGGCACCGGGCTTCCTGGCGGCGGAGATCGTCGAGGTTTTCGAGGCCGCCATCAACAACGGCTGGGACTGCGGCGTGACCAACGGCGAATCGCTCTCCCGCGTGCTGGCCTTCGAGCGCCATCCGGAGATCGCTGGAGAGTTCAACGAGACCGAGCAGGATTGGTGGGCGCAGGGACACCAGGACTACGTCAACGACAATTCCGCCGGCGATACCGACCAGATCGCGGCGGGCTGTGGCGACCTCTTCCTCTACTACCTTCACACCCAGCTGACGTTCGACTGGACCGCCGTCTGCGGAGCCGGCGGCCAGACGCTGGGCGCGACGTACCAGTCGTTGGCCGGCTATGACCCGGTGCAGGGCTTCAACGATTTCATCGCGGCGCTGACGACGATCGACCAGGGCGGGACGCTCGCGCTGCCTCCGTCAGGCAACCCGTTCCCTATCAAGATCTAACGCGACGATGCGCCGTCCAGCCGCCCGCGGCGCACTCGCGCTTAAGAACGTGCGCTCGTGTGCTCGCACGGGCGGCATGCGGCGCCGTCGCTTACGCGCGAAAGCGCGGCGGCCCGAGGGCCGCTAAAAGCGGCTCGGCCTGCGGCGTCGCTGGACGGCGCATCGTCGCGTATCAGTCAGTACGGCAGTTCATCTTCGGCCATGCCGAAGTGGTGGCCGACCTCGTGGCGCATCGTCTCCCGCACCTCTTCGGCCAGTTCCAGCTCGTCGGCCACGACGTTCTCGTGGTTGCGCTGGTAGAGGACGATCCGCTCCGGTAAGCCGTGCTCGAGGACGGTGGCACCCTCATAGAGCCCGAGCAAGTCGGGATCTTCGCCCTCTCGGACGGCATCCAGATCAGGCAGGTCGTCGACCACGATCATAGTGTTGGTGAGCTGCGCCTGGAATGTCTCCGGGATAGCGGCGAGCGCCACCTCGGCCATGCGGGTGAAGCGGTCGCGCTTGACCCGGTAAGGGACGAGGAAGCCGTTCGGCCGCAGCTCGGCGGCCCGCCGAAATGCGGCAACCGCGTCCTTACGGTCCAGCCAGACGCCCAGCCGGCCGAGGAGATTCCAGGTTCCGGCGTCCTCTTCGCGCGCGAGCGCCTGCTGCGCGAAATCCGCCGCGGTGGACATCTCGGCGGCGCGGTAGGCGAGCCGCGCGGCCAGCCGGAGCCAGCCCGGGTCCACCTGCTCCCGCAATGACCGCAGCTCCGCCAGGGCTTCTGGAAACCTTTCGGCAATCGTGTCGATCGCGCCGTCCACGTCCCCGTCGCGAGCCTGTTGTAAGCCCTTGACGACCCGGTCTCTAAACCCGAACCGGCCGCCGCCAAACCACCGGCTACGCGGCATGCCAGCGCCAACCGGCAGCGTGCAAGCCTGCCTTCCGGAGCTCGTTACACCAGCAATGGGCCAGCAGACGACGATGAATGCCCACGACTTCCAGAACCACGTGTTGAAGCGCTTGACCGCGCTTCGTCCGGGGTGGACAGTCAACAAGGGGCCGGAGCCGTTTCAGCTGATCATCCGCCGGGTCCGCGAAAGCGACCTGCGGTTCAACCTGGACAGCTTCTACCAGCAATACCGCGAACAACCGTCGGCGCTCGACCGGCTCTTTGCGGCGCGGTTGCGCCGGCTCGACCAGGAGTGCGACAGCGAGGCGCTCTTCGGGGCGCCCCTGATCCTCCCGGTGCTGCGGCCGGCGAGTTTCCTCGAGTCGGCAGGCGGCCCGGTCGTCTACCGCCGCATGCTGACCGACATGGTCGTAACCTATGCCGCCCATTACGCGCAGGGCATGCGCTACCTGCTGCCCCAGGACCTGGCGGCGTGGAACGTCGGCCGCGATCACGTCGAGGTGATCGCGCTCACGAACCTGGCGCTGATGTTCCGCAATGGGATGAAGTTCACCGGGCTGGAAACCGACAAGAACGACCGCCCGCAGATGCTGATGCTGAGCTACGTCGATCCCCGACCGTATGGGGCGGCGCTGATGCTGCTGCCCGAGGTCTGGGCCTGGCTCGAAGAGATGCTCGAGGATGTGCCGGTGATCGGCGTGCCCGAGCGCGGATCGCTGATCGCGGCCGGCCAGCGGGCGCAGTTGATGGGCCGGCTCCGCCATGATGTCCAGGAACGTCACCGTGAGGCCTCCTTCCCGGTATCCGACCACCTCTTTTGCGTCGAGGACGGCCGCATCCGGCAGTACGCCCGCTAGACCGACCAGCCGCACCGGCCCAGCGTCACAGATGTCCGTCGTAGCCCGGCTGCGGCTCCCGGTGCTCCCGCGGACGGAGCAGGATGGCGAGGATCAGCCCGGTAGCGAATCCGCCAACGTGGGCGAAGAAGGCGACCCCGCCGCCGATGACCCCGAGGTTCAAGAAGGCGTTGAGCACCTGCAGTGCGATCCAGTAACCGATGAAGACGTAGGCGGATAGGGTGAAAACGAAGAACGGCACGATAAAGGTCAGCACGCGCGCCCGCGGGAAGTAGAGGAGGTACGCCGCCAGGATGCCGGAGATAGCGCCGCTCGCCCCCAACATCGGCAGGGTGGAGTCCGGCGTGATGAAGACCTGAAGCAGGCTGCCGGCGATCCCGGAGGCGAAATAGACGACCAGGTATTTCAGCTCCCCCAGATTGTCTTCCACGTTGTTGCCAAAGATCCAGAGAAAGAGCATGTTGCCCGCCACGTGCAGCAGGTTGGCGTGCAGGAACATTGACGTGATCAACGTGCCCAGGTGCCGCCCGGCGGTAATGTCGGCCGGGATGACCGCATAGCGCGCGATGGCGTTCTCGTCCATCACCGGGTTCTGAGCGAGATAGAAGTAGACGCCGAAGTTGATCAGGATCAGGCCCCAGGTGAGCAGGGACGGGCGGCGCGTTGGGTTATAGTCGCGGATCGGGATCATGCGGTAAGGCGATTGTATGGAGTGCACGCGCCCTCGCGTAAACTGCGAATCGGGTCCTCGCGATGTCCTCCAAGCCCCCGCCGTGGCTCGATCCCCAGCCCGCGAATGTCCGCAGCCTGGTGCGGGGCCTGCTGGGGCTGGGCGCCGTGTTCGTGGTCGCCTTCGCGCTCACGCGAGGCAATCCTAACGCCGGGATCTTCCTCTTGCTGGCGGTGGTCGTCCTGGGCTTCGCCCTGGTGTCGCTGTTTGCTCAAGGCGTGCAGCGCTTCGGCGGGACGATCCTCAATCGCACCGGTCGCTCCGAACGCGAGCTCCTCATCGGGGGTCTGCTCCTGACCGCGCTCCTCACCCCCTGGTCGACGGCGATCCCGCCAGTGCACTGGCCGCTGCGGTTTGGCTGGCAGTCCCCGCTGGCCCTGGTGGTCATCGCCGCGCTAGTCATCGCCCGGCTTGCGCGATTCCGGCGCATCAGTGCGCTCGCGGTCGTGATCGCGGGTCTCGGCCTTGTGGCCTGGATCGCGTGGGTTAGTGCGCAGCTGATCACGCCGGGGTTTCGTAGCACGGGGTTCCCATTTCTGCCGATCGACCTGCTTGGCGAGGGGTGGTCGGTCGGGCTGCTCGCCTTCGTCATCAGCGTGGACGGGTTAGCCACACAAGCCTCGAGCGACGACCAGCCGGTCCGCCCCAAGGAGGTCTGGTCATTCGCAGTCACCCCGGGGATGGGCCTGGTCCGCCTGCATTACCGTGGGCGCGGTCGGCTCTGGCTGGCGGCGGTGGCCTTCTTCTTCTTCCTCGTGCAAGCCAATGCCATCGGCTGGGCCGAGTTCCAGTACTATGGCTCGCTCGGCAGCTTGCCCGAAGCGCGTCCGCGAGGCGCGACGCTGATCCCGTTGGTGCTCGGCTTGTTGTTGTGGCTGGCTTCGCTCTGGGACACTCGCCTGAAGCTCCATCTCGAGCGAACCGCCGACGAGTCGTTCGACCGCCCCTACGAGAGGCACGACCCCACGGTGGTATAACCCTTGTTACTCTGCCGTGACGGCATTGTGGCCACGCGCCAACGCGAACCGATGGGCCTATTAACAAACCGCTGATAGCCTCTCAGCGACGTGCCCGACACGGCTTCAGTCTTGTCACGCCGGTACAACCGGCGCTCCTTCCTCGACCGCAGCGTGCGCCTTGGCATGGGCCTTGGTGGCGCCGCCGCGCTGGGCTCGCTGCTCGATGCCTGCGCGACCGGAAACAGCGGTACCGCCCCCACGCCCCCAGCGGGAGCGACCGTCATCCGGGCGCTGCTCTTCGACCAGGTCGGCTACGACCCGACCGTCCTGCAGACCTTGGCCAACAAGTTCCGCAGCCTGCACGACAACAAGGTATTCGTCTCGATCGAGACGGCGCATTACCGCGAGCTGTACGAGAGCATCCTGGCGGCCGGGCTCTCAAAGCCCTCGCCCTATGATGTCGTTGCCCTCGACCAGGTCTGGGTACCGGAGTTCGCCAGCCGCAAACAACTGCTCAGCCTGAAAGACCAGATCCCCGACGATGCGCGTTCCGACCTGATGCCGAGCCTACTCGACGCCTTCTCCTACAACGGCACGACCTGGGCGATGCCGCACGTGCTGAACGTTCAGAGCCTCTACTACAACAAGAGCCAGCTGCGCGCCGCGGGCTTCCAGGACCCCCCCAAAACCCTGGAGGACTGGTACCTCCAGATGACGACGCTGCGCTCGCGCGTCACCCCCTTCACCGATTCGTGGGCGCAGGATGAGGGCCTCGTCTCGGACTTCGTCCGGATCACCGCACAGTTTGGTGGCGATCTCTTCGACGCCGGCGGAAAGCCGCAGCTCCTGCAGCAGCCGGCGCAGCGCGCCGCGGCCTTCATGCGGCAGTTGATCGACGAGCACCTGGTGCGAGCGGAGATTGCGGCGAGCACCGAACCGGATGCGATGCGCGCCTTCCTCTCCGGCGGTGTCTCCTTTACGACCAACTGGAATTTCGTCTGGGGCGCGATGAAGGACCCGGTGTACTCCCAGATCGTCGGCCAGGGCGGGGTCGCCGCGATCCCGGCCGCCGCCTCGACCGGCAAAGCCGCGGCCTCGGTGAGCGGCTTCCTCGGCCTCGGCGTGCTGGCCAACAGCGCCCACGCGGACCTGGCGGTCGCCTGGCTTCGCTACCTCACGAGCCCCGAAGTCCAGGCGCAGCAGACAGGTGAGCTGCCGATCTGGACGTCGCTCCAGAATTCGGCCGACCTGCGGCAGGCGAATCCGCAAATCGACGTCTTTTCGACCAACCTGGCGAATGCGCGGCCCCGCCCGAAGCTGGTGCATTATGTGGAGGCCTCGTCGGTGCTGCAGCGGCATCTGCATGACCTGGTGTTGGGCACCGTCAGCCCGACGCTCGCGATGGTCCATGCACAGGCGGAGCTCCTCGCCCTGCAGGCCCGTTTCTCCAGCTGAGCCGTTCCGATCGGGCTAGGATGGGAAGGCATGCCGCAGGACGCTGCCGCCTTCTACCGGATCGGGCTGATCGAGACCATCATCCTGCTCCTACTGCTCCTCCTCGCCTTCGGCGCGATCACGGTGATGGCACGGGACCGATGGCTGGCGCTCGGCGTGACGGAATCCCTGCTGGCACGACTGGCGGGAGCCACGCTGCTGGCCTCAATCGCGGTTGGCGGGCTGAGCGGCGTTGTCCTCAACCTGGTGCAGGAGAGTGCCTTCTCCGACACGACGCTCTCCGCCCCAGCCGCGCGCGGCCAGGCGGCGTTGGGCATCGTACTCGCGCTGGCGGTGACCATCGTCGGCATCATCCGCATCGAGACCTATCACCGTCGGATCGTCGGTCCGGCTGCTCCAGAAGAGGACTCGGACTGGAAGGTCGAGCCGCCCGAGATCGCCGGCCGTCGCTAGAAGTGCGTTTGCCAGCTGGGCGGAAACAGGGCGTCGAGGTCCTCGAGCAGCCGCGGGTTTGACCAGGCCCCGCTGCCCCAGTATTCGCCGGCGATGACGACTTGCTCGCATCCCGTCTGCCGCGCGATCAGCGTCGTCCGCCCACCGTTGCGATAGGAAAACACCGCCTCGTACCGCGAGCCGTTGTCGGGCGGGCACCCGAAGGATGGATTTCGGGCAGGCAGAAGCCGATCGACGTCGTTAGCCAGGCGCGTGATCGCATTGCGTTCGTGGATGGTCTGGATCAGGCGAGCCCCGGCTGCGTTGTAGGTGGTCACCACCACGGCCACCGGCACCGCCGGCTGCCCGGGCGCTGTCGGGCCCAACCGGGTCGCGGCCGTAAAGACAGCGCCGGCGACGAGCGCCGCGATCACGGTCAGTTTCATCTGGTCAGGACGTCGGGCTGGGGTTGACGACGATCTGCGCTGCCGGAATCTCGCCGTCCAGCAGATTCCACGCGCTGAGGATCTGCCGATATGTGCCATCCTTGTAGATGGCGATCATCGCCTGCTCGATCGCCCTGAGCAATTCGCCGTTCTTCGGATCGATGGCGATTCCCTCCGGGTTGGTGTTGAACGGAGCGCCCGCCAGCTCGAGCTGATCCGGCGTTTGTTTTACGAAGTAGGCGGCGACCGGTGAGTCATCGATGGCGGCGTCGACTCCGTGTTGCTCGAGGCTGAGCACCGCTGGAGGGTCGGTCGGAAAGACCTCCTTCGTGATGTGGTTGTCCTTGCAGAGCCCGCCGTTCGCTTCGTCGATGGTGTTCTCTTCTGGGCTCTGCACCTGGACCGCGACCTTCCTGCCGCAGAGGTCGATCAGGCCAGTGATGCCGGATTGGTTGCCCTTGCGCACCAGGATCGCCTGCCCGGCTTGGAAGTAGGCGACGAGGGCGACCTGCCGCTCCAGGTCAGGGGTGATCTGCAGTGCCGAGATGATGGCATCGCCCTTCTTCGCCAGCAGCGCGCCGACGATCTGCGGCGAGTCGGTCTTGAGGATCGTCGCGGTCAGCCCCATCTTGGCCGCGATGGCCTTGGCGACGTCGATATCGAACCCCACGGCTTGCTGGCTGGCGGGATCGATCGACTCCTGTGGGGGATAGGTGGTGTCCGACAGGAAGGTGAGGGTGCCCGGTCGGACCAGGTTGGTGGGCGGTGTGATATTCGGGGGCGTTGGGCTGGTGACGGCAAGCGGCGCGGTCGACGGCGACGCGGTGACCATCCCCGGGGCCGGGAGCGCGCAGGCACCGAGCGTCAAAACGATCAGGGCACTCAGCGTAAGGCGCACGGACGCCAGCATCATCTCCCCGCTCCTCGCCCCCGCCGGGGTTATGGTCTTGGCCAAAATTCGCGACCCAATTGTACCGAGGCCGCAGGCCGAGCCGCCAGACGGCGAAATCGCCCCGCCAGTCTCTGTGCCATCATGGGCTGAGCTTTGTCAGTCACGCTCGACGGCCAGTCGCTGCGCTCCGCCGATGTGGCGGCCGTGGCGCGCGACGGCGAGCGTGTCACGCTGGGTCCCGCCGCCAAAACCCGGCTGATCGCGGCCCGCGACTTCGTCGATCGGCTGGTGCGCGAGGACCGGGTCGTCTACGGGCTGACGACTGGGGTCGGGGCATTGAAGAACGTGCGCATCCCGCCGGCGGACTCCCGCCAGCTGCAGCGCAACCTGCTGATGAGCCATGCCGTCGGCGTCGGGCCGCCGCTGCAAAAAGAGCTGGTCCGCGCCGGCATCCTGGTCCGTGTCAACCAGTTCTGCCAGGGCACTTCGGGCGTCAGCCCGCGGATCGCCGAGCATCTGATCGACCTGCTGAACGCAGACATCTGTCCCTGGGTGCCGGAGAAAGGGTCGCTCGGCGCCAGCGGCGACCTGGCGCCGTCGGCGCACATCGGCCTGCTGCTGATCGGGGCGGGCGACGTGCTGTGGGAGGGCGAGCGGAAGAGCGGCGCGGAGGCGCTCCGCGCCGCCGGGATCCAACCGGTGGAACTGCAGGCGAAAGATGCGCTCAGCATTCTCAACGGGACGCATTTCATGGCCGGGGCCGCCGGCTTACTGCTGCACGATGCCCGGCGGTTGCTGCTGACCGCCGACGTGGTGGCGGCGCTCAGCGTCGAGGCGCTGCGCGGTTCGCGCACTGCCTTCGATCCGCGGATCCACGCGGTCCGGCCCCATCCGGGCCAGATGGCATCGGCGGCCCGCATCTTCGCGCTGACGGAAGGGAGCGGGATCGCCGAATCGCACGTGCTCTGCGACCGCGTCCAGGACGCCTACTCGCTCCGCTGCGCGGCCCAGGTGCACGGCGCCTGCGCCGACGCGATCGACTACCTCCGCCGGGTGGTGGAGGTTGAGCTCAATGCGGGGACCGACAATCCGCTCGTGTTCGCCGACGATCAGGCCGTGCTCTCGGGGGGGAACTTCCACGGTGAGCCGCTGGCGCTCGCGCTCGATACCGCGAGCATGGCGCTCAGCGAGCTCGGCAGCATCTCCGAACGGCGCCTTTTCCGCATGCTGACCGGCTTCCTCTCGGAGCTGCCGCCATTCCTCACTCGCCACTCCGGCCTCGACTCCGGCTACATGCTCTTGCAGTACACGGCGGCCGCGCTCGTTACCGACAACCAGCTGCTCTCGGTGCCCGCCAGCGTTCACTCGTTACCGACCTCGGCCGATCAGGAAGATCACAACAGCATGGGCTGGCACAGCGCCCAGCGCGCACGCCAGGTCGCCGTCAATGTCGAAACCATCCTTGCACTCGAGGCGCTCGGGGCCGCCCAGGGCATCGACCTACTCGCGCCGCTGAAGCCCGGTCGCCTGACCGCGCAGGCGCATGCCACGATCCGCGAAAAAGTGCCAACGCTCGACCATGACCGTGTGCTGGAGCCGGAGATCCAGACGGCGATCGGGCTGATTCATAGCGGCAAGCTGGCGAAGATGGGTGCGAACGCAATCCCACAGCCCGCATGACCACCTCCACCCCGATTCGTGCCGCCCGCGGCACCCAGCTCAGCTGCCTCGGCTGGCAGCAGGAGGCGGCCCTGCGGATGCTCTGTAACAACCTCGATCCTGAGGTCGCCGAACGCCCAGAAGACCTCGTCGTCTACGGCGGCACCGGGAAGGCGGCGCGCGACTGGCCTTCCTTCCATGCGATCGTCGCCGCGCTGCAGCGGCTCAAGGACGACGAAACCTTGCTGATCCAGTCCGGGAAACCGGTGGCGATCTTCCAGACGCACGAGTACGCCCCACGGGTGCTGCTGGCGAACAGCCTGCTGGTCCCACGTTGGGCCACCTGGGAACACTTCCGGGAGCTGGAGCGGCTCGGCCTGATCATGTACGGACAGATGACCGCCGGCAGTTGGATCTACATCGGCAGCCAGGGGATCCTCCAGGGTACCTACGAAACCTTCGGCGCGCTCGCCGCCAAGCGATTCGACGCTACCTTGCGCGGCCGGATCGTTCTCACCAGCGGGCTCGGCGGCATGGGCGGCGCCCAGCCGCTGGCGGTAACCATGCAGGAGGGAGTGGCGCTCTGCGTCGAGGTAGACGCGGCTCGGATCGAGCGCCGGCTGAAGACGCGCTACCTCGACAGGGCAACCGCAAAGCTCGATGAGGCCGTCGCCTGGGCGGAAGAGGCCCGCCAGGCGAAGTCATCGGTATCGATCGGGGTGGTGGGCAATGCGGCCGAGGTCTACGCCGAGCTTCTGCGTCGCGGCTTCGAGCCCGATGTCGTGACCGACCAGACGTCGGCCCACGACCCGTTGCGCGGCTATATCCCCGCGCCGCTTACCGTCGACGAGGCGGCCGACCTGCGGGCGCGCGATCCCCAGGAATACCTGGAGATGGTGAAGCACTCCGTCCGCGAGCACGTCGGGGCCATGCTCGGCTTCCAGCGGAAGGGCATCGAAACCTTCGATTACGGCAACAACCTGCGGGGTCTCGCGCTCGAGGCGGGCGTTGCGAACGCCTTCGACATCCCGGGTTTCGTGCCCGCCTACATCCGCCCGCTCTTCTGCGAGGGCAGGGGCCCCTTCCGCTGGGTCGCGTTGAGCGGCGATGCAGACGACATTTATCGGACCGACCGCGCCGTGATGGACACCCTGCCCGACAACGAGCACCTGCACCGCTGGCTGCGACTGGCGCGGGACCGCGTCCAGTTCCAGGGCTTGCCGGCCCGCATCTGCTGGCTTGGCTACGGCGAGCGCGCAAAGGTCGGCCTGCGCTTCAACGAGATGGTGAAATCCGGCGAGCTTGCCGCGCCGATCGTGATCGGGCGCGATCACCTCGACGCCGGCTCGGTGGCGTCGCCGTATCGCGAAACCGAGGGCATGCGCGACGGCAGCGACGCGATCGCCGACTGGCCGATCCTCAATGCGCTCGTCAACACGGCGGCGGGCGCGAGCTGGGTTTCGGTGCATCATGGAGGCGGCGTCGGCATCGGTAACTCCATCCATGCGGGCATGGTGGTCGTCGCCGACGGGACGCCGGCGATGGCCGACCGGCTGGAGCGGGTGCTCACGACCGATCCCGGAATGGGCGTGATTCGCCATGCGGACGCCGGCTATCCCACCGCGGTCGACTTTGCGCGCGACCACGGCATCGATCGCGCCACGTGACGCGGGCGATTGCGACCCGGGGCCATTGATCCGCGCCGACTTCGCGCTTCGACACGCCGGTCAGCTTGCCACCATGGTGCCGGCGAGGGACGATCCGCTCGGCCGAATCCGGGAAGGCGCCCTGGCGGCGCGCGAGGGTCGCGTGGTCTGGATCGGCGAGGACCGCGAGCTCGACTCACAGGTCACGCTCGACGGCGACCTGCTCGATGCCCAGGGCGCAAGCGTCATCCCCGGCCTGGTCGATGCGCACACCCATCCGGTGTTCGCCGGCTCGCGGGCCGATGAGTTCGCGGAGCGAGTGAGCGGCGTCCTCTACCAGGCGCAGCAGTCCGGCGATCGGGGCATTGCGCGAACCGTGCGCGTGACTCGCGAGGCCGATCGACTGACGCTGCTCAGCCTCGCGGAAGGCCGGGCCAGCCGCTTCCTGGCCAACGGGACGACGACGATCGAGGCGAAGACCGGCTACGGGCTCGACCTCGACAACGAGGCGAAGTCGCTCGACGTCCTGCGCACGCTGGCGGGTCGAACGCCCTTGCGCGTGGTGCCGACATTCCTCGGGGCTCATATCGTTCCGTCTGGCATTGTTCGCGACGCCTATTTGCGCTCGGTGATCGACGAGATGCTGCCCGCCTTCAGGCCGTGGGCCGTCTTCTGCGACGCCTGGTGTGAGGCGCCCGCGTTCACCGCCCGAGAAACCCGCGCCGTCCTGAGGCGGGCGATGGCGCTCGGATACGGGCTGCGCATCCACGCGGCGCAACTGGAGCCGGGGGAGGGCCCCGACATTGCGGCCGAGCTGAAGGCGAGCAGCGCCGACCACCTCGAGTTTGCGACCCAGGCCCAAATCACGGCCCTCGCCCAGGCGGGGACGGTGGCCGTGCTCTGCCCCGGCGCCAACTTCGCGACCCGCGGGCCGCGGCCCCCGATCGATGCGATGCGCGAGGCGAAGCTGCCGATGGCGATTGCGTCCGATCTCAACCCGGGAACCTCGAACTCCGAAAGCCTGCCGCACGCGATGAGCCTGGCCTGCGTGGCGTGGGGGATGACGCCTGTTGAGGTGTTAGCCGGCGCGACCGTGCATGCCGCTCGCTCCCTTAAGCTCGAGGGCCTCGCGGGCTGCCTGCGGGTTGGCGGCTTTGCGGATTGTGTCGTGGTGGACGTCGAAACCCCGGAAGCCATTCCCTACTATGTCGGCGTGAACCGGGTCATCCGGACGGTTGCGGGAGGCGTCGTCTGGCAGCCCTCGTAGAGTGCGTCCCCAATTTCTCGGAGGGCCGGCGCCCCGATGTGATCGCGGCGATCGCGGACGCGATCCGCGGTACGGGGGCCCGGGTGATCGACGTCCAGGCCGACGGCGCCCACAACCGGATGGTGGTCACCTTCGTCACCGAACCCGAGCGTGCCGTCGACGCGGCGGTGGCCGGCGCCACCGTCGCGACGGAGCGGATCGACATGCGGCAGCATCGCGGGGAGCACCCGCGGATGGGCGCCACGGACGTCGTGCCCTTCGTTCCATTCGCCGACTTGCCGATGAGCGTCTGTGTTGAGCTCGCCCACGGCTTCGGCGCGCGCCTGTGGAAGGAGCTGCGCATCCCCGTCTACTACTACGGCGAAGCGGCCACCCGGTTGGAGCGTCGTGAGCTGGAAAAAGTTCGCCGGGGTGGCTTCGAGGAGCTGCGTCACCACATCGGGGACCCAGACCGCGCGCCCGACGAGGGACCAGCTGCGCTTCATTCCAGCGCCGGCGCGACGGCGGTGGGCGCCCGCATTCCATTGATCGCCTATAACGTGAACCTCAAGACGACTGATCTGCAGGTCGCCAAGGAGATCGCGAAGGCGATCCGGGCTTCATCGGGCGGCCTGCCGAACGTCAAGGCGCTGGGCTTCGAGCTGGCGGATCGAGGCCTGGTGCAGGTTTCGATGAATCTGACCGATTACCGCGTCACCAACATCTGGAAAGTCTTTACCGTGATCAGCGATGAGGCGAAGCGCCGCGGGGTCGAGGTCGACGCGTCGGAGATCGTCGGCACGATCCCTCTGGCGGCGGCGGTTGGCGTGATCAAGGATGCGGTCGTCGAGCCGGCCTTCCATATGGATCAGATCCTCGAGAAACGGGTCTGGGCCGCCGAATGACCACGGTCAGAGACCTGACGGTGGGCAAGTACCTCCAGGCCCTGGCATCGACCGCGGCCGTGCCCGGCGGCGGAAGCGCCGCCGCGTTGGGGGCCGCCATGGGTGCGGCGCTGGTGAGCATGGTGGCAAAACTCAGCGCAAAGAAAGCCAAGGCGGATGCAGACCGCGAGGTTCTGACCAGTCTCGTACCGGAGCTCGACGAGCTCGTCACGCGCTTGCTCGACCTGAGCCAGGACGACATCGATGCTTATCGTGCGGTGATCGAGGCTCGCAAGTCGGGTGCGCAGCGCGAAGCGTTGGAGCGTTCCTATGAGCGCGCAGCCGAGGTCCCACTGGCGACGGCCACCGCGGCGGGGCGCGCCCTGGCTCTGCTGCCCGAAGTCAGTAGACGAGCCTGGGAGATGACCGCCTCGGATCTTGCGGCCGGGAGCGAGCTCTTGGAGACCGGCTTCCACGGAGCGCTCGGGAACGTCGCTGTCAACCTGCCCGAGTTGACTGGGGAGGCGGCCGCTCGGATCGAGCGCGCTTACCTTGAACTACGCAACCTGAAAGCACAGTAAGCTGGCGCCAGGAATTTTCGGGGTGATGTGCATGGGCAATCGATCGACGTTGCAGACGGTCGCGCTCGTCTTCGGCGCCATTTATCTCGCTGCCGGCGTCCTTGGCTTTCTCCCCTTCCTGGGCGGCTCCGACACGCTGACGAACAGCGCGCTCCTGGGACTCTTCAAGATCAATTTGCTGCATAACCTGGTCCATGTCGTGATCGGCATCGCCGGCCTGGCGGCTGCCAGCAGCGCCCCAAACTCGAAGACGTTCTGTCAGGTCGTCGGCGTGATCCTTCTGCTGCTCGGCGTCCTGGGAATCTTCCTGGCCAGCCCGCTTGGACTGCTTTACATTGGTGGCCTCGACATCGCCCTTCACCTGGTGACGGGCGCCGTGCTGGCTTACTTCGGATTCGCCGCCCCGGTGTCGACGCGCTCCGACTTGCGCGAGCGCCGATAAACTCAAGTCGTGGCCCAGCAGTTCCCCTCGTTCGACAGCAAAACGGTGGCGATCGACGGGGTCAAGCTTCACTACTTCTGCGGTGGCAGCGGTTCCCCGCTGGTCCTGGTGCATGGTCTGGGCAGTTCGGCGGCGGTCGAGTTCTACTACAACCTCGAGCCGCTCGCCGCGCGTCATCGCGTCTTTGCGGTTGACCTGCCCGGCTTCGGTGGCTCGGATAAGCCGGCGCTTGCCTACACGATCGAGCTCTTCGTCAAGGCAGTACGCGAATTGATGGCCTCGCAAGGCGTTGAGCGGGCCGCCGTGATGGGCGTCTCGATGGGGGGGCGAGTCGCGCTCGGCCTGGCCCTCGACTCGCCGGAGAAAGTCGAGCGACTGGTGTTGGTCGATGCGCTCGGTGTCGGCACGCCGCGGCGGGTGCTCGCGTATCGAATCTTGCTGACCAAGGGCCTGGGTGAGCTGACGCTTCGCGGAACCGCCCGGGCCTTACGACGGATGAACCCGGCGACCATCCGGCGTTTCTGGGGCTGGTACCTGCAGCGTCCGAACCGGGTGGACACCATCTGGAGTGATGAACGGATCGCGAATCATGGCACCCTGCTGGCCACCCCGGAATATCGCGCGGCGTACCTGTCGGCCCTGCGGTCGATCGCCGGAATGCGGCAGCTGCGGGATGGCGTCGTGGTCGAAGATCGCCTTGCCGAGCTGCGGATGCCGACGCTGCTGATCTGGGGTCGGCACGACCACATCTTTCCGGCGAGTCACGCGGAAATGGCGAAGGACAGGATTCCGAATGGGCGCCTCGAAATCTTCGACGACAGCGGCCATACGCCGCAGATGGAGGAGCCAGATCGCTTCAACCGGCTGGTGCTCGACTTTCTCAAGGAGCCGGCGAGCCGGCATGGCGAAGGGGCGGCGTAGGGCGGGCCATGGCGCACGATTTTCCCGCTGACACACGGGATCGGCTGGCCGGCGAGCGGGATCGGCTGGCGGACGAGCGAGAACGGCTGGCCGCCGAGCGGGAGCGACTGGCCGACGAGCGACAGCGTGCCGCCGACGAACGGGAGTCCGCCCTGGACGAGCGTGAGCAGATGATCGAGGACCTGGAGCGGCGACGCCGGGAGCGTGCCAGCGCCCTCGGCATGGATTCCGCGGGGGTGCAAGAATCGGCCCTCGAGGCCATCGAGTCGACCCGGGCGCGCATCGATCGCTCAAGATTGGCGCTCGACCGCTCGGCCGCCGAGCTCAAACGGCAGCGCGCCAGGCTCGATCGCGAGAAAGTGGAGACGGTGCGCGACCAGGCTGCGATCGACAGAGAGGTCGAGGAATCTCCGCGGCAGAGATGAAGCCCAGGCGTCGCGAGGATCTGCGCAACGTCGCGATCATCGCGCATGTGGATCATGGCAAGACCACGCTCGTCGATGCGCTGCTGAAGCAGTCGCACGTCTTCGCCGCCCATGAGCAGGTGGGCGAACTGATCATGGATTCCAACGTGCTGGAGCGAGAGAAGGGCATCACGATCCTGGCCAAAACCACCTCGATTCGATACCACGGTGTCAAGATCAACATCATCGATACGCCGGGCCATGCCGACTTCGGTGGAGAGGTCGAGCGGGTGCTGGGCATGGCGGATGGCTGCCTGTTGCTGGTTGACGCGCTCGAAGGGCCCATGCCGCAAACCCGGGTCGTGCTCCGGCTCGCGCTGCAGCTTGGCCTGGCGCCGATCATCGTCGTCAACAAGATCGACCGCGTCAACGCGCGGCCCGCCGAGACCGTGGAGGCGACTCATGACCTGCTGCTGGAACTGGCCAGGCATGCCGAGCAGCTCAGTGCCCCGGTCATCTACACGAACGCTCGGGCGGGTACGGCCACTGTCGACCTGCGTCACCCGGGAACGACCCTCGAGCCGCTGCTCGACGCCATGCTGACCAACATTCCGCCCCCATTGGGCGACAGTGACGGCCCGTTGCAAATGCTCGTGAGCAACCTGGATCACGACAATCACATCGGGCGGCTGGCGATCGGCCGGATCACGCGCGGGACGATCCGGCCGGGCCAGGAGGTGGTTGCCTGCAGCCGGACCGGGGTTGGTCCACGCCAGCGGATCACCACGCTGCTGACCGTCGAGGCATTGCAGCGGCGGCCTGCCGAGGCCGCGTCGGCCGGCGAGATCGTGTACATCGCGGGTCTTCCCGACATCGTGGTAGGCGATACGGTGGCGGATGCCGAGCATCCGGAACCCTTGCCCCGGACCGAGGTCAGCGAGCCGACCCTGCGGATGCAATTCTCGGTCAACCAGTCGCCGTTCGCCGGCCGCGAGGCGACGGTCAGTAGCACCTCGCGCCAGTTGCGGGCCCGGCTAGAACGAGAATTGCAGACCAACGTGGCGCTCAAAGTCGCGGACGGGGCGACGGCCGACATCTTCGAGGTCAGCGGCCGTGGCGAGTTGCACCTGGCGATCCTGATCGAGACCATGCGGCGCGAGGGCTTCGAGTTCGAGGTTTCGCGGCCGGCCGTCATCACGCGCGAAATCGACGGGCAACGGCTCGAGCCGGTCGAGGAGTGCATCGTCGATGGCAGCCTCGACGCGGTGGGCGCGATCACCGAGGCGCTCGGGTCCCGAGGAGCGCAATTGCAGACGATGCGGACCGATGCCGGCAGCGGAGCCCGGCTGACCTATCTCGCACCGACCCGGGCGCTCATCGGCCTGCGGAGCCTGATCTTGACGTTGACCCGGGGGACGGGTGTGATGTCGACCAGGCTGGTTGGCTGGGAGCGCTGGCGTCCGCTGCCCGCGCGAACGCGCAACGGCGTGCTGACCGCGAGCCAGACCGGCATGGCCGTCGCGTACGGGTTACAGGGCGTCCAGGAACGCGGTCAGCCCTTTATCGGCCCGGGGACGCAGGTCTACGAGGGCATGATCATCGGGCTCAACCGGCGAGGTGGGGATATCGACGTCAACGCCACCAAGCAGAAGCAAAAAACGAACATGCGCGCCTCCACCGAGGACGCCACCGTCAAGCTCGTGCCGCCGCGCCAGATGTCGCTGGAGGAGTGCCTTGATTTCATCGAGGACGACGAGCTGGTCGAGGTGACACCGAAGGGGATCCGGATGCGCAAGCGGGTGCTGAACGCTGGCGACCGCATCAAGCTGCGCAAACGCGACCTGGCGGGGTAACGTCGGATGATTGCCATTGTGGTGATCGCGGCATTGGCCCTTGTCGTCCCGGTCGCGGTGGCCGAGTTTCTGCACTGGCGTGCCTCAAAGTCTGGTCCGGCCAAGGCCGCGGCGCCGGGCCGCTCCTGTGGAATCGTTGTTCTGGGGTTTCCCTCGAGGCGGGATGGCCGCCTGCACCCGATCCAGCGCTGGCGTGCCGAGATTGGAGTGCGATCGCTCGCCTCGGCCGATAGAGGATTTCTGGTCTTCACCGGCGGTTCGTCCCGCGGAGGGGTCTCGGAGGCCGAGATAATGGCTGCGTATGCGGCCGGTCTTGGGGTGTCTGCCGAGCGGATCGGTCTCGAGAGCATGTCGAGAAGTACCTGGGAAAATGTGAGCTTCACGCTGCCGATGCTTGATCGATACGATTCGATTGCGATCGCGTCCGATCCGATGCATGCCGCGCGTGCCCGTCGATATGCACTCAAACAACGGCCGGACCTGAGGGGCCGGCTGGTTTTCGCGGACAACTATCGCTTGATGGAACGTTGGTGGCTAAAAGTTCCGACCGCCGCGTATGAACTGTATCTCGCTGCGCGTTACCGGTTGGTCAAGGCTGGACCCCCAACGTGGATCCGCGCATACGGCTGTGGCGATGAACTACACCTAGCTCACCGGGTGTCCCAGCCGGGCGGCGTAGTAGGCAAGCAGCCACTGGAAGAGCAAAACCAGTCCCCATATAAGTAGGATGACGCCGGCCAGTCCCAGGAGGGCGGGCCAGAGCCGCTTCAGCCGGTAGCGGGCGAACTCGGGAAAGGTCATCCAGAAGGCGCTGGAGAAGAGGGCCGCCCGGCGGCCCTGGCGAAGCGCGATACGAATCAGGATGACACCGGCAAGGGAGAGGGCCAGGCCCCAGATCAGCATCGGGGCGGCACTGCCATATGTTGTGGCCAAAGGCGGAGGGAAACCCTACAGGCTGTGGTAAACTGCTTGACAGGCTTCATCCTACGGCATACGATGTGGGCCGCTCTCCACCCCACCCTACGGAGGTTCATCGATGGCCCGATCCACCCAAAAGACGTCGACCGACCGACCCAATGTGACCGCGGCGGCCCCGGCCACCGCTCCCAAGCGCAACCGTAACGGCCTCCCCTGGAAGCGGTACTTTACCCGCCCGGGTGTGGCCCCCTTCGACGAGGTGCAATGGGAAACGCGTGAGGCCGCTATCACCAACGAAAAGGGTGAGATCGTCTTCGAGCAGCACGATGTCGAGATCCCGACGACATGGTCGCAGGTCGCCGCCAATGTGGTTGTTTCGAAGTATTTCCGTGGGGTGCTCGGTACGCCCGAGCGGGAGCGAAGCGTTAGGCAGCTGATCGGCCGGGTCGTGCGCACCATCCATGGGTGGGCCAACAAGCAGGGCTATTTCGCGACGCCCGAGGCCGCCGAGATCTTCCGGGATGAGCTGACGCATCTGTTGGTGCACCAGAAAGCCGCCTTCAACAGTCCCGTCTGGTTCAACGCCGGCATCGAGCAACGCCCGCAGCTTTCGGCCTGCCAGCCATATGACGCGCTTGTCTCAACGCCGAAAGGGATGATTCCCATTGGCGACCTCGTCGAGAGTGACGCGATAGGACAAACGGTATATGACGCTGATGGCACGACCAAGATTCAGGCTGTTAAGGCCAATGGCCAAAAGCCAGTCCGTCGCGTTGTCCTTCGGAACGGGAGTTTCATTGAGGCGACGCCTGACCACGTTGTCCGGGCTGTAAGAGAACGCCGGACAGAGCCCGAATGGCTTGCGGTTGGCGAGTTGCAACTAGGTATGCGTCTCCACCTGCTTCCGCATCGCTCCCGAGTGACGAGGGAAGCTGGAGTCCTCCTGGCGGCTGGCTCTTATACGACGAATGGCTCAGCTGTTTTTGCCGAAGATATGGCTCCTGCTAGTGAAGGCAGTGTCGCCGTTTCTGAGGCGGCGTTAGCGGGTTGGCTACAGGCCGATGGGTTTGTCGGCGAGTATCCAGGCTCTACTAATCGCTCTCTGACAATTGAGTTCCAAGTCGCTAATGCAGACGAGCTGAGTTGGGTAATAGGGCATCTAGACCTGGCCTTGCCGAACGTACATCGCTCTGTGGTTGAGGTTCCCTCGACGGATCCGGACAAGCTCGGTACTGTCGCTTGCCGGCGCGTGCGACTCTACGGGGAGGTTCTGCGCCCGTTTGTCGACCGCTGGAACCTCAAGGCTCGTGGAACCGAAATGAGAGTGCCTCAGCAGCTCTGGACCGCCTCTCATGAGGAAGTCGTTGCCTACCTTCGAAGCGTATTTCAAGCAGATGGCTATGTCACGGCCCAAGTGCGTCGCTATGAGACTGGCTCGATCGGGTTCGCTGTGATCAGTGAAAAGTGGGTCGAGGACATTCAAATTCTGCTTGGCTCCGTGGGAATCTATTCTCGGCGAGGCATAGCCAAGGAAAATCGTCCGGACAGGCTTGATACGCATGTCTTGAAGATCGCGATCGGATCAGAAAGGGCCCGGTTTGCCGAACTGGTCGGGTTTATTGGCAAGAGAAAGCAGGACGTTCTCCTTGGCACTCTGGGCCTTCGTGGTCTAAAGATCTGCCCCAATCTCCGGGAAGAAGAGATTGTCAGGATTGAGGATTTAGGCGTTCGTGAGGTTTACGACATCCAAACCGAGTCTGGGAACTACCTGTCGAACAACGTGGTAGTCCATAACTGCTTCATCAACCGGGTTGAGGACCGGATGGAGTCGATCCTGACCCTGGCCAAGACCGAGGGAATGCTCTTCAAGTACGGCTCGGGCACGGGCACGAACCTCTCACCGCTTCGCTCCTCGCGTGAGCTGCTGGCGGGGGGCGGCACGGCATCCGGACCCGTCTCTTTCATGAAGGGCTTTGACGCCTTCGCCGGCGTGATCAAGTCCGGCGGCAAGACGCGCCGGGCGGCCAAGATGGTCATCCTCAATGCCGACCATCCCGACATCGTCGAGTTCATCAACTGCAAGGTCGAGGAGGAGCGCAAGGCCTGGACGCTGATCGAAGGCGGATACGACCCGTCCTTCAACGGCCCGGCCTACAGCTCGATCTTTTTCCAGAACTCCAACAACAGCGTCCGGGTCAAGGACGACTTCATGAGGGCCGTGGAAGAGGACGGCGAGTGGCACACCTTCGCCATCACGACCGGCCAGATCATGGACACTTACAAGGCGCGCGACCTGATGCGGATGATGGCCGACGCCGCCTGGGCCTGCGGCGATCCGGGGCTGCAATACGACACGACCGTCAATCACTGGCACACCAGTCCGAACACCGACCGGATCAACGCCTCGAATCCCTGCTCCGAGTACATGTTCCTCGACAACACTTCCTGCAACCTCGCCTCCATCAACCTGATGAAGTTCCTCGACGAGCGCGGTGAGTTCGACGTCGAGTCATACCGCGAGGCCTGCCGGATCCTGATCACCGCCCAGGAGATCCTGGTCGACAACGCCAGCTACCCGACTGAGGCGATCACCCAGAACAGCAAGGACTTCCGGCCGCTTGGCCTCGGGTATGCGAACCTCGGCGCCCTGCTGATGGCGTCAGGTCTTCCCTACGACAGCGATGCGGGGCGCGACGTCGCGGCTGCGCTGACGGCTGTGATGACGGGTGAGGCGTATGCCCAGTCAGCTCGCATCGCCCAGAAGAAAGGTCCGTTCAACGGCTTCGCCATCAACCGCGAGCCGATGTTGCGCGTCATGGATCAGCACCGGAGCTCCGTCGACCACATCAACCCGGCGCATGTCCCGCTCCCGCTGCTGAGCGCCGCTCGGGACGCGTGGGACAAGGCCTGTCAGCTGGGCGACCTCTATGGCTACCGCAATGCGCAGGCGACCGTGATCGCGCCCACCGGCACGATCGGCTTCATGATGGACTGCGATACCACCGGGATCGAGCCCGACATCGCTCTCGTCAAGTACAAGAAGCTGGTCGGCGGCGGCATGCTCAAGATCGTCAACCAGACGGTGCCGATCGCGCTTCGGCGGATCGGCTACCCTGAGAGCCAGGTTTCCGAGATCCTCCAGTACATCGACGAGAACGACACCATCGAGGGGGCGCCGCACCTGCGGCCGGACGACCTGGCGGTCTTCGACTGCGCCTTCAAGCCGGCCAAAGGCTCCCGGACGATCCACTACATGGGCCACGTCAAGATGATGGCGGCCGCCCAGCCCTTCATCTCGGGCGCCATCTCCAAGACCGTCAACATGCCCGAGCTGGCGACGCCCGAAGACATCATGGAGGTCTACATGGAGGGATGGCGGATGGGCCTCAAGGCAATCGCCATCTATCGCGATGGCTCCAAGCGCTCGCAACCGTTGAATACGTCGCTGGACACCAAAAAGACGGCAGCCGAGCCGATGGCGGCGATCACCTCCGAGCCGGCTCGGGCGGTGCGCCGCAAGCTCCCGGACGAGCGCCGGGCGATCACCCACAAGTTCGACATCCAGGGGCACGAGGGCTACATCACGGTCGGCATCTACGAGAACGGTACGCCGGGCGAGATCTTCCTCGTGATGTCCAAAGAAGGCAGCACCATTTCCGGACTGATGGATGCCTTCGCAACCAGCATCTCGCTGGCGCTCCAGTACGGTGTCCCGCTGGAAGTGCTGGTGAAGAAGTTCGCGCACACCCGGTTCGAGCCCTCTGGATTCACGAAGAACCCGGAAATCCCGATCGCGAAGTCGATCACCGACTACATCTTCCGCTGGCTCGCCTCCAAGTTCCTGAGCGGAACCCAGCAGGAAGCGATTGGCATCGTGCGTCGCGACCCGATCGTCGAAATCGAAGTGCCGACAGCTCCCACGGCCCCACCGATCAAGCCGGCAACGGTGGAATCGAGCCCGATCAAGATCAGTTTCGTGGGTCAGGAGGATGCACCGGCCTGCTCCGACTGCGGCTCGATCATGATTCGCAACGGAACCTGCTACAAGTGCCTCAACTGCGGCAGCACATCCGGTTGCAGTTAGAAATCACAGAGGTAGAGACCGACGTGGTCCCTTCCTCTCGACCCTCGACGACCGGGCAACGGCATCCGCGGTGGTCGCATGAAGGACCGGAATGCCCTTGCGGCGGCCCGACGGAGTGGGACGGACGCAAATTTCGTTGCCGCGGATGCGGTCTCTACTACGAAACCTGCTGCGACGGCGGTCGCTGCCCATGACCGCGGAAAAATTCTGAAAATTTCTCTTCACTGACCCGCGAGCGGCCTGTTTTCGCGCCGCTCGCGAAAAAATTGGGCCGACAGTATGCAAAGCGGCTCAATTCATGCTATGGTCGCAATTAATGAGCGCTGAGCCGCGCTCTGATCGCGCTCGACATGATCAGAGCGAGGAGCTGAAGAAGGGCAACAACCACAGAAGCCCGAGGTCCACGTCGATGATGACGGTCGCGTGGAATCGCGGACGCCGAGGGTCGATCGCGACGATGCGTCGCTCCCCTCGCTTCTCTTTTTTCTCTTTGCTTCCGGTACCCGGCCTCGCCGGCGCCCGCGCGTCCACGGTACCCGTGGCGCTCACGCGCGTTTGGCGGCGGCGCACAAGCGGCCGACCGGGAGAATCTTGCTAAGAAGGAGGTGAGCCCGGGTGGCCGCAAAGAAGAAAGCAGGCGGAAAGAAGAAAGCCGCGAAGAAGTCGTCGAAGAAGAAGTAGGTAGCGTTTTGAGCTGACTTCACTGCAGCCGGTGCCTTGCGGCGCCGGCTGTAGCATTTGTGGGGCATGATCGATCTCGAGCGCGCGCGTCAGTTTCTCAAGGTGCGTCACGACGGCATCCTGGCCACGATCAGACGCGACGGCCGCCCTCAGCTCTCGAACATCCTCTATCTCCTCGATGACGACGGCCGGATCAAGATCTCGGTGACCCAGACGCGCGCCAAAACCCGCAACCTTCGTCGTGATCCGCGCGCCAGCCTGCACGTCCAGGGGCGCGACCGTTATGAGTACCTGGTCGCGGAAGGAACCGCCAAGTTGGTCGAAGGAGAGGGTCTGGCGGAGGCGCTCCGGCATTACTACCGCAAAGTTCGGGGCGAGCACCCCGATTGGGAGGAGTACGACGCCGCCATGATCAAGGAGCAGCGGCTGCTGCTCTCGATCTCGGTCGACCGCGCCTACGGCCAGCCGCGCTAGCGCACAGCCAGGCAGGTGACGGTCTTGAAGACACCGTCGATCTTCTGGATCTTCTCCACGATGATCGAGCCGATGCCGGCGACGTCCGGTGCCTCCACCTGAGCGATCACGTCGTACTCGCCAGTGATGGCATCCGCCAGCGCGATTCCTTTGACGCCCTGCAGCGACTTCGCCACCTCGATGGCCTTCCCCGCCGACGCGTTGATGAGCACATACGCTCGCATGGCACCCTCCTGGAGAAATTTGGACCTTCAGAATACGGCTTTGATCGCCGGTAAGATGTAATCCATGACGTCCATGACGGCAGTGGTGAAAGCCACTGCCGGCCCGGGCGCCGAGATCGACCAGGTCGCCGTCCCTGAGCCGAAGGGCAAGGATGTCTTGATCGAGGTGGCCGCTTCTTCGATTTGCGGCACCGATGTCCACATCTTCGACTGGAATGACTGGGCCCGCCACCATATCCACCCGCCGCGGGTCTTCGGGCACGAGATGTCGGGCCGAATCGTCGCCACCGGGCCGGAGGTGACCGACCTGACGCGGGGCACCTTCGTCGCCGCCGAGACGCACGTGATCGACCACACCTGCCGCCAGTGCCAGCGCGAGCTTTACCACCTGTGCGAGAACGTGCGGGTCCTGGGGGTGGATCGCGATGGATCGTTCGCCCGCTACGTCCTGCTGCCCGCGGAGAACTGCTGGCGCAACGCCCCGGGCCTGACCCCGGAAGTCGCGGCTCTGCAGGAGCCATTCGGTAATGCGGTCCATGCCGCCACCGCAGGTCCCTTGAAGGACAACGCCGTCGCGATTTTCGGGCTCGGCCCGATCGGCCTCTGCGCCGTCGGCATCGCGAAAGCTGAAGGTGCGGCCGCCGTCTACGGTGTCGAACCCAATCCCTACCGGCGCGAGCTGGCGGCGCGGATGGGGGCCACGGCGGTCTTCGCCCCCTCGGATGCCACCGTCCAGGAGATCCGCACGGCGAACGGTGGTTTCGGCGTGGATGTCGTCCTGGAGATGTCGGGCCACCCAACGGCGGTCGAGCAAGGCCTGCAGGTCCTCCACCGCGGGGGCTGGATCAGTTTGCTCGGCATCGGTGACCAGCCGGTCACACTCGACCTCAACGATCTCGTCGTCACCAAGGGGATCACGATCTACGGCATCTTCGGCCGGCGCATCTGGGACACGTGGGAACGCACCTCGGACTACCTCAGCACCGGCAAGGTCGATGTATCGCCGATCATTACCCACCGGTTTCCGCTGGATGACTTCCAGGAGGCGATGGCTCAGATGAAGAGCGGCCGGTCAGGGAAAGTCGTGTTGCTGCCCAATGGCGGCTAGGAGGATCACATGATCACGGAAAAGAAAACGCAGTTCCTCGTCGATGAGTTGGACCAGCTCCGTCAGCAAGGGCTGTTCCGCCCGCTGCGGGTGCTGGGCTCGGCCCAGGACACCGAGGTTGTCGTGGATGGGAAGCGCGTGCTCAACCTCTCATCCAACAACTACCTCGGGCTCACGACCCACCCGCGACTGAAGAACGCCATGATCGAGGCAACCGAGGAGTGGGGCGCCGGGTCGGGCGCCGTCCGAACGATCGCAGGCACCATGAGCATCCACGAGGAGCTCGAGCGGCGCCTCGCGGAGTTCAAGCACACAGAAGCCTCACTGGTCTTCCAGTCCGGCTTCACGGCCAACCTCGGCGTCCTCCAGTCGCTCGTGAAGGAGGGCGATGTCATCATCAGCGACGAGCTGAATCACGCCTCGATCATCGACGGCATTCGCCTCTCCAAGGCGGAGCGCTCGATCTTCAAGCACCGCGACCTTGATGACCTCGAGCGCCATCTCGGGAAGCACCGCGACAAGCGCGTCAAGCTGGTGGTCACGGACGGCGTTTTCAGCATGGACGGCGACATCGCGCCGCTGGCAGGGATCGTGGAGCGCGCCGAGCCGTTCGGCGCCCTGGTCATGGTCGACGACGCGCACGCCAGCGGCGTCCTGGGCAAGAACGGACGCGGCTCCGTCAACCACTTCGGCCTGGATGGGCGGGTCGACCTGCAGATGGGGACGCTCTCGAAGGCAATTGGTGTCCTGGGCGGCTATGTCGCCGCCGCCCTGCCGGTGCGCGACTTCCTGATCCATCGCGCTCGGCCGTTCCTGTTCAGCACCTCTCATCCGCCGGGGGTGGCAGCGGCGTGCATTGTGGCGATCGACGTGCTGCTCGCCGAGCCTGAGCGCATCGATCGGCTCTGGAAGAACACCGCCCGCTTCAAGGACGGCCTCAAGCGGCTCGGCTTCGACACCGGTGCCAGCGAGACGCCGATCACGCCGGTGATCGTCGGCAAGGGCGCGGTGGCAATGGAGCTCTCCGACCGCCTCTTCGAGCTCGGCGTCTTCGCGCAGGGGATTGGCTTCCCGACGGTCCCCGAGGGGCGGGCACGTATTCGCACCATCGTCACCAGCGCCCATACGGATGCCCAGCTCGATCGTGCTCTCGAGGCATTCGCGAAGAGCGGTAAGGAACTTGGCGTGATCGCGTAACCTTCACCTTACAAGGCACATATATGAATAGGTCAGCGGCGTGACCGAGCGTTCGGCGGCGGAGCTGCAGGACGAGGCGCATTTGATCGAAGCCGCTAAGCGGGACCGCACGGCGTTTGCGGCGCTCTACCACCGCTACTTCGATCAGATCTACTCGTACTGCTACTACCACTCCGGTCGGCGCGAGGAGGCGGAGGACCTGGCGAGCGAGACGTTCCAGCGCGCGCTGGAAGGCCTCGATGATTTCGAATGGCGAGGAATCCGATATTCAGCATGGCTGTACAAAGTCGCGTCGAACCTGATGTCGAAGCGGCGGCGCCGGCCGCCCTGGATCGAGCTCCCCGACCCGATCGTCGACACCGGCGAGAACGATCCGGAGCGGCTCTGGCTGCGCCGGGAGCAGGGCGATGAGCTGCACAAAGCGGTGCGGAAGTTGCCGCTCGACCAGCGCGAGGCCGTGCTTCTCAAGTTCGAAGGCCGCCTCAAGAATAAGGAGATCGGTGTGATCTTGAGCCGCAGCGAAGGCGCCGTGAAGCTGCTTCTCTTCCGGGCCGTGCATGGGCTTCGGCGGCGGCTGGCGGAACACGAGAGGAGCCGATGAATCCACGACCGGAAGACGTCGAGGCGCTGGCGCGGGCCATCGACCGGGTGGTCTTTGCGCAGCCCGGCGGTGCTCGTGTGCCTGATCCCCAATCGGCGTCGCTGGCCCTGATCTCCTACCTCAACGACAGCTTCCCACGCGTGGCGGTGGCCGCCGGCCGTCACGACCGGCTGCAGAGGCGGCTGCTGCGGGCGCTGGGCATTCCGAACAGCCCGGCGTCAACCGGGTGGGTTCGGCTCGAGGCGGAGATGAACCGCCGGCTCGGGAATGTCGATCCCAGGTGGACGCCCGTCGTGGGTGCCGGGCTACTGGTCCTCGGCGTCCTGGGCTTCGCCGTCTGGCGCCAGCGCGGTTCGGTGAAGCCGGCAATCGCTTCCCTTCGATAGGTGCGAAACTCCCGGCGGCTTCCGCCGTTACATTGGCAGCCAATGGGCAGGTGGACGGCTCGCGCCACGCGAGGAGGCAGCCTGGCGCTCCTCTTTCTGATTGCCGCTGTGCTGCCGGGCACCGGCCTTTACCGGGCGACGCCGCTGGCAGCCCCGGCCATCGTGTTGGGTGCTTCAGCCGGTGACTTCGACGAGCGCCGGGCAAAGCCGGCGACCACTCCGACCCCGGTGCCAGAGCCGCTCGTGCTCGCGGAGCTGACCCAGCGGAAGGCGCCCGTCCCCATGGGCCCGGTGACCTACGTCCCCATCCTCTACTACCACTACATCCGGATCAATCCGAATCCGGCCGACCGAGTCGGGTTCAGCCTGTCGACCCCACCGGCGATCTTCCGCACCCAGATGCAATACCTCGCCGACCACGCGTTCCACGTCATCTCGCTCCACCAGGCCGTGGTGGCCATCAAGAATCACAGCGGCCTCCCGTCCCGGCCCGTCGTCCTGACCTTTGATGATGGCTACGCCGACTTCTTTACGGCCGCGGTTCCGATCCTAAAAAGCCACGGTTTCACCGCGACGAGCTTCGTGATCAGCGGCCGGATGGGATGGGGCGGGTTCATGACACCGAACCAGGTGGTGGCCGCCGACGGCATGGGGTTCACCATCGGCGCGCACACCGTTAACCACATGGCGCTGGCGGCGCAGGCGCCGGCCCGGGCCACGTGGGAGATGGAGCAAAGCAAGCTGACGCTGGAAGAGTTGCTCGGGCACCCGGTCCTCGACTTCGCCTATCCCTACGGGAGCTTCAATTCGTACGACATGACCCACGCGAAGAAACTTGGCTTCGAGACCGCGGTGGCGACCTGGTATGGGGCGGTGCACTCGGCTGGCCAGCTGTTCGAGCTGTCCCGGATGCGGGTCGGCGGTGGTCTGCCGCTCACCTACTTCGCCCACGAGGTGGGCGGGCCACCGCCGACGTCCGCCGACCTCCTCGGTGCGGGCGCCCCAGCGCCGAGTTTGCCGTCTCCGAGCCCAAGGCCGATCCCGAGTCCAACGCCGAGCCCGAGTCCAACGCCGAGCCCGAGTCCAACGCCGAGCCCGAGTCCAACGCCGAGCCGCAGTCCAACGCCCGCCCCGACCCCCAGTCCGAGCGCTACCGCGTGGGCGCCCATTCGGCCGCTGTCGCTCTCGCTGTGAGCGGGGACGACGACCTCTCGCCCAGGGAAGCGTCCCGGCTTCGGGCGCGCGAGCGGAAAGCCAGGCCACCGAAGATGGTGGTCGACAATGCGGGTGTGAAGAAAATCCAGCTGGCACTCCGCGATCGATCGACCAGCAAGAAGACGAAGAAGCCCAAGCGGTAGAGTTAGATCGTGACCCCAATTCGGAAGGCCGTGTTTCCTGCCGCCGGACTGGGCACGCGCTTCTTGCCAGCGACCAAGGCGCAGCCCAAGGAGATGCTGCCGATCGTCGACAAGCCCATCATCCAGTACGGCGTCGAGGAAGCGGTCGCCGCGGGCATTGACCAGATCATCGTCGTCACCGGACGGGACAAGCGGGCCATCGTCGACCATTTCGATATTTCCTTCGAGCTCGAGCACTATCTCAAAGATCGGGGCAAGACCCGCGAGCTACAGCTGGTTCGCAAGATCTCCGACATGGTCGACATCACCTATATCCATCAAAAAGAGCCGTTGGGCCTTGGCCACGCGGTGCTGATGGCCAAAGATGTCGTTGGCAACGAGCCCTTTGCCGTTTTCCTCGCCGACGACATCATCCGGTCCCCGATCCCGGCGATCAAACAGATGATGGATGTCTACGGCCAGCGCCAGGCTTCCGTCCTCGCGCTACAGCGCGTGGCGGACGATCAGGTGTCCCGCTACGGCGTGGTGAAAGTGTCAAAGAGCGACGGCCGGGTCCACGAGGTCGTCGACATGATCGAGAAACCGGAGCCCAGCAAGGCCCCCTCCAACCTGGCCATCCTCGGGCGCTACGTGCTCAAGCCCACGATCTTCGGCATCCTGGAAACCACCCACGAAGGGGTCGGCGGCGAGATCCAGCTGACCGACGCGCTTCGGACCATGGCCCAGCAGGAACTGGTCCTCGGGCTCGAATTCGAAGGGACCTACCACGACGTAGGCACCGTGAGCGGGCTTCTCAAGACCTCCATCGCCTTTGCCCTCGAACGGCCCGGGCTGCGCGACGAGCTGCTCAGGTACCTGGGAAGCCTGGACGGGATCAAGCCGTCCTGAATCTCCGCCGGGCCCCATCCGAGCCTATAATGAGGGGTCCGTTGAATGGCTTTAGTTACACCGCATTTGGGTCCAGACATGGCAGTTTCAGGGAGACGCAGATCCGACGAGGACCGGGTCGTCCGGTATTTGAATACCGAGGGCGACTTCGAGGTCGAGGTGTCGCACACCCTCAACAAGTGGTGCGTCACCGTCTTTCAGCTGCCCTCGAAGCAAGTGGTGGCCCAGGATTTCTTTCCCGAGCGCTGGAAGGCGCTGGCGCGGGCGCAGGATTTCGTCCGCATCCTTAACACGCGCAACAAACCTCAGCCGGAGACGGACCAAGAGCCCTGATCCGTAACTCGTCGCGGGCCTTCTGGCTCCATGAATGGGGGGCACTCGCCTTCGTGGTCACGGTCATCCTTGGCCTACTGGTGGTCCCGGCCGCGCTGCTGCTGGAGGGTGGCAGCAAGGCGGCCTCGCCCGCCAACCTGACGCTGCTGGCCACGCCCGCGCCGGTCCCCACTTTCTGCGCGCCGGCCGCGACCCCGACGCCGTCCGGCTCACCGACAGCCAGGACCAGCCCGACACCGTCCCCCACGCCAACGGCCTCGCCGTCGCCGTCCCCGTCCGTATCGGCGAGCCCGTCGGCGACTGGGATCCAGAGCGCCTCGCCGACTCCCTGCCCATCGCCGACCGCCACGGCGACGCCATCGGTGTCGCCGAGTGGCAGCCCGAAAGCCTCGAGCTCGCCCTAGCCTACGTTAGCCAGCGTCCGCGTCGCCCAACACGATGGAGCCGTTGCGCGACACGATCTGAGCCCGCCGCAGTTCGAGCTCGGCCATGACCCCGCTGTTGTCGAGCACGGCCAGCACGATGTTGTCGCGGAGGGCTAGCTCGCCGATCCGAACGCAGTCCTTGAGGAAGGGGAAGACCAGCGGCCGCACCAGGTTGACGATGTATCGGTGTTCCGAATTCGCGTCATCCACCGCATCCGTCAGGCTCTCGTCGCGGAAGGCCAGGATGAACAGCTCGTCGCTGAGTGGAATCAGGTCGGTCCAGCTATACGCCTCTCCCGGCGCGTCAGGAATCAAGCGGCGCTTCTGGCGGAACAGCTCCAGCCGGGACTGCAGCCGGCGCATGGGACCGGAGGGGCCTTCGATGAAGAAGGGGACGTCCTTGAGCGGCGCCTGGGCCAGCTGAGCGGGGTAGCGGGTGGAGAAGCCAACGTCGGCCCGGCCCATGAAGGGCGCCGGTACCTTGATGACGAGCTCCTGAAGCATTAAACCCGAAACTCCTTTCGCTCTTGATTATATCGTCGCTATCAGATTCAACGGAAATTCGCCACGGCTCTTGCTGCTTTTTCCCGGCAATGGGCCAGGACGCCGTCGGCCTCCCTCGTATTGAGAACCCGATCGGGCGACAGCCCCGCCCGGCGGCCGATGGCACAGCCATAGCGGACCGAGTCGAACTCGGCGGGGTAGTGGGCATCGGTGTCGATGGCCAGCAGGGCGCCGGCCTCCCGGGCCTTGCGAGCCCAGGTGTCGTTGAGGTCGAGGCGCCAGGGGCTGCAGTTGATCTCGAGCGCCGTGCCGGTCTTGACGGCTTCGGCGATCACCGCATCCACGTCGAGGCTGGTTTCGCCGCGGCGATCGAGGCGTCGCGAGGTCGGGTGGGCGAGCACGTGCACGTGCGGCGATCGCAGCGCGGTGCGCACCCGTTGGGTGATGACATCTTTCGGCTGGTCCAGCGCCGTGTGGACGGAGGCGACCACGACGTCCAGCGATGCGAGGCAGTCCTCGGGGAGGTCGAGGCTGCCGTCCGGCAGGATGTCCACTTCCGCGCCGCTCAGCACCCGAGCCGTCCCAGGCTGGGCGTTGACCAATGCGATCTCGGCCGACCGGGCGGTGAAGCGTGCGGGGGTCAGACCCTGAGCGATGGTCAGCGATTGCGTATGGTCGGTCAGGGCGATGTAGGCATAGCCGTGCTCCTTCGCGGCGCGGGCCATTACCGCGATCGTCTGCCGGCCGTCGCTCCAGTTGCTGTGGGTATGCAGGTCGCCGCGAAGGTCGCCCGGCTGCACCAGCGCTGGCAGCGGGCCCTTGGCCGCCAGCTCGATCTCGCCCCATCCCTCGCGCAGTTCGGGCGGGATCCAGGCGCAGCCGACCGCGGCATACACGCCCTCCTCCGTCTCGCCCGCGATCCGCGTCCCTTCCTCTTTGAAGACGCCGTATTCGTTGACCTTGAGCTTGCCCATCCGCTCGGCGCGTCCGCGCAGCTGGACGTTGTGCGCCTGCGAACCAGTGAAGTACTGCCAGGCGGCGCCGAAACTGTCCGGCTTCACCGCCCGGAGGTCGACCTGCATGCCAGAGCGCACCCGGATGCTGGTCTTGGTGCCGCCCTTCTCGATCACCTCGTTCACCTGCGGCAGGCGGGCGAACTCCGCGCACATTGTCTGCGGATCGTCGCTCGCCACCAGTAAGTCGAGGTCGCCGATCGTCTCGCGAGCTCGGCGCAGGCTGCCCGCGATCTCGGCCCGCAGAACGCCCTTGAGTGACCGCAGGGTGACGAGCAAGGCGTCGGCCAAAATCCAGGCTTCCGGAAAGAAGATGCGCCCCTCGGTCCGCTTGAGCATGGCGATGCCCTTGAGGATGTTTTCTTCGGTTTTCGCCTTGATGCCTCGCACCTCGAGGAGCCGATGGCTCTGGGCGGCCTGCTCCAGGGCGTCGAGGCTGAGAATGCCCAGCGCGTCGTAGATGTCTTTCGCCGTGCGCGGACCGAGGCCGGGGACCCGGGTGAGCTCCAGCAGCGCCGGCGGCACCTCGGCCTCCAGCCGGGTCAGGAATTCCAGCTGACCGGTGGTGACGTACTCGACGATCTTTTTCTCGATCGCCTCGCCGATGCCGGGGATATCCTTCAGCCGCCCCTGCGTGATGAGGTCCTCGATCTCGGTTGTCAGGTTGTCGAGCTGGCGGACCGCTTCCCGGTAAGCGCGGACCTTGAAAAAGTTCTCGCCCCTGATCTCGAGTAGATCGGCGACCCGGTTGAGCATCGCGGCGACGTCGGCATTCCGCACGTCAGTAACCTAGCAGGCGATGCTGCTGAATGGCATTCGTGTTCTCGATCTCTCCAGGCTGCTGCCGGGCGCTTACTGCACGCAGCTGCTACAGGCGCAGGGCGCGCAGGTCACCAAGATCGAGCCGCCCGCCGGTGATCCCATCCGCGCGCTGCCGGGAGGGGAGGCGTACTTCGCCGCCCTCCACCGGGGCAAGCAGTTGCTCACGCTCGATCTGCGCTCCGAGGCAGGCCGCCAGGCCTTACGCCGCCGGATGGTCGATGCCGACGTCCTGGTGGAAGGCTTTCGCCCGGGCGTGATGGAGCGGATGGAGCTCAGCTACCAGGCGCTCGCGGCGATCAATCCGGCGCTGGTCTACTGCGCGGTTACGGGTTACGGCTCAAACGGCTCGATGGCGCGGCGCGCCGGCCATGACCTCAATTACCTCGCACGCAGCGGAGCGCTCTCGCTGATGCCACTTCGCGACGGCGCTCCCGCCATCCCCGGCCTGCAGGTGGCCGATCTGGCGGGTGGGCTGCAGGGCGCATTCCTGGTCGCCGCCGCCCTCGCGACCCGTCTGCAGACCGGGCGTGGCTGCCGGGTCGAGGTCTCGATGACGGAGCTGATGCGCAGCTGGACGGTGCTGCCGCGGGCCGCCTGGGGAGCGGGCGTCCCGGGACTGCCACTCACCGGCGAGCTGCCCTGCTATCACGTGTACTCGGTCCCGGATGGCTTCTTGACCGTGGCCGCGCTCGAACCGGACTTCTGGGCCGAGTTCTGCCGGGTCATCGGTCGGGAGGACCTGATGCCGCGCCAGTTCGATGGCGACGCAGTCGCGGCCGTTCAGGCGGTGCTTGGCTCGGCCACGCGGGCGGAATGGACGACGCGATTCGCCGATCGCGACGTCTGCGTCGAGCCGTCCCTGACGCTCGAGGAGTCGGAAGCGGGCTGAGGCGGTCGCCTGACCGCTTCAAGCTGTCAACCACCAGTCCGTCAGTCGGGTCTCTTACTGATTTCTTTCCCTCCTCTCAGGCACCCTTCATTCAGGTCGGCGACCATGGTTGAGTCCAAACCTCAGGAAGGAGTTGTCACGTATGAAGTTGAATCGTTGGATCGTGCTGCCGGTCGCCGGGTTGGCCGCCATCGCCATCGGCGTGGCCGCCGTCGAGGCCGCGCCCTCCCCATCACCGTCGGCGAGCGGCTCCAAGAACTACGCGCAGGTCTTTGTCGACAAGCTGGCGGGGATCCTTCACCTGACGCCGACCCAGACGCAGGATGCGCTCAAGCAGGCGCAGTTGCAGACCGTCGACCAGATGCTGAAGGACGGCCGGATCACCCAACAGCAGGCCGATGCGATGAAGGCACGGATCAACGCCGGTCAGGGCCTCGGCTTCGGCTTCGGGTTCCGTCACGGCGGCTTCAAGGGTGATCGGACGCTGATGCGGAATCTGATGACCGCCGAGCTGAATGCGGTTGCCTCGGCGTTGCACATGACCCCGACCGACCTGCAGAACGCACTCCGCTCCGGCAAGTCCCTGGCCGAGCTGGAGACGCAGCAGAACGTGAGCGATAGCGCTGTCAAGGCCGCTATGCAGAGCGCGGCCAAAGGCGTGCTCGACAAGGCCGTCAAGGCCGGAACCATCACGCAGGCGCAGGCCGATGCGATCCTGTCGCGCGTCGGTTCGGGACTGAAGTTCCGCTTCCACAAGGAAGACAATGAATCGGGCGAGGCGCCCGGCGGTCAATTGCCGACCACACCGGCACCGACGGCGACGCCAAGCCAGTCACAATCGCCGGCGGTCTATTACTCGACGATCTAGCTGTCGGGCGACGACTACGCCACGAAGCGGGCACCAGCCGGCGACGGTTTGGTCGCCCGCTTCGCCGTTGTAGCGTTCCGCGTCTAAGCTAAATCTCGGGAGGAGTGGCTTGCTGCAAGCCACTGACCTTGAACTGGCTTCAGTTCGTGGTGGCCGCGCTAGAGTTGCCGCCGGATCCCAAGGAGCGCCACTTCTGGGGTCGGCTGGCGGTGCTGCAGCTGATCTATTCGCTGGCCGGGCTGCTGTTCGGGCTGGCCTGCATCGTCGGTGGCATTCTGCTCTTCTTCCACGGGGTGACCGGGTCGAGCAGCTGGGTTGGCCAGTTCGTCGGCGTCCAGAGCAAGCTGTCGGATGCCGCGCCGGGCACGGTGCTCTTTGTCGTCGGGCTGGCGGTGGTCTGGCTCACCAGGTTCGCGGTCCGCGTCCGGCAACCGATCGAGATCGAGCTTCGCGAACGGCGGGAGGCCGCCGCGCGCCACGAGCGAGAGCGGCGCCGCAGGGCCGGCTGAGCCGGGCGGCGTCAGTCAGGCCGGGACGCCGCGGCTGCGTACCGGCGATAAATGGCCTCGACCTGGCGACGTGTGTTCTCTCGACCGCGGTTGTTGTCGATCACCAGGTCGGCCCGCGCGCGCTTCGCATCGAGCGGCATCTGGGCGGCGATCCGCTGCCGCGCTGCTTCGATCGTCAGCCCGTCCCGCTCGTTCAGCCGGCGCAGTTGCGTCTCGGGGTCGACCCAGACCACGATCACCTTCTCAACGGCGCTGGCCCGATCGTTTTCGTAGAGCAGCGGGATGTCGAGGATCAGGACGCCCGGCCCTGACCGCCGGGCCGCCACCTCCGCATCCATGCGCTCGCGGATCCGCGGGTGGGTGATGGCATTCAGCTTGGCCCGGGCGGCGGAGTCGGCGAAGATGATGCCGGCGAGCCTGGCGCGATTGAGACGGCCATCCGGCAAGAGCACCTCCCGCCCGAAGGTCGCCGTGATCTCCTCCAGCGCGGGCTGTCCAGGCTCCACCACCTCGCGCGCCAGTTGATCCGCATCGATCACGACCGCCCCGAGCTGCGCAAACATCTGCGCCACCATCGACTTGCCCGACCCGATCCCGCCGGTGAGGCCCAAGATTCGCACTCCAGTGAGGCTACGATTATCAGCGATGGTGCTCGTGAAATCGATTGCGGTGCTGGCCGTCCTGCTGGCCGCGATCGCCTACTTCACCATCCGGGCACGGCAGTTGTATCGAATCTTGCGCCTCGGTCCCAACGAGAACCGCCTCGACCACATCCCAGAACGTCTTCGCGGCGTTCTGAGCTACGTCGGTCTTCACACCCGGATGTTCCGCAACCTCTACTCGGGCGTCCTCCACTTCTTCATTTTTTACGGTTTCGTGGTCCTGCTGACCGCCATCATCCAGGCCTTCGGCGAAGGCATCTTCCCGGGCTTCAGCCTGGCGGTGATCGGCGGCACCACCTGGATCGCGTTCCTCCAGGATCTGTTCGGCGTCTTGGTGCTGGTCGGCGTTGCGATGGCGCTGATCAACCGGCTCATCATCCGGCCGCGCCAGTTCCATGAGAGCAACGAGGTCGATGCGCTCATCATCCTCGGGCTGATCGCCACCATCATGATCGGGATGCTGGGCCAGAACGCGGCCCGCGTGGCGGAGGGCGGTGATCCATCATCAGCCTGGCGGCCGGTGTCCTCGGCGATCGCCCGCGTCTTCGAAGGCCTGGGCTGGCATGGCGCCGCCGCCATCCCGGCGCACGAGGTCTTCTTCTGGATGCACATCCTGGCGGTGCTCGCCTTCCTGGTCTACATCCCCAGCTCGAAGCACTTGCACATCATCGTCGCCATCCCCAATGTGTTTTTCCGGAAGCTGCCGCCCAGGGCGGGCGCCGCGCTGACGCCCATCGATCTCGAGCATGCCGAGCACTACGGGGTCAGCGCTGTGACCCAGTGGTCGTGGAAGAACCTGCTGGACCTCTACTCCTGCACCGAGTGCGGCCGCTGCCAGGAGCAATGCCCCGCCTTTCTGACGGGCAAGCCGCTCAACCCGAAGATGATCATCGTCGACGCCCGGGAGAACCTCTTCAAGACGGTTCGCGACGCGCCCCCGGAGCAACGCCGGGCGCCGCAGCCGTCCGAGAAGCTGATCGGTGAGGCGATCAAGGAGGATGAAATCTGGTCCTGCGTGGCCTGCGGCGCCTGCCAGCAGGAATGTCCGGTGCTGATCGAGCACGTGCCGAAGATCATCGACATGCGCCGCAGCCTGGTTCTGGAGGAGAGCAAATTTCCGAAGGAGGCGCAGGGCGCCCTGCGCAGCATCGAGAGCCAGGGCAACCCTTACGGCCTGCCGCGCTCCCAGCGTTCCGACTGGGCCCATGGCCTCAACGTCAAGACGATCGAGGAGAAGCCCGATGCCGAGTACCTCTACTTCGTCGGCTGCGCTGCGTCCTACGACGAAGCGAACCGGGCGGTGGCTCGGGCCCTCGTCGGGCTGTTGCAGAAGGCGGGCGTCGACGTTGCCATCCTCGGCCCGCACGAGACCTGCAACGGCGACCCGGCACGGCGGATCGGCAACGAATACCTCTACCAGACGCAGGCGCAGCAGAACATCGAGGCGATGAACGCGGCGACGGTGAAGAAGGTGATCGCCACCTGCCCCCACTGCTTCAACACCATCAAAAATGAATTTCCCCAGTTCGGCGGCACCTACGAGGTCGTCCACCATACGCAGCTGCTCGCCAGTCTCATCAAGGAAGGTCGGCTCAAGCCGAGCAAGGCGATCGAGGGCAAGTTCACGTATCACGACTCCTGCTACCTCGGCCGCTGGAACGACATCTACGACCCCCCACGTTCCGTCGTGGAGGCGATCCCCGGGGCCGAGCTGGTCGAGATCGAGCGTCATCACAAGCGGGGCTTCTGTTGCGGCGCCGGCGGCGGTCGCATGTGGATGGAGGAGAAGATCGGGAAGCGCATTAACCACGAGCGCGTCGAGCAGACGCTGCGGACCCAGGCGCCGCGGGTGGCGACGGCGTGTCCGTTCTGCCTGACGATGTTCCGCGACGGGATCTCGGCCAAGGGCGCCGAGAGCCAGTTGCAGGTGAAGGACCTCGCCCAGTACCTGGCCGAATCCGTCGACGGAGCCGCGTCACCGCCGGCGAACGAAGCCTCGCCCGCTGCCGGTTGACTTTCGTGGTCGTGACGGAGTACTGTACGGAAGCTATGTGGCGAACCAAAGCAGGCATGATCGTCTTCACCGAGGGCGGAGCCTGCCTATATGGGGCTGCATGGCATTGAAAGCCGACTGAACTAGACACCGACTCCAGCGCTTTCGACCGTGAGGCCCCGGCCCACGGTTTTTTGTTGTTCATCGGCAGCAATCTCAGGAGTTGAAGGCATGGCCATCAAGGCGAGCGAATTGAATACCGCGGCGGTCGAGCTGCATGGCATCTCGAAGCGCTTTGGGCAGTCGGGCGGGCGACCCTTCGGCCGGCGCAAGGTCAAGAAGGAAAAGCTGGCACTCGATCGGGTGTCGCTCCGGGTCGACACCGGTCGCATCACGGGCATCCTGGGGGCGAACGGAAGCGGCAAGTCCACGTTGATCCGCATCCTGGCCACCTTGATGACGCCCGACGCGGGGACGGCCTCGGTCTTTGGCTACGACGTCGTGGCGCAGCCGGACGCTGTGCGCCGCCACATCAACCGCGTCTCGGTCGAAGCATCGTTCTTCAAAGAGATGAGCCCCTGGGAGAACATGTTGTACGCGGCGCGCCTCTACGGCAGCGGCGGTAAAGGCACGCGTGCCCGGGTGGAGACCATGCTGGAGCGACTGGGTCTGCCACTCGACACGCTCGACAAGCCGATGAAGCAGCTGTCGCGCGGCCAGCAGCAGAAGGTCGCCATCGCCCGCAGCTTCCTGACATCCCCGTCGCTCCTGCTGATGGACGAGCCCACCACCGGGCTGGATCCGCGCTCGAAGCGCGAGGTCCAGGACCTGGTGAGATCGATCCGGCGGGATCAGGCCGCCACCGTGCTGATGTGTACCCACGATCTGGAGGAGGCGGAGGTGCTCTGCGACCGCGTGGTCGTGCTCGACCAGGGCCGGGTCCTGGCGGAGGCCACGCCCGCCGAGTTGATCCGCGCGCATGCCGGCGAGGTCGGCGGCAGCCTGGAGGATGCCTTCATGCAGCTGACGGGGAAGCGGCTCGAGGAAGACGAGGAGGAGAAAGACGGATGATTGGGAACTCGCTGCGCTGGGAGCTGAACGCCTTCGTCGGCTTCATCGAGAGGCAGAAGAACCTCTACCGGCGCTACTGGGCGTGGGAGGCGGTCTGGCTGCTCTACAACCTGGTCAGCGTGCTCAGCATCGGCTACCTGGCCGCGGGGCTGTCGACGCTGGGTCTTACGCCGGGGCAGGCGAACCTGCACCAGACGCAGCTGTATCTGTTGGTGGGGGCGCTGCTCTGGACCTACCTGTCGCTGGTGTTCTTCGAAATCGCCTTCGCCATCACCTGGGAACGCTGGGAGGGGACGATCGAGTACACGTTCATGGCGCCGATCAAGCGGCTGACGCATCTGCTGGGCATGTCCGCCGCCTCGCTGATCTATGGGATTGCCCGCACGGCGGTAATCGGCTTCGCACTGATCTTCCTCTTCAAGCTGGATCTGACGCATGCCAATTGGCTGACGGCGCTGGCGATCTTCGCGGCCGCCACACTCCCGCTGCTGGGCCTAGGGATCTTCACGTCGGTGCTTCCCCTGCTGTCCCCCGAGAAGGGTGAGCAGATGGCCTTCGCGGTACAGGGCGTTCTCTTGCTGATCTCCGGTGTCTACTACCCGATCACGGTCCTGCCCGCGCCCCTGCACCTGGCCGGCATCCTCTCGCCGCTGACCTACACCCTCGACGGGGTCCGGGAGTCGCTGCTCCACGGGCTCTCGCTGGCGGGCGCGCTACCGGACGTTGGCATCCTGCTGCTGATGGGCGTGATTCTGGTGCCGGCCTCTGTCTGGTGCTTCAACCGTGCCGAGATCCGGGCCAAGCGTCTGGGGCTGCTCAAGCGAAGCGGGTAAATTAGCGCCATGTCAAATATCTTCACTCCGGTGCTGCATCCCCGTATCGAGCTGCGCAAAAAGCAACGACCCGTCAAAGTCGCCGACCTCATGCCGAATGGTGGCAATACGATCACGCGCTTCAACAGATGGTTGGCGGTCAAGGTGACCAACGGTGTCGGCACCATGTGGTGCGCCTATGCCTTCGCTGCCCTGGCGCTCGTCTCGCTTCCCGCCGCGATCCTGTCTCGTAACCCTGTCATCCTCGTTTCGTGGATCAGCCAGACATTCCTTCAACTGGTGCTGCTGAGCATCATCATTGTCGGCCAGAACGTTCTCGCCGCTGCCAGCGACAAGCGAGCCGAGGCCACCTATGAGGACGCCGACGCCGTGCTGCACACGGCGCTGCAGATCCAGGACCATCTCGCGGCACAAGATGCCGAGATCGAAAGGATCCTCGGCAGCGTCGCGTCCCTGAAGGCAACCTGACGCCGGCCTTCCAGTGTTAATAGATAAAGCCCGGAACGCCCCACCAGTTCATCTCTGAGACGAGAAACGACCCGTTCGGGTTCACCGCCTCGACATAGGCTGCGTGGCCCAGCGGTGACGTGTAGCTGATGCCCATGACCATGATCGCGTTGGCGTGTGCTCCGAACCCGAGCGGATCGCGCGAAACGAAGCCACGGGCCGAAGGAGTGGGACCGGCAGGCATCCTAGAATCAACGCCATGTTGAGCCGGATCGATCATGTCGGGATCGCGGTCCGCGATCTCGACCAGGCGATCCAGGTGTACGAGCGCCGGCTCGGACTTCGCGTTACTCAACGTGAGCGCCTCGAGCGCGAAGGCATCGAAGTGGCCATGATCCCAATCGGGGAGAGCCGAATCGAGCTCATCACTCCCCTCAACCGAGAGTCGAAGGTCGAAAAGTTCCTCCAGGATCGGGGCGAGGCGGTCCATCACGTCGCCTATGCGACCAATGACGTCGGGGCGTCACTGGAACAGGCCGGAGCGGCGGGCGCCCAGCTGCTGGATGCCATGGCCCGGCCGGGCGCGCACGGCACCCGCATCGGCTTCGTTCATCCCAGGAGCGTCTGCGGCGTTCTCACTGAGTTCGTGGAGGCGGATGGCCAGCCCGGCGCCTGAGCGAGCACCCGACCCCGCCGCGGAGCCGACGACCGATAGCGGTCTGCCGCTGAAGCCGGTCTATCGGGCGGCCGACGCCGGCGCGGAAGCTCCGCCGCCCGGCCAGTATCCCTTCACGCGTGGCATCTACCCGGAGATGTATCGCCGGCGGCCGTGGACGATCCGCCAGTACGCCGGCTTCGGCAGCGCCGCCGAGACGAATCGTCGCTTCCGGTACCTCCTCGAGCAGGGCCAGACCGGCCTCTCGGTGGCGTTCGACCTCCCAACCCAGATGGGCCACGATGCCGACGCGCCGATGGCCCGGGGCGAGGTCGGCAAGGTCGGCGTCTCGATCTCCTCGCTCAAAGACATGGAGACGCTCCTCGAGGACATCCCCCTGGGAGACGTCAGCACCTCGATGACGATCAACGCGCCGGCGGCACTGCTGCTGCTGCTCTACGAACTCGTCGCCGAGCAGCATGGGGTGCCGTCGGACCGGCTGAACGGGACGGTGCAGAACGATATCCTCAAGGAGTACGCGGCCCGCGGCACGTACATCTTCCCGCCTCGACCATCGATGCGGTTGACCACCGATCTCTTTGCCTATTGCAAAGAGCGGTTGCCCAGCTGGAACACGATCTCGATCTCCGGCTACCACCTGCGGGAGGCCGGCGCGACGGCCGTTCAGGAGCTGGGATTCACCATGGCCCACGCGATTGCCTACGTCGACGCCGCCCGGACGGCCGGCCTCCAGGTCGTCGATTTCGCGCCGCGGCTGTCGTTCTTCTTTGCCGTCTTTTCCGACTTCTTCGAGGAGGTGGCGAAGTTCCGGGCGGCGCGCAACCTCTGGGCCCGGTTGATGAAGGAGCGTTATGGCGTGACCCAGCCCAGGGCGCAAGCGCTTCGCTTCCACACCCAGACCGGCGGCAGCACGCTGACGGCGCAGCAGCCGCACAACAACATTGTTCGGGTCGCGCTGCAGGCGATGAGCGCCGTCCTCGGGGGCACCCAGAGCCTGCACGCCAACTCGTTCGACGAGGCGCTGGGGCTGCCCTCGGAAATGGCTGCCACCCTCTCGGTTCGGACGCAGCAGATCATTGCCCATGAGACCAACGTGGCGGGCGTTGCGGATCCGCTGGGGGGCAGCTACCTGGTCGAGGCGCTCACCCACGCGCTCGAGGCGGGCGCTACTGACCTGATCGAGGAAGTCGACCGGCGAGGCGGGGCCATCGCCGCGATCGAGACCGGGTTCACCCAGGAAGCGATCCAGGAGAGCGCCTACCGCTTCCAGCAGGCCGTCGAGGAGGGCCGTCGCGTGGTGGTCGGCGTCAATCGCTTTCAGGGTGACGACGAGACCATCGAGATCGTGAAGATCAGCCCCAGGCACGAACGCGAGCAGGCCGAGGGCCTCGAGCGGCTGCGCGCCGAGCGCGATGCCGCCCGCGTCGAGTCGCGCCTTCGGGAGATGCGCCAGGCGGCCGAGGGTAGCCAGAATCTCTTGCCCCCGATGCGAGAGGCGCTGAAGGCCTATGCCACCATAGGAGAGGTGTGCGGCGTCCTGCGGGATGTTTTTGGCGAGTATCGCCCTGGGTCACGTAGCTAAAAAAGGATGGCCAGCCGAGCGACCCGGGATGCGGTGCCGTCGCCTTCCGAACGCCAGATCAACATCCTTCGCAAGCGGAAGTACGACGCGATGCATCGCGGCGGCGATCCCGATGACAAGCAACACCCCAAGGGGAAGCTGACCGCCCGCGAGCGGATCGAGCTCCTCGTCGATCCCGGATCGTTCACGGAGCTCGACGCCTTCGCCGTCCATCGCACGGAGGCGTTCGGCATGGGGGAGAAGAGGATCGCCGGCGACGGCGTCGTTACCGGGTACGGCGCGGTCGACGGTCGGGAACTGTTCCTCTTCTCGCATGACGCGAGCGTGTTCGGTGGCTCGCTGGGCGAGGTGTTCGCCGAGAAGGTCTGCAAGGTGATGGACCTCGCCGTCCGCGCCGGCCGGCCCTGCGTCGGGATCAACGACTCCGGTGGCGCCCGGATTCAGGAGGGGGTCGTCAGCCTGGCGGGCTATGCCGACATCTTCTATCGCAATGTCCAGTCCTCCGGGGTGGTGCCGCAGATCTCAGTGATCGCCGGACCCTGCACCGGCGGCGCCGTTTACTCGCCGGCGATCACCGATTTCATCTTTATGGTCGAGCACCTCGGCTACATGTTCATCACCGGGCCCGAAGTGGTTCGGGTCACGACCGGCGAGAAGGTGGGCTTCGACGAGCTGGGCGGCGCCGAGGTCCACAACATCAGGAGCGGCGTTGCCCACTTCTTGTCCGACTCGGAGGCTGAGGCCTTCAGCGGCGTGCGACGGCTGCTCTCCTACCTGCCGGGCAGCAATCGGGAGCGGCCGCCCGCCATCACGCCGCGTGATGATCCCCAGCGGCGTGACCCGCTGCTGCAGTCGCTGATTCCAGAAAACCCGAACCAGCCCTACGACATGAAGGCGGCGATCGTCGCCGTCGTCGACCGGGATAGCTTCATCGAGGTCCAGGAACACTTCGCCCAGAACCTCGTCGTTGGCATTGCCCGGCTGGACGGGGAGGTGGTCGGGATTGTCGGCAACCAGCCGCGCATCATCGCCGGGGCGCTCGACATCAATGCGTCCGTCAAGGGCGCCCGCTTCGTCCGCTTCTGCGACGCCTTCAATATCCCGCTCGTCACCTTTGTCGATGTGCCTGGCTTCCTGCCGGGGACCGCGCAGGAGTACAACGGCATCATTCGCCACGGCGCCAAGCTCCTCTATGCCTATGCCGAGGCGACGGTGCCGAAGCTCACCGTCATCACCCGCAAGGCGTACGGCGGCGCATATGATGTCATGTCCTCGAAGCACATCGGTGGCGATTTCAACTACGCCTGGCCGGCGGCGGAGATCGCGGTGATGGGCCCACAGGCGGCGGTCAACGTCATCTTCAAGCGAGAGATCGCGGCGGCAAAGGATCCGGCGAAGAAGGCGGAGCAACTGGTGGAGGATTACAAGGAGAAATTCGCCAATCCCTACATCGCCGCGGAGCGTGGCTTCCTCGACGACGTCATCGAGCCGCAGGATACCCGGCCCACGTTGATTCGATCACTCCATCTGCTCAAGGACAAGCAGGTCGAGCGGCCGCACCGCCGCCACGGAAATATCCCGTTGTGAAATTTCTCGAATACCAGGTCAAGGACCGTCTCCGGGCGGCCGGCATCCCGGTGCCGGATGGACGCCTCGCCCGCACCGCCGACGAGGCGGCGCTGGCCGCCGGCGCCCTCGGACCGATCGCCGTCAAGGCGCAGGTCCCGGTCGGCGGGCGCGGCAAGGCGGGCGGGATCAAGCTGGCCAGGACGCCGGTCGATGCCAAGCGCGTCGCGAGCGAAATCCTGGGCATGACGATCAAGGGCTATACCGTCAGGGAGGTCTGGTGCGAAACCGCCCAGGAGATCCTCCGAGAGCTCTACCTCGGCCTCACCCTGGATCGTGACGCGCGCAAACCTGTCTTGATCCTCAGCGCCCAGGGCGGGATCGAGATCGAAGAGGTCGCGGAGACCCACCCGGAGGCGATCGCCAAACTGCATGCGGACCCGTGGCGGGGACCGTTGCCCTTCGAGGTTCGGGATCTCATCTTCCGCGCCGGCCTCGGCCCGCTCCAGGCCCAGCTCACGCCGCTAGTGGTCAAGCTCTACGCGCTGGCCCGGACCTACGACGCGCTCACCATCGAAATCAATCCCTTGGCGCTCACCCGCGATGGCGGGCTTGTGGCGGCCGACGGCAAGCTGGAGATCGATGAGAACGCGATGTTCCGCCACAAAGACCTCCATGGCGCGGACGAGTCCGAGGAGGATCCGCTGGAGGCCGAGGCGAGGCGCCGCAAGCTCACCTACGTCCGGCTCGATGGGTCGATTGGGGTGATCGGAAACGGCGCCGGCCTGGTGATGAACACGCTCGACCTGGTGCAGCGTGAGGGCGGCCGGGCGGCCGACTTCCTCGACATCGGGGGCGGGGCCAAGGCCGAGGTCGTCCATAGCGCCCTCGAGTTGCTGGCGACCGATGCCCACGTCAAGGGCATCCTGATCAATATCTTCGGCGGGATCACCCGCGGCGATGAGGTGTCCCACGGCATCATCGACGCCTCGCGCGACCTCAATCTCAAGTTGCCGCTGGTGGTGCGCATGACCGGCACCCGGGAGGAGGAGGGACGGCAGCTGCTCCAGGAGGCCGGGATCACCCCGGAGGCCAGTGCCACGGCGGCCGCCCGAAAAATCGTCGAACTGGCGAGAGGCGCCGGCTGATGAGCATCCTGCTATCGAGAGAGAGCCGCGTCCTGGTCCAGGGTCTCACTGGACGGGAGGGCAGCTTTCACACCGAGCAGATGAAGGCCTACGGAACGAACGTCGTCGCCGGCGTCAGCCCGGGTAAGGGAGGCGGCACCCACCTGGGCATCCCGATCTTCGACACGGTGCTGGATGCGCGCCGCCAGACCGGCGCCGATGTCAGCGGGATCTTCGTTCCCGCACCTTTTGCCGCCGACGCCATCATGGAGGCGGCCGCGGCTGGGATCGGCCTGATCGTTTGCATCACCGAGGGCATCCCGCTCTACGACATGGTGCGGGCGCGAGCATTCGTCGCGGATGCCGGCGTCAAGCTCATCGGGCCAAACTGCCCCGGACTGGTGACGGCGGGTCAGGCGAAGGTCGGTATCATTCCCAACCACATCAACACGGAGGGCTCGGTCGGCATCGTGTCGCGAAGCGGCACCTTGACCTACGAGGTCATCCAGGGACTCAGTCAGGCGGGTGTCGGGCAGACGACCTCCGTCGGCATTGGCGGCGATCCGATCCTCGGGCTATCCTTCAAGGAAGTGCTGCGGCTCTTCAAGGACGATGCGGCCACCCGGGCCGTGGTCATGATCGGTGAGATCGGCGGGAGTGACGAAGAAGCCGCGGCCGACGAGGTGATCGGCGCCGGGTTCGGGAAACCGGTCATCGGCTTCATCAGTGGACGCACGGCGCCCCCGGGAAAGCGGATGGGTCATGCCGGCGCCATCATCTCCGGGAACACCGGGACGGCGGCTTCCAAGTTGCAGGCCTTGAAGCGGGCGGGGGCGCGGGTGTCCGACACTATTGAGGAGGTGGTGGCGGCCGCCGCGGCCGCCGTGAGCCAACCGTCAAGCGCCGGGCATCGCTAGGCCGGCGGGGGGAACGGAGGGCCTCCCCTCAGCAGACGACGCGCGTCCCGCGGCGTCGACGCTGGCGGTGGCTGCGCCGCATTGGCCTCGGACTCGTGGCCCTCATCGTCCTGCTGACGATCGTGGCCTACTTGCCGCCCGGCAGCCTGACCGCATCGGTCCCACCACCGCGCTACGGCCATGCCGATGCGTCGCTCTCCTGGCTTCGAACCGCCGGCGGCCAGATTGTCGATGCGGTGGGGCGAAAGGTTCTGCTCCGAGGCTTCAACGCCGACGCGCTTGTGGCGTATCCGAAGGAGCCACCCGCGCCCCTGGATGAGATGGACGCCACCCTGATGCAGCAGGCGGGGTTCGATGTCGTGCGGCTCGGCATCGACTGGTCGCAGCTCGAGCCGGTCCGTGGACGGGTCGACCGGGGTTATCTCGACCGCGTCGTCGCCACGGTCGCGACCCTCAACCGGCACGGCCTCTACGTGGTGCTCGACATGCATTTCCGGCTGGGATGGAGCCCGCGCTTCGGCTATTCCGGCGCGCCCGGATGGGCAACCATCGGGGTTCCGAACTGGAACCCGCTGCCGCAGTACTCGTGGAGCCCGTCGCTCTCGCCGGCGGCCTTCACCTCCGATACGTACTTCTGGCTGTCGTCTGACTGGAAGAAGGACTTTTACCGGACGTGGCAGGCTGTGGCGGCTCGCTTCAAGGACAACCCGGGCGTGGCCGGCTACGACATCTTCAACGAGGCCCATCCGCTGCCGATTCCACCGCGGATCTTCGACAAGTACTACCTCTGGCCCATGTTCAAGGACGCGATCGAGGCGATCGGCGCCGTCGACTCGAACCACCTGTTCTTCGTCGAGGGCATCCTGCTGCTGACCATGAACACCGTTGTGGTTCACCTCAACGCCCCGAACGTGGTTTACGGCACGCACCTCTACGAGGGCTCGCTGGTTCCCCCGTTCTGGACGGGCGATCCCACCTTCTTGCGGCAGCGCATCCAGCAGCGGGTCAAGGAGGCCGCCGACGTTCCCGCGCCGCTGTGGATCGGTGAGGTCGGTTACGACCTGACTCAGAAGGGGGCGCTGTCCTACGCCGACGCCGTCCTCAACCAGGCGGATGACCTCGGCATCGGCTGGGCCTGGTGGCAGTGGCGACAGAACAAATACTGGGGCAACGTGGATGCGGGCGGGCAGATCGTGAATATGGACGCGCTCCGGCATCTGGCCCGCCCCTACGTCATTGCCGCGCCGGCTGGCGTGCATCCGGGTCGGGGCGATGGCGTTCATGGAACCCTCGCGCTCAGGGTCGATTCGTCGCATGCCGATCAGCCAATCCAGGTCGGGTGGTCAGCCATCACGCTCACGGGACCGGCGGTCGCCGGAACTTGCGTCAACAGCTCCCATTGGGACGCCACCGCCGGACGGCTCACCCTCCAACTCGATTCGGGCGCAGGCTGCCAGGTAACCATACGGGCCACTTGACGGAGCCGGCCGGAAGCGTGTAACTAGGAGTGGTAATCGTTTGTGAAGGGGCGCAATCGCGCCTGCCTGGGTCGACGGTTCAGTTCAGGGAGGAGTCACATGAAGCGGCTGATCGTCGTTGCGGTGCTGGCGCTTGGAGCCCTCGCGCTCCCGGCAACAGCCACCGCGGCGCCCGCGCGGACAAACCTATTCATCGCCCATCTTGTGGGGGACCAGGAAACGCCCCCCAACGCCAGCCTCGCTCAGGGCGAGGTGGTCCTTCACCTCAACGCGGACGGCACTATCAGTTACAAGCTGATCGTGGCCAATATCGACAACGTGTTCATGGCCCACATCCACGTGGCACCGCGAGGTGTCCCCGGCCCGATCAAGCAGTGGCTCTATCCGGTGTCGGGTCCGCCGCCGCAGCTTCTACCGGGTCGCACCGACGGCATTCTCGCGGAGGGGACGTTCACGCCCACCGCTGCGTTGCTGGCGGCGATCGAGAGCGGCGATGCCTACGTTAACGTCCACACACTATTGCACCCCGGGGGCGAGATTCGCGGACAGCTGAGAGCCCAACACTGATCTGAAAGGCTGGAAGGGGCGTCGCAGGGCGACGCCCCTTCCTTGGGTTGGGTCTGAGCGATTTTGCATTAGGCGTCCTCGAAGAGCGGCACTGGCCGGCCTCGCCGCTGCTAGCCGATCGCGATCCGCCTAGCCGTTAGGCTGAGCTCTAATCGTGCGTGGTGGTCCTCGCGAGCTAACTCTCAGTTATGGCTGCGGATGCAGCTACGTGAACTGGAGGGTGCCTGCGCAGAACGCCGAGACGCATGGATGGCATCTATGCCCGGATCACATGGCGGGATTCCGGGCCTTCCGAACGGCGAATCGACGCGAGTTTCGCATCAAGCATCCGTGTCGTTGCTACTACGTGGTTTGGAAGACGTCGGGCGACGGCAAAGAAGCCCCTGGCTGGCGTTTCTGCCCAACCCACGCGGCTAAGTTCAAAGCGTTTGAGGAAAAAGCGTGAGGACTCAGTTCACCGCTTGCCAACGAACCGAGCAATGAATCTGGACCATCTTCCTGGGCGCGGTTGATGGCTCAGGCCCTCAGCGTTGGTGTGGAGACGATCCATCGCGGTCCGCATTAGGGCAGGCGTTACGCCCACATCTGACAGGATATGGGCAGCGATACCCTCACCTTCAACCGTGAGGGCGAGGAGGATATGTTCGGTGCCTACGGAGTCGGCACCCGCGGTATTGGCCTCCTGGGTAGCGATGCGAAGCACCTTCCTGACCCTGGTGGTCGGAATCATCTTGGAGCGAATCGTGTCTTCGTTGCGTTTGCCGATCACCCGGTCGATGCGGGTCCAGACCGTTGGGTAGGTGATTCGCCAACGGCTCAGAAGCTTACCCCCGGCGCCTTCTGTGTCTCTCAGAATGCCGAGCAGCAGATGCTCGGTGCCGATGTAGGCGTGGTGCAGATTTTCCGCCTCTTCCTTCGCCCGGGCCAGCGCCTGCCTGCTTGAGCTTGACCAGCGATCCCATTGAACCGAGCGCCAGCCGGCCCCGGCCGCCTCCCAGATGCGATCGGCAATCGCTCGATGCTGCGCCGGACCTGGATGAAGGCCGTCAGCGGAGAGCCAGTCGTCGCCATGCTGGATCTCACGACTGATAGCGGTGATGTCAGCGTACTGGAAACCGCGAGAAGCCGCTTCTGACTGACCGACGGCATTGAATGCGTCGATTCGTGCGCGAAGCTCACTGGCAGAGCCAAACGGGGCTGCGCCGGGGAGGGCGGAGAAATCGGGGATGGAAACCGCGACCACCCTTTTCGCGGCTAACCCCAACTGTCCCAGCGCGTCGTAGATCTCGGCCAGCCTTGTCCGGTAGGCAGCTTCTTCTGATCCCTGCACGATATCGTTGGCGCCAATCAGGATGGTCACGAGCTCCGGCCGTACGCCGAGCGCAGCCGGCAACTCCTCGCGGATCAAATCGGCCGTCGTGTATCCGTTGACGCCCAGGTTGGTCAGGGCGACGTCGATCCCGGTCTCCTCTGTGAGCCTCCTCGCCAGGAGGCTCGGGAAGTTCTGCGCTATGTCCGCGAGCCCGGTGCCGATGGTGTAGGAATCGCCGAGCGCAATGTATCGGATAGATTCCACAGCGCGATGTTAGGCTCGCCCCCTCCATCCGCCGCGCCGTCATATGCGGCATTGCTCCAGATTCCTGGCTTTGCGCGGGTCGTGCTGGGAACGCTGCTGGCGCGCCTGGGTGGCCAGATGTGGGAAATCGTTCTGGTGCTGTTCGTGCTGCAGCGCTACCGGTCACCAAGCCTGGCCGGCCTGACGGTCCTGTTGTCGATCCTTCCCGGGCTGGCCTTGAGCCCCGTTGCCGGCGCCCTGCTCGACCGCCAGGGACGAGTTCGGCTGATGATTCTCGACTACGCCGTGACCGCCGGGCTCACGGCGGCGATCGTGGCTCTTTCGCTGGCGCACCGGCTCCCGCCGCCGGTCCTGTTGATGATCGTGACAGTCCTGGGCGTCAGCAACATCCTGAGCATTACCGGCGCCCGCTCGCTCTTTCCGCTGATGCTGCCGCGAGCGCTCTGGGACCGGGCGAACGGGCTCGATACCAGCACCTACTCGCTCACGGCCATCATCGGTCCGGCGATCGCCGGCGTTGTGGTGGCGAGATTCGGACCAGAGGCGGCCTTGCTGCTAACCGCGGGCGTGGCGGCGATGGCGGCCGTCTCGCTGGTGGGCGTCTACGAGCCGATCGCCCGCTCTGCGCCGGGAGGTTCCTTGATCGGCGATGCGTGGGCGGCGGTCACCTACGTCCTGCGCCACCCGAGCCTACGCGGCCTGGCGATTGGCCTGTTCCTGAGCAACCTGGGGTTCGGCGTCATTCCGGTTGGGATCCCGGTGCTCGTGCTGCGGCATCTCCACGGCAGCGCCGCGACCGTCGGGCAAGTCTTCGCGGTGTTCGGTCTCGCTGGGCTGATGGCCGGCCTACTGATCGGTCGCGTGAACACCGATGGATGGGAACGATTCCTCATCGCGACTTGCATCGCGGTGCAGGTGCCGGCCCTGATCGCGCTCGCCTTCACCGACCAATTGCCGGTGGTCTTCGGGGTCGCGCTGCTGGGTGGCGCCGCCGGCTCGGTCATCAATGTCGGGATCTTCGCGCTCCGCCAGCGCCGCACCGCCCCGGCCTGGTTCGGCCGGGCCTTCGCCGTGTCGATGAGCCTCAACTTTGCTGGGCAACCCATCGGATCGGCCCTCTCCGGCCCGCTGCTCGAACGTTCGATCGCCCTGCCCTTCCTGCTGGGCGCGGCGATCAATGTGATCGCCGCTATCGCGTCCTTGGTGATGATTCCACGCCGTCACGACGAAGCGGCCACTGCTGCCGGCTAGACGATCGGCGGCGCTCAGCCAGGGAGGCTGCTGAACGATTGCGGGAGGGCGGACTCAAAAAAGGCGAGCGCCTCGTCGTCATGCGCAGTGGAAAGGAAGGCCGCCTCGAACGGTGAGGGCGGTAGCGAAACCCCTTTTGCCAGAAGGCGACGGAACCAGGTGGCAAACTGGGCTGGATCGGCCTGCTTGGCGCTGGCGTAATCGTGCACGCCCCGGCCGGTGAAGAAGGCAGTCAGCATCGACCCCACGCGATTGACCGTCAGCGGGACGCGGGCATCGGTCGCTGCGGATTGCAATGCGGCAGCGACACGGGCTCCCGCTTCCTCTAGCTGGCGGTACGCGTCATCGTCGAGCGCATCGAGAGTGGCGAGCCCGGCCGCGACGGCGAGTGGATTGCCGGAGAGGGTCCCGGCCTGGTAGACGGGTCCAGCCGGCGCGACCTGCTCCATGAGGTCTCTCCGGCCGCCATACGCCCCGATGGGAAGGCCGCCGCCGAGCACTTTGCCGAGGCATGTCAGGTCCGGCGTCACGCCGTAGAGTTCCTGCGCGCCACCACGCGCGACCCGAAATCCCGTAATAACTTCGTCGAAGATCAAGAGGCTGCCCGTAGCTCGAGTCAGGCGCTGCAATCCAGCCAGGAACCCGGGTGCAGGTGGCACGACACCCATGTTCCCGGCCACAGGCTCCGCGATGATCGCGGCAACCTGCCCTGGCCAGCGCTCCATCGCGGCCTCTACGTCAGCGAGCGCGTTATACGGGACGACGAGGGTATCCTCCGCGGCGCCGGACGTGATCCCGGGGGTTCCCGGGATGCCGAGCGTCGCCACACCGGAGCCTGCCTCCACGAGCAACGCATCGGCATGCCCGTGGTAACCACCGGCGAACTTGATGAGCTTGGCACGGCCGGTGACGGCGCGCGCGAGCCGTGCGGCGGACATGGCCGCCTCGGTTCCCGAATTCACCAGTCGCAGCATCTCGATGGCGGGCATGCGCTCGGATACCACCGCGGCCAGCCGCACCTCGCCCTCGGTGGGGGCGCCGAACGTCCATCCTCGCTCGAGTTGGGCGCGCAGCGCCTCGAGGACCGGCGCCGGGCGGTGACCCAGGATGAGCGGTCCCCAGGAACACACGAGGTCCAGGTAGCGATTCCCGTCGACGTCAAATAGCCACGGGCCATCACCCCTGGCGATGAATGGCGGGCTACCCCCGACCGCCCGATAGGCGCGGACCGGGCTGTTGACGCCGCCCGGAATCAGGCGCTTCGCCGCCTCGAACAGTGCCGCCGACCGATCTATGCCTACGATGGCTCCCGGTCGATACGCGGCTCCGGTGTGGAAAGGCCGCGTGTCATAAGCGGCCCCGGTGTGGAAAGGCCGCGTGTCAGGTCGAAGGCGTCGTTCATCACGGCGGCTTCCAGGGTTGGATCGGGGCTCTCGCGCAGCGCCCGGATCGGTCCGTCGAGGAACCTGGCCGTCAGGGCATCCGCCAGCTCACGCATCGCCTCCCGCGTCTCGACCTCGGCGGCGGGGACGTGGGCCAGATGCCGCTCGAGGACCCCGTCGCGTAATTGCCCGATCCGAGTGACCAAGGCTTGGATCGTGGGTGCCGATTCCCTGGCGTCCAGGGCGTGGCGCGTTGCTCGCACCTCTTCCGCGACGATCTGCTCCGCGGCGGGAACGAAGGCCTCACGGTCTTCACGGTTGGCCTGCGCGATGGTGTACAGGTCATCGATGTTCAAGAGATGCACCCCGGGAACTTGGCCGACCTCCGGATCCACGTCACGGGGGACGGCCATGTCGATGATCAGCAATGAACGACCGCCTCGCCGTGACTGGAAGCCCTCGACACGCCCGGCATCGAGCACGTAGTGGGGGGCGCTGCTGGACGTCAGGATGATGTCAACCTCACCGATGACGTCATCGATGGCATTGAAGGGGACCGCCTGGCCGCCGAGCGGTTGCGCCACCTGGTCGGCGCGTTCGAACGTTCTCGACGCGAGGTAGACCTCGCCGATCAGCTGCTTGCGCAGGAGACGCAAGGCGATTTCGCTCATCTCGCCGGCGCCGACCAGCAGCACGCGCCGGCCGGCGAGGTCCCCGAGGAGGTTCGCCGCTGCGGCCACCGCCGCGTGACTGACGGAGACTGGGCGTCGCCCGAGCCCGGTTTCGTTGCGAGTGCGCTTCCCCGCCCGGATCGCGCCGCGCGCGATGATCTCGAGCCGCGCGTCCATGCCGCCGGCCTGCCGGGCCGCAACGAGCGCCTGCTTGATCTGGCCGAGGATCTGGGCCTCGCCGATCACCATGGAATCGAGACCGCTGGCCACTCGGAACAGGTGCGTCACGGCCTCCTCGCCACTGAGCTGGTAGGCATAGCGTCGCCACGCCTCAAAGGGCAGTGCATGCGGCCACCAACCAAACGATTCGAGAAGCCGATCCCGTGTAGCCCGGCCTGAGGCGACCGCGTAGAGCTCGGTTCGGTTGCAGGTCGACAGCAGCACGCCGCTCTCGATCAGATCGTGATCGATGAGCCGGCGAACGCACTCACCCACGCCGGCTTCGGGAATGAACACTTGCTCCCGGATGTCGACAGGGGCGGTCTTGTGACTGAGCCCGACGAGGACGAACTTCACCGCGTTCCTCCACCTAAGCATAGCGATCGAATAAGCGGCCCCGGTGTGGAAAGGCCGCGTGATAATTCTCAGACGGGAAAGACGCCGTGCTTACGATTGACCCGCGGCTGCTGGCTGGTGGCGTAGGCGGCAAAGCGGCTCGCCAGCTCGGTGCGAAGGTCGTTGGGCGCCACCACGGCGTCGACGATCAGGTCCGAAGCCAGGCGGTAGAGGTCGATGTCTTTCCGGTATTCCTCCTGCAGCTTTTTGACGTACGCGGGGCGTTCGGCCTCCGGCTGTTCCTGGATCTTGTTGTAGAAGACCGCGTTCACCGCAGCGCTCGGTCCCATGACGCCGATCATCGCGGTGGGGAGTGCCAGCGTCGCATTGGGCTCGTAGGCCGGCCCCGCCATCGCGTAGAGGCCGGCGCCGTAGGCCTTGCGCACGATCACCGAGATCTTCGGCACGGTGGCCTCGGCGACCGCCGCGATCATCTTCGCTCCATGACGGATGATGCCCTGACGCTCGACCACGGTGCCGATCATGAATCCCGGGACGTCGGCAAGGAACAGCAAGGGGATGTTGAACGCGTCGCAGAGCCAGATGAAGCGGGCCGCCTTGTCGGCCGAGTCGACGAAGAGGATGCCACCTTTGTGTATCGGCTGGTTGGCGATGACGCCGACGACCCGCCCGTCGATCCGCGACAGCCCGCAGATGATCTCCCTGGCGTACAGCTTCTTGATCTCGAAGAAACTCCCTTCATCGATCACGCCATCGACCAGCTGTTGCATGTTGAAGGCTCGCCCCTCGTCCTCGGGGACGAGCGATTCCAGTGGCACCGGCGGCCGGGGGTCACCCGGCGCTCGCGGCAGTGGCGGCTGCGACCAGTTTTGCGGGAAGTAGGACAGGTAGCGTCGACCCATCTCGATGGCCTCTTCGTCAGAGGCCACCAGCAGATCGCACAGGCCGCTCACGGTCGCATGCATCCGCGCCCCGCCCATCTCGTCCAGCGTCACTTTTTCGCCGATCACCATCTCCGCCATCCGCGGCGACCCCAGGTACATGCTGGCGTTGCCCTCGACCATGATCGTGATGTCGCAGAAAGCAGGGATGTAGGCGCCACCGGCCGCGGAAGGACCGAAGAGCAGACAGATTTGCGGCACCACCCCGGACAGCTGCACCTCCTCGTAGAAGATGCGACCCGCGTGCCGCCGTCCGGGGAACATCTCCACCTGGTCCGTGATCCGGGCGCCTGCTGAGTCGACGAGGTAGAAGATCGGAACTTGTAAGCGCTCGGCCGTCTCCTGGATGCGGACGATCTTCTCCACGGTGCGCGGTCCCCAGGACCCGGCCTTGACTGTCGGGTCGTTGGCCATCACGCAGACCGTGCGGCCCCCGATGCGGCCGATCACGGTGACGACCCCATCGGCGCCGTAGCCCGGCTCCTCGTTGTGCGCCAGCAGCCCGTCTTCGATCAGGAAGTCGGGATCGAGCAACAGCTCGAGCCGGCGGCGAACGGGTAGCTTGTGCTCCTGCCGGAGCTTTTCCGCGTACCTGGCGGACCCACCGGCTCGCGCGGTGTCTGATCGAACCTTGAGCTCATCCTCGGCGTCTCGATTGGCTGCCGGATCCGGGGCACTCACGCCGATACGCTACCGGCCTCGGGCCGGGCGATCGCGTGCAGCCTGCCTGGCAACGGAGCGCCGAGGGTTCGCTCCAATCCGCGCGCCACCTCGGTCAGCCGGTTGACGTCGACGCCGGTCGCGATCCCCATCGCCTCGAGCATTGCCAATGCATCTTCGCTGCAGATGTTGCCGGCCGCGCCCGGTGCGAAGGGACTGCCGCCGATGCCGCCGACCGATCCTTCGAACAGATTGACGCCGGTCTCCAGCGCGGAAAGCAGATTGGCCATCGCCGTGCCGCGCGTGTCGTGGAAGTGCGCGGCCCAGCGCACCGCCGGCAGGCGCTCCTTCATCTCCTGGAAGAGCTCTTCGACCTGTGCCGGGTTGGCGACCCCGATGGTATCCGCGAGGGCAATCTCCTGGACGTCGCCATCGGCCAGCGCCGCCGCGACTTCGGCAACGCGTTCCGGCGCCACGGTGCCCTCATAGGGGCAACCGAACGCCACGCTGATGCTGGCGTCGATAACGATGCCGTCGCGCCGTGCCTCGCTTGCGAACCCCTGGATCTCCTGCAGCGTGTCTTTCACGGATCGATTCAGATTGTGCTGGTTGTAGCCATCGGTGGCGGCCACCGTCACCGCGACGTTTCGGACCCCGGCCTGGAGTGCCCGCTCGAGGCCCTGGCGATTGGGGACGAGGACCCGCAGATGATCGCGCCGATCCTGGAGCGCCTCCAGCACCGCTTCCGCATCCGCCAGCTGGGGCACCCACTTCGGATGCACCATCGAGGTGGCCTCGACGCGCCGGAAGCCGCAGTCCAGCAGGCTCGTTATCAGCCCGACCTTGGCTGGGGTCGACAATGTGCTGGGCCAGCTCTGCAGGCCATCACGCGGTGAGACCTCCACCCATTCGACCGATGGCGCGGTCATCGACCGGTGAATCTCGGCTCGCGTTTTTCGAAGAAGGCGTTCACGCCTTCCTTCAGGTCATCGCTCAGGCTGAGGAGCGCGAGCTGGTCCTGCAGGTACGCCATCGCCGATGGGAAGCTCATGTCCTGCATCCTGTAGAAGGCCTCGAGTCCGAGCTTCATCCCGATCGGGCTCTTCTTCGCCAGTTCCCCAGCGAGGGCGTCGACGTCCCCATCCAGCCGCTCGGCCGGCACATGCCGGTTGATCAACCCGAGGCGAGTCGCCTCCGCCGCATCGATACGCTTGCCGGTCAGCATCAATTCCATGGCCGCCTTTCGGGGCAGGCTGCGAAAGACGATGGCCATGATCATCATCGGGAAGACGCCGACGTTGACTTCCGGCATGCCGAATTGCGCCTCATCGGCGGCGATGGCGAGGTCGCAGGCCGCTACCACCCCGAACCCACCGGCCAGGGCGTGACCATTGACGCGGGCGATGGTCGGCTTGCCCAGGTCGGTCATCTCGAGAAACAGGTCGGCGAGGTTGCGCCGCTGGAAATAGCGGTCGAGCTCAGGCTGCTCGTTCCGAAAACTGTTCAGGTCCGCCCCGGCGCAGAAGATCTTGCCGGCACCGGTGACGACGATGACGCGAACCTCGCGATCGCGTTTGGCGTCCGCGAGGGCCGCGCGCAGCTCGATCACCACCTCGGTGCTGAGGGCGTTGCGCACATCCGGGCGATTGATCGTGACCGTCGCGACGGCGCCGCGGCGCGCATAGAGGAGGTGCGTGAACTCCACCACCACAAGTATATGGCTCGTCATTTCGCGCTCCGTCACGGTCACTTCTAGAATGCAATCGTGGAGGACGTGGTCGTGATCG
>Ga0070697_100000009_pt1 | contig 181121 bp, 195 predicted proteins | sample KBSK1501metaG_FD_65475 | JGI IMG/M metagenome (GOLD analysis project Ga0070697, IMG submission 65475) | Corn, switchgrass and miscanthus rhizosphere microbial communities from Kellogg Biological Station, Michigan, USA - KBS K1-50-1 metaG | ecosystem: Host-associated > Plants > Roots >...
CGTTCGTGTCGTGGCAACAGACGGCACCCTGATCCGCCAGCTCACCCTCGACCCGTTTCGCGATTACCAGCCGCTTGGTGGTCGCTGGCCTGTGCACAATGTCTTGCGACAGGCGTCAACCATGTCCTGAGACATGACAAATGGCAGGGGCGGAAGGATTCGAACCCTCGGCCCTCGGTTTTGGAGACCGATGCTCTGACCAGGCTGAGCTACGCCCCTACCGGCCGAAGGCAAGGTTAGCATCGTGCGATGGCTGCCTTCCTCGCCAACGTGGGCGCGAATTCGGCGCACGCGGCCCGTTCTCCCCTCTTCGGCGACGGTCGGTTTCAGATGCTGCCGATCCCCGAGAAGGACCGATGGGCGCCGCCCATGCTCCGGCTCTGTGACATCGACGGGCTCGACGTCCATGCGCCGCCGAAATGGCGCGACCGCGCCGTCCACCTCGATCCGGACCTCTCACCGCCAACGCCGACCTACGGTGACAACTGCCGCCGCGCTGGAAGAGCCTTCAGCCTGCGCCGCGCCGCACCTGGTGACCTCATCGTCTTTCTCGCCCGCCTGCAGCCCGTCGACCCCGCCAACGCCGCCCGGCCCGGGTTCCACCTCGTCGGCAGCCTCGCAGTCAACGATGTGATCGCCGACGTCACTTCCGACCCAGGCCCCGGATGGTGGGATCGCAACGCCCACGTGCGCCGTGCTCGCGCCACCGGCCGATGGGATTCGTTCTGGGTCTTCAAAGGCGCGCACGGCCAAAGCCGCCTCTTCATCAGGGCGCGATTGTTTGGGCGCCGCGAGGCCGAGGCCGTCTTCGGCGAAGGCTGGCGCTGGAGGGCGACACGCAGCGAGCTCCAGACCATCGGCTCTTACACCAGGGCGGTGCGCCGCGTCGAAGGCAGCGGTGAGGAATGGCTTCGGAACATCTGCCGGTCCTGATCGTCGGCGACGTGCACGGCGATCTCGAGCGTCTCTTCGTGGCTCTGCGCCCGTACCCCGCCGAACAGTGGCATACCGTGTTCGTAGGCGATCTCGTCGACTACGGGATGTTCGGGGTCGGCGCATTGCGATATGCGCGCGACCGCGCGAACACAACCGTCCTCCTCGGCAACCACGAGGTCGCGATGCTGTGGGCGCTGAGAGACCCCGCGCGCATCGGTTTCTGGATGTCGATCGGCGGGCAAGCTCATGATCTCGACGAGCTCGCGCGCGACGTCCCGCTCCAGCGTTGGCTGCGCGAGCGACCGCTGCTCGTACGGCTGGAGGACGCAACGCTCGTCCAGCACTGCGGCCACGACGGCTACTCACGATGGATCGATCGGCTGGCCGCCGATGCGGTCGACGCGATCAACTCGCGCGCGCGCGATCTATTCACAAATGAAGACGAACCGGAGATGTGGGACGTCCTGAGCGCCAAGAACGTCTTCGACCAGCAGCCCGACCGTCTCCACAGGTGGCTCGAGGCTACGAAGAGTCGCCGCGTCGTCTTCGGGCACACGCCGCACAACGGGCGGAGGCCCGCGATCTATGACGGCGGCAAGGCCATCAACGTCGACGGGGTCTTCAGCAGGTTCCACATGAAATACCGCCGCATCTCTCCCATCGGCGCTTCCGTGGTGTCCCTGGACGCCCTAAGCTAGAAGCGCATGCCCGAAGTGCTGACCCAGACCAGGCCGCCCGCGACGAGCAGCTCCGGCAAGGCCATGATCAGCTCCGCGCGCATAGCGCGCCGCGTGCGCCGCCTCGGCCGTCAGATCTCCGACGCATACGCTGACATCGAGACACCGCTCGTGCTGCTCGTGATCCTCAAAGGCGCGACGGTTTTCGCGGCCGACCTGTTGCGGAGCCTCAGCATTCCGGCCGAGCTCGAATTCGTTCGCGCGGCGAGCTACGGCGGTGGCACAGCGAGCAGCGGCAGGGTCCGGCTGGCGCACATGGTGGAAGGAACATTCGCAGGCCGGCACGTGCTCCTGGTCGAGGACATCGTCGACTCGGGACGCACGGCAGGCGCTGTCACGAAGCGTGTGAAACAGATGAACCCGGCGTCGCTGCGGCTCGCGGCCCTGCTCGACCGGCCAGCCCGCCGTGCCGTGAAAGTCAAGATCGACTTTCGCGGTTTCGTCATCCCCGACCGGTTCGTCATCGGCTACGGCCTCGACTACGCGGGCCTCTACCGCGAGCTGCCCGACATCCACTCCCTGGGTTAAGCAACCGCCGCCGGACGGCACACCTTGCAAGGCCGGAAGCCGGCCGCCCGAGCGCCGGCCTCGTCATGCAGCCAGACGATGTTCTTCTCCAGCGCATGCCTCCCGGTGTGGCAGGTCGGGTAGCAGAAGACCTTCGTCGTCCGTACGCCCTGGTAGCGGAAGCCCGCCCGAGCCAGCTCCTCCAGCCGTTTCAACCGCACGCCTTCCATCGTGAGGATGGCTCGCTTGGCCTCTGGTCCGCCGCCGCCGTAGTTGCCGATGTGCCCGTCGGTCCGAACCACGCGGTGGCACGGGATGAAGTAAGGGATCGGGTTGTTCGCGAGCGCCGTGCCCACCGCGCGGACGGCGGCGGGGTGGCCGATCTCCCTGGCGACCCAGCCGTACGGCCGCACCTCGCCCCGGGGAATCTCACGGGTCTTGCGCAGCACCGCCTGCTCGAAGGGCGTGAGGCCTCGCAGGTCGAAACGCATTCGCCGTTTGCCGTTGAGCTCGTCCTGGATCTTCTCCGCCAGCTCGGCCGGCGCCGCAGCCGGCTCGAGCGGCCTGCCCACGTCCTTGCGAAACCACTCCTCGAAGTCCTGTGCCGAGGCAGACCGGGAGGCGGCCGACACGCCCAGGCGGTTCCAGGCCACGTACACATCACCCAGCACGGTTTCGAATCGCGCGTATGAGTCGGCCATGCCGACCCCGGCCAGCACACGGTCGGCAAATCCGGCAGGCGCCCTCACGGCGCCGAGTCTTTTCAGGTCAGTCGTCAACGCGATCATGGTCGTCTCCTCTGAGTAATTTCAGTCCACGGTGGACATTCGCTTTCACGGTCCCCACCGGCTGTCCGAGCGCATCAGCCACCTCCGCGTATGACAGCCCGCGAACATGGCGCAGCACGACGGCCTCGCGGTAGCGAATCGGCAGGTCGGCGACGCGCGTCGCCAGCTCATCGATCTGCATGCGCTCCATGGCCAGGACCTCCGGACCCGGCGAACGGTCCGACTCGCTGCCATTGAGCTCGACCAGGCGCGGCCGAACGCCTCTCACGCGATTCCTCACGACATTGAGCGCGATGCGGTGCAGCCAGGCCCGCTCCTTCAGGTCACGGATGCGTTCGGGCGAGTAGGTGGCAAGGGCGCGATACGCGCGAAAGAACGTGTCCTGGGCGACCTCCTCCGCATCGTGGCGGTTGCCGGTCATGGCGAGGCTGGCCGCGAAGACGCGGTCCTGGTGCTCGTGCACCATCCGCTCGAAGAAGTGGTCTACACCCTCCATCACACTCCCTTGAACACGGACATCAAGGATTCAGTTGCACCAGGAACCATGATGCCCCGGCGGTTGTAATAGGTGCGTCCGATGGAGGGCCGACCAACGGATGCCGAGCTGTTCACGCGCGCTCAGCGCGGAGATCAGCTCGCCTATGGAGAGATCGTTGAGCGCTACCAGCAGGTCGCTTTTCGGACGGCATATGTGATCACCGGCTCGTCGGCCGACGCCGAGGACGCCGCGCAGGAGGGTTTTGTGAAGGCGTATCGCGCCCTGGCCACGTTCCGCACCGGAGCCGAACCAAGGCCGTGGCTGCTTCGCATCGTCGCCAACGAGGCTCGCAATCGTGCTCGGTCGGCCGGGCGGCGCCACCAGCTCGAGCTGCGCCTGGCCGAGGACTTCCGCCCGGGGGATGCGGCCCCATCCCCCGAGGCGGCGGCCCTGGCGGCGGAGGATCGCCGGCGACTGCTCGCTCTCGTGAACCAGCTGAGCGTCGAGGACCGCCTGGTCATCGCCAGCCGCTATTTCCTCGAGCTCAGCGGCGACGAGACGGCGGCGGCGCTCGGAATACCCGAAGGCACTGTCAAATCGCGCCTGTCACGGGCGCTTTCGCGCCTGCGCGAGCGGGCAGAGGAGGGTGCTCGTGCCTGAAACCGCCGAGCTCAAGCGCCGGCTGGACCTCCTCAGCGAGGCGATCGACTGGCCGGCCACGCCCGAGCTCACGGACCGGGTTCATGCTCGGATCCAGGCTCCCCGGCCATCGCCTCGCCCGTGGTTCCAGGGCCGGTGGGCGCTGGCGGCGGCGATCGCGCTGCTGGCGCTGGCGGCGCTGCTCGCTTACACGCCCTCGCGCGACGCGATCGCGAGCTGGCTGAACCTGCACACGATCATCACCCGAGTCGGCCGGCTGCCCACGGTAACGCCGCAGCCGCCGGGACCGCTAGGCAAACGGCTCGGCCTGGGTGACCCGACCACGCTGGCGCAAGCGCAGAGCAAGGTCACATGGCACATCCTCGTGCCGGCGTCGCTGGGGCAGCCCGATGAGGTCTACCTCCAGCTGCCCCCTGACGGCCCGCCCGAGGGTGAGGTCACGCTCGTGTACGGATCGCGCCCGGGCTTCAAGACCTCCGGGGAGACGGGTGTCGCCGTGCTCATCACGGAGGCCGACGGCACAATCAACGCCCAGTTCTTCGGCAAGATGCTCGGCAACGGCACCACCCTCACCGAGGTGACCGTGAACGGCCACCAGGGCTACTGGATCGCCGGCGAACCCCACATCTTCTTCTTCCTCGACGCGAACGGCAACTTCCGCGACGAAACCCTTCGCCTGGCCACGAACACGCTCCTTATCGACGACAGCGGCACCGTCATTCGCATCGAGGGCGACCTCAACGAAGCCCAGGCGCTGGCGATCGCCGCCTCGCTGTCCTGACCGGGAACCCCGCCGCCGGCGCCGGTGTATGGGAGGCGAGGTGAAGAGCATGCGGGCTTTCGTGCTGGCGGTCGGCGCCCTGGTGATCGTTTGCGCCTGCGGGCGAGTGCCCGGCGGACCCCTGACGGCTGGCGACTACAAGCTGTACGAGGCCGCATCGACCAGCAGCTCCAACAACCTTTCCGTCATCGATTCGCGCTCGCACTCGGTCGATTTCAACATGCCCCTCGGCACGCCATCACCGGACTGGACGCACCTCTACACCGTCTCGGGCGACGGTCTCATCGACATCGATCCGCAGACCGGGACCAAGCTGCGGAACGTCCGATTGCCAGGCTATTTTCAATTGCCCCCGGCGACGATGAGCGGAGTGCCCGGCGGGCTCTCACCCAACGGCCGCTGGCTGGTTCTGGAATCGTTCGACCGGTCATCGACCGGCGTCCCCAGCGCCACTCACCTCTTGCTGGTTGACACGTCGTATGCAAAGTCGATGCAGCAGATCGACTTTAGGGGCTCCTTCCAGTTCGATGCCATCAGCAACGACGGCCAGCGCATCTTCCTCATCCAGTATGTTTCCAGCACCGAGTACTACGTCCGCCAGTTCGACGTCGGGATCGGGCAGCTGAACCCGACGGTCATCTTCGACAAGAGCGATGGCGGCGCGGCCATGGCCGGCCTGCGTCTTTCCGGGGTGGCCTCACCCGACGGTAACTGGCTCTACAGCATCTACGTCCGCCAGGACAAGAGCCCGTTCATCCACGCGCTCAATCTGGAGGGCTCGCTGATCGCGTTCTGCCTAGACCTTCCCGGCTCCGGGTACGCGAGCAATTCGGATGCGTTCCACTGGTCGCTGGCACTCAAAGCGGACGGGTCGCACCTTTACGCGACCAACGGGGCGACCGGAATCGTCGCCGACATCAGCATCGATCACGGCGTGCCCAGCCCACCTCGTGCGGCAAGGCTCAACGACAGCCAGACGGGTGGAATCCCGGGGGTGCTGGATGTCGAAGCCAAAGAGCTGGGCGGCAACGCAGCTGTCGTGAGCCTGGACGGGCGGACGCTGGTCATGGCCGGCAAGACCGGCGTGGTCTGGGTCGACACCGCATCGATGAAGGCGGGCGGCCACCAGCTCGCCGGCTGGAACGTTTGGAGCCTGGCCATGAGCCCCGACGGCACGACCCTGTATGCGATGAGCGACGGCGGGAAGATCGCCGAGCTGCCGATGGCCGGAGCGCACACTCCGACCACCTTCGACGGCGCGGGGGGCCAGCCCCTCGCGCTCATTCGAGTGGCGGCGGTTTAATCCACCTCCCCATCGTGTGGGGAGGTCGGCGGCGCCGGAGGCGTCGCCGGGTGGGGCGAATCAGCTTTTGGTTCGTACCCGCGGCAGCGCAGCACGGGCAGTCGCGGGTAGCGCGGGAACGACGGGTCGGTCCGCGACAGCTCGCACATCCAGAAGGTGCTGTGCTTCCCCGAGATCGTGCGCGAGTGCCTGCATGAGGCGCACAGCCCTACCTGCACGGCCGCGTCCCGGGCGCCTTTTGCGAAGGAGGATCCAGGTGAGGGTCACAACCAGACATACGATCGAGAGCTTCCGTCAGATCATCGCCAAGGCGACGTAAAGCCTTTGTAAGCCACGCTATTTCGGCATCTTGCTCAGCGCATCTCCCAGGCGCTTGAGCGAGCCCCCGACGCCGTAGCGGGTGCCGAGCTCCTCGACCTTCCTCGGATGCTCCGGATACTTGTCGCGGCGGCCAGGCGGCACCTTGATCTTCAGGTCGCTCACGGGCGGCACCACCCGCCGCGCCCTGTCCAGGTACTCGGCGTCGGCGGAGCGGAACACGCCCGCATCGATCATCGCCTGCACCGAACCGTAGCGACGGACCAGGTCTGCAGCCTTCTTGGCGCCCACGCCGGCCAGCCCGGGAAGGCCGTCGGAGGGGTCGCCTCGCAGGATCGCGAAGTCCGCGTAAGCGCGACCCGGGATCGAATACCGGCGAGCCACCTCGTCCTCGTCGACGAACGCAAGGCCCGTCTTCTCCGGGTAGAGGACGATGACGTCGCGGCCGCGAATGAGGCTGAAGAGATCGCGGTCGCCGCTGATGATCTCGATCGGCGGCTTCACCCTGGCCACCAGCGACGCGATGATGTCCTCGGCCTCGTAGTCCTCCAACCCGACGGCGTCGACGCCCACGGCCGCCAGGCATTCCATGATCACCGGCATCTGTGGCTCGAGCGCATGCGGCACCGGCTCGCCGGTCCGGTGGACTTTGTAGCTGGGGATCAGCTCGACCCGCCAGTCGGGCCGCCAGTCCTCATCGGTGGTCACGGCGACGTGCCCTGGCTTGCGCTCGTTGACCTGCCGGGCGAGGTTGTCGAGGAAGCCCCGTACGGCGTTGATAAGGGTTCCGTCGGGCGCCCGGTTGGTCTGCGGCACGCCGTAGAAGGCGCGAAATATCATGCTCGACCCGTCGACCAGCAGCCACTCCGGCAAGGCCGAATCATGGTAAGACGACTGTGGTTTGAGGATTGCCGGATGGCGGGCGCTGATCGTGGTCGTGGCGCTGGCGGCCGTCGGATGCTCGAGCTCGGGTTCTGGATCGCCCGCGTCAGGAGCGCGCACGTCACCGTCAAGCCAGCTCGGAACGGCCGCGGATTCGAAAGCCGCGGACCTGAGGGCCCGCCTCGACGTCCTGCTCGGCGAGCACGTGATGGTGATCGCCAAGGAGTCGCTGGCCGCGACCGCGAACCGCTCGGACGAATACAAGGGCTACGCCACCCTCCTCACCACCAATGGGAGCGACCTGACCGGCGTGATCGCCTCCGCGTTCGGGGCCAGCGCGGCCGCCCAGTTCGACCAGCTCTGGGCCGACCAGAACAACTACTTCGTCGAATACACGGTCGGCGTCGTCAGCCACGACGCCGGCAAGTCCAGCGCAGCCGCCTCCAACCTGATCAACGGCTTCGTGCCGAAGTTCGCGAAATTCATGAGCTCCATGGCCTCGATCCCGCTCGATCCCATCACGCAGCTGTCGACCGAGCAGATCCTCGAGACGAAGGCGATCATCGACGACCAGGCCGCCCTCGACAACGCCAGGATGTTCTCCGACCTTCGCCGCGCATACGCCCAGGCATCGAGGATCGGCGATGCGCTCGCGGCGGCGATGGCAAGGAAGTTCTCAGACAAGTTCCCCGGCGATCCAGGCAGCAAGGCGGTCGACTTTCGCGTGCACTTGAGCGCTCTTCTCGAGGAGCACTCCTACCTCGCGACGATGACCACGAGCGCCACGGCCGCGGGACGAAGCACAGAGCAGGCGGCGGCTCTCAGCGCCCTGGCCGCGAACGCCGACGACCTCGGCACGCTGTTCAGCCAGGTGTTCGGGGCCACGACCGGGACCAGGTTCGACCAGGTGTGGAGTGCTCGCGACGCCGAGCTGGTCGTGTACGCCGGCAACGCCGACAGCGCGACCAGGCAGGGCGCTCTCACCAACCTGACGACGACGTTCGTCGCGCAGTTCTCCAGCCTGGTCGACGACTCGACCGACCTGGTCGGGACCGAGGTCTCGAACCCGATTCAGATCCAGGTCGAGGCGATCGTGCGCGCGATCGACGACCAGAGGTCGAAGGCGGCCACCCTGGTGGCCGCGGACGATCATGCGGCGGCTGCGGCGACCAGCCCCATCGCAGACGTCATCGCCACCGGGGCGGCGGCGAAGCTGCCCGCAAAATTCGCCAGCTAACCCAGGGCGGCTTCGATGATCTCCAGGCCGGTGGCGGCCTCATCGGAATCGAGCACGAGAGGCGGACAGATCCGCACGGCACGTGAGCCGGCGGTGAGCAGCAGCAGCCCGTGCTCGAACGCGGACTGGACCACGCGCGCCGCCCCCTCCGCGGTCCTGAGCTCGAACGCCAGCATCAGGCCGAGGCCGCGGACGTCGGTGATCTCGCTGTGTGAGGCGGCGATCTCTCGCAGGCCGTCCTGGAGCTGAGCTCCAACCCTGGCCGCGTTCTCCATGAGCCCCTCTTCGAGCAGGTCCAGGGTCACGAGTCCCGCCGCGCAGGCGAGCGGATTGCCCCCAAACGTGCTCCCGTGCGAACCGGGCGGCCAGCTCATCTGCTCGGCGCGCGCGATGAACGCGCCGAGAGGCAGCCCCGACGCGATGCCCTTGGCGAGGCAGACGATGTCGGGCTCGACGTCCCAATGCTCGACGGCCAGCAGCCGGCCGGTGCGGCCCATGCCCGACTGCACCTCGTCGGCGACCATGAGGATGCCGTTCTTGGCGGTCAGCTCGCGCAGCCGGGGCAGGAAGTCGTCAGGCGGGACGAGGTAGCCGCCCTCCCCCTGGATGGGCTCGACGAAGACCGCGGCCACGCTCTCCGCGGGCGCGATCGTGCTGAACAGCTCCTCCAGGTGAGCCATGGTCTCGTCGGTCGTCACCCCCCGAGACGCCGTCGGGAAGGGCGCGTGGAAAACGGACGACAGGAGCGGAGCGAACCTCCGGCGCTGGCTGGCCTTGGAGGCGGTGAGCGACAGGGCTCCGAACGTCCGGCCGTGGAAACCGCCGATGAAGGCGATGTAGCTCGGCCGCCCGGTCGCATAGCGGGCCAGCTTCATCGCACCCTCGATCGCCTCGGCACCCGAGTTGGTGAAGAACACCTTGGCAGGCGTCCCGGGCAGGATCCTGGCCTCCAGGCGTTCGGCGAGCTCGATCTCGGAGCGGTAGTAGAAATCCGTCCCCGACATGTGCAGGAATCGCCTGGCCTGCTCCTCGATGGCCGCCACCACGCGCGGGTGCGAATGCCCGGTGGTGACGACGGCGATGCCGGCGGTGAAATCGAGGAAGCGGTTGCCGTCCACGTCGGTGACCCAGCAGCCTTTGCCATGGTCCATCACGAACGGATACGTGCGCGTGAAGCTGGGCGACATCGCCTTGGCGTCGCGGGCGATGAGGGCGGAGGCCTTGGGGCCCGGCAGCGGCGTGTGGATCTCCGGTCGGCGGTCAGCAGCCATGCCCGCGGACAATATCAGCGTGGTCAAGCTGACGGAGCGGCAAGTTCGAATCATCAACGGCCGGCACTTCGCCACCGTCGCCACCGTCATGCCCAATGGCGCACCCGAGGCGACCGTGGTCTGGATCGAGACCGACGGCAGGTACCTCTACTTCAACACCGCATTTCCACGCCTGAAGGCTCGCAACCTCCAGCGCGACAACCGCGTCGCGATCACCGTGTTCGACCCCGCCCATCCGTATCGTGACGTCCTGGCGATTCGGGGCCGGGCCGAGCTGATCACAGAGGGCGCCAACGATCACATCGAGAAGCTCGCGCGAAGATACACGGGCGAGGCGTTTAAAGGCTTTCGCCCAGACCAGTCCCGCGTGATCGTCAGGGTCACCCCCGAAAGGATCCACGTGCAATGATCAGCGGGTGATGGCAAAGGCGACGAGGGCCGTCAGCGTGCGGGCCGCCACGCACGATGACCTGCGCGCCATCGTCGGAATCTACAACTGGGCGGTGAACCAGACCTTCGCCACCATCGACTCAGAGCCCCTCGACACCGAGGAGGCCGCTCAGTGGTGGGAGGCCCACGGCAAACGCTCCAAGCTCCTGGTGGCGACCGATGAGAGTGTCGAGAGCGGCGTCATCGGCTGGGCGCGACTCCTTCCCTGGAACCAGCGTGGCTTCGACGTGGTGGAGGACCTCGTCTACGTCGATCCCGTCCATCAGGGACGCGGCATCGGCAAGGCGCTGCTCATGGAGCTGATCAACGAGGCACGCGGGCTGGGATACCGCACCATCGTCGCGACCATCGCCACCGACAACCGTCACGGCCTGCAGCTGCATACCAGTCTGGGCTTCGAACCGGTCGGCACGATCCGCAATGCGGCGCACAAGTTCGACCGCTGGATGGACATCACGCTGGTCCAACGGTCGCTCGAAGACTAGGCTCCCCACCCTGTGGGGAGCTCCCCGCGCAGCGGGGTGAGGGGAGGAAACAGGCTTGGCTCATCGCACGGTCAACGGCCAGCGGATCTACTACGAGGACAGCGGGGGCGAAGGTCTGCCGGTCGTCCTTTCTCACGGCTTCCTCATGGACCACACGATGTTCGCGCCGCAGCTCGACGCCCTGCGGCCGGAATACCGGGTCATCACCTGGGACCAGCGCTGCCACGGCCGGACCGAAACGACTCCTGACGCCTTCACGTACTGGGATTCGGCCGACGATCTCGCCGGCCTGCTCGATCACATCGGCGTCGAGCGCGCGGTGGTGGGCGGGATGAGCCAGGGCGGATTCCTGTCGCTCCGTTTCGCCCTGCGCCACCCCCAGCGCGTCCACGCCCTGGTGCTCATCGACAGCCAGGCCGGGGTCGAAGATCCCGACAAGGCCCAGACATACGAGGTGATGCTCGACGTCTGGGAGGCCGAGGGCCTTCACGAGCAGATGGGCGAGACCGTCGCCGCGATCCTGTTCGGAAGCGACTGGCCGGGCCGCGGGCCGTGGATCGAGACGTGGAGGCGCTGGCCGCGCCGGGTTCTGCGGCAGATGTTCAACACGCTGGTCGGCCGAGAGGACATCCACGATCGGCTTGCCGAGGTCGATGCACCGGCGCTCGTCATCCATGGCACCCTCGACACCGCGATCGACATGGAGCTGGCCGAGCGCATGTGTTCCGGGCTCGCGAACTGTCGCGGGTTGGTGCAGATCGAGGGCGCAGGCCATTCGGCCAACCTCACGCACCCCGAGCCGGTCAACCGCGCACTGCATCAGTTCCTGGGCGAGGTGGCGCCGGCGACCGCCGGCCTGTAGCGGGCTAGGACGCCGGCGCCATCTCCATCGGGCTGCCCGTCGCGTACGCGGACGGGTAGACGATCTTCATGACTCCGACGGACTGCCACTGGCCGACCACGGCCGCGGCCCGCGTGTTCTGGCCCTCATCCAGCGCCCCCGGCCCCCCGAAGCGCACTCCACCGCCGTTGATGCTGTCGCCCACCGGCACGTCGACGTTCATCGCCGCCGCGCGAATCGAATCCGGTGTCACGGCGCCGGACAGCTTGCCCAGGACATCGTGGAACAGCGTCCATCCGCCGACGAAACCGGCGACCGCCGGTATCGACATCGAGGCGCCGCCGTTGCTGCGCGCGTAGGTGGCGCGCGCTCGGTCGAGAAGGGCTCGTCCGACCGGCGAGAGCGCTCCCGCGCTGATGTCCGCATCCGGTTTGTCCGCCGCGTAGACGCCGAGCGCGCCCGAGCCCAGCCGCTTCGCGAAGTCGGGCATGCAGAACGCCGAGCTGGTCCCGACCGCCGCTTTCAACGTGACGTGCTCGCGCAGAAGCGCCTGCCAGATGGCGACGCCGTCGTCTAGGTAGCTCACGTCCCATAGGAAGTCGGGGTGGTCGGCGGCGACTCGCGCCGCAATCACCGCCGGGTCATACGCGTGCGGGTCGTACTCGATCACGTCGACGACCGACATGCCGAGGGTCGACGCCAGGGCCTGCTCGCCTCCGCCGACAGAACGCCCATAGACGTCGTTGACGCGAATGACGGCGACGCGCGGCGACTGCACCCTGTAGTCGGGAACGAGGACGTCGTGCGTGAAGGTGACCGCCATCCGCCCCAGCGAGCTTCCGGTCGCGACCGTCCGGAATACGTAGTGGCGCTGCGCGGTGATGGGGTCCGCGACCGCGCCTGTTTCCCAGTACACGGTCTTCAGCTCCTCGGCACGGGCCGAAGCCGCCGCCGACAGCGTGCTGCCGTAGGTGCCCAGGATGGCGGCGACGTGCTCGTCGCGGACCAGGTGGTCGACCGCAGCCGCTGCGGCGTCCGGGGTGTTGGCGTCGACGACATCGAGGCGCACCTGCGCATGAAGCTCGCCTCCGGCCTGGGCCACCTGGAGAGCTGTTTTGACTCCGGCCAGCTCTTCTCTTCCGCCGGGCGCCTGCGGGCCGCTGAGCGGATAGATGGCTCCCAGGACGATTTCGTTCGAAGACGTCGCCTGCGTCTCGCCGCATGCGGCCGCGACGATTAGAAGCGCTGACGCGATGAGGACCAGGCGGCGCACCCTGTCAGCTTATGCGGTGGCGGTGCTCTCCAGCGCCGAACCGTTTCGCGCCTGCGCGAGCTGCCGGTCCAGCTTCGTGGCGGGGGCGTAGCCGTAGTTGACGTGAAGCGCGCGTCCGTCCGGCGACATCACGACCGTCGTCGGCAGCGTGTAGACATGAAAGCGATCCGCGAGCTCTCGCTCGGCGACCGCATCGACCTTGTCCACCCTCACCGCACCGAGCTTCGCCAGGGCCGGCTCCTGGTGTGTGCGGCACACGGTGCAGCCCTCGCCGGTGAAATAGATGATGTAGGGCTCCGCGGAGGGTTCGCCTGTCGCGCCGGCCACGAGGCGCCGGGCGCGAGCCGACCGGTACACCTCCAGGCCGGCGACGGCGAGCACCACGATGCCCGCCACCGCCAGAGCCCAGAGCTGAATGCTCAAGCCCGAATCAATCCCCGCTTGCCAAGCTGGTAGTAGATCTGGCATCCGAGGCAGTAGCCGAAGGCCAGGTTGACGAACGCGAGCACCGCGACGAGCAGCGCGATCGCAAGTCCGATGACCAACAGAGTCGATGCAGAGGCCGGGGTGCCGAAATAAAGGAAGAGTGACGACACCGCCAGGAACACTCCGCCGAGCCCCTGCGCGAAGTTGTGGGGCTCGGGCCGGTCCTGCACCGGACGCGGCTTGACGATGCCGCGCGGCTTCAGGACTTTGAAGTACAGCTGCTTGAACAGCGCGAGCTGCGGGGCGAACGTGCCCAGCAGGAGCACCACCGCCAGCAGCGGGATCAACACCAGCAGCGGCCGGAAGAAATAGCTGCCGATGAAAGCGACCAGCACGGTCGCCACTATCCCGGTCTGGTTGACCTTGAGCGCCGAGTGGTCGACCGTGGTGAGGGCCATTACTTCTCGATGGGAGTCCGGATCGAGCTCCCCCACTCCGTCCACGATCCGTCGTAGTTGCGCACGTCGTCGTAGCCGAGCAGCTCCCTGAGCACGAACCACGTGTGGGCGGACCGCTCGCCGATGCGGCAGTACGCAATGACCTCGCGGTCGGGCGTGATGCCCTTGCCGCCGTAGATCTCCTTCAGCTCATCGGTGCTCTTGAACGTCCCGTCCTCGGTGTTGACCGCGGTGCCCCACGGGATGCTGACCGCGGTCGGGATGTGCCCGCCGCGCTGCGCGCCCTCCTGGGGCAGGTTCTCCGGGGCGAGCAGCTCGCCCGAGAACTCCTTCGGCGAGCGAACGTCGACAAGGCCGGCCTTGCCGAGCTTCGACTGCACCTGGTCCTTGTAGGCGCGAATGTCCTCACGCGGCGAACCTTGGAAGTGGTAGGTGGTCGCCGGAAAGCTCGGCGCGTCGGTGGTGTACGGACGCCCTTCCTTCTCCCACTTGACGCGACCGCCGTCGACCAGCTGGACCTTGTCGTGCCCGTAATACTTGAGCGCCCAGTAGGCGTATGCGGCGAACCAGTTGTTGTTGTCGCCGTAGAGGACGATGTTGGTATCGGGCGTGATGCCGCTCTTGCCCAGCAGCGACTCGAGCTCCTCCTTGCTGGCGACATCGCGCACCAGCTGGTGCTGGAGGTCCTTCCTCCAGTTCCAGCCGACTGCCCCTTCGACGTGTCCCTTTTCGTAGTTGCTGGGGTCCACGTCGACCTCCACCACGCGGACTCCGGCGTCCTTTCCATGTTCCGCGACCCACTCGGTGGAGACGAGTGGCTTGGTTGACGTTGATGAGCTCAATTTCCGAACCTCCAGGAAATGCAAGTGATCCGAATCGAAATGACTTTCGAAAACGGCCGGTCGAAAGGGCGCGCCTCGAGAGGCGCGAGCTTACGCCCGGGGGCCTAGCTACAGAAGCAGGCCGGGTTGTGAACCAGACGCTGGGCAGGCCAGACGAGGTCCTGCATGGTCACGTCATTTTATGACAACCGGCGGCGGCCAAGGCTGATTCCGGATGATAGGCGCGGTAATGCGAATCGATCTCATCAAGTACCAGGCGCTGGGCAACGATTACCTGGTCCTGGACCTCCCTGGTCCACTCGAAGAATTGGTGCCGCTGCTCCCGGTGCTGTGCGATCGCCACCGCGGGCTGGGCTCAGACGGGCTTCTGGCTTTCGACCCGCCAAGCTTTGCGGTCCGCGTCTTCAACCCGGACAGCTCGGAAGCGCAGAAGAGCGGCAACGGGCTGCGGATTGCGGCCGCCCACGCCGTGCTCGAGCATGGCGCCGGCGACCGGTTCGAGCTGCATACGATCGGTCGCGCGAATCCAGTGCGAGTGCTCGGGCGCAACGGCGCCGAGGTCATGAGCGAGCTCGACATCGGTCGCGCGTCGTTCAGGGCCGCGGACCTTCCCGCACTTTTCGACGGCGAGCCCGACCGCGTGCACCTGGAGACTGGCGCCGGGCAGGTGGAGGCGATGCTCGTCTCGGTGGGCAACCCGCATTGCGTGGTGTTCGGCGAACCGGCGACAAGGGAGCGCTGCCTGGAGCTCGGACCGCTCCTCGAGAGCCACCCAGCGTTTCCTGAGCGGACCAACGTCCAGCTTTTCGAGGTCGCCGACCGAGGCCGCATACGCGTCGAGATCTGGGAGCGCGGCGCCGGCTACACGCTGGCCTCGGGGACCAGCGCCAGCGCCGTGGCCGCCGCGTGCATGCGGGCCGGGCTCGTGGACGACCGCGTCACGGTCCAGATGCCCGGCGGCGACCTGGACGTACGCAAGGAGGCCTCAGGAAACCTCCTTCAGTCGGGCCCCGCCCGGCGGGTGTACCGGGCGCGCGTCGACCTGTCCGACTTCCTAGCTTAAGGCTGCCTTCCCGACCAGGCCATTCACGGTTTCCGGCAGCGCGGCGAGCCCTGGCAGCACCGCATCGGCGAGCGATGGGTCGTCGTTCTCGCCCTGGCGGTTGACCCAGACCCGGCTCACGCCAAGCGCGCTGGTGGGCACGATGTCGTGGTAGTAGCTCTGCGCGACATGGATCCACGCGCCGGCGCCGCTGCCGAAAACAGACTCGAAGCGCTTGAAGTGCGCGTGGTCAGGCTTGTACGCGGAAACGTCCTCGGCCGTGATGACCGCGTCGAAAGGTTCGGGCAGGCGTCGTTCGGTGAGCGCGATGAGATCGCGGTCGCAGTTGGTCAGCAGCCCGAGCTTCCAGCCTTCCGCGTGCACGGTCCGAAGCGCCGGACCGACATCAGGAAAGACCGGCCAGTGAGGAAGAGTCGAGGTGAGCGCGGTCGCGTCGTCGTGCTTGAGGTCGAGCGCGAGCTTCGCGGCCGCGCGCCGCAGCGTCTCGGCGAGCACCACCCGGTACCGCCGGAACGGCTTCTCCTTCTCGACCTCGGCCTCGATCCGTATATAGGCGTCCAGCAGATCGGCGCCACGTCCGGGGAACAGGAGCTCCCCGGTCGTGCCGATGCCGTGGCGCCAATCGACCAATGTCCCGAAGCAATCGAAAGTGAGCCAACGGGTGGCCATGAGAGGTCAGCGTCCAGGCGCCCTGTAAGACAACGACTTCTGGCCGGCCGCGTCGATCTCCTCGGGGGTCAGCAGCACGGTGGTCTTGACGCTGTTGAGTGCGCCTGTTGACGCAATGCCCATCGAGAATGCCGCGGCGGTCGTGTTGTCGATGCCGTCGACGATCACGTACACGTCGGTGTCTCCGAAGGCGAAGTAGTACGCCTCGAGCTTGCCGCCCAGCGACTTGAGGGCAGCCTCGACCGCCGCGCGGCGCCCGGTGCCCCCCTCTTTCAGCACACCCTTGATGCCGTCGACCGAGTACGAACCCTGAAACAGGTATCTAGCCATGACTTTCCTCCTCCACCAATCGATGCACTCAGCTCGCCTTCGGCAGGTACTCCTGGATGGCATGCGCCAGGTGCTGCATGCTCATCGACTGCAGCCAGACGCGACCCGGCCCGGTGAGCGCGGCCAGGAACAGGCCGCTGCCGCCGAAGAATGCGTTCTGGATTCCGGGGACCGTCGTGATGTTGAACTGCACCGATTCCTGGTACATGCCGACGTGGCCTGGATGCGCGCGGAGTGTGTTGCCGGCCTGCAGGTCGTAGGTCACGACCTCGCCGTTCAGCTCGACCCACGCCGTGCCCTGTCCCTGGAGGCGCTGCATGCGGAATCCGGTGCCACCGAAAACGCCTGCGCCCAACCGCTGCTGGAAGCCGATCGAGAACTGGACGCCGATCGTCGCGCACATGAAGCCGTGCCGGTGGACCATGTAGCCTTGGCCCGGGGCGATCTCCATGGGCAGGATCTGCCCTGGCAGCTTGGCGGCAAATGCGAGCAGTCCAGGACCCCCGACGGCGGTGTACTCGGTCATGAACAGCGTGCCGCCCGCGACCGCGCGCCCCAGCGCCCCCATGAAGCCGCCCTGCTGGCCTCCCGCCGACGTCGACGTCTGCATCTGCATAGCCATCGACATCCAGGCCAGCTGGCCGGACTCGGCGAAGACTTTCTCGTTGGGCTGCATGCTCAGCTCGAGCACCGGCATGACTGTTCCGACGATCTTTGGCTCCATGTTGCCCCCAGTTGAACGGAAGCGGCCGCCTGCGCGACCACTCTATCAGGAGCCTGAATCGCCTCCGGAATGGTGGACGTGCTCGAGGGTGTGGCGGCGCGCAGACCTGCGGCCGGGCGTCCGAGAGCACGTTTCGCAGACCCCTACGACCAGCACCTCGGTATGCACGGGCTTGAACCGATGGAGGTCGTCCAGGTGCTTTTCCAGCTCGCTCACGAGCGCCTCCTCGATGTGGAGGACGCCACCGCAGAGCTGGCAGACGGCGTGGTGGTGGTCGCCGCTGGCAAGCTCGTAGTGGGTCGGCCCGTCACCGAGGTGCGCCGCATACACCGATCCCGAGGCCGTGAGCGCCTCCAGCGACCGGTAGACGGTGCTGCGCGGAAATCGGGGCTGGGTCTTGTGGAGCTCCTCGGTGATCTCGTCGGCGGTGCAGTGACCGCCAAGCCGGACGATCGCGTTGTAGACCATCGACCGCTGCGCCGTGCGCCGCATCCCAGGCGCCAACATATGGCCTCCCCGCCCCGCGGGGAGGTCGGCGTGGTCGCGCAGCGAGCGCGCCGGGTGGGGGGAATCACTCATGACGGCATGACTCGGAGCGACCGATCCGCGGTCGTCAGCAGCCGGCAGCCATCGTCCTCGACGACGACGTCGTCTTCGATCCGCACGCCGCCCCAGCCCGGGATGTAGACGCCGGGCTCGACGGTGAACACCATCCCCACCTCCAGCACCGTCTTCGAGCCCGGGTCCAGCGACGGGTCCTCGTGCGTCTCCAGGCCGAGGCCGTGGCCGGTGCGGTGGAAGAACCGATCGCCCATGCCCGCCGCCTCGATGACCATCCGCGCCGCCGAATCGACGTCGCCGGTCGTCGCGCCGGCGCGCACCGCGGCGATGGCGGCGTCGTGGGCGGCCAGGACCAGCGCGTGGATCTCGCTCTGCCGTGCGTCCGGCCCGCCGACCGCCGCGACCCGCGTCGTGTCCGCCCGGTAACCGTCGTACGCGGCGCCGAAGTCGAGCAGCACGAGGTCCCCCGCGCTGAGCCGGCGGCCCGAAGGCCGGCCGTGGGGTAGCGCCGAGTTGGGGCCCGACAGCACCACCGTCTCGAAGGCCAGGGTCCCTCCGGCCGCGCCGATGGCCGCGCCCAGGGCGACGGCGATCTCGACCTCGCTCTGCCCCGAGCGCAGCCGGCCGAGAATCTCCTCAGTGGCCACGTCGGTGATCGCGGCCGCGTGCGCGAGCTTCTCCAGCTCAGCCGGCGACTTGGTGCGGCGCAGGCGACGGATCTCCGGCGCGATGTCGAACATGACCGGCGCGCTCGATTGGCCGAGCATCACGGCCTCCGCGGCGGCCAGCGTGAGGTGCTCCTTCTCGACGCCGAGCCGCTCCGACCCTCGCAGTGCGTCGTGCACGAGACGGTATGGGTCTTCGCCATCGCGCCAGGCCACGATTTCCGCGTCGGCCTGCGCACGCTCCGCGTTCTCGCGCTCGAGGGCGGGAACGATGAGCATCGAGCGGTGGGGCTTTACCACGAGCGCCATCAGCCGTTCGTAGGGCTCGGCGCGCACGCCCGTCAGGTAGGCGATCGACACGGGGCGGGTCACGTAGGCCGTGTCGAGCTGGTGGCTCGCCATCCAGGCGCGCAGTCCGTCGAGCTGGGTGGCCGCTGGTGCGTCAGTCAAGGCCGACGATTCGGACCTGGTAGGTACCGTTGGGCGTCTTGACGTCGACCTGGTCGCCGACGCGGTGGCCGATCAGCGCCTTGCCGAGCGCCGACTCATAGCTGACGCTGCCCGCCTTGGGGTCCGCCTCGGCAGGGCCGACGATGCGGTAGGTCTCCTCGCCCTCCCCGTCTTCCTCGAACCGCACCGTGCTGCCCATCGCCACCACGCCCGAGCCCTTGGTCGTCTCGATGAGGACGTGGTTCTTGACGATCGCCTGCAGGTCGTTGATGCGCGCCTCGATGAAGCCCTGCTCGTTCTTGGCGGCGTGGTACTCGAAGTTCTCGGACAGGTCTCCCAGCTCGCGGGCAGCCTTGATCTTGGCGGCGATGTAGGGCCGGCGGTCCTTGATGAGCTGGTCGAGCTCCTTCTCCACGGCTTCGAGGCCCTCGGGGGTGATGTGAACGTCGTTGGTCATCGATTCGAGTCTAAAGCGGGCGCCGTTCGGATACATTCCCGGCCATGAGAAGGCTCATGCTCACGATCGCGATGCTCCTGATGGGCATGGCGCTGGTCGGCGGCGCTGCCGCCGCCCTCGTCCCGACCTCGCTGCTCCCGCTCGATCAGGAAGTCGGGACCCACACGTCCGCAGCCGGCGCCGTGCTGGGCATCGGCCTGATGGCGGCCGCCTTCAACCCGGCCGGCAACGTGGGCTGGGTGAGGGCCGGGATCCTCTACGGATTCGTGGTTCTTGGCTTCGAAGCGGGCTCCTACCTGGTCTGGCGGGCGCCTTTCCACCTCGGGCCGGTGTTCTTCGGGCTGGCTTTCAGCCTCCTGTTGATCGCGCTGTACCCCAAGCGCCAGGCGCTCATCCCATCGGCTCCGTCAGCGCCGAAAGCAGCGCCGGCCTCGCCGCCCCCACCGGCCGCCGCGACGGCCGCGGCCAAGCCTGCGGTCGAGGAGCCGAACGCGGAGGACGGGACGAAGAGTTAGGCCTTCGGGGTCATCGCCTGGACTTCGTTCATCATCCGGCGCTGGACGAGATAAGAGACGCCGTACACGGCTCCGCCCAGCGCGACGCCCGCGACGATCGCCAGCACCGCGTGGATGATGTGGTCCGGGATGGGCGACAGGGCCACCGCGTCGTCTCCGATGATCGCGGCGAGGGCCAGCGCGATGGGGGTGATCACCGGCAGCCGCTGGAGCCACTTCATCACGGGGGGCACGGGTGGGTCCGTCCTGGGCACCAGCCGCTGGCCCATCACGCCGACCGAACGCACGTGGCGGAGGTTAGGCGTCACCGTGACGACCACGTTGACCTGGTTGCCCGGCACCTGCTTCAGGCGTGCCGGCGGGACCAGGAACAGCTCCTCGCCGCCGCGAGTCTGCACCTGGAGCATCCCCAGGCCCATCGAAGTGCTGACCGTGCTTGCGCCTTTGAGCTGGCCCTGCACGAGGCGGCCCTCCGCGTTTCGATCCTTGAGAGCCAGCCGGAAGCCGGGGGCGACGAAGCTTGCGAGCAGGGCGATGGGCAGCACCCAGGGAATCGCGGCGGCGATGGCGTCCGGGAGGCCGTACAAACTCGGCACGAAGATCACTATCGCCGCGATGATCAGCACGCAGGCGACCGCGATTCCGATCGAGATGTAGCCGATCCGGATCACGAAGTCGGGCGCGTAGCCCTGCAGCATGCCGCCGGCCTGGACGAACCTTTCGCGCTGGCGCCTGGTCTGACCGGGGGTGGGGGGCGGCGCCGCCTTGGGCTGGACCTTGCGCATCTGCTGGCGCACCTGCCGGACCTGCGCTCGTTTCTTTCCCATTTTTACGCCCCGCCCACTACAGGGGGAGTGTATCCGCGGCCGGATAGAAGATGCGCCCACCTTCAACACGCGCGAAGGGCGTGATGGCGTGAAGTGATGGAGACGCCCTACCCGTGATGTGCCTCACCTCCACCCCGTGGACCGTCAAGGCGTCTGAGATGAGCGAGCGATGACATCGCCACGGCACCGCTTCGGCGCACATGATCGCCGTCTGGCGCTCGTTCGCCATTTGCTCCAGCGTCGCCAGTGCGCTCCAGAACGAGTCCTCCTGCATGTAGTCGGCGAAGCCGCGAAACGAGGAGTTGCGCCACCCGGTGTTGATCGAGTCAGGTCTGGGCTTCCGCAGGCCGCCGAGCGCGGGCATGTGCTCGTATGCGATACCAAGCTCGGGTAGCGAAATCTCGAGAGCCGCCTTTGCAAAGTGCGGCATCCGGCGCGAACCCGGCACGGTACGCACGTCGACCAGCTGCTTCACCCGATTCAAGGCCAGCAGCTCGACGAGCTCGTCGAGGCTCCGCGTCGAGTGCCCGATGGTCAGGACGATCTTTGCGACGGGTCCACTGCGGGCACCAGCACCCGCTTCACGTAGGCGACACCGTTGTAGGTGAAGGTGCCGGAAAAGACGAAAGCGGGCTCGTAGAAGCTGTGGTCGCCGGCGATCGCGAGCGCGTAGACGAGCTCGACGCTCGTCAGATTGACGGTGGGGATCGGCTGGATCGACGCCGGGGCGGCCGGCGCTGCCGCGAGCGCCATGGTGAGCGCCTGGCTGCTCGAGATGGTCGGATAGGTTGCGCTGGCGAGGAAGAGAGGCATCGGTCCGATGGCCTGCAGCGGCTTCCCGCCCCGAAGGTCCACCTCCAGCCCGTAGCGCTCGCCGAGCCCGTCGACCAGGAACGCCGGTCCGGCCCCGGGCACAGCGAACTGCCGGAGGTACCTCACCCGCTCGACGTCCCCGACCTGGTCGACCGCGACCGCGTACGTCCAGGTCGGAGTCAGGCTGTGCGCCGCCAGGAAAGCGTCGGCCGTGGCCGCCGGCGCCGGCCCCGGAGCCGGAAGGCGGGTCTGGTCGGGGGTGAGGTAGAAGGACGGCTCTCGGTCCAACGCCTGGATGCTGCCGACGACGCCGAGAACGAATCCATCGCCTGAGTACGAACCAAGGGCGCCCGCCCCGCCACCCCCTTGGCGGGATGCTCCCAGCGAGGCCGCGAACTGGTCGGCGTCCGCTGCCGACGGCTCGCCGTAGCGATAGACCGGCGCGCTTATCAGCTGGAAGGTGAACCGGCCCCCCCACGCCAGGTTGGCCGGCCCGAGGTACACCGCGTATGCGGGCTGCGCCGCCGCCCCGGGGTTGGAGGCTTTGGGGAGCGCGGTGTCCGCGGTCGGAGGCGGGTGCAGGGCGGGCGATGGCAGGCGCCCGAAGGAGGCGGCTCCGTTGAACTGGCTGTCGGACTCCGGTCGAGATAGTCCCCTAGTGGAGCCACCGCCGCCCTGGTGGACCACGCTCAGCGCGAGCACGCCGGCGCCGATCGCCACCACCAGCAGCGCCGCCACCGCGGCCCCCGGGACCGCCGGCGCCTCGCGAACAGAGTCGACGAGCCCGCCGAAGAACTCCCGGATGCGCCGCCACAGCGGACGCCTGGCCTGCATCCTCGACCACAGGGCGTCCTCGAAGCCGGCCCGAGGCCGCGTCGTTTCGAAGGCGTCGTCGAGCTGGCGCTGCAGCGCCTGGAGCTCGAGGTCTTCGTCGTCTTTCACGGCATCTCTTCCTTGACCGACTCGCGCAACGCCTTCAGTGCCCGGTGGTACAGCATCTTGGCGGCGTCCTCGCTGCACTTCATCAGCGCACCCACCTCTTCGAAGCTGAGCCCTGAGTGGCGCAGGGAGATGGCATCGCGCTGCCGCTCGGGCAGCTGCGCCACGTGCGAGAGCAGGGCTCGATACTGGATCCGCTCTTCGGCGACGCCGGCGGGGTCGGCCTCGGCGACCGGCTGGTGCTCGATCGTGCGCCGCAGCCGCTCCCGCCTCCCGTGGGCACGGAAGTGGTCGAGGGTGGCGTTGCGGGCGATGCGGAACAGCCATGCCGCGGGCGTGGTGTTGCGAGCCTCGAAGCGTCCGTAGGCCTGGTAGGCGTTCATGAACACCTGCGCGGTGATGTCCTCGGCGTCGGCCGGGGTCGCCACCTGGGCGCGGACGTAGGCGTAGATCCGGCCCAGGAAGTCCCTGTAGAGGTCCTCGAACGGCGGCCGATCGGCGAGCACGGCCGAATCGTATGGGTAGTCATCCCTGGTTGAGCCAACGCCTGGCGCGCGAGAGGTGTAACGCTAGGCGGTGGCGTAGGTGCGAAGGGCGGGGCCGATCTCGAGCGGGCGGTTCGTGAAGATCGAATCCGGCCGGCAGACCTGGCACCAGGCGACGGCGGCGTCGTCGTCAACGGTCCAGACGCCGACCGCGCCGCCGGCGGAATGGATCTCCTTGACGAGCTGCGGGTCGGTCGCGCCCCAGTGCGGCGAGTAAACGTCCGCGCCCGCCTCGCGCATCATCCGCGCCGGGTCGATGGGCCGGGCGCCTTCGAGGATGCCCAGCTGGAGCTTCGGCTCCATCTCTCTCAGCTGCCGGATGGACGGGTGATGGAACGAAACGATGGCGCATTCCGACACCGCCCCGAGCTGGCGCAGCATCGCGACCAATTTGTCTTCGAGGCCCGGGTACTGGATGGGCATCTGCTTGATCTCGATCACGAGGCCACACTTGCCGATGGCGAGCTCGACCACCTCCTGCAGCAGCGGGATGCGCTCGCCCTGTCCGGCATCGAGCCGGCGGAGCTCCGCGGCGGTGTGATCGCGCACCAGGCCCTTCCCGTTGGTGGTGCGCTCGAGGGTGTGGTCGTGGATGACCATCAAGCGGCCGTCCGACGAGAGGTGGACGTCGCATTCGATGAGGTCGCACCCGGCGCTGACCGCCGACCGGAACGACCGGATGGTGTTTTCAGGGTGCTGAGCGGGATTGCCGCGGTGTCCGCCCAGAAGGGGTCGGCCGTCGTCGGCAGCGGCCTCGTAACGAGCCCGGATTGATTCGGTCAAAGCGCCGGAAAGTCTAACTGTGTGGTCATGCCTATCTGGCGGCTCGCTTCTCTATAGTGCAGATGATGACCTCCCCCGCCGCTCGGACCGTTGGCGAGCTTCGATCATCGGGCCACGTACGCGAGACCGTCAAGCAGGAGATGCGCCGCAACCTGCTCTCGAGGCTTCGCAGCGGCGAGGCGCTGCTCCCGGGAATCGTTGGCTACGACGAGACGGTGCTGCCACAGCTGGCCAACGCGATCATCTCCGGCCACGACGTGATCATGCTCGGGGAGCGAGGCCAGGCGAAGAGCCGCATCATGCGCTCGCTCGTCAGCTTCCTGGATCCGCAGGTGCCCGCGATCGCCGGCTGCGAGATCAACGACCACCCGTACGCCCCGATCTGCCGGCGATGCCTCGACCTCATCGCCAGGGACGGCGACAAGGTGGAGATCGCCTGGATCGACCGCGACCAGCGCTACGGCGAGAAGCTTGCGACGCCGGACATCTCGATCGCCGACCTCATCGGAGAAGTCGATCCCATCAAGGTCGCGGAAGGGCGCTACCTCGCCGACGAGCTGACCATCCATTACGGCTTGCTGCCACGCACCAATCGCGGGATCTTCGGCATCAACGAGCTCCCCGACCTCGCGGAGCGCATCCAGGTCGGCCTGCTCAACATCATGGAAGAGAAGGACGTGCAGATTCGCGGATATCGGGTGCGCCTGCCGCTCGACCTGTTCGTCATCGCAAGCGCCAACCCTGAGGACTACACGTCGCGCGGCCGCATCATCACGCCGCTGAAGGACCGATTCGGGTCACAGGTCCGTACGCACTACCCGCTGAGCATCGGCGAAGAGATGCAGATCATGGAGGCGGAGCGGCATTCGATTCCTGAGGATTTCGAGCTCATCTTCCCGAGCTTCATGAAGGAGATCGTGGCCGAGCTCACGCACCTCGCGCGTCGCAGCCCGCACATCTCGCAGTCGTCCGGCGTGTCGGTCCGAATGTCCATCGCGAACTTCGAGAACCTCGCGAGCAATGCGGTGCGCCGCGCCGCGCGCATGGGCGAAACGCTTGCCGTGCCGCGCATCACAGACCTCGCCTTCCTCACCTCATCCACCGCCGGCCGGGTGGAGATCGAGGCTCTCGACGAGGGCAAGGAGGAGCAGGTGCTTTCGCGTCTCGAGCGTGGCGCGATCAGCGCGGTGTTCAGCCGGCACTTCTCGGCGGCGCAGTTCGACGGCTTGGTCGCCCGCTTCGAGGACGGGGTCATGCTCGAGGTCGGTGAAGGGATCCCCGCCCGCACCTACACCCGGACGATCGGCGAGCTGCCCGAGGTGGCCACCGCACTCAGGAAGCTGGGGCTGCCGGATCGGCCAGAGGTTCGCGCCTCGGTGATCGAGTTCCTGCTCGAGGGCCTGCACCTGAACAAGAGGCTCAATAAGGACGAAGTGGAAGGGCGGGCCGTCTACCGCCGCTGACCTCAGGTGGCAAGCAGGCCGGATTCATTCCGGCCGTCCCCAGCATTCCCAAGCCACCGACGTCGTGAGTAGGACTATTTCGGAAATCCGATCCCGGGGAAAGTGAGCAGCGCCGCGAAGCGGCGCGATGAGCGAAAACCGCCGAGGTTTTCGCTCATAAGGCTATCGTTGGGCGGCGTAGATCCAGGCGAAGGCGATGACCAGCCCGACCACCATCAGGAAGAACAGCAGCTCGACCCGGATCGCCAGCCGCACGAGACGCCGCGCCCTTCGCGTTCGTGTGCCGCAGCGCTCGCAGTAGGCGGCGTCAGGGACCAGCTCCGCCCCGCACGCGTCGCACGCGGCCTGGGTCTGCTGCATGTATCTGAGTATGTATGTTTGCGAAATGGAACTCGAGGAGGAGCTCTCGCCGGCCGACGCGGTGCTGCTGATGAGCTCGGTGCCCGAGCGCATCGGCGACCTCGTCTACGGCCTCGACGAGGCGAGGCTGCGGTACCGCCACGGTCCCGCGTTTCCGACCCTGGGCGGCCTCATCGGCCACATGCTCGAGTCGGGATCGAAGGTCGACGGGCTGCTCCGGCACGCCCACCTGGACGGCCTCACGAAAGCCGACGTGCGCGCCACCATCGATCCGACCCACGACCATGACCTCGACCGGCCCCTGCAGGAAGCGCTCGAGGACTTTGCGCGGATCCGCCGGCGGACGGTGGACCTCCTCCACGGGTGGGGCAAGACCGAATGGGAGCGCACGATCGTCGACCCCCGCGGCGGCGCCTTCTCGCTGCTCGAGGTGTGCCGCATGGTGACGCGCCACGAGCTGGCTCACATCGCGCAGATCCGCAACCTGACCGCGCTTTTACCCGAGCCCGAGGACCTGGGCCCGCTGCGGGCGCACGATGTGATCCCGTGACCGACGAAGATTCGACGCCCCAGGTCCCAGCAGCCGATTCGCCGCCCAGGACCGGCCGCGCGCGCCGCAAGCGCAAGTCCGGGCGCTCGGAAGGCCGCTCGGTCCAGTACTGGATGGTGGTCAGCTCGCCAGACAACTTCCGCAAGACGCGCGAGCTCGGCTTCACGATCCAGGGCCTGAAGAGCCGGCATCGCCGCCGCGTGGAGACCATGCGCGTCGGCGATCGCCTGCTCTATTACGTCACCGGGCGCATGGCTTTCGCGGCGACTGTCACCGTCGCCTCGCCGATGTACGAGGACCACACTCCGATTTGGCGTTCGGCGCGGCGCGACGAGGACTACCCGTGGCGGGTCCACATCCGGCCCGACATCGTGCTCGATGACGCTGACTCGGTGCCCGCGAAGGAGCTCGCTTACCGTCTCGACTATGTGCGGAAATGGCCGCCCGAGCACTGGACGCTCGCTTTTCAGGGCCACATCCACGCCCTCCCTCGCAACGACTTTGGAATGGTCGAGGACGAGATCGCCCGGAGCGCACGGCAGAAGCGATCGCTCGCCGGCTAGGCCGTTGTTGAAGGTTCTCACCGACCTCTATCGCTTCCATTTCAAGGACGAAGCACGTGAGCGGCTGTTCCTGGCCTCGGTCGCGTTCCTGCTCACGTTCGCGATCGTCCGCGTCATCACGTACTCCATCAGGGCTGGCGTCGGTCCGTTTCACAACGTCACCAGCGGCACGCTCCACATCCATCACCTGGTTTTTGGAATCCTCATCCTGCTCGCGGTCGGCTACGTGTGGCTGATCGAACAGGGCGTGGGCTCGAGCTGGGTGGCCAGCATCACCGCCATCGCATACGGCATGGGGGCGGCTCTCACGCTGGACGAGTTCGCCCTGTGGCTCAATTTGCGGGACGTCTACTGGGAGCAGGCCGGTCGCGCGAGCGTGGACGCGGTCCTCATCTTCGCCTCCCTAATGTCGGCCGGCATCTGGGGCGGACCTTTCATACGCGATGTGGCCAAGGAGCTCATCAAGCTCTTCCGACCAAAAGTAGCCTAGGTGTCACAAAGATGGCATCGGCGGGGCTTGGTGAGTAGTGGGCGTAAGTCTCGAGGCGGCCTCTGATACATCAAAGCATCTCGTGAAGTCTCGGGAAGAGGCGTTCGAAGCGCTGTTCAAAAGTGAATATCCACGTGTGGCCGGCATCGCCAACCGGGTGCTCGCCGATCCACACGAGGCCGAGGACGTCGCCCAGGAGGTCTTCATCAGCTTCCACCGGCTGCACTCGGCAAGCGCGACCTTCGCGCCCGCGTGGCTCCATCGCGCTGCGGCGCATACCGCGCTGAACCGCCTAAGAGGCCGCCGGCGCCGCGAGCGTCGCGAGCTGGCCCAGGCGCCGGAGGAGGCTGCTCGCATCCTCGATCCGCAGCGGATGCTCGAGGTCGACGAGGACCGGCGCATGGTGCGAGCGGCGCTCGCCCGCCTGGCGCCGAAACCCGCCGCCGTGCTCGTCCTACGCGCCAGCGGCCTCAGCTACGCCGAGGTCGCGCAGGCGATCGGAGTCGGAACCGGACAGATCGGAACTTTATTGAGACGTGCAGAAGCCGCGCTGCGCAAGGAGGTCACCCGTGGCACATCTATCTGAAGGAACTTTGCGCCGGATGTTCGACGATCCGGACGCGCTCACCGGCACAGACCGCCGGCACTACGCCGACTGCGCCGACTGCCAGGCCCGCTACGCGGGGATGGCGGATGACGCCCGCGCGGTTGCCACCTTGCTGGCGACGCCCTCGCTGAACGTCGACACCGCCTCCGCCCTCGAGCGCGTGCAGAACGCGCCGGCGGCCAGGCCGCGTTTTGGCTTCAGCCTGCCGATCCTGCGCCCCGCCGCGCGGACCACCTTCGCCGGCCTGGCCGCTGCGGCCGTGCTGGTCGCGCTCGTCGTCACCGCCTTCGCCAACATCCTTCCGCTCTTCCAGCCGAAGACGGTGGAGCCGATTCCGGTCACCGTCGCGGACCTGCAGTCTCTGTCGGCGCTCAACGATTACGGCACGCTGACGTGGTCGCAGCAGCCCGCTCCGCAGGTGGTCCTGTCCGCGGCCGAGGCCGAGAAAGTGACGGGCCTACACGTCCCGGTGGTGGCCAATCTGCCTGCCGGTGTCTCCTCGACGATCACCTACGCAGCCACGCCCAAGGCGGTCGCGGTGTTCACTTTCGACGCCAAGAAGGCGGCCGCAGCCGCGGCCGCTACCGGGAAATCGCTGCCCAGGCTGCCCGCCGGCATGGACGGAGCCAAGCTGACCGTGACGGTCGGACCGGCGGTGGTCGAGGTGTTCGGTAACCTGAAGTCGAGCTCGACCACCAGCTCGCAGGAGATCAACCTGCCCCAGCTGATCATCGGCGAGTCGGCGGCGCCGCTGGTGACCTCGACCCAGGTGAGCGCAAAGCAGCTCGAGAACTACATCCTGTCGCTGCCCGGCCTTTCGCCGCAGCTGGCGGCCGCGATTCGCTCCATCGGCGACCCCTCGACCACGCTTCCGATCCCGGTGCCGATCGAGTACGCGACCTCGAGCAAGGTGAGCGTGCAGGGCGTCCAGGGAGTCGCGCTCGGCGACAACACCGGCCTCGGCTCGGCGGTGATCTGGATCAAGAACGGCAATGTCTTCGCGGTCGCCGGCCCGCTGAAGCAGTCGGTCGTCCTGACCGTCGCCAACCAGCTGAAGTAGCGCTCGGTATAGCCTGCATGCGTGGCTGAGCCGGCGACTGTTTCCACGGCGGCTGCTCCGATAGACGGAGCGGCCGCCGCCGACTCTCCTGCCATACACACGGTCGACCTTTCGAAGCGATTCGGCAAGACCGTGGCGCTCGCCGGCCTGTCGATGACCGTGCCGCGCGGCGAGATCTTCGGCTTCCTCGGTCCCAACGGGGCCGGCAAGACGACATCGGTCAAGCTCCTCCTCGGCCTGCTCAGGCCGACGTCGGGCGAGGCGTGGCTCCTCGGCGAGCGCATCGGCGACCTCGGCACGCGCCGGCGCATCGGCTATCTGCCCGAGCTCTTCCGCTACCAGGCCTGGCTCGACGCGCGCGAGGTGCTGGCTTTGCACTGCGAGCTCGCGCCGCTTCCGCGCTCCACGTGGAAAGAGGAGATCAAGGCGGCGTTGAACACGGTCGGTCTCTCGGATCGCGCGGACGACCGCGTGAGCACGTACTCGAAAGGCATGCAGCAACGCCTTGGCCTCGCGGCCGCGCTGCTGGGCAAGCCCGAGCTCGTCTTTCTGGACGAACCCACGTCCGCTCTGGACCCGGTCGGCCGGCATGACGTGCGCGAGATCATCCGCGGCCTCTCCGCCCGCGGCACCGCCGTGTTCCTCAACTCGCATCTCCTCAGCGAGGTCGAGCAGGTGTGCGACCGCGTCGCCGTCGTCGACCACGGCCGGGTGATCGCGTCCGGGACGATGGACGAGCTGCTCAGCGGCACCGCGGTGCGCGTGCGCGTGAGCGGCCTGGACGAGGCAGCGCGCGCCAGGCTCGAGCCGTTCGGCCCCCTGGACGACGAGGGCGAGCACCTGACATTCACGAAGCTGGACGTCGAGCGCGTGCCCGAGCTGGTGTCGACGATCGTCGGGCTTGGCGGCAGGGTGTACGAGGTCCAGCCGCGTCACCAGACGCTCGAGGATCGCTTCCTTCAGCTCCTTCACGAAGACGAGTCGTAATGCCTCCCGTTCTCGTTTTTGCTCGCCTCACCGTCCAGGAGGCTTCGCGACGCCGGCTGCTCCTCGCCCTCTTGATCCTCACCCTGCTCGTCGTCGGGTTCTCGGCGTGGGGCTTCAACAAGATCACGACGGTCACGCGAAGCGACGGCACCCCGCTGCCCCCCGAACAGGTGACCCTGATCACGTCGCAGCTCCTGATCGTCGTCACCTTCATGTACAGCGGAGTCCTGGCGCTGAGCGCGGCGGTGGTCGCCGGACCGCTCATCTCGAGCGAGGTCGAGAGCGGCCTGCTGCTTTCGATGCTCGCCCGACCGGTGCGCCGCAGCGAGGTCGTGATCGGGAAGTGGCTCGGGCTGGCGGTGCTGGTGACCCTTTACGCGGCGGGGTCGGCATTCCTGGAATTGACCGCCGTGAACCTGGCCACCGGCTACCTCCCACCACACCCCATCCAGCTCGTGGCCTACGTCGCCGCGGAGGGCCTCGCGCTTCTCTCCCTCGGGCTCGTGCTGTCGACGCGGCTTTCAGGCATCACAGGCGGCGTGATCGCGCTGGTCGCCTGGCTGATGGCCTGGATCGCGGGAGTCGTGGGCGACATCGGCACCGGTCTCCAGAACCCGGCGCTCCAGAACGTCGGCACCGTCAGCCACCTAGTTCTACCTACGGACGGGCTGTGGCGGGGCGCCATCTACGCGATGGAGCCGGATGTGATCCTGACCGCGCTTCGAGCCGCCGGCACGGCGGGCCGCGCCAATCCATTCAGCGCGGTCGACCCACCGCCCGCCGCATTTCTCGCGTGGGTGGTCGTCTGGTTCGGGCTCATGCTGGCCCTGAGCATCTGGAGCTTCCGCACCCGCGAGATCTAAGCCGTGTTTTCGGCGCGCTTGGGGCCGGCCGTGCGCCTTCGAGGTTCGGCTAGCGCGCGTTTGGCGCCGGCGGTGCGCATCAGGGATAGAGGCCTCGTTCTCGGGTGGCCCCCGCGACGCGCGCGACCGCCCGGACATAGGCGGCCATCCGCATGTCCAGCTTGAGCTCGAGCCTGGTCTTCAAAACTTCGGAGAACGCGCGCGACATGATCGCCTTGAGCTTCTGGTTGACCTCGTGCTCGGACCAGAAGAACGACTGGAGGTCTTGCACCCACTCGAAGTACGACACGGTGACGCCGCCGGCGTTCGCGAGGATGTCCGGCACGAGGAAGAGGCCGCGCTCGCGAAAGATGGCGTCCGCCTCTGGCGTCGTCGGACCGTTGGCCCCCTCCACGATCAGCTGCGCCTTCACGTCGCGGGCGTTGCGCGACGTGAGCTGGTTGCCGATCGCGGCCGGCACCAGCAAGTCACAGTCGACGGTCAGGACGTCCTGGTTGCCGATCTCCTGCGCACCCGGGAAACCGCGAAGCGTTTTCTCTCGAGCTCGATATTCGAGCACACGCTTGATGGACAGGCCGAGCGGGTTGTAGATGCCGCCGTAGTCCTCGCTGACCGCCACCACCGTGCAGCCCGACTCTTCGAGCAGCCGCGCGCTGATGCTGCCGACGTTGCCGAAGCCCTGCACCGAGACACGCGTCTGGTGAGGCTGTCGGCCGAGGTGGTCGAGCGCGGCCATCGCGCAGATGGTCACCCCGCGGCCGGTAGCCTCGATGCGCCCGAGCGAACCGCCGACCTCGACCGGCTTGCCGGTCACGGAGGCGGGGACGGAGTAACCGAGGTGCATGGAAAGCGTGTCCATGATCCAGGCCATCGTCTGCCCGTCGGTGTTGACATCGGGGGCCGGGATGTCGCGGTCGGCGCCGATGAGGATCGAGATCTCGGTCGCAAACCTGCGCGTCATGTGCTCCAGCTCGCGCGGGGAAAGCTCTTTGGGGTTGACGATGATGCCGCCCTTGGCACCGCCGAACGGGATGTTGACGGTCGCGCATTTCCACGTCATCCACATCGCGAGGGCCTTGACCTCGTTCAGGGATACGTCGGGGTGGTAGCGAATGCCGCCTTTCGCGGGTCCGCGGTTGATGTTGTGCTGCACACGGTAGCCGGTGAACACGCGATGGGTGCGGTCGTCCATCTCAACCGGGAAGTTGCAGGTGAACTCGCGCTGCACCTCCCGAAGCACCTCGCGCAGCCAGGGCTCGAGCTTGATGATCTCGGCCGCGGTGTCGAACTGCGACTGCGCAGTACGCCATTCATCCGCCTCGACGACGGGGTGCAGCTCGGCCGTGCTCACATCAGCACCGATGATCGCGGATATTCCGCCTCGGGATCGCAAATAACGTTCACGCAGGCCGGCAGGCCCGAGGCGAAGGCCCGCTCGAGCGCGGGCCGGATCCCCTCAGGGCGCTCGACCATCTCCCCATACCCGCCCAGGGCCTCGACCAACTTGTCATAGCGCGTTCGCGGACCCAGGTCGGAAGCGATGGCGACGCCGAGCATGCTCTGCATCGGGTGCTTTTCCAGAGCCCAGATGCCGTTGTTGCCGATGACGCATACGACCGGAACGTGATGGCGGACCATCGTGTCGAACTCCATCGCGGAGAAGCCGAAAGCGCCGTCCCCGGAAAGGAGGATCACCTGGCGGTCCGGGTGCGCGAGCTTCGCCGCCATCGCGTAAGCCGGGCCGGAGCCGAGGGCGCCGAACGGACCGGGGTCGATCCACAGGCCCGGCTCGGGACGCTCGATGAGGCGGCCCGCAAACGAAACGAAGTCGCCGCCGTCGCCCACGTAGACCGCGTCGGGATCGGCGAAGCGGTCGACCTCGGCGATCAACCTGGCCGGGTGCACTGGAGTGGAGTCCGCCCGCGTCATGGCAACGTCACGGGCGCGGGAGGCCCCCTCCGCTTCCCCGAGGCGGGCGAGCCATCGGGGCCGCTCAGGAGTACCGACCGAAGCCGCCGCCAGCGCGGCCAGCGCGGCCCGCAGGTCGCCGTACAGGCCCACCGCAGCCGGGCGGTGCTTGCGGTGGTCGTCGACGTCGACGTAAACGATCTTTGCTTCCTCGGCGAAGACCGGCGGCCGGCCGAAGTTGAGCCGGAAGTCGAGGAGCGCGCCGATGACCAGGATGAGGTCGGCCTCGCCCAGGGCCGGGCCGCGCGCGCGAGGAAAGAACAGGGGATGCCCGGCCGGCAGGACCCCGCGCGCCATGCCGTTGACGTTCAGCGGCAGGTGCGCGGCCTCGACGAACCGCCGCAGCTCCGCCTCGGCGTGCGCCCACCAGACGTTGCCGCCGGCGATCACCGCCGGCCGTTCCGCCTCGCGGAGCAGCCGCGCCACGAGCTCGACGGCGTCTGGGTCGGGCAGCGGTCCAGGGTCGGGGGTGAGGCGCTCGGTCGCCTCGGGGACGTCGGCGGCGCCGAAGAACACGTCGAGCGGAACGTCCATGAACACCGGCCCCGTGCGGCGGCTCAACGCGACCCGCATACAGTCGGCCGCGGCGCCGTACGCCTCCTCGGCGGATCCCAGCGTCATGGCCTTTTTGGTCAGGCTCTGCACTACCGCGACGTGGTCCATCTCCTGCAGGGAGCCCATTCCCCAACGGGCCTCCGGCGCGCGGCCGCCGATCACGAACACCGGGCTGTCGCCCGACTGCGCCTGCGCGATGGCGGTGACGGAGTTGGTGACGCCAGGACCGGCCGTGACAGATGCGACACCGACCTCGCGCGTGATCTTGGCCCAGCCTTCGGCGGCGAAGGCGGCCGACTGCTCGTGGCGGACGTCGATGATGCGAATGCCGTGCTCGTGCGCGCCTGTGAGGATGGGCCAGATGTGGCCGCCGTTGAGGGTGAACAGGTGGCTGACGCCGGCGCGCTTCAGTGCGAGCGCGATCAGCTCGCCTGTGTTCGCGGAGTCACCCACGGTCCTACTCGGCCACGGCGTAAGGCATGGCCGGTGTGTTGAAGGCGGCGTGCGGAGGGCCCTCGCGCCCGATGAGGATCACGCCTCCCTGCGCCTTCATGGACCGGCCCAGGAAATCGACAGCGCCTTTCGCCACCGCGGCCGGATTCATGCCGTGCTGAAGCTCGATGACCATCAGCCTGGCCAGTCCCAAACGGATGAAGGCTTCGCCCTGCCCGGTCCCGCACACCGCCCCGAACAGGTCGTCGGCGTAGATCCCGGCGCCCGGGATCGGCGAGTCGCCGATTCGGCCTGGAAGCTTGCCACTGATGCCGCCCGTCGACACCGCCACGGCGAGTCGCCCCTCCGGGTCGCGGGCGACGGCGCCGACCGTGTCCGCGCCTGCCTGCCGAGCCTGGCGCTTGCGATTGTTGATGAAGACGGACGGATCGCACATCTCGACCCCATGTTCGCGAGCGAATCGCGAGGCGCCCGGCCCGGACAGGAGGACGTGGCGGCCATCCTGCATCACGGCGACGGCCAGGTCGACCGGGTGGCGAACGTCGCGCAGGCAGGCGACACCGCCTGCGCGCAGTGCCGCGCCCTCCATCACGCCGGCGTCAAGCTCCACGTCGCCGTCGGCGTTGAGGCACGCCCCAACGCCGGCGTTGAGAAGCGGCTCGTCCTCCATGTGGCGAACCGCGGCGACCGCGGCGACGAGCGCACCCTCATCGATGCGGGTCCAGCCCACCTCCAGCGCACGCTCCACGGCGGCCTGGCGCAGCGGGCGCTCGGCGGCTGGAACCGGTCCCGCGCCGCCGTGGACTATGAGCGCCGGGGCGGCCAGGGGCTTCTCTTCAGGCCGGCTGGAAAGCGCGGCGGTCGAGCATCCGCCGGTCGGGTACGAACTGGATGCGCCGGCCAGCGGTGGCGCGATCAGGTGAGCGCCTCTCGCCAAACCGCCGGTCGGTGTTCGAACGCCTATCTATCGCGCGCCTCTCAGCGTCACGTTCTACCTGGGATTCGCTGAACACCTCGCCACCCTCCATCGTGTTTGAATGCGAAGCTCGATGCTATAGCACTCCGCGGTCGAGTGCGTTGAGCTTTTCGTCCAGGCGCCGCTCCGACCGGCGGCGCTCCAGCTCGTCGCCAGGCCCCATGTCGACGAACCTCGCGTAACGGGCGAGGCGAGGGTGGACCTCGCTGACCCGCCGGAACATCTCCTGGGCGACCCAGCGGTAGTCGGGGTGTCCCTGGGGGGTGGTCCGGAGCTCGCATAGGTGGTAAATCTCACGCAGGTTGACCCGGAAGTACCAGCGAACCCGGTAGGCGAGCGGGACCACGTACTGCGCGAGCGCCGGCCCGAGGTCACTTTCCAGGCGATCGTGGGCGGTGGCCGCGGCCTCGATCGCGGCCACGAAACGCTCTTCCATCCCCAGGTCGGCCAGCCCGGGCGGGACGTCAAACCCGAGCGCCGTCCCAAGCAGCTGGCGGTCCTGGGTGAGCATGCGATGGCGGTGCAGGTCGCGGTAGGCGGCGAAGTTGGCGACGATCTCGAAACCGTACTGGGCGTGCTCGAGCGCTCGCGCGGGCCGCTGGCGGCGGTTGGCGCGATCCGCGAGCATGGCCTCGAGAACCTGACCGGGATCGCCTCGCAGATCCCTCCACGGCGCGTCCGAGCCGGGGAACAGAGCCGCGGCGACGACCTTTCGCTCCGCGTCGGGATCGTGCTCCAGGAGCCGGACCGATGGCCCGGATTCCCGTGCGCCTGTCCGCGGCGCCAGGCGGGCCGTCGATTCACGGACCCGCGCGAGCCGCTCGGCGGAGGGCATGCCGTACCTGTCGTCCAGGGCGCGCTTGACAAAGGCCGGGATCACGAGAGCGAGCTCACGATGGAGGTCCGTCGCCAGGGCCCGGCATTCGGGGAGCTCGTGGGCGGCGAGCTTGGTGATCAGGTACTCGAACGCCCGCCCGTTCCCGAACAGGCCGAGGTTCGTCAGCGTCCCTGCCGGCAGCAACCCACGCAGCATGTCCAGGGCCTTGGCCCTGGTGGCGGCCTTCCATGCGCGGTCGGTTTCGTCCTGCTCCATCGGGAATCGTTCGCGAATCGCAAGCGTCAGCGGCTCGACGAGGGCGCTGTACGTCTCGAAGAGGCGGTCCGCCGGCGGCTCGTAATCGGGATGCGCGAGCTCTGGTCCCCGGTGGTAGAGGAACCGGCCGTCGCGCCCCGGGCGGTCGAACCTCACATACCGGGTCGACTTCTCGAGCGGTGAGATGCCGATGCGGCTGTCCTCGAGCGCTTTGGCCGCCAGCGTCGATGTGCGCTCGACGGCGATGTGGGCGCCCGCGAGCTCGGCCACGGAGTCGTCCCCGTACCCGACCAGTACCCGCTCGTAGAACTCTTCCGCGCGGCGAACCGCCACCATGTCGTCGCCGTCGCCCGAGGCCTGCGCAAGCGCCTCGAAACCGGAGTCGGGCTCGTTGATGAACTCATCGAGGAGAACTCGGCGCAGGCTTTTCTCCGTGCGAGAGTAACGGGAGAAGAGGGCGCCCTTCACGACTTCCGGTAGGTTGCGAAGCGCAAACACCGGGCGGTCCAGGTTGGTGAAGTAGCGGCCGAGGACAGCGGCCTCGGAGGTGTTGAATTCCGACGATGGATCGACTGCCATGAATTCTGGCCCTATCCTAGCCCGACCCTAGATCTTGTGGGTCCGCCGCCTCCGACCCCATCATCTGGGCGACCGCCTCGCCACTTGTCCCCGGGTTGTCCCCAATGGTGTTAACAAGCTAGCGTCTAGGAGAAAGCAGGGTGGGGATAACCGGCGAGATTGGGCGGGTCGATTGGGCTGAGCGCTGGCGCGCGATCGTCCGCCGGGGCGCCGGTTCGGCCCGCGCCGGCCAGGCCGGCTATTGGGATCGGCGGGCGCCTTCCTACGCCCGCATCACCCGCGATCGCAAAGACGAGTTCATCGGCGTCGTCGAGCCTTACCTCGCGCCGCGTAAGACGCTCATCGACGCGGGCGCCGGGGCCGGTCGTCATGCCGTGGCGCTCGCCGAGCGCCTCGAATGGGTGACGGCCATCGAGCCGTCGGAGGGCATGCGCGCGCAGATCCCGCCCCGCGACAACATGACGGTCATCGCGAGCACGTGGGAGGACGCCGAGGTGGCGCCGGCCGATCTCGTGATCTGCTGCCACGTGCTGTATGGAATCGAAGAACCCGTCTCCTTCATCGCCAAGCTCCAGGCGTCGGCGCGCGAGCACGTGTTCATCATGCTGCGCGAGGGCCCGGTCCCCCATCCGGCCACCGTTCTGCGACAGCGCATGGACGGCGGTCCTGGGCTGCCCGTGCCGCAGTTCAGCGACCTGTTCATGCTGCTGATGCAGATGGGAATCGCACCCGACGTGACGTTCGTGCGGTACCCCGTCGTCAATCGCTACAAGAGCATGGAGGAGGCCGTCCTCGACTGCCGCATGCTCATCGGGGCCGGCTGGGACGAGGCGAGGGCTCGTACCGTGCTTGAGGACATGCTCAGCAGGGACGGCGACGACCTGGTGTTCGACAGCGGCGTCGCCCTGTCGGGGATCGCGCATTGGCAGCCGCGCCCGAGCTGACGATCAGGCCCGTGCGGCCTGCCGATCGCGACCGGATCGTCGAGCTCACGAAGGACGTGTGGGGCGGCCACGACTACATCCCCGAGGTTTTCGACGACTGGGTCGCCGACTCGGCGTCGGCCTTCGAGGCGCTCGAGGTCGACGGGGTCGTCGTCGGCCTGCAGCGGCTGCGGCCGTACGCGCCCGGCCTGGTCTGGTACGAGGGCCTGCGCGTAGCCACCAGCCACCGTCGCCAGGGATTGGCGCGCGCGATGCTGGCCTCGGCCATCGCCGAGGCCAGGGAGCAGGGACAGGGCGAGATGCGCCTTGGCACCGCCAACCCGGACGCGGTGAGCCTTTTCGAATCGGTGGGCTTCCAGCGACTCGTCGACGTGCGCTGGTGGTCAGGGCCTCGCATGGAAGGCGGTGAGTCGGCACGTATGCCTGACCCCGCGGAGGCCGAAAAGGTCTGGCCGGCGATCGCGACCAGCCCAGGCCTCGAGCTCTATCACGGTGTCAGCGCGGACTTCGCCGGCGCCCGCGATCTCGGCCCCGCGGAGCTGGCGCGGTTGGCGGGAATCGGCATGCTGCGGGTCGGCCCGGGCGGCCGGGCGGTCGCCGGCTTGAGGCAGCCGTGGGGCGACAACCTCTCCGTCGCATTCATCGCGGGAGCCGGCGGCGCGCTGCGTGAGCTGCTGCTGGCTCTTCGCTTCGAGGCCGATGCGGACGGGGTCGCGCGCGTCGTGATCTCGCTGCCGCGCGATCACCCGGCCGCCGATGACATGCGGGCTTCCGGATACGATTTCGCCAATGACGACGACCACGCCTACATCTACGCGCTGAAGCTGTAGTTGCGTCGTTACGTGATCCTCGGCAACGGCATTGCCGGGCAGACGGCCGCGGAGGAGCTGCGGAAGGCGGATGCCGAGGCCTCGATCGTGATGATCGCCGCCGAGCGGCACCCGCTCTACAACCGAGTCGCTCTCCCTCGCTACCTGCGCGGCCAGGTGCGCAGGGAAAAAGTGTTCATGCGCACCGCCGAGGATTACACCCGGCTGAACCTCGACATCCACTTCGAGACGTGGGCCACCGAGGTCGACTTCGCCGCCCGGACGGTGCGCACCAATCGAGGCCAGGAGTTTGCATATGACGCTCTCCTGATCGCCACCGGCGGACGGCCCAAACCGCCACCGTGGCCAGGCTCGGACCAGGTGTCTCAGACGATCGGGTTTCAGACCCTCGACGACACCGACGCCATCATCGAGAAGGCGGACCTGGCCGAGCGCGTGCTGGTGATGGGCGGCAGCTTCATCGGGTACGAGCTCGCGGAGGGCGTGAGCTTTCGTAAGAAGGCGAAGCTCACATGGATCATGCGCGGCCCCTGGTTCCTGCGCTACGTCCTCGACGAGGAGGGCGGGCACCTGTGCCATCAGCTGGGCGAGGCGCAGGGTGTCGAGTTCATCACGTCGGACGAGGTGCAGAAGTTCAGCCGGCTGAACGGGCGCTTCCTCGCCGAGACCGTCAACGGCAAGCGCGTGGAGTTCGACCTGCTGACGTATGGAGTCGGCCTCGACTACTACACGGAGCCGGTGCGCGACTCGGTGGTCAAGCTGGACAAAGGCATCGTCACCGACTCCAAATTGCGCGCGTCGGCCCCGAACGTGTACGCGGCCGGCGACATCGCGGTCTTCTACGACCTCATGGTCGAGCGCCACAACCAGATGGGGACCTGGGACAACGCGGAGGCGCATGGCAAGGTGGCGGCTCGCAACATGGCGGGCGCGGACGAGGACTTCTTCGACGTGCCGACCTATACGACCACGATGTTCGGATCGACTCTCGCGGTCATGGGCGTGACGCCTGACGTGCAGCCAGACCTGGATTCGGTGCGGACGTTCAGCTTCGAAGAGAAGTTCTACCGCAAGCTATTTTTCAAGGACGACCGGCTGGTGGGAGCGATCATGATCGGCCCCCCGAAGGGACGCAAAAAGCTGATCGAGATCATGCGGTCGCGGCAGCGAATCGAGCGCCCGAAGCAGGACCTGCTCGATCCCAACAACCTGAAAGACGCGTAATGGCCGCGGAGTACCACTTCGTCACCCACTGGATGGTTCGCGGCACCGCACGCGAGGTCGCGGAGGTGCTCGGCGACCCGCTGGCTCTCGCGCGCTGGTGGCCGTCGGTCTACCTGGACGTGCGCGAGATCGAGCCGGGCGACCCGTTGACGCACGTCGGCCGCGTCATCGACCTGTATACGAAGGGCTGGCTGCCGTACACGCTGCGATGGCGCTTCAAGGTCACCGAATCGCGCGGCGTCGAAGGCTTCACACTGGTGGCCGAGGGCGACTTCGTCGGCACCGGCGTCTGGACGTTCGACCAGAAGGGGGAGATCGTCGACGTCAGGTACGACTGGCGCATTCGGGCGGACAAACCGCTGCTGCGCTACGGCACCTTAGTCTTCCGGCCGATCTTCGGCGCCAACCATCGCTGGGCGATGGCCCGCGGCGAGGAGAGCCTGAACCTGGAGCTGCGCAGGCGGCGGGCGAAGACCGATGCCGAGCGCCAGGCGATCCCAGCGCCCCCGCCACCGACCTTTCGGTAGTAGTACACTTCGCTCCAGAGAGATGCCGTTCGCCTATAGCGAAACCGCCCACCTGGTTCGGGGCGCCCTCGGCGCGGTCCTGCGCCGGCGCCGGGAAGCCGCCCGCCGCACCCTGACGGAGGTGGCGGCCGAAGCCGGCCTCTCGCCCGCGCACCTGTCCGAGGTGGAGCGAGGACGTAAGGACGTCTCCACCGATCGGCTGATGGCCGTCGCCCATGCCCTCGGCGTTCCGCCCGCCGACCTCTACGCGGATCTCGCGCGGCTGCTTGGCGCCGACCCGGACCACCCCGCCTGGCCCGAGGACCCGCCAGTGAAGCTCCGGCTCGCGACCGCAAGCCTGCCCCTCGAGGCGCTGCGCAGCGTCGCCGACTTCAGCGCCTACCTCGCCATGGCCAACCCGCCGCCGAGGGCACGCCCACGAATCGGCTTCGAGACAAGGAGCTAAGCACAATGCATCTCATCCCGACGGTGATCACCAACGACGGTCGCGGCGAGCGCGCCTACGACATCTACTCACGGCTGCTCAAGGACGGAGTCGTCTTCGTGCGAGGCGTCATCGACGACGACCTCGCCAGCACCGTCACGGCGCAGCTTCTGTTCCTCGAGAACGAAGCTCCCGACCGCGACATCCAGCTTTACATCAACAGCCCGGGCGGATCGCTGACCGCGGCCCTCTCCATCTATGACGCCATGCAGTACGTCGGCCCGAAGGTGGGCACGCTGTGCACGGGGCTGGCCGCGAGCGGTGCGTCGATCCTGCTGGCCGGCGGGGATAAGGGCATGCGGATGTCCCTGCCCCACGCGCAGATCCTCATCCACCAGCCGTTCACCCAGGGCATCCAGGGCCAGGCCACAGACATCCAGCTCCACGCGCAGGAGATACTCCGGCAGCGCGAGTCGATGGCGCGCATCTACGCCAAGCACACGGGCCGGCCCCTGGAGGACGTCGAGCGCGCGATGGAGCGCGACTTTTTCATGAACCCTGAAGAGGCCAAGGATTGGGGCCTCATCGACCTCATCGTGGAGCACAACCCGATCGCCGCAAAACCCATCGCTTGAAGGATGGTATGAGGGAAAACCCGGATGGTTTTCCCTCATCGCCGGGCGCTTCGCGCGCGGCTGCGCCCATTCCGGTATATCGATGGGATTGTTTGAAGAGGCTGGCGCACGTGCAGGTCAGAGTGAGGAGGCATAGGTGACGGCCGGAATAAATCCGGCCTTCAGCGCAACGCGCAGTAAATACGACCCGTGAGGGTGATAGTCCTCGGCGGGACCCGGTTCATCGGTCGCGCGATCGTCGAAGAGCTCGCGCAGGCCGGCCACGAGCCGCTGATCGTTCACCGCGGCCGGCTCGAGCCCCACGACATGCCACGCGTGTCGCACCTGCACTGCGATCGCACCGAGCTGGTTTCACACCGGCATGAGCTGGCTGCTTTCGAGCCCGATGCCGCCATCGACTGCCTGGCGCTCACCCGAGCAGACGCGCAGGCGGCGATCGACGCCATGCCCCCGGCCGTCAGGCTCGTGGTGATCTCGAGCATCGACGTGTACCGCGCCTTCGGCGCCCTCAACACGCTCCGCGAGACCGATCCGGTCCCAATCGACGAAGACTCGCCGGTGCGCACGGACCGCTATCCATATCGCGGCAAGGCGCCCGGCATGGACGACTACGACAAGCTGGATGTCGAGGACGTGTATCTGCCCCGTGGCGCGACATCGGTGCGGCTGCCGATGGTCTACGGACCGCACGACTACCAGCTCCGCGAGGAGTTCATCCTCCGGCGCGTCCGTGCCGGCCGCCGGCAGATACCGTGCGGCGCCGGGATGTGGCTTGCCTGCCGCGCCTATGTGCGCGACGTAGCGCGTGGCGCGAGGCTGGCGCTCGAATCGCCGTCGACCGCAGGGATGGCGCTCAACCTTTGCGAGGACCGCACCTACTCGATGACGATGTGGACGCGAATGATCCTGGAAGCCGCCGGCTTCGAAGCGGAGCTGGTGAGGGTGTCGGATGAATCGCTGCCCGAAGACCTGAAGCCGACCGGCACGATGACCCAGCACATCGCTGCCAGCTCAAACCGCGCGCGCACGCTGCTGGGCTGGACCACGTCCGACCCCGTCGAGTCGCTCCGCACCACCGTGCGCTGGCACCTGGCCAACCCGCCACCCGAGTCCGACGCGGATTTCAGCGCGGACGACCGGGCCCTGGAGACGGTCTAAGCTTCGAAGGCAGATGACCCGCCGGTACCGTCCGTTTGATCCTTTCGAGCGGGGGGGCCCGCTCGAAGGTCGAGAGATTCGTTTCCCGCGCCCGCCTCGGCGCTTCTGGGTCGGCGCCGCCCTCTTCATCGCGGCTCTGCTCATCTTCTTTCTCGCCAGCCCGATCGTCTGGTTCTTCACCGAGTCGGAGTGGTACGACTCGCTCGGGTTCCGAGACGTCTTCACGACGCGCCTGTCGATGCAGGTTGCGCTTTTCATCGGCAGCTTCGCGCTTTCCTTCATCTACCTGGTCGCCAACGTCCTCGTCGCGCTCCGGGTCCGCTCGGGACCAAGCCTGCGAGCCGTCGGCATCAGGCGCTCGAGCATTCGCAGCGCGACAGGTGGCGCCGCCATGGGCGGGGCGGTGCTGATCGCACTGGTGCTGTCGGGCGGGGCATACACGCAGTGGCAGAACCTGGCGCTTTTCGAGCACGCGAAGGCCACCGGAATCACCGACCCGGTGCTCGGGCAGGACATCTCCTTTTACCTGCTGACGCTGCCGTTCCTGCATTCGATCATCAACTGGGCGCTCGGCCTGGGATTCCTCACCCCGCTGCTGATCGGCGTGGTCTATGCCTGGCGCGGCGACACCTTCGACCTCAACTTGACCCCGCTGGCGATCGCGCACCTCTCCGCCCTGCTTGCGGTCTTCGCCCTCGTGCTCGCGACCTGGATGTGGATCGGGCGCTACGACCTCCTGTATGCGCACAACAGCAGCATCGTCTGGGGCGCCGCCTACACCGATGTCAACGCTCGCCTGCCCATCATCACGTTCCAGTCGGGCGCGGCCGTGGTCCTGGCGGGGGCGCTGCTGGTGAACGTCTGGCTCCGCCGCGTGTGGCTGCCGGTGACGGCGGCCGGCGTCTGGGTGGCGCTGCTCGTGATCGGAGGCATCTATCCCGCGGTCGTGCAGTCGTTCCTGGTCACCCCCAACGCGCAGACGTACGAGCTTCCGTACATCCAGCGCGAGATCACGGGCACGCAGGCCGCATATGGATTGTCGAGCGTCACCGTGAGCAACTTCACGGGCGACCAGCCTCTGAAGCTGGCAGACGTGCAGAACGACCAGGTCACGATCAACAACCTGCGGCTGTGGGATTTCACGCCGCTCAACGACACCTACGACCAGCAGCAGACCATCCGCACCTACTACACGTTCAACCACATCGACATCGACAGGTACACGATCGACAACCAATACACGTCGGTGGAGATCGGCTCTCGCGAGTTCGATTTCACGAAGCTGTCACCGGCGGCCCAGAACTGGATCAACCAGCACCTTCAGTACACGCATGGATACGGCGCCGCCGCGAGCCCCGTCAACGCCGTCACACCGGAGGGCCTTCCCAACTACGTGATCGGTGACATCCCGCCCACCGGGAAGATCCCGGTCACGCAGCCGGCCATCTACTTCGGCAACGCGACCACCAGCTACGCGCTCGCACCGAACACCAACCGCGAGTTCGATTACCCATCGAACCCGGATGTCTACACCTCATACAAGGGCACCCACGGCGTCCCCATGACGGCGGTCAACCGCGCCATCTGGTCGTTGAAGCTGGGCGACTTCAACCTGCTGGTGTCCGGCCAGGTCACCAACCAGACACTGATGCTGTACCGGCGTCAGATCATCGATCGTGTCAGCGAGATCGCGCCGTTCCTCAGCTTCGACTCCGACCCGTACGCGGTGGTCGTCGACGGCCGCATTTACTGGATCGTGGATGCCTACACGACCGGCGCGACCTACCCGTATTCGCAGACGGTCACCTTCCAGGACAACGACATCAACTACATCCGCAACTCGGTGAAGGTCGTGATCGATGCCTATGAGGGCACTGCGGTTTTCTACGTCTTCGATCCCAAAGACCCGATCATCCAGGCCTACGAGGCCACCTTCCCAACGCTGTTCACGCCGATGGACGCGATGCCCGCCGGCCTCCGGGCCCACATCCGAGTGCCGGTGGATCTCTTCAACGTCCAGGTCGGGATCTATGGCACATACCACCTGTCGGCGTCGGTGCAGGACGCCAAGACGTTCTTCGCGCGCGAGGACGTATGGGACCTGCCGACTTTCCAGTCCGCCCCTGGCAGCCCGCCCACGCCGGTGTCGCCCTACTACGTGCTCTTCCGCCTGCCCGGCGAGCAGACCCCGGAGTTCCTGCTCATCATGCCCTTCACGCCCCACGGCAAGAACAACCTCGTGTCATGGATGGCCGCCCGCAACGACGGGACCCACTATGGCGAGTACGTGTCATACGTCCTCCCCAAAGACAAGGTGATATTCGGCCCCCAGCAGGTGGCCAACCTCATCAATCAGGACCCCGCCATCTCCCGCGACTTCACCCTGTTCCACGGCACGGGATCGCAGGTCGAGCAGGGCAACCTGCTCGTGGTGCCGATCGGCGACTCGTTCCTGTATTTCGAGCCGATCTACCTCAAGGCCACGTCCGGCTCGAGCATTCCCGAGCTGAAGAAGGTGATCCTCGCCGACCAGACCAACGTCGTGTACACCGACACGCTCCAGGAGGCCATAGATCAGCTGGTGGGCACGTCCACCCCACCGCAGCAGACGACCGCGCCACCGACGACCCTGACCGCGGCGCAGGTGGCCAAGATCGCCGACCTGGTGACGCAGGCGAACCTCCATTACGCCGCCGCCTATGCCGACCTGAAGAACGGCGACCTCGCGGGATTCGCCTCGGAGATGGCCCAGGTCGGCCAGATCCTGCAGCAGCTCCAGCAGCTGACGGGAACCACTCCGGCCAAAGGCACGGGTGCGTCGCCGTCGCCGAGCCGAGCCTCGCCCTCGCCCTCACCGTAAGGGGACGAAGCGCACCGGGAACAGCGACCGCCACGCCAGCGTATCGCCCAGGCGTTGATACAGGCGCAGGTCCTGGTGCTCGTCGGAGGCTCGTCCGACCGGGATCACCAGCCTCCCTCCCGGCGCGAGCTGCTCGATCAGCGCCGTCGGGACCTCAGGTGAAGCCGCGGCGACCAGGATGATGTCGTAGGGCGCATAAGCGGGCCACCCCTGCGTGCCATCGGCCACGGCCACCTCGACGTTGGAATAGCCGAGCCGCGTGAGCGTCTCGGCCGCGTGCTCGGCGAGCGAGGGCTCGAGCTCGAGCGTGATGAGATGACGGACGAGGCGGCTCAGGACCGCGGCCTGGTAGCCGGAGCCGCCGCCCACCTCGAGGGCGCGGTCGTCCGGTTTGGGCGCGAGGGCCTGGGTCATGAGCGCCACGACCAGGGGCTGCGAGATGGTCTGGCCGCAATCGATGGCCAGCGCCCGGTTCTCGTAGGCGTGGCGCCGCAGCCGGCCGGAGAGGAACTCCTCGCGCGGAACCTCAGTCATCGCCTGGATGACGCGCGGATCGGTGACGCCGTTGGGCAGCAGCTGCTCGGCGACCATCCTCTGCGCCGGTGTGCTCATCGGTGCCTGCCTTCACCCGGAGAGTACAATCTCGGCGTTTCCTTGGCGTCGTCGGTCCACCTCCCCGTCCCCCAGAAGTGGCGCCGCCCGGTCAGGCAGCGGTCGCGCCTCGTCAGGCGATCGGGCCCGGCGCACTCACGAATCGAATTCGCACACCCATCCGAGCAGGAGTTCGCGCGCTTCCTCGACTACTACCGCATCCGGTGGGTCTACGAGCCCGTGTCATTCCCCATCGCATGGGACGGGACGCGGGTGTCTGAGATGTTCACGCCCGACTTCTACCTACCCGAGCACGACCTCTACCTCGAGCTGACGACGATGAAGCAGTCCCTGGTGACGCCGAAGAACCGCAAGGTGCGGCTGCTGCGCGAGATCTACCCGGACGTCAACGTCCGCCTGCTTTATCGAAAGGACTACCAGCAGCTGCTCGCCAAGGCGGGATACGGGGCGCTCGAGGTCCAGCACCTGCGCAAGGAGGACATCGGCAACATCCTCATCTCGCCCGTGGAGCTCGAGACCCGGGTGAGGGCGCTCGCACGGAAGATCTCGCGCGACTATCGCGGGCGCACCATCGTGCTCGTCGGCATCCTCAAGGGCGTGACCTTCTTTCTCGCCGATCTCGCGCGCCAGATCAAAATCCCCTTCGTCATCGATTACCTGGACCTGAGGCGTTTCGCCGGCGCCGAGCCGCGCGCACGCGTGCGCATCGCGCGCGACATCGACTATCCGATCGAAGGCCGGCACGTGCTGCTGGTGGAGGACATCGTCAACACCGGGCTCACCCTCGACTACCTGCTGTCTGAGCTGCGCGAGCGCGGCGCGGCCTCGATCGAGGTGGTCACCCTGTTGAACCGTCCCGGGCGCCGGCTGGTGCAGGTGCCCGTGCGCTATGTCGGGTTTCAGATCCCCAACGATTACGTCGTCGGCTACGGGCTCGACTACCGCGAGCTGTACCGCAACCTTCCTTTCATATGTGCGCTGAAGCCGAGCGTCATCGAGCTCGACTCGGCCGCACGGTCTCGCGCCCAAGGCGGGGCGGCCACGGAGGACGTCACGTAGAAGGCCGCCTCGAAAAGCTCCTGGAGTGGATGGGCCGGCAGGAGTTCGCTGACATGGCCGCCGGTGAGCCGAGTCTTCTACGCCAGGTCGAGCTGATCGTCCTCGACGGCCACCGGCGCCTCTACGCGATGAAAGGCAAGCCATGGTCGGAGCCGATCGCCTATCGCTGGCTCCATTACGAAGACCCGATGCCGGTGGCTCGCCTCGCCGCAGGCGTAAGAAGGCTGTTGCGCATGCGTATAAATTTGGACATTGATGCTGTGGACAAAGCGTGCGCGGAAGCGCGCAAACGGGGATTTTCGAATTGAGGAGGGGGCTGTGCACGCCCTGTGGAGAAAGAGATGCCCCAAGAGACCTTCCTGTTTACCCTGAAGTCCCCTATGCGTTTTTCGCTTTCCAGCCACGGCTTGCGCCGCACCTTCCACCTACTCGACGTTCGGTATCCTCAGGTTTACCGTACTCAGCCGCTTGGGGCGACGCGAAAGTTAACAGGGCCCTAAGGGCACGTCAACAGATAAAAAAATCCGCATGCCAGGCAACTCCTTGGGGGCTTGACACCACATCGAGTGAGGCATTAGGGGCGGTCGTAGAATCGTCAGCACCAAGGCCGGTAAGGAGACGTTGAACATGCGCGAAGCCGTGATCGTCGAAGCAGTGCGAACACCGATTGGACGTCGCAACGGCAAGCTCAAGGACATCCATCCGGTCGTCCTCGGCTCACTCGTGTTGAAAGAGATCGTCAATCGCGCAGGCATCGAGCCCGAGCAGGTCGAAGACGTTGTGTTCGGATGCGTGAGCCAGGTCGGCGAGCAGTCATTGAACATCGGCCGCAACGCGTGGCTGACCGCCGGTTTTCCTTTCACGACTCCGGCGACGACGGTCGACCGCCAGTGCGGCTCGAGCCAGCAGGCACTGCACTTCGCCGCCAACCTCATCCAGTCGGGCGTTTGCGACATCACCATCGCGGGCGGTGTCGAATCCATGAGCCGCGTCCCGATGGGATCCAACGCGGTCTCGCCCGGGACTCCCTTTCCGCCAGAGCTGATGGAGCTGTACGACCTCGTGCCGCAGGGGATCTCGGCCGAGCTGATGGCCCGCAAGTACGGGATCTCGCGTCGCCAGATGGACGAGTTCGGCGTGCGCAGCCACAGGCTCGCCCACGAGGCCACCGAGAAGGGCTACTTCACCTCGCAGATCATGCCGGTTGACGTCCCCATCGAGGGCAACGGCCACAGCGTGCTCTTCAGCAATGACGAGGGCATCCGCGCCAACGCGAGCTACGAGGCGACGGCGGCCCTGCAGCCGGCGTTCAACCCTGAGCACTCGATCACCGCCGGCAACTCGAGCCAGATCTCCGACGGTGCGGCCGCCGTGCTCTTGATGTCGTTGGAAAAGGCGAAGCAGCTGGGGCTGCGGCCACGCGCACGCATCCGCGCGCAGGCGGTCGTGGGCACCGACCCGGTGCTGATGCTCGAAGGTCCGATTCCCGGCACCGCCGCGGTGTTGAAACGCGCCGGCCTCGAATTGAAGAGCATCGACCTCTTCGAGGTGAACGAGGCCTTCGCATCGGTCGTGCTCGCATGGCAGAAGGAGACGGGCGCCGACCTGGACAAGACCAATGTCAACGGTGGCGCGATAGCGGTCGGGCATCCGCTGGGCGCCTCGGGTGCCATCCTCATGAACCGGCTCCTGTACGAGCTCGAGCGCCGCGACCTCCGCTACGGTCTCGAGACGATGTGCTGCGGCGGCGGGCTGGGCACGGCGACGATCATCGACAGGGTGGTCGAGTGAGCGCCTTCGAGGCGATCCAAAACCTGCGCCCGCACCTCCTTCGCGACGGCATCACGGCGAGGGCCGTCGACGGCGAGCGCATCACCATGGCGGTGGTCGACCTCGATCCCGACGCCCACCTCCCCGAGCATCACCACGAGAACGAGCAGCTCGGGTTTGTCATCAAGGGAACGATCGACTTCCGCATCGGGTCCGACAGGCGCGTGCTCCAGGTGGGAGATGCATACGTGATCCCGAGCCACGTTCCTCACGAGGCGACCGCAGGACCGGAAGGATGCACGGTGGCAGACGTTTTTGCACCCGTGCGGGCCGACTGGGCCGACATGAAGCGCGCTGCGCCTTCGCCCGGCCGCTGGCCTTAGGCCTTATAGCTTTTTTTCAGGCGGCGCGACAGGTACGGCGAGTCGTAGCAAAACCGCAGCGGCCTCCCCGCCCAGTCGCCTGAGCTCTCGACCCCGATCCGCGGCGTGACGTAGATCTTCTTCCGCGGCGTGTGGTCGTCGACGACGTAGAGCTGCGGCGGAGCCAGCGCGACCCCGTTGAGCCGCGCGTCGATATCCAGGGCGCGGCACACGAGACCAGGCCCTGCGGCCCGACCGACCCCCGGGCCCGGTTCGATGGCGCGCACCAGCACCGCCTGCGGCGTGCCTTCCGACCGCGTGACGAAGTTGAGGCAGTGGTGCATCCCATACGTGAAGTAGACGTAAGCGCGGCCGGGCGGCCCGTACATCACCTCGGTGCGCGCGGTGCGGCGCCCGCCGGCGGAGTGCGCCGCGAGGTCGTCCGGTCCCAGGTAAGCCTCGACCTCGACGAGCCGTCCCCAAAGCCGCACGCCGTCGATCTCGCGAACGAGCAGCTTGCCGAGCACGTCACGCGCGACTCGAACAGTGTCGCGAGCGAAGAAGTCGGGTCCGAGCACATCGCCTTCGCTGCCTCCCGCGACTGCGTCGCGGGGACCCCCAAGGACCCCGGCCCGATCAGCCAGTGGCATCCTGCGGGCGCTTCTTGCGCTGGGCGTGCCGGCGGCGCTTGTCCACGTACAGGGCCTTGTCCGCCAGCTGGTACATCGCCTGCCAGTCCATTCCCGGTCGCCACGCCGTCACCCCGATGCTGAACTCGACGGGCAAAGGTGACTTGGCGAGCCGGTTGAGCTCCTCGAGCGACGCGCGCACGCGGGCGCCCACATCGTTGGCGTGGCGCTCGTCAGCGTCGGGCATCGCGACTCCGAATTCGTCGCCACCGAGCCGGCCGCATGTGTCGGTGGCACGCACCGCTCGCTGCAGCTCGTGCGCCAGCACCCGGATGGCCTCGTCACCGATGTGGTGGCCCAGCGTGTCGTTGATCTCCTTCAGGTTGTCGAGGTCGATCATCATCAGGGCGAGGCGGCGCTTGTGGCGCTGGGAGGCGGCGACCGCGCGGTCGATCGCACGCTCGAACTCGGGCCGGTTCGCCAGCCCCGTGAGGTAGTCGGTCCGCGCTTCCTTGGTGTGCTGCCGGGCCCGATCCAGCGCGACCGCGATCTGGTCGGCGACCGCGGCGACGAACTCCAGGTCGCTGGGCTCGAACGTTCGCGGCAGTCGCGTCGCGACGGTCATGGCGCCGAGAAGCACTCCCTTGGTCCGCAGCTCGGCCCGGATCGCGCTCCACTCGCCGGTGATGCGGTCGACTCGCGACTCGGCCTGCCCGGTGGCGATCTCGACCACCCGCACCCGTGCGCCGGACCGCCCTGATTCGAACTCCTCCTCCTCGCCGGGTTGGAGGCCTATGGTCTTGGCGAGCGCCAGGCGTGCGCCTTCACGCGTCCAGACCGCGCCGGCCTGCAGGCGCAGGACCTTGAGCGTCTCGTCGAGCCCGACCGCGGCGATCTCCGCCACATCGAGCGAGCGCCCGAGCGCGCTCGCGATGTGGTAGAGCCCGTGCAGCTCGCTCTGGCGGGCGTGGTGCCGCGCCTCTGTGTAGTCGAGGTAGCCGCGGATGAAGCTCGAGTTGAGGTGCTCGACGACGTCGCCAAGGCGGCTCTGCGCCAGGAGCAGGACCTCGTCGGCGAACTCGCTGCCCGCCACCTCCTCGGTGACGCGCGCCATTACCGAACGCCGGAAGACGGCCAGGCCCTCCATGACCGACTCGAGCGGGATCCCCTTCTCGGCGTAGCGGCGCGACGCCTCGCGGGCCAGGGCGTAGTACTGCGACCAGGGCACTCGCGCGTCGGCCCGGAGAGAGCGGAAAAGGATCTCCAGGAAGCCCACCGAGGTGCGCGCGAGGTCGTCGATCGACCCCCCGTCCTTCTGCATCGCGAGCAGCTCGGGCTCCAGCGTCCGCACCGATTCGGCGACCACCTGGCCGCTGTCACGGGAGTCGGCCGAGAGCCGCTCCGCGAGCTCGCCCAGTAGGTCGCTAGCCCGCTCGGTCATCTGGGTGCACTATAGAGTGACGGCGGCGTATAAACGAACCTATGCAATGCGCGTCTCGCACTAACCAAATGTGTAAGAGGGACTGATGGCTACTGTCACCAAGGGGACGTTGAAGCTCGAGGAGATCCTGGGTCCGGACGCGGCCGACCTCCTCGGCCACAAATGCGGGACGGTGCCGGCGTCACAGCTGCACCTGCCCGGCCCGGATTTCGTCGAGAGGGTCTGGAAGGACAGCGACCGCCCGACGCGGGTTCTGCGCAGCCTCCAGACGCTGTTCGACCACGGCCGGCTGGCCGGCACGGGGTACCTGTCCATCCTCCCGGTGGACCAGGGCATCGAGCACACCGCCGGCGCCTCGTTCGCCGCCAACCCGATGTACTTCGATGGCGAGAAGATCATCGAGCTGGCCATCGAAGGCGACTGCAACGCGGTGGCGTCGACCTTCGGCGTGCTCGGTTCGGTGGCGCGCCGCCACGCACACCGCATCCCGTTCATCTGCAAGCTCAATCACAACGAGCTCCTGACGTACCCGACGAAGTACGACCAGGTCGTGTTCGGAACGGTCAAAGAGGCATGGAACCTGGGCGCCGTGGCGGTCGGCGCGACTATTTACTTCGGCTCTCCGGAATCCGACCGCCAGCTGCAGGAGATTGCGGTCGCGTTCCACGCGGCCCACGAGCTGGGCATGGCCACGGTGCTGTGGTGCTACCTGCGCAACCCGGCTTTCAAGAAGGATGGGGTCAACTACGAGACCGCGGCCGACCTCACGGGCCAGGCCAACCATCTCGGGGTGACGATCGAGGCCGACATCATCAAGCAGAAGCTGGCGACCAGCAACCGAGGCTTCGAAGTCGTGGGTTTCGGCGTGACCGCCCCGGGCATGTACGACAAGCTCGCCACCGACCACCCGATCGACCTCTGTCGTTATCAGGTGATCAACTGCTTCATGGGGCGCTCCGGCCTCATCAACTCCGGCGGCGAGTCGAAGGGCGCGAGCGACCTCAAGGACGCCCTCCGCACCGCCGTGATCAACAAGCGGGCGGGGGGCATGGGCCTCATCAGTGGCCGTAAATCGTTTCAGCGACCGATGAAGGAGGGAATCGAGTTACTACACGCAATCCAGGACGTGTACCTGGACCCGACGGTAACCATCGCCTAAAGCTGGCCTTTCTCGGCACAGGAGCCGCTTTCTCCACCGACCGTTACAACGGCGCGGTGGTCGTCAACGGGCGCCTGCTGCTCGACGGCGGTGCGCCGCTGCTTCCCCACATGCAGCGCGTCGGCGTCGACCCGGGCGCCATCGACGCGGTGTTCCTCACGCATTTCCACGGCGATCACACGCTCGGCCTTCCGACCTTCGTCCTTCATCGCATATTCGTCGACCACGGCCCGCTGGCGTTCGTCGGCCCGGCAGGCGTCGAGGAAAGGCTGGAAGCCCTGTGGGAGGTGAGCTGGGGCCCGGACTGGAAGACGGTAATGCGACCGCAGTTCGACGCGACCTATCACACGGCGCAGCCCTCCGGCAGCGTCGCCGGATACGACTACGAAACCATCAAGCTCGACCATGGCACCAGCGGCTCCAACGGATACCGCATCAACATCGACGGCCGTGTCCTCGCCTATTCCGGCGACACGGAGGCGACCGCGCCGCTGGATGAGCTGGTCGAGGGTGCCGATGTTGCGATCGTTGAAGCGACCGGGCCAGGCGACGTCTTCAGTCACATGAGCTGGGAATCGGCGGCCGACCTCAAGCACCGGCACCCGAAGACCAGGTTCATGTTCAACCACCTGTATTCCGGCACGGTCGAGGGTGCCGCGACAGACCTGCAGGTGGTCGAAGTCTGAAGCCTGCGAACGTGGCCGGTGCGGTGGCCGGCATCATCGCCGGCGGCTTCGTGCTGGCCGGGTTCACCGCCCTCGGCCTCCTGCTGACCAGCCGGGTCGCCAGCGCAGTGCCGGTGATCGTCCTCGCCGTCGCCGGTGCGTACGCGGCCTGGCTGGTGGGCGTGATCGTCTTCGGCGCGATACGCGGGGGGAGCAATGGCCACGAAGCGCGCGAACCGTGATGAGCCGTCGACGCGACCGCTGCTTGACAAGCTCGGCGTGAAGCCAGGCTCGAAGGTGGCGATCGTCAACCTCGACGATCCCGCATTCATCGAGCGGCTGCGAGAACGTACCGGCGACATCGTCGCCGGCAAGCCGCAATCGAAATGTGACCTGGTGTTCGTCGGCGCGAACACTCACGCGGACCTTCTCCGGCTCCGTAAGGTCAAGACCTGGATCGAGCCCAACGGCGCCATCTGGGTGATTCGGCCGAAGCGAGGCCGAAGTGAGCTCCGCGACACCGACCTCATCGACGCCGGGCTTGCGGCCGGTCTCGTCGACAACAAGATCGCCAGCTTTTCCGAGACGCATGGCGCGATGCGTTTCGTCTACCGCCTTCGCGACAGGCCCAAGTGAAAACCCCACAAAATCTTCGATTTTGCGGGGGCCCCTTTTGACTGCGCTCGTTCGCCGAGCGACGAGGGACGACGTGCCGGTCATCGCCGAGCTCATCCGCGGCCTGGCGCGTTTCGAGAAGCTCGAGGCCGAGGTGGTGATGACGGAGGAGCTGCTCGCGGCCGGGCTGTTCGGAGAGCGCCCATTCGCCGAGGTGCTGCTGGCCGAGGACGATGGACGGCCGGTGGGCTTCGCCCTCTTCTTTCACAACTTCTCGACCTTCCTCGGGCGGCCGGGCATTTACCTGGAAGACCTGTTCGTCCTCCCCGAGGAACGGGGCGGCGGGATCGGACGTTTGCTTCTGACCCGCCTGGCGCGACTCGCGGTCGAGCGGGGATCAGGCCGCCTTGAGTGGGCCGTGCTCGACTGGAACCGCGACGCGATTCGCTTCTATGAACGGCTGGGCGCGCGGCCGAACTCGGACTGGACGGTGTACCGCCTCACGGGCGAGGCGCTGGCCGATCTTGCCCGACAATAGGTCATCGATGGAGGTCCTACGCCCTAAGAAGCTGGAGACGCATCCCGGGGAACAGGTCATCCCGTGGGCCCGACGCCAGCTCCAGCTCGCTCGCGAGATCGTCGACAACCCGGGCGGCGGCCTCGTGTTCGCGACTCAGACCATCGGGCAGGTGAGGGCGGACCTCCAGGAGCGCGATCCCGAGCGCTGGGAGGAGGTGGCCGCCATCCTGGAGCGCGCCGAAGGCCTGGCGGTCCATCGCGAGTTCGACGAATCGCGCCGGCTCATTGACGAGGCGCTCGAGAAACTGCCCTCCAATTGACACAAGAGACAGGGCCGGGAATCCTTGACGGATCTTCGGCGCCCATGCGGCCCATCTGCGTCGTTGCGACCTCCGCTCCTCGCTTACGCATCAACGGATGCGCGCGCTCCGGTGCTCGGCCGCGCCTAGCATCTGGGCCACCTGGTCACCGAATCTCTCGCCAAGGCTCCCAGCCCTGTCTCTAGCGCAGGCGCTGTTCATGGGCCTGCTGCAGGGCGCGACCGAGCTTTTCCCCGTGTCGTCGCTCGGCCACGCCGTTCTCATTCCGAGCCTTCTCCACTGGAGCTTCAAGCAGTCCGACCCGTCGTTCGTCCCCTTCCTGACGCTGCTTCATCTGGGCACCGCCGGTGCGCTGCTGGTGATCTATCGCGAGGATTGGATCGTCATCATTCGCGGCTTCTTTTCGGCCGCATTTCGCGGCCAGATCCGCACGGAACCCGAACGCCTCGCCATGCTCCTTTTGGTGGGCACGCTCCCGACGGCCACGGTTGGCGTCTACCTCGAGCACCAGATCAAGGTCCTGTTCGCAACGCCGAAGATCGCCGCGTCGTTTCTCGTCGTCAACGGCGGTCTGATGCTTGGAGCCGAATTCCTCCGGCGCCGATCCGAACGCCGCGCAGCGGGGTCTGGCACGACGCGCCGCGAGCAGGAGGAGAAGTTTGGCGCCGCCGAGCACATCAGCTTTCGCGCCGCCGCCCTCGTGGGCGCCTGCCAATCGCTGGCCCTGATCCCCGGCATCTCACGCTCCGGAATCACCATCGGCGGCGGCCTGCTGGCGGGGCTGCGGCACGTCGAGGCTGCGCGGTTCTCGTTCCTCCTCGCCACGCCGGTCATCCTCGCCGCCGGCATCGTCGAGGTGCCCCAGCTCTTCTCCCCGGGAGTGCCGTTGGGCGAATACATGGCCGGCGCGGTCCTGGCCGCCATAGCGGCCTATCTCAGCGCGCGGTTCCTGCTCCGCTACTTTCGCTCTGGGCGCCTTGACCCTTACGGCCTGTACTGCATCGTCGCCGGGATCGTGAGCCTGGCTTTGCTAACGTTGCGAGCGTGAAAGGGAACTCGCTTGCCATCGCCCTCGTAGTCCTGGCCGTCGTATTCGTCATCATCGCGGGGCTCTATTACGAAGGCGTGCTGCAGATCCTGGTCACCGACCCCCACGCCGCCCACCACACGACCCACGCGATCCTGTTCATAGTCCTCGCCGCGGCCAGCCTGGTCGCGGCCAACTTCGCGCGGACCAAGACGACCGCCTAGAGCAACCTCAGCGCGCCTGAGTCGCGAGCCTTTCGGGGACCTGGCGGCCTGATAGGTCCTTTTCGCCCAGACGCACCTCTTCGTGATAGACCGCATCGGCGTTGACCTTCCAGGGATCCAATCCCCCGCCGGACGCGATATTCCTCGCCACCAGGAGCGCGGTCATCATCGAATGGTCCTGGTTGTTGTACTTGTGCATTCCGTTGCGCCCGGCCAGGTACAGGTTCTTGAGGTGAGCGCGAATGTAATCGCGGACGACGCCGACGTGGTCCTCGTACGCGTCGTCGTAGACGGGATACGCCTTGCGCTGCCTGACCACCACGCCGTCGAAAACCTCCGCGGGTTGACATATGCCCAGCTGGGCGAGCTCGCTGCGCGCGCGCTCGATGAGCGCTTCATCTGTTGACGTCCACAGCCCGTCGCCCTCGAAGCAGAAGTACTCGAGGCCCAGGCACGTCTTGGTCGGGTCGGGGACCATGTCGGGGCTCCAGTTCTTGAAGTTCTGGATGCGCCCGACCATGACGCTCGGATCGTGGATGTAGATCCAGTTGTCAGGGAACACGTTCGCGCGATCGATCATCACGGCCACGCTTATGAAGTCGCGATACGAAAGGCTGTCGGCGGCGCGCCGCACGTCGTCCGGTGGGGCGGGAACCAGGCGCGAAACCAGGTCCCGGATCGGCATGCTCGAGATGAAATCGCTGCCCGTATGCTCGTCGGTCGACCCGGACGCCGTCTTCGTCACCACCGATTGCACGCGTCCGTGGTCGTGCTTGATGCGGTCGACCGTGCGACCCATGAGCACCGGCCGGCCCTTGGCGCGGTGGATGTCCGCCACGCGCTCCCACATCTGGCCCGGCCCGAGGCGGGGATATCTGAAGCTGTCGATCAGCGTCGTGACCACGTCGCCCCGGCTGCTCGGGCGCCGGCGCGGCAGCAGCGCGCTCTTGAGGACCAGCCACATGTCGAGGCTCTTGATGCGCTGTGCGGCCCAGTCCGCGGACAGCTCTTTGGTGCTGATGCCCCAGACCTTCTCCGTGTAGGTCTTGAAGAAGATGTTGTAAAGCCGCCAGCCGAACTGGTTTCGCACCCAGTCCTCGAAGCTGCGAGGATGCCGGATCGGCCGCACCCTTGCCCATGCGTAGCTGGCCAGGCAGCGGACGGTCTCCAGCGGTCCGAGGTTCCAGAGTGCGTTGGCGGCTTTCAGCGGATACGCGAAGTACCGGCCTCGGTAGTAGATGCGCGAGAGCCTGTCGCGTGTGAGCATCTCCGAACCGAGGATCTCCGTCCACAGAGCCTCGACCTCCTCGTTCTTCGAGAAGAATCGGTGGCCGCCGATGTCGAACCGGTAGCCCTTGTGCTCGACCGTCCTGGCGAGGCCGCCGACATACGTCGGGTCCTTCTCGAGAACCGTGGTCGGGACGTCGTGCTTCATCAGCTCGTAAGCGGCGGTGAGGCCGGCCGGGCCGGCGCCGATGATCACCACGTGCTGATGGCCGTTTCTAGCACCCAAGTCGCGCACAGTATCAACCGTCCCGACGCCAGTTCGGTCCGGAAATTGCGCCGGCCTTCGAGCGTCCGGCTAGTTCAGTGGACCCTTGCTGCGGGCTTCGTCGACCTTCACCAGGGCCTCGCGGAGGTCTTGCAGCCATTCGCCCTGGTGCATCCCGACCAGCCGGACGCACCAGGCCAGGGCGTCGCTTCGGCTTCGGGCGACTCCTCCCGCCACCAGCGTGTCCAGGACGGAACGCTCGGGCATGCGGAGGCGAGTCATGACGGGCAGGCTGAGGGTGGTGAAGACCCTCGTCTCGCCGCCGCAGCGAGCGCCCCAGGCGACCTTGCGCCGGAAGCGGCGCTCGGCCTCGCGGGCGATCTTGACGCGCTCCTCCCGCGTCTCCTCGCGGTAGCGGTCGATCCTGGCCACACGAGCCGCCTCCCGGGCCTCGGGAGCGGTCCCGGCGGCCAGCTCCACGTCGGGAAGCTCGCCGATGACGAGGATCTCCTCGCTATCCGAGGTGACCTCGGGTGGGCCGGCGAACCATGTTTTCGGCAGCCTGGCCAGAAACCAGGACTGGATGTCATCAGCCATGGATTACATCATTACGCCCAGGTACCCGATCGCGCAAGGCCGATACTCAGCCGATGAACGGGCCGGCCTGGGGCGCCCTGGCGCTCGCGGCGGTCGCCTCGGCCGGAGACCTGGCCTCGATACTCCGCCACGACAAGCGCCTGGAGTACGCGACCAAGCCCACTGTGATGGTGCTTCTGATCGCGGCTGCGCTGCTCCTTCATCCCGCCAGCCAGGGCGAGCGCGCCCTGTTCGTCGTCGCTCTTGTCCTCGGGCTGGCCGGCGATGTGTTCCTGATGCTGCCCGACAGCTTCTTGCTCCCAGGCATCGCCGCGTTTCTCGCCGGCCATCTTGCGTACGCAGCGGGCTTCCGGTTCGCCGGCTTCGCCGTCGCCGGGCTGGTGTTCGGGTTGATCGTCGCCGGGGCGACCGCCGCATTGTTCCTGCGCAGGGTGCTGGCCGCCCTCGAGACCTCAGGTCGGGCGAACCTGAGGCAGCCGGTCATCGCGTACGCGGTCGTCATCTCGGTCATGACCGTGAGCGCCACCGCCAGCGGCAACGTCGTGGCGGCAGCCGGCGGCTTGCTCTTCTTCTACTCCGACGTCATCTTCGCGTGGTATCGCTTCGTCAAGCCGGTCGGTTGGGGCCAGCCCGTGAACATCGTCATGTACCAGGCCGGGCAGACCCTGCTCGTCCTTTCCCTCGCCCTGGGAGGCTAGGCGGCGACCTCCTGCGGCTTGGCGCCGAGCATCTGCATGGAGTCGACGATCACCTCGGTGCGGTACCTCTTGACGCCCGTGGCGGCGTCATCCCAGGAGTTGGTCTGCAGCCGGCCCTCCGCATAGAGCAGCCGGCCCTTGCGGAGGTATTCGCCCGCGATCTCAGCCTGCCTCCCGAAGAGCACGAGGTGGTGGAACTCGGTCGCTTGCTTTGGATTGCCTGCTTCGTCCTTGCCCATGTACGTGTTTGTCGCCAGGCGCAAGTTGGCGACATAGACGCCTTTTGGCGTGGCGCGGACCTCGGGGTCCGCCGTCAAGTTGCCCACGAGTATCACTTTGTTGACCATTCCGAAACCTCCATTGAATTTCGAGCTCAGGCTAGGGCTGCGCAGCCTTGCGGCCAACCCCGCCTGTTAAGAGGAAAGCCACGTCGCCGGATCGACCGCGCGACCATTGACCTGCACTTCGAAATGCAGGTGGGCGCCGGTCGCGAGCCCGGTCGAACCGACCTCGCCGATCACCTCGCCCGGGGTCACGGAATCGCCGGCGCCCACATGCACGCGCGAGAGATGGCAATGGAGCAGCCTCACCTGCTGATCGACGACGACGACCACGTAGACGCCGCAGCGGCCGGCATCGAACCCGGCGAAAGCCGACCCCGCCGATGCCGCATGCACGGCGGCGCCTTCGGCCGCCCCCAGGTCGACACCGGTGTGTATGTGGAGCCCGGGACAGAGCGGATCGAATGGCTCCAAAGCGAAATATGTGCAGCCGAACGGAAGGGTCTCGACCGCGCCGGGAACGATTGCGGCCAGCGGCAGCCGCTCGTGGCTCGAGACCCGTGACGCGGCCACGGTCCACACGAGTGCGGCGGCGACGCCGATCGCAACGACGCGCAGGATCCCCATCAAGCGTGGGCGACCGCATGTTCGACGGCCTTGAAGCCAGTTTTCACCGCCGACTCGAGCTTGTGCGCCGCCTTCTCGGTGCCGCCCATAGCGCCCGGCACCTTGAACACCACCACGAGCGCCGCCAGCGCAAAGAGATGGTGGACGGGCGTGTAGCCGTTTCTCTCGAGCGCGAACCCGATCGCCAGGACGAAGAGCTGCATCGGCTGCATCAGCAGGTTTGTCAGGAACAGCGAGCTCCACTGCTTGGCCAGGTGGTGGGTTTCGGGCAGCGTGAACAGGAGCGCGGCCAGCGGCGCCGTGATGGCCAGGACGATGAGCAACGTGTAGCGGATGAGGTACGCGATCCCGAGGACGTCGTAACCGGTGATGAGAACGGCGGTCGTGATGATCTGCAGGATTCCGTCGGATGGGTCCACCTGCAGTTGCTGCCACCACGCGCTCCAGTCGAGAGGGATGGTCCCGAAGGTCTGGATCGCGTCACAAGCGGCGTTGCTCGCCTGCACGACGGCCTGCACCAGCGGGAGCGCGAAGTTGATCAGCACGGCAGACATCAGCAGCCGCGGCAGCATGATCCGCGCCGTGAACTGGCTGCGCAGCCCGTGGCCCCACATGATCCTGTACGAGGCCCAGATCGCGACGATGGTCAGGGCGGCGTCGGCGACGAGCTGCACCTTGGGCTCGAAGGCCTGGATGGTCGCGTTGGAGGTGAAGTCGCCACCGCTCTCGAAGTCGGTGGTGTGCAGGATGAAACCCGACCACGCCTTCAGCAGCAGTCCCAGGCTGTCGTCCAGCATGGCCTTGACCACGAGGTTCGGATGGGCGAACGGAAACAGGGCGTTCGCGATCCCGGTGAGCTGAACAATGAGGTTCTGCAGCTCACCCAGCATCTGCCCGAAGTCCATCAACGGCCGGCCGTTGGCACCGAGTTGGTGAGGATGCTGACCAGAGAGCCGGCGATCTCGACCCCTATCGTCCCGACGACGATGCGCTGAATCCACTGCTTGGCGGCCAGCGCCGACTTGGACTCAGCCGCGGTGATCTTCCAAAGGAACGCGAAGATGAACGCCAGCGCGCCGATGGATCCGACGAGCGCCTGACCGATGTGAATCCAGGTCGTGATCAGGTCGGTGATCGGAGTGATGTTGGGAGCCGAATCGAGAAACAGCATGCGAACCTCCAGGCGTTTTGCCCCGGAGGTTAGGAGTGGGATTGCAGAAGTGGAACCCGGCTTGTTAAGACGTCTAACAGCGACTAGACTGGCCGGCCGTGGGGGTCAGGGATAAAGTGGCGCGCGCTGCCGAGCCGGTGCTCGAACCTGGCGAGATCGTCGAAGTCGCCACCGTCGCCGCGTTCGGCAGCGTCTCACTGGCCAGGACCGCCATCACTGCGGCCGCGGTCTCGATCGCTACCGCAGGTTTGTTCACCGCTTACACGACGCCCAAGAAGGTGCCGATCGTGCTGACGACCAAGCGGCTGCTGATTCTGGGCACCAAAGGGATCAACGACAGCCCGGACAGCAAGATCGTCGGGCAGCTGCCGCGCTCGGACCTGCGCGCCAGGCCGCCGCATCGGCGCTTCCTGTGGACGAAGGTGGTGCTGACCAACCCGGAAGGCACGCCCGTGGGCCAGATGCTGTTCCCGCTGCCGGCCCGAGGCGATGCGCGGCTGGTGGCGAACACGCTGGGAGCTGCGCCGGCTACCCAGTAAGACTCCCGGCCGCGACGAGGACCTGGTTGTTCAGCTCGCGGCGGTCAGTCGCCTCAGTCAGAGAGCGCGGTAGAAGCTCTGGTTGGCCAGGTATGAGTGCCGGGCGCACGGGTCGTCATTCACTGACGTGAAGTGGAGGACCCCGCCCGTGAGCGTCCACATGTAGCGCCCCACAAAGAAGCGATTGAGAGCACACGAAGCCGAGGTGAAGAAGTCGATTTCCGAGTTATTGACGACCACGTCCCCACCTCCTTCGGCATACGGCCCAGAAAAAGCGTAGGTCGTCGCCGTGAGCGTCAGGCGTAACCAGCAGCTCGCCGCCAGCAAAGGCTTATGGCACGCCACGGCGGCGTCGACAGCCGCCGTTGGCAGGAGCCAATCACCGAGCAGCTCGACCGGCAGCGGGCCGCCTGGCGGAGGAGATGCCGCCGGAAGTCGCGCGGCGATGGACGGCGTCGGCACGATCGCCGAGGAGGTTGACTGCCCGCAGGACGAAGCGAAAAAGACGAACGCGACCGCGAGCCGTGCAGCGTTCGCCGGCGTACCACTCCGGTGCTCGGTTGTCATGAGTGTCTCCGGAAGCCTACCTCTCCAAGGCCAGAACCCAGGTCGTTTAAGGGCGCCCGATGGCGGCGTGGTCTAGGTGCGAACCGTGCCCAAGAACAGGCCCTGGAAACCCAGGGCGACGACGGTGCCCGGGGCGGTCAGGGTGACGTAGGAGAGGTTCGCGTTCGGACCCACCGCGCCGACCACGGTGCTGGGGTCGAGCCAGCCGGTGGGAATGAACCCGCCGCCGCCAAGCGTGACACGCGTGCCGTCCCGACCCAGTACTTCATAGCCGGCATCCGCCGACGCGGTCACATGCCTTTCGTCAGGGGCCAAGCGGTAGAAGAAGCCATTGGGTGCGGCGCCCGCGAAGCTCCATATCTCACTGCCATCCGGCCGCCGCACGCTGACCGAGGTGGTGCCGAAAGGCTCGCACACGAAATCGCCGGTCGTCGCGATGTCCCACACCGTGCACGATTGCGGGTCGGCGACCTGGCGCAAAACCTTGCCCGTGGTCGCATCGATTCGCGCCGCGACGCCGAGCTGAGACGCCGGTCCTCCGCCCTGGCTCGCCCATGTCGTCGGATACGTGCCACGAGGTCCAACCGCGTCCCAGCCATTCAGGGCCATCACGCTGCCGCCGGGGTTGGCCAGGCTCTCGTGATAGAGAAGGGTGCTGGGGCCGCCGGCAGGGGCCGCGTAGACATCCAGGCCGTAGCCCGTTCCCGGAGCCCCGTTGCAGGCCAGGTTCGGCCTGGCCGGCAGCGTGAAGACCGCTCCCAACAGGCGGCTGCCGTCGGGACTGACGGCGAACGAAAGCATCTGCTGGTGGCCGCTGAAGGGAAAGGTGGCCACGATGGCCGTCTGCCCACTGGTCGACAGACTTCGTACGACGCCCGTACCGTCGGCGAAATAGACCTTGCCGCCCGCGACCTGGGCCGACCGAGGAAGGACCACTCCCATGCATCCCACATCAGGAACCGGCATCACGGTGAAGGTGGCCGTCGCCTTGACGCTTCCGTCCAACCCGGCTATCACAACCGTGTTCCACTGTTCTGGACTCGCCGTGCCTTTGGCTTCGAGGGCCGCAAAAACGATTGGGGTTGGAGCCGTCGCTGTCGGCGAGGTCGGTGCCGAGGACTGAACTGGACCGCACGCGGCGGCCAGAAGCACAAGAGAGACGAGCAACCGGCGCATGACTCAGTAACGCGGCGTAGCTCGGAACGTTCCGTGTCCTAACCTACCTCTGTGGCCCGCAAGCTCGCCGAGTACGAGGCCAAGAGGGACTTCAAGAACACGCCGGAGCCAGGCGCCAAGGTGCCTCGCAAGGCGACAAAGGCGAAATCCCCACGAACTCAGATGCCTCGCAGTGAGTTCGTGGGGGCCCCTTATAAGCCTCGGTTCGTCGTGCAGGAGCATCACGCACGGCGTCTGCACTGGGACTTCCGGCTCGAGAAGAATGGCGTCCTCGTCTCGTGGGCGGTGCCGAAAGGCATCCCGCCGGACCCCAAGAAGAACCACCTGGCGGTTCACGTCGAAGACCACCCGCTCGACTACATCGACTTCGCGGGCGAGATCCCCAAAGGCAATTACGGCGCGGGCACGGTGAAGATCTGGGACAGCGGCACGTACGACCTGGAGAAGTGGTCGGATCGCGAGGTCATGGTCACGCTGCACGGCAAGCGAGTGCAGGGTCGGTACGTGCTGTTCCAGACGAACGGCGAGAACTGGATGATCCACCGGATGGACCCGCCGCAGGACCCGGGGCGCGAGCCGATGCCGGCGCGCATCGAGCCGATGCTCGCCAAGGCGGTCACGAAGGCGCCGAACCCGGACTCCGCCTGGGGATTCGAGTTCAAATGGGACGGCATCCGCGCCGAGGCCTACGTCGAAGGCGGCATCGTGCGCATGCTGAGCCGAAGCGGCGAGAACATCACGGCGCGGTACCCGGAGATCCACCCGATGGGACGAGAGCTCGGGTCCATCGAGGTCGTCCTCGACGGCGAGATCGTGGCGCTGGATGACAAGGGCCGTCCCAGCTTCGAGGAGATCCAGCAGCGCATGGGCCTCTCGTCCGACTCCGAGATCAGAAGAAAGATGAAGGAGGTTCCCGTCACCTACATGGTCTACGACGTCATGTGGCAGGACGGGCACTCGCTGCTGAAGGAGCCTTACTCGGGCAGGCGCAAGAAGCTCGAGGCGTTAAAGCTGAAAGGCCATTCGTGGCAGACGCCGCCTTATGAGAAGGGTGGCGGGCCGGCCATGCTCGACGCCAGCCGCAAGGCGGGCCTCGAAGGCATCGTGGGCAAGAAGCTCGACTCCCCCTACGAACCGGGCAAGCGCAGCGGTGCGTGGGTCAAAGTCAAGAACCGCATGGGCCAGGAGCTGGTGATCGGTGGCTGGCTCGAGGGCGAGGGCAAGCGCCGTGGCCTGCCCGGCTCGCTCCTCGTCGGCTATTACGACGACCGTGAGCTCGTGTATGCCGGCAAGGTCGGCACGGGCTTCACGGAGTCGATGCTGGAAAAGCTGAAAGACCTGATGAAGCCGATCGAGCGCAAGACCAGCCCGTTCGACCGAGGGTCTCCGCCGAAAGCCGCCCACTTCGTGGAACCAAACCTCGTGGCGCAGTTCGAATTCGTCGAATGGACGAAGTCCGGCCAGCTGAGGGCACCGGCCTTCACGGGGCTGCGCACCGACAAGCCGGCGAAGGAGGTGGCGCGGGAGCTTGCCTAAAGAAACGTCGGTCGAGGTGGTGATCGAGGACCGTCAGCTCAAGCTCACCAACCTGGAGAAGGTTCTCTACCCTGAGGTCGGGTTCACAAAGGCGCAGGTCATCGACTACTACACGCGCATGGCCCCCACCATCCTTCCGCACACGCGCGATCACCCGCTGACGCTGAAGCGCTATCCCAACGGCGTCGACGGCGAGTTCTTTTACGAGAAGAACTGCCCGAAACACCGGCCCCCTTGGGTCGAGACGGCCAAGGTCTGGAGCGGAGGCAACAACCGCGACATGTACTACTGCCTGGCACAGGATTTGCCGACGCTGGTGTGGCTTGGGAACCTCGCCACGCTCGAGTTCCACACGTCGCTGTCGCTCTGCAGCAACCTGCCCGAGCCGCGGACCATGGTGTTCGACCTCGACCCCGGACCGCCGGCGACCATCGTCGAGTGCTGCCGCGTCGGGTTGATGCTTCGCGACGTCTTCGCCGAGCACGGCCTCGAGTGCTGCGCCAAGACCTCGGGCTCGAAGGGCCTGCAGCTGTACGTGCCCCTCAACACCAAGGTCACATACGTCGAGACCAAGGTGGTGTCGAAGGGCCTCGCTCAGCTTTTCGAGGACAAGCATCCCGACCTTGTCGTGCACAAGCAGCTCAAGGAGCTGCGCACCGGACGGGTGCTCATCGACTGGAGCCAGAACGACCAGTACAAGACGACCGTCAACGTCTATTCGCTCCGCGCACGCGCACGTCCCACGGTGTCCACGCCCGTGTCGTGGGAGGAGGTGGAGAGGTGCGTGAAGTCGGGCGACCCCTCGCGCCTGGTGTTCGATTCCGAGCAGGTGCTCCAGCGTGTCGCCAAGCTCGGCGACCTGTTCGCGCCCGTGATCAAGAAGAAGCAGAAGCTGCCCCGCTCGCTATTAGAGGCGACGGGCGGAGGGACTGCTCTGGAGAAGATGGCCAACCGCAGGCACGGCGGGGGACGCAACCGGCGACCACCAGCCTCTAAGTGAACCGGCCCCGCGTCGTGATCGCCGGCGCGGGCTTCGCCGGCATCACCGCCGCTCGCGGCCTGAAGCACGCGCCGGTGGATGTGGTCCTCATCGACCGCAACAACTACCACCTGTTCACGCCGCTGCTGTACCAGGTGGCGTCGGCGCTCCTCGACCCGGGCGAGGTCGCCCGGCCGGTCCGGGAGCTCATCCGGCCGCTTGGCAACGCCGAGTTCAGGATGGCCGAGGTCACCGGTGTCGACCTCGAGCGCCGCATCGTGAAGACGGACCGCGGCGAAGTGCCGTACGACTACCTGGTGCTGGCGACGGGCAGCCAGAGCGACTACTTCGGCAACGAATCGCTGGCGCGACATGCGCTCGGCCTGAAGGGCCTCGATGAGGGCCTCGCGCTGCGCAACCATGTGCTCGGCCGCGTCGAGGCGGCGCAATGGATCAGCGATCCCGACCGCCGGCGCGCCGCGCTGACGTTCGCCATCGTGGGCGGCGGCCCGACCGGCGTCGAGATGGCGGGCGCCCTGTCGGAGCTCATCAGGCACGTTCTCAAGAAGGACTATCCCAAGCTCGAGCTCGGCGAAGTGCGGGTGATGCTGTTGGAGGCGGCGGATTCGTTGCTCGGCACCTTCGATCCTTCGTTGCGCGAGGCCGCGCGGCGTTCGCTGGAGAAGAAGGGAGTCGAGGTGACGCTGAAGGCCAAGGTCGCCGAGGTCAGTGACAACGCGATCCGCCTGGCGGGCGGCGAGGAGATCAGCGCCAACACCGTGGTGTGGACGGCGGGCGTGCGCGCGTCCGACGTGGGCGCTTTGCTGGGCGTGGAGCTGGGCCGGCAGTCGCGCGTGCCGGTGGACCGCACCCTGCAGCTGCCCGGGCACCCGGTGGTGTTCGTCATCGGCGACCTGGCAGGGTCTGTCGACGGCGGCACGCCGCTGCCCATGCTCATTCCGGTCGCGATGCAGGAGGGGCGACGCGTGGCCGCGACGATCGCGGATATGGCGCGCAATGGTGGCGCGACGGCTTTCGTGTACAAGGACCCGGGCACGATGGCCACCATCGGCCGCAACTCGGCGGTCGCCCAGCTCGGCCGCGTCCGCCTCACGGGTTTCCCCGGTTGGGTGATGTGGCTGACCGTGCACCTGGTCAACGTGGTCAGCTTTCGCAGCCGCGTCCTGGTGCTCGTCAACTGGGCGTGGGACTACCTGTTCTACGACCGGCCGATCCGCCTCATCGTGCGCGCGCGCGATGACCAGCCCGATTGACCTCGCGGCGTCACAAACGACCCGGATGCGGGGCTGATACTTGTGAGGTGAACACCAGGCTGGCGTCGTTTGAGGCCGCCGCGCTGGCGGCCGTCGTGCTGGCCGGGTGCGGCGGCTTGCAGCCCGAGGACCCGGCGCAGGCGCTGCGCGAGGGGGGCGCCGCCCTGGCCACGCTGAAAACGGTGAGCGCCGGCCTGAAGTTCACGAAGGGCACGGTCAGCTTTCGCGGCTTCGCGCTGGTGTCCGCCAAGGCTGCCTTGAGGCTTCCTGCTGACAGCGACACGACATACACCGTTCGCCAGAAGGACGTGCAGATCGCTCTCGAGGTGATCATCGCCGGCGGCCATGTGTACCTCCACCTGCCGTTTTCCGGCTACAACGAGCTGGCCGGGGCGGACGCCGCCGACATCCCTGACCTGGCCAGGCTGTTCGACGCCCAACGCGGCCTGCCGGCGGTCATCCCCGCGGCACAGAACCCGAAGTACCTGGGCGCCGAGCAGGCGGCGGGCGTGGACTCGCACAAGGTGGAGGCGACATACACCGCCGGCCAGGTCCACGGCATGTTGCCGCAGCTCAACTCGTCTGGCGACGTCGACGTCGTGGTCTGGATCGGAGGGTCGGATCACCTGATTCGCAAGGCGGTGCTGTCGGGGATGTTCGGCGACAACGGGACCGCCAGCTCGGTGGAGGTGGACCTGAGCGGATTCAACGGCAGCGTCGCCATCGCCACGCCGCCTCCGCCCTCGCCTTAACAGGCTGGGTTGCGCACCATTTTTCGTTCGTCTAACCTCGACGGCGGTGCGTCGGTTGGGGGAGGGACCGGCCCCGGGAAGGGAGGGCCCCACAAGAGGTGCGCCTGAGCTCGAAGGGCGGTCCTGACCCCACGCCTCCCAGACCCGCGTTCCTCACGGCCACGCGCCCCGCCCTACTCCTTCTCGCCGCCGGCGCCGGCCTCTTTGTCACCGCCCTCGACGCCTATGTCGTCGTCACCCTGCTGCCAGCCATGGTCGCCGACGTGGGGCTGACCATCGACCGCTTCGAGCAGGCGACCCCGATCGTCACCGGCTTTCTCGGCGGCTACGTCGTGGCCATGCCTTTGCTCGGCGCGTACTCGGACGTCCGCGGCCGGGCGCCGGTCTATGCGTTCTGCATGCTTGTCTTCGCCGCCGGCTCCGCCATCACTGCGACCGCCGGCCTGTGGAGCTTCGCCGGCCTCCCGTGGCTGGTCGTCGGTCGCTTTCTCCAGGGCCTGGGCGGAGGTGGATTGGTCCCTCTCACGCTTGCCCTTGCCGCCGACCTCTATCGCGACCACCTGCGTACAGCCGCGCTGGGATCGGTCGCCGCGATGCAGGAGGCCGGCAGCGTTTTCGGGCCGCTGTATGGAGCCACCCTGGCCGCGGCGGCGGCATCGATCGGGGGCTGGCGCTTTGTTTTCTGGTTGAATCTCCCGCTTGCGGCGCTCTGCGCGGCGGGGCTGCTCCTCGGCACTCGCAGGCAGAGCCGGGTCGATGCCACCGCCGCCACGTCGCTCGACTGGGCGGGTGCCGCTCTGCTTGGAATCGGCCTTGGCCTCCTGGTGCTCGCCCTGTACCCGGACGACCCCAACGCCCGAGCCACCAGCGGCCTGCTCATCCCGCTCGGTGCGCTCAGCCTGCTCGTGCTGGGCCTGTACGCAAGGCGGCAGGCCACGCGCCTGGAACCTCTCATCCCACACCAGCTGCTGGCCAGCCGCGCATTCATAGGCGCCAGCGTGGCCAACCTGCTGATCGGGGTGGCCCTGATGGTCGCACTCGTCGACGTACCGCTTCTCGGCCGCCTGGTGTTCAAGCTCGATCAGCTCGGCTCGGGCCTTCTACTGTCGCGATTCTTGATCGGGGTCCCCATCGGCGCGGCCCTCGGCGGCCTGCTGGCGACTCGCATCGGTGCCCAGGCGACGGCCGTGGCGGGAATGGTGCTCGCCGCAGCGGCGTTCGTGCAGATGGCCGGGTGGCAATCCAACGAGCTCGTGCTTCGCATCGGTCCCCTGCCGGTAGCCGACGTGGCGCTCGCGGCGTGCGGCCTCGGCTTTGGGATCGTGATCGCTCCCCTTGCGGCCAGGGTCCTGGAGCTGACCCGTGTCGAGCACCACGGTCTTGCGTCCAGCCTCGTCGTGCTCGCGAGAACCATGGGTATGCTCATCGGCCTCGCCGCCCTCACCGCCTACGGCCTGTATCGATTCCATCAGATCCTCGGCACGCCGCAGCTCAACGATCCCGACGTCCGCGCACGCGTCGATCACCTCGAGCGTCTGGTGGCGGCCGCCTTCCTCCAGGAGTACCGCGAGATATTCGCCGTGGCAGCCGGCGTCTGCCTGCTCGCGGCGCTGGTCGCGGGGCTCACGATCGGCCGGGTCAAGGCACAGGCGCCGGCGGCCGCCTGAACCCGCGGCTTAGGTCTTGCTTGCCACCACGAGCAGGTACGAATGGTGGTAGCGAAACGCGTCGTCGGGATCGCCCAGGCTTTCCATGGCCATCTCAACCTCGGCCTCGAGCTCCAGCCGGTATCGAGGGCCGAGCGCCTTGATCAGCGTGTATGGCAGAGGTCCCGCCCCGGCCATCATGTCCGTCCACTCCCGCGCGTTCTGGGCGCGCCCGCCGGTGACCATCTCGGTCATCAGGTCGACCTTGAAGCCCGCGGACTCCAGCACCTGTGGCAACAGTTTTGGTTCGCCAAACCGGCTGCGGTCCGAGCTGTAGCGGGGAAGGCTGAGGTAGTGCCTCCGCGCGAGGGGAGCCAGGCCCTGGAAGAACAGGTCCTGGGCGCGCGTGCTCAGGCTGCGCCGCTGGCTCGAGACGGCCAGCTTGCCACCGGGCCTGAGCACCCTCCGGGCCTCGCTCAGCGCGTCGCCCGGATCGGCCAGGTATGCGAGCGCCTCGCCCATTGTCACCAGGTCGAACGTATCCGGCCTGAACACGAGGCGTTCCGCAGCCATCCCCAGGAACTGGGTGTTCTTGGCCCGCTTCGAGCGCGCGATCGAGAGCATGCGGTCCGACAGGTCGATGCCGATCACGGTTCCGGGGCTGACCTTGGTGGCGACAAGGTGCGCGACCAGCCCGGTGCCCGTCCCGATGTCGAGCACGTGCTGTCCTTTCTTGGGTTTCAGCAGCTCGACCAGCCTCGAGGCCACCCGGGCATGCTGGCCGTTCGCCCAGGCGTCGTAGGTAGGCGCGATCTGATCGAAGAAATCGACCAGGTGGTCGATCATCTCGTCGGACGCGTCAGGGTTCATCAGTGCCGTCGTTCGATTGCCAGGGTCTCCACGCGCCGAAGGATCCCGGTTACCTCCCTCTCCTGTTGTCCGACGACCACTTTGCTACGATGCTAGCTCGTCTAATTCCCCACTCTTCCGAATTACGCATCTGAGCGCAAGTCCAGCTGACCGTCAGGGTTGAGTAGAACGAGGGAAAGGCTCGATTAAAGCAGTGGAGGACGCCGAAATGGCCCAAGCTGAAAAGTCCGGGACCCACTCGTCCGCAACCGCCCAGAACGGCGGCACCAATGTCGTCAATCTCGGCCCCCGCGACAGCATGCATGGACGCCTGGACGTCCAGGGCGATCTCAAGGTCGCGGGTACGGTGGAGGGAGAGCTCAAGGCCAGCGGCGACGTGACGGTGGACAGCTCCGCCAACGTCCAGGCCACGATCGAGGGCGCGAACATTAGCGTGCGAGGCCAGGTCAACGGCAATGTCACCGCGCGGCGGCGCCTGACGCTCGGTGGGTCCGGGCGCCTCAATGGCGACGTCAAGGTCGGCCGGCTCACGGTCGAGGACGGCGCCACGCTCAACGGCAACGTCACCATGACCTCGGAGAAGTAGTCCAGGACCTTCCGGCCCAGGGCCGAGCATAGGCAATCGTCTAGGCAGCTCCCGTTTCCGCGCGCCTGACGGCGGGCACCACGACCTTTTCCAGGTAATCGCGCGCCGCGTCCATGACGGCATGGGTGATCCTCCATTCCAGGGCCTCGAACGCCGCCTCGTCGCGATTCAGGGTGCCCAGGTGCTTTCTCCAGAAGCCGATCCCGACGTTGAGGCCGGGCGCCGGGCCGCGCGCGTTCGGGTCGGCGACCGGCACGCCCACGGCGGGCAGGGCGGAGTCGGCAGGCGAGGCTTCGGCCTGCGCCAACCCGAGTGGAGCGCCCGCACCTGGGATCGAAGCTCCAAGGACCACATGCCATGCGACGAGGATCAGGACGGCCACCACGACGCATTCGGCGACCACCATCCAGGTGACGGGCGCTCGAAGAAGCCTGCGCATGCGGCCCAAGGTAGGCGGGCAGGCCCGACCTGAGAACCCTGCCTGTTAACGCCTCGGCAGCTTCAGCGTTCGCAGCGCCTGCAGGCCCCGTTCGATCGTCTCCAGCCGCTTGGGAAAGCTGAAGCGCAGGTAGCCACGACCGTGCTCCGGATCGTGGTAGAAGCTCGAGGCCGGCACCGTCGCCACGGCAACCTGCTCGATGAGGTGGCGTGCCATCGCGGCGTCGTCGTCGAAACCGAACCTTTCGATCCCCGCCATGACGTAGTACGCCCCGTCGGGCGAGCCGGCCTCGAAGCCGCACTCCTGCAGCCCGGTCACGAGTGCGTCGCGGCGCTCGCGATAGTCGCCGAGGAGCTCCACATAGAAGGACGCGGGCAGCTCGAGCGCGGTAGCGATCGCGACCTGCAGAGGATGCGCCGCGCCCACGGTGAGAAAGTCGTGCACCTTGCGGATGCCGCCCGTGAGGTCTGACGGGGCGACGATCCAACCGACACGCCAGCCGGTGACCGAAAAAGTCTTGCTCGCGCCACTGATGGTGATGGTCCGGTCCGCCATGCCGTCGAGTGTGGCCAGGCTCACATGGCGACCGCGATAGACGAGGTGCTCATAGATCTCGTCGGTGATCGCGATCACATCGTGCTCGATGCACAGCTGTGCGATGAGCTGGAGCTCTGACGGTGAATAGACCTTCCCCGTCGGGTTGTGCGGAGTGTTGACGACGATGGCGCGAGTCTTGCTCGTGAAGGCGGCGCGGAGCGCGTCGGGGTCGAACAACCAATCCGGCGGCTGCAGCGGCACAAAGCGCGGCGTGGCGCCACTCAGGATGCAGTCCGGGCCGTAGTTTTCGTAGAAGGGCTCGAAGACGATGACCTCATCCCCTGGATCGACGGCCGTGAGCATGGCCGCGATCATCGCCTCGGTCGCTCCGCACGACACCGTCACCTCCGTGTCGGGATCGACGTCGCGGCGCCAGGCCATGGATTGCTTTCTCGCCACCGCCTCGCGCAGCTGAGGCGCGCCCCAGGTCGTCGCGTACTGGTTGTAGCCATCGCGTAAAGCGGTTGCGGCCGCCTCGAGGATCCGCGGATCGGTCTCGAAATCGGGAAATCCCTGGGCGAAGTTGACCGCTCGTTCGGGACCGTTGAGCGCGAGATTCAATCGCGTCATCTCGCGGATGACGGACTCCGTGAAGCTCTGGGCTTTGAGCGAAAGACGGCCGGATCGGCTAGTGGCCAGGATCGGCTCGCTGCAGGTGGATGTCGGTGCTCGAGCACGAGTAGCAGCGCTCGGGCATCTCGAGGCCGCGTTCCCAGCGCCCGCAAACGCTGCATGTCCAACGCGTGGTGGCGAAGAACTCGAGCACGTCGGAGCGGCTCAGCAGGCCGACCATCTTGCCCCGCTTGATCACCGGCACCCGCCGTATGCGCTCACCGATGAGAAGCTTCGCCGCCTCGTCGATGCCGGTCTCCTCGCTGACGGTGATGACATGCGAGCTCATGATGTCGCGCGCGACCTTTCCCTTCTTGGAGAAGACGTCCACCTCGGAGACGATGCCGGTCACGTGCCCATCGACCCCGATCACCGGCGCGCCCGTGATGTGCTTGGATGCGAGTGTCGCGGCGATCTCGTCCACCGGCGTGTCTTCGCGGAACGTGATCACGTTCCGCGTCATCACTTCTTTGACGGGGATCATGAGTGAGTGAGCAGTGTAGCCACCGTGTCCAGATTGGCGTTGCCGCCGGTGAGGATCAGGCCCACCCTTGCGCCCTGCAGCTTGCCCGAAACGTAGGCGGCCAGGGGCAAAGCGCCGGTCGGTTCCAGGGCGAGGTGAAGACGGGTCCACGCCAGCACCACCGCCGCGGCGATCTCGTCCTCGGTGACCGTGACGATCTCGTCGACGAGGCCCTGGCCGAACATGACCTCGAAGTTGCGCTCACCGATCGCAGTCGTCCGCACCCCATCGGCCAGGGTCGCCGGCGCCCGGTCGAGGGTCTGGATGCTGTGCGCCTTCCAGCTTCGATAGGCGTCGTCGGCCGCGGCCGGTTCGACGCCGACCACCTTGAGGCCGGCCCGGTGGCTCTTGGCCGCGATGGCGGTTCCCGACAGCAGCCCTCCGCCACCGACCGGCGTCGCGATCACGTCCAGCTCGGGCTCCGCCTCCAGCAGCTCGAGCGCCGCCGTGGCCTGCCCGTGGATGACGTTCCAGTCGTCGAACGGGTGCACGAGCGTCAGCCCGCGCTCGGCCATGACCTCGTGCAGGCGCTGCTCGCGGTTCGCGAACGTGATGCCCGCCTGGATGACCTCGGCCCCCAGCGCGCGGGTCGCCGCGACCTTGGCGGGGTTGGCGTCCTCCGGGATCAGGATCAGCGCCGGCAGGCCGACTGTTCGTGCCGCGAGCGCCACCGCCTGGGCGTGATTGCCTGAGCTCACCGCGATGACGCCCTTGGGGCGCGGGCCGTGCTCCATCAACGACAGCACGGCGTTGAACGCGCCGCGAGGCTTGAACGAGCCCGTGACCTGGAAGCACTCAGCCTTCAGCCGCAGCCCTGGATCGAGATCGGTGCGGAGCGCCGGCGTCCGGCGTACGTGCGGGCGGATGCGCTCCGCGGCCCCGCGCACGGCAGCAGCATGCTCCTCCAGGAATCCGCTCACGCGGCGGCCGGCGCTTTCTCGGAGGCTTGCCGGCGCTTGCGGGGTCGTAGGTTGGTGAGCACGACGCCGGTCAGGATCACGACCATGCCGGCGATGATCGGGAGCGTCACGTGCTCGTGCAGGAGGATCGCGCCCCAGAACACTGCCGTGATCGGGACCAGCAGCGTGACACCGGTGGCGCGCACCGGTCCAAGGGTGTTCAGGATGTAGTAGTAGAGGAGGTAGGCGACTCCCGAGCCTCCGACCCCGAGGGCGATGACCGCGGCGAGCGACGGCACCGCGACGTGCACGCTGGGCAGCGACGGTGCGGCGATCGGCACGACAAGAATCGCGGTCACCGCCAGCTGTCCAAGGCTCACTTCGTAGACGCTGACGCCGCGCAGCTTCCGGCGCTGATACAGAGCGCTGACCGCATACGAAAGCGATGCGAGAACAACCGCCGCGGCACCGATGACGTTTCCGCCCAGGCCTTTGGCCCTCAGGTCGGGCACGACCAGGATGACCACGCCAGCCAGCCCGATCAGCACGCCCGCATAGTTCAACGCACTTGGCCGGTCGCTGGGAATGAGCCAGTAGACGAGCACAGCGGCCCACAGCGGAGTTGTCGAGTTGAGGATGCTGGCCAGGCCGCTCGAGATCCGCTCCTCACCCCACGCGATCGCAGCCCACGGCAGGAGCCCGCCGGTGATGGCCAGTATCGCGAATGGGACGAGCCGGCCCTTCCACCCGTCGCCGAGCAGCGGCCGGCCCATCGCACGCACGATCAAGGCGAGCGCGATGCAGCCCGACAGCGAGCGGATGAGCACCAGTGCGGTCGGGCTCATGTCGTGCACGGCGACCTTGATGAAGAGAAACGAGGCGCCCCAGATCAGCGCAAGGCCGGCGAGGGCCACGTACGGTCGCAGACCGCGGCGTCTTTCAGACACGCGTCGGCCACTCGTCGGTAGACACGACGAGCGTGACGGGCCCGTCGTTCTCGATGCTCACGCGCATTACTGCTCCAAAGCTGCCGGTCAGGGTCTCTATTCCGCGCTCGCGGAACCGCTGCACGAACGCGAGGTACAGCTCTTCCGCGCGCTTCGGATCGCCCGCCTTCAGGAGGCTCGGCCTGCGACCGCGGCTCAGGTCGGCGAAAAGCGTGAACTGGGACACGATCAGCGCCGATCCCTTCACGTCGTCCAGGCTCAGGTTCATCCTGCCCGCTGCGTCCGCGAACACACGCATGTCAGCAACCTTGTCCGCGAGCCGGCGCACGGTTGATTCATCGTCATCTGGCCCCGCACCCACCAACAACACCAGGCCGGGACCGATGGTTGCAGACTGCCGGGTGCCCGCCTCGTCCCAGGTCACCGACCCTGAGGCGACGCGCTGGACGACCAGGCGCACCTAGTCGATCTTGGGGCCGAAGTGCGGCTCGGCGTGCACGAGCGAGTCGATGTAGCGGAAGCGCTCGTAGCGATGCTGCAGCAGCTCGTCGGCGGGCTGCGCCAACAGGGGCTGCAGGTGGCGGTGCAGAGCCTCGTCGAGCACACGTGTCGCGCCGTCGAAGTCGAGGTGGGCGCCGCCTTCCGGCTCAGTGACCACCTCTTCCACCACGCCCATCGCCAGAAGGTCGCGCGAGGTGAGCTGCAGCTGCTCCGCGGCCTCGACCTTGCGGGAGTTGTCGCGCCAAACGATGGAGGCGGCAGCCTCCGGCGATGCCACCGAGTAGATCGAGTTCTCGAGCATGATCACTCGGTCGGCGACGCCCATGCCCAGCGCGCCGCCGCTCCCGCCTTCGCCGATCACGGCCGCCACGATCGGCACCCGGACGCGGAACCACTCCATGATCGCCCGCGCGATGGCGGCCGCGATCCCCCGCTCCTCGGCGCCCGCGCCCGGGTACGCCCCGGGCGTGTCGATGAGGCAGATGATGGGAAAGCCGAACTTGGCGGCGTGGTGCGCGAGGCGCAGCGCCTTGCGGTAGCCCTCGGGGTGCATCATCCCCCAGTTCCGCGCCACCCGCTCCTTCAAGCTCCGTCCCTTCTGATGCCCGAGGAACATCGTGGTCCGCCCGTGCCACGTGCCGACGCCGGCGACCAGCGCGGGATCGTCGCCGGAGAGGCGGTCGCCATGGAGCTCGATGAAGTCGGGTGCGAGCCGCCGGATGTAGTCGAGCGAGTAGGGCCGGTTGGGGTGGCGCGCCAGCTCGACGACCTGCCAGACGGTCAGCGTCGTCTCCTCGGGTCGCCGGCCATGAGTGGTCATGGGTACATCTCGAGGAGGTGGGCCACGAGCAGCCGCAGCTCGGTGCGCGACACGACCATGTCGACCTGGCCGCGCGCGAGCTGGAACTCGGCGCTCTGAAAGCCGGCCGGTAAATCCGCATACGTCGCCTGCTTGATGACCCGCGGCCCCGTGAACCCGATGGCGGCGCCTGGCTCGGCGATGTTCACGTCGGCGAGCAGCGCCAGCGAAGCCGCCGTGCCGCCGAACGTGGGATCGGTGAGCACCGAGAAGAAAGGAACGCGCGCCGCGTCCAGGCGTCCGACCGCGGCGTTGACCTTCGCCATCTGCATGAGCGCGAGCACGCCCTCCTGCATCCGAGCTCCACCCGACGCCGAGACGAGCACGTACGGCAGTCCCGAGGCGGCGGCCTGCTCCATCCCGCGCGCCAGGCGCTCGCCGGCGACGATCGACAGCGTGCCGCCGACGAACCGGAAGTCGAACACTGCCAGCCAGATGGCGCGCCCGCCGAGCGTGCACGTGCCGGTGCGCACCGCCTCGTTGAGGCCTTCTTCCGCCAGCTGGTCGATGGTCGCCTGGTACGGCTTGGGCACTTTCCAGTTCAGTAGGTCGTGGGAGCGCACATCGCCCCAGCGTTCCTTCCAGGACCCGCGATCGGCGATCAGGGCGATCCAGGCGTCAGCGCCAATCCGGAAGTGGTGGCCGCAATCGCACACATAAGTGCGCTTGCGAAGTACATCGACATCCAGGCCCACGCCGCACCCCGGGCAGTTCGTGGGCAGTGGGATCGGCGGCAGCTTGCCGCCCGCGATCGGGAGCTCGGCGTGCGCCCTGGGGTTCAACATCACAGGCTGAGCCCCCCGTCGACGGCGAGCACCTGGCCGGTGATGAAGCCGGCGCGCTCCGAGCACAGGAACGCGACCGCGGCGGCCACGTCCGCGGCGGTGCCCTCGCGCTTGATGGGCGTCATCTTGACCAGCTCGCCGACCATCTCATCGGTGAGAGATCCGGTGGTCAGCTCGGTGCGGACATAGCCCGGCGCGACCGCGTTGCACGTGATGTTCCGCGAGCCATATTCGCGGGCGACCGACTTCGTGAACCCGATCAGCCCGGCTTTGGCGGCGGCGTAGTTGGACTGTCCCGCGTTGCCGGTCAAGCCCACGATGGACGAGATGTTGACGATTCGGCCCCATCTCGCGCGCATCATGCCTGACATGATCGCGGCCCGCGTGGTCGCGAAGGCGGACAGGAGGTCGGTGCGTATGAGGTCCTCCCAGTCCGGCGGCGACATCTGGATCAGCAGCTTGTCGCGCACCGCACCCGCGTTGTTGACGAGCACGTCCACGCGCCCGATCGCCTTCACCATCGCCTCGACCTGAGCGGGGTCGCCGACGTCCGCCTTGTGCGCGGTCGCGCCGGGCAGAGCCGCCACGGTCTCCTCGGCGGCAGCCTCGTCCGAGCGATAGTTGACCACCACTTTCGCGCCCATCGCCGCCAGCGCCTGGCTGATCGCGCGCCCGATGCCCTTGCCACCGCCCGTGACGAGAGCGGTCTTGCCGTCGAGATCGCCGGTCATGCGGTGGCTGGGTCGGCGAACTCGATGAAGAGCTCTTCAGCATTCCAGGTGTCGACGCCCGGGATGTGCTTGGCGGCGAGGCTTGCGAGCACTCGACCGGGACCAAGCTCCACGACGGTTTTGACCTTCATCGCGCGCATCGAAACCATGGTCCGCGCCCAATCGACCTGGCGCAGCATCTGAAGGCGCAGCTCGTCCTGCAGGGCGGCCACGGTGCGCATCGCCTCGCCCGTCGCGTTGGCGAGGACCGGGATCGATGGCGCGGTGAACTGCAGCCGGTCGACCACCTTGCGGAACGCGGCCGCGGCGCCGCTCATCAGCGGCGTGTGGGCCGGCAGGGGGATGGTGAGGATGAGCGCCCGGCGCGCGCCGGCCGCGAGCGCGAGGCGCTCGGCCTCTTCGACCGCGACGGTTTCGCCGGACAGCACGAACTGCACGTCCGCGTTGCGGTTGGCCACCCAGATGCGGCCGCGGGCGGAGGCCTGCTCGCGGATCGACTCCACCTGCGCCTCGTCGAGGCCGACGATCGCGATCATGCCGCCCGGCTGCTCGTCTGCAGCCTGGGCCATGATCCGGCCGCGCTCCTTGACCAGCAGCAGGGCCGTCTCCCAGGGGATCGCGCCGGCAGCCGCAAGGGAGGCGATCTCGCCCAGGCTGTGGCCCGCCGTCACGCTGACGTTCTCGAACCCGTAGCTCTCGCGCCAGACCTCGTACGCCGCCCAGCACACGACCATGACGCACGGCTGGATGACCTCGGTGCGGTTGAGGTCTTCGAGCGGGCCCTCGAAGCACAGCCTGCGCACCGGCATCTGCAGCACCTCTTCGGCGCGTTCGAACACACGGCGGGCGGCGGGGTAGCGGTCGTGGAGGTTGCGCCCCATGCCCGGCTTCTGAACCCCCTGACCGGGGAACAGCAGCGCGATCGGTCCTGTGAGGTCAATCACGGTCTATACCCAGGTCATCAAACACGCCCCCCAGGTCAGCCCCGAGCCGAAGCCTGCCAGCAGGACATGATCTCCAGTCTTGACACGTCCTTTGCGAATGGCTTCCTCCAGCGCCAGCGGAATCGATGCGCTGGAGGTGTTGCCGTACTCGTCGATGTTGATCGCGACGCGGTCCAGCGGCAGGCCGATCCGCCTCGCGGCCGCATCGATGATGCGGAAGTTGGCCTGGTGCGGCACCCACAGGTCGATGTCCTCCAGCGCGATGCCCGCCGTGTTGCACACCTCGTTCGCCTGGCGGATGAAGATGTCGACCGCGAACTTGAACACGTCGGGGCCCACCATGTCGATGAAAGGCGCCGCGTCCTTGGCCGCGTACGCCCCCTTCTCGACGTTGCCGCAGGTGACCTGCGCATAGCCCCTGCCGTCAGAGCCGAGGCACCAGCTCTTGAAGCCCGCCCCGGTGGGAGCCGGACGGACGACCGCGGCGCCCGCGCCGTCGCCGAAGATGACGGCCGTGCCGCGGTCGGAGTAGTTCAGCATCCGCGACAGCACCTCGGCGCCGATGACCAGGACCGTGTCTGCCCGCTCTGTCGCGATGTAGCTGTCCGCGATCGACAGCGCGTAGACGAAGCTCGTGCAAGCCGCGAGCGTGTCCCATGCCACAGCGCCCGGCGCGCCGAGCTCGTTCTGCACGCGGCAGGCCACTGAGGGGAACGGGCCGTCGGGCGACGAGGTGCCGACCAGGATCATGTCCAGGTCTTCGGCGGTGATGCCGGCGGCCTCGAGCGCGCCGCGAGCGGCCCTGGTCGCCATGTCGAAGGTGGTCGTGCCGGGCTCGGCGATGTGCCGCTTGTGGATCCCGGTGCGCTCCGTGATCCATTTGTCCGACGTGTCCATCATCTTCTCGAGATCGAAGTTGCTGATGATCTTGTCGGGCGCGTAGACGCCCATCCCGGCGATGGCGCTGGGGCGGCCCTTCGCTTTGAACGAGCGCAGAGCCACGGCGTCAGAGCGTGTGCGGTACGCGTTCGTGATCGCCATCTCCCTACGCCTCCAGCCGCTCGGCGGTCTTCTGCTCCAGGAACTTCCAGAGGTCGCCGATAAGCTTCATCTTTTCGAGCTCTTCCTCGGAAAGCTCGACGTCGTACTTGTCCTCGATCGCCGCGATGAGCTCGACCAGATCGAGCGAGTCGGCGGCCAGGTCACGCTGGAAGCTCTTATCGAGCTGCACGTCGTCGGGCTCGATGCCGAGGATCTCGGCCGCGAGGTTCTGAAGCTCCTTGAAGTCGAGCTGGCTGGCCATATTCCTCTCTCCTAGTTGGCCTCTGGGGCCTTGATCACGAGGCTCGCGTTGTGGCCGCCGAAGCCGAACGAGTTCGACAGGGCCACCTTGACGTCCGCCTTGCGGGCTTTGTTAGGGATGTAATCGAGGTCGCACTCGGGGTCTGGGTCGTCGAGGTTGATCGTGGGCGGCAGCAGTCCTCGATCGAGCGCGAGGATGCAGGCCGCGGCCTCGATGGCTCCTGCCGCGCCCAGCAGATGACCGTGCACCGACTTGGTCGAGCTGATCGCCATCTCTTGCGCATGGTCCCCGAACACCGCCTTGATCGCCCTGGTCTCGGCAACGTCGCCGAGCTTGGTGGACGTTCCGTGCGCGTTGACGTAGCCGACGTCGTTCGGGTCGACCCCGCTCATCGCCAGCGCGTTGCGCATGGCGCGGATCGCACCTTTGCCCTCCGGATGCGGAGCGGTGAAGTGGTACATGTCCGCGCTCGCTCCATAACCGGCGATCTCCGCGAAGACCCGAGCACCGCGCTTCTTCGCGTGGTCCAGGTCCTCGAGCACGAGCATCACCGAGCCTTCGCTCATGACGAACCCGTCGCGGCCGAGGTCGAAGGGGCGGCACGCCTTCTCCGGCTCGTCGTTGCGCTCGCTGGTCGCCTTGATCTGGCAGAAGGCGCCCATCGTCAGCGGAGTGATCGTCGCCTCGGAGCCGCCGGCCAGCATCGCGACCGCGCCGCCGCGCTTGATGATCTCGGCCGCTTCGCCGATGCCGTGCGAGCCGGACGCGCAGGCGCTGACGATGGCGTAATTCGGGCCGCCGGCCTTGGTGTGGATGGCGACGATGCCGGCCGCCATGTCCGCGATCATCATCGGCACGGTGAAGGGGCTGATCCGTTTCGGCCCGCGCTCCATGAGGGCCGTGTGGCTCTTCTCGATCTCCTCCATGCCGCCGATGCCAGAGGCGACGATCACGCCGACGTCGTCAGGATCCATCTCGGCCGGGTCGAGGCCGGCCTGCGCGAGCGCCTGTTTGGACGCCGCGAGCGCGAACTGGCAGTACCGCCCGATGTGACGGGCGGTCTTCTTGTCCATGTACTCCTCGGCATTGAAGCCTTTGACCTCGCCCGCGATCTTGGTGTCGAAGTTGGTGGTGTCGAAATGCGTGATCCGGCCCACGCCGGACACCCCTTCGACCATGTTCGACCACACCGTCTCCAGGTCGTTGCCGATCGGGGTGATGAAGCCCATTCCGGTCACAGCCACACGTCGACCGTTGCTTTTGACGTTCACGTAAACGAGGATACGGACCAAGCGGCCTACTGACATCCCCATGATGTGGGAAAACGGGGGACATTGTTTGGACCCGGTGTCCAAACCGTGTTCAGATCAGCCGGCGGAGCTCCAGGGCCAGCTGCAGGCGCAGCCGGGTGGCGGGGGTGTCGAGGTCGCCGCCCAGGATCTCGCGCACCTTGTCCAGCCGGTACAGGACCGTGTGGCGGTGCAGGTTGAGGGCCGCGGCGGCGTCTTTCACGGATCCGCGCGCGAGAAAGGCCTCCAGCGTCTCGAGCAGCTGCTCGCGGTTGCGGATCCTGGGGTGGATGAGCGGCCCGAGGCTGTGGGCGACGAAGCGCTCGGCCAGGCGCGGATTCTGAGCCAGGACGAGGTGCGGGATGACCTCGTCGTGTCCGTGCGCGACGGCGTCCGGCCACAGCTTTCGGCCCGCTTCGATCGCCTGCTGGGCCTCCAGGTACGACCGCGAGATGCCGCGCAGCCCGGCGTGGTAGCCCCCGATGCCGGCACGGACGCGTGCGCGCGCCGAGCCCGATCGAGCGACCGCCTCCTTGTTCAGCCGGCTTACGAACTGGCGCGCGCCATCGGCATCAGCCGGCGCTTCGGCGGGCCAGAGCGTCACCAGCGTCGACGGATCGGTGGCATGGTGGATCGCGCCGCGAGGCAGCTCGAGCGAGGTGGCGACCTCACTCAATGCCTCGCCGCCGCGCTCGCCGTCGCGGCTGCCGACGACCAGCTTCGAGACGACGGCGACGTAGCCCGTGGCCCCGATCGGCAGGTTCAGCGCCAGCGCTTGCTTCTGGAGCTCCAGCTCCGAGTCGAAGTTGTCGCTGATCAGCGCGTGGAACAGCCGGGCGCGGGCGCGCGTGCCGCGCTGCAAGTGCTGTTCCCGCGCGTGCAGATACGTCTTGGTGACCTCCGCGGCGACCTGGTCGAGGGCGGCGAAGACGTAGTTGGCTGTAAGCATGATGGCTTCGGGCGTGGCTTCCGGATGCCCGCGCCACGCACGCAGGATCTCCTCCCAAGCCACGCGCGCGGCGATGCGATAGGCCGCGAGGATGGGTTCGACCGACTGGCTGCTGCGGGCCTGCAGGATGCCCAGCTGCGCGACCCGACGCAATTCCTCCTGGGTGGCCGGCCGGGCTTCGCGCGCGGTCGCGAGGAAGAGGTCGAGGCCGGCCTCGCAGGCCTTGGCGATGGCTTCCCGCCGCGGCGGGACGCCCGTGGAGTCGTCCCAGTGAACGACGGCGACGACGGCTCGGGCCATGTGGCGGGCCAGGCCCGCCCTCCGGCGCTCGAGCTCCACCATGAGCGTCGGGGGAAGCCCGACCGCCGGTTTGGACTTCGCGGCCACTTTCGGGGCCATCCTGGCCATGGTTTGACTATAGGGCCCGGGACCCGACCAGGCCGCCGCGTCGAAGCGACTGATCGTCAGCTGTGCTTCTTGACGAAGGCGAGGATGCGGCGCCAGGCGTCGTCGCAAGCATCCTTCCACTGGTCGAACGTGCGGTCGAAGAAGCTGTGCGGAGCGCCTTCGTAGATGTGCATCTCGTGCGGCACACCAGCTTTGGCGAGCCGGCGGTCGAAGTCGATGAACGCCTCCTGCGGCGTGGCGGCATCCGAGCCGGCGATGAGGAGAAGCAGAGGGGCCTTCATCTTCGAAAGGTTGGGCAGCGACCTTTCCGGGCGACCATAGAAGCCGATGGCGCCGTTGAGGCCAGGCTGCATGGCGGACTGGTTCCACGAGTTCGAGCCGCCGAAGCAGAAGCCGACCGTGAACGCCGCCTTGACGGCACCGCCTTCTTTGGACTCGAGGTAGGCGATGGCCGCGGCCGTGTCCGCGGCGATCCCCTCGGGCGTCGTCTTCTCGACGTGCGACCTGTACTCGAACTGCTCGTCGCGGCTGCCGATGCCGGCGGTGCGTCCGAAGTAATCGATGGCGACGGCGTCGATCCCGGCCTCGGCAAAACGCTGCGCGAGCTCTTTGTAGAAGTGGTGGAGGCCGCGCACGTCGGGCAGCACGACCATCCCTGATCCGGTCGGATTGGAGGCACGCGCGAAATACGCCATGAACTTGTTGCCATCTTTGGCGGTCAGGGTCATATCGCCTTGATCGGCGGCCGCGCCTCCGATCGGGGGCAGGGGCGGTCGGGCATCGTCTGAGTAGCACATGGCTCGATTCTCCAATACATTGGGACGGCTATGAAGATCGAAAGCACGGCGTACACCCAGGCCGACCTCGACAACTTCCTGGACGAGCTGCTCGACCACGAGCGAATGGCGCTGGCCGACCGCCTGGAGAAAGCATCCGCGCGCCTGGCGCAGATCGCCCCAAGAATCGAGGCTGGTCACGGCGCCGATGCCTGGAGCGATCACGAAGTCCTGGCCCACATCGCGGTGCTCTCGAAGTTCTACGGAGTCCTCGTCCACAGGATCTCGAGCGGCCAGGTCACCGAGCTGGACATGCTCGGCAACACGAACCTTCGCGACGTCGCGGGCGAGCAGATGGCCGAGATCGAGCCGTCAGAGCTGCTGCGAACGATCCTGGCGGACCACGCCCGCACGGTCAAGCTCTTGCGATCGGTCGACGCCACCTCGCTGCGGCGGGAGGCCAAGGACTCGAGTGGTCGTTCCGTCAGCGCCGAGTTCCTTGCCCGGTTCCCCCTGATCAATCACCTCGAGGAGCACGTCGACCAGCTCTACCGCTCCCTGGGGTAGCGTTCAGGCGCTCGCGGCCTCCGCAAACCCGAGGCGGCGCAGCTCGGCGCGCAGCGTGTCGGCGGCACGATCCATCATCCCGGGATCAGGGTCGGGGTCCTGGTTGCCGAAGTCGAGGTCGTGGACGCCGCGAATCGGGACGACGTGAAAATGAGCGTGCGGCACCTCCAGCCCGGCGAGCAGCATGCCGATCCGGGCCGGCTTGAAGCCCGCCATCTGCGCCTTGCCGATCGACTGCGCGACGCTCACCAGGTGTGACAGCAGGTCCGTGTCGAGGTCCAGCCAATGGTCGATCTCCGCCCGAGGGACGACCAGGGTGTGTCCGGGTCGCAGTGGGCGGTTGGAAAGAAAGGCCACGCACAATGCGTCTTTCCAGACGAACCGTGCGGGCAGCTCGCCGGAGATGATTCGACTGAAGATGCTCGCCATGCCCAAAGACTAAATAGCTAGCCTTGAGCGGTGCCCGCAGCGGAGCTGATCGATGCCACCAAGAAGTACGGTGAGATCGAAGCCCTCATTGGAGTGACGATCCGAATCGAGCTCGGCGAGGTGGTGGCGATGCTCGGACCCAACGGGGCGGGCAAGACGACATCGATAAGCCTTCTTCTCGGGCTGCGCAAGCCGACCTCGGGCCAGGCTCTCTTGTTTGGTCTCAATCCCAACGACCTGCATGCGCGGAGCCGCGTCGGCGTGATGCTGCAGGAATCAGGCGTTCCGGCGATGCTCAAGGTGGAAGAGATCGTCGACCTCTTCCGCTCTTACTATCCGAAGCCCATGCCCCGTGAACGGGCGATCGCGATGGCGGGCCTCGAGGACAAGGCCGGCGCGCTCGTCAAAGAGCTGTCCGGCGGACAGCGTCAACGCCTCTACTTCGCGCTGGCGGTGTGCGGAGACCCCGAGGTTCTCTTCCTGGACGAACCCACTGTCGGGATGGACGTGGAAGGCCGGCGGGCGTTCATCGACCGCATCGCCGAGTTCGCGACGCTTGGTCGGACGATCGTGCTGACCACGCACTACCTCGAAGAGGCCGATCAGCTGGCCAAGCGCGTCATCGTGATCGATCGAGGCGAAGTCATCGCAGATGCGACTCCCGATGAGATCAAGTCGAAGGTGGCGGGCAAGCGTGTGCGCTTCCTGGCGACCGGACTCACTGACAAGGACCTCGACGGCCTGCCCGTCTCGGCGACTTCCATCGAAGGCAGGACCGTGCAGCTGCTCACCAACCAACCTGAGCTGGTGCTGCGCGAACTCTTCCGCAGGGGGCTCGAGATCAGCGATCTAGAAGTTTCAGGCGCCGACCTCGAAGATGCGTTTGTCGCGCTGACCACTCACAAGAGCACCTGATGGCGGCCGCTCTTGCCCCGACCTGGCCGATGCTCGCCAACCAGACTCGGGCCGAGTTTCTCAAGCTGTGGCGGGTTCCCGCCTTCAGCGCCACGAGCCTGGCGCTGCCTATCGTGTTCTACACGTTCATCGGTATCGGCCAGTCGTCGCAGCACATCCAGGGCTCGCACATCACATTCGGCACCTACTTCCTGGCTTCGATGTCCGTGTACGCGGTCGCCAACGTGATGATCTTCAGCTTCGGTATCTCGGTGGCGACGGAGAGGGGCATGAAGATGGACGTCCTGATGCGGGCGACTCCGCTGCCGCCGCTGGTCTACCTGCTGTCGAGATGCATCACAGCCATCGTCTTCGCGGCGCTGACCCTGGTCGTGCTGTTTCCCTTCGCCACCGTGGCCGGAGGAGTTCGGCTCGATGCGTCCGAGTGGCTGACGCTTTCGTATCGGGTCCTGCTTGGTTCGATACCGTTCATTGCGCTCGGATTCGCCATCGGGTACCTGTCCGGCCCCAACTCAGCGGTGGCCGTGGTCAACCTCATATACCTCCCCACCGCCTTCGCGTCCGGCCTGTTCTTCCCAAGGCAGCTGCTGCCGGAAATCATCCAGACCATCTCCCCTTATCTGCCTCTGTACCGCTACGGCCAACTGGCTTGGGACGCGGTGGGAGCCCCGACCAGCGACAGCGTCGCCACGGATTGGCTCTACCTGGCGGCGTATGCGGCGGCGTTCTTCGCGATCGCCCTGTGGGCGTTCCGACGAGAAGAAAGCCGCAAGTTCAGCTAGATCCAGAACTTCTCTGGCAGCCTCACACCGAAGGCGTCCTCGAAGCGGCGCGCAAAGTCCTCCGGGACGTACTCGTGCTCGATGGTCCCCACCTGCTCGACCGCGTAGGTGGCCGCCAGCGAGGCCACCGCGCCGGCAGTCGGGACGTCGAGCCCGCGCAGCAGCCCCGCGACCAGGCCCGCCCGGAACGCATCGCCGGCGCCTGTCGGGTCGGACTCGACTCGGGCCGGCGCGGCTGGGATCACGAACGACTCCGCGCCCATGTCGACGCGGGAGCCCTGGCGCCCGAGCGTGGTCACGACGAGCTGCGACAGCTGCTTCAGCTCGTCCATGGTGCGCCCCGTCCGCTGCTGGATGAGCTCGAGCTCGTAGTCGTTGCCGATCAGCACCCACGCGCCGCGGGCGCCGTCGACCAGGTCTTCGCCGGAGAGATGCGGGAGCTGGTGCGCGGGGTCGAACACCCAGGGCACGTGGCGCTCCCGGCATTCGCGAACCAGCCGCTGCATCGCCTCAGGGGCATTCGGGCCCACGATCACCGCCTCCGGGTCGGGCACGGTGTCGTCCAGGCCCAGCCTGCCGGCAAGGTTCATCGCCCCGCCGTAGTAGCCGGTGATCTGATTGTCGTCGAGGTCGGTGGTGGTGAAGCCCGTGGCCGAGATCTCGTCGTCGAGGAGCCTCAGGCCGCGGCAGTCGATGCCCAGCTTCTCCAGCCAGACCTTGTAGTCGACGGCGTCCGATCCGGCGGAGGCGAGCACGGCGCTCGGATACCCAAGCAGCGCGAGGTTGTACGCATAGTTGCCCGCGACGCCGCCGCGCCGCTTCTTCAGGTTGTCGACCAGAAAGCTCAGGTTGATGATGTGCGTCTTGTCAGGGAGGATGTGGTCCTTGAAACGCCCCTTGAAGCTCAGGATGTAGTCAAACGCAATCGAGCCGGTGCAAACGACGCTCACAGACGTGCAAGGCTAACCCAAGTAATGAGAGGAAACCTCGGCGGTTTCCTCTCACGCCCTCCCGCGACTGCGTCGCGGGGACCCCAGCGGTACGTGGCTGCTCTGCTTCCCCGGGTTGGATTGCCAAAAATAGTTTCTCCTGGCGACGCGTAAAGACGATTGCATTGTCCGGGACGGCCGGAATGAATCCGGCCTTCCAGCGACGCCAGCAGAGACAGGGGAAGGGGCGCCACTGCGGGCGCCCCTTGCGATTGACTGCTTCGGCTACGCGGCCGCGCTGCGGCGCGAGGTCGTGCGACGGGTCGAGCGGCGGGTGGTCTTCGCCTTACGGGGCGCGGCGGACTGCCGGACGGGCAGCTCGCTGGCGCGCTCGAGCTTGCTCGCAACACGAGCGATCGTCTTGAAGGAACCGTTGAAAACCTTCAACGCGCGCTTGGCGACCTCGCCCATCTGGTCCGGGCGCCGAGCCTGGACCTTGACGAGCTGCAGGCCCTTCAGCGCGATGCGCTCGGGGAGCAGGTCGCCCGCGACCTTTTCAGCGGTTTGCGCGAACTCTTTCAGCGCGTCCATCGCGGGCGCGGTCGCGGCGTCGATCCGCCGGGTCAGCCGGCGGTTCACCTTACGTGCCGTCGGAGCACCCTTGCGCTCCAGGCCCTTCACCTGCCGGCGTGCGCTGCCGATCGGGTCGGAGGCGACTTCCCTCGCCGCCCTGGCGGCGCCGAACGCCACCTCTTCCACCGTGGATGTGATGTCTGTGCTCATTTTGTCTCGAGCCTCCTTGATTTGATGACGCATTGCATCATAACGCAATGCGTCACGCCGCGTCAAGGGCTGGTCGTCAGTTCCTTGATGAGCCGTTCGGCCGGCTCCCCGAACAGGTCGTAGTGAGCGACCTTCCGGCGCTTTTCGGGTTGGATCCATTCCGGCCGCAGCCCGCGAAGCCGGCCCCACTCTTCCAGCCGGTGGCGCAGGCCGATGACATGCAGAAAGGGCCGCTCGCGCCTCATGCCACGGATGGTGGAGCCGTGGTAGTGATCGAAGTTCCGATGCACCGCGATGCCCCCTGCTTCCGCGAAAGCGATCGCCTCTTTGATCTGCCGGCGCTCGAAGTAGCGCTCCTCCGGCGGCTCCATCAAGCCGGTCTGGCGTCCGGGCAGATGGGCCTGTATGCGCACATCGCGCACGGTCGCTGGGCGTTCTCGGGCCCGAGCGCGAAGTCGCCGTGCGCGATTCGCCGGGACACCGCCGACACACGCGCCTCGACGGCCGCATCGTCTGCCGTCACCTCGATGGCGCGCGAACGTCGAAGATCGAACAGGACGAGGCGTGGATCGGCTCCTCCTGGCAGCAGCCCGCGCCCGGCCGCGAGCGCGTACAGGCGCAGCTGCGTCGTGTATGCCTCGAGGAGCGCTGCGTCCATGGTGGCGTTGGTCTTGTAGTCCATCAGCACCGTGCGGCCGTCGAGCTCGCAGATCCGGTCGACGATGCCCCGCACCCTGGCGGCGCCGATGCGCAGGTTGAACTCAACCTCCACGCCGAGAGTCTTCGCGTTCGCCAGCGGATCCGCGAGGTAGTTGACCAGCATCCCCGTTCCAGCCTCTGGGCCCTGGTACAGGTCGAGCAGGTCACCGCCTGCCGAATGCCACGCCGCGAGGGCCGCGTGCACCGCCGCGCCGAGCTCGGTCGAATTCATGGCGCGCGCGAAGCGTGGGAGCAGGTCGTCCGGCGGGGCGGGGACGCGCCAGACCTGGCTGAATCGGTAGCGGACCGGGCAGATCTCGAAATCGTGCAGCTGGGAGAAGCTGATCTGGACGTCCGGAGTGGGCGGAGCGGCGGCAACAGCCCGCGGCTTGATCGCCTCCATGCGGTCCAGGACCGCGGCGACCACGGCCGAAGCGTCGGAGGCCGCGCCATTGGCGGGGCTGGGGACCGGAAGCTCGAGCTGCTCCGCCTCGACGACGTTGGCCGACTCCGGGTGCGCGAGAGCCCAGCTGAGGACCTCCGCGAAATGGTCCTGCTCGCCCATCTCCACCTCGCGCGCGGACTGCTCCTCCCGGGTCGCCGTGACGTACAGGGCGTCCCTTGTGCGAGTGAGCCCGACGTAAACGATCCGCCTGCGCTCGCCGATCGCGAGCTTGACCGCCGGCTCCCCCGGCGAGGTGGTCTGGTAGCGCGGGTGCTTCTCACCGCGCCAGCTCTTCATCACGAAACCGAGCCCGTCGGGATCGAAGAAAAAGCGCTCGGTGTCGCGGGCACGGGCCGGCCGCAGGTTGACCAGGAACACGACGGGGAACTCGAGGCCTTTGGCCGCGTGGATCGTGAGCAGCGACACCGCGTCTGCCGTGGCCGACTCCTCAGCCGCCTCGCCGACCGGCAGCTCGGCATCGATGACCTGGTCGAGGTGGCGCACGAAATCGCCGATGCCGGCGAGCGCGAGCTCGCGCTCGAAGCGCGATGCGAGCTGGAAGACCTTGCGCAGGTTCAGCAGCGCGCGTGGGCTGCCGTCGCGCTGCGCGCGCAGCTCGGCCCACCTCAGGTATCCGGTCTCCTCCAGCAATCGATTGAGGATGTCCGCCACCGTGAGCGCGTCGCGCAGCCGGCCGAGGCGGTCCGTGAAGTCCACCAACGCCGCCGCACGCTGGGCGACCTTCGGCTGCATCTCGGGAAACCCCTCGAGGCGGGCTGCCTCGAAGCAATCGCGCAGCCGCATGCCGTGACGGCCGGATCGCCTGGCGGCCATGCGGTACAGGCCGCGATCATCCAGGCGCACGATCGGCCCCTGCAGCACGCGCACCAGCGCGCCGTCGTCCATCGGGTTCTCGGTCAAGCGGAGCATGGCCAGCACGTCCTTGATCTCCTGGCGATCGAAGAAGCCCGAACCGCCGCTGGTCAGGTACGGGATGCCCTGTCGCCGGAGCTCGTCCTCGAAATCGCGAGGGAGCATGCGAATCGAATGGGCGAGGATCGCAATGTCGGAAAATCGCCGGCCGCTTCGATAAAGACGCCTGATCGTCTCGGCCACCGAACGTGCCTCCGTCCGCGAGTCCGGCGCCATCACGACGGTCACCGGATGGTCCCCGGCACCGCGCGTCGCGACGAGGTCGGGCTCGTCCGCGAAGTCAGGGTCGCGCCGGATGAACGCGGTCGCGCAGTCGAGGATCTCCTGGAACGAGCGCCGGTTGTGCGTGAGCGGCAGCCGCTTGCCACCGAAACGGCTCCGGATGTTCTCGATCTCGGCGTCGCGCCATCCGTAGATCGATTGCTTGGCGTCGCCGACGACGGCCACGTTTTCGAAGCCGTCGGCCGCCAGCAGCCGGATGAGCTCGAGCTGGATCCGGTTGGTGTCCTGGAACTCGTCGACCAGCAGGTAGCGGAAGCGTTCGCGGCAGCGCCGCCGGAACTCCGGCACTCGCTCGAGCGCATCGATCACCCCGAGGATGAGGTCGTCGAAATCGCGCAGCCCTTCGGCGGCCAGCGCGTCTTCGTAGGTGCGGTAGACGAGATGGAGAACCTCGATCGCCTCCAGCTCAGCCTGGGCGGCCTGGCGCGCGGTGGCGTCGTCGAGCGCGTCCCAGTGGCGCGCATGCAGCTCGAGAGCCCGCTTGTGGAACTGCTCCGGCTTTATGCCCCGGCCTTTCAGCTTGAGCAGGAAGCGGAGCCCCGAACGCAAGAGCTCGTCGAGGTCGTCGACGCTCAATGCCGTGAACGAGTCCGGGTCGAGGGGGGCGGCCTCGCCGCTGCGCAGGTGGGCCACCAGCCGCTGCTCGAACAATCGCTGCCCGGTCTCGTCGAGCACGCGAAGCTCGCGCGGCGCGCCGACCAGGTACGCGAACTCGTCGAGCAGGCGCGAGCAGATGCCGTGGAACGTACCGATCCATGCGCCGTCGAGGACCTCGGGGCCGAGGTCTGGACGTCGCGCGCGAAGCTCGTCCGTGATCCGAGAGCGGAGCTCGTCGGCCGCGCGATCGTTGAAGGTGACCGCCAGGATCTCGCCGGCGGGAACCCGGTGCTCCACCAGCCAGCAGAAGCGTTCGGTCGCGGTGGCGGTCTTGCCCGTTCCGGGTCCGGCCGCGATGAGGAAAGCGCCTTCCGGACCCGCGTGGGCGGCCGCCGCCTGCTCGTCGCTCAAGGTCCGCGCAGGTCCGGCGATCACTCCGGAGGCGCTCCGCCGTAAGGACAGATCGCGGCGTGCGGGCACGACGAGAAGCGCGAAACGCAGGTGCCCGCCAGGTCGCGCGGCGCCGGCTCGAAATGGCCGGCCTTGATACGCGCGATCGCCTGCATCACGATGTCGCGGCTGCGCTCGAGGTCGCCGCCTTCGAGCACCTTCTCGCGGTATTCCTTGAGGCCGGCGGGGCGCCCGACCGTGAAGATGTCCTGGCGCATCGAGCCCCACACCCAATCCTTCGGGTACCACAGGGAGAGGAACCGCGGCTGAAATCCCAGCGGTTTACCCTCGTCGTCGAAGCCGTATTTGCAGGCGAGGTAGTACAGGGCGAGCTGGACGTCGTAGAGCTCGGGGCCGAAGTACGCCTCGTAGGCCCATCGCATCGGCTTGCCCGAGCCCGTCTTGTAGTCGATGACCTCGACCTCACCGTCCCCGACGTCGTTGACGCGGTCGATCTTGCCGACGATCTCCGCCCCGTCGAGCTGCAGGTGGAATCGGCGCTCGAGCGCCAGCGTGCCCAGCCGGCGGATCGGCTGCATGCCGGTGACGAAGCGGATGTAGTTGCCGAGCAGCGCGCGCACCTGCTTCTCCTCCCGCCTGCGGTCGAGCGTCCCCTCCATGCGCGACAGGTAGTCTTCGAGGTGCGCCTGCAGGACGGATTCGAGGAACTCCTTCTGGCGTTCGTTCTCGAGCGGACGCCAATCGGTCTCGTGCTCGTGGAAGTCCTGGAGCACCTCGTGCAGGAAACCGCCACGCTGCATCGCCACCGACCTGGGCTCCTCCGCAAGGCCGGGATGGTGGTTGTACCAGTAGAGGCGCGGGCACTTCAGGTAGTCGTTGAGGGTGGTCGGGCTGAAGTGATCGATCTCCACGCGATCGGGGTTGCGGCTGCCGCCATACGGTTCGAACGGCTCGCCCGCCTCGCGGTCGGCGATGAAGCTCACGTCCAGGCCGAGGAGCGCCGCCCGCGCGGCCATTGCGTCCGTGACGGTCTCGCGGTGCGCGGCGATGAGCACCTCGGCCTCGCGGGCCAGGAGCACACCGGCCGGATCGAGCCTGCCCGACGCTCGCGTCAGCTCTTTCATCTCCCCGTCCGGCTCGGCCATGCCCAGGAACACCGAAGGGCCGGCCTGGCGCAGGTACGCGTCGGCGTAGACCAGGTACACCCGCCTGCCTCGGGTCATGGCGACAAAAGCAAGGCGCGCCTCTTCGGCCAGGTGCCCGTCGGGGTCGCTCGGCCACGAAGGCATGAAGCCGACCTTGAAGCGCTCGAGCCAGGAGCGGTCCTCCACGTCGAGCAGCGGGTGAGGACGGGCTTCCGAAGGAAAGAGCCCATGCGCGAACCCGGCCGCGAAGACGACCTGGAACTCGAGGCCCTTGGCCTGGTGCACGGTCATCACCTGCACGGCGTCACGGCGACCCGACGCGGGCTCGGTGTCGTCGGCGGCTCCAGAGAGCAGCGCGTCGAGTGATCCACTGAGGTCGGCAAGCAGCGGCTTCGTACCGTGCAGCCTTTCGTGTACCTCTTCGAGCGCCTCGAGACCGTCGATCGTCGAGCGCAGGTCGGCCATCGCCTCTGTGCGCTCCTGGGCCTGGAGCTCGAGCTGGAGCAGCCTGCCCATGGCGCCGTCCTCGATGAGCACCGAGTAGGCGAGGCTTGCGATCGGCAGTCGTTTCGCACGATCGAGCAGGCGATAGCGGGCGGTCATCGCAGCGTGCAGCGCGTCGAGCTCGGCCTCGGTGAGGTACTCGTAGTAATCCGGCGGGGTTGGTGGTTCGGTGGGCGCCTCTCCACCCCACGGAAGCGGATACCGCTCGGCGTCCTTCGCGGCCAGCACGTACATCAGCCGCCGCATCACGCGAGTCAGCGGCCTCGCCTGCTCGAAGGCGTGAGCACGCAGGCGGCTCAAGGTCCTCGACCCGACGCCGCCGAGGCTCGACGCCAGGGCGCCTTCGAATGCCTCGGAGTCGTCCGGCTTGCGCAGCGACTCGAGGTAGCCGACCAGGAACCGCACCACCTCGTTGCGAGCAGTCGCAGCGGACCCGCGCACCTCATAGGGAAGGCCGAGGGCGCGCAGCGCCTCCTCGAAGGGGGCGCCCAAAGCCGTCGTGCTGCGTAGGAGGATCGCGAAATCCTCAAATCGCAGCTCCGGGAACGCGGTGTGGATGCGCTTGATCTCGCGCGCGCAGAAGAAGGCCTCGTCGATGGCGTCCGCCTCGTGAGCGACGACCACCGACGGCGGCGTGATCCCGGCCACCGAGCGAAGACGGCGGCGGGCACGGCCGGGCTGCGTGGCGTCAAGCAGGCGCTCGCCCGCATCGAGCGCCGGCTGCGAGCACCTCCAGCACTCATCGAGCTCGACAGTGGCGGGACCATATACCGCCGGGAAATCGATGCCGAGCAGCCGCGGGACGGTGCCGCGGAAGCCGTAGATGGACTGGTCGGGGTCGCCGACGACCACAAGGTGCGGACGCGATTCGGGCGGAGCGAGCAGCTGCAGGAGCTGGAACTGCGCCGGGTCGACGTCCTGGAACTCGTCGACCAGGATGAGCCGGAACCTGGAGCGGAGGTGCTCGCGCAGCTCTTGCCTGGATTGGACCAGCTCGATCGCGCCGATGATCAGGTCGCGGAAGTCGACCATGCCGGCCGAGCGCAGCCGCTCCTGGTACGCCTGGTACGCGGAGGCAAGTGCGCGCAGGCGATCGCTGCCGCCGGCCTCCGTCGCGAGCAGCAATGCCGCCGGGTGCACGAGATTCTGCTTCATCAAAGCCACGAACCCAAGCAGGTCGCGGGCGAATGCGTCCGAGCGCCGCACGCCGACGAGCGCGCCGAGCCCATCCGGATCGATCTCGGTCAACACCTGCCGCATCACGACCGATTCCTGGAAGCTGTTGATCAGCATCCGTTTCGGATCGGGTGCATGGTCGCGCAGCACCCGCCAGCAGAAGCTGTGGAAGGTCGAGATCCATGCCTCGCTGTAGTCGTCCTTCAGCCGCTCGTCGATACGCCTGGAGATCTCTTCCGCGGCGCCGGTCGAAAACGTGAGCGCGAGTATCTGGTCGCGCCGAGCGACGCGTTCGAGCACGGCCTGCTCGTACAGGTCGACCAGCGCGCGCGTCTTTCCTGTCCCCGGCCCGGCGAGCACTCGCAACGGGCCATGGATGTCGCGGATGTCGAGTGGCAAAGCGTGAGTACCTCTGGAGGCGGGCCCTTGGATTATGCGGGCGGCCGTGTCCTCAATTCAGCCCTGCCGGTTAACGCAGGCTCGGACAGGCGCCCAGGCCGCCAGCGTTCGAACACCGGCTCCGCAACCCAGAAGCGCCGGGCGGCGGTCACGATGCGACCGTACAGCAATATAGGTGGGCGCGATGTCGACGGCCTCTATGACCCGCCGCACCCCCAGCCCGCTGGGGCCGGCCGCACTCGTCGGGGCGACGATATTCATGGCCCACGTACCCTCTTTCTTCCACCGCCTTCTGGATGGCGACGAGGCCATCTATGGATCGATCGCGGCCCTGATGAACATGGGCAGCCCGCTCTACGCGGAGGGAGGCGTCGACAACAAGCCGCCCGGGATCTTCTGGGTGTATGCGGCGACCTTTCGCCTGTTCGGCACCTACCAGATGACCGCTGTCCATGCGCTGGCGCTGCTGGCGGTGGCCGCCACCTGCTTCTTGATCTTCCTCGGCGGAAGGCAGCTGGCCGGCAATCGTGCGGGCGTGCTCGCGGCGGTCTTCTATGGCGTCCTGACAGCGGCGGGCAACCCGCGCCTGCTGGCCGCCAACACCGAGGTCTTCATGATGCTGCCGCTGACGGCATCCCTGCTGCTCATGCTCTGGCGCAGGTGGTTGTGGTCGGGGTTGCTGCTCGCGGCCGCAGGGAGCTTCAGGCAGTCGGCCGCCGTCGACGTGGTTCTGCTGCCGCTGGCCGTCGTCTACCTCGAGGCCCGCCCAGCCCGCCTTCGTGCGGCGGCGCTGTTTGCGGCCGGGCTGGCCGCCGGGCTGGTGGCCGGGGCCGGCCTGCTGGCGCTGACCGGCTCGCTATCCGGGTTCTGGCGCTGGACGGTCGGCAGCCTGACGCAGTACGCGGGCACCAACTGGACGCCCGCCGTCGTCTGGGGGCGCGCGCAGGACAGCCTGGTCCCGTTCCTGCTCGACATGGTCGTGCTCTGGTTCGCTGCCGTCGCGTGGGCGCTGCGGTGGCGGCGACTCGATCCGGGCCAGCGGCTGATCGTCGCGTGGCTCGTGGTCTCGGTCATCGGGTCGCTCGCCGGGGGCCACCTCTCCTGGCATTACTTCATCCAGGTGATGGGCCCGCTGGCGATGCTCGCGGCCTTCGCCATCGACAGCGCGCTGCGCTCGCCACTCAGAAGGCAGGTCGCGGCGATCGCCGCCATCGGCGTTGCCGTGCCCGCGGTGGCGTGGGCCGCCTATGACGTCACCGCCGACCCTCTCACCTACGACTGGAGCCCGCCGATCGCCCAGCACCAGCTGGTCGCGGACTACATCCGCGACCACACCAGGCCCGGAGACCGTGTGTTCGTTTGGGGCGACTGGGCCGCTCTCTACGTGGAGGCGGACCGCCCGATGGCGAGCCGCTTCCCAGGATTCCTGCGCGGGTTCGACCGCGGCTCGGGCCTGCCGCCAAACAACTGGGACACGGCGCCGGACGTGTGGCCGGAGCTGCAGGCCGACCTGCAGCGCCACCCTCCGGCCCTGATCGTCGACACCGCGGCAGCGGGTTGGAGCGACTTCGGGATGTACCCCATGCGCAACTACCCGGTGCTGCGGGACCTGGTCGGCACGAAGTACCGCCTGGTGGCGGTGGTGGACGGTGTGGGCATCTACGCCCCGAACAGCTAGATCCCGGGCAGGGTGGGCGGCGTGGGCAAGATCGGCGTCGGCGTGGGGAGGGTGATGGGGAGGGGAACCGCCGGCACCTTCACGCCGGCCGGCAGCGAGGTCGGGAGAGCCGGCGGAGCCGGCACCGGCAGAGAGTTGGCGCCGGGCGCAGTCGGCGTGCCGGTCGATGGTGCCGTGACCGCGCCACCCGTGCTCCCATCGACCCTCGTCAGCTGGGCCGGCGACGGCGGATGGCTGGCCAGGACCGAGGCCGCCACCACCCCGGCGGCCAGTACCACCACACCCTGGGCGACCTGTTCCGATGCCGGGAGGTGGATGCGCCGCAGCAGGTCGACGAACCAGCGGCCGGTGAGCCAGACCCCAACCGTGTAGGTGGCTTTGCGGCCGGCGTCCAATCCGCGCTCGACACGTGTGCCGATCGCGGCCAGCGCCAGGCGAAGCCGCCGGCGAACGGCGCCCTCTCCCACACCAAGCTGCTCGGCGATCTCGCGGTTCGTCAACCCGCCGAAGTAGGCCAGCTTGACGGCCTGCTTCTGGTCGGACGGCAGCTCGTTCATCGCCTCATCGACCGACAGGCGTACCAGAGCGTTCGTCAAGTCGTTCCAGGGCTGCGGCCGGTCGTCGGGGGCCGGCCTTCCCTCGATGAGCATCTTCTTCAAACCCTTGTTGGCGCCGCGGAGCCGGCGGCGGTCGAACGGCGCCCGACGGGCTCCGGTCTTCAGCCAGGTGCGCCAGGAATCGCTGGCGGCAGGAGGCAGCACGATGTAGTCAGGCTCCTGTGGCGGCCGCACCTCGTCTTCGCCATTCCCCTCTGCGCCCATTAGTCCGAAACAGGAACTTCCGAACGACGCGTTCTACCCGCGCTGTTTCAGTCGGGCGAGGGCCGTGCCGGCCGCTTGATCTCGAGCACGCGCGGCTCATCCGCCGCGATCGCCAGGAGGCTGTCGAACAGGTGCACGGCGCCGGCGCCGCCTGGTGCCTCGGCGAGGCGAATGTACGCTGAGGCGCCATTGGGAAACACAAACGTCGGGGTTCCGAACACGCCATACGTATCGACCGCGTGCACGTGGTCGCGCTCCAGCGCCTCGAGGATGCCCGGGTCGGCGATGTCGCGCCGAAAACGACTAACCTCCAGCCCCGCGTCCTCCGCGACCTGCTCGACCACCTCGATGTCGTCGATGTCGAGCCGGTGCTGATGGCGCGCGCCCAGGAGCGCCCCATGAAAGGCATCGAAACGATCCTGCCGGCGCGCAGCCTCGGCGGCCTTGAACGCAAGCCTGCCGCGCACCTTCTCGCCGGCCGGCGCGCCCCAGACGGTCCAACCCTCCTCCCTCGAGTTCACCTGGGTGAGCGAGAAGTAGCGCCACCGAATACTCGCCGGGCGCTCCGCGGCCACGTTCGCGAGCAGCAATGACGCGCGATACACGTATGGGCACAGGTAGTCGAAGTAGAGCTCGAACTCCATGAAGGCTCATGTTCCAACGCGGGTCGTGCTCACGCGTATTCCCGACAGCTGGGCCTGGATGGCCCCGGACCTCCTGCGACGGCTGCTTCCCTTCGCCCTCGTGGTCGCCGTGGTCGAGATCGGCTGGCGGCCCTCCTGGCTGGGCGTGTCGAGCGGCAGGCTCGGTACGCAGCTCGCATTCGCGGCGGTGGCGGCGCCCCTCATGTTCGCGGCCGCGACATTCGTTCAGCTCCGGCTGGCCAGGCGGCGAGGCGCACTCCTCGTCCCCGCGGATCGCGACGACGCCTGGTTCCAGGGAGCGTTCTATGGGCTCAACGGTCCCATCGAGGAGGCGTTCTTTCGAGGCCTCGTCCAGGGCGGCCTGGGGATCGTCTTCGGGGCGCCGGTGGGGTTCATCGCCGGCACGGCCGCGTACGTCCTCTATCACAGGCTCGGCTGGCCCTGGGCCGACACGCTGGCGACCGCTCTCGTCGGCATCCCCCTCGGGGCGGCATTCTGGCTCCTCCCCGGACCCGCGTCGCTGCTCGGCGTCTCCATCGCCCACGTCGCCGCCACGTGCGGCTTCCTCGGTCCCGGCCCCTACCTGCTGAAGCGGTTCGGCCTCGTCTAGATGGTGCAGCTGGATACGCTGCAGCGGCGGACGCTGGTCTGGGCGGGGCTGGCGGTGGTCCTCACGGCGTTCGACGGCTCGGTGCTCGTCCTGGCGCTGCCGGCGATCGCCAACGACTTCCAAGCCCGCGTCCCCGCGCTTGCGGACCTGGGCTCGGTCCTCGCCCTCGGCGGCCTCGGCGCCTTGCCCCTGGCCACGCTCGCCGATCGCTTCGGGCGCCGGCGTCTGATCGCCATCGGGGTCGGCGGGTTCTCGATCGCCAACTTCGCGAGCGCATTCGCCCCCACGCTCGAGGCGCTCGCCGTCCTGAGGCTGATCGCCGTGTGCTTCGAAGCCCTCGTCGGCGGGGTCGCCACGGCCCTGATCGTCGAGGAGGCGCCGCCAGGCCGTCGCGGCCAGGCGGTGAGCGTGCTCGCCGTACTCAGCGGCGCCGGCACAGGAATCACCGTGCTCGGCTACCCCGTGGTCGCGCCCCACTGGCGCTGGCTCTTTCTCGCCGGTGGCATCGGGCTCCTGGCCGCGCCGCTGATCTGGACGCGGTTGCCTGAGGGACGCGTGTGGTTGAGGGCGCGCGTGTCCGGCTCGGCGCTCCGCCTGCTGATCGAACCGCCGTGGCGTCGGCGCCTGATCGTGATCGCGGCCACCACCGCGCTGCTCGCGGTGCTCCTCGAACCGGCCGGTCTCCTGTTCACGCTGTTCGCCAGCCAGTTCCTGCACATGAGCCCCGTCGGCATCAGCGAGCTCATCTTCGTCTCCGGGGCGACCGGCGCCGCCTCGTATCTCGCCGGCGGCTACCTGACCGATCGTTTCGGTCGCCGGGCCCCGGGGACGGCGCTCACCGGCGCCACCGCGGTCGCCGCCGGGCTCAGCTTCGTCACCGGCACGCCGGGCTTCGTGGCCGGCAACGTGCTGTGGAGCTCGCTCGCCAGCGCCGCGACGCCGGTGCTGGGGGCATGGTCGGCCGAGCTGTTCCCGACCCGGGCGAGAGCGACCGCCGAGGCGATGGGGTCGCTGGCGGCGGCACTCGGCAGCGTGGCCGGCCTGCAGGCGGTCGGCTTGCTCTCCCAGTCGGTCGGGCTTGGGCCGGCGCTCGCGTTGACCGGGGTGGTCGCCTTCGCCGGGGCCGGGCTCCTGCTCCTCCTGCCGGAAACCCGGGGCGCGCCACTCCCGGATTGAGCCGGGGCCCATTTGACGCGGTTTGGAAGCGGTGCTACCTTTGGCGCCGGTATATCGGTCGCATATCGCTCCGGTGGCCGCCGGTGGGCAAGGGTCGACGAAGGGGGTTGGCTTTGCAGGCTCGCGTGGGGGGATCGATGCGCCCGCAGGGCTCCCTCCCCGACGCTGCACGCTCCCAGAGCGAGGAAGCCTACCTGCGGATCCGGGATCGCATCGTGTGTCTCGAGATGGCACCCGGCTCCGTCGTCGAGGAAGGCCGGCTGCGCGACGAGCTCGAGATCGGCCGCACGCCCATCAGGGAAGCGCTGCAGCGCCTCGCGTGGGAGAACCTCGTTCGCAGCGTGCCGCACCGCGGCACCTTCGTCACCGACGTCAACATCACCGACCTCGCGCGCATCACCGAGGTCCGCGTCGTCCTCGAGGGCCACGCGGCGCGGCTCGCCGCCGAGCGCAGAGGCGCTCGTGACCGGGATGCGATCGCCGACCTGCTGGAGCGCGTCGACACGGTCGAGCTCACCAACCAGCGCGAGCTCATGCAGCTCGACCAGGAGGTCCACCGGCAGGTCTACCGCTCGGCGCGAAACTCGTTTCTCGAGGGCACCCTGGAGAGGTACTTCAATCTCAGCCTTCGGCTGTGGTTCCTGGTCCTCGATCGCGGCATCCGCCTGCGGGAAGCCGTGGAGGAGCACCGGGAGCTGCTGCGAGCTGTCCTTGCGGGCGACGGGGATCGCGCCGAGCAGTGCATGCGGCGCCACGTGACGGGGTTCGAGACCGAGATACGCAGGGTGCTGGTGGAGAGGTAGGGAGTGCCGAAGATATTTTTTGCCACCGACCTGCACGGCTCCGAGATGTGCTGGCGGAAGTTCCTGAACGCCGCGAAATTCTATGACGCCGACGTGCTGATCTGCGGCGGCGACATGACCGGCAAGGCCATGATCCCGATCGTCGAGGAGAACGGCCACTACACCGTGACCATCGCCAGCGAACGGCAGGTCGTATCGGCAAACCAGATCGGCGACATCGAGGCCCAGATCCGCCGCAAGGGCTACTACCCGCTGCACGTGACTCCCAAGCGCCTGCAGGAGCTCGACGAGGACGCCGACAAGCGGAAGGAGACGTTTCAGCAGGTGATGCTCGACGGCGTCCGGCGCTGGATGAACATGGCGTCGGAGAAGCTGCGCGGCTCCGGAGTTCGCATCTTCGTGTGCCCGGGAAACGACGACGAGATGGAGGTGGACGACGTCGTCCGGGAATCCGACATGGTCGAGCTTGGCGAAGGCCGGATCGTCGACATCGACGGGTTCAGGATGATCTCCACGGGTTGGTCCAACCACACTCCGTGGAACACGCACCGCGAGGAAACGGAGGACAAGCTGGGCGAGCGCATCGAGGCGATGGCGAAGCAGATCGACGATCCAACGCGAGCCATCTTCAACCTCCACTGCCCGCCGTATCGCTCGGGTCTCGATGAGGCTCCGGCCATCGATGCGGACCTCAAGCTCATGCACGGCGGCCGCGCGCTGCGCCCGGTCGGCTCCACGGCGGTGCGCCAGGCGATCGACAAACACCAGCCGATGCTCTCGCTGCATGGGCACATCCACGAGAGCAAGGGAGCAGTGAAGCTCGGCAAGACGCTTGCGATCAACCCCGGCAGCTCGTACGAGGAAGGAATCCTCATGGCCGCGGTGATCAACCTCGACGCCAAGAAAGGCATCAAGAGCTACCAGCTGCTGAACGGCTGAGCGGAACAAGAACAAGAAGAGGAGAGGAAAAAGACATGGCTGACACGACGATGGGCTCGGCCGGCGCGCGGCCGACACTGTTCCTGCGCAACGCGACCGGGCTCGTCAAAGCCTGGTCGACGTTCGACGCGTTCGTCTATTCATTCTGGTCCGTGAACCTCATCACTCTCGGCCTCTACGGCATGTCATTCGCGTATGGGTTCCCGGACGGCCAGCTGCTCGCGGGCGTGCTCCTCACGGGAGTGCTCGTGACGTTCCTCGTCATCACTTATGCCGGCCTGGTCAGCGTCATGCCGCGCACCGGCGGCGACTACGCCTGGCAGAGCCGCATCCTGGGCGGTGGGATCGGCTTCGTGCTTGCGATCACAGGCTGGTGGTTCACGCTCTGGCTGTGGACGCCCATCTACGCCAACATCCTGGTCGCACAGTTCTTCGCCCCACTCGCCTACACGCTTGGTTGGACGAGCGTGGCCACATTCTTCACAACGCCAGGGAACGGCGTGTTCGTTGCCTGCCTGGTCGTCCTGGCTTTCGTGAGCCTCGTGGTCACCCTGGGCATGGAGACCTATGCCCGGATTCAGAAGATCTGCTTCTGGATCGGGCTCGTCGGCCTCGCCGTGACCTGCGGCCTACTGCTGTTCGCAAGCGCGCAGGACTTCCAGAACGCCTTCAACCGCGAGGCGACCAGCCTGTTCGGCGCTCCGGCCGGCGCGTACCAGGCCACCATCGACGCCGCCTCCAAAGGCGGCTTCGCCGGGCACGACTTCAGCTTCTTCTCGTTAGGCCCCACGATCCTGCTGCTGCCGATCCTCGCCTTCTACCTGCTGTGGCCCAACTGGGGCGCGACGCTGTACGGCGAGGTGCGCGGCGCCAAGGATGTCCGCAAGCCTTTCTTCAGCATGTTCTGGGGCTTGTGGGTCACCGTCGCCCTGGTCGCCCTTGTCATCGTGCTGATGGCCAAGACCATGGGCTGGCAGTTCTACAACTCCGCCAACGCCGCGTACTGGAACTCGGTGTTCGCGGTCAGCGGCGCCCCGGCGCCGCCGGTCCCGATCTGGCCCTACCCGGTGATGTTCGCCGGGTGGCTGGTGGACAACCATCTCTTCCAGGCCCTGTTGATCGTCGTCATGGGCCTGTGGTTCTTCGGCTGGGCGGGCACGCTGTTTCTCTCTTCGACGCGAGTCATCTTCGCCGCCGCCTTCGACCGCGTGCTGCCGTCCTGGGCGGCCAACATCTCCGCCAAGCGCCGCGTCCCCTATGGCTCGCTGATCCTGATGATCGTGCCTTCGCTCGTGGTCAGCGCCATCTGGGCTTACAGGCCGAGCTTCCAGACCATCTTCCTGGACGCGACCGCGGTCATCGCGATCACGTTCCTCGGCACCACGATCGCGGCCATCATCCTGCCCTGGCGACGGAAGGACCTTTACGACGCGTCGCCGATCGCCAAATACAAGATCGCCGGCATCCCAACGATCACCGTGGTCGGGGTCATAACAGCCGCGTTCCTTGTCTACATGCTGTGGGAGTGGTCGTTCAACGTCGTGTATGGAACGGCCTTCTCGATCAGCCTGTCATCCCCGGTGTACTTCGGCTTTACGTACCTGCTTGCCATCGTCATCTACGTCGCGGCCTACATCGTGCGTAAGCGACAGGGAATCGACCTGAACCGCATCCATCACGAAATTCCGGTTGAATAGCAGTGCGACAGCCGCCGGGCTTCGGCCCGGCGGCCTCTTCTCCTGACCATGCTGGAATACACCCTTCGCACCTACCAGAGCCCGACCCGTCTCGTGCAGCGCCTCGGCGCCATTCGCGAGCTGGGGACGGAGGCCGGGTTGCTGGGCATCCGGCGGCCGCTTCTCGTCACCGACCCGGGAGTGAAGGCGGCCGGCCTGCTCGACACCGCGCTCGAGGTCCTGCGCGGCTCGGACTGCGAGCCGGTCGTGTTCGACCGCGTGCGCGCCAACCCCGGCGTCGAGCTGGTCGACGCGGGCGCCGCGGAGTACCGCGCGCAGGGCTGCGACGGCCTCGTCGCGATCGGCGGCGGCAGCTCCATGGACACGGCCAAGGGCATCGGGGTCGTGGCCGTGCACGACGGCAGCATCCTCGAGTACGAATGGGGCCACAGCCCGATCGCCAACCGCATCCCGCCGATGATCGCCGTCCCCACCACGGCCGGGACTGGCAGCGAGGTCACCCTGTGGGCGGTGATCACCGACCCGAAGCGGAAGATCAAGTTCAACGTCGGGGGCACGCCCAACATCGCGTCCTGGGTCGCCGTCATCGACCCCGAGCTCACCGTCAAGCTTCCCGGGCCGGTCACCGCGGGAACGGGCATGGACGCGCTGGCGCACGCGGTCGAGTGCTACACGATGGTCTACCACCAGCCGTTCACGGACGCCGTGGCGCTGCTGGCGATGGAGTACGTCGCGCGGTACCTGCGGGTCGCCTTCTCGCAGGCCGAGAACGTGCAGGCGCGATACCACATGAGCGCGGCCGCCATGCTCGCGGGGCTCGCCTACGGCACCGACTCCGCAGGCGCGGCGCACGCGATGAGCCAGACCGCCGGCGGCGTGCACGACGCCCCACATGGCGCGCTCACCGCGCGCCTGCTCGGTCCGGTCATGGAGTACAACCACGCCGGCGAGCCGGAGCGCTTCGCGCGCATGGCGGCAGCATTCGGGCTCGACGTGCGCGGCGTATCGCTGTGGCGCGCGGCCGAGATGGCCGTCGAATACGTGCACGAGCTGACGGTGGACCTGGAGATCCCAAGCCTCGAAGAGCTCGGGTTCACCAGCGACGAGATCCCCATGCTCGCCGACAAGGCGGCGGCCGACCCGCAGAGCATCGGCAACCCGCGAGACGTCGATGCGCCGGCGTACCGTCGCATCTACGCGCGCGCATTCGACCTTGGCAGCCAGCGCGCAGCCCGTGCCCATGGAGACAGGAAATGACGGTCGACGTCGCCCGCTCGGTCAAGAAGATGTACGTGGACGGGGAGTGGGTCGATTCGGAGAGCGGCAACCACTTCGACGCGATCAGCCCGGCCACGGGCGAGGTCATCGCCAAGGTGCCGAAGGGGACTCGCGCCGACGCTCGCAAGGCGATCGAGGCGGCGCACCGCGCCCGGAAGCCGATGGCGGCCCTCAAGGGTTTCGAGCGTTCGAGGCGCCTGCACAGGGTGGCGGAAGCGATCGAGCGCCGGCGTGAGGAGCTCGGGCGCATCCTGACCCTCGACCAGGGCAAGCCGCTCGTGTCGGAAGCCCTGGTCGAGGTCGACGAGGCCGCCGAGTACTTCCGCATCGCCGCCGAGGACTTGAAGCGCCTGGAAGGTCGCGTCCTCCCTTCCGCCAGCCCGAGCAAGCTCGTGCTCGCACGCCACTACCCACGAGGCGTGTACGGGATCATCACCCCCTGGAACTGGCCGCTCACGATGGCCGCCGAGCTGATCGCCCCTGCGCTCGCGGCCGGCAACACGGTGGTGTGGACCCCGGCGTCATCGACGAGCGTGATCTCGGTTGCGCTCATGGAGTGCATCGCCGAGGCCGACCTCCCCGATGGAGCGATGAACCTCGTCACCGGGCCGGGCGCCGAGGTCGGCGACGAGGTCGCCGGGCATGAGCTCGTGGACGGGGTCGGGTTCGTCGGCTCGACCGAAACGGGCGCGTCGGTCGCGCGCCGCGCGGCGGGAAAGCATGTGATGCTCGAGCTTGGCGGCAACGGGCCCATCATCGTGTTCGCCGACGCCGACCTGGGGAAGGCCGTGGAGGGCACGATCGTCGGTTGCTACCTCTGCGCCGGCCAGAGCTGCACCGCCGGCGAGCGGATCCTGGTCGACGAGCGCGTCCACGACGAGTTCGTCGAGCGCCTCGAGGCCGCGGCGCGCACGCTGCGCCTGGGCGACCCTTTCGCACCCGACACGACGCTGGGGCCTCTGAACAACGAGGGCGTGGCCACGAAGATGGACGAGCACGTCGCCGACGCCGTCGACCACGGTGCGCGCGTGGTCATGGGCGGCAAGCGAGCCGACGGCTTCCCCACCCGGTTGTACTACCCGGCGACGATCCTCGACGGAGTCGAGCCCAACATGCGCGTGAGCCTGGAGGAGACCTTCGGCCCGGTGGCGCCGGTGATCAGGTTCGGTGATGAGGCGCAGGCGCTCGCGATGGCAAACGATTCGCCGTATGGCCTCCTCGGCGCGGTCTACACGAAAGACCTTTCTCGCGCGCTGCGCTTCGCCGACGGCCTCGACATGGGATGGGTCAACATCAACGAGTCGTCGAACTACTGGGAAGCGCACCTTCCATTCGGCGGGCGCGCGGGCAAGAGCAGCGGCATCGGCCGGGTGGGCGGGCGTTTTGCCCTCGAACAGATGACCGACCTCAAGACGATCGTGATCGAGGTTGAACCCGCGCCTTGACCGACGGCCCGCTCGAAGACCCGATCGAGGAAGCTGGACGGATCGCGGTCGCAGCCAGGGTTGCGGGGGTCAAAGCCAAGCTGCTCGGAGGAGCGGGGATCCATCTCAGCTCGCCCAGCGCGCGCAAGCCTCCGCTCAAACGAAAGTACGGCGACCTCGACTATGCGATCCGGAAGAAAGACCGCCAGGGGGTGCAGACGCTCTTCCCCTCGCTCGGCTACGAAGCGAACGAGCGCTTCAACCTCATGCAGGGCGACCGTCGCCTGTACTTCTATGACGCCGATCACAACCGCCAGGTCGACATCTTCATCGACATCATCCAGATGTCCCACGTGATCGACCTGCGCGGCCGCCTCGATGGCGAGGGACCATGCGCGAGCCCTTCGGATCTGCTGCTGAGCAAGCTCCAGATCTACGAGGTCAATCGCAAGGACCTCGTCGACCTGACGGCGCTCCTGCTCGACCACCCGATCGCGAAGCAGGCAGACGACGAATGCATCGATTGCGCGTATGTCGCCAGGGTCGCGGCCGACGACTGGGGCATGTACCGGACGCTCCAGGTGAACATCGCCAAGCTCCGACAAACCCTGGAGGAGCTCGACGTCGACCGCGACCTGGTCCGTTCGCGATTGGACGAGCTGTGGTCGGCCATCGAATCTCGGCCGAAGCCGTTGAAATGGAAGCTGCGGGCTCAGGTGGGTGACCGGGTGCGCTGGTACGAGCTGCCCGAGGAGGTCCGCTCGCCCTACCAGCCGGACTAGAGGAGCGATCAGGGATGAGCAACCTGCCCGCCCACGCGCGAGCCGTGGTCATCGGGTGCGGCATCGTCGGCAACAGCGTCGCCTACCACCTCTGCCGGCTCGGCTGGCGCGACGTCGTCCTGCTCGACAAGGGCGCGCTGCCGAACCCCGGTGGATCCACGGGGCACGCCTCGAACTTCATCTACCTCGTCGACCACTCGAAGGAGATGACCGCGCTCACAGTGGAGAGCGTCGACCAGTACAAGGAGATGGGCGTCTTCACGGAGTCGGGCGGCGTCGAGGTCGCGCGCACCAGGGAGCGCATGCAGGAGCTGACTCGACGCATGGCCTCGGGCGCTTCGTGGGGCATCGAGCCGCTGTCCCTGGTGACCCCGGCCGAGGTCAAGGAGCTGGTCCCGTTCATCGACCAGTCGATCATCCTCGGGGGCTTCTACACGCCGGGGGTGGGCGTGGTCGACTCGCTGCGCGCGGGAACGATCATGCGTGAGCGTGCCCAGGGCTCCGGTGCGCTGCAGGTCGTGGCGAAGACCGAGGTGGTCGGCATCGACGTCGAGCGCGGCCATGTGCGCTGCGTGCGCACGACCAACGGTGACATCGAGGCCGAGACGGTGGTCATCACGTGCGGCGTGTGGAGCCCCCGCGTCGCCCGCATGGCCGGCACCCGCATCCCGCTCACGCCTGCGGTGCACCAGATGATCGATGTCGGCCCGGTGCCGCGCTTCGCGGGCGCCAAGGGCGACATCGAGGTCCCGATCGTCCGTGACATGGACACGAACATGTACGAAAGGCAGGCGGGCGGCGACCTGGAGATCGGCTCATACGCCCACCGCCCGATCCTCTACGACCCGGAGGACATACCGCCGATCGAACGCGCCGCGCTGTCACCGACCGAGTTTCCCTTCACCCAGCCCGACTTCGAGCTCCAGATGCAGCACGCGCTCGAGCTGATGCCGGAGATCGTCGGCGACGAGCGGGTGGGCGTGAAGTACGCCATCAACGGCATCCTGTCGCTCACACCTGATGGCATGCCCGTGCTAGGCGAGTCGCCGGACGTGAAGGGCCTGTGGTCGGCGGCCGCGGTTTGGGTCAAAGAAGGTCCGGGCACGGGCAAGGCGCTCGCCGAGTGGATGGTGCACGGCGAGTCTGAGATCGACCTCCACTCGTCGGACATCGCCCGTTTCCACGAACATCAAAAGACGCGCGCGCACGTGCGCGCCCGAGCCGCGGAAGGCTTCAACAAGACCTACGGCATCGCCCACCCCAGCGAGCAATGGGCGTCCAACCGTAACGTGCGCCTGGCGCCGTTCCACGACCGCGAGCGCGAGCTGGGGGCGACGTTCTTCGAGGCCGCGGGCTGGGAGCGGCCCATGTGGTACGAGTCCAACACGCCCCTGCTGGAAGAGTTCGGTGACAGGATCACGAGGCGCACGGCCGAGTGGGATTCGCGCTGGTGGTCGCCCCTCATCAACGCCGAGCACCTCGCCATGCGCGAGCGGGCGGGGCTGTTCGACCTTTCGGCTTTCACCATCTTCGACATCAAGGGCCCGGGCGCGCTGCACGCCGTCCAGCGGGTGACGCTGAGGCAGATGGACGTGCCGGCCGGCCGCAACGTCTACACGCCGGTGCTCAGCCCCGGCGGCGGCTTCAAGTCCGACCTCACGGTCATGCGTCTCGGTGATGACCACTTCCGGGTGGTCACGGGCGGCGCGGCCGGGATGTCCGACAAGAAATGGTTCTCCGACCACCTACCCGAGGATGGCTCCGCTCAGCTGTTCGACCTGACGTCGATGATGACCACGGTGGGCCTGTGGGGCCCTCGCGCGCGCGACATTCTCGCCTCGGCGACCGGCGACGACGTTTCCAACGACGGCTTCAAGTTCGGCGCCTGCCGGACGATCGACGTCGGCACCGTGCGGGTGCTGGCCTCTCGAATCTCGTATGTCGGCGACCTCGGCTGGGAGCTCTACGTCCCCATCGAGCAGGGCTTGAAGCTGTGGGACACGCTCTGGGAGGCGGGCCGTCCTTTCGGCCTGGCGGCTTGCGGCATCGGCGTGTACGCCACCACCGGCCGCCTCGAGAAGTGCTATCGCGCCCACGGCAACGAGCTCGAGACCGAATACAACGTGGTCGAGGCGGGCATGCAGGCGCCGCGCGTGAAGAGCGAAGACTTCGTGGGCAAGGAGGCGCACCTGCATCACCGCGACGAGGAGCCCGCGGCAGTCCTGTGCACGCTGACCGTGGACGACCACAGGTCGAGCAGCGGCGAGAAACGCTACATGCTGGGGCGCGAGCCGGTGCTCACCCGCGCCGGCGCCGCCATCACCGACCGCCGCGGCCGGCGCTCATACGTGACCAGTGCGGGCGCGGGGCCGTCCGTCGGCAAGCACATCCTGATGTCGTACCTTCCCCCCGAGCACGCGGTGCCCGGCGACGGGCTCGCGGTGCAGTACATGGGCGAGCGCTACCCCGTGACCGTGGCGGTCGTGGGCTCGACGCCGCTCTTCGATCCCGAGAACGCGCGCGTCCGCTCTTGAAGGTCCTTGTCTGCGTGAAGCGCGTGCCGTTCACAGGCGGCAAGATGGTGCTCACAGCCGACAATATGTCGCTCGAAACAAGACATCTGGGTTTCACGATGAGCCCGCACGAAGAGTGCGGGGTGGAAGAGGCGGTTAGGCTCATCGAGGCGAACGGCGGTGAGTCTGTGGTGCTGACGCTCGGCCCGCCCGAGGCGATCGAGCAGCTTCGCGACGCCATGGCGCTGGGCGTCGACCGCGCGATTCACCTGCAAACGGACGGCGCAGAGTGGGACCCGGAGGGCACAGCGGCCGCGATCCTGGATGCGGTACGCGCCGACGAGGCGACATCCGGTACGTTCGACCTCGTTTTCTTCGGTAACGAGTCCGCCGACTCGGGCGGCTACCAGGTCGGGCTGCGCGTGGCGCGGGCGCTGGGGCGCCCGGCCGTGACCGGCCTCAAGGGCGTGAAGGTCGAAGGCGGATCGGTGCGCTGCGAGCAGGAGGCGGATGGCGGGCGCGACGTGTACGTGGTGCCGATGCCGGCGGTGCTCACGGTCAAAGAAGGATTGAACCTCCCGCGATATCCATCGGTGCCGGGCCGCATGCGCGCCGCCCGCAAGCCGGTCGCCGCGTCGACGCCGGCGAGACCGCCCGCGTGCCTCGAGCTTGTGCGCCTCGTCGTGCCACCCGGCCAGGGGAGGCGGGCCGAGCTGCTCGGCAGCGGGGCGGCCGCGGCGCGCGCCGTGGTCGAGATGCTACGAAGCGTTGGTTTGTTGTGACCGTCCTCGTCTTGATGGAAAACAACGAGGCCTCGCTCCAGACGCTGACACTCGCTCGCAAGTTCGGCGAACCGCTGCGCGCCGTGCACATGGAAGCCGTTCAGCCGTTTGCGCCCGACGCGATCGCAGCCATCTTGGCCATGGTCGCCGACGACCTGGACGTGTCATCTGTGTTCGCCGCCGGCACGGATCGCGGCAATGACGTCATGGCGCGGCTCGCGGCGCGCACGGGTCTACCGTTCGCGGCAAACTGCATCGCGGCCGAGCCTGTAGACCCGGTGACCGTGGTCCGTCAACGATGGGGCGGGAGCCTGCTCGAGGACGCGCTGCTCCGGGCTCCCCGCGCCTTGGTCACCGTTCCCCCATACGCGCTACGGGTGACCGATGCGCCGGCACCGATCGACGTCGACGTGAAGCCATACCTGACGCGGATCGAGCCTGCGGACCTGCAGGTTCAGGTCACAGGCCACGTAGTGGCGGCAGGGGGTGGTGTTTCGCTGGCGGAGGCCAGGGTGGTCGTCAGCGGCGGGCGAGGGGTGGGGTCAAAAGAGGGATTCGCGATCATCGAGGAGCTGGCCGGCCTTCTCGGCGGCGCCGTGGGCTGCTCGCGCGTGGTGACCAGCGCCGGCTGGCGACCGCACAGTGACCAGGTCGGCCAGACCGGCACCAAGATCGCTCCCGACCTGTACATCGCGTGCGGGATCTCGGGCGCCACGCAGCACATGGCCGGGTGCAAGGGGGCGAAGCGAATCCTCGCCATCAACGCGGACGCCGAGGCGCCGATCATGCAGAACGCGGACTACGCGGTGGTCGGCGACCTGAAGGAGATCGTCCCCGCCATCTCCGCCGAAATTCGCAAGCTCAAGTGAACCCGATCGCCGCGGCGGTGCTCGCGGCGGTGCTGATCGCCGCGGTTGCGCTGTTCGGGCGCCGCTCGATCCTGATCTACCGGCTCATCCGGATGGGGAAGCCCGTCGCCCGATTCGACGACATCCGGGCACGGGCTCGCGCGGAGGTTGTAGTCGTCATCGGGCAGAGCAAGCTGCTGCTGCGCATGGGGCCTGGCCTCATGCACGCCGCGATCTTCTGGGGCTTCATCGTTTTGCTGCCGACCATCGCCATCGCGATGATCGGAGTGGTCGACCAGCACGCGACGCTGCCCTGGCTGGGGCAGCAGGGCTGGTACGCGCTCCTGGTCGACGTGTTCGCGCTGCTCGTGCTGGCGGGGGTGATCACGGCCTTTGTGATCCGCAAGGTGCAGCGGCCGCGGCGTTTCGCGGGCAGCCACGTTCGTGAAGCCGACCTCATCCTCCTGCTGATCGCCGGCATCGTCGTCTCACTTTTCCTGTGGCACGCAAGCCAGATCGCGCTCGGCATCAACGAGTACCCAGCCGCTTGGGCGCCGATCTCGAGCTTGCTGGCGCTAGCGCTGCATCACTCATGGACGCCGTATCTCGAGCGCGCCGCGGTATGGGCGCACGTGCTGCTCATCCTCGGATTCCTTGTCTACCTTCCTTACTCCAAGCATCTGCACATCTTCCTGGCCGCGGTCAATGTGTTCTTCGGCCGGACCCGCGCCCGCGGGCGATTGGAGCCGATCAACTTCGAAGCGCCGACGGACTCAGACGTCCGATTCGGCGCCGCCACGGCAGCCGACCTCACCTGGAAGCAGATTCTCGACACCGTCTCCTGCACCGAGTGCGGCCGCTGCCAGGACGTCTGCCCCGCATACAACACCGGCAAGGAGCTGTCCCCGAAGCTCCTGATCATGGCGCTGCGCGATCAGCTCTTGAGCGGCGCATCGACGCCTATCGTGCCCAACTCCGTCACCGACAACGTCGTTTGGGACTGCGTGACCTGCGGGGCCTGCGTGCGCGAATGCCCCGTGGGCATCGAGCACATCGATCACATCGTCGACCTCCGCCGCAACCTGGTCATGGTCGAGTCGCGGTTTCCCGCCGAGGCGGCGACGATGCTGCGGGATGTCGATCGCGCCTCCAACCCGTGGGGCAAGCCCCAGTCCGACCGCGCGAAGTGGGCGGAAGGGCTGGGCGTGCGAGTTCTGAAGGAGGGAGAGGCCGCGCCGGACGTGCTGTTCTGGGTCGGCTGCGCCCCGTCGTTCGATGAGCGGGCCAGGCAGGGCGCGATCTCGACCGCGAAGCTGCTCAAGGAGGCGGGCGTCGACTTCGCCATCCTCGGGCCTCGCGAATCGTGCACCGGCGACCCAGCGCGCCGCATGGGCGATGAGTACACCTTTCAGAAGCTGGCGAAGAACAACGTCCGCACGTTGAACGAAGCGAAGGTCACAAAGATCGTGACCACGTGCCCGCACTGCTTCAACACGATCGGCAACGAGTACGCGGACTTCGGCGGGCGGTACGAGGTCGTTCACCACACCGAGTTCCTGGCCGAGCTTATGCGCGAAGGCCGTCTCAAGCCGCTCGCGGGCGAGCGCACTATCACGTATCACGACTCGTGCTACCTCGCGCGCCACAACGACGTGCGCGAGGCGCCGCGTGAGCTGGCGGCGGCCGCAGGCCGCGTAGTTGAGATGCGGCGCAATCGCGAGCGCACCTTCTGCTGCGGCGCCGGCGGCGCGCGCATGTGGATGGAGGAGCGGCGCGGGCGGCCCATCAACGAGGAGCGCGTGCGAGAGGCGGCCGGGACCGGCGCCGAGACGCTCGCGGTAGCGTGCCCTTTCTGCACCGTGATGCTCGACGACGGCGTGCGCACCACCGACGCCAAGCTGCAGGTCGTCGACCTCGCCACGCTGCTGGCGGAAGCCGTCGATCGCCGGCGGGCGCGAGACGCGCAGGTCTCGAGCGCCGATGGATAGTCTCGAGCGGGCGGGGGCCGTGGTCGTCGGCGGCGGCATCACGGGCTGCAGCGTCGCTTACCACCTGGCGAAGGCCGGCGTTCGCGACGTCCGCCTCGTCGAGAAGGGCGAGCTGACGAGCGGGTCGACCTGCCACGCGGCCGGGCTCGTGACCCAGTTCAACCCGTCGCCGACGATGATGCGATTCCGCCGCTACGGCATCGAGCTGTACCGCGAGCTAGGTGTGTTCGAGGCGGTCGGCAGCCTGCGCTTTGCCTCCAGCAAAGAGCAGCTGATGGAGCTGCAGCGGACGGCCAGCCGCGCACGTGGAATCGGCCTCGACGTCGAGCTCATATCGGCGTCCGAGGCGGCAAAGCTGATGCCGGCGATCAGCACCCGATCGCTGTACGGGGCGGTGTGGGTGCCTGGAGACGGACACCTCGACCCGCATACGGCCAGCCATGCGCTCGCGCGAGCGGCTCGCGCGCTGGGAGCTCAGGTCGTGACGGGCGTGCGCGTCACGGGCATCGAGCGCTCGATTCGCGGCTCCATCCAGGCGGTCGTCACTGACGCGGGCAGGATCGAGACCGAGGTCGTCGTAGTCGCGGGAGGGATATGGGCGCCTCAGATCGCCGCGATGGCGGGCGCTCAGGTCGTATCCACTCCGGTCGACCACCAGCACGCCGCGCTGCGCGCGGTCCCCGGGCATGAGCTGCCCGGCGACATGCCGTGCTTTCGCGACCCGGACAACCTCGTGTACGGCAAGTCCGAGGCCGAGGGCGTGATCCTCGGCGGCTACGAGCCCGACCCGGTCGCGCGCTGGATCGATGGCGTGCCCTGGGATCACTCGGGGACGTCGCTTCCGCCCGACCAGGCCCGCTTCGAACCGCTCCTGCGCGGCGCCGCGCGCCGCTTCCCGTTCCTCGGCGAGGCCGGGATCGTCAAGCTCGTGTGCCATCCCGACGCGATGACCCCGGACGCCAACCCCCTTCTCGGCCCCGTGCCCGGTGTGCGCGGGCTGTACCTGGCGGCCGGTCTGTCGCTCAACGGATTCGGCGGGGCGGGCGGCATCGGGCGCGCGATCGCCGAATGGATAACCGGCGGCGAAACCGAGCTCGACCTCCATCCCTATCGCTGCTGGCGCTTCGGCGCGGTGCATCGCGACCATCGCTATGCAGCGGAGCTCGCACGCGAGGCATACCGCTACTACTACTTCCTGCGCTACCCGTACGACGCCGACGAATGGGGCCGGCCGCGCCGCACGAGCGCGCTGCATACACGCATGCAGGACCTCGGCGCGGTGTTCGGCGCCAAGCACGGCTGGGAGAGGGTCGACTACTACGAGCCCGGGCGGCCGTGGCGGAGGGCAGGGGCCGACCAGCGCCGGTTCGGGTGGACGCGACCCCCCTACTTCGACCTGCTGGCCGAGGAGCATTCGGCCTTCCGCGAGCGCGCCGGCATCATCGACATGACCTCGTTCGGGAAGATCGAGGTGAGCGGTCCGGGTGCTCTGCCGCTGCTCGAGCGCGTCGCCGGCAACCTCATCGACAGGCCGGCCGGCAGCGTCGTCTACACGCAGCTGCTGGAGCGGGACGGCGGCATCGCCGCCGACGTCACCATCACTCGCCTCGGCGAGGAGCACTTTCGCGTCGTGACCGGCGCGGGCTATGTCAACACCGATCTGGGCTGGCTCCGGCTGCAGATGAGAGACGATGATCGTCATGTCGACCTGCGAGAGTCGACCGAAGACTTCTCGGTGATCGGCATGTGGGGACCGTGCGCGCGGGACATCCTCGAGCGCGTGACCGACGACGACGTCTCGGATCAAGGGTTCCCGTTCATGCAAGCGCGATCGATCCGAATCGGAGGCGCGACCGCGCTGGCGCAGCGGGTCACCTACGTCGGCGAGCTGGGCTGGGAGCTCTACCTGGAGCCGGAGTGGGCCGGACAGGTGTGGGACCGGCTGATGGTGGCCGGGCGAGCATCGGGCATCCGGCCCGGCGGCTACCGCGTCCTCGAGGGACTGCGGATGGAGAAGGGCTATCGCTACTACGGCACGGACCTCACGCTGCTCGACAACCCGCTCGAGGCCGGCCTCGGCTTCTGCGTCCGCTTCGACAAGCCTCAGTTCAACGGCCGCGACGCGCTGCTGGCAGTGCGGGAGCGTGGCATCGAGCGGCGGCTGCGCACGCTGGAAGTCGGCGGCGAGGATTACGTCCCCATCTACGGGGGCGAGGCCGTGCATCGGGGCGGCGAGGTGATCGGCCGGCTGCGAAGCTGCGCGTACGGCTTCACCGCACGCCGAAACCTCGCCTACGCGTACCTGCCGGTCGACATCACGCGCGGCGGCGAGCTCGAGGTCGAGGTGTTCGGGGACCGGTTGCGGGCAGTCGTCACCACGGATGCAGTCGTCCGCCGGGAGCATGTCGCGAGCTGACCAGGCGGTCGCGCGTGTCGAGCTCTGGCGCGGGGCGAAAGTGACGATCTCACCCCTGTCCGGAGGCCTCACCAACGAGAACTACCTGGTCGAGACCGGCGGGGCGCTCTACGTGGTCCGACTGCCTGGACAGTCGACCGAGCTCCTTGCGATCGATCGCGCCAACGAGGTGCACAACGCCAGGGCGGCCGCCACGACCGGAATCGGGCCGCAGGTGCTGGAGGTCATCCCGGATATCGACGTCATGGTGCTGGAGTTCATCGATGGTCCGACCATGTCGGCGAGGACCCTTCAGTCGAAAGAGATGGCGAAGCGAATGGCCGCATCGTTCCGCCGGCTGCATTCGGCGCCGCGCTTCCTGCAGGACTTCAACATGTTCCGGCTCATCGAGCACTACCTCGACGTCGTCGACAAACACGAGGTCACGATCCCGGCCGACTACCGCGACCACCTGCCCACGGTGGCGGACATCGAGCGAGCCGTCGGTGCCGCATCGCTGCCCACCGTGCCCTGCCACAACGACCTGCTCTCTGAGAACTTCATCGACGACGGCGTCGCGCTTCGCATCGTCGACTACGAGCTGAGCGGCAACAACGACCCCTGCTTCGACCTCGGCAACACGGCGCAGGAGGCCGAGTTCGACGAGGAGCTGAGGGCCGAACTTTGCGCGGCGTACTTCGGGCGGTCCGACCCCCAGCAGCTGGCACGCATGAACCTCTTCGCGCTCATGTCGGACGTGGGCTGGACTCTGTGGGGAGCGATCCAGGCGAAGATCTCGACGATCGACTACGACTTCAAGGGCTACTACAACGCGCGCTGGGAGCGCGCGGTCGCGGTGCTGGAGTCGAACCGGTTCGCCGAGCTACTGGAGGCGGCCGCTAGCTCCGCTTGATGACGACTACAGAGATCTCATCGGCGGCTCTGTCGATGCGGTCGGCTGAGTTCTTCAGGTGCCGGTAGATCTCGCGCGACTTCAGAATCTGGCTCATCGGCGCTTCGCTGTCGAAAAGCCTGCCGACCGCCTGGTGATACAGGCCGTCGATCCGATTCTCTGAGCGCTTGGCCCGGACGGCATGCTCGGCCGCCACTCCGGGATGGCCCAGCAGCTCTCCCACCGCCGATCTGATGTGCGTCGCCCCCTCGACCAGCACCTTGGCCATCTCGTTGAAGCCTTCCGGTGGGCCGATCTTGTAGATCGCCAGCTCCACCGCGGTTTCGTTGGCGGCGTCGAGGATGTCGTCGATCGCGCGCGAAAGCGCAAAGAGATCTTCGCGGTCAAACGGAGTCGCGTATGTGTGAGCCAGCTCGTCGATCAGGATCCGCCTCTTCGCGTCGCCCTCGCGCTCGATCGCTTTCACCTGGTCGACGAGCTCGTCATTGCCACCGGGCGCACGGCCGAACTTCTCGACGACCTGAAGGGCGCGCACGGTCAGGTCTGCCTGGTCGCTGAGCAGCTCGATGAAACGGCGATCGTTCGATCGGGCAAGCGCTCGTATTGAGCGGCTCAAGCTGCTCATGGAGCAATCGCGGTGAGGCGCATCACAAGGTGCAGAGCCGCAGCAACCACCACCGCGAGCGGCAGCGTCAGCAGCCAGCTGCCCACCATCTCCCTCACTATTCCCCAGCGGATCGCGGAGGCGCGCAGGCCTGCGCCGACTCCAACCAATCCGCCCTCAATCGTCTGCGTCATGCTCACCGGGGCCCCGGCGAGGGCCAGCGCCGACACGACGCCGCCCGATGCCAGCTGTTGCGCGAGTGCCTGCATCGGACGAACCGTGAGGACTCCGAATCCGATGCGACGCGCGACTCGCCATCCTCCAAAAACCGCACCTGCGAAGAACAGGATGAATGCACCAATGATAGGCGCCGCACCTGAAAACACCACAGGTTGGCCGTGATCTGGAAACGACATGCCAACTGCGATCAGGCCCACTGTCTTCTCCATGTCATTCGCGCCATATGCGAAAGCCTGGATGCCGGCTGAGACGAACTGGAATCGAGCGAGGCTGAGAATCGACGCGTGCGACCGACCGCCGAGAAAGCGTCTGACTCCGGCGTAAAGCACGAGCGCGAGCACGCCGCCGCCCAAAACAGAGATCGGCATCCCGAGCAGGATGCGAGCCACGCCACGCCAATGGACGAGGCCGAGCTCACCACTTGCCGCCATCCAACCCAACATCGCGCCGACCAGGGCCAGCGTCATGCTGGTCGGCACGCCGAATCGCCATGACAAGAGAACCACGCTCAGAGACGACAGCGTGATGAGGATGAAGTTGAGCTCGCCCTGATTTCGAAGATCGATCACGTTCGTCCCCACTGTTTGGGCCACGGCCGTTCCCAGCAAAACCGGACCTGTCACGCTGATCAAAAGCAGCAGCGCGGCCACCCGCGGGGTGATCAGCCTTCCCGACGTGAAGGACGCCATCAGGTTGCCGCCGTCGTTGAACCCGGAAACGAGCCCAAACAGGCCCGCCGCCGCCAGCGGCGCGACCACCGTGAAGCTCAACCCTGAGAGGCCGGCGATGTCGCCGCTCTCGCCTAAGAAAGTCCGACGATCTCTCCGCGATCGTCGATGTCGATCCGCTCCGCGTTGGGGTGCGACGGCAGGCCCGGCATGGTGCGCATCTCGCCGCAGATCGGGTACACGAAACCCGCGCCGACCGACGCCCTGACCTCTCGCACCGGCAGCTTCCATCCGGTCGGCGCGCCTTTGAGCTTCGGGTCGGATGAGATCGACAGGTGCGTCTTGGCGATGCAGACGCAGAGCTTGCCGAAACCGTTGCGTTCGAACGAGTCGAGCTGCTCGGCGGCGGGCGGGTAGTACTCGACGCCGTCGGCGCCGTACACCCTGGTCGCCACCGTCTCGATCTTCTCCCGGAGGCTCGCTTCGATCGGATAGAGGAAGTGGAAGGAGCTCGGCTCCTCGGCGGCCTCGACCACCGCCTCCGCCAGCTCCGTCGCGCCTCGGCCGCCCTCGGCGAAGTTGTGGCAGACCGCCGAACGCACGCCCAGCTCCTCGGCGATCTCGCGAACGGCCGCCTGCTCAGAAGGGTGGTCGGTGGGAAATGCGTTGATGGCGACGACAGGCGTCACGCCGTGGATCCGGATGTTCTCGACCTGCTTGCGCAGGTTGGCCGCACCGGCCCATACATCTTCGGGGTTCTCCTTGACCATCTCCTGCGGCAGCGGCCTGCCGGCCACGACCCTGAAGCGGCCCGAGTGCACCTTCAACGCGCGCACCGTGGCGACGATCACCGCCGCGTCGGGCGACAGGCCCGACGTCCGGCACTTGATGTTGAAGAAGCGCTCGGCGCCCATGTCCGCCGCGAAGCCCGCTTCGGTGATGAGGAAGTCGCCACAGCGGATGCCGATGCGGTCCGCGATGACCGAGGAGTTGCCGGTCGCGATGTTGCCGAATGGGCCGGCGTGCACGAGCACCGGGGTGTTCTCGAGCGTCTGCAGCAGGTTGGGTTTGATGGCGTCCCGAAGGACGACCGTCATCGCGCCCGCGGCGAACAGCTCCTCTGCCGTGATCGGCTTGCCGCCCGTGGTGTTGCCGATGACGATGCGGCCGAGACGCTCGCGCATGTCGCGCAGCGACGTGGTCAGGGCCAGCACGGTCATCACCTCGGAGGCGGCCGTGATGTCGAAACCGGTCTGCCGGATGACTCCGTCCTCGCGCATGCCCAGGCCCACGATGACGTTGCGCAGGACCCGGTCGCTGATATCGATGACGCGTCGCCAGGTCACGCTGTCGCGATCGACGAGAGCCTCGTGATGGTGAATCCGGTTGTCGATCATCGCCGCCAACAGGTTGTGGGCCGCGGTGATGGCATGCATGTCGCCGGTCAGGTGAAGGTTGAGACGCTCCATCGGCACGACCTGGCTGTAGCCGCCGCCGGCGGCGCCGCCCTTGATGCCGAAGGTCGGGCCCATGGAGGGCTGGCGGATGGCCACGGTGGCACGCTTGCCGATGTACGAGAGCGCCTGGCCGAGGCCGATCGTCGTCGTGGTCTTGCCTTCGCCCAGCGGGGTCGGCGTGATCGCCGAGACCACGACATATTTCGCCAGCGGCCGGTCCGCGAGCTCCTCGATCGCCTCCAGACGGATCTTGGCCACGTCGTATCCGTACGGCTCGAGCAGATGAGGGCCGATGCCCATCTTGGCGGCCACGTCGTTCATCGGCAGCAAACGCGCCCGGCGCGCGATCTCGAGGTCGGTCGGGAACGTAACAGCCAAGGCTTCCCTCCTTTCAGCTGGGCGCGCGCAGGCGCGCCAGCGTCTCCTGGCGCCAGCGCTCGGTGGCCTCGATCTCGTTGAACGTGAAGAAGTGGAGCCCCGCGACCCTGCGATCGGGCGCTGCCAGCTCTGGCAGCAGCGCCGACGCGAAGCGCTCCGGGTCGTAACCGCCGGGCTGGACCATGCGCATGAACCAGTTGGAGTGGCCACGAAGGAACCGGGCCGAGTCGGCAAGGCCGATGCGCGTGGAGACGCGCAGCAGCTTGGCCGGTTCCGCGACGCCGGCCAGGCCGACGTGGATGGGGAGCTCGACGCCGCGCTTGCGGACGCGCGTGACCCATTTCTTGACGATCCGCGGGTCGAAGCACAGGTTGCTGACGATGTAGGTGGCGATGCGCCGCTTGTCCCACATCGCCTGGATGGTGAGGTCGTCCTCGATGAAGCTGTGGCGTTCGGGATACCCGGTGACGCCGATGTCGCGCAGGAAGTGCGCCTCGGCTGTGATCGCCGTCAGCAGGGAAACCGAGTCGGGGAAATCGCCGGCAGGCTCCTTGGCGTCGCCCGCGACCACGAACACCTCACGCCGGCCGATGGCGGCGACCCGGGCCAGGAGTTCCCTGAGGTGCGCCTGGTCGCGGATCAGGCGAGCCGACAGGTGCGGGACCACCTGGTAGCCGCGCGCCGCGAGATTCTCGGCCAGCGCGATGGTCGCCTCGATGCCCCGGCGTGGCGAGGCGGTGACCGTGATGGTCACGTCCTGCGGCACATGCTCGACCACGAGCTCCTCCGCGTCGTCGGTCGGCAGGACCTCGTAGCGCGGCGCCTGCAGAAAGCGAACCAGGCCCTGGCGGCTGGTCTCGTCGGTGAGGCCGATCCGGCCCAGCAGCCGCGCCGGGGTTACTGGACCTGAACGCGGACGCCCGTTCACCACGCCTCCTGTCGCACTATACCCGACTGTCGCGTCATACGCAACGAGCCCGTCAGCGGGGCCAGGGCACCGGCAGGATCACGTTCCGATCGAGCGGCGTGCCCTCGCGGCCGCCCGCAAAACCGCCAACCGGTGCGTTGCCCGCCAGCTGCCGGTGCAGCCCCGCCAGCTCCTCCGGCTCGACGGCGTTCCGAGGGTCGGCCAGGCCGTCGTGGTCGATCATCGTGCACGCGACGGCCAGGAGGCCCTCACCGGCCACGAAGAGCTCAACGAGTCGCGACTGGCAGGGCCAGTCGACCAGAGAGCTTGTGGTCACCTCCCAGAACCCGCCGCCGCCCCGAGGGTCGGGACGCGGCCTCACCACGTTGGCGTGGATGTGGCCGTTGAGCCACAGCACGACATTGCCGGCGCCATGAACGACCTCCAGCAGCTCTTCGGCGTCGATGTAGCGTGAACCGCCGGCCCGGCGCTTGTTGCCGAGAGTGTCGAGGGTGTGATGCGAGGTGATCACGACCGGCCGGCCGCGTGCCTCCCTCAAGCGCCGGTCGAGCCATTGGACCTGGTCCTCGTCGATGCAGCCGTCGGCGCCGCCGGCGGTGCAGACCGTGTCGAGGACGACGAACCGCACCGACGGCGCGTCGTGAACGTAATACGCGCCGCCATCCTCGCGATTGCCGGCTGTGAACCCGTGGCCTTCGGGCCGCGAGCCGCTGCGGAAATGCGACTCGACGAACTCTCGGCGCGTGAATGGTCGCCTGCCTGCGTCTGGTGTGACCGGCAGGTCCTGGCCCGTCATGAAAGATTCCGGATGGCGCACGAAGGCTTCGAGCACGGTGTCGCGGTCCGGGCCGTAGGGGAGCCGGATCGGCTTGTGGAAGCCGACCGTCGCGGCGGCCAGCGCCGGGGTCACGATGCCGACTCCCTGGCACTCCTCTTCGTGGTTGCCGCGGCAGCCGAGCCATGGAACGCGCAGCCCGGGTGACGGAAATGGCTTCAAAGCGCGTTCCAGCAAGCCGGGCACGAGCGGGAAACCGTACGCCTGGCGCATGAGGTCTCCGCCCACGACGGCCCCGTCGGGCTTCCAGAACAGATCGTCGGGCCATCCCGGCGACTGGACGCCCTCATAGCGCTCGCCACCCGAGTCGGGACACACGCGACCACCATCGAGAAGCGACGCGAAGGCGGCCAGCTCGTTCGACTGCGCGTTGTCCACCGCGTCGCCGGAGATGATCCCCAGCTCGAGCGGGCTGCCGGTGATCGGCGCCCCGCCGATCGCGTTGACAGCCCGGATCATGGCCGCGATGGCGTGCTCGTTGAGGGCCTCTTGCGGCCGGTGCATGGGGAGCAGCTCGCGGAAGCGCGGGTCGAGGTATTCGCGGTTGATGAACTCGAACCGCGCGGGCGACTGCACGTCGGTGACGTGCAGGTCGGTGAGGTGAGCGATGCACGCCAGCACCTGGCCCGCACGAAAACGCTCGCCGGCCGAAGCGTCGGTCAGCTCGTAGCGGAACTGATGCGGCTCGCCGGCGGCGGCGGCGATCGCGCGGTAGGGAGCACGCGAACCCGCCCGCAGAACGTCACCGGCCACCAGCCGCCGCTGATGGGTCAGCGGCGAATCGGTCAAGCCTCGGTCGGTGCTTTGTCGTCCCGGGCGATCAGAACCGGATCCCTGCGCAGCGACAGCCTCACGCGTGTGCCGGCCGTGATCGCACCAACGGCGGAAGTCGGCAGCTGCGCCAGCACCGTGATGTCGCCGAGGTCGACGGTGACACGGCTCGTGGCGCCGAGAAAGACGGTGGATATGACGCTGCCCACCAACGGGCTTTGGCTCAAATCGCCGTCGGCGGCCACGGATACCGCCTCGGGCCGGACCAGCGCGATGGCCGGGCCATCGGTCGAGTCTGGCTCCACCAGGGGCAGGCGCGTGCCGCGCACCTCGACCTCCCCGCCCTTGACGACGCCGGCGAGGCGGTTGGTCAGGCCGACGAACTCGGCGACGAACGGCGTCGCCGGGCGCGAGTAGATGGCGGTTGGCGGACCCAGCTGCTCGATGTGTCCGGCATTCATCACGCCGACCCGATCGGCGATCGCCAGCGCCTCCTCCTGGTCGTGGGTGACGAACAGGGTGGTGGTCCCAACTTCGAGCTGAACGCGACGGATCTCGTCGCGCAGCCGCGCACGCACCCGGGCGTCGAGGGCGGACAACGGCTCGTCGAGCAGGAGCACCTTCGGCTCGATCGCCAGCGCCCGCGCGAGCGCCACTCGCTGTTGCTGGCCGCCCGACATCTGGTTCGCGTACTTGTTGACGTGGGCCGAGAGCCCGACCAGGTCGAGCATCTCACAGGCACGCTTGTGGCGCTCGGCAGGGCCGACTTCGTGCAGCTGCATGCCGAACTCCACGTTCTGCATCGCAGTCATGTGCGGGAACAGCGAGTAGGCCTGGAACACCATGCCGATCTCGCGCTTGTTGGCCGGAACGTTGGTGACGTCCTGCCCCCCGATGACAACACGGCCGCCGTCGGCATCCTCGAGGCCGGCCACCAGGCGCAGCGCCGTGGTCTTGCCGCAGCCCGAAGGCCCGAGCAGGGCGACCAGCTCGCCCGGCGCCATCGTGAGGTTCAGACCATCGAGCGCCGTGACGCCCGAGTAGCGACGGCTGAGGTTCTCGAGCCGGACTTCAATCCCGGGCCGTGCAGTCGACATCAGGCTACCTCCGAGCGCATGCGGCGTGGCCGGCCGACGAAGGAGATCGCGATCAGGAGCGCGAACGCGAACAGCAGGGAGGCTACGGCGACTGCGATCGAGACGCCGGCGTTGGTGCGGCCGAGCGACACGAGGGATACCTGCAGGTTCGGGTAGAGAAGGTTGTTCGCGATCGTGTACTCACCTAAGACCAGTGCCACGGACAGCAGCGCGGCATTCAGCAAGGCGGACGAGATGTTGGGGACGATGACGCGCCAGATCACCGTCGGCCAGCCCGCGCCCAGGCTTCGCGCCGCCTCCGACAGCGTCTTGACATCGATCGCGGCCAGGCCCGCGTCGAGGGCACGGTATGCATAGGGCAGCACCAGGATCGCGTACGCGAATGAAAGGGTGAGTATCGAGTCGCTGACGTTGTTGCCGAGCCACTGGTACATCGGCCAGAAGCCGACCACCAGCACGATGGCCGGGATCGTCAGCGGGAGCAGCGAGATCAGCTCGATGGCGCGGCGAAGCCGGGGCAAGCGCAGCCGCACCCAGACCATGGTCGGCACCAGCACGACGAGGATGGCGATCGATGTGATGGCCGCGAGCTCGAGCGAGTTGACGATGCCGGCGACCATGTCGGGATACGTCCCGATCGCCTGCCAGTTCGCCAGCGTGCGCGGCGCATCGGCGCCGTTTCCACGCGTGGAGAACTCGAACATGGCATAGATGGGCATCACGAAGAAGCCGCCAAAAAGTACGAAGGCGACGATCCGAAAGACCTGGAGCTTCGCCTTTCGGCCCCTGATCACTGCAGCCACCTCGCCGTGCGCCGCTGGAGGAGCCCGTACAGAGCCGTGACTATCGCTACGATCGCGATCAGAACGACCGCCTGCGCCTTCGCAAAGCCTGGCTCGTGCAGCCCAACCTCGCTCGTGATGGCGTTGCTGATCTGCAAGGGCAGGATCGGCCCGCCCTGGTTGATCAACGCCGCAGCCGTCGCATAAGCGGACAGAGCGTTGGCGAACAGCAGCAGGGTCGCGCCCAGGAACGCGGGCGCGAGCAATGGGCCCGCGACGTAACGCCAGTAATGCCACGTTCCGCCTCCGAGGCTCTCGGTCGCCTCACGCCATTGCGGGCGGATGCCGTCGACGGCAGGCAGGAAGACGAGGACCATCAGCGGGATCTGGAAGTACAGGTAAACCAGCTCCAGCCCTCGCAGGTCGTAGAGCCAGATGCCGCCCGAGTAGAAATCCAGGTGGTGCTGGGACGCCCAGAGGTAGACAAAGCCGGCCGGGCCGATGGTGGCGATGAACGCGAACGCCAGTGTCACGCCCCCGAACTGTGCGAGGACGCCGGACGCTGAGACAGCGATCCGGCGAACGACCCCTTTCGGGTTGCCGGTGGCGATGGCGTACGTCAGAAGAGCACCCAGGACCGCGCCGGCCACGGCCGTCACCGCGGACAGGATGATGCTGTTGACGGTGGCTGTGACGATGTAGGACCGAGACAGGTTGGCGAAATTGGAGAGCGTGAAGCCGCTCTCGCCGAAGAAGGCGCCGACCGCGATGATGAGGGTCGGCAGAAAGAGAAAGACCCCGACGTAGGCGAGGAACGGGACCGCGCCGATCCAGTCAAGCGAGAGGCGCCGGCCGCCCACCATCGGGCGGCCGACGCCGGTGACAGCCGGATTGCCGGCAGCTGTCAAGAAATCGCCGCTGCCCAGTGGCTGGCCAGGTAAGCCTTCGCCGCCGTGGCCTGGTCGGCGGAGAGGCGGATCGGCGTGCCGTTCGCGACTGGCAGCGCTGCAGCCGCAGTCGCGTCGATCTTTCCAGACTTCTGCATGGCGGCCATGCGGACGGGCCGTGCGAGGCCCTTGAGCCAGAGGTTCTGGCCCTCGTCGGAGTAGAGGTATTCCTCCCAGAGCCGCGCCGCGGCGGGGTGAGGCGCCGTCTTGCTTACCGCCTGGTTGTAAAAATCGAGAAGGATCGCGTTCGCTGGAACGAATACCTTCCATGTCGGTACGTCCGTGCCATGTTGGGCCGACAGATAGTCCCAGTCGAACACCACCGGCGTGGTCCCGTTCTTGACCGTGGCGGTGGTCGCCTGCACCGGGACGAAGTTGCCCTTCAGCTTCAGCTGGTGGAAGAAGTCGACGCCCTTGCTGATGTCGTCGACCGAGCCGCCGTTCGCGAGCGAGGCCATCATCACGCCGTTGAGTGCGGCGTTGGCCTTCGTCGGGTCACCGTTCAGCGCCACCTTGCCTTTGAAGGCCGGACCGAGCAGGTCTTGCATCGACGTGACCGCCGGCACCTTGTTCGAGTCGTAGCCGATCGACATATAGCCGCCGTAGTCCTGGTACCACAGGCCGGTCGGATCCTTCTGGTTGTCAGGGATGTCGCTCCAGGTCGCGACCTTGTATGGAGCGTAGAGGCTGGTGTTCGCGAGCGTGACGGACGTACCGATGTCGAGCACGTCCGGGGCGCGGCTGCTCGTGCCGAGCTGCTGGACGGCGTTGACCTCGTCCTGGCTGCTGCCGGTCGGGTTATCCGAGGTGATCGGGATGCCGTACTTGGCCGTGAAGCCGTCGATGATGGCTCCATAGTTGGCCCAGTCGCGTGGCACTGCGATGATGTTGAGCTTGCCTTCCGCCTTCGCGGCGGAAATCAGGCCGTCCATGCCCCCGCAGTCGGCGGCTGATTGCGCCGTCTTCGGGTTGCAGGAAGCGGTCCCGCCGCCCGCCGAGCCGCAAGCCGCGACGAGCAGCAGGGCTGCGACGGCCACACCGAGACCACGGATTCGATATCGCCAGTTCATACCTCCCTCCCCAAATCACGGTTGACCGGCTTCCCTCGGCAGGCCCGGCAGCGACCAGTATCGCGCCGACAATGATGCGCCTGCACCAGGACATTGAAAAGAGTCAATCGCACCCGGGTGGATGGATTCGCGTTAAGAGGCGGTTAAGGGTTGGCGGCCTGGCGGGAGGTTCGCCCGCGGAACCCGAGGCGCCGGGAAAGGTCGGCCGCCGCCTCCCTGGTGAGGCTGACGAGATCGGGGCCGCCGCCCGACTGGAGCCGGTGCGCGGGCCCCGAAACGTCCACGGCGGCGACCACCTCGCCGTCCGCCGAGAAGACGGGTGCCGCGATCGCGTCCAGGCCCACCTCGAGCTCCTCGAACGTCCGCGCATAGCCTCCTTCCCGCGCCGCGGCCAGCTGCTTCTCGAGCTCCGGGACGTCGACGATCGATCGCGGCGTGCGCCGCTCGAGGGGGCGGGCCAGCAGGCGCCGGCGGACAGGCTCCTCGGCGAAGGCGAGGATGACCTTGCCGCTCGCCGTGCAGTGGGCCGGGGTGCGCCGGCCCAGCCAGTTCACGCTCATGAACGAGGTCGAGCCCGTGGACTGCTCGATGGGCACGATCTCGTCGCCGTCGAGCACGTCCAGCGTGACGGTTTCACCCGTCGACGCGGCCAGGCTCTCGCAGATCGGGCGCGCGACGTGGCGGAGGTCGAGCTCCCCGGTCACGACCCGGGCCAGCTGCGGAAGCCGCCGGCCGAGGCGGTATTTGGCGGTCTTGGGGTCACGCTCGACGAGCGCGTGCCGCTCCAGCGTGCCCAGCAACCGGAGCGCCGTCGAGCGGTGCACGCCCAGCTCGCGGGCCACGTCCGCGCCGGATCTCCCGCCGTCCTGGGCGAGCAGGTCCAGGATCGCCACGGCTCGATCGACAGAGCGGATCACGGCCGCTTCCCGGCTGTCGTTGCTCACTGCGCAACACTAGATGATAGGGGTATTCTTGTTGGACTCTGAGCATCTGTTGGGCGATGCGCAACAGGAAGGAGTCGAGATGAGCCGAGAAGAAGAGATCCGAGCCGGCCTGTTCGACCACACGCTGAACGGGCACGCGCCCGAGGTCAAGGCCCTCACCGAGGAGGGCCTGAAGCTCGGGATGGACCCGATGGACATCCTGTTCAAGGCCCTGATCCCCTCCCTGGAGGAGGTCGGTCGCCGCTTCGAGAAAGGCGACTTCTTCGTCCCCGAGATGCTCATCGCGGCCCGCGCCATGCAGGGTGCGCTGGTGATCCTGCGTCCCTTGATCGCGGAGACCGGCGCCAAGCCGGTGGGCCGTTACGTGATCGGCACCGTGAAGGGCGACATCCACGACATCGGCAAGAACCTGTGCGTGATCATGCTCGAGGGCGCAGGGTTCGAGGTGTTCGACCTCGGCGTGAACACGCCGCCCGAGAAGTTCGTGGCCGCGGTCGAACAGCACCAGCCGGACGTCGTCGGTTTCTCAGCCTTCCTGACCACGACCATGCCGATGTTCAAAGTCAACATCGAAGCCATCACCAAGGCAGGTCTTCGCGAGAAGGTGCACATCGCGGTCGGCGGCGCGCCGGTGACAGCCGAGTATGCGAAGCACGTCGGCGCCGACAGCTACGCGCCCGACGCCTCGATGGCGACCCGAATGGCCAAGGAGCTCGTCGGCGATCGAAGCCAGGGCACCCAGGGCGCACAGGCCCTGGAGCAGGCCGTCAAGCTCATCGACGAGACGCTGCGCAAGGGCTGACGGCGCTTTGGACACCGTCCTCAGCTCGCGCACCCGCGAGGTCGTGATCTCGATCGACCGGCCCTTCGTCGTCATCGGCGAGCGCATCAACCCGACCGGCCGCAAGGTCCTGGCCGCCGAGATGAAGGAGGGACGCATGGACCGCGTGCGCGCGGATGCGATCGCGCAGGCTGGCGCCGGCGCCCATATGCTCGACGTCAACGCGGGCATCCCCGCCGTCGACGAGCCGGCCCTGCTCGTGGCCGCGATCAAGGCCGTCTCCGAGGTGAGCGACCTGCCGGTCTGCATCGACTCATCGGTGATGGAGGCGCTGGAAGCCGCCCTCGCCGCCTACGAGGGCAAGGCGCTCGTCAACTCCGTGACCGCGGAGGACGAACGCATGGATCGCATCCTGCCGCTGGTCAAGAAGCACGGCGCTGCGGTGATCGGGATGGCCAACGACGAGACCGGCATCTCGATGGTGCCGGAGGAGCGGCTCGCGATCGCGCGCCGGATCATCGAGCGCGCCGCCGAATACGGCATCCCCAAAGAGGACGTGATCATCGACCCCATCGCGATGACCGTGGCGGCGGACCCGACCTGCGGCCTCATCACGCTCGAGACCATGCGGCTGATCCGCAACGAGCTCGGCAACAACATGACGTGCGGCGCGTCCAACGTCTCGTTCGGCTTGCCCGACCGCGCCACCGTGAACGCCGCCTTCCTGCCGCTGGCGATGCACGCCGGGCTGACGTGCGCGATCACCAACCCGCTCGTGCCCGAGGTGCGCCGGGCCGTGCTCGCGGGTGACCTCCTGCTCGGCCACGACGAGTACGCGATGCGCTGGATCGCCAGCTTCCGCGCCGACCAAGCTGCGGCCGTATCGAAATGATCCAGCGCAAGCTGGAGGTCACCTACCAGCCTTTCGACCGCACGACGCGCGTGCCGCCAGGGACCACGGTCTTCAGCGCCGCGCACTGGATCGGCCTGCCCATCGACTCGACGTGCGGCGGGCGCGGCACGTGCGGCAAGTGCAAGGTTCGCGTGCTCGAGGGCGCCGGCGAAGTGACCAGCGCCGACCACCGTCTGCTGCGCAAGGACGAGGTCGACAACGGCTGGCGGCTCTCGTGCCAGGCACGCATCTACGAGGACATGACATGCGAGGTCCCCCAGCTGCTGCGCGTGCCGAAGGCCGCGACGATGGGTCTCAGCCGGCTGGTCATCATCGACCCCAACGTCCGCAAGGTCTACCTGGAGCTGGCCGAGCCGGACCTGCACGATCAGCGCAGCGACATCGCGCGATTGCGAGAGGCGCTCTTCGCCGAGGGCCACGACATGACCGCTGGAGTCCCCGTGCTGCGCACACTGCCGAATGCCCTTCGTGCGGCCGGCTTCAAGGTCACGGCCGTGCTGGCGGGCGAGCAGCTCGTCGCGGTCGAGCCCGGGGACACCTCCGAGGAATGCTTCGGGGTCGCATTCGACGTCGGCACGACCACGCTGGTGGGAACGCTGATGAACCTCCGCACCGGTATGGCCGCGTCCGTGCGTTCCACGCTCAACGGCCAGGCGCCCTTCGGCGCCGATGTCATCTCGCGCATCAGTCACGCGATGAACGGGGCGGAAAGCGTCGAGGAGCTGAAGACCGCGGTCGTGGAGACCATGAACGGGATCCTCGACGAGCTCTACCGCGAGGCCGGGGTGACGCCTGAGCGGACTTACGAGGCGGTGGTCGTCGGCAACGTGACGATGCTCCATCTCCTGCTGGGCATCGACCCGACACCGATCTCGATGATGCCGTTCACGCCTGCCTTCATGGATGCCCTCAGCGTTCCCGCGAGCGAGGTCGGGCTGAGGATTCACCCGGCCGGCTACATCCAGACGCTGCCCGCGCTGGGCGCTTATGTCGGGGCAGACATCGTGTCGGGGGTGCTCGCGACGGGCATCGCCCGAGAGGACAAGCTTCGCGTTTTCGTCGACGTCGGCACCAACGGGGAGATCGTGATCGGCAGCAGCCAGCGCACGCTCGCGACGGCCGCGCCGGCCGGGCCCGCGTTCGAGGGCAGCCAGATCAAGTGCGGCATGCGGGCAACCGAAGGCGCCATCGAGGGTGTGCAGCTCGGAGACAGGGTCGATCTCCAGATCATCGGCGGCGACGTCCCGGCGCAGGGCCTCTGCGGCTCGGGCCTGGTCGACGCCGTGGCACAGCTGCTGAACGCGGGCCTCCTCGACCGCTCGGGCCGGATGCGGTCGGCGTCAGAGGCCGAGGGGCACCCGCTGGCGGACCGGCTCATCGAGGTCGAGGGGGTGCGTGCGTTCTTGCTGGCCGAAGGGGTGTACCTCAGCCAGCGCGACGTGCGCGAGCTGCAGTTCGCCAAGGGCTCGATCGCGACCGGCATCAAGGTGCTCATGGACATCCTCGGAGTCCAGGCCTCCGACCTCGACGAGATCTTCCTCGGCGGCTCGTTCGGCTCTTACCTCAATCCGGAGAGCGCCAAGATCATCGGGCTCGTGCCGCCGGTCGACGTGGACAGGATCATCGCGGTCGGCAACTCTGCCGGCGAGGGGGCCAAGATCGCACTGCTTTCGTACCGCGAGCGGCAGGTGGCTTTCGAGCTCCCGTCGCGCATCGAGTACATCGAGTTGTCCGGCCGCTCCGACTTCAACGACGCGTTCGTGTCGGTGCTCGCGTTCCCAGACCTGGAGCTCGTCGGTTGAGCATCGACAGTCCGGCAGCCCCCACCCGGCCGGCTGCCCCCACCCGGCCGGCTCCGTCCACTGGGGCCCCCGCGCCGAAGGCGCGGGAGGCAGCCTCCCCACGGCGTGGGGAGGCCGGCACGGCGTTCGTCATCTGCGGGGCCCTCGGCAAGGAGGTCAAGGACATCGTCGACCGCCGCGGCTGGGACGTGGACATCTACGGCGTCTCCGCGCTGCTGCACCTGTACCCGAGCCGAATCCTCGACGAGCTTCGCGAGAAGCTGCACGCGCTGCGCCCGCGCTACGAACGGCTGGTCGTCGTCTACGGCGATTGCGGCACCACCGGCAGGCTCGAGCCGCTCCTCGAAGAGGTCGGCGCCATACGCGTGCCCGGGCCGCACTGCTACGAGATGCTGGCCGGGGCGGAGTTGTTCGAGCGCACGAGCGAGGAGCGTCCGGGAACCTTTTTCCTCACTGACTGGCTCGTGCGGAACTTCGAGCGGGCGGTGGTGCGGGGGCTGGGCCTCGACCGGCATCCTGAGCTGATGCCGATGCTGTTCGGCAACTACGAGGCGGTGCTGTACCTTCGCCAGGTGCCGAACCCGCTGCTGGCGGACAAAGCGGCCCAGATCGCCGCCTACCTCGGACTGCCGTTGGAGATCAACGACGTCGGCCTCGGAGAATTAGAGTCTCGACTCGCTGATCTGGTCGAGGCGTCCGACGGTCTCCCGATTCCCCCCACCCGGCAGGGCGCGCATAGCGCGCCGAGCCGACCTCCCCTCGCGGCGGGGAGGCCGGCCGACCTGGTCGAGGCCTGAGTGCGTTGGCCTCGTATCAAGTCATGTACTGGAAGCACATCCCGTCCCAGGTCAAGGCCTGGGAGGGCGACACACAGGCGAAGCGAATGATGCCCGACCGTTTCCAGGTCGCCATCGACGCCTTCGCCATGAAGGACGGGTCGACCGACATGGACGCCTACCTCGACGGCTGGCGTTGGGGGCCCGTCGAAGAGCGGGCGGGGTCCGCCGAGGAGGTGCTCGCCGCCGTGGTGGCGGAGCTCGACGGCGCCCACCCACGCGGGCGTCTGATGAACCCGGAGGCAACCGCATGAGCGAAACCCTGCTCGAGGAGCTCAAAGCCAGCCAGCAGTTGGTCGTCGCGATGACACAGCTCGTGGCCGAGGACGCGCCCGCCCGGGTGGGGGCGTGGACGCTGCGCGACATCGCCGCCCACCTTGCGACCACGGAGAAAGAGTGCTTCGCGCCGCGCATCCGCGCCATGGCGGCGGGTGAGCGTCCCGAGTTCGAGTACTACAGCAACGACCAGAGGGATTTCGACGGCATCACGCTGGCGACCGCGCTCACGGAATGGGCCGAGACACGTACGCGGCTCATCGACTTCGTGCGCTCGCTCAGCGAGGAAGAGCGCGGTCGCGTGGGCGTGCACGCGAAGTTCGGCGAGCTCACGGTCGACGCTTACCTGCGGGTCGCGCTCGACCACGACCGGGACCACCTGCGGAGCCTCGAGCGCCTGTCGACCTTAGCCGCGCGCTAGCCGAACGCACCAGGCGGCGGGCCTCGATCAGTCGCGCGTCGCGCGGCGAATCAGGCAGGTTGGCGGTCATGGTGATGAGGGCCGCCTGGGCGCCGGCCAGGGCGAGCTGACCCGCCACCAGCGAGTCGGAGCGCAGGTTGGGATTGCCGAGCTCCGCCAGCGCCCATGCGAGTTCGACGGTCTCCGCCGCGGCCCGCACTGTTCGCATCGGCACCTCGATAGTCAGCTCACGCGCCTCCTCGAGGTCGAGGCCTGGGCCGCCGCGCCTCGCATTCACGAACTCGGTGTAGGCAATCGCATCGGCATCGACAAGCTCTCCGGCAGCCTCGCGCATGGCGGTGGCACGCTCGCGCGCTCCGGTTGCGCCGAGCCACTGCCGGCCCGAAAGGCTCGCCACCTTTTCGAGCAGCGCGGCGGCCATGGCCACGGACGCCGCCGCCGCGGAGCCCCCCGCCGGCACCGGCCGTTCGGAGGCGAGGCCGGCAATCAGGTTTTCGATCGTCGCTACCGACTCCCCCGCTCGCAGGGGAGATCAAGTGGGGGGTGATCCAGCTGGAGCAGCCTAAGCGTCGCCCAGCTCCCGCTTGCGCTTGTCTATGAACTCGTGCAGCTGCTCGTCCACGCCCGGATCGATGCCCGGGTCGGGGTATTCGGCCAGCACCTGCTTCCATTTCTCGGCCGCGACGACATCGGCCGTCCTCGCGCCAAAGCGGTTCCAGCGGTCGTAGTTCTCGGTGGACGAGATCCAGGGGCGGTAGAAGCCGGTGCGGTAGTTGCGCAGGGTGTGCTCCGCACCCAGGAAGTGCCCGCCTGGGCCGACCTCGCGCAGCGCGTCCATCGCCAGGCCTTCCTCATCCACCGGCAGGCCTCGGGTCAGGATCCACTCGAACATCCGCAGCGCCTCGACGTCGATGATGAACTTCTCGTAGGAAGCCAGCAGCGCGCTCTCCAGCCAGCCGGCGGCGTGCAGCACGAAGTTGACGCGGCCGAGGATGGTCGGCCACATGCACATCATCGATTCGTATGCCGCCTGGGCGTCTGGTGCCTTGGACGACGTCAGCGCGCCACCGCCTCGGAACGGAAGGTTGTAGTGGCGCGCCATCTGCGCGCTCGCGAGGATTCCCATGGCGGACTCGGGGGTGCCGAACGCGGGGCTGCCCGACTGCATGTCGGTGTTGGTGAGGAACGACCCGTAGACGCTGGGGGTGCCGGGGCGGATGAGCTGCACCAGGGCGATGCCGGCCAGGGCCTCGGCGGTCTGCTGCGCCACCGTCCCCGCCAGACCCATCGGCGACATGGCGCCGGCCATCAGGAAGGGCGTGACGATCACGGGCTGGCCCGCCTCCGAGTACTCGAGCAGCGCCCCCAGCATGCGGTCGTCGTAGCGCAGGGGGCTGTTGACGTTGATCAGGCTGATCACCGCGGGCACCCTCTCGATGCTGTCGCGGCCCCCGAAAACGATCGACGCCATCTCGATCGTGTCGCGGGCATTCTCGGACGAGATGACGCTGCCCATGAATGGTTTGTCCGTCCAGCGGATGTGGGAATACACCATGTCGAGGTGCCGTGAGCCGAGAGGCAGGTCTTCCGGCTCCACGGTCGTTCCGCCCGCGCAGTGGATCTGGTCGATCGCCTGCGCCATCTTGTCGAAGTTGCTGAAGTCCTCGATCGTGGCCCCGCGCCGGCCGCGCTCGAGGTCGGTGATGAAAGGGGGCCCGTAGACCGGGGCGGTCACCACGTTGTCGCCGCCCAGGACGACCGAACGCGCGGAGTTTCGGGCCTGGAGCTCGAAGGTCGCCGGCGTCCTGGCGACGGTCTCCAGGATGAAATCGCGGTCGAACCGCACCCGCATGTCGTCGATCTTCATCCCCGCCTTGCCGAAGACCTCACGCGCGCGGTCGTGGAGAAAGTCGACCCCGATCTCCTCGAGGATGTTCATCGCCTGGCCGTGGATCGCCTCGACCTCGTCCCCGCTGAGGATGTCGTAGGGCTTCAGGCGGTTCTTCCACACAGCGACTCAAATAGTGCAGTACACGGGCTATGTGCTAACGTAGGTCTCGCCCTTTGGGGTGCTGGGTCCCGCGTGGGAACCCCTTTTTGAACTCACTTGATTCCCATTTCACGCCCCGTCCGCGTATCGGCCCTCAGGTCCGCATGACGTGAGCACGCCCAACCCCGGCGACGTCCTCCTGCTCTGGAACCCGGACATACCGGGCGAGGAGGTGCAGGCCGGCCGGCTTGGCATCCGCGTCCGCCCGGGCACGCCCGCGGCCGCCAAGGTCACCGCCCTCGAAGCCGCCGGCGGCGCCGAGCTCCTGCGCCAGGTCCTCGAGGAGCAGAAGTCGATCGACGGCATCTACACCATCGTCAAGCCCGAAAAGCCGCTGGAGTTCGTCGGCCAGGTCCGCCAGACATTGCTGACGGGGAGGCTGGGGCGGACGCCCATGGGGCTCGCCCTGGAGATCACCGACTGGCAGGACCTCGACGGCGAGTTCGAGATGGAGAAGAACCGCCTCCGCCTTGGCTACCAGGAGCTGCAGCTGGTGAAGGAGTGGGACGGCGACCTCGAGGGGTTCACGGCCATCGCCCTGCGAGAGAAGGCGAAGACGCTCCCGATCCTCGACTCGACCCTGCGCTTCATCGAGCACCTTCGTGATTACCGGGAGAAGCTGGCCGAGGCGGCCGTGCGGCGATACGAGGCCACCGAGCAGTGGATCGAATGCCCCAAGTGCGAGACCGAGGTCCCGACCTCGAACGGCATCCACTGCCCCGAGTGCGGCGAGGACATGCGCGGCGGCGAGTACGTGCGCGCGATCCTGCACCTGGTCGACGACGCCGACGGCCGCATCTACCGCGGCATCGACTCCCTGACCGTTCGCTCCGCCGGCTTCCCCGAGTACCGCGGGATGTCGCTCGACCGCATCCAGGGCTCGAACCTGTGGGTGAGCTTCCGGCGCTACGACCCGCTGCCCGACGAAGGCATCGTGCTGCCGACCGCGAGCGTGGAGATGTTCGAGGCGCAACGCTCGGTGATCCGGCAGCTGCAGATCGGCAGCCCGCGCAGCGGCGCGCTGGCCGCCGAGCTCGCCGACACCGGCTGGCTGGGCAGTCCGCCGCGGGTCACGCTCGACGGCAAGAAGGCCCACCATCTCCCGGACCCCAACGAGGAGCAGGCCGAGGCCGTCGCCAGGGTGATGGGGATGCGCCCGGGCCAGCTCTACCTGATCCAGGGCCCGCCCGGAACCGGCAAGACGACCGCCATCGTGGAGTCGATCCGCCGCATCCTCGGGCGCAACCCAGGGGCGTCGATCCTCCTCTCCTCGCACTCCAACGACGCCGTCGACACCGGCCAGGAGCGCCTGCTCGGCTTCTCCCACGTGCGGCAGGCCCGCGTCGCCGAGCCTGGCAAGGTGCCGCGCCGCCTGCGGCCCACGCTGGTCGAGGGCGACGACCTCGAGCCGTACAACCTCGTCGCCGGCACGTGCAACCGCCTCGCCATCGACTCGCGCCTGCGCTTCAAGGTGTTCGACTGGCTCATCCTCGACGAGGCCAACAAGGTGCGGGCCAACGAGGCGCTGGCCCTCATGCCCCTGGCCAAGCGCTGGGTGATGATCGGCGACCTCAACCAGCTCCCTCCGGTCATGGAGGAGGCCGCCTCGACCTTCAAGATCGAGCAGCCGCTCGACGAGCTCGTACGCGACGACAGCTTCTATGGCTGGATCTGGGACAAGGTTCCGGCGACCTCGCGGATCATGCTGCCACGCCAGTACCGCATGCGCGAGCCCATCGGCCGCGTCGTCTCCGACCTCTTCTACGAGGGCAAGCTCATCCACGAGGCGCCGCACCCGCGCATGCCTCTGCCGTGGCCCTTCGACCGCGAGCTCGTGTGGGTCGACACCGGCGCGCAGGACGAGTACCGCGACGCGCAGCGTTCGGTCGCGAACGAGTTCGAGGTCGCGCTCTGCAAGGACATCACGTCGATCATTCGCAGGCGCGTCCGCAAGGCCAAGCTCGCCGTGATCGCCATGTACAACTCGCAGGTGAACCGCCTGCAGGGCTCGCTCAAGGGCATCGTGCCGCCGGACGACATCGAGTCGGTCGACGCCTTCGAAGGTCGCGAGTCGGACGCGGTCATCCTCTCCCTCGTCCGCAGCAACGATCGGGCGGCAATCGGCTTCCTCAACGACCCCAACCGCGTCAATGTCGCCATCTCGCGCGCCAAAAAGTTGCTCGTCATCGTCGGCGACTCGAAAACCGTGATCGGCGGCGCGCCGGAGCTGTTCGGTCCCCTCTTCGAGCACGCGAGGGAGGATGGGCTCGTGGCCGGCGTGGGCGCGGTCGTGACCGCATGCCAGCGGGTGGGCATCCGCTCGCAGGTCCAGCGGCTGTCCCGGCCGCATCGTGGCGACCGTCGGGCGCGCCGGCGCCGACGTGGGCAGCGCCTTCCCCTGGAGGGGGCGACCAACGGTGAGACGCCGATCGGAGAAGAGCAGCAGGTCGAGGCTGCGCTCGGCGACAACGGGGCGGAAGCGCCCGCTGCACACGAGCCGCAGGCGCCGACCGTGGACGCCGCTGCCGTTCCCACCGCCGCCGAGCCGCCGATACAGGATGAGTAAACGGCCTCACGTCGTTTAGAGTTCACATCTTGTGAGCACTGATTGCGTCTTCTGCGCCATCGTCAGGGGCGAGTCGCCCGCGAGCTTCACCCACGCGGACGACACCGTCGTCGCTTTCATGGACACCCAGCCGATCACGCAAGGTCACATGCTGGTGGTGCCGCGCGAGCACGCCGTACTGATGAAGGACGTCAACGAGACCGCCGCGATGCGTGCCTTCTGGGTCGCCCGGAGGATGGCCGCGATCGCGCGGCATACGCTCGGGGCGAGCGGCGTGAACCTCGTGGTCATGGATGGGGAGGTCGCCTTCCAGGACATCCCCCACTTCCACATCCACGTGATTCCGCGCTACCCGAAAGACGGTTTCGGGCTGACGTTCCCGGACAGGTACGAAAATCCACCCGGCCGTAACCAGCTCGAAGCCGTGGCGAACGCGATTCGCGCCGCCGGCGCTTAGGTGACGGTCACCGTGGCGGAGTACAGGATCGCGAACATCGGGCACGCCTGACCGGGCGAGCACAACGCGCCGGCGCTGGCCGTGATGACCGCCCGACCGGGCGCCAGCGCCTGAAAGGCGGCCAGGGTCACGCCGCGGGCCGCGGTGGCGGCCGGGTCGACGATCGGCGCCAGGACCGACGTATCGCTGGACCGCACGTTGCTCCAGTTGGTCATGCCCGACTTCGCGTGGAGCACCACCTCCAGCTTCTGGCCCACCTGGATGGTGATCGCCGTGTCGTGCTCGGTCACCACCGCGTTGAAATCGAGGCCAGGGCTCGGGGTGGGAGCGGACCCGACCCGCGTCCCACACGCTGACAGCAGCAGCGCGGCGGCGCCCGCCAGCAGCGCCGTTTTCACCATGAATACGCAACGTGACCATGTACGGCGGGGTAACACCAGACCGGTTGCGCCCGTTAAGATCGGCGATTCACGTGCGATTTCCCATCTTCCAGCGCCTCGCCGTCGCGCTGGTCCTGCTCCTTACGGCCGCCTGCGGTGGAGGTGCCGCGCCCATCGTCGCCAGCTCCCCCTCTCCCGTACAGGGCGCGCTCGCCCATGGCCTGATCGCCTACCTCGGTGACAAAGGCGTCGGCGTGCTCGACCCGACCACAGGGAAGTCGATGCTGGTCGTGCCGCTGCCTGCGGCCGGGGCATTCAGGGCCTCAGGGCCGGTGTGGGCTCCGGCGCCGGGCCTGCCGTACCCGGTCCTGTACTTCACCATTCATGACGACCGCCCGGCCGAGCGGCGGACCACGGCGGGCGTGATTCCATACGACTGGCTGTTCCGCGCCGACCCGTTCACCGGCGCTATCGAGCCGCTGGCGGCGTCCGCCGACCTCCAGAGCGAGGGGCCGTTCGGTGTCGTGGCCAGCTCCCATTTCCTGGCGCTGACATTCGGGTGCTGCGCGAACTACGAGGTCGACGCCCTCGACCTGACCCGCCCAGCCTCCCCGCTGAAGGTCCTCGTGAAGCCGCCCGCGCAGGCCGCGATGTTCACCGAGGGTGCGGCGCCTGGGCTCGATGGGTTGATCGCCGTGCGCGCGGTCGGCACCGGTTTGTGGTACTGGCTCAACCCGACGGCCGCCGTCCTGAATCCGTTTCCCCTCTCGCTCGGACCCGAGGACGGTCCGATCGCCATCAGCGCCGACGGCACCCTGGCCGCCATCTCGCTGCCCGACCAGGGACCTGTGATCGAGCCCATCAACGTGGCCACGCCCATCGCCTCGCCGTCGCCCGCGGCGGGCGCATCGCCCGTGGCCGCCACGCCCACGCACGTCAGCCCTCGCCCGCCGGCCGCGCCGCACCACGTGAACTCGAAGCTGCCCCACGCGGACGGGCTGGCCTGGAGCCCCGACGCCAAACAGCTGGTGCTGGCGGTCAGCGGCGAGCTCCAGGTCTACAGCGCGACCGCTGCGGACGGCGCTGCGCCGGTGGGCCGCTACCTCACGGGCGGCGCGATCATCGGCGTCGACTGGTCTGGGCCGCTGTCAAGCGCCAGCCTCGCCCTGGTCAAGCCCGACAGCGGGCCGCAGTCGTTCGTCGACGCGCTGCTCAATGCGACCAGGTTGCCCGCGGCCGCCGACACGCTCGCGGCACGGCCGCTGACCAGGATCTATCTCTGGCAGTACGACTCGTCTAGGCCGTCGCCGATCGCCACGATCAGCGATGCGGCGCCCGCCGTGCTCCAGCAGTACCCACCGCTGGCGGCGGGGGTCATCTTCCACCACTGGGCGCCTACGGACACCTGGGAGCTGATCGGCGGATGCAACCGCTACCGGGTCGTGATCACCGGCAGCGTCGCGCCGACTGCCTCGACCATCGGGCTGGCATCGAACACGCCCTGCAACGCCCTCCCGACTCCAACCTCGTCGCCGGCCAAATAGCCCGGCCTACGATGGTGTCGTGGCCGACATCGATTTCCTAACAGTTCATGCCGAGGGCATTCCGCACAAGACCGCGCTGATCCTCGGCTCCAGGGCGGTTGATTTCTCGACTCTGAACAGGCGCGCCAACAGCGCGGCGCACGTCTTCAGCGACCTCGGGTGCGAGCTTCACGACCGCGTCGCCGTCATGGCCTTCAACTCCATCGCGGGGTTTGAGATCAGCAGCGGCCTGCGCCGGGTGAGCCTCGTCGGGGTCCCGGTCAACTACAGGCTGCGTGGACCCGAGGTCGCCTACCTCCTCAACGATTCCGGCGCCCGGGTCGTGTGCGCCGACGACGAACACGTGGACATCGTCGATGCGGCACGTGACGATGTGAAGGGCGACCGGCACTTCATCGCCACCGGGACCAGGAGGCCGGACGGCTGGCTGTCGTACGAGGACCTCATGGCGACCGCGCCTGACCGGCCACCTGAGGCGCAGGGAATGGGCGGGCTCGGCGCCTCGATGATCTATACGTCCGGAACGACGGGCCATCCCAAAGGCGCCTGGCGTCCGAATGGGGTGAACATCGAGAACGTCCTGCAGGTGATCTCGATCTTCGGGCTCAACCAGGCCGACGTGCACCTGATGTGCGGTCCGGGATACCACAGCGCGGTCGCGTTCTTCGCCGCGCTCCACCAGGTGCTCGGCGCGACGGATGTCATCCAGCCGAAGTTCGAGGCCGACGGGGCGCTCGACCTCATCGAGCGCCACCGTGTGACGACGACCTTCATGGCCCCGACCCTGCTACAGCGCCTTGTCGACGCCCAGGAATGCAAGCCTCGAGACGTTTCGTCCCTTCGGGCATTGATCCTGGGCGCAGCGCCATGCCCGCATTCGCTCAAGGCGCGCGCCGAGGCCGTGTTCGGCCAGGTGCTGTGGGAGTTCTATGGGGCGACCGAGACCGGCATCAACACGGTGCTGCGGCCAGAGGACCAGCTGCGCAAGCCGGGGTCGTGCGGCACGGCCGTGCCCGGCCAGGAGATCAGGCTGGTCGGGCCGGACGGCCGCGAGGTCGCCGACGGCGAACCTGGCGAATTCATGGTTCGCAACGGCTGGCTCGCGGAGTACTACAACCGCCCTGACGCCACGGGCATGAGCCTTCACGACGGCTTCTTCTCGGTCGGGGACGTGGCGTACCGAGACGGTGAGGGCTACTACTTCATCTGCGACCGGCAGATCGACATGGTCATCTCGGGCGGCGTCAACATCTACCCCGCGGAGGTGGAGGCTGTCCTCCACGCCCACCCTGCCGTGATGGATGCCGCCGTCATCGGCGTGCCGGACGACCAGTGGGGCGAGTCGGTCAAGGCTGTCGTCCAGCTGCGACCAGGGATGAAAGTCACGGCCGCCGAGCTCATCGCCTTCTGCGACGAGCGCCTGGCCGGGTACAAGAAGCCGCGCTCGATCGACTTCGTCGACGAGCTGCCGCGGGACGCCGCCGGCAAGCTGTTGAAGCGCAAGGTCCGAGAGCCGTACTGGGCGGGTACGAGCCGGCGGGTCTGACCACGGTTGCCTGAGTCGGTTTCCTTCGACCGCGCCGCGGGCTATTACGACCGCACGCGCTTCCTGTCGGAGCCTGTCATGACGCGGCTCGTCGCCAACGTCGCCGCCGAGATCGGCCACGGCGCCGGCTGCCTCGAGATCGGTGTCGGCACCGGCCGCTTCGCGCTGCCGCTCGCACGCGCCGGCATCCGGATGTCAGGGGTCGACATCTCGCGTGACATGCTCGGACGCCTCCTCCAGAACTCGACGAGCGCAAGAGTCGACGTGTGCATTGCCGACGCGACGATGCTCCCATTCAGGGACGGCAGCTTCGACGCGGCCATCGCGGTCCACGTCCTGCACCTGATCCCTCGATGGCGGGACGCGGTCGATCAGCTCGTGCGAGTGGTGAAGCCGGGTGGCAAGTTTCTTGCCGAGCGGGGCGGCCGGGCAGAGGGGGACTGGTGGCACGAGGTCCGGCGCCGCTTCTTTGCCGAGGCGGGCGACCCTCCGTGGCCACCGGGACTCGATCGCATCGACCAGCTCGACGAGCTGATGCGCGATCGTGGCGCGGCGATCCGCCTCCTGCCCGAGCTCGTGTACGAGGGAACCCGCACCGCCAACGAGCTCCTCACCGCGCTGGAAGCCGGCATCTGGTCCGCGTGCTGGAGCATTGACGAGGCCACGCGGAGGCGGGCGGCCGCCGTCGCCCGTTCATGGGCGGAGCGGAACCTCGGCGACCTCGACGAGCCGCGCCCAGTCAGTGAGGTCCTCACCTGGCGCGTCTACGAGCTGCCCTGAGCGGTCAGGCCGCGACGAGCCTGCGCACGAAGTCCAGAGAGCGCTTGACGGCCGACAGGGGTTTGTCTTCCGTCGACGTGAGCCGAACGTCCTGCTCGATCGCGTACCAGCCTCGATATTTCGAACGCCGCAGGGTTTCGATCACGGCCTCGACGCGCGCGTCTCCCTTTCCCAGCGGCCTATACAGGCCCTGGCTCACAGCGTCCGCATAGTCGAGTCGATTTTCGCGAACCTGGCGCGCGACGGTGGCGTCGACGTCGTTCAGCCGCACATGCCGAATGCGGCCGGCGGCGAGCTCGAGCACCTCCAATGGATCAGCGCCCACCATCATCAGGTGGCATGGGTCCAGGCAGAGCCCTGCCTCGGTCCCGACCAGGAGCCTCTCGATGTCGGACGGTCCCTGGATCATGCTGCCGAAACGCGGCAGCACCGCGAGCCGGAGCCGATGGCGCGCGCACACGTGCTCGACCGAGCCGATGAGGTGGAGGAGATGCGCCCAGCCTCCGCTGTCGAGGACGATGCCATGGTCGACGCTCGCACCGCGCGGGGCGATCGCCGATAGAACGAGCGTGTCGGCGCCGACGGCGGCGAGCCAGCTGGCGTGGCCGTCGATGTGAGCCAGCTCGGGCCCGCGGACGTCGTGGTGGTGCAGCACCGCTTGAGCCGAGCCCGACACCACCCGCAGCCAGTGGCGGCGGAGGAGGAGCTTGGCCTGGTCGCTGCGATCCGGCAGGAGTCCAGGCGGTCCCGCCTCGATCGCGGTGACGCCCAGCGACCACACCTCCGAGAGGACCCGCTCCGCGTCGAGCTGGTGTCCCCACCCGGGTACATCGCTCACCCCCCATGACGCCGGCGACAGCGCGATGCGCAAGCCCGTCCGGTCACGATTCGCCTTCCGCCCTGGGACTCTCAGCGCACGCCCTAGCACGGCGCAGAGATTAACTGGATGGTCAATGCTAGGCTGGTCTGAAATCGATGGCCAAGGCCCAGATCGATATCGAGCTGCGCCCGCTGACGCTCGACGACGCCGAGAAGGTGGCCGACCTGGAGACGGCGCACAACCCCGACGAGCCGCGCGATCCCGCGATGCTCCGATTCCAGTGGACGATGCACGCCAGCCATGAGGTCTCCGAAAGGCTGGTCGCCGAACAGAGCGGCCAGGCGGTCGCGTTCGTCTCCGCCAGGCATGCGCGCTGGGATGGGACATCGACGCGATTCGGCACGATACGCATCGTCCTGGACCCCGAGACCTGGACCGACCCCCGATACGAGCGCCTCGTCGACGTGGCCGAGTCCTGGGTCCGCGAAGAAGGCGGCGCGATCGGTGTGATACGCGTCGAGTCAAGCTTCAGAAACGAGGTCGCCGCCCTCGAGCGCATCGGTTATCGCGAGGTCCGGCGCCAACGGCAGTGGGAGCTTGACCTCGTCGAGCATGCCGCGAGCCTGCTGGCCGGCGCCGAGGCGGGTCGCGAGCGCATGGCCGGCCAGGGCGTGCGGTTGCTGACCCTCGACCGCGAAACCGACCCGGATCGCCTCACCAAGCTGTACGAGATGTCGACCACGGCGGAGCAGGACGTACCGACGACGGTGCCGATGCCGGTGATGTCCTATGACGAGTGGCACCATGGGTTTTTCGACAACCCGGGCATACATGCCGACCGCTTCTGGATCGGCCGGGAGGGGGACGCGATCGTCGGCCTGTCAGCGATCGAGTATCCGCCCATCCGCGGCAAGCCGTGGACTGCTTTCACGGCGACGGCGCGAAGCGTTCGCGGGCGAGGGATCGCGCGCGCTTTGAAATACCAGACCGTCGCCCAGGCGATCGCCCTCGGCGCGACGCGCATCCGCACGGACAACGATGGCGAGAACGCACCGATCCTTCACATCAACGCGGGGATGGGCTACGTGCCCGTCGATCACGTGCTCGAGCTGCATCGCGAGCTCGGTGCGTGAGCCAGGTTCCATACGGCGTCCGGACGCTGCCCGACCTCTACAGGGAGTGGACCGCGACCGGGATGATCGCCAACATCGGGACGAGGCTGGTGGAGGTCGGGGCCGGCACGCTGGTGCTGGAGGCGAACCTCACCGCGGAGTCGCACGGCTTTCCGACCGGCAAGGGACCCATCCTTCACGGCGGGGCGATCGCGACGCTCGCTGACGAGGCGCTTGCCTCGGTCGCGTTCACCGTCGCCGAGGAGGGCGAGGCTACCGCCACCGCGGACCTGAAGGTCGACTACTACAGACCGGGCCGGCCGGGTCGCCTCTTATGCCACGCTCGCGTTCGGCACCGCACGCGCCGGCTCGCATTTTGCGAGGCCACGGTTCAACAGGAAGGCGGCGAGGTGATCGCCGAAGCCCGTGCGGTGATCGCTTACGTGAAGGCTTAGCCGGCGCCGGACAAGCCGCTGATCGGCGGCAGGCTGACAGGCGTCCATACGTGCCCGCCGTCGACGGTGGTCTCGAGCACAGGCCTTCCTCCGCCGGCCGCGGCGAACCACGCGTGGTCGGGATCGAGGACCTGGAGGGAGCCGGCCAGCGGCTCGGTCACGCCGAGTCTTTCGATGCGACTCCAGCTGACGCCGCCGTCCGCCGTCTTCGCCCACTCGTCAGCGCCGACCCACCACCAATCGAGCGCGCCGGCATAGCCGACGGCGCCTCCCGAGGCAGGTGTCGAGATCGGCCGCCACGAGCCGCCGCCGTCGACCGAGCCGAGCGTGACCTCGTCCGCGCCGGCGACGCCAACTCCTGAACCGACCGCGACCTGGAACGAAGACGAGCCGTAAGGCCCGGCGTCGACGCGCGTCCGGTATTGATAGACGATCGTGCCGGCGCCGTCGTAAGGGCGCGCGATCGGTGGCGGATAGCCGAGCAGCACGCTGCTGTTCGCAGACCGCACCCTGATTGGGGCGAGCGGGACGACCACCGCCACCACGCCTTCGCCGGCCGTCGGACGAACCGCGACGAAGAAATGCTCCCGCTCGGTTGCCCCCGCCGGAGCCATCGGCCAGCCGCCACGCGGTGCGGGCAGCACGACGCGCCGCCAACTGGTTCCGCCGTCTGAGGTGGCATAGGCGTAGGCGCCGCTCGAGTCGCTGTAAAGCCAGCCGCGGGTCGAATCGGCGAAAACGAGAGCGAACGCCCAGTCCCCCTCGACCACCGGGCTGTCGAGGCCGGTCCAGGTCGCGCCACCGTCCAAAGTTCGGTAGAGCGCCTCCGAAGGCGCTGTGCCCAGGTCCGCCGGCACCTGCACCAACAACCATCCGCGTGTGGCGTCAACGAACCGGGCTGAGATGACGTCGCCGCCTCCTTCACGCAGGTCATCGCGACTCCAGGTCTTGCCGCCGTCCGCGGTCCGGAGCATGACCGCCTGGGGGCCGAGCAGGACGACGACACCGTGAAGCCGGTCGAAGAACCTCGCGTACTCGCCGGCGTCGCCGCCCGCGATGGTCAGCTGTGTGGTCCAGTTGCGGCCGCCGTTGTTCGTGTGCAGGAGGGCGAGCTGGTGTGTGGGGAGCTCGACCACGACCCATCCTGTCGCAGGGTCCACGAAGTCGAGAGAGGAGACGTGGTAGGTCGCTTGCGGCCCAGGTGCCGGCACCGGCTGCCTGGCGCCGCCGAGCGACAGCCGGGGGTGGGCGTAGCCGATGGACGCGACCGCGATCGCCAGCACTGAGATGCCCATGAGCGCGAGCGCGCGGCCGGCGCGGCCGGGTCTGAGAGGCGAGCCGTTGTCCTCCTCAGGTTCCATCCCGTTGAGAGATAGATTGTGAGCGCTCATGGTTCGCGCAGCCACGCTCGATGACGCCGCGGCGATCGCCCGCGTCAACGTGTCGAGCTGGCGGTCGAGCTTCAGCGGCATGCTGCCAGACGAGTTCCTCGCCTCGCTCAGCGAGGCGAACTACGCAGAGCGATGGAAACGCGTCATCGTCGAGGGCAGCTCGAAGGTCTACGTGGCCGAGGACGAAACCGGTGTGGTCGGCTTCGCGTCCGGCGGTCGCGAACGCGCGGGCGAACAGGGTTACAAAGGCGAGCTGTACGCGATCTACGTCATGGATGCCGCGAAGCGGCGCGGATTCGGGCGCGAGCTGGTGCGAGCCATGGTCGGTGGCCTGCGCGAGCTCGCGCTGGGCGACATGATCGTGTGGGTCCTGCGCGACAATGCGCCGGCGCGCGCCTTCTACGAGAGGCTGGGCGGGGTCTACGTCCGCTCGCAGCCGACGACGATCGGGCGGGCGACCGTCGACGAGGTGTCATATGGATGGCGGCGGCTGGACGACGTTCGCTACTGAACCGCCCGCTCGTGCACGCGGTCGCCACGGCAGCCGGGGGCTCGCCGCGCTCAGAAGGCATATCGCGGTGATGGCCAGGAACGCGTATGTGGGACTGATCGTGAACAGGTAGCCGCCGGCGAGCGCGCCGACGACCTGGATCGATTGCTGAATCGTCTGGAACACGCCTTGCGTTCGGCCCTGGTGCCCCTGCTCCGCGTGGCGGCTGACCTCGGCGATGAGGCTGGGCGCGCCCGAGATCGTGAATGCGCCCTCGATGAGACCCAGGCCGATCAGCCACGGCACGGACGCGATGAAGGGGTAGATCGATGAGAAGAACGCAGTGACCAGGAGGGAGCCGACGATCAGCTTGCCAGGACCGAACCGATCACCGAGGGCGCCCGCTTGCGAGCTCACGAGCAGCGCGGGGATGCCGAACGTCGCGAACGAGATACCGACCGCCAGCGTCGTGGCGCCTCGATACGTCATGTAGAGGGACCAGATGGTGTCGAAGGTGCCGATCATGTACGACGTCCCGGCTCCGAGCAGGATGAGCGGCAGGAGCGCACGCGCGATGCTCACGGTCCCCACCGGGGCTTCGGTGGAAGGCTCGATGCGCACGTTGGGAAGGGTCAGGATGGCCGCCGCGGCGAGACCGGATACGAGCGCAGCGACCACGAACACCACGTTGAGGTTGAACAGCGCGATCAACCCGCCGATGGCCGGGCCGACGATGATCCCGACCATGTTGGTTGACTGCATCATCCCGAACGCTTTGCCCAGCTCGTTGCTCGGCGCCACCTCGGCGATCAGGCCGTTGGCCGCGGGCCAGAACGCGCCGGCGGCAGCTCCATGCAGGAACCGCACGGCGACGAAGGCCCAGAGCGGCAGGTGCGGTAGGTAGACGAGAAAAAGGACGGCCTCGGCGGCCAGGGCAGCGATCATCACGGGACGCGTCCCATATCGATCGGCCGCCCAGCCCGCGGGGTAGCGGATCGCGGCGCTGGCGACCAGCCCCGCCGCGAACACCGCGCCGACCAGGGCCGCGGAACCGCCGCGCCGCGAAAGGAAGATGGGCAGCAGCGGCAGGAAGAACCAGAATCCCACCGAAGCGAGCAGGTTGCAGCCGTAGAGCGTCCACAGGGTTCGTCGCGGCACGGTTCAGGGGCCGAGCGCGCGCAGGGCGCACATCCACGCAATATGGCAGAGCCCATGACCACGGACCGCCTGGCGGAGCTCGACTGGGAGCTCATCGCCTACACGCCGCACCCTGCGCACCTGCACATGGCACTCGATGAGGTGCTCCTGCAGCGCGTCATCGCCGGCGCCCGGCGGCCCACGCTGCGCTTCTGGGAGTGGATCGAGCCGGCGCTCGTCATCGGCTCCCACCAATCGGTGATGAACGAGGTCGACGTGGCCGCCGCTCACGAGCTCGGGTTCACCGTGACGCGACGGATGAGCGGCGGCGGCACGATGCTGTGCGAGCCGGCACGCACCATCACGTACTCGATGTACCTGCCGGCGACTGCGGTCGGCGGGCTGTCGTTTCGCCAGTCCTACGCCGCGCTCGACGCGTGGGCGGTGCGCTCGTTCGTCGCGCTCGGCGTGCCGGCGAGCTATCGGGAGATCAACGACATCATCTCGCCGCGCGGCAAGATCGCCGGGGCGGCCCAGGCGCGGCGGCGCGGCTTCATCTTGCACCACACGACCATCGCGCACTCCATGGACCCTGCCCTGCTGACAAGACTCATCCGCATCGGGCGCGAGCGGCTGTCGGAGCGCGGCGTGCGCAGCGCGGACAAGGCGGTCTCACCGCTGTCGTCGTTCACCTCCCTGGGCTGCGGCGACACGGCTCGGCACATGGCTCGATTCTTTGCCAACGAGTTCAACGCGCGCGACGGCGCCGTTTCGGGTGACGAGCTCGAGGTCGCGCGGGAGCTGATGAAAACCAAGTACGCGACCGCCGAATGGGTGAACCGCCTGCCCTAGAGGTGTTCTCTCAGCTCATCTCGCGCCACGAGGCGACGAGCTCGGGGCATTGCTGGACGTGCTCGCGATAGTGGTCGCGCAGCCAGCCGACCACGTCGTCCGGGCTGGTCGGATATGGATCCTGTCCTTCGCCGTAGATCACCGGCGTCTTCTGCGACCAGCCGGCCTCCGAAAAGTCCGCGGCGGTTTCCTTGACGAACCGATGCAGGCCGGACATCTCTTCGAGGGCCTGCTTGCGCTCGGCCGCGGTGAGGCCTGCCTTCGCTCTCTTGTTGGCTTCGGCGGGCTCTTCCGGCTTGTCGAGCGGTTCCAGCTGCCGGAGCGGGTCGGCCTTGATGCCGTCGAGCACACGACCGTAGTGGACGAGCACCCAGTTGACGTGCACCTGGAGCCCGCCCAGCGCGTAGTCATCGCCCGGCTTCAGGTATGCGAGGGCGGCGTCGGGCACCTGCGCGAAGGCCGATTCCCACTCCTCGCGAGCGACATCGAGATCCGACAGCGCCGCGTCTCTTTCCACGGCCGCTAAGGTACATCGGAATGACCCGCACGCAGCGGTGGACCCTGCTCGCGACGGTCCTCGCGACCGCCACGGTGTTCCTGGATTCCACGGTCGTCAACGTCGCCCTGCCGCGGATCGGCCGAGAGCTGCCGCACCCGCTGCTCGGCGTCCTCGAGGGCCAGACCTACGTGTACGCCGGCTACCTGCTCTCCATGAGCACGCTGCTGATCCTCGCCGGCGCCCTGACCGACGCCTATGGCCGGCGTCGGGTCTTCATGCTTGGACTGGCGGGATTCGGCATCACATCCGCGCTCTGTGGCCTCGCACCCAACCTCGAGACGCTGGTGGTGCTGAGGGTCCTGCAAGGGATCGCGGGCGCATTCCTGGTTCCCGGCTCGCTGGCGCTGATCACCGCCAACTTCAGCGGCCCGCTTCAGGGGCGTGCCTTCGGGATCTGGTCGGGAGCTTCCTCCGGGACGGTTCTGCTCGGCCCGGCTGTGGGCGGGCTGCTGGTCGATACGCTTTCGTGGCGCGCCGCCTTTTTGATCAACATCCCCATCGCGGCTTTCGCGCTCTACGCCACCTTGCGCCATGTGCCCGAGAGCCGTGACGAACGGCCGGCCACCGGCTTCGACTGGGTTGGCGCGGTCATCGTCGGCGTCGCTGTAGGTGGACTCGCTTTCGGCGCCATTTACGGCCAGCAGCGCGAGTGGCGAGACCCGATTGCGTTCGTGATGCTCGCGGTCGGGGCCGTTTCCACCGTCGGACTCCCCTTCTACATGGCCCGCGCCCGCAACCCGCTCATCCCGCTCGGCCTGTTCAAGTCGCGCGCGTTCACGACCATCAACATCTCGACGATGCTGATCTATGGGGCCCTGTACGTTTCCGGCTACAACCAGGCTCTGTTCGTGCAGGGCACGCTGGGCTATACGGCTGTCGGCGCCGGGTTGATGTTCATCCCCGGTGGAGTGCTGCTCACACTGATGTCGCCTCGATTCGGTTCGCTGAGCGGTAGATATGGAGCCCGGCCTTTCCTCATCGTCGGTCCCCTGGTGATGGCGGCGGCGTGCCTCCTTTACGCGCGCGTGCCGGCCACCAGCGCGGGGTGGAACCTCAACCCGGGATTGCGGTCGACCTATCTGCCACCCGTGTCGTACCTGGTGGACTTCCTGCCAGCCACGATCATCTTCGGCGTCGGGTTGGGAATCATGGTGGCGCCGCTGACGGCCGCTCTGATGGCGTCGGTGCCGGTTGCCAACGCCGGGCTCGCATCCTCGATCAACAACGCCATCTCGCGCATCGGCCCTCAGCTCGCGGGCGCGGTGGTCTTCATCGCGGTGACGGCCGTCTTCTACATCTCGCTGGCATCGAGGGTCCCGGGAACCGACCCCAACTCGCCCACACTGCGAGCGGAGGTGAGCCCCCTCAACAGGCCGACCGCAAGCGCGCCGGCGACGGTGGCCGCGGCGGCCCGTTACGCGTCAGCGGATGCGTTTCACACCGCCATGCAGATTTCGGCCGGCCTCCTGCTGGCCGGTGCGGCCGCCAACGCGATCGGCGTCGCTCGGAAACAGCCGGAGACGACGGAGAAGCTGGCCGCTTAGCTGGAGTAGTTGTGCTGCTGCAGCCAGGCCGTCGCGACGGCGTCGGGATCCTGGTGCTGGATCGAGACCTGCGAGTTCAGCGTGACCAGGTCAGCCGTGGTCAACTTGGCGTCGATCGCGTTCAACACTTTCTTGACCTCGTCGCTCGCGGCCGCCTGACGGAGGATCGGCACCACGTTGTCGGCGTTCTCGAGGTGCTTGTCGTCCTGCAGCACGACGAGGCCCAGCGAGTTGAGGTCGCCGTCGCTGCTGAAGACCAGGCCGACGTCGATGCTGCCGTTCTTGAATGCGGCTCGCGTCAATGGCCCGTCGGTGTCCAGGGGCTTGAACGCCTTGAAGGTGATTCCGTAGGTCTTCTTGAGCCCAGGGAGACAGAAGGGACGGGTCGGGCATTCGGGCCCGGCGCCGAGTGTGAGCTGGCCGCCGATGGGCGCCAGGTCGGAAAGCTTGGTGAGGTTGAACTTGGCCTGGGTGGCCTTGGTCACGGCAAAGGCGTTCTGGTCCACGGCCGGCGACGGGTCGAGGGCGATCAGGCCCAGCGGCTGGAGATGGCTGTTGAGCTTCGCCGTGGTGGCGACGGCGTCGCCGTTGGCCTCGCCCGCGCTCTTGTTGTAGAACTCGAGGTCGGTGGCGGCGTAGCCGGGATAAATGTCGATCTGGCCCGACTCGAGGGCGGGCGCGACGACCTCGCGAGTGCCGAGCAGCAGCTTGTAATTGATGGTGTAGCCGTCGTGCGCCAGGGCCTGGCCGTAGATCTCGGCCAGGATGCTGCTCTCAGGGAAGTTGAAGCCCGCCACTGTGAGGGTGCCCTTTGAGGTGGTGGTCGGCGTTCCCGAGGTGCCGCCGCACGCAGCCGCCGTGAAAACGAGCGCGGCGATCCCCGCCAGGAACCTTCCGGAATAGGCCATCCGATTCATCGAACCATTCTCCTTGCCAGCCTGGGTTTGCCGATCCAACCTCCCCTCTGACCTGATTCTTCCATTTATGCGGTCTTGAATGTCGTCGCCCGTCGGGCCACCGGAGCCTGCAGGAGGCGCAATCCGCGCGGAACCAGGAGTCGTTCCACCCCCGAGAGGGAGAGCTCCGTGGCCATGGCCAGCACGCCCACGAGCACCGCGCCCGCGAACACTTTCGTGTAGTCCTGCTGGGCGAAGCCGTCGATGACATAGCGGCCGAACCCGCCGCCGGCGATGAGCGCGGCCAGGGTCGCGGTCGCGACCACCTGCACGGCAGACGTCCTGATCCCTGCCATCAAAAGGGGTACCGCGAGGGGCAGCTCCACGCGTATCAGCTGCGCCAGCTCTCGATAGCCCATGCCGCGGGCCGCCTCCTTCACATCGGGGTCGACCTCGCGCAGGCCGACGTAGCTGTTCGTGACCATCGGCGGGATCGCCAGGGCCACGAGCGCGACGAGGATGGGTAGGTTGCCGAGGCCGAACACCTGGAACGCGATGACGAGCACTCCGAAGGACGGCAGGGCGCGCCCCACGTTCGAGATGTTGATGGCCACGTTGCCGAAGCGTCCGTAGTGACCGAGCAGAATCCCGATGGGCAGCGCGATCAGCGCCCCGATCGCCACCGAGCCGGCGGAGATCTCGACGTGCTCGAGCAGGCGCTGCGGAATCCCATCCGGGCCGCTCCAGCGCGTAGGATCCGCGAACCACTGCGCGGCGCTGACGATGACGCTCATCGGGCCGTGTCTCGCGACCACGGGATGGCGACGCGCTGAGCTGCGATCAGCGCCAGGTCGACGACGAGGGCGAGCGCGATCGAAAGCACGGTCGCGACCACGAGGGGCGTGTGAAAGTTTTCGATGAGGCCCTTGTAGATGAGCTGCCCGAGGCCGCCAAGGCCGATCAGCGCCGTGATCGTCACGAGCCCGATGGTCGTGACCGTGGCGATGCGGACCCCGGCGAAGATGGCCGGGAGCGCGAGCGGCAGCTCCACTCGGAACAGCCGTGCCAGCGGCCGGTAGCCCATACCGTCGGCGGCGTCGAGCACGTCAGGCGGCACCGACTCGAGCCCGACCAGGAGATTGCGGACGAGGATCAGGACCGTGTAGCCGATGAGGCCGATCTCCGCGGTGACGATGCCCAGCCCGGTGTAGGGCACCAGGAGCGCGAACAGCGCCAGCGACGGGATCGTGTAGACGACGTCGAAGAAGCCGAGCACCGGGTTGCGCAGCCCCCGCCATTGATGGGCGGCGATGCCCAGGGGGAGCGACAGCGCGAGACCGCCGGCGACCGCGATCGCGGTGAGGACGACGTGCTGCTGCAGGGCGGCGACGAAAAGGGGGATGTGGGTCGAGAGCCACGCCCAGTTGACCCAGGGGTCGACATAGTCGAGGAATACCCCGTCCGGCATTCAATTACGGTAAACGACGAATGATCCGCCTGGAGCACGTCAGCAAGGGGTTCACCGGCGGCGCCAACGCGGTGGGCGACCTGTCGCTGGACATTCCCGACGGCCAGACGTGCGTCCTCATCGGGCCGTCAGGATGCGGCAAGACGACGACCCTGCGCATGATCAACCGGCTCATCGAGCCGGACGCGGGTCGCATCCTCGTCGACGGCCAGGACACCCACGGCGTGGATCCCGCCCGGCTGCGCCTCAGGATGGGTTACGTCATCCAGAACACGGGCCTGTTCCCCCACATGACGGTGGGCGACAACGTCGGCACCGTGCCGCGGCTATGGAACTGGGACAAGTCGCGCATCAATGCTCGGGTGGATGAGCTGCTCAAGCTCGTCGGCCTGGAACCGCGCGAGTTCCGGCACCGTTATCCACACCAGCTTTCAGGTGGACAGAGGCAGCGCGTCGGCTTCGCCCGCGCGCTTGGCGCCGACCCACCCATCCTGCTCATGGACGAGCCGTTTGGTGCGGTGGACCGCATCACGCGCGAGCGGCTTCAGCGCGAGTTCATCAGCATCCAGCGCTCCATGCGCAAAACCGTGGTCTTCGTTACGCATGACATCGATGAGGCGGTCATGGTTGGAGACCGCATCTGCCTGCTGCAGATGCAGGCGAAGATCGCCCAGTACGACACGCCCGAGGCGATTCTCACCCGGCCCGCGAGCCCATACGTCGCCGAGTTTCTCGGCCGCGAGCGGCTGGTGCGGCGCATGTCGGTCGTCACCATCGACCGGTCAACCCTCGAGAGCGCGTCAGGCCGGCCGCCGGCGGGCGAGCCGCGGGTCGCGCTGGGCAGCACGCTCACCGAGGCGTTCGCGGCCGCGCTCACCAGCCCCACCGAACGTGCCGCGGTCTTCGATGGCGACCGCTACGCCGGCGAGTTCACGGCCACATCGCTGTTGGAATCGTTGCGCCGCGCGAGCGCGGTCGGAGGTGATGAGGTTGCCACAGGAGTTTGACGTCGTGTGCCTGGGCGGAGGCGTCGCCACAGAGGCGATCGCGGGCGGATTGCAAGGCAGCGGGCTCACGCTCGCTGTGGTCGAGCGCGAGCTCGTGGGCGGCGAATGCCCCTACTGGGGGTGCATTCCGTCGAAGACGCTGCTGCGGTCAGGCGAGACGCTGGAAGAAGCAGCGCGTGCGCGCACACTGGCCGCATCGCGGGTCGATTGGGACCTCGATTTTCCCAAGGTCTCCAAGCGGGTCTACTGGATGGCGCGAGACCTCGACGACACCCGGCCCGCCGCGGCGCTGGAAGCGACCGGCGCGAAGCTGGTGCGCGGCCAGGGAACGCTCATCGATCCGCGGACGGTCGAGGTCGGCGGGGAGCGGTTCGTCGCTCGGCGAGCCGTCGTGGTCGCCAACGGGGGTACCGCGGCCATCCCGTCGATCCCGGGGCTCGATTCCGTGGACTTCTGGACCAACCGCCAGGCCACGCTCCCACGCGACGTCCCCGGGTCGCTGGCGGTGCTCGGCGGCGGAGCCGTCGGCGTGGAGCTCGGCCAGGCATTCGCTCGGTTCGGTTCCAAGGTGACCATCGTCGAAGCCGGGGCGCGGTTCCTCGGCCTCGAGGAGCCGGAGGCGGGCACCGCCTTGCGGCCTCACCTGGAGGCGGACGGGATCACGCTCCTGGTCGGCGACGCATGCGTGGGCGTCGAAAAAAAGAACGGCGGCGTGCTGCTCAAGCTCAAGTCGGGCGCTTCGGTGGAGGCCGACAGGCTGCTCGTGGCGACCGGCCGGCGGGCCAACTTCGAGGCCTGGCAGGGAGCGGGCCTGCAGCAGACCGAGCGGGGCTGGCTCAAGGTGGACCCGTTCACTCTCGAGGCTCGGGCCAACGTGTATGGCGCGGGCGATGTGACGGGCCTGGGCGGCTTCACCCACCTCGCGGACTACCACGGCCACATCGTCGCTCGACGCCTGCGTGGCGAGGATGCGCGGGCCGACCACACCGCGGTGCCGCGGGTCACCTTCACCGACCCCGAGGTCGCCTCCGTCGGCCTGTCGGCAGCGGCCGCGCAGGAACGCGGCTTGAACGTGATCACGGCATTGGGGGATCCCGGCGAGGCCGCGCGCGGCTACATCCACGACTTTCATGGCGGCATCGTGAAGCTCGTCGCCGACCGGGATCGTGGCCTGCTGGTCGGGGCGACGCTGGTCACGCCGCGAGCGGGCGAGATCCTGGGCGAGCTGGTGCTCGCGCTGAGAGCCGGGGTCCCGTTGCGCACCCTCGCCGACGTCATCCATCCGTTCCCCGCGTTCAACCGCGTCCTGGGCGGCGTCCTGCAGGACCTGGCGTCCAAAGCCGCATGATGTGGGAGCACGCTCCGTCAGCTGAATAGGAGTCGATGAAGTGGTTGACATCCGCCTCGACCTGGACACGGTGCTCATCTGGATCCTGGTCGGCATGGTCGCCGGCGCGCTCGCGAGCCGGGTCGCCCTGGGGCATGGCCTGGGGCTGCTGGGCGACCTCGTGGCCGGCGTGCTGGGCGCGTTCATCGGCGGCGTTCTCGCCCAGGTCTTCAAGATCAGCTTTCAGATCACCGGGCACCCGATCATCACCGCGATGGTGGTCGCCTTCGTGGGCGCGGTGATCCTGCTGTTCTTGTTGAGGATGTTCGGCTTCGGCGGGAAGCACGAACGCTAGGGGCGCCGACCCCATTTAGGGAGAGTCCGGGACCTGCGCGTTCTCCCTGCAGCAGGAGGAGACGAATATGGTCATAAGCATCAACGGCTCCGCGATCCACCTCGACGTGGACACGATCCTGGTCTGGTTGCTGGTCGGGTTCGTGGCGGGGTTCCTCGCCAGTCGCGTGGCGCTCGGCCACGGGCTGGGGCTGTTTGGCGACGTCATCGTGGGCATCCTGGGAGCGCTCCTCGGAGGATTCCTCGCCGGCGTCTTTCACGTCAACGTCCAGATCATCGGCCACCCGATCATCAGCGAGATGATCGTTGCGTTTGCCGGCGCGGTGATCCTGCTCTTGATCGTGCGACTCTTCAGACCGGTCGGGGCCAGGCGGCGGGCGTACTAGCCCAGCGCCGGGCGCGATCGTACTGAGCGAAACGGGCGCCCGGGGCCGGGGCCACCGGGCGCTCCTTCAGCTGGGCTAGCATCTGGACCTCACGTGTCCGAGCGCACCTCGAAGGCAGTACCAACCCTGGGGCCGGCGCGCGCCACCCGGAAGGCGCCGTCGATCGTGATGGTGAACACCGGCGACGGAAAAGGAAAGTCGACCGCCGCCTTCGGGACCGCGATGCGCGCGGTGGCCCGCGGCTGGAAGGTTTGTGTGATTCAGTTCGTGAAGTCGGGAAAGTGGAAGGTGGGTGAGCAGAAGGCGGCGGTCAGCCTCGGCATCGAATGGTTGACGATCGGCGACGGCTTCACGTGGGACAGCAAGGACATGGACCGCACCGAGGCGATGGCGCGCCACGCCTGGACCGTCAGCAAAGAGAAGATCGAGTCCGGCCGATACGGATTGGTGGTCCTCGACGAGATCACGTATCCGATGAACTGGGGCTGGATCCCGACCGCAGAGGTCGTGGACGTGATCAAGAATCGTCCCCCATCTGTGAACGTCATCGCCACAGGCCGCGACGCGCCCGCGGAGCTCATCGAGGTCGCGGATACCGTGACCGAGATGAAGAAGGTCAAGCACGCATTCGATCGCGGTGTGCGGGCGATCCGCGGCCTCGATTTCTGAAATTACGAGCCGGCCGCGGGCGTGAGCTCCGCCTCGCCGGGCTTGACCGCTGTCAGAGCGATGCAGTCCGCACGCCTGGCGGCGGGCATGGCGAAATCAAAGCGATCAAGCGCCAGCGCCAGCTCGACGTCGGTCGGAGGGAAGCCCGGCCACAACCCGGTCATCACCTTTCGATAGCGCTCGCTGTCGCGCAGCGGCTGCAGCAGAGGGTCGAGGTCGAGGGTGCGGCCGGACAGAATCGCCTCCATGTACTTCGCGCAGGCATGGTCCTCGGGAAAGTCGGCGGAGGCGACCAGCGTGACCGTGCCGGGTCGCCTTGACAGGCAGGCTTGCGCAGTCGCGCGGGCCACGACCAGACTCCCCGCGAACATGCCCTGGCACGCCGCGACCGCTTCCATGACCGGCGTGCCGGCGCTCGAACGCTGGATGAGCGTCTTGCCCTGGAGGTTCGCGACCGCCACCTGGGTCGGCGAATTGGAGATCACGATGCCCGGGACGGGAAGCGCATTCTCCTCAGCCGAGACGATCGCGTCCGGGAGGCGCCGCGCAAGCGCGAGCGCTTCGTCGACGGTTGGGACGAGAAGGCATTCGCGTGCGCCGCGCGCGAGCGCGTAGGCGCTGACGGTGAACGATCGGAGGACGTCGATGACGACGACGATGCCGCGTGCTTGGCGAGCGCCTTCGACGCCGGTGGCGTGCACGATTTCCATGCGCCGATGTTGACGCTTTGCGGCCGGACGCATGATATCCACTCAGAGTGTCATCGCCGGGCTCGGGCGGATCGCCTCGCGCCTTTGGATTCGAGCAGATCGCCGACTGCGGATCGATGCGCGTTGTCGGGTTGCGCCTGGAACCGGGCCAGAACGTCCCCGAGCACCGCAACGCCATCCCCGTCGCGTTGATCGTGACGGAGGGCCGTCTCCACTTCGACGACGGATCGAAGACGGGCGAGGTCGGGGCCGGCGAGATGCTGCTCATCAACCCCGGCGAGCGTCACACCTATCGGGCCGACGTCGGCACGTCGGCCTACCTCGTGTTCGCCGGCCTCCCGAGCGTCCGCAGCCGGACGTGGAGCCTGCGGCGAAGGCGCTGAGGCCCGCCGCTCGTCACGGGGCGTTCCACATCGCCAGGACGCGGCCGTGCTCTGGGTCCTCTCCAAGCCTGCTCAGCGTGGCCACGTCGAGCTGGAGGCTCGCGGCGACGGTGATGTCGAGGCGCGGCCAGGCGACCGCGACGGCCCGCAGGATATGGCCGTGGGCAAACGCGAGCACGCGACCGCCGGTCGCCTCGCACAGGCCGATGAACTCGGTGGCCCGGGCATAGACCTGCGCCGGCGTATCGCCGCCGGGGCAGCCGTCCTTGTAGAGCTCCCAGCCCGGCTGCTCCTCGTGGATCTGCTTTGTGGTGAGCCCCTCGTAGTCGCCGTAATCGAACTCGCGAAGGGCGATTGTCAGGCGCGGATTTCGAAACCCCGCGATCTCGGCGGTGCGGACTGCACGCTGCAGCGGGCTCGAGAAGACGGCATCGAACCTGAGGCCGCTGAGCCGCGCGCCCAGCGCCCGCGCCTCGGCCTCGCCCGCGGACGTAAGCGGGAGGTCGGTGCGTCCTGTGTGGCGGCCGTCACGGCTCCACTCCGTCTCGCCGTGGCGAGCGAGATAGATCTCGAGCGTCAGGCGGGCTTGCCCATCATCTCGGGCCGGCCGGACCGAAGCGACCGGCTCGCGCTCTCGATGACAGCCCCGGCGCGCACACGCTGGCCGGGACGGATGCAGACCAGGCCGACCGCCGCGTGGCCGCCACTGGACTTGAGGGCCTCGTTGACCGCCGAGAGAACCCGGTTGGCCGCATGCGCCGTGCCCGCGACGTCGGTGTCGGGCAGGATGGCCAGCAGCTGCGGCGGCGTGCGGCCGAGGACTCCTGGGGTGTCCACGTCGCGCACCGTCCCCGCCAGGGCGGCGGCCATCGTCTTGAGCGCCTCGTCGGCTGTGCCCACTCCGTTGGCCTCGATGAGGAGGACCCCCAGGTTGCGCTGATAGCGGTGCGCGCGTGCGAGCTCGTCCTCGAGGACGGGGCGGACGAAACGATCATTGAAAAGCCCGGTCGTGCGGTCGACGATGTGCAGAGGCTCCGCCTGCGGGTCATCAACCTTGACGCCACACGCTGGACAAAAAATCGCGCCAGGTGGGAGAGGCGAGCCGCACGCCTGGCAGGTCAGCGCATCCGGCCGGCGCCGCAGAAAGTCGCCAATCGGCATTCGGAAAGCCTACCAGCCGGGCTGCGGGGGGCCGACGAGGGCGTCCTCGCGCCCTGAGCGTGCGTTAACAGGCTGGGTTGCGCGCCGACGAGACTCGCCATACAGTCAGCGGTCGGTGCGTCGGGCTGGGGGAGGGGCCCAACGGGAAGGGAGGGCCCGCAAGAGATATGTCTATCAGCCGACCGCGGCCGCGACGGTGGCGAGCCAGCTCTCGGCCCAATCCGCCACGGCGGCCAGCACCGGCTCGAGCGCCCGGCCCCGAGCCGTCAGTCGATAGCTCACACGCACAGGCGGCCCGGGGTCCACCAGCCTCTCCACGATGCCTTCTGTCTCCAACTCTCGCAGCCGTTCTGTGAGGACTCGATCACTTATGCCGGGTATGCCGGCGAGCAGCTGATTGAAGCGTGCGGGTCCTGGGAGCAACGCCTTGACAACCGCCCCGGTCCATCGCTTTCCAATCAGCTCGATAGCGCGCTGAAAGGGCGCGCTGTAGTCGAGTCCCCCTCCGACCATGGGGAGAGATTCTATTCGCTATCGCTGGCCACCGAAGCCACCCCTTTCGCTATTTCGCAAGAAATTTTGGGAGCATCTCTTGACCATCGCCTTCTGACCAGCGCCGCGACCTCGGGGGATAGACTCCCAACAAGGGATGATCGCTCCAGAGCTCGAGAGAATGGATGCATGGAAGTAGCTGATCGGGTCGTGGTGGTGACAGGCGGCGCGCGTGGCATCGGCCGAGCTCTGGCGCGGGAACTCGCGGCTCGAGGCGCCGAGACGGTCGTCGTCGCCGACATCGATGCGGACGGCGCTTTGGCGGTAGCGCAAGAGATCGGGGGCGTTGCCATCACGTGCGATGTCTCTCGCGAGGAACAGATTGCCGAGCTCGTGAAACAGGTGATGACCACGAAAGGGCGGATCGACATCTTCTGCTCCAACGCAGGCATCGCCGTCGGCGGAGGCCCTGACGCGTCCACCTCAGAGTGGCAGCGAATCTGGGAAGTGAACTTGATGTCGCACGTCTTCGTGGCGCGCCATGTCTTGCCTGGGATGCTGAATCGTAAAGAGGGCTACTTATTGGGCACCGTGTCCGCGGCCGGCCTGCTCAATCACGTCCTCGCCGCGCCTTATGGCGTCACCAAAGCGGCCGCCCTGTCGTTGTTCGAGTGGCTGGCGATCGCGCACGGCGATGACGGCATCCGGGTGTCTTGCCTCTGCCCGCAAGGCGTGAAGACAGACATGCTTGCCGCCGAAAAGCGCCTCGGGCTTGAATTCCTGACCGCCGGCGCCCTCGAACCGGAGCAGGTGGCCGACATCGTCGTCGAAGGCATCAGGAACGAGAGATTCCTGATCCTTCCGCACCCCGAGGTCGCGCAGTACTTCAACCGCAAAGCCCAGGACTACGACCGCTGGCTGAAGGGCATGCGGCGGCTGCGGGCAAACATCATCGCCGGGATTGGCTAGAGGTGCGCCGCCTGGCTTTGGGCGCGGGCGTGATCCTGATCGCCACCGCGTTTTTGGCCGCCACGCGGGTGGCTGACACGCGCGAAGGCCTCGTCTATGAAGTGGTCACGCTCCTCGCCGGCCTGGCCGGGGTGGGCTTGTTGCTTTACGGCCTGGTCGCGACATTGAGTGCGTCGAGACCGGTTCCACAAGCGCCGGTCGTCGCGAGACCCGCGGGGGAAACGGTTCACAACGCCGGAGAGCTGCTGGTCGGTTTATCAGGCCTCGTCGTGGCGGCGATCTTGCTGGCCGGCATCGCCGCGACTGCCGGCGTCGTGTGGGCGCTGCTTGGTTCGATCCTGCTCCTGCCGATGATCGCCGGGTGCGCCTATCTCTGCTTCGCCTTCGCTCGAGGACCGCGCCGAGACTGGAAGATCGACCTTCAGAAGCTCATGAGCCATCGCTGACTCGTATCAGCGAATCGTTCTGATCAGGGGCGCCTCTCAAGGTTGCGAACGAGGATCACGATGCCAAGTGTGATCACAGCGGCGGGCCAGACCACCGACCAGTTGATGATCCCGACGTTGCTCCCCAGGAAGGCAAGGCCGATCACAACGAGGATCAGGCCGAAAATCAGACCCTGGTTGTGCGAGACGTCAGTTTGAGGCGCCGGCGCCGTTGACGCCGGCTGGGGCGGGTCCGTCGCCGTTCCCGTCGCGGTGGGCAGACTGCCCGAAGCGGTCGAGGTCGGCTGAGGCGTTCCGCTGAGCTGGTGCCGGAGCTCACCCCAGATGCGTCTCATGTCCTCTGTCATGGCGTCGAAGCCGCTGCGCTGGCCGCCTCCCTCCAGGCGCTCGGGCATGACGAGCCAGAGGACGACATACAGGAAGAGCCCCACCCCCTGGATGAAGATGAGGACGAGGAACGCCAGGCGAACCCAGAGGGCGTCGACGTGAAGCCCTTCGGCGAGGCCGGCGCACACCCCGCCGAGGATTCGGTCCCGACTCCGGTAGAACCTCTGGTCGTTCACCGGCTGCATGTTCGCCCCTCCACGGCCAATTGACAACGGGGCGGGAGCGTCACGAGTGCAAGGCCAGGATCTCCCCAACCAGGTAGAGCGATCCACAGACGAGGACGTTGCCGGATTCGCCCGCGAGCTCCTTGGCCCGCTCCAGGGCGGCCAGAGGAGGAACCACGGCCTCGGCGCCATCCCCGAACATGGCCGCCAGGCGGGGCGCAGCGACCGCGTGGCCGCTTGCGCTTGTCGGCTCGGTGAACACAGCCCTGTCAGGCCTCAGGGTGCGCAGCGCGGCGAGCAGCTCGGCGGGATCGCGTTCACTCAGCATTGCAAACACGGTGACGAGTCGCTCGGCTCCGATCAATCGCCTCAGCGAAACGCCCGACTTGGTCATCGCGGCGGGGTTGTGGCCGCCATCGAGCACGACGCGCGGCCTGGTCGCGATCGGCTGGAGACGGCCCGGCCAGATCGTGGTGGCCAGCCCGTGCCGCACGGCGTCGTCACCGACGTCGTCGAGCGCATGCGCTGTCGCGACGGCGAGGGCGGCGTTGGACGGCTGGTAGTCACCCACGAGCGGCACGGCCAAACCTGCGTGCTCGAAGCCCGGGCCGGCAACGGAGATGACGTGACCGTCCCAGCCCCGGGGCCTGGAATCAACGGTGATCTCGCGCCCCAATCGCCATAGGGTCGCCTCCGCGCTGCGCGCATGGTCCTCGACGATCGTCAGCGCCGCGCCCTCGCAGCCCGTGACCACGCGGTTGCCGGGCTTGATGATGGCGGCTTTCTCATTGGCGATCTGCTCGATCGTGCTGCCGAGATATTTCTGATGGTCGAGGTCGACGTTGGTTATGACCGCGACCCCGAGGTCGAGGGCGTTGGTGGCGTCGAGGCGGCCACCGAGGCCGACCTCGCAGACGAGACGGTCGACGCGCGGAGCGAGGTAGGCGAGCGCCATCGCGGTGAGCATCTCGAACTCGGTTGCCTGGCCCATCTCAGCCGCGATTTCCTCGAGGATCGGTTGAAGGTCTTCCAGCGTCTGCACGAAATCGCGCTCGCTTATGGGAGCCCCGTTGACCTGGATGCGTTCGGTGTAGGACACCAGGTGGGGCTTGGGCATGAAGCCGACGTCGTTGCCCGCCGCCTGGAGGATGGAGGAGAGGCAAGCCCCCGTCGAGCCCTTGCCGTTGGTACCGGCGATCAGCGCACCTGTGAGGCCGCGGTCGGGACTGCCGATGCGATCGAGGATCGCTCGCGTGCGTTCGGTTCCGAGCTTCATACCGAAGCGGCCGAGCCGGGAAATGTAGGCGAGCGCCTCAGGGTATGTCACGTATCAATTGTCGCGGGGACGGGTGCGCTTCTCCGCTCCATCCCATACCCCCTCAGGGCCCTCCCCAATCAGGGGCGGCGGCGGATCTCGGCTTCGTATGTGTTACGCACCAGCATCGCTCGAGTCATGGGCCCGACGCCCCCAGGGTTCGGTGTGAGCCAGCCGGCGATTTCCTCTATCCCTGGGCCCAGGTCGCCGACCTGCACGCCGTTCGAACGATTCGCACCCACGTCGACGACCGCGGCGCCGGCCTTGACCATGTCACGTGTGATGAGGTTGGGTCTGCCGGCCGCGGCCACGAGAATGTCGGCAGTCCTCGTGTGCTCGGCAAGATTCCTGGTCCGCGTATGGCACACGGTCACAGTTGCGTTTCTTTTGAGCAGGAGCAGCGCCGTCGGCTTGCCGACGATGTTGCTTCTTCCAACCACCACGGCATTCGCACCTTCGATACGAACGCCACCACGTACTAGCAGCTCGATGATGCCGCTCGGGGTGCAAGGCTCGATTCCACCGGGCAGCCCCTCCGCGACCATACCTGCATTGAACGGATGAAAGCCATCGACGTCTTTGACCGGGTCGACCGCAATGACGACCTGGACCAGATCGATGTGGTTTGGCAGCGGTTGCTGCACCAGGATGCCGCTGACCGATTCATCCTGATTGAGCGTGGCGATCAGCTCCAGCAACTGCGGTGTCGATGTCTCGGTCGGCAGCCGGTGGTCTTCCGAATCGATCCCAACCTGCCTTGCGTTCTGCTGCTTGCCGCGCACATAGATCACCGAGGCTGGGTTGTCACCGACGATCACGCTCGCCAATTTGGGCCGAGGCTTGCCATTGGCCACTCGAGCGCCAACCCTGGTCGCGATGTCATCGAGGATCTGCTTTGCCACAGCCTTGCCGTCAAGCACCCGCGCGGTCACGCGGCTTATTCTCGCGGGTGCTTCGCGCGGCCGCTGCTAGCGGGACGGCGTCGGTGCAGGTGACGGCGACGAGCCCGGTGACGCTGCCGGCGAGATGGTGACTCCACTCGGCGGCGCAACCTGGCTGCCGGGCGCTGCCGGGGTGACGATCGAAGGCGTCGTCGCCTGCGATGGCGGCGGTCCCAACCACTGCCAGCGCGTGAATCCAATGAACAGCAGCAGAAGCAGGGACAGCACGATCAGTCCGCTGACGATTCCGATCGCAGCCGATCCGCTGACCTCGCTGCTTCCTTCGCCCTCCGCACCGGCGACTGTCCACCGCGAGCGGCGGTAGTAGCTCGCGGATTGCGCGATCACCACAAACAAGAGAAACACGACGAGCGTGGCCCAGAACATGCCCATATGAAGCAAACGCCTGAGCGTATCCAGATGGACTGAAAACCGGCCTATTCCAGGCCAAGCTCCCTTCTTGCGGCTTCGGTGACTGCGCGCATCACGGCGGCGAGGTCACGTCCTGACTCCCGTGCCAATCGACGGCAGTCCTCATATTCCGGCGCAACATCGATCGGCTGGCCGCCAATCTCCTTGACCTTCGCACGGGCGACGCCGAATGCGGTCTGGACCTCGATCAACCTCCGCTGTGCGATGACGCGATCGGCTCCCGTGATCCGCACCCCGAGCGTCGTGCTGTGCCGCAGGATGTGGTCGGTGAGTCGAGCCACCGCGTCGGGTGCAGCCATGACTGCAAGCAGGTGGCCGGCGCGGCCCTTCTTCATCACCGCCGGCACAATGCTCACATCGAGCGCGCCCAACGACATGAGGTCTTCGCCCAGCGCAGCGATCAGGTTGGGAGCCATGTCGTCGATGTTGGTCTCGATGACGCTGACCCCGGTTGGGGTCGCGATCTCTTCGCCGACCCAGACTGCCAGGGCGTTACCTGGGACTTCACGCGCGCCGATCCCGTAACCGATTGATCGTAGGGACATCGCGGGCCGGGTGAACCTGGCCGCGACGGCAAGAATCGCGGCTCCGGTCGGCGTGACCAACTCGCGAGTCTCGTCGGTGGCCTGAAAGATCGCACCGGTTGCTTCCAGCACCCGCATGCTCGCCGGCGCGGGCAGAGGCATCTGGCCGGCACGGCCGCTCGGCACAGGTAGCGGTGACGAGTAGACCTGCACGACGCCCAGGTTGTGCAGCAGCCAGAAAGCCCCGACCAGGTCGACCAGCGTGTCCGCGCCACCCAGCTCGTGGAGGTGGACCTCTGACTCTGGAAGGCCGTGAAGCCTCGCCTCCGCTTGGCTCAGGCGCCCGAGCGCGGCGAGGGCGGGTCGTTTGACTTCATCCGGCACATCGCCTGTCTCGACGGCGCCTCGGAGGGCGGGCACCGTCCGCTCGATGCGGTCGTTGGTCTGGACGATTACTCGGGTGCCGCCCGCGTGCCCGCGTTGTTCGTGGCGCACGGCGACGCTGACCTCTGCGCCCAGGCGAAGCGCTTCTACCGTCGCGTCGAGGATGGCTCGGTCCGCGCCGGCATCGAGGAGGGCGCCCAGTGTCATGTCGCCCGAGATGCCGGCAAAACAGTCGAAATAGGCGACGGTCATGCGCGCGTCCTACTAATGTGCACGGCCGCGGCCTCGATGGGCGCCATGCTCGGCGGACGCTTGGCCACCCGCACGGCGACGGCCCTGACCTTCGGTAGGGCCAGCACTCCGTCTGCGATTCGCGTGGCCAGGGTCTCGAGCAACTTCACGGACTCGCCTTCGATTGTTCGCTTGGCGACACCACGCACGGCGGAGTAATCGACCGTGTCCGCGAGCTGGTCAGTCCGCCCGGCTGCCGCGAGGTCGGCTTCAATCTCGATGTCGACCACGAATTCCTGGTCGTGCTCGCGCTCGGCCGGTCGCACCCCGTGGCGGCCACTGAACGACATGCCCTCGAGCAAGATCCGATCCACACGGCAATTCTCGCGCCACCGCGCCCCGACCACTCGCTGCAACCTTGAATAAACTTGGCCACGTGAACCGGAGGTACTGCCCATGCCGCTGAGCAACGCCAAAGTCACAGTGCGGCCCGCCGATGTGAAGGACCTCGGCCAGCTCAACGACCTCTACAACCGCTATGTTCTCGAGACGCACTTCACATTCGACATCGAGCCGATGACGCTCGAGTCGCGGCGCGAGTGGTTCGGCCATTACAGCAGCACCGGGCGTCACCGTGTGGTGGTTGGGGTTTCCGACGGGTCGGTCATCGGTTATGCCTGCAGCAGTCGTTGGCGACCGAAACCCGCCTACGAGACATCGGTCGAAACCAGCATCTACATCGCTCCGGATGCGGTGGGACGTGGCATCGGCACGCGCCTCTACGAGGAGCTGTTCAAGCAGCTACAGGGGGAGGACGTGCATCGGGCGCTGGCCGGGATTGCCTTGCCCAATCAGGCGTCGATCGCGCTGCACGAGCGATTCGGTTTCAAGCGCGTGGCCCATTTCACCGAGCAGGGACGCAAGTTCGACCGGTACTGGGATGTCGGCTGGTATGAAAAGGCGATGGGAGGCTCGTGACCGAAAGGGGCGCACCTTTGGCGGGCCCTCCCTCTCCCATCTGGCTCCCTCCCCCGAGCCGAACAAACACCTGACTTCGACCTTACGACACGAGAATCCCGGCGCCAACCCTGCCTGTAAAGGACGCTGCGGCGTCACAGCCGCTCCCTTGGTCCGGCCAGTGCGTCATGCGCCAGGCTGCCGATCACGGCGCAGCCGATCCCAACTCCCACGCCGACCACAACGTAGCCGGCGATGCCGAGCACCTCGTCAATGAGCATGAGCCACCCGGCCAGCCCAAGGACGAGCGCCACCAGCGCCCAGACCAGGCGGGTAGGCACTGGGCGGGTCGCTAGCCCCCGCCGCTGCCCGAGCCCGTGGTACCGCTCCCGCCGCCGGTTCGGACGATGACCCCCGGGCCGATCTGGATGCTCTGGGCAAGTATCGAACCGTCCGCCTGGCGGGTGCCGATGACCGTCACGGTCTGATTGTCCTGCAGGTCCGAAGTCGAGCCGAGCACCTGCTTCTGGATGGTCACTGTGGGACCGAACGTCACTTTGACGTCGCAAGCCGTGTTCGTCACGGTCATCGACTTTCCACCGAGGTCGGTCACCGTTCCACGGGCAACGGTCTGGCTGCCGGCGGAAGGTGTGGCTCCAGGCGAGGGGCAGACGGCGCCCAATCCTCGGCCGCCCGTGAACGTGTTCGAGCCATTCGCGGTGTTCGCCGTTCTGCCGCCCGTGTTTGCGCTGGCGCTCACGTTGTTCTGGCCAACCTTGTAGCCACCGTAGAAGCCCCCCAGCACGCCGACCAGGACCACCAGCGCCACCACGTACATCTTCATGAGAACTTCGCTCCTCTCTATTCGTGTCTAAGGGCTTCGATCGGGTGCAGCCGGGCGGCGCGATTGGCCGGGTAGATGCCGAAGAACAGGCCGATGCCGACCGAGACGCCGAACGCGAGCAGCACCGACGGAATCGAGACGACCGGCGGCGGAAAGCTCGAGCTCGCGATCGCCGGAATGTGCGGAGCCTCCTCGGCAAGAGCAGCGCCAACGGCTATACCGAGAGCGCCGCCAAGGCCGCTCAGGAACATGGCCTCGATAAGGAACTGCGTGAGCACATCACGCCACCTGGCCCCGATCGCCTTGCGAATGCCGATCTCCCGCGTGCGCTCGGTGACCGTGACCAGCATGATGTTCATGATTCCGATCCCGCCAACCACCAGTGAGATGCCGGCGATGGCTCCGAGCACCAGGGTCAGCGCGGTGGCGATGGAATTGGCCTGGTTAAGGATGTCCTGCTGGCTCTGCAGCTGGAAGTCCGCCTGGGACGGGTCGGAGATCTGGTGTCGCTGAAGCAAGATGGCCGTGATCTCGGTCTCGGCCTGCGTGACCGTGCTCGCGGACGACGCTGACGCCACGATCTGGCTGATATTCTTGCCGCGTCCACCGCTCAGGTATGCCCACACAGCGGTGATCGGCGCGACCACGACGTTGTCCTGCGAGCCAAACCCGCTGCCACCCTTGGCGGCGAATACGCCGATGACCCGAAAGCTCTGGCGATTGATCTTGATGGTCTGGCCGATGGGATCGCTGGTGCCGAACAGGTTGGTGACAACCGTCTGGCCGAGGACGACCACCCGATGCTGCGATGCGACGTCGTCCTGGGTGAAGAACGAGCCCTCGGCGATCTGGTAGTCACGCACCTGCGGGAAGTCGACGCTGGTGCCGGTGGTGGGGGCGAAATAATTCTGGTTCGAGTAGGTGATCTGGCCGCCGCTCTGCGCGATCGGTATCGCGGCGACGACGTCCGGATCTTGCTGGCGAGTGTTGATGGCATCGACGTCCGCCATCGTCAGCGTCTGGCTGGTGCCGAACCCTTGCGACACGCCGCCGGTGCTCTTGGCGTTCGACGGGTAGACGAAGATGACGTTCGCGCCCAGCGCCTGGATCTGGTTGTTGATCTGCACGGTCGCGCCATTGCCGACGGCGACCAGCAGGATCACGGCGGCGACGCCGATGAGTATCCCCAGCATGGTCAACGAGCTGCGCAGTCGATTCGCAAGCAGTCCGGAAGTAGCGACCCGCAAGGCTTCGAAGAGGTTCATGCGGCCGTGCGCTCGTCGCTGAGGATCACGCCGTCGCGCAGCTCGACAACGCGCCTGGCGAATGCGGCTATGTCCCGCTCGTGGGTGATGAGGACGATCGTGCGACCGTGCTCCGCATTGAGCGCGGAGAGCAGCTTCATGATCTCGACGCTGGACACGCTGTCGAGGTTGCCGGTGGGCTCGTCGGCAAGAAGGATCGCGGGATTGGTGACGAGCGCGCGGGCGATGGCGGCGCGCTGCTGCTGGCCCCCGGACAGCTCGGTCGGCTGGTGGCCTGCGCGGTTGGCGAGCCCGACCGCCTCGAGGGCTTCGAGCGCACGCGGTCGGCGGTTTTGCGCGCCGGCGTATATCAACGGCATCTCGACGTTGTGCAGCGCCGTCGTCCTTGGGATGAGGTTGAAACTCTGGAAGACGAAGCCAATCTTCCGGTTGCGGATGGTCGCGAGCTGGTCATCGTCAAGCTTTGCGACATCGGTGCCGTCGAGAAAGTAGCGGCCGGTTGTCGGTACGTCCAGGCAGCCGATGATGTTCATGAGCGTCGACTTCCCCGACCCGCTCGCGCCCATGATGGCGACGAAGTCGCCGGCCTCGACATGGAGGTCGATGCCTCGCAACGCATGCACCTCGACCCTGCCCATGCGGTAGGTCTTGGTGACCGCGTCGAGCCTGATCATCCGCCGCCGCCGATGCGCACACCCCCACCGGTGCCAATGCGGCCGCTGCCGCTCGAGCCCGACACGCGGAGGGTTGGGATGACGACCTGGGCGCCTTCGTTGAGGCCACCCGTGACCTCCGTGAACTGGTCGCCTACGACGCCGGTCTGGATCGCGGTCTGAACCTCCTTGCCGCCTTCGTAGACGTTGACGTAAGCCTGGCCGCCGAGCCTCGTGATGGCGAGGTTCGGCACGACGATGGCATTGGTGACCTTGCTGACCGTCACGGTCGCGTTCGAAGTCATGCCCTGCTTGAGAGCTGGATTGATCTGGTTCAGGGCCACGGTGGCGTAGTAGTTGACCACCCCGCTCTGCACCGTGGCGGCGGTCGCCACCGCGACGACATGGCCGCTGATGGTCAGGTTGGGGACCGCGTCGAAGGTGACCTGCGTGTCCTGGTTGAACGCGAGTCTGGAGGCATCGGACTCGGCGAACGGGATCACGACCTCGAGCCCGCTGACGTTGCCGATGACCATGAAAGCGCTCGACGCCACCCCGGTCGGCAGCGGCGCCTGCGTGCCAGGGGCTTCCGCCGTGGCGCCGGAGCCGGTGATCGCGGTCTCGCCGACAACACCGTTGATGCTGTTGACCACGCCATCCATGGGCGCGACCAGGGTGGTGTTGTTGACGTTCTGCTGCGCGGTCTGCACCGCCACCTGTGCGCTCGCGAGCTGCGCCTGCGCCGACAGGATCTGGTTCGGTTTGCTCTCGGTCTGCGTGGTCAGGCTGTCCTGAGCGCTCGTCACCGACGCCGCTGCCTGGTTGATGCTGCGCTGGCCGCTGCTCTTGTCCGCCTGCTGCTTGGCAGCGTCCGAGCTGAGCTTGGCCTGGTCGGCGTTCACCTGTGCCAGGTCAAGGTTGACCTTGCCCTGGTCGGTCGTGACAAGAGCCTGGTCGGTCAGCAGCGTGTTGAAGTCGGTCATGCAGGGATTCGTGATGGCCGGCTGCAGGGCGCAGCCATCGCTGGTTAGCTTGGCCAAGTCAGTCGCGACCTGGCTCTTGGCAGCTGCGAGGTTCGACAGATCCAGCTGGTACTGAGCGCTGGCGTTCAGCGCAGCCTGGTCAGCGGATAGCTGGTTCTGATCGGCAGTGACCTGATTGGCGTCCTGGGTGTTGGTGAGATTCACCTGCGCGACGGTGTCGTTGTATTGCTGCTGGGCGTTGCTGAGGTTGTCTCGAAGCTGGTTGACCTGGGCCTGCGTCAATGGCGTTTCGGCCGACTGCAGGTTGGCCTGCGCGATGGCGAGATTGGCCTGCGCGCTCGCGAGTGCGTTCTCCTCCGGGGTGGCGTCGATGCGGGCTAGCACCTGTCCGGCGGAAACGTGATCCCCGACGTGGACGTCGATCTCGGTCAAGGTCCCACTCACCTTGAAGCTCACGTTCGCCTGCTGCATCGGCACCAGGTTGCCGGTCCCGGTGACGGTTGCCGTCACCGTCCGCCGGGCGACGGTGTAAAGGTTGACGGCGCTGGCTGAGTTCTTGGCTCCGACAAAGACGTCGCGATAGATCAAGCCGCCCAGCACCAGCGCGATCGCGGCCAGGGCCGCGACCACCAATCTCGTGTTCTTCAACAACCGACTCTCACCTCCGTTGCTCTGTGCGTCACCAATCGAGGTCCCTGAACGTCCAACCGGTTGCGGATCCGAAGCGCGTGACCACGGCCAGCCCCAGACCGGCGATGGCGACCGCCGCGAGGGCGACGGCACCCAGATACGGGATGGCGGCCAGGTCGAACACGACGAGGGCGCCGGCCAGCGCCACGAGCAACGGATGAGCGGGCGCCATGTGGAGCCGGCGGCCCAGGAAGCGGCCGAGCGCCAGCCCGATACACGCGATTCCAAAGAGCGCAGTCCCGAGCGCGACGAGGAGGATGACGGGGATCACCGCGAGGAAGAACAGCGTGAACCGCAGCAACAAGACCGCCCCCAACGCCAGCAGGAAAGTGGCCACGCCCGCGGCCAGGGCAACCTCGGGCCCATGACTACTTTCGAGTCGCTCGACGGCCACTCGAGCCCGATTGGGAAACAGCAGGAGGACGCCCAGCGCGAGCAGGACGAGCCCGGCCCCATTGCTCAAGAAAGCGCGAAGCGCCTGCATCGGGCTCACCGTCCCCAGGTTGCCGAACGGCGCCCCGAATGCGACCCGCTCTGGGAACCGCGTGCGGACAAATCGTTGGTCGGGATTCGGCGTGGCACGAGAGATGGTCTTCTCGCCCGATTGACCGATCAAGAAGGCGGGGTAGGGCCCGAGCACGGGACCATACAGGGCGGTGTCGGCGATGGCCAGCACCACCCCTATCGCGGCGAGTGCCGCCAGGAGGATCGGCCAGCCCCAGCGACGCCCCTGGGGTGGCGCGCCGGCAGCAGCCGCCTGTTGCGCCGGCGGCTGAGGCGCGTCACCTGTCGACGCGCCTTCACCCTCGTTTTGCTCGCTCACGCGCGGTGCCGCTGGCGAAGATGCGTGGTCGCAGCCTGGTCGAGCTTTGCGAGCACCGACAGGTGATAGGCGGCGATCGTCATCAGCGCGATGAACGCGCCAAGCAGGAGCACGTCGGCCGCCGGGATGCTCGGCAGGGGCGCCGAGCCCGAGCCCCACACGGCCAGCCCCTGAAGATCGCTCCAGGCGCCCGAGGCCAGGGCGCTCAGGCCGTCGAGCCCGGAGAGGTACCACAGGATGAATGCCCCAAGCAGCGCCTCGGGGACGAGTAGGCCCCAGGCGCCGCGCGAAGCCCGCGGCGGGGGAGCGATCGAGCTCATCACGTTGGCCACCAGGAACGCCGGCGGGGCCGGTGAGCGGAGCGCTTTCATGCGGAACGGGAGCGATACCGCCTGGTCGTGCTGGCGCCGGCAATCCGCGCAGCTCGAGAGATGGTCACGCACGGCCTTTGCGCTTTCCGGATCGGTGAGCGCGAGGTCGCCGTCGACGTAAGCCTCCAGGAGAACGCGCACGCGCGCGCACGCGAGAGCGGTCATTGGACGCCGGCCTCCTCCGACTCGGCCAGGGAATTGCGGAGCATCGCGCGGGCGCGGTGCAGGCGGGACTTGATCGCCGGCACGGTGAGGTTGAGGCTCTGAGCGACCTGCTCCAGCGGGAGGTCGGCGTAGTAGTGAAGAAGGATGGGCAGCCGATAGGCGGGGTCGAGCTGGGCGAGCGCGTCCACGAGGACCGGATCATGGGCCGCCCCCGGTGAACCGCCGCCGGTTGCGGCCTGGTCGCTGGACTGGTCTGTGGGCACCGGCACGCGCTTGCGGCGGTAGTTGATGGTGGTGTTGGCGGCCAGTTTCCAGAACCACGGCTCGAAAGGGCGCTCAACGTCGTAGCGGGTGAGGTTGCGAAACAGCTTGACGAAGATCTCCTGGGTGAGGTCGTAGGCCTCGTCGAGATCGCGCAGATGCTGATAGGCGAAGCCGTACACGCGACGCTGCAAGCGGCGCACGAGCTCTTCGAAAGCGTCGAGGTCGCCGCCGGTAGCCTGCCTGGCGAGCTGGCCGGCCGCGATTGCTCGCGATTCGGGCGCGCCGGTCATAAGGAGCGTTTGGGCCGCAGCCTGCGCATGCATCAACGGTAACTACCCCTTGGCCCCGCCGGTGGTTGCGGCCGGCGAAATGGGCGTGGCTCGAGCGGGCCCTCCCTCTTGATTGACTCCCCTCCCCCGAGCCGTCGCACCTGCAACGAGGCTAGTTCTGGAATCGAACCCCGCCAACCCTGCCCGTTAAGATGCCCCCGGGCGGAGTACTTGACTCCGTATATCCGGTACAGATATACTCCATTTAAAATATATGGCTGGAGTTGGACTGGATGTGGAGGTCTCCTCTCCACTGGCTCTTTCAATACTCGAGCTGCTCGACGAGCGGCCGATGCATCCCTACGAGATGGCTTCGACCATGCGCCTCCGCCACCACGACGAGTTCATCCGCCTCAATTTCGGCACGCTCTATCACACGGTCGACGTGCTCGAGCGCAATGGATGGATCGCTTCCGTCGAACGAGAGAAGGAAGGCCGGCGCCCCGAGCGCACGATCTACAAGCTCACGGATTCCGGACGGCAGGTCTTGAACCGAACCCTGGGCGACCTTCTCCGCAAGCCCATGCGCGAGTACCCGCACTTCGTCGCCGGCCTCATGTTCATGCATCACCTCAGCGCGGCCGAGGCCGCGGGCCATCTCAAGGAGCGCGCGTCCTTGCTGGATGCGCAGATTGCGAAGTTCAACCACGTGCTGGCGGAACTTCGCAGTCAGGGAGTGACACGTCTCGCATTGATCGAGATCGAACACAAGATCGCGATGCTCGACGCGGAGCGGAAATGGGTTCGGAAATTGGAGCGCGAAATCACCGACGGCAAGCTGGAGTGGGCGGCCGGAATCGATTCCGGCCACGGGAAGTTAAGGAGGAGTCATGGCCCAGGCACGCACTAATCCCTGGTTGGTCCTGGTGGTGCTGACCAGCGGGTTCTTCATGATCCTGTTGGACACCACGATCGTCAACGTGGCCATTCCGGCCATGAGCGCGGGCCTCAACACCACCCTCGATCAGATCTTGTGGGTGCTCAACGCCTACATCCTGGTCTACGCCGTGCTCCTGATCACCGCCGGGAGGCTAGGTGACCTGTATGGGCAGCGAAACCTCTTTGCCATCGGGCTCTTCGTCTTCACAGCGGCGTCGGCCCTCTGCGGCATATCGCAGAATGCCAACGAGCTCATCGCCGCCCGCATCCTTCAGGGCGTCGGCGGCGCGATCCTCACGCCGCAGACGCTTTCCATCATCACCACGCTGTTTCCGCCGGAGCGCCGCGGTGCGGCATTCGGAGTCTGGGGCGGGGTGGCGGGCCTGGCGACCATCACCGGACCGACCGTGGGCGGGGCGATCATCACCTACATCGATTGGCGCTGGATCTTCTACATCAACGTCCCCATCGGCATTGCCGCCCTCGTCGCCACCTTCGCGATCATTCCCGACATCCGGCCAGGACGGCACCACGGATGGGACATCGTGGGCGTCGTCATGGCGACCGCGGGCCTGTTCGCGGTGGTGTTCGGGCTCATCGAAGGCCAGCGCTACAACTGGGGAGAGATCGCTTCCTACGGCATCACCATCCCCGAGGTGATCATCGGCGGCGTGGTCATCATCGTCCTGTTCCTCTTCTGGGAGCGCTTCCAGAAAGAGCCCCTGCTGCCGCTCTCGCTTTTCCGGGAGAGGAACTTCGCGGTCGCCAACTGGATCGCCGCCGCCATCAGCTTTGGCATGCTCAGCCTGTTTCTGCCCGTCACGATCTACCTGCAGTCGGTACGCGGGTTCTCGGCCCTGACCGCCGGCCTCACCTTCGCGCCGATGTCGCTCACGTCCATGTTCGTCGCGCCTTTCGCGGGAAGGTTTGCCGACAAGGTGGGCGGCAAGTACATCCTCCTTACCGGAATCTCACTCTTCACGATCGGCTTCGGCCTGGTCACATATGTGGCAGGACCCGACTCGACCTGGATCACCTTCCTGGCGCCGGCCATCGTTGCCGGTGCCGGCATGGGCATGACCTTCGCCCCGATGACGACCGTCGCCATGCGCAACATCTCCCCGCGGATGGCAGGAGCCGCCTCGGGCATCCTCAACACCACGCGCCAGCTGGGCGCCGCGATCGGCAGCGCGGTCGTGGGCGCCATCCTGCAGAACCAGCTGGCGACCACCCTGCACGACCAGGCCGTCAGTCACGCCGCCGCGCTGCCGGCTGCCTTCCGCGACCAGTTCGTGGCCGCGTTCAGTTCGGTCTCGAGCAACGGTTTCCAGATCGGCACAGGACAAACCGGGGCCAAGCTGCCCCAGAACATTCCGCCCGCGATTCAGCACCAGCTCAGCGCCCTTGCCCACGACGTCTTCGTCAGCGCATACATCGACGCCATGAAGGCGACTCTCCTAGTGCCGGTCGCGTTCCTCGCCGTCACGGCCCTGACCACCCTGCTCATCAAGCGGCGCCAGCGCCCGGCGGCGAGCCAGGATGAGCCCGTTCAAGAAAAAGTCACCGTCGCCGCGGGCTAGGCTACGACCGGTGAGCGAACCGTCCGAAGGATGGCTCGAACGCGATGGGGTCAGGCTCCATTACCTCGAGTGGCGCCCCGACGGCGATGCGCGGCGAGATCCGTCCGTGTTCCTGCTGCACGGCCTCAGCTCCAACGCGCGTTACTGGGATCGTCTTGCCCGACATCTGAGCTCTCGCCGGCTGGTCGCCCTCGACCAACGCGGCCATGGCCTGACCGGAAGGCCGCCGCAGGCGCCGGCCGGTAGCGCTGGTTATGGGATGCAGCAGTTGCTGGAGGACGCCGCCTTCGTGATCGCTGAGCTTGGCCTGGACAAGCCGGTGGTGGTCGGACACTCATGGGGCGCCACTGTGGCGCTCGAGCTCGTGGGCGCGCGGCCGGGCCTCGCCTCAGCGCTGGTGTTCATCGACGGCCCCGTCCAGAGCGCCGCGAACATGTTCAGCTGGGAAGAGGCGCAGCGTTTCATGCAACCACCTTTACCGCGCTTTGCGACGTTCGCCGACGCCACGGCGCAATCGGCGCTCGACTTCGAGGGCGCTTGGGACTCAGACCTCGAGCCGTTCGTGACTGCGCGCGTGGTCCCGGATGGCGACGCTCTCGTTCTCACCCTCACGGCCCCGGTGCGGCTCGAGCTGTTGCGCGGACTCTATGAATCACAGCCTGACGTGCTGTGGCCGCGCATCGACGTCCCGGCCACGGTGCTGCTGGCTCGCGCCGGTCCGGCGAAGATCTCGGGTTGGAAGGAGCTCGGCGCAGAGCGCCTGGCGACGCTCGCTCCCCGGGTCGAGGTTCGCTGGTTCGTTACCCCGCACGACATCCCGATCTTCGCCCCCGCCGAGGTGGCGGCCGAGATCGAGCGCGTCGGGTCGGCGGCGGCTAGCGCCGGGTCATAGGCGGCCGCCGGACACCAGTCTCAGTGCCGCCAGCAGCACCGCGGCGCCGATGAAGGCGACGACGATGCTGCCGAAGAATCCGACGTTCCCGCTCATATGGAACAGGGCGCTCAGCAGGTAGCCGCCGATGAAGGCGCCCGCCACCCCCACCACGATGTCGGCGATGCAGCCGAACCCTCGGCCGGCGACCACGCGAGCAGCAACCGCGCCGGAGATGAGCCCGACGACGATCCACGCAACGACCGATCCCGGTTCGAGGTTCACGTTTTCGACAACCAGTCCGCGATCACGCTGAAGACCTCCTCGTTTTCCAGGTCGTTGAAGGGCTCATGGTAGCGGCCCGCCAACAGCCTGAGCTCGCTCGTTGAGGAGGTGAGGCGATGAAGGTCCTTGCTGCCCTCGGGATCGACGAGCCGGTCGTCGGTCCCGGCGAGGATCAAGAACGGCAACTTGATCTCGCCGGCGTGTTCGAAGATGCGTTTGGACGCGGCCAACCATTCCGAGCCGAGGCGGACGGAGATCTTGTTGTGCACCAGGGGATCTGTTCGATAGGCCTCAACGACCTCCGGGATCCGCGAAAGCGTGCTCGGGTCGACCTCGTTGTCGAGGGTGAACCTGGGCAGGATCCTCGAGGCCGCCTGACCGAAGGCGACCTTCCAACCTGGCACCGCCAATTTCAACCGCAGCGCGGCGCTTGAAACGATGAATCGCCTCGTGTTCGGCAGCTTGCCGGCAATCGTGGCGCTCAGCAACGCCACCCCGCCGAACGAGTGCCCGACCGGCACCACCTCTCCGCCGGCGATGCCCTCGACCTGCGCGACGAAGGCCGCCAGGTCTTCCGTCCACTGGTTCCACGAGTCGAGATGCCCGCGCGCGCCGGCGCTCTTGCCATGGCCGCGGAGATCGACGGCAAAGGTCGCGAACCCGTGCCTGCCCATTCCAAGCGCGAATCTCTCGTATCGCCGGGCGTGCTCGCCGAGCCCGTGCGCGACCGCAAAGGAAATCTCCGCACCCGCCCTGGGCCACGCACGGTAGGAAAGCCTGGTGCCGTCGGCTGACTGAATGGCGCCCTCGCGCGCGAGGGTGCCCTCAGCCGGCAAGGTGGCCGAAGCCTCTCAGGATCTTGAGCGCCTCCTGTTCAGCTTCCAGCAGCGTCGGCGCATAGGCCCGGATTCCGAACAGCGCGTACGCCCACTCGGGACTGGGGGGACCCTGTGAATGAAGACGAAACGTGGGTGGGTAGAAGAGGATGCGCTCACCCTGCACCTTCTTGATCACCGGGCGCTTCGCCAGCACCTCCTCGAGAGACTGGCCGTTTGGAAGCCGGCCGTGATCGAATTCCAACCGGCGCAGCTTGGCGAGCGGATGATCCTCGTCCTTCAATGTGGTCTTGATCCCGTACTCGGCGCTGAGGTCGCGCATGAAGATGGCGATGATCAGGGCATCGGTCTCGTCTCCGGCCATCTTCACGAAACCTGCCGCGCTCGTCCGCGTGACGTCTTCGTTCTTGAGGTGCCGGAAGTACTCCATCTCGAACAGGCCGCGTGAGTACGAGCTGGCCACCCACGGAGGCTCGCACCGCCAGGCGCGGGCGGCGGCGAGGGCTTCGAACTGGGCGTGCACCCGCTCGAGACGCTGCTCGGGAAGCCCGTGCAGGCGGTAATGGAGGACTCTCCGCACGCGATTTAGCCTACCGGGAATGGGCGGGGGTCGCGCCGTTGCCCTCGCGCGACTCATCGCATGCTCCTGCCAGGGCGGGGCCTGGACGTGCACGGCAAGCCGGTCCGGGCCGGCCGAAAGCAAGAAATCACCACGCCTGGCCGCCTCGAGAAACGCCCGCTGCTGATGGCTGAGGTGAAACGCGCTCTCGAGCTTGGCGGCCTCGCCCGGCCGCTGTGCGCCCATGAACAGGAGGGCCGGATTCGTGGCGACCACGGCCCCCTGCTCGGAGCTCAATAGATCGCCAGGATTTTGCGTGGCGAAGACCAGGGATCCGTCGTACTTGCGAATCCTGCGCGCGAGGCTCACGACAAATCGGCGAATCGTCGGGTCCTCGAACAGGAGACCCAGCTCGTCGACAACCAACATGCGGCGCCTGTCCTTCCGCTTGATTCGCGCCCACAGCGCCTCGGCGAGTAGAAAGTGCACCGGCGCCACCATCTCGTCTCGCAGCTCGCGCATCCCGAACGCGACGATGGGGGCCTCGAGGTCGATGTTCGTCGGGGCGCTGAACATCTGACCGAGGCTGCCGTGGACCCAACGGCGCAGGATGCCGGCGACCCTCGCCGCCTCGGGTAGCAGCGTGGCGATGTCGCGCAGCAGTGGCTGTCCTACCCGGTCATAGGCAGATCGGGCGGCAGCCTCGACCATGGCGCGCTCCGACTCGTCGAGTCCACCACATATGGTGGCGCAGAGATCGACCGCATCCGCCGCGGCCGCTCCAACCCACGACTCATCGCGGCGATCAGAGGGACGGAGGTCGAGGACGTTGAGCGAGTGGCCAGACCCCAATGCGAGCTGCACGTCCACGCCACCGAGCTGGCGCGCCAGGTTCCCATACTCGTGTTCCGGGTCGATCACATAGACCTGGATGCCGCGCCCGAGCGCTCCCATCAGCAGTGTCGACAGAAGGTAGGTCTTGCCCGCCCCGGAGTAGCCGAATACCCCGATGTTTGCATTCGCATGGCGCTGATGGTCGAAAGGATCGACGAGCACCGGCGCGCCACTCGCACAGTTACGGCCGACGACGAGTCCACCCGCATGCTGGATCTCAGCCCCCGACCAGGGCAACAACGTGACGAGGGCGCTGCTGTCGAGCACGCGCCGGCGCGCGAGGCGATCCAGGCCGGCCGCAAGAGTCGCGAGATGGCCGTCGAGCATTCGGAAAGTACACGGCTGCAGCTCGCACAGGATCGCCCTCGCCGCGGAGCGCACCCGCTCTGACCCCTCCTCGAGGCTCTGTCGTGTGGCCGCAATCAAGGTGATGTAGACCGAGACATGGAAAGCCTTCTCCTGGCTTGCGGCCAGACGCCGCTGAAGCTCCTCAGCATTGGGAAGCGCGCCTGCCAGCATCGGGTCGTTCGTGCCCGCATTCAGCTCTTGCATTCGCGAGGCCCTCATGTTGGTCAGCTGGCGCTGCAGATAGTCGACGATCCAGGCGACGGGCAGCGGATCCGCATGCCACGCGAGGCGAATCTTCAGGCCGGGTGGAATCAGACGCACCAGCCAGCCGGCTTCGAGCTCCGTGCCTGGAAGCCGCTCGACATACCATGACCGGCTCCAACCGTCGGGGATCGCGAGGTGGTTGGGGTGCTCTTCGCCAAAGACCATCGGGTGGCGATGGGTTACGGCTGAGAAACCGACGCCCATCTCGCTCAGCGCTCTTTCCAGGCGTGATGCCTGGGCTTGCGCGGTGACGAGCGTTGTCAGCCGGCGGTGAGTCGTTGGCAACTGCCCTATGTGTTCGACGAACCACAGGTCTGCGCTTCTCATGTCGTCGAAGTCCTCGGGCTCGGGTGCCCGTATGGCTTCATCGACGCCCGATCCGGGCTCTGTTTCGATGACGACCTGCAGCGGAGCGTCGATCCCGTCGAGGAGCCGCCTGAATGCGTTCAGCCATCGGGTTCGATCAGATTCCGGAGCCCCGTCGAAGCCGAGCGGGTGAGTCGCGATCTGCGCGATTTCAACGCCGCTGTTCCACAGGGCCGATGGCCCGCGCGGCGCCACCCGGACCGGCCCGAGGGTCAGCCGCTTGATATGGCCTCCTGCCGGCGCTTTGACGGCCAGAGAACTATCCGTGGCCGCGCGCGACCCGTCCAAACGATGCAGTAGCGCCGAGAGGCGAAGATTGCGATGTCGGCAAGCCACTGGTCCGCGGCTCGCGAACGCCATCGGCCCCACGCCATCGCAACTCCCAACGCAATTACGACTAGACAGGCGACTGCCCTGATCACTTGTGGCGACCACGGTGACGACCAGAGCGCGAAGCCACCGAGCAGCGCCACGACCAGATACGCCAGTCGCATAGGCGTCAGCCCGTAGAGAAGCTTGTCTTCCAGGTCGACATCAAGCAGCACACGCGCGGGCATGCGACCCAAGTTAGATGAGCTCGTGGGCGAATGGAACCCGGCGTGTTAAGTTCCTGGGGACCTTAGAATCGACTGTCGGCTCCGTCGCGCTCGCGTAGCTCAATTGGCAGAGCAGGGGACTCTTAATCCCAAGGTTCAGGGTTCGACTCCCTGCGCGAGCACCATCATGTTGTGCAAGTTCGGGTGATGCGTCCCAAAGGGCCTCCGCCTGATGCGTCACACACCTTCGGGTGATGCGTCACATCTACTTCGGCTGATTTGTCACGCTCCCGCGCATGAGGGAGATGAGCGTGACGGAGCGAAGGTACAAGGCAGTCATCGCTGTAATCGCTGAGGGTCGCACGGTGACGCAGGTGGGCTCGAGACTGGGACGTCGCCAGGCAGACTGTTCACGTTTGGCTCGAGAGCTACGAGGCCGACGGACTCGAGGGCTTGGCCAGCCGTTCACATCGGCCGGCTCACTGCCCACATCGGATTCAGGCTGGAGTCGAAGCCCAGCTGCTGGGGATGCGACGAGCGAAACCGTATTGGGGAGCTCGACGTCTGGCGCTCGAACTGATGCGCAAAGGGGTCGAGCCCTGTAGCGCAAGCGGCATGTTAGTGTGCCGCGACTGACGTGGCACGAAACCTACCGAACAATCGGCCCCCTATTTGGTTGCTCCTGAAGCAGGTCCTCGGCGCCCCGACAGCGGCTCCGACGAAGCCGTGGTCGGTCGGTTTGCTCGCGATAGCGGTTGCGGGGCTGGTGTCCGGGGTGCTCCTCATCTACTCGGGTCTGCGGATTGGCGCGGACGTGAGCGCGTATCGAGCGGCATTGAGCTGCAGGTCACCGTCCGACGCTCTCACCGCCGAACACTGCATCTACACCGGGCCTGCAACAGTGACAGGGAGCACGCGTCAGCAGAAGCTTTCGGTCGACCTTGTGTTCAGCAGCTTGACCGGCCGCGACTTCACAGCAACATTTGCCACCAACCGCGAACCACCTGAGGACTCTATATCGACTGGGTCCAGCGTCACGGCCGAGCTCTGGGATGGTCACATCACGAAGTTTGCTGCCGTGGGGACGGTAGACGACCCCGATTACTTTGCCATGAACAATCTGGTCCCGGGGATCATCTTCGCACTGGTAAGCCTGCTTGCCACCTGGTGGGGAATCGGGTTTGTTCGCATTGCGTGGCGAACTCCCCCTCAGAGTGCAGTCACTTGAATGTGCGCCAGCTGGCAGCTTATTTGAGAGCTTACCCAGGGCAGTCTGTGACACACCAGGAGTGCAATGAGCCTTGCCCGCACAGGCTCGCTGAGTGAGCATGAACGCGCCCAGTCCGCCACGGCCGCCCTGCTCACGATCAGCCGTTCGTCGACAGGTCATCGCGGCCCTCTTCGAGAAATATAACGTGACTCTGCTGGGACGGCCGCTGACTCCTGAATGAGTCTCGTCTCGGATGATGCTCGGGAGCTCGCCGGAGAGCCGTCAGATCCCGGATTGACAGCTTATTTGACGGCTTACTCAGGACACTCTGTGGCACGTCAGGACGCTCTGTGGCACAAACGCGTCAGACCGGCGAATACGTGTGACACGCCCTGACGCGTCCTGACGCATCCTGGCAAGGAAGGTCGATCTCCTCTTAATCCCAAGGTTCAGGGTTCGACTCCCTGCGCGAGCACCATCATGTTGTGTCCCACAGCGTCACGACGTGTCTCTGGTGTACCTGACGTGCCAACCAGCAGTTGGCAGAATGCGCGCAGTCGTGTGGTTGACAGCTTGTTTGACAGCTTACGGATTTGGAAATAGCCCCACGAACGCTGTTGAGTGCGCCGTGGTTGAAACTCAGACGGCGGCTTCGTGACGGAGTTTAGCTGCGTCGCAGCGAACCAATAATCCCCTGGCTTTTCGCTTGACAACACAGCGTCATGGGGGCCTCACGCACATCGCGTGATGGTCAAAATGGCTTGAACATCATGAGCACGAGCAGCACGGCCAAAAGAATTGCCGCAGAAGCTGTCAACTCCCAAGGCCGGATGGACCGTATTCGCGCGTTGAGCACTGCTTGGCTGGCCACGAACCCAGTCCCGTGAACCGGCCTTATTCCCTGGAGGTACTCCTGGCCGATGGCCCAGCGTATGCCGTACAGCGTGCGGGTGCCTCGCACATTCATCCAGATCCAGATGGCCATGAACACGATGAGGGCGGCCCATATCCATCCTTGCCGCCACCAGTTGCCCATGAAGCCGAGGATGATCCCGGTGATCAGGATCAGGAACAACGGAAGGCTGGAAAGGCGAGTCCAGACCTTTGATAGATCGACCAGGAATCCAAGCTGAGTCGGATCGCGGGTGCGGCTCACCGCAAAACTAACCGCGGCGGATGGGCCATGCAGAAGTAGGAACGCGAAGACACTTCCTACATGCAGATACAGAATCCAAGCGTAGGGGCTTGCCATGAGGGACAATGCGATTCAACCCGGGACCGCTTGGCTTGGTGACAATCTTTCTGTTGTCAGACCACCGCTCCAGTTTTGGTGGCGGGTTGCGCGGAGGCCCTCGTGGTAGCTGGCGCCCACACCCCAAGCAATTGGAGGCCGCATATGCCAAAACCGACCAGGAGCATGACTCCGCCGACGACATCCACGAGTTCGGGAACGTGGGGGACGAGCCCACTTGCGAATATGACTGACGAGGCGATGATCAGGCTGGCGGCGACCCGGGACACGGCGCGTGACCGAGAGGCGGCAACGCCGAAGACGATGCCTCCGATGATCTTGGCAAACCCGCCGATGAGCAAAACACGCCTCGAGCCCAACGGTGGCCCTTGGCTCAAATCCACGTGCTGCACAACCAGGTATGGGCTAGTGACGGCGCGTTCGAAGCCGAGAATGACACTGAAGGCCAGGAACCCGATGACCAACAGTGCGAACCCAAGCGCGCTCAGCAGGCGGGAGCCCGAGGCCATGCGACCCACGAGGACGGGCAGAGAAAGAATGATCAGCAGCCCAACCAGAATGTCCGCCCAGCCCAGTGCGATTACGGTTGGGTT